>Ga0209187_1000171_pt1 | contig 141523 bp, 109 predicted proteins | sample BantaG_FD_187430 | JGI IMG/M metagenome (GOLD analysis project Ga0209187, IMG submission 187430) | Marine algal microbial communities from Bantry Bay, Ireland - BantryBay_4 metaG (SPAdes) (version 2) | ecosystem: Host-associated > Algae > Red algae > Unclassified | place: Bantry Bay, Ireland...
CAAATAATGGTAAAAACTTTGACTTGATGCACCGATTTATAATGGGGTTTAAAGCATGGCTAAGAGGCATACATAGCAGTGTAAGAGATTTGCAAAAATATCTTGATGAGTATTGCTATAGGTTTAATAGAAATAGATCAGGAGGAAATATTTTCAATCTTTTACTCAAAAGAATGGTTAACTATCCGCCTAAAACTAGTCGTGAAATTTTTGGTGTATCTTAAATGCCCTATTCAGTCGTTTTATTTACAGAGATAATTTTTATTCTTTCTTTAAGTAGCCTTACAGTAAGGCCAAGTTTAGTAATGTATGCAATAACTTATTAGCTTATGCTCAATATCCCAGATAGTCCATATCCGAGAATCGTAATTATAGGCGCCGGATTCGCAGGTATTAACTTAGCCAAGCGTCTGTCTAAGGAGCACTTTCAAGTAGTCTTATTAGATAAGAATAACTATCACCAGTTTCAGCCGCTATTGTATCAGGTTGCGATGGCTGGGCTTGAGCCAAGTTCCATAGTCTTTCCATTACGCAAGATTTTTCAGAAGCGTAAGGATGTCCACATTCGTATCACAGAGGTGACTGAGATTATGACAGACAGTAAGACAATAGAGACCACTTTGGGTAGTATATATTATGATAAGCTCATCATCGCCACTGGAGCAACGACTAATTATTATGGAGATAATGATCTCAAGCGAGACACTTATCCTATGAAGTCGCTCGATGATGCATTGGCATTACGTAATGCGATACTCACGGATCTCGAGCTGGCACTTACAGAGCCTGATTTTGAGACGCGACAAGGTTATATAGATATTGTCATTGTAGGTGGTGGCGCTACAGGCGTAGAGTTAGCGGGTGCATTAGCTGAGATGAAGAAGTACATACTACCTAAAGATTATATCGAGCTCAATGAGCAGGAGGTAGATATACACCTTCTACAAGGCGGCTCCGACCTACTCATGGGGATGTCTGAGAAGTCACAACGAAAGTCATTAGCATATCTCACTAAGATGGGTGTCAAAGTAGGATTAGGTAAGCGAGTAGTTTCTTACAAAAATAATATCGTAACTACTGATGACGGAGAGACAATACATGCTCATAAGGTGATATGGGCAGCAGGTATCACAGGTAATCTTATACCAGGATTAGACCAGTATTCTACAGAACATGGACAGCGCTATAACGTCGATCAATATAATCAGATTATTGGGTTAGAAGATGTATATGCCATAGGGGATATCGCTTTTATGTCCTCAGATAAATCGCCGAGAGGACATGCTCAGGTGGCACAAGTTGCTATACAGCAAGGTATAAATTTAGCTAAGAATCTTTGTTCTGGTAAGCCGAAGCCTTTCCATTATAAGGACTATGGATCTATGGCGACTATCGGAAGAAATAAAGCCGTTGCCGATCTTGTCAGATATAGCACGGCCGGTTTTTTTGCATGGGTGATGTGGTTGTTTGTGCATCTCTTATCTCTTATAGGATTCAGAAATAAAGTCATCGTTGTATTAAACTGGTTCTGGAATTATATAACTTATGATCAATCCCTAAGAGTCATTATAGGAGGTAAGGAAAAAGAGAAGTAGGATTGTAGTTCAGTTAGGGACTTATGCTGATAACATAAATTCAAGTATTATAGACAAACTCAAAACGCATTTAAAAAAAAATTTATGAAGTTAATTGATATTCTTATAGATTTTTTTTTACACATCAGAGAACAAACTAAAGATATAAATCCTGAGAGTATTTTTTCTTGATGATGGGTATGAAAGATATGATGGAAAAAATAGGAGAACTAATTGAGGACAAACAGATTGATGAACAGTCTCTTCAAGTTTGGCCTTTGCACATCTAATGGCAAGAAAATCTTTAATTTACTCCACAATAACTTTAATAATGATGTAATAATTAATTGCAATCTCAATGCGTTACTTTCCTACAAGTTCTGTCCATACTTTTAGAGATTTTTCATACCTTAATGTTTGTAATGGATAAGCAGCCTTAGCTTTTTTAGTAGGGTCCAACTGGAGAATATGCGGAATTCTAATATACATACTTTCCTTTGTGTAATCCATAAGTTACACAGAAGACAAAGTTCTGATATAAATAAAAAAATTAATCATATGAAAGACAATAAAATTTATCCAAAATCCTTTTCTCATATCGGTATTACAGTTCCTAATATAAACGAGGCTGTAAAATTCTATTCAGAAGTAATGGGTTGGTACATCATTGTGGAGCCATCTAAAATTAAAAAAGATAAAGATACCGCAATCGGACAAATGTGCATTGATGTTTTCGGAAATGATTGGAATGAATTTGAGATTGCTCATCTGGCCACTTCGGATGGAACTGGAATTGAATTGTTTTGCTTTCCGAACGGTATAAAAAAAGCACCTGAATTTAATCCATTTAATACAGGACTATTTCATTTCTGCGTGCAAGATCCAAATATCGATGAACTCATTGAGAAAATTGTATCCTATGGCGGAAAACAAAGAATGCCAATTAGAGAATATTTTCCGAATGAAAAACCTTTCAAAATGTGTTATGTGGAAGACCCATTTGGAATTGTATTTGAAATATATACTCATAGTTACGAGATGACATATTCGCCAAATGCATATACAGACTAAAACCATTGGTAAAATTAAATACTAAAACGGTCCTAAGATTTTTAATAAAAAAAAGACTGGGTTAAGAAAAGCTCTTGACCCAGTCAACATTCTTGAAGTCAACTGCATTATTCCTTAGAAGTTGTTCCTCAGCAGAGCTTCTATCCGCTTATGCAGTCAATATAAAATTGAAGTAAAAATTATTAAGTAATCAAAAAAGTTGTCAATACTTACTTTAGTAGTCTATAACTCATAACTCATAACTCATAACTCATAACTCATAACTCATAACTCATAACTCATAACTCATAACTCACAACTCATAACTCACAACTCATAACTCATAACTCATAATTCCTAACTCCTAACTCATAACTCCTAACTCCTAACTCCTAACTCCTAACTCCTAACTCATAACTCCTAACTCATAACTCCTAACTCATAACTCATAACTCATAACTCAAATCACCTAACTCATAACTCATAACTCAAATCACATAACTCATAACTCATAACTCCTAACTCCTAATTCATAACTCAAATCTCAAATCTCAAATCTCATAACTCCTAACCCATAACTCATAACCCATAACCCATAACCCATAACTCATAACTCATAACTCATAACTCATAACTCCTAACTCATAACTATCACAATTCATAACTCATAACTCATAACTCAAATCTCAAATCTCCTAACTCAAATCTCATCTTGACACGCTCACAACAATTACAAATTGCTACAGATTGGTTCTCTACTCAAGGGTGGAAGCCTTTCAAATTCCAATCTGATACGTGGAAGAAATATTGGCAAGGGAAAAGTGGAATAGTAAATGCAGCGACAGGATCTGGTAAAACATACTCGCTTATTCTACCCATATTGGTGGAGTTTCTTTCTGATAACCATAAGAAAAAAGCGCTACCTAAAAAGAATGGACTGCAAGCGATATGGATTACTCCGATCAAAGCGTTGGCTAAAGAGATACAAAGTTCTGCTCAGAAGGCGGCGACTGATCTTGGTATAGAATGGGATATAGCTATTCGTACAGGAGATACATCGAGTAGTGATAGGGCCAAGCAAAAAAGACAACCGCCAGAAATATTAATTACGACTCCTGAGAGTCTGCATCTCTTGATCGGTCAACGATATCACGAAGATTTATTCAAAAATCTTAAGGTACTTGTAGCGGATGAGTGGCATGAGCTTGTAGGATCTAAACGTGGTGTGCAAGTCGAGCTTGCATTATCGAGGCTTAAAGCAATAAAGCCTAAGCTTAAAATATGGGGGATATCTGCTACACTTGGAAATATGGAAGAGGCGGCAAGTATATTATTCGGAGACTATGATGAAAATCAAGACTGGAGTATTATCAAGTCGCCTATTAGAAAAAAGATTAGAATAGAGACGATACTCCCTAATGAAATAGATAAGTTGCCTTGGGCAGGACACCTCGGACTGCATCTTATGGATAAGGTGGTAGATGTGATTATAGGCAGTAAGACTACACTCTTATTTACTAATACTCGTAATCAATGTGAGCGATGGTATCAGTCGATATTAGAATATTATCCTGACTTCGCAGGTATCATGGCGATGCATCATAGTGCTATGGATAGGACTCAGAGAGAGTGGGTAGAGCAGTCATTGCACGATGGTGTCCTACAGTTAGTGGTATGTACTTCCAGTCTTGACTTAGGGGTGGACTTTAGACCTGTAGAGACGGTTATACAGATAGGTAGTCCTAAGGGTGTTGCACGATTTCTGCAGCGTGCTGGACGTAGTGGGCATCAGCCAGGGGCAGAGAGTGTTATATATTTCGTGCCTACACATTCGCTTGAGCTATTAGAAAGTGCTGCTTTGCGTAGAGCCATTAAGCGTAATAATATAGAAAGTAGAAAACCGTATATCAGATCATTTGATGTACTTGCGCAGTATCTTGTCACGCTTAGTCTATCTGATGGATTTATGCCAGATCAGATTTTAGGGGAGGTAAGAAAGACATTTGCATTTAGCTCTATCTCGGATGATGAGTGGGATTGGATATTGGCATTTATACACTCTGGTGGAGCTGCATTAGATGCCTATGATGAGTATAATCGAGTAGGTGTGATTAATGGTCGGTATCACATTCAGAATAAAGCTTTAGCGACGAGACATAGGATGTCGATGGGTACAATAGTAGGAAATACCACGATGCAAGTTAAGTATCTCAAAGGATCAAAATTGGGTAGAGTAGAAGAGCGATTTATCTCTGCCTTAAGTCCAGGAGAAGTATTTATGTTTGCTGGAAGAGCGTTAGAGATTGTTAAGATCCGTAGTATGGAAGTACTTGTCAAGAAATCTAAAAAGAAAACTACAAGAACACCGTCATGGAATGGCGGTAGAATGCCTTTCAGCTCAAGGTTATCAGAAGAGTTGCGCTACCAAATCGACTTAGTATACAGTGGCAAGTATAATAGCATTGAGCTAAAGATGCTTGCGCCACTTATAGAGCTACAGCAGTCAAGATCCCATATCCCATCTCAGAATGAATTTCTCGTAGAGTACTTCAAAGATCGAGAAGGTTATCACCTACTGATGTATCCATATGAAGGTAGATTTGTCAATGAGGGATTAAGTACCTTACTCGCGTATCGTATATCGCAACAGATGTCTATCAGCTTCTCTATAGCGATGAATGACTATGGATTTGAGCTCCTTAGTGATCAGGCAATTGATGTAGATAAAATGATCACACATGAGATATTCTCTACTGATGGACTCACTCAAGATATCAGTAGTAGTGCTAATAAAGTAGAGATGGCAAGAAGGAAATTCAGAGATATCGCGGCTATTGCTGGATTGATTTTTAAAGGTTTTCCTGGTCAGGAGAAGCGAACAAGGCATCTACAGTCGTCATCGCAATTGTTCTTTGATATGTTCTCAGAATACGAGCCTAATAATCTATTGATACTACAGGCATACGAGGAAGTATTGTATTTTCAACTGGAAGAAGATAGAATGAGGACGACATTAGAGAGAATCCAGAATCAAAATATTATCATTGCAAGACCTAATAAGGCAACGCCATTTGCATTTCCTATTATGGTAGATCGTATGAGAGAAACCCTTACCAGCGAGACACTCCAAGATCGGATACAAAAGATGAGAATCAAGTTGATAGAATGATCATTAAGTACAAGGAACAAACATTACACTTACACCCATTGCGTGGAATATATTGGGAAGAGCAAGATTTACTTTTCTTAGCTGATCTACACTTAGGTAAGGCCACCCATTTTAGAAAAGCAGGTATCTCTGTACCCTCGGATGTTACTGGTGACAACTTTGCTAATCTTAATGTTATCATAGAAGATTACCACCCGAGTAGAGTTTTGTTCTTGGGTGACTTATTTCATAGCGATCTTAATAGTACATGGGACCTATTTAGCGTTTTTATAAGCAGCTATCCCGATATAAGCTTTGAATTAGTGGAGGGTAATCACGATATCATTGATGTTAAGTTATTCGAGCAAATAAATATTCCTATCTATACAAAACCATTAGTGATCGGTCCATTTATATTTTCACATTATCCGCTTGAGGGTATAGCTGAAGCACTGTATAATTTTCATGGACATATCCATCCGGGCATCCAACTCATAGGTCACGGAAGGCAACGCATTAAGCTGCCATGTTTTCATTTTGGTACATGTAATTGTGTCTTACCAGCATTCGGTAAGTTTACCGGATTAGCTAATGTACAAGCTAAGAGTGCCGATTCAGTTTATGTGATAGCTGAGGGGGAAGTAATAGAAGCGAAAGTCTAATAATTTATAATACTAATCTCTTATCTGTAGACTTAATGAGAAAATGTGAGATACGAGCACACCCGATACACTTCCTATATTAGTAAGTGCATAGTCAATCTGAAAATTTCCTAAAGCGATACCTAAACCGATATTAGGCTGTAGGTCTAATGATCTATCTGTACTGCTTGTCTCATTAAGCGTTCTCTGGATATTACCGACACCGATTCTGAAAAATACCTGTTTGTTATAACCTACTTCTGCCCCGAAACTTGGATCTATCCCAATGTTGTTACCACTAAACAGTCCAGCTTTGGTTCCGTCGGTAGAGAGTCTGAGATCACCTTCTACAAGATACGATATAGCACTTCTACTTCTTTCTTCTGACTTGAATGCCCCTCCAATTATTATCTTTGGCAATGCAATTTCAGTACTTGATACTGGTATGACATTATTAGTTCTTTCGAATACCACTTGCTCTTCTTGCGTCAGCGAGAAGCTCCATGTGTTCACCGTAGTTGTAATGTCTCTAAGCATTACACCGAACTGAAATCTATCCGCCTTATACATCGCAGCTAAGTCAAATCCAAATCCTCTCGATGTACCGAAGCTTCCTATCTGTCTGAATATAACTTTTGCGCTACCTCCTACAGTTAAGCCACTTCTTCTACCACCTACTTGCTGAGCATATGATAGGAAGAATGCATAGTCTGCTGCTGAAAATTCTAATACATTATCGTAATTAATACTCCCGTCAGGACTTATGAGGTTAAGCGTATTGGGTATATTATCTACACCCATTCTTATAAGTGATGCAGAGCCGTAGCTTTTATTTCTTTCGTTTAGTACTTTTCCAAATCCGATATAATCATAGTTAGCGATACCACCAAACCATGATGCATGCATTGCTGACATGCCTATCTCCGCATCCATGTATGATAGTCCTGCAGGATTCCAGTATGCTGCTGTGACATCTTCTGTACTAGCAGTCACACTACCGAACATACCATGAGCTCTGGCACCGACACCTATATTTAAGAACTCATTGACGAATTTTGTATCCGTCTGTGCATTCACACTATAATTACTTAGAAGATATAATCCTACGATTAGGAGTATATTTTTAACTTTAAAATTATCCATGTTTCAAATATATTACAAAAAACCCTTATATGTTTTTCTCTTTCTTACAAAGATAGGCGATCTATGCATCATGATTTCGTTATATTCATACAAAAAGTAAAATAGATGCTAAAAAGTCTAAGAGCTGTAATTATAGGTGTTATATGTAGTGGCTTGACATTCATGGGGTTAACTATGATTTCGAGAAGTTTATTTCCTCGCCCTGCTGAAATTGCCATAGACGATAAAGCTGCTTTTGCAGAATTTCTTCAGAATCAGCCGCTGAGTGAGCAAGTTTATTTAACATGCTCATTTATAATAAGCGCTTTCTTGGGGTCTTATCTTGCAGGACGGTTTGGAGGTATCTATAGATTATGGATCGGTATAGCAGGCGGCGGATTCATCTTTATGATGTGCATATCTATATTTCTTTACATGCCATATGCTAAAAGCTACGCTGCTATGACGATACTCTTAGTGATGGCTACTATGGGAGTAGGCGCATACATCGGAAGTCGTACTAAGCTAAGAGCTTAAAGATGAAGTCTTGATATATCGCCAAGTTGTCATTGTGTCTGCTGTCCACACCTTTGCTGTGCTTATCCATCGTGTGCAGTAAGTGGAAAGCCCTTCTTATCTGAGCCATGTCAAAATTCTTGGCGGCATTTTTATATTCAGAAGTGAAGAAAGGGCTTATCCTTAGCTTAGAGGCCAGAGTTTTGTTGTCGGATTGTGCATATTTTTTAGTTATGAATATTTTCGTAAAGTAAGAATATAATGCACCGACATTCATCTGTATAGGATGCGCTTTTTGATTTTCTGAAAAGTACTTTATTATCTTATAGCACTTAGGTTTATTTCGTTGTCCTATGGCTGTCTGTAATTCGAATATATTAAAGTCCTTACTTATCCCGATATACTTCTGTACATGGTCTAACGTTACTGTCGTACCTGGATTAAGATTAAGTGATAGTTTTTCTATCTCATTAGAAATCTTAGAGAGATCACTACCAAGATGCTCAGCGATAATAAAGGCGGTTTTACTATCTACCTTGAGCCCTTTTTCTCTCACCATATCCGTTATGAATGGAGGCACCTGATTATCGTAGAGTTTTTTAGTATCTAAAATGACAGCGTTCTTCTTGATCGCGTCCCAGAATTTCTTTTTTCTCTTATCAAAAGACTTATACTTATAAGCTATTACTAAGATGGTCTGCGCCGAAGGATTCTTCACATACGCTACTAAGTCAGCGAGCGTTGACATGCTCTGAGCTTCTTTGACAATGACGACACGGTAGGGTGACATCATAGGGTATTGCATCGCTTGATCTATAACTTGCTTGGCCGTAGATTCTTTGCCATAGAGTACCGCTTGGTTAAATGATTTTTCTGCTTCGGGAAGAATACCGTGCTCTATTTCATTGACGACCATGTCTATAAAATAGGGTTCTGGTCCTTGTAAGAAATAGATGGGTGCATATTTCTTAGCTTTGATGTCGCTGATGATTTGTTTGTATTCTGCAGCCATAATTTAATGTTGATGTTTTCTACTGCTGGCTATTCTTTCAAATATAAAATCATAGGTTAAGAAAATGGATATAGAGTAATATTGACTCTCGACACTATCGTCTCCACTGAAGGTAAAAATGTTGTCAGTCGTAATATTAGACAGATCTGTCAGCTGGCGTCCACCGGTAGCTTTACCATAAGATAAGTCTACGCCAAGAGAAAATACGCTGCTACCGAAAGTCTTAAGGACACCCCCAGAGATATGAAAGATATCAGGAGTCGAACTTAGGTACTCGGCACTCTGATTAATCATTAAGTTGTTACTCTGATTAAAGTCTGTTCTGAAGCCCCAGAGGTAAGTCATTCTATCATTCTTGAGATATTCTATTCCGAAAGCGACATTTAATACATGCTCGTTACCAGAGGTAAGACTGATTGTGTACTCTGATTCTCCTATGCTCACGCCATCAAATGTGTCACTTGTATCAGAGAATAATGTATATGTTTCTATATTTCTAAAATATTCTGAGGAAGCAAAAAATCTATATTTGCCAAAGCCAAAATCTATACCTAAGCCTATGGAAAGTGGTGACTTGTAGGTTGCATCATCGAGAGATGCTCTATTAGAGATGACTTGGAAGCTGGTGTCAATGATACTTAATTTCTGATCATCTATAGCGTATGATGCTGATGATCTTACAACTCCATACATAGGTGTAGTCACTGTAAGACCTATACCAAAGTTATCAGCTACATAAGATAAACCAAGCTTACTGATCCATCCACTATGTACATCTAAGTTGTAGTCGAACTTAGACTTCCACGATTGTACAATCGAGCTGGGGCTGCGGCTGAGAAGGATTTCCTTAGTAAAGTCTAATTCTAAGCTTTGACCATGCCACACTGAAAACTGAGATATTCCGATACCTAAATTTTCATTGATTTTATAACCTAAAGCAAGGCCGTACCAGTCTTCACTTTTTTTCCGATTAAATTTAAGGTCACTTCTAAATACAAATACATCAGTAGGATTGATGTTGTCTACAATTCTATCATCGAAGTTAGTGTTAGACTTTAGCCTCTTAAATGAGGCAACACCTGCTACGATCTTATCTGTCTTAAATGGTCGAAATCTCACTGCTAAGAACCCTGGTGAAAATCCCAAACCTCTATCCGAAAGACTCGTGCCATTACCTAAGAAATTCTCATTGCTAAGATTAGAGTAGGTTGGAGAAATAAAAGAAAAAGCAAATCCCAAATTGCCGTCCAATGTAATAGACCCTGGATTATAATAGATAGAGGTCTCGTCCAATGCAGATGATATCACTGCTCCATTTAATAATAGACCATGTGCTCCAAACTGATGAGACCAATAATGTGCATCTGTCTGACTGTATGCCGTACTGGACAGAAAAGCTAATACCAAGAAAATGTTAAATATTCTCATTACCTATCTCAAACTTAAAAATAAAATCTAATATCTCCTCTGTAATATCGGCATAAGTCGATAAGCTTATTAACTTATGACTTGGGGAGACATCTATTGCCGAATTTATACAACACCTTAGAGTGTAAAGAGTATAAGTTTCTATAATAGGTAAAATCTGAATATTACTATAGGCAATTGTTTAGTTGAATCGCTTCAGTTGATCTATGTTAAATGTCCATTCTGGAGTTATGATGTGACCTATATCGCTTAATCTATACCATGGACTTATGGCTGTCTCATTATTATTCTGAAGTATCTGAAATTCTTGAGCCGGCATATAGCTCTGTCCTATCATATAGAATTGCTCATCCGTGGCAGGGTCATAGGCCATGTCTACTACAAGTACCGCGTGCCCAGGATGTCCTCCTTTTATAAATACATCGCCTATCTGCATAGCATTGATATCTATCGCTATGAGTTCTTTAGATAGTGATGCTGTTCCAGCATACATGAATATCAATTCCATGTATGACCAGAAATCACTATACCCATTGGATGATGTCGCTGTCTTGACCCACTCTGTCTTATTGCCTTCTACCTTCATTCTGTAGCCTTGCATCCACATACTGTAATCACAGCGGAATCCATTAGTAAAATTAAAGTGTATGTCATCATAGCGTTCTTGATTCCAGAGATACTCAGCTCGGAGTCTCATAATAGCATCGACACATTGGTGCAGGTCTTTGCTGCCGATAGGCATGTCTACTACTGCGGCGTATACATTGTTATTGGATTTGATAGAGCCGTCGTAATGTCTTACTGATGCGCCATGTTTCTTAAGTGGCAGAGACCTGAGATACGCCGAGTAACTTTCGTCGTTGATAGTTAATCTCTTGTAATTTTTAGGTGTGTTGAATCTTGTTGATAGACTATTTCCCTGTGGATTGATAATAGACGCAGACGTAGATGTAGATATCCGAGTGGATTGCTGAGCTTGAGCTTTAGGATCTCTGTGACATGATACGGCGATCAATAAGATCAGTAGAGAGATTAGTTTCATTCGGGAAGCTTTGTGTACTGACTGAGTTTTTCTTTTATAAGATCATAGAGCTCGTCACTCCATGTGACATGGTCTACCTCTGGATACTCAGAATTAATCCTGAAATCTCGTGGGCTTATGATGACTTCTATCTCTTCATGATTAACTTGTGATGCGAGAGTGAAGACTTCCTCGATTGCAGTATCGCCCAATGGGATACAACCTACGGTTACATTCTTTCCGTGTATAAAGATATTGGTTCCGATGTCAGTTCTATGGTTTTCAATGGCTTTCTGTTTTTCGTATGCATTTGGATAGCTGACTTTTAGGGATAGGTAGTAGCTGCTATTAGGATTTAAGTATTCTATATTGTATATGCCTTCAGGAATCTGCTTGTCGCCCTCTCTAAGCTTAGGACCTAAAGTACCGCTGGATGCTGAGAAAGGATAGGACTTAAGTAATTTATAATCAGAATATACATAGGCCCATACTTCTAATATCTCTTCTTCTTTAAATGCAAGTATAGAAAGTTTTGATGGAAAATCTTGTAGTCCTATGTTCGATAAATTTTTTCTTAATCGAGTATGTACTTGATCGGATAACCTTCCCTTTATGGATTCTACAGTTTCTTTGGTTTTTACTTTATTGATGATAGGCATATATAGGGATCTTCCATATTGATAGATGATTATTATACCATTTAAACATTAGAATGTCGGTTATATTATAATAGAATTAGTCAATATCTGCGTTAAAAATACTCGCTATAACGTGTGCCGCCCACGGCGGTAGCAACGGTTATGAGTCAGCCCACCCACTTTCGTGGTTCACTTTTTTCGAGTATTATCATACTCGATTCGTCTGCAACGAAATCATTCGTTCATGCCTTAATCTTAACAAATTCTCTTCTATAATCTTAACCGACATCTTAAAATTTAAATGGTATTAATAGGGTAATGATAATGCAAGTGTAAAGTATTTTTGATTTTGAGATGACCATGACAATAATATAGATCGGACTAAAATATTTAGTACTTAAGAATCACATAAGGATGAATTTGGATTCCTCTAAATAACGATCCCTTCTATAACGAAACGCATCCCAAGATATTATCTTTCGTAAAGCGTAGTCTCTATACCTGCAGAAGCGGTATTATGATTTAAATTTTTTGAATAATTTCTTATACCAATCTTTTTCCATGCAAGGTCTCTCAACTAAAAGGAAGAATACTGCTGATGCTATTAGTACAAAACCGATAATAACAATACTATAAATTATAGTATTAAGTATCGAGTTGCCTGTCAAGTCTTGATTGACTATGGGGTTGCCGATTATGCTTATAAGGGAGTAGTGTAGTAAGTAAATGGAATAGCACATACCACCGATATTAGTTATTATTTTATTAGACATGAACTTAATAGATCTATGAAATAAGACCAAGTAATTGAATGCGAATATAGAGATGAGTTGTATCGTATCTATACCGAGATTAAAGATTATGTATTCTGATTCTACCATCTCTGCAATCCAGATAATCGCAAATGACATAAGGCTCATTAGGAGTTTTCCTTGGATGGTACCTAATCGATCTTTTTTACTTACATAAATATCCGCAAGTAATAATCCAACTAAGAAGAATTGTATATAATTAACGATGGATCGGAAGGGTAAAGCTTCGATCTGGTTAATAAATAGAAATAAAATTGCAGAACCTATGAGTACTGACCTTCTATTGATTTTGTTTTTGATTAAGTAGACCTTGGCGAGAAGAGGCATAAGGATATAGAATTGTATCTCTATCTCTAAGCTCCAAGCTACTGATAGTAATAGTGGAAATGATTCTCTCTCATAAAAGAAATTATGTGTGTAGGTAATAGATGCTAGATAGCTTAAGATGCCTTCGTGGAGTGTTAGCTTTTTCACTAAAAAAACTACTGCAAATAATAGCAAAGTCATCACTATAATATAAGGTGGTTCCAGTCTGGTGAGTCGTCTTAGAAAATATTTCTTGATACTGATATCCGAACCACCAGCCATATGCATCTGTGCAAATGGTCTCGCCAAAATGAAACCACTAATCACAAAAAATAGGGGTACACCAATATGACCTACAGATAGGATCTTATTAAAGAAATCGAAATCATAGTCTGGAATATAAGGTCTTGTATCATTCTCAAGAAGGAATACATTGAGGTGAAATATCAAGACACTCATAATCGCAACAAATCTTAATCCATCTATTTCAGAAATAAAATTCCCCTTTGAGATTATTCTCCTAAAATTGAGATTCATTTTATAGCTTTGACAGTACCTGCTGCTTATATAAGTGAAAATTACACATTACGATTTCTCAAATATATACATTATAATTCATCTATAAGATGACTGTATCAATTATGGGGTTAGTGGATGAGTAAGTTAATGTATAGGTACGCTATTTTAGTCTTAGTGTTTTTCTTGTCACAGATGCATTAACAACAGCCACCGCCAGGGGTACAAGAGCCAGAGTTAGCCACTAAGTCTGATAGATTAACTTTAGTTTTCTCTGCAGGAATTCCACATTTGTCCATTGCTAAGCAGTCAGTCATCGTAGGGGTTAATACGAATTCAACGCCATTAAATTTCAGTCCGTATTTACCGATGGTATCAGATTGGTATTCGACTTCTATCTCGTTATCTTGGATGCCTAATTTGTTTTCAGCAAGATTAACAATAGCAAGCATCTTTTGAGGTTCCAGCTTATGATCTACGTCATCAGAATACCACAATTGAAAATTGACAGATTCTTCTTCTCTTAATGTTCCTCCGCAATCGATGAACTTCTTAGTAATAGAACCCACCTCAGTTACATGGTAGTGATTAGGTACAGTCTCTCCGTTTGGTAATACAAACTTTAGGTCTGTTACTGTATTTACTATTTCTTTAAATTCTGATAGTTTCATAATTCCGAATTATACAATTTATTTTTGTACCCCTTAACGTTGAGCACTTTCTTTTGTTCTGAAAAACTTACTGTCAAAATTAATCAATAATCTAATAGCTAAGCTCTAAGCGGAGCGATAATTTACCGCCTATGCTAAGGGTGCTGCTTCTATATTACTACACTTAACAGCACAATATATTCTAAATCCTGTCATCACATATGTTCTAAAAAAATGAGATCTGCCCCCATATATTATCACAATAGTCATATAATTCCAATAATTTATATTAAGTCCATATCCGAACAAGGAAGATTCTTGTCATGATTAATTAGATTCAGTCTTAAAGCCTATATCTCAGTAAGAACCGTAACTGATTTTATTTGTTATGTTGTTTATTACAGAGTGTTAGCTACAGCCGATTCTTTTATTATAATTTTATGACAAATATATATATGCAAAACCTACAATCACTCATAGATCTATTAAGCTTAGAGCAGTTAGATGCCTGTCTATTCAGAGGTCAAAACTTTATGACGCCATGGCGCAGAGTTTTTGGAGGGCAAGTATTAGGGCAGGCATTGAATGCGGCATATCAGACAGTACCTAAGGATAGGTTAGCACATTCACTACATGGTTACTTTATTCTGGGTGGTGATGTCGATGTGCCTATTATCTATACCGTCGATGTCTTACGTGATGGTGGGAGCTTTACGACCCGTCGGGTAACAGCTACGCAGAAGGGGAGAGCGATATTTGTCATGGCGGCATCATTTCAAGTTAAGCAGGCGGGTGTAGATCATCAGAATACGATGCCAGATGCGGAATCTCCAGATAATCTTATGACAGATATGGAGCAGGCAGAACTGATTAAAGATAAGATGCCTGATATATATGCGAAAATAAAAGGTAGAAAGCAGAATGCATTTGAGTTCAGGCCAGAGAAGATGTTAGATTTTGATAGTGCTATGGCGGGTAAGGAAGATAGAAATGTCTGGATGAAAGTTACGTCAGATATTGAGATGGATATGCCTATGCAGCATCAATTGTTAGCTTATGCGTCGGACTATGATCTTTTATTGACAGCTGTATATCCTCACCGTTCTGAGCTTGATGTTAATCGACTCTTTATAGCATCTATAGATCATGCAATGTGGTTTCATAGAGATTTTGACTTGAGGGATTGGCAGTTATATAGTATCGATAGCCCAAGTGCTTCTAATTCTCGTGGGATGGGCTACGGTCGTATATTTAGTACTGACGGCAAGCTTGTGTCCACAGTAATGCAAGAGGGCCTTATAAGACAAATGAGGGCTCAGGGTTAGGCTATTATTCTTAAAATGGATATCCTATACCCAGATTAAATCTCAGATTTTCTCCTAGCCATTTACCAGATAGAAGATTTATCTCAGATACTCTCCATCTAAAGCCGTTGTCTGTAGGCTCTCTAAGTGCAAATGCTATATCTAACCTAATCAGAAAAAAATCAAAATCTAATCGTAATCCCAATCCCGTACCGATCCCGATCTGGTTATAGAACTCATTAAATTTAAAGTTGCCTTCTGGTCGCTCCTTGTTATTAAGCAGCCATACGTTACCGGCGTCTAAGAATATAGCGCTTTTGAAGTAATTAAATACTGGAAATCTATACTCAAGATTCATCTCAAGCTTGAGGTCTCCAGTCTGATCTATAAATTGTGATTCTATAGCTGTAAGTCCTGTAGTATCTGGAGAAAATGATCCCGGTCCTAATCCTCGCAGTCTGAATGCTCTGATACTATTAGATCCGCCTATGAGGAATTGCTTGACATATGGTATCTCCTCACTATTACCGTAGGCGCCTCCGATACCTACAATTATCCTCGACACTAAGTCAGCTTTCTTAAGCTCGTAGTACTTCCTGTAATCAAAGGTGATCTTGGAGAATTGAGCGAATTTCAATCCTGCAATTTCTTTAGGGTTTAACTTATTTGCACCAGATAAGATACTTAGTAGATTGCCGCTTGTCTCGACTTCAATTTTGAAATAGTTATGATTTCTATCTTTTCTACTTGCCTGATCTGTGTAAGTGAAAAAGTACTGAAGTCCTCCAATGAGTATATCGTTGAATGATATATCGAGCCTGGGATCTGCTTCACGCCTCTCGATAAACGCAGCGGTCTGGTCTAATACTTTGAACTCATTCAGGTTAATGGGGTATAACTCATGGAGCTTGGTGAAGGACTCTCGCCATCTGTAACCAAACTTAAGTGATAGACTTTGGATGTTATAGAATTCTGTACGTCTCTGGTATGTATAGTTAACTTTTACGGCTGTCCTCGGGACATAGTTCCTATTGCCATTTATAGAAAAGAAAGGAACTATAAATCTTGGGAATGATATATCTGTCTGAGCATTAAAATCTGATGAGTTAATCAAGCTTACCCCATCACCAAATTGCGTCTCTACTTGTCCACCTATCGAAAAATTAAATGTCTCAGCATGACTAAATAGGTTTTTATGTTGATATCTCGCGGAAGCTCCTGTCCCTAAGAAGTTACCAGAGCGATTGTTTAATTCCAGTTCTCCGGATATACTTTGCATCTCTGTGGGAGTGAGATAGATATTCTGAGTGATATGACCTCGTTTGCCATTTTTGCTTGGCTCATTTACAACATTGATAAATTGGAATAAGCCTAAGTTTTGTAATCTATTGATAGACATAAGTTCTGAGGTCCTGTTGTAATACCAATTAGGATCTTCTAATATCATCCTGTCTATCAGCTTATGACTGAGATAATGCTCTGATTCATATATTGTGATATTGTCTTCTATTGGTACGGGGGTAAGCTTCGAGTTAGAAGACTTAAGGGAGTAGTTAGGATATATACGGATACTATCGAGGGTATATCTGATATGTGATGTAGAATCCGTAGGGGAAAGAATCTTAGTGTATACGTCCACCTTGTGGTCCATGTGTGCTGTATCTACATAGAAATACACATTATTAGCATTGAAGTCTGCAAAGCCAGTCTCGCCAGCTAAGGTCGTCAATCTAAGTCGTTCGAAATCTAATCGATCACGATCATAGTAATCCATCTCTTTGATGATGGATCTTTTTTGCTGTTCATCTAACTCTAAAGCAATATAGGAAGAGTCTATAGGAAATATGAGTGAGTCGATTCTGTATCTTACTCCAAGTGTTATGTCACAATTAAGAGTTGCCTTCCGCTTATTAGTAGTCGTGTCACAATCAAGCTCATGAGAAAAAAAACCTTTTCCGTTAAGGAAAAATTTGAGCTTGGCTTCGGTGTTTAATTCTATGTCGTCAGTGTAGATGATGGGCTTATTACCAAGCTTATATTTGACCCAGTGCTTAATGCCTTTTTCTGCGGCATCCTCATATATGTTGTATAAGCCTGTATAGATATTACCGATACCTTTCTTAGTGCCTGCTTTAGGAATTGTATTTAGACTTAAGTTAAATTTTTCTACTGATTTACCATTCTCATCATCTTCTATATTTATATCAGTGCCCATATAGACTTTGTCATTGTCATCCAATCTCTTGGTCAGGCTACACGAGGAAGTCAATACAGCACAGATGCTAATAACTATTAATTGGTGATATAGTGTAAGTTTTCTCAGTTCTGCTGCTTGTTTTTTGAATCAAATGATTTTTTAAAATAAAGGCTTACTCCGTTCTTATTTGTGTTTTCGGTAGTGATCCTATCGTAGTCGGTCTTAGAGAAAACTCTTACCCGATACTTCCCGTCCTGCGTTAATTTATATTCTAATACGAAGTCACCTAAGAAAGATGAATATGGACCTGATTGGCTATTTTTGTTTTCTTCAAGATCAATATTTCCAGTTGCCGATATTGATAACCGATCATTAAATAATTGCTTAGTCACTTGCAGTCCTAATTCTGTAACATTACCTCCAGCGCCATCATTAATATAATTAGAATCATAGGAGTTGACATTGAAATTAAAGTCTACACCTTTGATGATATCTTGTGCTAAATTATTCAATTGATTGGATATTAAATTGGAGACACTACTGAGCGCTATATTACCCCCTATACTACCGAAGCCTGATGAATTATTGTCTTGTATAAGAAAACTATCAAATATTAATAATCCAAATACTTGAGTATTTAATTCATTAGGATTGCTGCGCAGCTGGTTTAATCTAAGGTCTACCGGGCTTGTCAGCGTTGATGATTGTAATTCAGGAATTTTTATATCCAAGCCAATCTCAGGATTTTCTAAAGTTCCATTAAGAGACAGGTATACATTTACGTTAGTACGAGCTTTGGCTGCACCTTCTTCAGATGCACTATTAAAAGATTGCTGACTTAGTAACGGAAATGGCGATGTATAGACATTATAGACTGCATCTATATCAAGAATCGCTGCCAATGGATTTCCATTAAAAGTAACACTGCCACCCGATGCTATATTAAATTCTTTAGTAACAAAATCTCCGTAAGAAAAATTATAGAATCCATCATCGACTGTGTAGGTACCATATATTTCTTGCTCCCCATCAGGATTGAGTTTTATTCTGAGACTGCCGTTACCGTTAGCTTTAATCTTGTCTCCTGTAAGTGGATCTACTACGAATGTTAATGAAGCATCCTTGTTAGTCTCTAATAATAAGTTGACATTAAAAGGATATTGTTGCGCCAATTTCAGCAAGTATTCATTAGTCAAATCCTCAAAGTCTTCAGGTTTTCCATAAGTAATGAAATCCTCTTCTTGTAGAATTGATTCAGCTGAGAAAGGTGATATTGTAATATCTGAATCCTCGAGACTTGTAGCAATGAAGTCTACATTTAAGAGATCTGGCGGGCCTGTAATATCTCCTACTGCATCAAGCATCACCTTGCCATAGAACACAGGATTGTCCTTGGCAGATGTATTAAGGAATGTAAATTTGCTTGTCTCTACGACAAGGTCAATATCAACATTTTCAAGCTTGGTATGATAGATGCTACCTGTAAGCGTTGCGATATTATTATCTGCATCAAATATGTCTAATATGCCGATATTAATACGCTCATTATCAAAGTATAGAGTATGCTCGTCAATCCCATATCGAGAGTTGTTAGCGACTATAGTCGTGACAACTTTATTCATCGTTAAGTCGCCAGATATATCTGGTAATTGAGGTGTTCCTTTAAGTTCTGCTGAGCCCGATAGTGTGCCTTCGCTATCAGATATTATTTCTGAAAGGAAAGGATCTACTAATTTAAGTTCAAAGGCATTGACGTCTAATGTAAAGTCAAATGAATTGTTATCAGTATTGAAGTTTCCACTTCCTACGACATCATTAGATTCTCCCTTGAGGCTTAAGTCAGAATAGATTAGAGATGATTGAGGATCTGCATTGGCCTTCACTTTCAGGACTCCGACATTAGTAGAATCATAGACGATATTTCCTACCTGAAGGTTGACTATATAGTAAGGGATGTCTCTATTAAGATCCTTAATCTCAACGTCTCCATTTATAGTGCCTGAGAGTTGAGACTTCTCGCTTGTCAATAATGTTATGAATTGGCCGATATTAAAGTTTTTAAAATTAATATCCAAATCATTGCCGTCTTGTGAAGAACTATTGATAGTAAGGTATTCGTTTTTATCAGTCAGTTCAAAATTATTGACGATGATCTCTCCGTTTTGTAGCAATATGGAATTGTCGTTACTGACGATCCAGTTTTCATTATTGAGTATGACGCTATCTTGCATGACAAATTTCAGAATACTGTCCTGTCTTGTTGTCTCAGTAGAGAATTTCAATCTTGGGAGTGCATCATCATCTTTAGCTAATAAGGTACTGAAGATGATGTTATCCTTAATGCTGTTATTTATATCAACGCTACTTATTGCTATATCTTTATAGGTGTTATTACTGCCATTAATATCTATATCTAAATTATCATTCTCAGAATCTATATTGATGACAATTTTTTCTGAGAAGATATCAGTATAATAGAAACTGTCGATGACTATACTGCCACCCAAAGCTTTGGAATCAAAGTCCGCATTGATATCTAATGTTATTAATTTGGTCTGAGTGAGACTTTCTCTGAGGATAACATCTATTGGTCTAAGAGTATTCACTTTTCCGTAGAGGTGTAGAGATTTGCTTCGTCTATCTATATGATCGATGATTGTATCAGTACTAAAATATTGATTAGCTAATTCGTTAATAGAAGAGGGTAGGTCACGTATGCTGAATACGCCATCCATGTATAATTCCATAGCATCTCCATTAATAGCTATAAAGGTGCTATCTACAGTACGAGTGGCAGATATCAGTATGCTATCTTCCGTAAATGTTTCGCTAGGATTAGAGATTGCAAGATCACTAATAGTTACATTACCTTTATCACCTGTACTCAATGGTAAGCTGAATTGGCTTTTTATTTTTCCACTCATACTTATGCTGTCCTGATAGAGTTCAAGCGCATGAAAATTGATGGTGTCTATATCCGCTTCAAAGTCAAATGTTGTATTGTCATCACTTATATTGATTATGCCATCATAGTTAAATTTTACATTAGGATCATTGACATTAATCTTGCCATCAATATTGCCATTATTGACTTTTGCATTAATGCCTATAGTTGCGAATGTATATCCACGAAAGGTGAAGTCTGATATTTCTCCTTTAAGCTTAGAGCTGATGTCTTGTAGCTGTATACCCTGTCCGTCCAGTTGAGTTGTTATTGTTATTTTTTGTAATTCTGGATTCTTCAAGAATACACCAAGATCAAATGCTTTAAGTGTAAGATCTCCCTTGTACTTTAATTTTGTTATTCCTTGTCCAAAATCTAAATCCATACTGGCTTCTAAAGCACCTATCGAAGAATTGAGATTGCCATCTATTTTTACGCTTTTTGTGTCTCCACCTATGTTTCCTTTATAACTTATAATTCCTAAACTGTCTATAGCTATCTGATTATTAGCAGGAATCGGTAATTGACGTACATCAGCATCGAGTTGTGTAAAACTAAGATCATAAGATAAGATTTCTGGATTAGATATATGTGATATGGTACCTGTAGCTTTAGCATTTAATACTTCATCGACTTGTAATGAGAAATCCTCGACTACGAGACTTTCTAAGTTACCGGAAGCTCTTCCTGTTGCTTCTATCATGTCATATCTGGATAGACTATCAGGAACCTTAACATCAACTAATATAAAATCTAATTTGCTGATTTCTGTACTAAATCTCTTCAGATTAGCATCAAAGTAATCTGGCTTACTGAAGTTTCGATTATTTGTTTTCACATTAATAGAACCTAATAAATCTATAGCTTCTCCATATTTTAGGTTTATGTTTTTTGCAAATAAATTATTAGGGCTATAAGTAAGCTTTTCTGAATTGAGGACAAGTTTTTGATTTTCTATTATCTGAATATTTTTGGGTATAAACGCCTTGAATTCCGAAATTGTAGCATAGCTCAGATCTATATCAATACTGTTAGAAGTAAGGCTATTGTCTGTAAGCAATAAGTTAGCTTCGCCGATGCTGATACGGTCAGTCTCCGTGTTGATATTAATTTTTTGAAGATTTAGAGTACTTCCATTTAGTTGGATCTCTCCATTAGCTTCTGTAAGCTTGATGAGGTCATTGTATGTGCCCCCTACTTTTAATACGGAAGTAGATAAAGTATCTCCTGTGTAATTAGAGTTCTTAAGCTTTATATTTAATCCAGATATTGTAGTAGGTTTATCGGATAATATGATCAAGTCGCTATCGACTAATTGTGTATCATCAATAGCAATAGTCCATCCCAAGTCCGGTAGAGTAAAACCACTGCTGGAACTTTCTGATGATGATGAGGACTCTAAGCTTATCTTAGTACCATCACTAATTAATTCTTCTATGTCAATTTTCTGATTAGATATGTCAAGTGCATTAAGCTCGACATTAAGCAATTTCTGATTGACGTTGACTTTAATTTCTGGTGTTGTATATCTGACCTTAGTGCTGTTAAGATTTATGGTTTCTACCCCGTAGGTCCATGTGGAAGATTTGGTGTCAGGCACTACGTCGTTAGGATCTGCTTCTGGAATGAGAAAGTCAAAATTCATTTTACCATTCTGCAATTCATAAATATTAATGTTTGCATTTTGGCTCCTGATATCGTCTATAAATATTTCTTTATTGAAAAATGAAAATAGACCTATGTCTATATACAACTTGTCAGCAGAGAACAGTGTGTCCCCTTGCTGATCCATGAATAAGATTCCTTCTGCCTCGACCTCATCTATAAACTTAATATTAATGTCATTTATAGACCATTCTGCATTATATTGTTCTGACAGAGTGGTCATGATCTTATCCTTGGCATAATTCTGTACAGAAGGAAGCCTTATGAGGAACCATAGCAGAAGCAGTAGCACTATGATAATTATAATGAAATATAGAAGAAATCTTATGTATCTATTTTTTGGCATTAAATTGCTAAAAGCCTCTAGGTTTACTACACTTATTAAGAAGCTTAAAAGTAAGCATTTTACTCTTGTAAATGCTTAGGGTAAATATCCAATTTATGCTTGTTAGTATTAACGTTCAGTTAAATAATTTAAGTAGTGAGTATTAAGGCTTTATTAAGCTACAGTATTTTTATTTGAATATGGAATGTACCCAACGTATCACACTGCTATGCCTTGAATGCTTTTAATAAATGCATCGTCGAGGCATCATGATTACTGATATCTGGACCCTCAATATCACTAAGTGTCTTACCGGCTAATTGCTTCCCGAGTTCGACACCCCATTGGTCATAGCTGAAGATATTCCATATCACTCCTTGCACGAATATCTTGTGCTCGTATAGCGAGATTAATGCACCTAAGCTTCTCGGAGTGAGTTTGTCTATGAGTATCGTATTAGTAGGCTTGTTGCCTTCAAAAACTTTGAATTGTTTTAGTTTGTCGACTTCTTCTGGGGACAATCTTTTTGCTTTTAATTCTGTTACGACTTCATCTACTGTTTTACCATTCATTAATGCTTCTGTCTGTGCAAAGAAGTTTGCCATTAATTTGTTATGGTGATCTGTGTTGCCGTAGAGGGACCTTTTGTAGCCTATAAAATCTGCAGGTATGAGCTTAGTCCCTTGATGGATTAACTGGAAGAAGGCATGCTGTGCATTGGTACCTGTAGATCCCCAGATTATAGTGCCAGTCTGGTAGCTGACTTTATCACCACTTCTATCTACACTCTTGCCGTTACTTTCCATAATGCCTTGCTGGAGGTAGGAAGTAAACTTACTTAGGTATTGCGTATATGGAATGATAGCTTCTGTCTCTGCGTTATGAAAATTATTATACCATATACTCAGTAATGCTAAGGTAACTGGTATGTTGTTTTCGAAATCTTCATTCTTGAAATGCTCGTCCATTTCGTTAGCGCCTTTCAGAAGCGCATCAAAATTATCATAACCTATGGCTAATGCTATGGAGATGCCTACGGCACTCCATAAAGAGAATCTGCCACCTACCCAGTCCCACATAGGGAAAACGTAATCTGGCGCTATCCCAAATTCAGAAATCTTCTCAGCATTAGTAGAGACTGCTGCAAAGTGTTTTGCTATATCTTTTTGACTGGCGGACTTTAAGAACCACTCTTTTATTGTTGTTGCGTTACTTAATGTTTCTTGTGTTGTAAAAGATTTAGATACTATTATGAAGAGTGTAGTTTCGGGACTTAATTCTCGAAGAACTTCTTGTGCATGGTCTCCATCTACATTACTTACGAAGTGAACTTTAAGGTGGTTCTTGTAGAACTTAAGAGCTTCAGTAACCATAGCAGGACCTAAGTCAGATCCTCCTATTCCGATATTTACGACATCAGTAAATGAATGACCTGTGTATCCTTTACCTTCTCCAGATATAATTTTATCGGTAAAGGCTTTGAGGTATTTTTTGACCTTGAAGACTTCTGGAATAACATTTTCACCATTAACCATAATGGAATCGCTTTCTTTAGCTCTGAGTGCTGTGTGTAGGACAGCACGACCTTCTGTCAGATTTATAGATTGACCTCCATAGTATTTGTCTATTGCATCTTTAAGATTTACCTCCTTAGCTAATTGATTAAGCAGTAGTATTGTTTCTTTGTTAATTCTATTCTTGGAGTAGTCCAGTAGAAAATCATTCCATTTTATAGAAAAGTCTTTGACCCTATTAGCATCTTGGCTAAATGAGGTTTTCATATGATTGTTTTTAATCAGGTTATAGTGGTCAGAAAGTGCTTTCCAAGCTTTAGTTCCTGTAGGGTTAATACTGTCTAATGACATCCTAATATCTTGTTGTTAATCTGTTGAGTTATTGTATGTATTCTATTGGTTGCTAAGCATTAGCATTATTGATAAAGCTTTCCAGCTCATTCATCATATTGGTAGAGCCAGTATAGAAGGGGCACCGTTGGTGTAATTCTGTCGGCTTGATGTCCATAATTCTTTGCTTTCCATTATTGGCCTTGCCACCTGCGTTTTCTATGATCATAGCCATAGGATTGCATTCATAAAGTAGTCTTAGTTTGCCTGATGGGTTTTTCTTAGTCTTGGGATATAAGTAGATGCCTCCTTTGATCATATTACGGTGTAGGTCAGAAACCATAGATCCGATATATCTTGCAGAGTAGGGTCTTCCTTCTTCTTTATTTTCTTCTTTACAATGCTTGAGATAGTTCTTAATATTCTCTTCGAAGTAAGGGTAGTTGCCTTCATTTACAGAATAAATACTGCCACTCTCCGGAATCTTAATTTCAGGATGAGAGAGGTAGAATACTCCGATCGTAGGATCAAATGTAAATCCATTTACACCATTACCGACTGTGTAGACCATCATCGTAGATGAACCATATACGACATATCCTGCGGCTATCTGTTTATTGCCTTCTTGTAGAAAATCTTTAAGCTCTGCTTTAGTTCCGACGGGAGTAACTCGCCTGTAGATAGAGAAGATTGTCCCTATTGATACATTAACATCTATGTTACTTGATCCATCGAGTGGATCTATGAGTATAACATACTTACCATTATCATTGACATCAGAATCAAAAGTAACATAGGAATCTTCCTCTTCAGAAGCGATTCCGCATACAAGGTGTCTCGCCTCTAATGCATTTATAAAAACTTGATTGGCATAGACATCCAATTTTTGTTGTGCTTCTCCTTGTATGTTGTCTGTCCCTACACTGCCCATGATATCATCCACTAAGCCTGATTTATTAATCTGTGCATTGACAACTTTAGCTGCTAGTCTGAGGCTTGATAGTAAAGCACTTAGCTCTCCAGTTGCATATGGGAATGCAGCTTGATCTTTGATTATAAATTCTCCTAGAGTGACTACCTTATTAAAATTCTTCATGAGGAGCAAGTTACAAGAATATTCTTAATCCAAATACTGACAGTAAAAATTTCTATTTACTACTGTATGATAAATAAATTATAATAGGGTCATGATCTGAAGATCTATATTGATTAGGTGCATAGAGTGTATTTTGTGAGGGCTTTACGTGATAAGGCTTTTCACCCTGATCTTGTATCGAGTCATTATAATCAAGTAATACTATTTCGTCAGAATTAATATGCCAGGCCGTAACATTAGAGATTTGCGATGCAAAACTTTTATTAGAAAGTGCATGATCTAAGGTGCCCCATTCTCCATTATATACATAGCTATAAGTATCAGGATTGTGGAGAGTCAACAAATTGGTATATCCAGAATTTGTAATAGTAGTAATCGGATCTTCTAGTGCATAAGCATTCAAGTCTCCTATAATAAGAAAGTCAGCATCTATACTCGATGTAGGATCTGTGGATAACCAATTTACTAATTCCTTAGCGGCAGCTGTACGTGTACCGTTACAATTGCCTTGACCAGTAACTTGATCGTCATCAGCGTCATTTTCGCAGGGCCTTCCTTTAGATTTTAGATGATTTACAACGACGGTAAATCTCTCATTATAACCAATATTAGATTTGTCTATTATCTCAAATGTCTGAGCAACAGCAGGTCTGTTCTTAGGGCTTTTTAAGTTGTAAGGATCAAGAAATTCTGGTGTATCTAATATCTGAACTGGTGTGTATAAGTCTACGCTTGATACCTTATAGATAAATCCGTTAGTGATCTGATCTTCACCGATATTTTTGTTAGGATTGACGTAAGAATATATATTATCTCCTAAGACCATATTCAATGCATTGACTAATGATGCAATAGAACTTGAGATACCAAATGTATAATCATTTTCTAATTCTATAAGACCCACAATATCAGCATCTATTTCGATGAGTGCATTGACTATCTTGTCTGTCTGTCGTAGAAATTCTGCTTGTGAATGTGCACCTCTTGAAGTAGGGAAATCGCCACCATTACCATTACCATTACCATTAAAGTAGTTGAGTACATTGAAGCTTGCAATTTTTAGATCAGAAGGATTATTATATACTGATTTTCTCGGATTAGTATCTACGAATGATGGGGGAGTGCTTATAAGAGGTCTGATACGCCATGCATCAGTCTTAGGAGAACCTGCATAAGACCAATGCATTATTCCTTTTAGATTTTCTATAGACGAGCCTCCTCTTATTGTATTGTCAGTTGAGAAGCCACCATTGAGTGGGTAATAGATCGGATCTATATTTTCAGAGTTGTTATTATCGTCAAGAATGATTCTTGACTTTTCTCTTTCTATAACATGCTTAGCATAACCAGTAGAGTCAGGAAGATTATGTTGCGTGTACAATATTTGTTTTTCATTAGGTGATAATGTGAGTTGTCCATACCTACCCAGTAGGTGATGTTCCGTCACAACAAGTTTTTGTGTGAATTCTACGAGCATACTTTCTACTGATTCGAATGTCTTAGATGATTTTGTAGAGTTTGATGCAGGCAGTGATATCTGTGCTGGTGTGATTAATTCTATGTTAGAAGATGATATGTGTCTTACACTAGCTTCTGTAATCGAAGCATCTATTTGACTTGCGTTATTGTACTCTGATGATATGCCTACAACATTGACAAGATCGCCTTCGTTAACGTCATCATAGCAAGCATCACAATATACGAAAATACCTTCTGATGTGAGTGGGTCACCATCTTCATCTGTAGTTTCTTCTTGTATGAAAAATCCTTTAAGTTCATTCTCTTTTTGGAAATCACCTATGACGACGGCGTCTACAGAAACCAGTGTTCCTGCATTATCAACTCTTGGTCCGGAGCCTTGTATTTCATGTATAAACTTTTTGATAGGTATCATACTAAGGCTGTCGCTTTGGTAAAAATTATAAGTACAAGGCGTATAGTTCGAGTTGTTTCCTATCCAATTATTCTGATCTGTCACCGCTGTTAATATTTCTGATTTCGAGCCATTAGTTGTAGAGCAATTATACCAGATGTTGTCATATTCGCTATCAGATTCTGGGCCAGCTCCATATGCTATGGCAGTACTTCCATTCTTTAGTCCAAGAGGTAGTCCTGAAGTATGAGAGTCAGTAGCTGTGGTCTGCCAAGATGTACTGTTAGATTGTACTGCGAATATAAACTTGGGTGATAAAGTCGAACCTTGAAATATAATAATCTGATCACCAGAGGTGCTTAATTTGAATCCATTAGTACCTATGGAATTATCTACTACTTCTACGAAATTTGGAGCATCAGTAGTGTATTGTATATTCTTGCCGGCGGTGATGCCAGTATCGGGAGCAGTATATTTTACAGCTCCTTCATTAGCTCTAAACTTAGATCCCATCCATCCTGAATCGGTAAAGTAAATTTCTGTCCCTGCTTGTAGATCTACTAATGGTACGAATCGAAATGTTTTGCCATCACAATCTATAGCAGTTATGACGATATCTCCTGAGCTTAAGGTTGTTTGGCTGTAAGCAGATGTTGAAGTGATAAGAAGTAAAATGAAAGTTGAGATTCTTAAGAAGATTATTCTGTTGAATGTTATCATAGCAATAAAAAATAGCAATTATATTCTGAAGTGGTTTGGATGATGCAATGATAGTAGTAATAAGATTTAAGGTTTCGGCTATGTGTCATCTCTTCGAGAAACGAAGGAGATGATCATTATCGCCATAGTAATGATTTCGTGTTCTTTACCCTATACTAATTTTCAGTGACTTCCCTAATCCAATTTCAATTAACTTGTAGAAAGTACTCAATTGAATATCACTCTTACCTGTTTCGATTCTTGATATGTAACTCTTCTTCGTTCCTGTTTTTTCGGCTAATTGTTCTTGTGTCATTTTAGCTTCCTTTCTCGCTACTTGAAGCATAACACCTAATCTAAACGCCAGCGAATCAGCATCAAATTTGACTCTTGATTCAGTTCCTTTTGCACCTCTATGCTTTGTTAGATGATCTTCAAAAGATGTTAGGTTATTCATGATGTTTATTTTTTGTTTAAGAAGTACTCTTTCTTTAGTTTGATAGCTAAGTTCAGGTGTATTTTAGGTGTTTTTTGGGTTTTCTTTACAAAACAATTTGTCAATACAATTAATTGTCCATCATCGAAAAAAACAGAAGATTCTAATATTACTGAAGACTGTAGATACTTTGATTTCATACAACCCATCACTTCCAATTAAAAACTTCAAAAATTTCTTTGGCACTCTCTCTTCATGTTTGATGAGTTCAAGTACATAATCAATCTTGTCTTTGACTCAATCTGACTGTTCCTCGTAAAAGTTAGAGAAAAAACTGCCATAAACACTAATCTTACGGTCCAATCCACAAAGTTAACTATATAGTTAACAACAACCAAGGATTTTTAGTTCTTGTTTTCTGTATGCATAACCATAACTTATGTGTATAAATCATTTTATAATTAAAAGGGGGCTTAATTTATTCTTATTGCATATAATCCTTAGTGGACACCTCAAATTTATCTAAGTATTTAGAGCTTATCATTGATCATATTCATTAATCAAAACGATTATAAAAAGATCAAAAAATTGATATTTATAAGATATTGCATTCTAGTAATTTGGACAGAAGGAGTTTAGTATATCTTGCCTTTTCTGATTACTTTTTATATCGATACTTTCAGATAGGTCCTCGCAGCCGTCTCTCTTAGCACCCATTAATATCTTAGATAATCCTCGGTTAAATAGAGCATCGCTATCGCTTCCATTATCGATTAGATATTTGTCGAATTCAGATATTGCATCTTCATATTCGCCATACATCAAATAGAACCCTCCTAATATAAAATGTGACTTGGCTTTATTCTCTGTTGTATTAGCAATTTCTTCTAATTCTACAATTGCTTCATCATAGTTACCTAATGTTTTTTGTAGGGTGGAGTAATTGGTCCTTGCTTCTATATATTCTGGATTTTTGTCTATCGCTTCCTGATAGTAGTTAATGGCTTCATTAGGATTCTCAAGTCTCTCACTTAACTTAGCCAAAGTAAAATAGAATACTGATATGTCCTCGTTTAAACTGATAGCTGTCATTAAGTCTTTTCTGGAGTCCTCATAGTTGCCCAAAAGCTTATGTGCTATCGCTCTATTATGATATGCTAAAGGAAAATTAGGCATGTATTCTATGGAGAGGGTAAATTTTTCTACAGCCTCATCAAGATTATCTTTTTTAAGATCTATGAGTCCATATAGATCATATATTATTCCTTTTATATTTTCGACGACGTCTATCTCTGCGAGTATTGCCTCAGTGCTCTCTAAGTCGTTCTCACTTAAGAAGAATATTGCTTCTGATAACAGAGAGTCTTGAGCGTGTAGACCTAAATTATCCTTCAGATATGTGTTGTAATACTTATTTTTTACGGGTGATTTTTTATAGCTTTCAGAATCACTATTGTAGTCGTAGCCGTATTTCTTCTTATCAATAATCCTTGATCTTGACTGCTTGCTTACGTACAGGTATGAAAATGGATTGAGGTAGTTAGCATATCTTAGATCATCTTCCTTCTTTTTAACTTGCCCCATAATTTCATAGGCTGTAGCTCTTTTGATGTAGGCTTCTGCATCTGCGGGATTGATTTCTATATGTTCTGTAAGTACATCTATGGCCGCCTGGAAGTTACCTTGCCTTAAGTATAAGTCAGCATCATTGATAGCATTAAATTGTGCATTGACATTTAATGTATTCAATAGAAGGCCTAATAGTATGATGTAGTACGTTTTATTCATTTGTTAGAACATTTATGATGAAATCTCATTCCAAATTTTTCAATGTATTTTATTTATGCGAGATATCTAAATTTAAGTAGAACTATGTATTTTATTTAACACGAGATAGAATTATATCTATCCCATGTTAAAAGTCTTTATAGTATAGGAATCTATTTATCCTGTAATATCATAGGCATATCGCCATCCGATATTATTATCTTAGTATTAGGTGAGTTCGATAGTTTTTCAAATGCTTCTATGGATTTGAATTGTAATATTTTCTGATCTAAGCCTTCCGATATTATTATCTGCGCATCTCTTATACCCGCTGCTTCTATTATCTTTCTTTCTGCTTCTCTCTCTGCCTGCTGTAGGACAAATTGCATCTGTTGTGCTCGCTGCTCTGCTTCTAATTTGCTCTCTATAGCATTAGCGAGACTAGCTGGGAGTTGTATGCTTTTGAGTAATACTGACTCTATACGGATTCCTTTCACTTCGAGATATGACATCATTCTTTCCTTAATCGCTCTTTCTATATCTGATCTCTGACCAGTATGCATATCTTTAGCAAAATAGTTAGCTGATATATCTGCTACTGAAGACCTGAATACTGGTAGTATAACATCTGTCTCATAATCTGTTCCTACAGTCCTGAGCAGAGTAGGGGCCTCTCGTGGATTTACATTATACAAAATGCTTACCTCTGAGTAGATATTTAATCCTTCTTTGGATGGGATATTAAGACCTACTTCCAGATTCTCAGTTTGAGTAGAAATAATTATTACTCGTGATATTAATGGATTATAGATTCTTAGTCCTTCTGTGTAGCCTTTGTCAGCGAATGATCCTAACTTTCTCTTTACTCCGACTTCTCCTTGTCGTACAGTAACGCAACTCTGTCCTATTAATAGTATGCTGAGTAATAATATACTGAAACTTAATTTGATGCTCTTCATAACTGTTCATTTTTAAAGGTTTGATAATTTTAATTTCCTGCCATTTATTTTTACACCTTTCTTTCCTTGCTCATCACTCTTGTTTTGTAAGCTCGATATCGCTAAGTGGTATAATATCTCAAATAAATTATTATTCATTTTCTTAGAGTCTACAGCTTCTGATATGTCTGTGAGTCTAGGTAGGTGCTTAGCAAAATATAAATTGTTATTAGCTGTCTCTACCATAGTAGAAGCTAGCGTTTTAGGGTATTTGTGATTTTTATCTAATTCCAATATTACATTCGATATTCTCTTACATAAAGCTTTGTAGGATAGGAAGAAACCATATTCATTTTCAGTATCTACAAGCTTGTGATGATATGCCTTAGTACCTTCTCTTACTATTATACGGTGCAGTATCTCTTCGTCTATAAATGGGGAGTCCGCATTCTTCATAGATGACTCTATCAATGTGTGGATTATGAGCTTTAATTTTTCTTTTGGGTCGTCTACATTTATTAATTTGAGATCTATTCTTGTAGATGTCCACTCCCAATACCAGTTAAGTAGATAGATGAATAGGTAGTGCTTATTCTCAAAGTATCTGTATAAAGAAGACTCAGTAGACGATATGCGTATAGCAAGCTTTCTGAAACTAAAATCTTCTAAACCTAACTCATCTATGAGTATAACACTGTTCTCTAATATTTTCTTACCCAAGTCTGTAGTGACTGGATTTTTGACATAAGTTTTAGGATTTATCTGTAGGTTAATTTCAATTTTTTTCATGCTGCGTGATTGATTTTTTTAAGTTCTACTTGCAATGATTTTCTCGCGATATGAATTCTACTATTTATCGTACCTAATGGTAGTTCAAGCCTATCGGCCATATCCTTGTAGCTGAAACCCAACTTGCATAAGCTTATGATCTCTTTGCTTTTAGGAGTGAGTTGTGCTATGGCAGAATTAATCTCTTCTGAGAATAAGCTATATTCTGCTGTAGAAATAGTCTTATAATTATTTAAAATGTGAGGCGATTCTTCTACAGATACAAGGTTGTATCTTCTCTTTTTACGATATCCATTAATGAATATGTTTCTCATGACTACTGATATCCAAGCCTTGAAGTTAGTGCCTCTCTTATAATATTTAGTTTTCTCTATAGCTTTGCATATCGTATCTTGGATAAGGTCATTGGCATCATTTTCATTTTTAGTATACTTCCACGCTAAGCCTTTGAGGTATCCTTGTATTTGGCTTATTTCAGAATTGAAAATGCATGTATTTTCCATAGCTTAATAATTTTACTGTTATTAATAGTAGTAGTATTACTATCATAACAAAAGTTACTGAATGTAGTTCGTTAAAGAGTCAATTATTTTCTAAAATTTATTAGTTTGATTCTACAGTGTATAAGGGCAACTGAGAGTGTCTTTGATGGACTTATATTATCTCTTTATCAATTAAGTATAAATGTCCATTTTATGTCATAGAAAGGAAGTTTAGATAGTAGCTGATCTAAACTATCGTGTTTTTTTGGTAAATTTTATTCTAAATACTGTTCAACGTCGATAACTACTGATTGCTGTAATTCATTTATTATTCGAAATATAATTCTCTTATATAATCAAAGCGTTTTCCAGGGATTACTAATTTCCATATTTCTTTTTTCTGGATAATATTCTTTTCATATAGCCTTTTTCCGTCAACATAAGTTCGGAAAACAAAAGAGTAGAATAAGAACATTGTAACAAAGGACAGTGTACCGATTGAGTCGTTTTTATTAAGCCAAAATAAAGTTGCTATTGGTGTTGAGATTGTCAAATAATAAGTAAAGATATTTTTCATGCAATGATTTGATATTTTTCTCAATTTATTTTCCTAAGCTACTCTTCGTCTATGATTTTATATAGCTACATTTTGAAAAAAAAAGGCCAAGACAGCCATCACTACTGTCTTGGCTTACACCGTAATAAATCACAATATTATTCATTATAATTAGAATGTACTTCTAATAAGATTCTTACTGTCCTTGTCCTAATGAGTAAGCTCTCTTACCATCAAATTCGTAAAGGTTTTCTGACTTGATAATATCTATTTTTTCTGTGATTGCTTTATTGAATATCTCTGGTATAGTTTCTTGTGGCACAAGCTTACCTTTCTTATCTTCGAATCTACATCTCCAGTGATCTGTGCAGAAAGTCTCTTCAAATCCATTTGGCCATACTTTTACACCCCGATTAGTAATCATTGTAAGTTCTATCCCGTTATTTAATCTTTGCAATGACTGAGCTAATTGGTCAGCGTTTTTGCCATTCCAGTCTACAAATATATCTACCCCCTTAAGCACTTTAGATTGCGCTTCTTTTCTTTTGTATTTAGGAAGATTCATTTTAGCATCACGATCATAAGATACAGGCTTAAGCGTTGTAGGTGTTTTGCCTAATCTGTCGATAACTGCTTGACCAAATTCTTTAGTACCTACAAGTTTGCTACTTACGCCTTCAGTGTATACGTCTGCTGTGTGTATGCCTTCTTCAATAGTGCAAGCCCATGCATTCTTTATTTTTTCGGCCGTATCTTGCTGGCTTATGTGATTAAGCATCATCACTGCGGCTTTTAGTAGTCCTGATGGATTTGCTATGTTCTGGCCTGCAATCGGAGGTGCTGATCCATGTATGGCTTCAAACATTGCACATTCTTCTCCTATGTTAGCTGATCCTGCTAAGCCTACGGAGCCTGAGATCTGAGCTGCTATATCTGATGTAACATCTCCATATAGATTAGAAGTGACAATTACATCAAATATCTCAGGTGTGTCAGCAAGTCTTGCCGCTGCGATGTCGATGATCCAGCTGTCAGTTTCTATATCTGGGTACTCAGCAGCAATCTCTTTGAACACTTGGTGAAATAGACCATCAGTTTGTTTCATAATATTGTCTTTGACAAAACAACTTACTTTCTTGCGATTATAGATACGAGCATACTCGAATGCGTATCTTATTATTTTTTCGCAACCTGGTCTTGATATCAACTTTAAGCATTGGACGACTTCTGCCGTTTGCTGATGTTCTATACCTGCATAGAGATCTTCTTCGTTCTCTCTGATGATTACAACATCCATATTAGGGTGCTTAGTAGCTACATATGGATCATAACTCTTGCAAGGGCGTACATTAGAGTACAGACCTAATGTTTTTCTGAGTGTAACATTGAGACTCTTATAACCACCACCTTGGGGTGTAGTAATTGGAGCTTTTAAGAATACTTTGTTAGATCTTATCGTATTCCATGCTTCCTTACTTATACCGCTTGAGCTACCATCGAGGTATACTTTTTCTCCTATTTGAACTTCATTTAACTCTATATCTGCATTGGCTGCATTTAATATATTGATTACTGCATCCATTATCTCAGGTCCTATTCCATCACCTTTTGCATATGCTATTTTGGTTTTCATACTAGTGTTTTATCTTGCTTGTGAATCTCTTTAGTTTAGAATTTTAATTATTGAATTGATTAATCTTCGTATGATATCTGGATATTGCCAGTGATCTTTATCTTCCTTCCAGAGGTTCTTGCTCCAGCGATAAACTCTTTCATCGTTTCTTTTTCTTTTTCTAATTGTAGGATTCTCTCTCTCGATTCTTGATCATCAGAATTGTCATCATGTATAAATTGTCCTAATCTCTGTACCTTATGAAAGTTTATTTTTTCATTGATTAAAGCGCTTATTAAGTCTCTAGCTTCTGAAGCAGTAAACTGACCTTGGATTAAGTCGATGTCTTGTGCAATTTGTGTCATTAACATAGTGTGTGATTTTAATTGTGATTTAATTATTTTTTTGAAATTTCCATTGTCTTGATAATTGTAATACATGCTACAATGAGCAGGGCGGGTATGGTTGATTTTAGTAAGCCTTGTCCATAGTCTATTAGCAATGTTAACCAGCAAGTAATAAAAGCAATCCATCCGATAGTGAGTAGTAAGCTTTTAACATTATACGATCTACTCCACCCTAATATTTGATCTAATTTGATACTTAGAGGCTTCTCCGATTTGTTATTATTTCTTGTTAAGCTATTCATCGTTTTAATTACTTATGATGATTAATTACAATACAAATATGGAGAGAATAATCATTAATAATTATTTATCTTTATTATGATATACATAAACATATTTTATGAACTACACGCTTAATCAACTTAAGATATTCTTACAAGTTACTGAAAGTCAAAGTATTACAAAGGCTGCGGAGGAGCTGTTTCTTACTCAGCCAGCAGTGTCTATTCAGTTGAAGAAATTCCAAGAACAATTTAAAATACCGCTTACAGAGGTGGTAGGAAGACAATTATATATCACTGACTTTGGATATGAGATAGCAAAGGCAGCAGAGAAGATAATACAGGAGATCGATGCGATCAGTTATAGGAGCATGACGTATGAGAAGTTACTAGCAGGTAAATTAAAAATATCGATAGCTTCTACAGGCAAGTATGTCATGCCTTATTTTCTTTCAGATTTTATTAATATGCATAGAGGTATTGATCTTATAATGGATGTAACTAATAAGTCCCTTGTCGTTAAGAGTCTTGAAAGAAATGAAGTTGACTTTTCTCTGGTGTCAGTTATCCCTGAGGCAGTAGATACAATTCAATTGCCTTTAGTCCAGAATAAGTTATTCCTCATCGGTAGCACTAAACTTAAGTCTAATAAAAAGAAAGGAGTGAGAACAATACTTCAGCAATATCCCTTGCTCTTTAGAGAGCTGGGTTCTGCTACACGTAACGCAATGGAAGAATTTATAGCAAAGAAGAATTTACCCGTATTTAAGAAAATAGAATTGACTTCTAATGAAGCAGTCAAGCAAGCTGTTATTGCAGGCTTAGGATATTCTATAATGCCATTAATAGGTATCAAAAGTGCACTAAGAGAAAAGGAACTTGAGATTATTCCGTATCGTGGATTACCCATAATTACTGACTGGAATCTGGTATGGTTAAAGTCTAAGAAATTATCTCCTATCGCCCAAGAACTATTAAAGTACCTGGCTCAAGAAAAAGATAGAATAAATTTAGAAAATTTCAGTTGGTGTGATGAGTATTAGTATAGTCCGTCATCAGCTTGATAGAGTCTAACATGGATGATGTATTGTTATTGATTTGGATTAGAAATCCTGTCGGGTAAAAGTAGCTAGGCTTGATGTCTATCAGCTATATAAATGGGTGTACAAAGCTAATTACACATACTCTCGCTTAGATGTCTAAAAAAATGTATCACTCGGGGCATCATGTATACAAGGACTCATTCACAAGCAGCCTGTCTTCACTAATATTGCTATCCCAGAGGTATAGATAATGCTCCTGACCATACAATGGCCATTATAGTAAGCGTTACTATCAGAATTATAGAAAAAAATATCTTGATACTAATTGCAGAATTAGCTGCGCCGTTATTAAGGATGGACGTCTTAATGACCCCAGGGTGTGAGGCTATAAATTCTGCACCACCCCTAAAGAAGATCCAAACGGCAGCTATCAGCCATACCGATATCATAATAAAGTGAAATACTAAAACCATAGGGTTCATAGCCATCGGATTAAAGTATTCTGAGATATTCTGTGTCAATCCAGTAAGGCTTCCTATCATGATAATAACCCATGGGAAACTCCCAAAAATTAGCCACACTTTAATGATCTTATTATATCCATCTTCTAATTCTGGATGCTCTAATATGTATTTATTGAATCTGATTTTAAGTAGAAAACCATTCACAAAGGTGATTGCCATGAGCACTATCCAAAAATTATTAAATAGGAAATCTTCCATTTGATTACTGAATTTTTCTGCATAGGAGCTTACGCTTACGGCTACCTGATAGAAGGCAGCTGGTTAGTATAGGGCTTACTGATGATGCATTTTTTTCTTTATTAAGTAGAAGCATCTACTTATGCCGAAGGTAGCTAATTATAACTAATCCTATTCTTCTTTTATCTTAGGATCTAATTCTGCTTTAGTTTTGAAACTAAAAGTTTCACTTTTTGCAATACCTCCGAAATCAAAATCAACAAATAATTCGCAGTTTATATCATATAGATTTTTACCAACTTTACTAATCGCCATTTTCTTAATGTCACAAGGATTTTTAGTTTCAGCTATCTCTATTGTGATATGAGCACCGTCAGCAGGATCAGACTTTAGAATGAGTCCATCCATTTCCGTAGGGTCATTGAGGTTCAAGTTAAGCCAGTTAACTTCGATACGCGTGCTTATCGTCTCAGCTTCACCATCAAGTCCTGTTACGAATGGAGCCAGCGGAAAACTCATCCTATGAAAGATCGTCTTCTCCAGCCCTATGCTTTTATTCTCAGACCAAAATACTTCGATCTTTCCTATTTTAGCTGATGTTTTATTTTGTAGATCTATTGTCTTCATTGTGTTGTAATTCTTAGGTGTCGCAATTCAACCTTAGTAGGTTGGAGGCCACGTTATTAGTCTTTGATTATTTATGTTTGATTTTAACTCCACCTCTCATCCAGTGCAAAATTCTTAGGATGGATAGGGCCACATTCTTTAAAGAATTTCATTACTTCTGTCATCACATGATCTTTGCCATCATTAGTGTCAAGTACAGGCCCATATTCTACGATCCTATTAGGGAAGTCTGCTTTGAGCATGACGATAGGGACTTGCGCAGAATGAGCAATATGGAAAAAGCCAGTCTTCCATCTTGTACGTTTACTTCGAGAACCTTCTGGTGTAATAACGAAAGAAATTTTATCATTGGTTTTAAATAGGGAAGCCAATTTTTCTACTTGCGACAGACCTTTAGTATTGGACCTATCAATGGCAACGCCACCCAACCATCTGACGAAGAATCCTACAGGAAACTTCATCCAGAAATCCTTGATGGCTACTTTCATAGGAAGACCCCACGCAAACATATTAATAGTACCAAAGTACCAATCCCAATTTGAGGTATGAGGTGCATATACAAACACACAGCGATTTGTCTCGGGGGGGACGGGTTTTCCTACAAGCTTCCACCCGTGTAATCTGACAAGTATCTTAGATATTGATTTTTTTAGGCCCACAGGGTAATTGTATTAGATACAAACTTAATCGAAAATTAAGAGAAGTCGATTATACCGGTATAAATTACCTAAGCCCAATACGCTAATTTTCAAATATTTTGAAATAACACCCAAATAGGGGATAAATATTAAGCTATAGTTTACCAACTTTACAGTTGTATAACTGATAGTTAGTTACATATTGAGGTAAGGAGATGCGAGGGCATCTCCTTTTTGTTTGGTGTATAACGCATGTTAAGTATCTACGCATTCAATTTCTCAAATTCTCCTAAATGATAGGCAGCATTAGCTGATCGCAAGAGTATTTATTGATCAGTTACTTCTTCTTTCTCTTAATCGATTTTGAATACTGTAATTGAAGTGGTATGAATATAAGTAGAAATCATCATGAACTACATAGAGTGATTTTATAAACCGAAATTAAAACCTGAGTTCACATGAGTGATATTTTATATTAGTTGTTTTACATTATAAAAATTACCAATTCGATAATCTTTGATTATACTTTTAGTTTACTACTTTAGTTCAAGTTGTTAAATATTAGAACATACTTTAAAATCGGTGAAATGAAGAAATGTCAAATTTTATATTTTTTTATAATTAGCATATTCTTGGTTTCTTGCCAAAAGGATACAAGCAAGGAAAGTAATACCAATGCAGATTATGGAACTACTGTTAATCTAAGAAACTACACTACAGATACTGATCAGGAGGCTCATTTTTTCGATGTGAATTATACAGCTGGTGAACTTGGAATTCAGAATTTGAGACAGGGAATAAGTAGCGGATTATATAATGTATATGATAGGATATATGATGATCCTGAAAAAGAAGAGTTATTACAACCATTCTATGATAATAATCAGTACCCATGTTGGACTTGTGCTGAAATGGAATATGTAGGTCGTAATACATATTATATCCCAGTTTTTGATCTTGATGATAACTCAATGACTGCAATGATATGGGCAACATTTGATGATAGTGAAACGAATTTAAGGTACTTAGGGCTTGATTATGTTCGTGCAGTTAGTAAACATCAAGAAGGTATATTTAAATATTGGGATTGGTTAAGTAATTATTTTATACTTCTTGCAGCAAACGAAAACCCAAGTAGACACAATTTTTTTTACTATAAAACAATTGATTGTGTTCCTGCAACAAAACAGCACTGTGTGTGTAATGCCCCTAACCGAGAACCTTGCGAAGGTGCAATCGTTTTTGGTGGAGATAATTACGGTCATTTAGAATGTTATGGTCATTGTGGAGGCGGAGATGTAGATTCAGATACTAATCCATGCGATGGGGTTGTGTGTCCTAAAGGAGAGGTTTGTAGGAATGGGGCATGTGTAGAAGTAGTTATTAGTGGCGGAGGTGGTGATAACGGAATCCCTGTAGAAGACCCTTATAATGATGATGGTACAATTAATATTTTAGATACAGGTTCATGTTATTTATGTTTTGGAACTGATGATCCTTCTACAGGTGGTGGTACATGTCATAACTGTAGTGTCTATCCAATCATAGAAAGAGAAGGAATTATAGCTGATATTCTGGATTATATTGATGATAACCATCCAAACATTGATGTAGCTTTTGTTTCCATCTTAGTTATGGAAAATAATTCTCAATTTGATCATACAACCTTAATATTAAGTCAACACATTGATGTTCTTAGTTCAGAAGCAATCGAGGCATATTTAAATTTTATTAAGAATCACCCTCAGTTCCTTGTAGATGAAGGTGAAACATTAGAGTTACTTTATGATCCTGAATTAACTACACAATTAGATCAATTTTTATCAGATAATATTGATGATTCGATATCTGTAGGAATAGCACATATCATGATTGATATGAAACAGTCAGGTAATCTAACCTTACCTATAAATGAAGTTGTAGATAATGCGAATCTATTGCATACTCTACTTATACAATATCCGTTAAATCTTGCAAATAGCGAAGTAGCTTATCTTTTACTGAATGAGAATGTAATCAATGAGGTAAGTGAAATCAATGCAGGCGATCGTGAAGGAAATTATGCTCAAGCAGCAAGTAATCTTTACATATCATTAGCGAGTCAAAATTTATTAAATCTCACTATTAACGATGCATTGTCTCACATAGACATGCAGACAATCATTGCTGATCATCTTACGACTCATGAGATGTCTGATCGATTAGCACTTAATACAGCCATCTGGTATATGATTTTTCAGACTGAGTCTATGGCTAATGGTGGAGACATAGGAGATTGGCTAAGAGGTATTAAAACTGCAATCAAAGAAGGTTGGGATCAAGTGTTATCTACGGTATCGCAACATATAAGTGCTGCATTTAATGCATTACCGCAGAACTCAGAAGAGTGGTTCGTTGTAGGTTCTATAATGGCACCAATACTATTGGATTTAGGGTTAGACTTTGTACCAATAGTAGGTGATGTTAAGGCTTTTGCGGAAGCATTTAATGATATTGCCTCTAGCAATTATGCAGATGGAGCCATAGGCTTGATTGGGGCTCTTGCGGGCATAATACCTATAGGTGACATACTAAGATCTATTCCGAAAATAAAGAATGCATTTACTGCTCTTGGAGGTGGGTTCGCTATAGTTAAAGCATTAAAGAATGTTAACCTTAGTATATTTAGCCACTTAAGTGATTATATAGATAATGGCTTTAAGGCAGTATGGGATAAAGTTAATGGTAAATTAATATTTAAAAAAGGGAATCAAGTTGTTGGGGATTTGTCTGATGCTATGGCTAAAGCAATGAAAGGACTTGCCAATACAGGATTAAAAAATAATATTCCGTGGCTTAAAAGGGCAAGTAAATGGGTTGACGAAGGAGCTGATTTTGCAGCTGACGGTTCTGGAAAGTTAACAAAAAATGGGGAAGATATTCTTCAGCTTAAGAATGATAAAATACTTCCGGATAAATATGATCTTAACAATTCTGGTGCTCCAGTAGGAGATGCTTCAGATGGGTATCAAGTTGTAAAAAATGGTGACAATCTTTCAGTTAGAAGAGTGCCTGAAACTTCTGGTTATTCGCAGGCGGATTTAACTGAACTAACACAGCATCCTAATGCACATGTTTTAGAAAGGCATGGACACGATGTAACGGATGATGCTTTAATAAAAAGGGCAAATACAGGAATCGCTCCTGATGGAAATCCAGGCTCAAAACCTTCTTATAGCTCTAAATTTGAGGACTCTTCAAAAGTGTCAGAAGCAGTTAATGGTACTAAGCAAGGCACTACAGCATTTATAAATGGGACTCAGTCAGGAAACAGGAGAATAGTTAGCTATACAAGTTCAGGAAATATGGGAAAAGGAGTGCCTCGAGATGGAAATTCGTTTCAGACAACAAAAAAAGTAAAAGCCATTTATGAAGACGTAGGAGGTGGAAATTATCAATTATTAACAATGTATCCTGATTTTTAATTATGACAGAAGACTTTAAGACATTAATTAATGCTTTGTCAATTTTTAATGAGGAGTACGATCTTGATAGAGTACAAAATATAGGATCATTAAAGATGAGTATCAAGAATGGGTATATAGATTTTATTACTTTATATTCTGAATACTTGAATGCATTAAATGATACCTCATTTGATTGGGTTAGCTTATCCGAGAAAAGCAACCTATTAACTAATAGTGGTAAATATGAACAAAAAGAGATAAGAGATTACATAAAGTATTTGTTGAATGGATTTATTTTACCTGAAAGCAAATTAAGTAAAGAGGCTTTGAACAAACTAATTGTAATTTGCATGATGCATCTTTCGAAATTAGAAGAAGATGCATGGCTGGAGTCAGATAAACTTTGGAATTTGGTGAAAGAAGTACCTCAATTTGAAGATTTAGATTATTACCAGTTATACTTTATTTGGCCAAATTCAAATTATAGAATTGAAAGGAAATTTATACCTGATAAAGAAATTCTTATTGGAGATTTCAGGAATAAAAAGAACGATGTTGAGTCTTATTTTGTGTAATATTTAGATTTTTCAAGTTTGTAGAGTATGTTACGAATAGCTCTTGTGCTTACTGACTGTATGTAACAAATATCAATAAATTATTTTCGAAGTACTTTTTTATTAGATAGAATATGATCGGCTTTAACCTAATTAAAAACAATAATTTAGAAAGTACTTCAGATATTGAGACTTTAGAGTCCGTATTGATGTTTGAGTTACCAGCATTGTTTAAAGTGTTCATGCAATCCTTTGAAGTAGGAAATTCTAATATAAATTGGAACAGATTTTTAAATCCCAAAAATGGATTCAAAAGTCCGTCAGGGAGTATCAAATATCTTCCATTGGAGAATGCTAGAGACTTATTCTTCCATGGATTTTTTAATTGTAAAGAATTAATTAATGATTGGCAATTATATAGTCATAGGAGCACCGAATTTAGTGAATATGGTATGCTGAGAATAGGATCGATTGGTATGGGTGGAGGTCTCTTTATTGGAATTAATGAGAGTAATAAAGACCAGATATTCAGAGTTGTTTGGGATTGGGACGAAAGTTATGAGCTCCTTGCTGAGAATGTATTTGAATTTGTGAAGAATTTAGTTTTTGTAGAAGATTTTTCAAATATGGATAAAATTAAATATGAGCAATTCTATAAGAACTGGGGTGAAGATTTTTGGCGAGTAAGATGAGATAGAGATTGATTTGAAATATAATAGCCACGTTGTTCGATCTATGGTATTCTTAATCTCTCTGACAATGATTAAAAACATCTGAAAAGAGCAAAATATCAGAATTGAAACATTTAAAGGTCTATAGACGAGATGAAAACAGAAGGTGTGATTAATGCCTCAAAACAATATGCTGATGAGCTTAAGTTTGCCTACACCCTTGCCTTCTACATAGAAAAGCAGATATAGGATCTCAGCTATCGCATAATAATTAAAGAATACTAAAGTGTATTTGCTAATGCAAATGGGTTCACACATTCATAATTGATAACATTGGGTGCTGGGCTTGCAGTGCATTTATAATTATGCATTAACAATTAATAATTATCCAGTCGACTCCCTATAGTCCTTGAAATTAGCTTCTCGTTTTTGCATTTTAGAAAATACAGCTTCGAGTTGATTTTCTTTTCTTATGATATCCTGTTGTTCTTTAGACTCCATAAGTAGGCCATCTGCTTCGCTGAGATAAGAAGAAGCGTTAATAAGCTTCTTTGCTTTGACGATGGCACTTGGGCTTTGAGCCGCGATCTGCCTTGCTAATGTCATGGCAGAGTCTGTAGGATTATCAGAAGTGAAAGTCGCAAATCCATATTCTACCGCTTCATTACCTGAGAACACTCTGTGTGTGAAAGTCAGTTCTTTGATGACGTCTTCTCTTACATTATGTCTCCATAGCTGTGTACCGCCCATGTCGGGTATGATACCCCATTTCATTTCCATTATGGATAGCTTGGTGTCGGGATGGACATACTTGATATCTGCTCCTGAAAAGATCTGAAGTCCACCTCCATAGGCGATGCCATGTACTGCAGCTATGACAGGTACTGGACACTCTCTCCAAACCCACGATGCAGCTTGCCACTTGTTAGCGATGCCATGTGATCTTGGGTTAAGGTCTTGGTTGATCTCTGCATCGGGGTCAGGGCTGAAGTTAGCTAAGTCGAGACCTGCACAGAAGCCTTTGCCTTCGCCTCTAAGGATTACTGCTCTGACGGACTTGTCCTTGCTGACTTGCTTACCAGCATCTATGATGGCATCGAACATCGCAATGTCTAATGCATTCATTTTATCGGGACGATTGAGGACCACCTCTGCGATGGCCCCATGTCTTACGATTTCTATTCTGTCGTTGCTCAATGAGTTTTTTTATTAGTTATGACCTAATTTATCGAGTACCTTTTTTCATATGTGTCAGCTTTTAGATCATCTACATGTGCAGCTATACCGATAGAGTTAGCATAGGCTACTAATTCTGATTATAGCATTTTTTTTATTTCAGATACCTATTTTGATTCTGTCTTACCATATTGGTGTATAGATTTTCCAGCAGCAGATAATGCTCTTAGGCTATCAGGTACTGAGAATCTTTCTCCATATTTCTGAGTAAAGTCATCACACTCATTGATGAAAGTCTCCATACCTACATAGTCAATGTATGATAATGATCCTCCGGTATATATTGGAAATCCCCATCCTAACACAGATCCTAAGTCTCCATCAGTTGTAGATCTTAATACGCCTTCTTCTAAGCATCTGTAACTTTCGAGTGCTTGGAAGTGTAGCAATCTCTTACCTATTGTTTCTTCATCTAAAGTGTCTATTCTGGAATTGAATTTTTCACCTAATTTAGACCATAGTTTTTTCTTGCCACCTGTAGGGTAGTCATAGAATCCTGCACCTTCTTTTTTACTTGGTCTTTTTTCATTGATAACCATGTCCTTAGCGATCTTATAACCTCTATCTTGATAAGGTTTCTTAGGAGAAGGGTCGCTATCGTATATATGCATAGACAATTTCATAGTGACCTCATCATGTACGGCGAGTGGGCCTACCGGCATTCCTTTTTTCTTCGCGATGTTCTCTATCATAGCTGCAGGTACGCCTTCTTCGAGTAAGAACATACCTTCACTGACGAATGTACTGAAGCATCGCGATGTAAAGAATCCTCTGCTATCGTTAACGACGATAGGAATCTTACCTATCGCTACAGAATAATCTACGGCTGCAGCAATCGCTTTGTCGCCTGTCTTCTCACCGACGATGATCTCTACAAGTGGCATCTTGTCTACAGGCGAGAAGAAGTGTATGCCGATAAAGTTATCTGGTCTCCCAGAAGCTTTTGCAAGTTGCGTAATAGGAATCGTCGACGTATTAGAACCGAATACCTTGTCTGCTGCTAATACAGCTTCAGTTTCCTTAGTGACTTTATCCTTTAATGTAGGATCTTCAAATACAGCTTCTATCACAAGATCACAGCCTTCAAAGTCTTTATAGTCTGTTGTAGGTTTAATTCTACCGAGAAGTGCTTCTGCTTTTTCTGGCGTAGATCGCTTTCTTGAGATGGCTTTATCAAGGATTTTTTTGGAATATGCTTTACCTTTTTCTGCACCTTCTATTGTGACATCTTTAAGGACAACTTCCATTCCTACCTTAGCACTAACGTATGCTATACCTGCACCCATCATACCAGCACCGAGCATACCTAATTTTTTGACCTCATAGTGAGGTTCATACTTTGGTCTGGCTTTTCCTTTTTTTGCAGCTTGTATACCTACAAATCCAGTTCTTATTATATTCTTAGCCTCAGGTGATGCTACTACTTTTGTAAAATACCTTGCCTCGATCTCTAATGCTCTATCGATAGGTATCTGCATACCCTCATAGACAACGCTTAGAATGTATTTCTGAGCAGGGTAGTTACCGTGTGTGAGTTTACCCACATTACCATTGGCCCCCATTAATGTCTGGACACCCATCGGTGACCATATCTTACCACCAGGTACTCTATGTTTTTTATTGTCCCACGGTTGCAGTGCTGTTGGCTTAGAGTTGATATAAGCTTTGGCTTTGGCCATAAGGTCATTTTGATCTATAGCGAGTTCATCGATGATATTATTAGATAGAGCACCTTGAGGTCTTAATTCTTTGCCTTGGAGCATGTATGTCAGGCCTTGCTGTATTCCTGTAAGGTAGCACAGCTTAGAAGTTCCACCACCACCGGGTATGAGTCCGACTTTAGATTCTGGTAATCCTATTTTTATTTTTGTGCTGTCGATAGCTATTCTATGGTGACATGATAATGCCAGTTCCAGACCTCCTCCTAATGCCGTACCGTTAATCGCTGCTACGAATGGTTTACCCGCAGTCTCTATCTCTCTCATTCTCTTATGCACAAGCATAATCGCATCGAAGAAGTCCTTAGGATCAGCTACAGGTTGTGATAGCTCTCTGAGGTCACCACCAGCCATAAACACCTTTTGACCTGAAGTGACAATGACTCCGATTACATCTGCATCATTGATCGCCTTCATAGCGGCCTCGTGATAGACTTCTGTAAATTTTAGGCTGAAAAGATTTGTCGGTTGGTTAGTCTGGTCGATAGTGATCGTTGCGATACCATCTGCGACTGTATATTTTAAATATTCGTTATTGTAATTTGACATATTATTAGAACATTATTATTTAGCAAATAATCCAGATCTATCAAAGTATAAGAGAATCTTATCGCGATGACCTGTTGTCTTATTTTTTTTGTAAAAAAATTATACCCTCTCTATAATAGAAGCAATACCCATACCGCCACCGATACATAATGATATTAATCCAGTGCTTAGATCTCGTCTCTCGAGCTCATCCATGAGTGTACCAGTAAGCATACAACCAGTAGAACCGAGTGGGTGACCCAGGGCTATAGAGCCACCGTTGACATTGACGACACTGTGGTCGATACCGATATCATCCATAGCTCTGAGTACTACTGCTGCAAATGCTTCATTAATCTCATAGAGATCTATATCGGAAGCTTTCATACCCGCTTGCTTAAGTACTCTCTTAGCAGCTGGGCCGATACCTGTCAGCATTATTGTAGGATCTGAACCCACCACTGCTGCAGCTCTTACTTTGAATCTCGGTTTGATACCTAATTTTTCGCCTACTTCTTTATTCCCGATAAGGGCACATGAGGCACCATCTACAATTGCGGAAGAATTACCTGCATGATGCACGTGTAGCATTTCTTCGACTTCGGGATATTTATCTATTGCGACTTGATCAAATCCTCCCATATTACCCATCATCTCAAATGAAGGGGAAAGGTTCAATAAGCCTTCTTTAGTTGTAGAAGGTCGTATATTCTCGTCAGTGTCTAATATTGTAATGCCATTAATATCTTTAACAGGAATTCTGGATACGAATCTTTTTTCGGCTTCAGCCTTAGTTGCTCTCATTTGAGATTCGTAAGCGAATGCATCTACATCATCTCTCGAGTAGCCATACTTACTTGCGATAAGATCAGCAGATATACCTTGTGGTATCATGCTACCATCGACGGCTTGCATCGGGTCCATTAAGAATCCACCACCATCGGATCCCATCGACACCCTTGACATACTTTCTACGCCACCTGCGATGATAAGATCTCGGAAGCCAGACTTGACATACGCCGCAGCTTGATTAATGGCTTCTAATCCAGATCCACAGAATCTATTGATAGATACTCCGCATAAGTGATCACCATAGCCAGATTGTTGAGCTGCTGATTTGGCGATATTTGCAGCTTGATCTTTAGCTTGAGTAACACATCCGAAGATGACATCTTCAACTAATTCTGCATCAAAGTTGTGCTTATGCCTGAGTGCTTTTAGAACTTGCGCAGACAACTCTGTAGCTGTGGTACCTATGAGAGCACCTTTCTTGTTGCCTTTACCTCTTACGGTTCTCATGGCATCGTATATATAAGCTTCCATTTAATGTATTTATTGAATAATTATTTTGTAATTAAAGTATGTATGATATTATTTATAACTCCTCGGGATGGTTTGAGGTTTTATCAGCATCTATGTTATGTGCCATTATATCATTGATAAATTTAAGAAAAGATAAGGTAAGAATATAGTAAAGCATATATAAATTTAACTCTGAGTTAAATTTTTGAATTTATAGGGCTATATGGAATTAATTATTTTCAATCTAAAATATTATTTTTAGATTAAATCGGTAATGAATTATACATGATGAGATATATATTTATATCATTAATCCATGGTGTAAGCCTTATGATATTAGTAACTTTTATGGGAGTTATTAATCCTGCTTCCGCTCAGTCAGATAAGCACATATCGGTAGGGATTGGTCCTTTTGGATATTTGGACCCGATAACACCATCTATTAACTTCCATGGAGAGGCTCAAGTATTTAATCTCTTCAGAATGGATGTGGCTTATGGTCTTGATGTAAGTAAAATTGCATTGTTAAGATGGCACCCTAATCCTGAGTATCGCCATCATGAGATGAAGGTGGGCTTAAAGAGGTTTCTTGCGCCGCCATATAGTAGCAAGAATTTTGTATCCTACGCTGGAGTAGAATATTTCATGGTCCGTAATGATTACGAAAAAGGTAATGATCAGTATAGGTGTAACGGAGAAGAGCTATTATTCGATAGTGCAAAGGTATCAAGAAATGTAGATGGGATGAGATTAAAAGTGGGTTTTCGGAAGGTTAGTAAATCCTTTGGGATTGATATTTATTTTGGTGCTGGTGTGAGGTATGTTGCTATTACCTACGAGACAACTAATGAACGACTTGCAGGTAATCTGTGGGAAATTGGAGGATGGTTTTCTCCTATTGATGAGACTGCTCGAAGTTGATATAGATTTGATATTAATTTGGGTTTCAAATTATTCTATTTGTTACGTGGTAAGCGTGTGGAATAAAATCACTCTACATTGGCAGCCCACTTTTTGAATTTCCCTTTGTCCATTATCGAAGAGCTCATTAGGAACGCAATCGGTTCTGTGCTCTGAAATTGCCCCAAAATTATCCTCGTAATTGATATAAGAGGTAGAGCTAATAGTACACCACCGACTCCCCATAATGTACCCAAGATAACGATCGAAAGAATTGCAAAAAATGGATTTATATCAACTTTATTACCCACAATATTAGGTGTGATGAAATTGCCTTCTACCTGCTGTATAACCATGTAATAAACTAAGACAGCTATCGGTTGCCATGAACTCTCGGCTGTACTTAGTGCAAATACAAATGGTAACATACCACCTAATGCTGTACCTGCATATGGAATAATGGATAGCACTCCGGCGAGCACACCCCAGAACATGGCATGTTCTATCCCAATTACGGTTAGACCTATGGTATTCAAGATAGATAATATTACCATGACCAAACCTACGCCTCCGATGTAAGACTGGATAGTTTCTTTTATTTCCTTTAGCGTATCTTTTATATCAGGACGATTTTCTTTTTCGAACTGATAGATGATGAAGTTTTTGAAACTCTTTCTGTAAAATAGAAGAAAGAAAGTGTACATAAAACAAAGCCCTGAACTTACTATAAAACTTGCTGATGTCATAATTCCTTTACTGACGACCCCTAATGATCCATTGGGTATCGAGCTATCATTACTTGGGAGGACTGTTTTTGGACTTACGTCCGCAAATGGGAGTAGACCATTGATTTTTTGAATGCTTTGTTCGAAGCCATCTTTGAGACTGCTTTCGATAGAAGGCAGCGACTCCATAATATTGACAATCTGGTACGAGAATAACATAGCCACAATTAATATGGGAATCAGAACTACTAAAAATGTCAAGGGTATTGAGACCCACTTTATCTTTACGAAGCTTAGGATTTTCTTATCAATAGGGTACAAAAAAATAGAAAATAATATCGCAAAAATCAGAGGTAATAGTATTGATTTGCCTATCACAGATAACCAACCTAAACCAATTACTATAATTATAGTGTATGCTATTTTCTGGAGGTTTAGATTGTTATGCATTCAGAGTGATATTAGTAAGGTTTAGATTATATAAGAAATAAAGCTACATAATAAAATGGCTTTATCATCTTACAAGGATCTTGCTATTATTAAGGTAAGATCATTTGTGCTACTTAGATGACCATGCATCTAACATCCAACTTTTCTTTTCTATGGATCCTAAAAATCCGCCGACAAGATCTATCGTACCCTCATCTCCTGCATCTCCGGCTGTGGAAATCACTTCTCGCATATTTGCTATCAGTGCTTTATGATCTGAGAGTATGGATTTAACCATTTCATATGGATCTTCAGTAGATAATTCATCTATATCAGCGATAGCAAGGTATTCTGATAAGGTAGATATAGGCTTCAGTCTAAGGGTGAGAATTCTCTCTGCTATATCGTCTATATTTACTTTTGCTTCATTATATAGATCTTCAAATTTCTCATGCAAATCAAAGAAGTGTGGTCCAGTAATATTCCAATGATAGTTCCTAAGATTCTGATAATATATCTGATAATTAGATAGTAATCTGTTTAGTTGATCAGCAGTTTCTTTTAATTTTTCTGGTTTGAAGCCTAAGTAGTTCATCGTATATATTTTTTGTAGTAAGGTGGTGATCGATAATATAGAGCTGAAAGAATTAAAGCTCGTTAGCTTAGTTTCAATCTTAATTTTGTCGCAATAGCGTTGAATTGATTTTTGATATAACCAAAATCTGGCTTTACATAATCAAGAGGCTTTATGTCTTCTATATTAATTTTAAGTTCCCGTTTTGCAACTTCAATATCCTCTTGTAATCTTCTTTTTCTTATTTCTATATCTGAGTTCATAATACAATTATTTAAGTAGTGAAGAATAGAATATATTGGTGATAGGTTTAAAGATCAATGGTTTTCTGAGCAAGTATATTATCAAAATAAATAATAGAAGAATGCCACCCATTATAAGCAGTGCATAGTTTAATGACTGCATCGACTGAGCGATTAAAAGTGTACTTAATATAATGACGATGCTAAGTACAAATAGGGCTATAATCCCTATTATACTACATAATATACCGACCCCGACTGCTCTGGAGGAAGTTTCTGTAAGCTCTATTTTCTTGAGTTCAATAGTACTGTTAACTATAGCTCTTACGTATTCCAAGTTCTCTCCTAAATCTTTCATCAAATGCTTGCTCATAGTATCATGTTTTTAACTAAAGATGTGAGTAAATAAAAATACCACACTTGAATATTACATCAGTACTGTGGTATTTTTTTTTCAATTCGTTTCGGTCTAGTTGTGAAAAGTATTTAATTTTTTATTTGCCTTATTGACGCCTTGTTGGAATTTACTTATGTTTTTATTAGCGACCTCTATCACTTCTCCAGACTTCTCGGCAATGGATTCTCTTAGTGTAGTGAGGCTCTCGCTTGCATTCTGAATTGCTTCAGAAGATTTCTCTTTAGCTTGTTCTGCGATAACCTTAGCTCTTTCAGTAATTGTGTTTGATAACTCGCTGCTCTTGTCTACGAGCTTATTCTTTAATTTTTTTCCATCTTCAGTTTGTAGATAATAGGCCGCTGCTGCTCCTGCTAATATGCCTCCGAAGAATAAGATTTTTCCTGATGTGTTTGATTTTTTATTTTTCATGGTATGTTTTATTAATGTGATTAAGTGTGTGAAATATATGTTGTTTGATAGATTCTATGCTGCTTTTGCTGCAGAGTTATTGATTACTACCTTTAATTTTTTTCTGGCGAAGTTGATTCTGCTTTTGACTGTGCCTATAGGGATGTTAAGATTGTCAGCAATCTCGTCATATTTGTAACCTTCAACGTGCATCATGAATGGTAACTTAGTTTTGTGACTTAGATCTTCTATATGAGAATATATTTCTTGTAATCTTAATTTAGATAATGCATTATTATGTACGGAAGTATTACTCTCTATGTTGTAAGTATAATCTTCTAAGGGACCATTCGTAACGCCTCTCTTATTCTTTTTATGGTAAGCTGTAATAAATGTATTTTTTAATATTGTGAATGACCAACTTTTAAAGCTCGTTCCTTCTTTGAAAGTATGTATACCTTTAAATGCCTTATATGCTGTCTGCTGTACTAAATCTTCAGCATCAGTAGAATTTTTTGCCAATTTTAATGCAAAGTTTTTAAGGCCTGTCTCTATTGCTTTGAATTGTTGTGAAAATTGAATCTTATCCATTGTTTGCTTTATTAGTTATTGAAAGTATTTGTCGCGTTGTATACTAAAGTAACTACACAATGAGTATTTTGTTCACATATTGTGATTTAAATGATCATTTAATTTACCTCCCCAAACCTTAAAATTGTGCAAATAATTGATAATCAGTATATTAAGCTAAATTATTTTTTCAGATTTTTTTACTAATTAGTTTCTATTTTGTCAATAATCTTCAATCTTGGTTCCTCGAAAGTGATATGCTTAGTGCTAATTGTCTAATAATTAGACATGATTGAAGCATAGCCTGTATAATTGGTGATATGGTGTCATTAAAGTACACATTTACAAAAACACATACATTGGTTTATACCATTTAAATATTAGAATGTCGGTTTTATTGTAATAGAATTAGTCAATATCTGCGTTAAAAATACTCGCTATAGCTACGGCTATGACTGCGTTTTTTGCCTTAATCTTAACGAATTCTCTTCTATAATCTTAACCGACATCTTAAAATTTAAATGGTCTTACTTAAAGTTAGGTGGAGACAGATATTATAGATTAATACTGCAAATGCATGACTTTGTGTGTCGATTCTGCATATATTATATGTAATTGACCACTCAGCGAGTTGGTGTTGTAGGAAGGTAATTAAATAGGCTTAGCTAATGCCATACAAATAAATAGATGTACTATGCCCTCTGCGAGTTTGTGTTATTGATTGCACTTATTACAGATTCATTGTAGGATAAGAGATGTTCCATGAGATTTATAAAATTATCTATATCATGCATGAGTTTAGCTTTGTCGGGCGACTTATTAATTATACTTTCTTTTTTGAATTTGTAGAAAGATTTAAAGCCTTCCAGGACTTTTGTGATTTTTATAGACTTATCGATAAATTCAGAAATTTCTTCATCATCTACCTTTGGATTTTCCATCGGTATAGATTCATTTAGAGAAATACTATCAAAACGATCATATTCATGCTCTTCTGTGAGCTTTTGTTGTATAAGACTTCGTACAGTGATATCAAAAAACTTAGCCATCTTAAGGATCACCTTAAGTCGCGGTTCCACACCTTTACTTTCGTATGCGGCTACATTAGACCTACTTATGCCGATCTCTTTAGCTAACTGTGTCTGATTTAGACCCATTCTTTTTCTAAGGAATCTGATATTATGTGGTAAAGCGCTGTCGAATTCTTTCATAGTCTAGTTATAAATTCTTTCATTATCTGTTATAGTATACTAACATTAGCGCATAATGTTCATATCTTTAACTTAATAGAATGAAATTGAGTATAAAATCTACTTATTGTAAAAATGTGTGAATTTAATGGATAAAATTGTACCGGGAAAGACTAGTAAGATTAACAAAACCCATTTTGGCTCTAATCTTCGATTTTTAAGGCGATTAAATGCGCTTAGCCAAAAGGAATTGGGTGAAAAGATTAATCTATCACGCAGTAAGATAGCCTCTTATGAGTCAGGAGTGATCGAGCCAAAGCTGAAAAGTTTTATATCGATATGTGAGCATTTCGAAAATGCACCACGAGTAATGTTGGATGAGCTTCTATCGGCACTACCTGCCGAATTAGAGCGGGAGAATAATGCGGTTGACTTGGTAATCAAAGAAAAACTTGATGACTTTATTAAGCAGACAAATGAGATGACTAAGATATATGACGGTTATACCACATTCTTAGATATAAAAAAAGATACAGAAGAGTATAAACTAAACGGTGATCTATATGCTTCACTTCATGATATCCTTAAAGTTTTAGAGACACTCATATCAGCCAATTGGAAACTTATACAGAGTGTATATCCTAATGAGTAGTCTTTTTTAAAGTGAGATGTATGCATTCAAGGCAAGAATAAAACATCGAACAATACTAAGTATAATTAGTAATGTGTATCTACAAATGCAGCTAAGCTTAATTACAATTTTTTGATCAATCTTATAGATGGAAATAATTAATGATTTAAAAGTCCAAATCTTAACTTACTATGATAGCATTATTGCTGCGATACCTAAGGTAGGTATCGGTATTGTAATCGTAACTATCGCATATGTGGTTTTAGGATTTATAAGAGAGAAAGTTATCAGTCTTATAAAGTTAAAAGCTAAAGATAAATTGCTCGCTAACTTCTTTGATAGTTTTTCAAGAATAGCAGTAAAGGTGATCTGTGCTATGATGTTCTTGTACGTCATAGGTCAATCAGCTGTAGCGGGGACTATACTCGGAGCAGCTACTGTCTCATCATTTGTTATCGGCTTCGCTTTCAAGGATATTGCAGAGAATTTTTTAGCTGGAGTAATAATGGCATTTAGTCGTCCTTTTAATGTAGGGGATATAATAAGAACCGGTGATGTGGAAGGAATAATAAAAGGCTTAAGTCTAAGGGAAACACATGTAAAGACCGGAGATGGTAAGGATGTATTTGTACCTAATGGACAGATAATTAAATCACCTTTGTATAACTTTACGATAGATGGCTATCTTAGAAAGAGCTTTATAGTAGGTTTAGATTATGGTACAGATATAGAACTGGCGAGAAAGATTATTATAGATGAATTATTCAAAACGGATGGCGTACTAAAGGAAATAAAGCAGCCACAGACTTTAATTAAGGAATTCGGTGCTAGTACAATAAATATAGAAGTTCAGATATGGATAGATACTTTCGATAGAGATTATACTTCTGCGGAGATAAAGTCTCAGGCTATGAGGAGAGTACTTAATCAATTAGAAGACCAAGGCATCAATCTACCTGGCGATGTCATCGAACTTAAAAATTATAATAATATGCCAGTATCTACTGGTATATCACCTCAAAAATAATATGACTATGAATGCTGCAAATCTTTTTATTGATTGCTTAGTTAATGAAGGTATAGAATACATCTTTGGTGTACCAGGCGAGGAGAATGAAGATTTTCTTTTTGCTCTTGAAAATTCTCCAATTATTTTTATTCCAGTACGGCATGAGCAAGGCGGTGCATTCATGGCGAATGTATGGGGTAGGCTGACAGGTAAGGCTGGCGTATGTTTAGCGACTTTGGGACCTGGCGCTACTAACCTGATCACAGGAGTCGCTGATGCTAATCTTGACAAAGCTCCTCTTGTAGCCATTACAGGTCAGGGAAGCAGTGAGCGATTACATCATGAAAGCCATCAGATTATTGATGTGGTCGATATGATGGAATCTGTGACTAAATGGAATACGACAATCACTAACCCTAAGGTCATACCCGAGATAGTCAGAAAAGCATTTAAATTAGCCCAAGAGGAAAAACCTGGTGCAACTCACATCGAGTTACCTGAGAATATTGCAGGTATGGATTTGTCTGAAAAGATGTCAGCATTATCCATCCATAATGTGAGAAGACCTTCTCCTGATGCTAAGGCACTCTCAGAGGCGATCCAACTTATCAAGGCAGCTAAGAATCCTATCATAGTAGCTGGTAATGGAGCGATAAGAAAGCGTGCAAGTAAAGCGCTTACGGCATTGAGTAATCAATATAACATCCCAGTGGCGTGTACATTTATGGGCAAAGGAGCAATATCGGATAGAGATAGCAGATGTCTTGGTTCAGTAGGTCTTGGCTTTAAAGATTACGTGATAGAAGCATTTGAGCAATCAGATTTAGTTATAAGCATAGGATACGATATAGCCGAGTATGATCCAGAAAACTGGAACGAGAATGCTAATAAGACTATTATACATATAGATTTTGCTTCAGCAGAAGTATTTACACATTATATACCTAAAGTCGAAATTGTAGCTGACATTGCAGAGTCTATAAATGCACTAATAGCAGGATTAGAGGGCAGTAAGTGGGATAGCTGGTACACGGATATTAGAGATCGTATTCAGGACTCCATTCATTCATTTACACTAGATGATTCTTCTGAGACTTTTAATGCACCAGGAGTTATAAATGCTGTGAGGGAAGTCTTACCTGATAATGGCTTAGTGATCTCTGATGTCGGAAGTCATAAGATGTGGATAGCTCGTAATTATCAGACCTATGAACCTAACAGTTGTCTTATCTCTAATGGTCTCGCATCTATGGGTATATCACTACCTGGTGGCATAGCTGCTGCGATGGTAGATGACTCAAGGCCTGTTATATCCATCATGGGCGATGGCGGTAGTATGATGAATATACAAGAGCTAGAGACTGCTAAGCGATTAGATCTACATTTTATCATTATTATCCTGAATGATAATAATTATGGCCTTATAGAATGGAAGCAAGAAATGAATGAAGGAAAGTCGTTTGGAACTAAATTAACGAATCCAGATTTCGTAAAGCTGGCTCAGAGCTTTGGTATCATTGCTCATAAGCCTTCCGATATTGCGGATCTTAAGTCTGTCATAGCACAGTCTATATCAGAAAAACAACTTACTCTTATAGAGATACCGATAAATGTAAGTGTAAATAATAAATTAGTAGATACATTAGCAGCGTATTATAAGTCTAACAAATCATAATAAAAAGGATATCAAATTAAGCGATTATGGCAACTATAAAAAGTATAAATCCAGCAACTAATATAGAAATTGAGAGCTACGAATTACATAGTGATTCTGAGGTTAATGACATTCTCGATAAGTGTCAAGAAGAGTATAATGCCTTTAGAAAGACAAGTTTTGCTCATAGATCTACACTGATGCTAAGAGCTGCAGATATATTAGAAGAACGTAAGCAGCGCTATGCTGAGACGATGACATATGAGATGGGTAAGACTTATTCTTCTGCAATCGGTGAAGTAGAGAAGTGTGCATGGGTCTGCAGGTATTATGCTGAGAAAGCAGAAGAGTTTTTGTCTGATGAGATTGTCGAGACTGAAGCAACTAAGAGTATGATCTGCTATCGTCCGATGGGTGTCGTCCTCGCTGTGATGCCATGGAATTATCCATTCTGGCAAGTATTTAGATTTGCAGCTCCAGCTCTTATGGCGGGCAATGTAGGTATACTAAAACATGCCAGTAATGTACCCCAGAGTGCTCTTAATATAGAAGAGGTATTTAGAGATGCCGGATTTCCAGAGTACGCATTTAAGACACTACTTATCGGTAGTAAGCAAGTTAATGCAATTATAGATAACCCTATTATTAAAGCAGCTACTCTTACGGGAAGCGAATATGCGGGAGCAGCAGTTGCCGCAAGATGTGGAGAGAAAATAAAGAAGACGGTACTCGAATTAGGTGGAAGCGATCCTTATATTGTATTAGAAGATGCAGATCTCGACCTCGCTGCAGAACAATGTGCTAAGTCGAGATTGCTTAATACAGGGCAGAGTTGTATCGGTGCCAAGCGATTTATAGTTATAGAAGAAGTCTATGATGCATTCCTGAGTAGATTTACAGATAAGATGGCTACTGCCAAAATGGGAGACCCTATGCATGATGTAGAGATGGGCCCCATGGCTCGTCATGACCTGAGAGATGAAGTACACCAACAAGTTCTTGACAGTCTCAAGGCTGGTGCAGAATTGCATTTGGGAGGAAGGATTCCTGATGGTGACGGCGCCTATTATCCAGCTACAATACTCATTAATGTTAAGCCAGGAATGCCTGCTTATGATGATGAGATTTTTGGTCCAGTAGCTTCTGTTATTAAAGTAAAGGATGAAGCGGAAGCCATCAAAGTAGCTAATGATTCATCATTCGGATTAGGAGGCTGTGTATTTACTAAAGACATAGAACGCGGAGAGCGTATCGCCAAAGACGAACTCGAAGTCGGTTGCGCATTTGTCAATCAGTTTGTTAAGTCAGACCCTCGATTGCCTTTTGGAGGTACTAAGATTAGTGGTTATGGTAGAGAGCTGAGTTATTACGGGATCAGAGAATTTGTGAATATAAAGACCTTATATATAAAGTAAATATCAATTCACTACCTTAGACCCATTATTGGAATCAAACTAAAAAACAATGCAAAAATATCTAACACTGAGAAACTTAGGATGGGCCCTGACTGGTGGAATATTAGTCATGATAGGTATGAGTGCTGCAGGCAAGCTTATGGTTGCTCAGGGAGCTGTAGATATGCTTGAGACCCACAGGCTGGGAGATTGGACATTCATTATAGGATTAGGTGAGATGGTTGCTCTTATTTTATTTATTATCCCTCGTACGATGACATTAGGAGCATTGATGTTGAGTGCATATTTTGGAGGAGCTATAGTTTTCCATATGGCGCATCCTATCGAAGCAAACCAGTCATTTCTGGCAGCGTCTATTTATCTTATCCTCGTATGGATAGCAGGCTGGTGCAGAGGTTTAGATATATTGAAATTCTCTTAGTGAACTAAGATTTAAGAAACTCAAAGTATATAAGAAAGGCAGATCATCAATAATGATCTGCCTTTCTTAGTATCTGTATAACTTTATAAAAAAGATGGATATTGGTGTCTATCTTAGCAATGTAAGATCGCCCGATTCTACGACTTTTCTACCCTCTATCTCATAGATAAATACGTACACATATACACCTTGTTCAACGTTGCGATCTTTATATGTTCCATCCCATCCTTGACTCGGATCATTAGTGACGAAGTCTTCATTTAGGAATACTAAGTTGCCCCATCGATCATATATAGACAACTTTTCTATAGTTGAAATTTGATCATTAGAGAAAATGGTGAAGTTGCTTCTTTCCTGTGGGCTAAAAATGTTAGGGACATAAATCTCTGGAGTAACTACTATCGATAACATAGTAGTCGCAAAAGTTTCACAGCCTCCATCAGTTATTACAGTTATTCTAATTGTATCACCGTCAATGGGATTAAGAATGAGAGGAGAGAGACAATCATTACAAGATAACTCTGATGATGAAGACCAAATTATAGAATTAATACTTGCACTATCAATATTAACTACTGGTAGTAATTGTAATTGGTCTGTATTGTTGATTGTTGTAATAGACGGTATAGTTATAGAAGGTATTATTGCATCTGGAATTGTAAAATCCATAGAATTAATACATCCACTGTTATTATCTGTAAGTTCTATTGTATAATTTCCAGCCACTGAGATACATAAATTGTTCTCAGCATTTGATATTAGGGCACCCTTATCATCGTACCAATTATATGTTATAGGATCATTAGTCGATGTTGTAACTTCTACACATGATTCTCCACTTATACAATCTATGCCAAGAATGGGGCTTAATTCGATTATAGGGAATTGAGTTAGATTAGGTATAAAAATCGTTCGTTCGTTTTGACAATTCGATATTGTATCTAATGCAATTAGGGTTACAGAATCTATGTCAGATACAGTGATGCTGAGTTGTTCTAATTGTCCATCTTCTACTATCCATGTATAGATCGTATTAGCTTCTTCTGAGGCAGTAAGATTGATAGCTTCTATGAAGCAGTTAATTACAGAGTCTGGGTCAGCAAATATCTCAGTAGATGGGGCACTAATGATCTCAGATATTTCTACAATATCGATATCTGATTCGCAGAGATTGGCATTATCTATAATCTGTAATCCATAGAATCCAGCTTCTGTTATAGTAACTGTAAGATCTGTAGAGATAACGTCACCATTGGCCTCCATCCATTGAGCAGAACTTGTGGCATTATTGATACTACTATTAGCATCTAATATTATCTCGTCGATTATACAATTTAAAACATCGTCAGGACCAGCATCGGCGACAGGGATCTCATTGTCTGCTTCTATCATAATAGACTCTGTAACTGTGCATCCATCTGGATAAGTCACAGTGACTGTATACTCTCCAGCTTCGAAGATTTGGATGCTCTCTTGCGTATCAGAGAACCCATTATCTGACACCCAACTTATTTCAGAAGGGATATTACTACTTACGACATTAAGATTAGCCATGTCAATATCGCAAGTAAGAATAGAGATGTCGGAGTCGATACTTACAGTCTGTATGCATGAAGAACACGGTGCTGAAGATATCCCAAAATCAAGAATACAACTTCCATTTGTATCATCGAATAAGCTAAGGTTTATAGTTGTACCATCAGCTGCGAAAGGCCCTATATTTATTAGTGTATTATAGTCATAAGGACCATAGACATTTCCTTGATTGTCACGCAGATTGTATTGCATAGCGTTTCCTAATATACCCTCTACTTCTATATCTATAGAAAAGTTATCGTCATCAGCTGTGTCGCCTGTCATATTATTGTTGCATGGTAATATGGTTAAAGAAGTTAATTGTACGTCACATGGCTGAGAACACGGCGCTGGAGGATCTATAAAGATGTTGTTAAAGCAATTAGAGTCATTAATATCTTCTATCGAAAATGTAATAGCTCCGTCTACTATAAGTAGATTATCAATAATTAAATCATCAGAATAAAGATTAGTAATCCCTAAAGAGGGGATAGTGTACATATCTGAAATGTTCAGGCCATCGACACTAATTATAACCGTGTAGATGTCATCTAAGTCTGTGTTATCAGTATCATTATTGTCACAAGAAATAGATACGATATTAGACACAATAGTACACTCGTCAGAACAAGATTCTTCTACAATACTTTGTTGTAAAAAGCATGTCGTATTCTCTAAATCTGTAAAAGTCAAAATTAGCTCTGATCCATTTGCTGTAAATGGTCCAATTTCCGTAGCCATATTATAATCAAATGGACCATATTGATTGCCCTGATTATCATTGACAATGTACATGCTCGTGATACCTAATGTAGTTGCTAATTCAAATGAAACAGAATAAAAATCATCTAATGGATCTGAAGCCGTTCCGTTATTGTCACAAGAAATTATATTGTAAGAAGCAAATTCAATAATACAGGGTTGTGAGCATGGATCAGGTGGTATAACAGATAAGCTTGTGACACAGTTGTTATCCGTAGCATCTGTAATATCTGTTGTTAATGCACCATCAGAAATATTGATTCCTGTAAGTGTAAGGGTATCTCCATACATTCCAGATTCTCCAGTACTTAGTGAGTAACCATCGGTAGAGCCATTAGTCGCAATTATAAGAATACCTACTGAGTAAGTATCATCGTCGTTGTTGTCCAATGTTCCATTATCATCACAATTAATATCTGTAAGCTCGTACTCTATAATACAATCATTGCTACATGGAATAAGAGCCATCGTTGTCTCTAATTGAGAACAACCATTAAATTGACTGTCCTCAGCTATGATATTAACGACTTGGGACTCAGCAGGAATAGTAAATGTACCAATCTCATTATACTGAAAATTGTAACTGACTACGCCATCTAATAATACATTGTATGTATTATTAGAAGAACCATTAATAGAGGCGGCAATAATAGAGAAATTATAAAAGTCATCAGTGACATCTGTAGGCGTACCGTTATCGTCACATATATATTCAATACTATTTAAAGTAAGAAGGCAATCTGATGAGCACGGTATTAACACGCCTAAATCTTGGCTTATGTCACAGTTGTTATTGATATCTGTAGCACTTATGGATATTGCAATTCCATCGGCTGGAAGTTGTAAGTTTACGGTCTCTCCATAGCTGTAAGTATCCATCCCTCCAGAGGGGTTTATAGAAAGTACATAATCTCCATTAAGACCTATACTGTTTTCAGTAATAAATGTAATATTATAGAGGTCATCATTCTCATCTGAAGTGGTGCCATTGTTATCGCATTCTAAAATGAGATTCTCTATTGATAAAGATAGACCATCGCTTATAACTTCTGTAAGTGTATCGCGACATCCCAATCTATCAATTGCTATAGCGGTATAACTTTCTGGTCTCAGGTCACTAATGAGATTGTCCATCAAGGTATCATTTCTAAAGACGATCTGAACAGGTTGTGCTTGACTGTCGACTGTATATTCTATGGTGCCGTCTTCATCTCCTTCGCAACTTACATCTGTCACAACAGCGCTTAGGATAGGTAAGTCTTGTACGTTGATATTTATGATTATATCATTTTGACAATTGGCGCTATTGCTTACTCTTACATACCGAACTTCAGAAGCTTGCATAATAGCGTCTGGGAATGTAATGGCATTTATACCAGCTTCTCTGTCATCTATACTGGTGTAAAAGTCTGCAGTTAAATTTGGAATATTTCCAAAAATAATACGCTCTAATAATGTTCTTTCTACTTCTATAATGCTGTTATCTATATTGTTGCATATGTCAATAAAAGTATCCCTGACTGCAGGCCGTGGTATGATCTCTAGTATGACTTCTGTACGGGTAGTACTTAAGCATCCAGCCATATCAGTGCTTTCAGCTTCTACGTAATAGGTGTATAATCCTACAGCTGATACTGTGGGTGTATAGCTGTCACTATTAGCTAATAGAAGATTGCCTCCGACTGGAGCGTCATACCAATTGGCGATAGAGGTAATCTCCGTGGTTACACTCAGCTGAAGAATAGAAGAGCCTTCGCATACTTGTGTGTTGCCATTAGAGATTGGTGCATCTATCATTGGGCAATTACAATCTGGCCTCATGAAGAAAAATTCCACTTCACATCTCGTAATTTGATCTTGAACCTCTACTGTTATATCTTGATCAATGGGAATGTTGTCGATTATAACTTCTGTTGGTGTTTCTGATGTGATAGTTCCTTGGCTTACATCGACATTGTAATCGTTATTAGTAATTACTAATGTATAGGTCTGACCGTCAGAATTACACACTAAACTTATAATTTCAATTTCTACTAAAGGAAATATTTCCAGTTCTATGATAGCCATATCTGAAGGACAATTATTAGAAGGATTATCTACGAGGTATTCTATTGTATATAGTCCTGGTTCGACATCAGAAATATTGACCTGAGACGGATCAAAAATGTCAAGATTATCTGGTCCATCAGTTTGTGTGAATTCTCCACTTGGGTCTGCAGTTGATTCCAGTATTGAGAATAAATCTACGATACCAACGTCTTTACATATTTCTTCTTCTCTATCGCTACCGGCAGCCTCTGTAATATCAGCTATAAGAATAACCTCCGCTATGGCCTCGCAACCAAATTGATTGATAGTATAAATGTAAAATTCTAACTCATCATCATCTAACGTTACTACAGGGTCCACTTCATTATTATCAGAAGGTGGTAATCTTTCATGATATGTTATTGTGAGCTCAGTACTATTTAAGTCATTAATAAATATATCACCTAAGTCAATAGAACCTTGTAAGCATAAAGTAAATTCAAATACATCGTCTTCTAACTCTATAGGTATATTTTTGACAATAGTCTGTGTATATATAAGTGTGTTGCCAGTGCAGTTATTGATATACTCCCACGTGTACTCGTATATGTTATCGAATGTTAGAATAGATGGAGTAGCATCTCCAGTAATATCACAAATACCATCTTCATTATTGCTGTACTCAAGATCATCTGCATCAGGGACGTCATCATCGCATGCTACAGTGATGTCCTCTGGGGGATCGATGAATTCTGGTTCGGAAGCTGGCAAGTACTCGATATCTTGCGATTCTGTTATTGTACGCGAACAATCGTCAGTAAATGTCCATGTGTAAGTAATCAGTCCGCCACATTCACTTACATTACCACTTTCTATAGCTAAAATTTCACCATCTATCTGACATAGTCCTGGTGCTTCATTATCATAGGATAGACTTGGAGGAGTGATATCATATCCGCTACAATCTAAAGTTACATCAGATGGAATATTCAAAAATTCTGCCGCATCAGCGGGATCGACTGTGATGACCTGCACATGTGTAATGGATCGACCACAATCATCATTAAATGTCCAACTATACGTGACACTGCCGCCACATCCATCAGCACTTCCGTTTTCTATTGCATCTTCTGATCCAGAAATCTCGCAAGGTCCGCTTTCCATATTAGAATAATCTAAAGCTGCTGGAGAGAAATTATTAAAATCTTCGCAGCTCATTGTAATGTCCAGAGGCAAGCTAAGGAATACAGCTTCTGGTGCCGGGTCTACTGTGATGACCTGCTCATATAAAACAAGACGACCACAGGGATCTGTCAGCTCCCAACTATTAGTAATATCACCTCCGCATGCATCAAAATTATTTTCAATTGTCGGATCTTGCATTCCTGTTATAAGGCAATCTCCTGATAGCGAATTTGTATAGTCGAGAGGACTTGCAGCTAGAGGGAGGTTATTGCAGTTTACGGTCATATCTGGTGGCAGATTTATATATACAGGAATGAGAGGAGGATTAATAGTGATAACTTGAGTTTCTGTAATGGTTCTATTACAGTCATCTGTATACGTCCATTCTGCCTCTACGGTACCGTCACAGTCATCAGTATTGTCTGTGATAACTGCTGTTGTCATACCCTCTATAAGGCATGTACCAGTGCTTGCATTAGAGTACATTAAGTCTAAAAATGTAAATGATTGAAAATCACTACAATCCATTGTCATATCTGCTGGGACATTGAGGAATACTGCTTCGTCCGCAGGATCTGAGGTAATGGTCTGTGTGTAATTTGTTGTATTTCCACAATCATCCGTAAATTGCCATTCTCTCATTATTGTGCCTCCGTCACAGACTGTAATCGATCCAGATTCTGTACCCATTACAAGTTGGTTATCAGAGCAATTATCAGTGACCATTAAGTCCATTATAGGCGCTATAATATCTGTACAAGTAAGCGTTATATCAGCAGGTGGACTTGAGAATATAGGGTCTATAATATCATCAAATGTGATCGTCTCGCATACTTCGTCACAACATACGTTCTGACAATCAGAGCCACTGTAATCAGCTCCTATTGAAGGCAGACTAATAGTGGCTGTCGAAGCAAAATTGAGACCATAGACTTTTATATCTCCACAGGCATCGTATGTGACATCTATGGAGCTGTTACCTACATTCAAGACATCTAAGACAATACCGTTAGGATCAGTAATTATAAATGATTGCGTATAATTGGATTCTTGATTGAATCCTGAGACAGTTACTGTACTAATTTCTCCTGGACATAAGGGATTAGGACTTGAAGTTAGCATCCCTGCACCAGGGTCTGCTACAGTTATTTCCGTACAGATCTCCATAGGATCTTCTGAGGTTTCTACACATATATTACTGACATCCACGCATAGCTCATATGTGCCCTCTGTATCCCAAGTTATAGTTGTGGTCGGATTATTAGTTTCTTGAACTTCATTGCCATCTATGCTCCAATGATAAGAAGTCGCCCCAGTGAGACTCTCTACGGAATAGACTTCATCAGAGTCAATGCATACATTAGTTGCGCCTGTCACTGTCAGGCCAGTCCAATCTTCTATATTTTCATTACAATCAGTAGGGGTTACAGAAATTGTATAATCACATGCGGCTCCGGCACAACCGTCGATCATAAAGTGGTATGACTGCCCGATAGTTAAGTTATTAAGATCGAGTGTAGCACTACCTCCAGAAGTACTACAACTCGCGTCACAATCTACAGCATTAAGACTACTGCAACCATCAAAGACAACAACTTGAACTCCATTAGCTGTCGACCCAGATACAGGAACGCAATTACTGAAATCTACGTCCATAGTGATGTCACTACACCAAGCTATAAATGTAAACCAAGTTGGATTATTAGATACACTAGGACCGCAGAATCCGTTTGGTCCATCGTTAGGATGCTGGAAAGTTGACATCTGTCCAGAGAATCCATCTAGTTCATTGACAGAACAAAGTACTTGTGCCGTGGAGCATTGGCATTCTGGCTCACTTCCAGTATCACATTGTGCATTGAGTTTTATATTGATATTGGCAATCAGAATAATAACAATAAACCTAATTGTAATCATGGCCATTAATTAGTAAAACATAATAAGAAGTATTCTATTCAACTCAGGAATTAAGGTTTGCAGAATATATAAACAGATATCTAATAATTATTAAATGTAAGTCACGTCTTGATGGTTACTTTGTTCTTATAAGATCAAATGTTGAGCTTATAATTAAATAATTTCAAGTTTTTGCAAATGTAAAGTGATAGGCTAATATTTTAATCCAGCAGACATAATTTACATCTTATAAGGTTTTCCTTAAGCTTAAGACTCTGATTAATAATGTTTCGTTGCATGCTTTCTGCGATTTCTTTATATACTTATCATATAAAAAAAATAGGCTAACCGATAATTATCGGTTAGCCATAAAATATTGCAATGTTTATCTTCTTATCCTCTTATGTTATAAAAGTTACTCCACCCGTTTTTACATCATACATAGCTCCCACGATATCAATTTCGTTAGCTTCGTACATGTCATTAAGAACTACACTTTGATCTTTGACATTTTGTATAGTTCTCTTTACATTCTCTACTGCAACCTTATTAACGAAGTCTATGTTCTTAGAAGATCGTTCTTCTCCTTCTGGCGTAGTTATCGCTTCTACACTTGGATTGATATGCTCAAGCATAGCCGTTAGATTGCCAAGTTTTGCATGGTCACAAGCTCCCTTTACAGCACCACATGATGTATGGCCCATAATTACGATTAGCTTAGAGCCTGCGAGTTTACAAGCAAATTCTAATGATCCTAAGATGTCTACATTAACAAAATTACCTGCTACTCTTGCATTAAATATATCTCCGATGCCTTGATCGAATATTACTTCCGTCGGTATGCGAGAATCAATGCAGCTGACTATTGCAGCATAAGGATATTGTCCTGAAGCAGTTTCTTTTACTTGTGCATGTAAGTCCCTGTTAATAGCTTTATTACTTGTAAATCTATTGTTACCTAACTTGAGCATCTCTACACAATCTGAAGTGGATAGACCTGATTGTGATTGACTATTTTGTGTTATACTATTGTCCATAATTTTGATTTAACTAGTGTTACGTTATTAATTAATCTTCTGCCATTGATTTTAGTTTTCCACTTATCACTTCTTTTTCGAACAAGGCGGCTGGTCTTTTATCTAAGCCCTTACGTTTTCTTTCGATAACGGTAAGGTCGATATGCCTATTGTCAGCTTGTGATTCAAAGTCATCTAAGATCTCAATAATATCTATATCCATATTGATAGATTTAGATGCATCAATAATAACTTTAGAATAGTCAGGAATCTGAGATAGAGCTCTCTGGATATTTGCTTTATTAAGGAAAGTCACATCTTCAGGTAACTCGATACGAATGATGCCATCACTTAAGTGCTCACTCTTCTCAAATAAGAATGGTTTTCTGTAGTTATTATAGAGTATGATAAATATTGCTACGACCATTCCTATACCGATACCAGTTAATAAATCCGTAAATACAATACCGAGAATAGTTACTATGAATGGTACAAAACTCATCCAGCCATTTTTATACATGGATTTAAATAAAGCGGGTTTTGCTAATTTGTAACCGACCATGAATAAGATAGCGGCTAGACTTGCGAGTGGGATTTTATTTAATAGAGCAGGTATTAAAGCTGCAGAAATTAAAAGAATAATACCGTGGAATATTGCTGACATTTTAGTCTTACCACCAGACTGAATATTAGTAGAACTTCTTACGATTACTTGAGTGATAGGTAAGCCTCCGATAAGACCAGATATAATGTTACCTACACCTTGGGCCTTTAACTCTCTGTTAGTAGGTGTTACATTTTTCTCAGGATCTAACTTGTCAGTCGCTTCGAGACATAACAAAGTTTCTATACTCGCTACCACAGCTATTGTAAATCCAACTGTGTATACCTGTGGATTTTGCCACTGACTGAAATCTGGCAGAGTAAACTGACTTACGAAATCTGAGAAACCTTCTGCTACTGGTATAGCAACAATATGTTCTGGATCTAAAGCCATTCCAGTACTGCTGAACACCATGTTAAGAATGATGCCTAATGCGACGACTACTAATGGGCCTTGGATAAATTTGAAAACTTTAATTTTCTTCATAAATGGTCGTTCCCAAAGTATCAAGATAATCATAGAAATAACTGTGATTATCAGTGCTCCTGGTGTAATGGCTTCGAACATGTAGAAGAGTTCTGATAGCGTATTATGACCATCAGGTTGTTCAAATGAGACACTGCCTTCGAAGTCCTTATCATAACCAAATGCATGAGGAATTTGCTTGAGTATAATAATGATACCAATACCAGAAAGCATCCCTTTTATCACCGATGATGGGAAGTAGTACGCTATAATTCCAGCCTGCAAGAAGCCTAATATAAGTTGTATGATTCCACCTATAACTACCGCAAGCAGAAATATATCAAAAGCGCCTAATTCGTTAATAGCAGTAAGTACAATAACCGCTAATCCTGCCGCTGGCCCACTTACACCTAAGTTAGAACCACTCAGGGCACCTACAACTATGCCTCCTACTATTCCAGCTATGATACCCGAGAACAGAGGTGCTCCAGATGCTAATGCAATGCCCAAACATAGTGGGACTGCGACTAAGAATACGATTATACTGGCAGGGAAATCGTTTTTTAAGTTTCCGATTAAGGAAGTATTATGGTCTAAATGCATTGTGATGGATGTATAGAAATATGATGTAATTGGTTATCTGTCAGGCTTACGTAGACCTATATTGTAAACTATAAAAGTCGTAAGAATATTCGACTTCATAGGCTGTATACGGAACTGTATATAATTACGACATTTCTGGAGGGGGATCCGAAAGGTCTTTATGATGTTGCTCGGTGAAGTTATTAACCTTAGATTTTGAATCTAATTTGATGATTACATCTTGTCGCTTATATATTCTGTCAGACAGTATTTTTTCAACTTCTATTTCTTGCAGTTCCTTTACTTCGTTTTCTGAGTTGTTATCCGTGGGTATCTCATCATGATGAGGAATGTCGTTGGCATAGCAATACAAAGGCGATACAGCTTGTATTGATGTTATTAGTACTACAGATATGACGAGAATTAACCTCACTATTGTAAATGTATGAAAGATAGTATTGCTATCCAAATATATTTTATTGCTATCTAAAAGTGTTATATACCTACCTAATACATGTGTAATACTAAATAGTTTAGTTAATTTCTTAATATTGTATTATTAAAGACATCTCATGGCCATAGATCTTAAGTTTTCTATATCGAATGGACTCTATCATCGTGATCCGCAAGCGACTGAGTTTGGTCAGCGTATACTTAAGCATAGCGTTCTGTTGATAGATACTTTGGGGTTTGAGTCATTTACATTTAAGAAACTAGCCAAGGAGATTTCTTCTACAGAGACTTCAATATATCGATACTTTGAGAACAAGCATATGTTGCTTGTTTTTTTGTGCTCTTGGTATGCAGAGTGGGTGGCTTACCTCATTCAGATTAATACTAAGAATATCACAGATCCTAATGATAGACTTAGAGTTGTACTTCATAATATAGTTGCAGCATCTTCAGAGAATGTTCTCACAGAATATATCAATGAGAATGTTTTACATAAGATTATTGTAAAAGAGGGCGCTAAAGCTTATCACACCATATCAGTAGATAAGGAGAACAAAGAAGGATTATTCTTAAGTCATAAGAATCTCATATCTATCATAGAACAGCATCTATACGATGTAAATAAAAAATTTCCTTACAAGAAGTCTCTTGCGAGTAACTTGTATGAGATGGCTAATAATCAGATATACTTCTCCGAGCATATTCCAGGGTTGTCTGATATAGGCAGAAAAGATAAGAACCATAAGTCTTTAGAAAAGATGCTTACTTTCTACACAGATAAATTACTCAGTTAGTCTGCTGAATTATATATTCAAAATCTCATCATAAAGTCATTGAGGTTTTCCTCTTTAGCGAGTAGCAGTTTTTTTCTTAATCGATATCTTGCAATCTCTACACCTCTGATAGAGATTTTTAATAGGGGAGAGATCTCCTTAGTCGTGAGATTCATTCTCAGGTAGGCGCTTAGTTTTTGATCGTTAGGAGTGAGTTTAGGGTACTCCGATTTGAGACGCTTAAGGAAGTTGTGATGCACTTGATCAAAGTGTATACTGAAATTCTGCCATTCATTTTCCAGTTGAGTATCTGATCGTAACAAGTTGACAACCTTTCTTAATTCTTTCTTTGCTTTAGCATCTACAATACTCTTCTCGACGACTTCTACTTCTGATCTGATGGCATTTAGCGTCTCATTCTTTTGGAGGAGATACATAGTAGACATCGCAAGCTCTTTATTTTTAAATGCTATTTCACTCTCTAATTTTTCACTCCTTATTTTATTAAGATCACGTTCGGTTTGCTTTTTTACATTGATTAAGTCAGCCTCAGTTTGTTCTTTTTCAGCAGATAATTTTGCAGTATCTTGTTTATACTTTTGCCTTGGTATGAGCAGTATGGATAATAATGCCAGAAGAAATAGTAGGCTATATATGAGATACGCAATCGTAGTCTTATACCATGGTATAGCTATACTGAATTGAACTTGCGTCTCCTTGCTTTCGCTGCTGTCAGCATTAACGGATCTTACAAAAAAAGTATAGGTACCATGCTCTAAATTACCATATTCCTTAGATTGGTTGCTTGTCCAGTCTGACCAATTGTCGTCGAGACCTTCAAGTTTGTACCGATAATATTGGATAGGTTTTAGAGGATTCGGAGATGTGTACTCGAATTTGATATTGCTGATATTCTTATGTAGATTAAATTCTGAATAGCCACCGAATCCACCATAGAGTATGCTGTCTCTCTGTCCAGGAAGAGACACTGAAGTTATCATAGGTTGAGAATTTTTCTGTGGAGGTGTTATCGTGCTGATGAGCTTGACTCCATTTTCACTACACGTAAAAATATTGTTAGAGTCAAGAAGAAACAGATTCTCAAATCCCCCGATGTAATGCTCATTCGTTCTACCTCGCATAATTGTATTTACCGTTAATACGCTGTTATTGTCTTCATCTGTAATTAATTGATCTGTACCCTTGTCTGATATGATCCATGTATCGGCGTCCGTATCTAATATTTTTCTTACGTGTAAGCCTGCTGGATAGAGTTCTGTAAGTTCCTCAGATATTACAAATCTATCATTATCTTGATCGTAAATGTATACACCAGTACCGTTAGTTAATATGCAATCTCCATGATATAAGAATACGTAATTCCCTTTGTTCGTATTGTAACCATCTATCCTGTCATATTTTTTTATTTCGCTATCAGAATAATTTTCATTAAAGTTTATTTTGTGTAGATCCTTATAAGGGTGAGACACCCACAGATTATTGTATTTATCAAGAACCATAACCCTGCATGATTCTTCTAAGTCTTGAACCCTGTGTTTTATAATCCATCCGTCATTAATCGTTTTTTCTATAATCTTAACACCGTTGTAGGTGCCTATGGCCATAGTTTTCTGATCTAATTGCACGAACTTCCATGTACCTAAGTCCTTAAGGATGGGAATTAATTTATTGTACTTATCTATTCTGAAGGCTCCTTTGTGGTGTCCACAGAATAATTCGCCATTTATCAAGTCTAAGCTGTAGGCTTGTCCCTTGCTCCCTTCGATTAACTTAAAGTTGTATCCTTCCAAGGGGTTGTAGTAGTCTTTATTTTCTATTGAGTAAACGCCATTAGTCGTACAGAAATATATTCTATTATTCCATATCTCAATGTCGTAGACACCTCCTTGGGCTATGCCATCTGGGTAGAAAGCTTTATACCGTGACCTAATATCTATCTTATCTAATCCGCTCATTGTCGCTATCCACAGGCTGCCATCTTCGGCTATGCTCATGTCGTTTATGGTGTTACTCTGTAGTCCATGGTTTTTATTTATGATTGATGTCGTGTTTCCTTTATTGTTAATTATAGTGATGCCACTATGGTGTGTACCGATTATGATGTCTCCATTCTCCAGTCTGAGTCCGCATCGGGCCTGATTTAGTTTTAGATGTGCATCTGCATTGGTCTTCCATTTTTTCAATTCTGAGTTTTTGTAGTAGAATATTCCATTGTAGGCAGTAATAAAAAGGATGCCTGATTTGTGCCCTATCATGTCTACAACTTCGTAGTCAGCTATTATCTCTGTGCCGCTTTGCATAATAAGCTTGCCCTCAGTTATTTTGTATATGCCTTTTTTGTTTATATGTAAATAGATTTCATTACCTATTTTGGTCATATCCCATATAGTCGAATTGGTTTTTATAGTATTAGTGATGCCATTATTGACTGTCAAGATTTCATTAGGCTTTACATGTGCATACAAGGTGTCTCCTATGAGTTCTACATTCCATACGTCCTCTATCCCTGTGTAGCTTGAGGATAACTCATTAAGAATTGAGTGATAGGTGAGTATTCCTTGGTCGTTTGGCTCATAATAACCAAGTTCCCCTTGAGCTCCTATGTAGATTTTGCCATGACCATTTGTTGCTATAGATCTTACTATGGTGTTATTTTGGGATGAGATAGTATTCCATTTGACCCCGTCGTAGACTAATAATCCTCCGTTATTTCCCGAATATAGCTTGCCGTCATTACATAAAGTAGCCCAGTTTTGATGTCCTGAAAGGTATGTCGCTTTATTATAATTTGTAACAGGAGGTATGCCAAGATTAACTGATTGCGAACATAAGTTGTGAATTAGTGTTAAGCATATAATCGCAATAGTGGCTATTATAGAGAAACAATTCCAGTTCTTAGGTATTGATTTCAGCACGACATTTTTGAGCTTCTTAATTTCAGTAATTTTTATATTAAATCGTAAATGTTGTAGCATTATGCCTAAATATAAGCACTATTTGGCAGATGATGTAGTCGTGATGTAGTAAAAGTTTAGATTATATCGTGCCTTAAAATTAATTTTATATAGAATTATTAATAAAAAGCGAATCTTATCCCTTCGAGAGTTCGTATTAGATAAAAAGTTCGTTTTATAAAAATTACTTAAAATTACACACATCTATGAAAACACTTAAAAGGCACTTAAAGCCCCATTTTTTACAATTCATGTTCTTATTTGCCATCTCTTGTATGGTAATATCTTGTGGAGACGACGAACCTGTAGATGGCACAACAGAACCTGTCTCAAGTTTCCAATTTGAAATCAGTAATTCGGACTGGAGAGTCGTAGAATTTTCTAATTTCTCTACTAATGCTACAAGCTATACATGGGACTTTGGCGATGGCGGAAGCTCTACTGAAGAAAATCCCACATACACTTATACAGCAGGAGGAGATTACGATGTAGTTCTTACTGCAAGCGACGGTTCTTCGTCTAAGACCTCTACTAAAAGTTTGACAATTTCTGATCCTGACGAGTCACTTAAGGCATTGACAGGTGAAGATTCTAAAACGTGGAAACTTTTCAGAGAAGGTATAAGTATGTCATTAGGCCCTGATGCTGACAATGCTGCCCAATGGTGGCCAGGATTAGCTAATGATGGCGCAAGACCTTGCGCATATGAGCATGAAATCACCTTCCACTTAGATGGTACTTATGAATTTGATGATAAAGGAATGTTTTGGGCAGAATTCGGCGTATTCAATAACGTAACTGGATGTGATCAAAATGTAACAGCAGAGCAGTGCTTCGAATCTACAGCAGCTAACATGGTTAATGCATGTGGAGATGATGTAAGTGCTTGGGGTTCTGGTACGCATTCATTTGAATTTGATGCTGCAACTTCTACTCTAACTCTAAATGGAAATGGAGCTTGGATAGGAATTCCAAAATTAGCTTCTGATGGAGAGACATTAGTTCCAGTATCTTCTGTGACTTCTAAAGTGTCAGTAGAAAGCTTTACGGGTTATGATTTAATGACTGTGATATTTGAATATGAAGGCGCTTACTGGCCTATCCGTTATGCAAGTTATAGTGATGCAAGTTTAGAGCCTGCGGTAGTGACTACAGCTGTTGTATTCGGTGAAGACTTAGATGATATATCACCTACAGAATTATCAAGAACATTTGCGTCAGCTGATGCTACTGACTGGGTATTGTTAGATACGATTCCATCAGGTTCAGTGATAACATATGGTGTAGATAATCCAGACGGATCAGATGATAAGGTTGGACAATTTGACAGAGTAGCATCTGAATTCCAAGAATTACAGATGGTAACGGCTCCAGAAAAGAATGATATCAACTTCGAAAACATGTCTACAATTAGTCTTGATATCTATATACCAAGTACTAATGATTACAGTACGACATTAACAAAAAATGTTGTTATCGGTTTTGGTGATACAAGTCAGACAGAGCAGTGGTGGACTGGATTAATTCAATATGAAGCAATAGCAGAAGACTTGGGATTAGTTGATGACCAATGGCAGACGATAACTTTTGATTTAGCGAGTCCAAATTTTGCTTCTAATGCTGGTGAGACTCCCTTCTCAAGAAATGACTTAGATATGGTCTATATTGGCTTTGGTGGTAGTGGTCATCCAGTTCCTGGTACTTTTTACATAAGAAATTTCTCTATTAAGTAATTAGATAAATTACTAATGACTTAAAATATAACTGACAAGCAACATGTAGTGGCTTGTCAGTTTTTCTTAATCAATACTCTTTACTATGATCAATTCCTATAAGTACTTATCTATATTGGTTTCAATACTCTCTGTGTTCTTAATTATCGCTTGTGGAGGAAGTAGTGTGGAGCCTGTCTCAGCATCTGGCGACCCCTCTGATCTATCAATTGAAATTAATGTATCCGATGACGAATCTGGTATGGTCAGCGTCATTGCAGAAGCAACCAATGCAATCCTTTACGAATTTGACATGGGACTATCTACTAATGGTACAGGAAGTTCCGTTGATGGCCGCTTTGATTTTGTATACGAGAGCAGTGGAGTATTTACAGTAGAAGTGAAAGCTTATGGTAGCTCAGGCAGATTTATAAAAACAGAAAAACAGCTTACTATAATCTCTGGTGATCCTTCTACTTCTGGAGAAGGTTACACAACGCCTATCACATATGATGATTGGAATCTATTGTGGAATGATGAATTTGATGGCAGTATCCTTGACCAATCAATATGGTCTTATCAGAATGGAGATGGTTGCCCTGATCTATGCGGATGGGGTAATAATGAATTAGAATATTACAGACCAGAAAACAGTAAAGTCGACAAAGGGCTTCTAACTATCGAAGCAAGAAAAGAGCCATTCCAAAATAGTCAGTATACCTCGACAAAAATGCTCACTCAAGACAAGAAGGTGTTTACGTATGGACGTATAGATGTGAGAGCTAAGTTACCTACAGGCAAGGGTCTATGGCCTGCGATATGGATGCTCGGTAGCAATATTACATCTGTAAGCTGGTCAGAATGTGGTGAGATTGATATTATGGAAATGGTAGGTGGAAATGGCGGTGAGAAAGTTACTCATGGTACAGCCCACTGGCAAAATTTAGATAACCAACACGCCAGTAACGGTAATAGTAAAACAGCAACAAAAGGGCTCGACGAAGAATTTCATGTATTCTCAATTATATGGTCTGAGACTGAAATCGAATGGCTCATAGACGACGTATCGTACCATACTCTGGATATAAGAGGCGATGAGATGGAAGCATTCCACAAGCCATTCTATATGATTCTTAACGTTGCTGTAGGTGGTAACTGGCCAGGTAATCCTACTGCGGATACGGTCTTCCCGACACAGATGCAAGTAGATTACGTAAGAGTCTTCCAAAAAAAATAACCAAATACTAATCCGAAACTAAAAATGAAAAAAACTATAATAACTATTCTCTCTTTTCTGATTGTAGCTATGAGCTCTCAGCTTGTAGCTCAGTCTGTATCTGGGATAATATCAGACGAGAGTGGCGAAGGTGTGATAGGTGTTACCATTGTTGTAAAAGGAACAACACAAGGAACAACAACAGATTTTGATGGAAGCTATACCCTTAACGTTAACTCACTCAGTGATACCTTGGAAGTATCCTCTATAGGTTACGAAACCCAAATTGTACCCATAAATTTAAGGAGTGAATTAGATATTGTCCTCAATGTTATGTCTAACGAATTAGACGAGATCGTAGTCGTAGGTTACGGTCGCCAAAAGAAAAGATTAGTTACTGGTGCAATATCTCGTGTATCAGAAGAAGATATAAAAGCAACTCCAATACTCAGAGTAGAGCAAGCCTTACAAGGTAGAACACCGGGTGTACAAGTAGCGGCGACTTCAGGTCAACCGGGCGATGAGCCCACTGTAAGAATAAGAGGTGTCGGTACGACAAAGGATGCCAAGCCACTATACGTCGTTGACGGATTGGCAGTAGGCGGTATTGATTATTTAAATCCTGGAGATATAGAAAGTATTGACGTCCTTAAGGATGCGGCATCAGCTGCGATATATGGCTCAAGAGCTGCTAACGGTGTTATACTTATTACAACTAAGACTGGTTCTGGTGGTAAGACGACTGTCAATTACGACACTTACTACGGTGTCCAAAATGTAGCAAATACCTTGGATATGCTTAATTCTGATCAGTACCGTATGATGATGAATGAGGGTGCTTCAAATGCAGGATTATCAGAACCTTTTGACCTAAATGAGATACCACAGTTTGATACCGATTGGCAAGAAGCATTATTTGTAAATAATGCACCTATGCAAAGTCACCAATTTTCTATCAACGGTGGCAATGATAAGTCTTCTTTCACTTCAAGCTTTTCATACTTTGAACAAGAAGGTATCATAGGTGGAGAAGAATCAAAATTCGAAAGAATAACAGGAAGGATTAATTCACGACATAAGGTGAGTGATTTTTTCAATTTTGGGAATAACCTTTCTTACACACACCTTAAGAAGAATGATATAAGCGCTAATACTTCGTTCACAGGTGCATATAGCTCCGCTTTAAATCTTGATCCACTGACTCCCGTTATAGAGGAAAGAGAATTGCAGTTAAGCCAATATCCATATAGTGTAGAGCAAGTTGTGAGAAATGAGGATGGACAAGCGTATGGTATATCAGAGAACGTTGCAGCAGAGATTGTTAATCCACTTGGATTATTAAGTATAGATTATGATGACTTATTTAAGGACGAGATTGTAGGTAACTTATATGGTGAAGTGCAACCTATAAAAGGTCTTAGATTCAGATCAAGTGTAGGTGTAAATTTAGCGTACTTAAAATTCCAAGGTTATACACCTTTGTTTTTCCTTAATGGTTCACAACTTAATGATGTAGGCAATAGAGGCTTTAAGCGTTTTGAAAGATACTTTACATGGCAATGGAATAATGTTCTATCTTATGATAAGCAAATTGGAGATCATGGCTTTACTGCTATGGTCGGTACGGAAGCAATTGCCACTAACTTTGAGAACTTAGGTGGTGCAGCGGGAGATATAACCGTCATTGATGAGGAAGCTATATTTCTTTCATTAGCAAGAGATACGACATCATTGCCTCAGAATAACGGATCAGAGTATGCGTCGTCTTCTATATTCAGTAGATTAAATTATAATTATAAGGAGAAGTACTCCCTGACGGCAATATTTAGAAGAGATGGCTCTTCACGATTTGGTCCAGGTAATAGATATGGAAATTATAGTTCACTAGCAGCTGCTTGGATAATCAGTAGAGAGGACTTCTTTAATTCTGACGGTATGTTTAACTTCCTTAAAGTTAGAGGTGGATGGGGTGTAAATGGTAATGATAGGATAGGGGATTATCAGTTTGTATCACAGATTATATCTAATAGAAATTACGAGATCGGTGGCGTTACTCAGATCGGTACATCGCCAGCTTCCATCGCTAATGAAGGCATCAAGTGGGAGGATAATACACAGATTAATGTTGGTGTAGATTTCGCTGCTTTTGAGAACCGCTTACAAGGTTCTGTTGACTTTTATTCTAAGACTAATGACGGATTGCTGGAGAGAGTATCCATCTTAGGTCACGTAGGTAATGATCCTTCTGATTCTAATGCAGGTGCTATTCAGAATAGAGGTGTAGAGTTATCTCTTAATTGGAAAAACCAACATAAGGGGTTCGAATATAGTTTTGGAGTAAATGGTGCCTACAACAAGAATGAAGTGACATTTATCGCTAATCCTGAGAAGGTCATTATCGGTGCAAGTTGGGCTGTTGCAGGGGCTGTAACCAGATCTATAGAAGGCTTGCCTATTGCTTATTTCTGGGGTTATGAAACTGATGGATTATTCCAAAACGAAAACGATGTATTCTCACATATTAATAGTGATGGAGGATTATTGCAGCCGAGAGCTGTACCCGGTGATGTAAGATTTAAAGATACAAACGGTGACGGTGTAATAAATGAAAACGATAGAACGATAATCGGTAATCCTACGCCTGATGTAACATTCGGAGTAAATATGGGAGCAGGTTATAAAGGTTTTGATTTCTCTATGTTTCTGCAAGGGTCTATAGGTAACGAAGTCTTTAACGGTACTCAGCGACAAGATCTTAGATTCACTAACAGAACCACGGCGATATTAGATAGATGGACAGGAGAGGGTACTTCTAATACGATTCCGAGATTTACTTGGTCAGACACTAACAATAATTATAGAATATCTGATCTATATATAGAAGATGGATCTCATGTAAGATTGAAGAATATACAGATCGGTTATACTTTACCTAATCGAGTTTTAGGAAAGATAAGAGCGGCAAACTGGAGATTTTATATATCAGGTGAGAATATACTTACGTTTACTAAGTATTCTGGTGTAGATCCTGAGATAGGGGCAGCAAGTCCTTTTGATTTAGGTATAGATAGAGGTGTATATCCTGTAGCGAGAACCTTCCGTTTTGGTACAAGTGTTACTTTTTAATATCAGATAACTTTTGCAATTATTAAATTCATTATTCAACATAAATAAAGAATATTATAATGAAATCAATTAAATATATCATCGTCATCACAGCTTTATGTTTGTCATCTTGTAGTGAAGACTTTATAGATAAGAAACCTTTAGATCAGGTTGTATCAAGTAATTTTTATCAAACAGAAAATGATGCAATCGAAGCTTTAATATCTGTATATGATGCGATCGGTTATCAGTCTACACCTGGTATCTCATGGGCTCCATTAGTTACGGTCTCAGATGCACTTTCTGATGATGCCTTCGCTGGTGGCTCAGATGCTAATGATGGTCAAGGTTTAGATGAGCTTAATACATTCAATATACCCACTACTAACACAATAGTACATTCTACATGGCTTAAAAATTACACAGGGATCTATAGAGCAAATTTGTTTTTGGAAATAATAGACGGTATTGATGCCAGTGATGAATTTAAATCAAGAACGATTGCAGAAGCTAAATTCTTAAGAGCATATTTCTATGTTGACTTGGTGAGATTTTTTGAAAATATTCCTCTTATAACTCAGACATTGGCTAATCCTTCAGATTACAGTCAGCCACAGGCAAGTCCTCAAGATGTCTATAATCAGATAGCAACAGACTTAGTAGATGCATATAAGGTGCTACCAGATTTTATCCCTTCTAATGAGACGGGCAGGGTAAGTAAGTGGGCTGCTGCAGCCTTGCTAGCAAGAGCATACTTGTTCTCTAATGGTATCTATGGTACAGATATGCAAGCAGGTTCTGTAGCAGTAAATCGTACTACAGTGCTCGGTTACTTAGAAGAATTAATAGCGAGTGGTAATCATGCACTGCTTGAGGATTATGCAGATATTTTTAGATTAGACTCTGAGTTTTCTGTAGAATCAGTATTAGAGATTCCACACGGAGATAATCCTGCATGGTTTGATTGGGGTTACGTAAGAGGTGGCGAAGGAAATCTTGCTGCTCAGATGCAAGGTCCCCGGGTGACGGGATCTGACAATTGGGATAGAGGTTGGAGTTTTGCTCCAGTTTCTGAGGATCTTGTAGTTGCTTTCGGCGATGATCCGAGGTTGTCAGGCTCTGTATTATTGGAGTCAGAAATCGACGGCAGTCTTGTAACAGGATATCAGCACACAGGTTACTTCTCTAAGAAGTACAGTAGTGATGCTGAGCATTGGGGATCAGATGGACAATTTGAGCATAATAGAACATGCAACTTTAGAGTTATCAGATATTCTGACGTATTGCTTATGGCCGCTGAATTAGAAAGTGCTAATGGGCAAGCTTATTTTGATCAAGTAAGAGATCGAGTAGGACTGCCAAGTATACCGCTCAATACTGAAAACCTTTTTGAAGAAAGAAGAAAAGAATTTGCTTTGGAAGGTATCAGATATTTTGATGTTATCAGAAGAGGTGTAGATATCGCTTCTCGGGAATTTAATGAGTCTGGAATCAGAGGTGCAAACTATCAAGGTGATCAGGTGATATTCGATGTACAGTTTGATCCTGCAACGAGAGGTTTCTTACCTATACCGCAGAGAGAAATTGATCTTTCGGCAGGCGTATTTTCACAAAACATAGGGTATTAAAAAGAATTAATTAGGTATTCTATTTGACTTATATAAAATCAGATACAGCTGCGGTTGTATCTGATTTTTTTATTTTATCAAGTCGATATGGTAGACATTATTGAATAGAGAAATATGATTATCAGCTTTTAGGTACTGATGTTAAAAATTGAAATGTTATAAAAAGTTTATTTTTTTTGAGACCTCTTAATTGGCTTAAAAAGGACTCTTGCTCCTTCTATTTTCAAGGAAGGTGGGTATGGATTGAAAAAGCAACGCTTAGGTACTCAATAACCGATAGTCATTTAAAAAATTAGGAAATACAAAATTATACCATTTAAATTTTAAGGTGTCGGAAAAGATTATAGAAGAGAATTTGTTAAGATTAAGGCATGAACGAATGATTTCGTTGTAGACGAATCGAGTATGACAATACTCGAAAAAAGTGAACCACGAAAGTGGGTGGTCTGAGTCATAGCGCTTGCTACCGCCGTGGGCGGCACACGTAATGATGAGTATTTTTAACGCAGAGACTGACTAATTCTATTATAATATAACCGACATTCTAATATTTAAATGGTATTAAATCTTAAACGGAAGCATAGTGTATGGTCTTTATTTCCATTAGATTTTTTAATTAAATGTTATCTATTAGCATAATCTAAAACACATGTTTATTAAGTGATGTTAAATACGTAATTTGCTCGCAAATGTCATACTATTGAATAGTGATTGGCTTTAAATATTGAAAGAAATTTAATCGTAAAGATCAAAAAATATGTTAAGGATAAAGAATGGAGTTTATCAGAATTAGTGAAAAATTTATTTATACTGCTGTCGACAGACAAGCTTGAAATTGAACCGAATCATATGACACCAAGAGTTAAGCATCTACGTAGAACTGTAAAGGGCGATATACATTTCGATATTAAAAATATGCTAACAGAAGCATTAATTGAAAAGTATGACGTCTAAAGTATTTGTTGATTCAGAATGGATATCTTACTTGTTGCTCATTAGTCCACTGCTTATCACTTGTTGATTTCTAACTAAAGAATCCTAAGTCTTTTCTAATTAAAAGCATTATGAAATAATCCAAAGTGAAGTATAGAAGCCCAGAACAAATATATGGTGAGCTGTATTATGATCTGCATAATAGCGGGCTATGGAAAGACGGAAAGAAAATTGCCGATGCGATCCCACGTGTATCTCCAGAGCAGATTTTGGAGAATTATCAAGTACAGAGAGTTGAAAAGGCCTTTGATTTAAAGTCATTTTTTAAAACTCATTTTAAATGTAAAAAGAAAAAGCATTCAACCAAAAAGGGTGTAGATAAAACTTGTGATCAGTATATATCCTCCTATTGGGATACATTATCACAACAGAATAAAACAGTAACAGAGGGCTGTTCTTTGATGTCGCTTCCTTATTCATATGTGGTTCCAGGTGGGAGATTTAATGAGATGCAGTATTGGGGGAGTTATTTTACACTTTTGGGATTAAGAGATCATGGTAAGTGGGGACTTATAAAGAACATGATAGATAATCTTTCATTCATGGTAGATAAGAACGGCCATATACCCAGCGGGAATAGAACTTACTACTTATCACGTTCTCAGCCTCCCTTTTATTCTTTAATGGTTAAGATGCTTTCTGAGAAGTTAGGCCCTACTATTATTAGTCATTATTTGCCGCAAATGATCAAAGAATATAATTACTGGATGTCAGGATCAAATGATGTATTAGTTGGAGCTACTCAGCGAGTCGTAAAGATTAATAATTATATAGCCAATAGGTACTACGATAATCTTACCACACCAAGAATGGAGATGTATCGCAGTGACTTTAAATTAGCTGAGAGCTTAGATCAAAATTCTGAAACTTTTTTTCAAAATATAAGAGCAGCTTGCGAATCAGGCTGGGATTTCAGCTCTAGATGGTTTAGTAATTACCGGGATATGAATACTATAGATACTTGTAATGTAGTCCCCATAGATCTTAATTGCTTATTATATAATCTCGAAAAAACAATTGCGGAAGCATATCAACATAACGGTGAAGGTGATAATTACAGCCTTTATTCTGACAAAGCTGAACATCGTAAAGCAATGATTAATGAACTGATGTGGGATGATGATGACGAGTACTATTTTGATTATCACCATAAGAGTCAGTCATTAAATGGCTGTATAACTGCAGCGGGTATGTATCCACTTTTCTTAAATATCGCGACTCAAGATCAAGCTGATGCATGTGCAGAAACGGTACAATACTTCCTCATGAAAACAGGGGGCATTGTTACAACAACTAATAACACAGGAGAGCAGTGGGATGCTCCTAATGGCTGGGCACCACTACAGTGGATAGTCATACAAGGCTTAAGAAATTATGGACATAATGATCTGGCATTTGAACTTACGAGGCGATGGTTAAGCTTATGCGAGAATGTGTACAATGATACAGGTAAGCTTTATGAGAAATACAATGTAGAGGATATAAAATCAAAGCCAAGGTCTGGTGACTACCCACTACAAGAAGGATTCGGATGGACTAATGGAGTGTATGTTGCGTTGAAGAACCAGTTTAGATAAGGTAAGTAGAATTGTTTTACTTAATTACTGTGACATTTCCTTTTTTAACGATACTCTCACATCCTTCTATGACTATCTCTATGTAGTAGGCGTAGACATCAGCTGGAACAATCTCACCTTTATAGACGCCGTTCCATCCTTGGCTCGGATTTTCGTTGTCGTAGAGTAGTTCTCCCCATCGATTATAGACGCGGAATGTGGTTATAATTATTTCATTATCTAAAGTTGTAGGATCATAGACGGGATTGAATGTTGGATTTACATTGTCACCATTAGGGGAGAAGACATTGGGGAATCGTGGTGTCTGTCCATCTAAATTGGGTCTGTCTATAACTTGCCTTCTTTCTATCAAGCAATCGTTGTCATCTGTGACGCTGAGGTAGACCTCAAATGTGTCGTCTTCTGGCATTATATTGACAGAAGGATTAGCCTCGCCTTCTATTATCTGTCCTCCTATATCCCAGTAGTAGTTCTGCGCATTCTCAAAAGAACTTGAGAAACTGATTTCTCCAGGACACAATCCTGTTGAGAAACTGAAGTCTCCCTCTAATGAAGAGATCATAATTGGTAGTGCTTGCACCTCCTCGCAGCCGCCATCATTTGTTCTTATAATGAGGGTAGGGGTAAATGATGTAATGCTTGACTGCGGGTTATAGGTATACCTTAGTGGATTGACGTCGTCTATCTGGACACCATTGCCTAAGTCCCAAGTAAAAGAATTAATATCGACAGCATTCTCTAATGTAAAAGTAATCTCCTCTCCTGGGCATATAAATGTCTTGTCGATCGAAAACTCACCTTCTGGTCCTACTAATTCTATCGTTCTTCTGATTGTATCACTACATCCATAGAATGACCTCACGACTAATTGGACTTCCCACTCACCTTTGTCAAAAGGTATGACGGGACCTTCCAATGTAGATGTAGCTCCATTGCCAAAATCCCAAATGTATAATACTGGTCCATCGGTTGTAGACGTATTAGTAAATGTTATCTGCTCGGGAAAACAAATAACATCAAGCTCTTCCTTGTCATTTATAAAGTCTGCTATGGGTTCGTTGTAGACATTTATTAATGTATCTAATGTACCTGTGCATCCGGTACTTTCTTCAGTGTATGTTAATGTAGCTGTAATCTCTCCACTGTCTGGAAATGTTATACTTGCCTCATCTTCTTCTATAGTGCCAAGATCTTGGAAGTCCCATGAAAAATTCAGTGACGAACCATTATCTGTATAGTCAATTGCTGAGAAATTAATGACTTCTTCCACGCATATTTTGGGTCCGTTATCGAGTATGATTTCTGAAGCAATCTCGTAAGTACTTACCGTTTTAGATATGGTGTCTACACAACCGATTGCATCTGTAAGTATAAGGTTTATCGTTATAGTATCACCACTATATTCTTGATCAAAGTTCTCTTCAGAAAACTCATATATAGGATTCTGTATGTCAGTAGAATCCGCTCCAAACTGCCAATCCCATGCTACTATTGTCGTATCGCTTATTGTAAGATCATTAAGTTCTACAGGAGAATTGAGACATAATGTAGAATCTAATTCAAACTCTGGTGTTATGCCATAAACGTTGATATTTTTACTCACCGTATGGCTACATCCGTTATGATCAAAAGCAGTCAGTATGATGTTCTGGTTACCTGGTGAGAATCGGTGTTCTACGATGTCCTGTACTGTAGATTTACTGCGTTGTTTGTCAAAACTCCACATGTATTTTGCTAAGCAATTTGCTCCACCACCAGCATCTTTAGAATTAGCAGCATCAAGGTTATAAGTTATATTATCGCAGAAGATATCACCGATATTCATTTTAGCTTTGATATCTCTGACGTGGACGATGGTACTATCTCTATGTGGTGTACAGACGGCATCTTCAGTTCGGGTAGTCTCTAAGTATATCTTAAAGTCTCCTGTTGACTCAAATGTGTGATCGAAAGATATTGCATTAGATATCAATGTGCTATTGATGTACCATGCAAAAGTATCTGCTTCTTTACTTGATGATCCATCGAATGTATAATTATATGGACTAGTGCAGTCTCCAAAATATTGTATTATTGATCTCGATCCTAATATGTCTAATGATACTGGAAATAAAATAGAATCTACATAGACTCTTTCTACTTCAAAAGTTGCTGCTGTAGAAAATGGACCTGGATCTGTAAATATAAAATTGCCTTCACCACCAGCCCAACAAGTGCTGAATAGACCATCGATAGATTCTATGTGTGAATTCTCTGGAGTATTGACTTGGAAGATATCACCGACACAATAGTAAGAAGGTGGTGGATTGTTGGAGTCAGTAGATTCCCCGACACATTCCGGGCATACGCCTCCTATCGCAGATGTATCTATTGGGATATCTTTGATTAATATCTCTACTTCTCTTGACATATCTATACAGCCATCTGTATCGATGATATCTAATGTTACGGAGTATGTGCCGGGTGTATTGTAGGTATGTTCTATAATTGTATCTTTAGACCCTGCATCTAATGTTGTATTGTCACCGAAATCCCATCGTCTATTTTCTATCTCTGATCCGGAGTAACTTTTATCTTCGAATGTGATCGTGTAAGGTACGCAGGCCTCATCTGTATCGGGAATGAAAATTGCCTCAGCTTTCTGTATCGCTAAGCTTAATTCTGTAGTATCCACACAACCCGCTGTCGATGTAACGACAAGTTGAGTAACAATAGAATCGGGTTCGTTAAAGTAATACTCATCTCTGATCGGATGGACGTATTGTAGATCTATATTGGGACCAGAAGTATTAATGCCATCTCTACTCGTTGCTTCATTCGTCCAGTTATAGCTATCCATATTAGCATCTTCTGCTTGCATGGAGTATATAAAGCTGTCCTGACATGTTAGAACGGGGTCGTAACTGAAATTAGAATTCAGATCTTCTACTACAAAAGTTATTGTCTCTGTGGTACTGCATCCAGATTCAGAACTTGCAGTCAATGTTACGTTCTTAACTCCACTTGTAGGGAAGTTGACTAATGGACTTGCGGAAGTAATGTCTGTATTTGCTATGTTATCTGTATTGCTGAAGTTCCATAGGTATGTGTCTGCGATAGTAAGGTTGTCTATCTGGTTTTCTATAGCCTTACACAGGATTGTATCTGCAACATTAATCACAGGAGATCCGACAGTTAATAGTTTAGTAAATGAAGTTACACAACCTACAGGTGTTGTTGTTGATAAGCTGACGAGATAGACGCCTTCTTCAGTGTAGGTGGAGGAAAGTGGATCCTTCTCTGTGCTGGTTTCAGAATTACCAAAATCCCAGAGGTAGCTTGACCCCTCATCGTTGGTTGTCTCATTGATGAGGAAGAATTGAGCCGGTGTCTCACATATCGTTTCTTTACTTACGGTGAAAGCGGTACTTGCACCTTCTACTATTATGTAGTCTTGAAATATCTGTGGGTTATCACACTTGATGTCATTACTCGTTTTTACTTTGAGGCTTATACTGTATGTACCGGGTCGATTGTAGGTGTAGTTTACTGTACTCCCTTCTCCACTGCTACCGTCACCAAATGTCCATATGATATCTGTAATCTCAAGATCTGGATGTGCATTAATAACTGTCTGAAAATTAACTTCTAATGGAGCACACCCCTGAAGGATATCTGCTGATATGCTAAATTCCACTTCTGGATATACTGTAATATCTATAGAATTGCCTACTTGATCTCCACCTTCATTTCTATATAATGTAACTTCGTAGTCGCCAGGCTGTATATAGCTGTGTATAGGATTCTGAAGATCAGAAAACGAGTCATCTCCAAAGTCCCAAAAATATGTCGCATCATTAGGAGCAGAAAACGCTACCTCTAACTCGGCACACCCTGATGTTACGCTTGCAGTCTGCGATAGTAAGCTCTGCATACTCGCGACTAATAAGAGTGCTATGGATATCAGTATTCTCATATCCTTAAAAGTGCTTGATTGGTGACTGCTTATAATTCGACAACATAAGATCGAGTTGCTGTTGTGTAAAGAAGCACTTGCATGGGTAACCACTCATTATATTACCTACGAGTGGATTATAGAAGTCATCATTAGGATCTCTAAGTTCATAGATGAAAGCACATTCTGATATGAATTCGGTGACAATTTCTTCGGCCAATAATCGTATAGAATCTTGTGGTGAAACGTAGGTCTGACCATAGGGGTCAGCGGGTGTATCGCAAAGGCGATCTGCTACAGTGGCGCAATTAGAGCCATCAGCAAGTTCTATATCCTCAGCACTGTAGGTATCGAATAATCCCAATACATGTCCGAGCTGATGTGCCAATTGCTGATGCAAGCCTTCTTCGCAATCTCGTTCTAAGAACACATTAGCATCGCGGAGGGTTGATATGCCCTGATAAGTACCAGTGCCGCATTCTGCATCTGCGATACTTTCCAGAAAGAAAATATTGATACGCCGACGCATCGAGAACCTATTACGCAATTCTCTTAATCTTGTCTCTACAGCGACAGGCTGTGACTTGATTATGCCAAGTGTGTAGTCATCTTCTAAGACGTGATACTCGCATAGAGTGTATGATAAACATATCCTATCAAAGTACTCAGATGCCAAGCTCAGTATAGTGGCGATAGTATCCTGTGTATACAACGGAGCCCGCATCGCAGAATCTACAGCGACATGAGCTATTACTTGAAATTGCTTATTGATACAATCAGAACCATCGTATTCTACTTGCGCCGATAGACTACTGCTACAGTACAATGAGATTATGAGTAGTAATAATTTTAGAAAATTCAACTATAGCAATTTTAAATATTTACACAATTTCTATCTTCTAAATATACTTTGATTTAAACGCTCTTTTAACTAAAGTGTTAACTTTTTATTCTTTTTTCTGCTTTGTCTAAGGTAATTGCTTATTGGACTTAATTTCCTCCCATCCTCCCATCCTCCCATCCTCCCATCCTCCCATCTTCTCATCTTCTCATTATTCATAATTCCCTCACTTATACTCATTACTCTTTTTGGCTCATCACTCATCAATACCAGCTTATCACTATCAACTCATCACTACCTCACTAGTTGTTCGTAACATAACACTCTATTTTATCACAGTTACATTACCTTTTCTACTTTTATTCATGCAGCCATCTATAGATACTTCTATGTAATAAGCGTATACGTCCGATGGGACAATCTGGCCTTTATAGCTTCCGTTCCATCCATTAGTTGGATTGTCGTTGTCATAGAGTAATTCTCCCCACCTGTTGTAGACTTTAAATTCTATGACTTCAACTTCACCAGCTATGTCATTTTCGTCGTATACGATATTGAAATTAGGGTTGATGTTGTCATTGTTTGGTGAGAAGACATTGGGAAAATTTATGGTACTTGATTCGAGATCAGGGTTGTCTATGGTCTGTCTACGTTCTACCTCACAGCCATTAATATCAGTGACTTTTAGTATGACGTCTATTGTAGGTTCTGTAGAATTTATGGTTACGGATGGCGCAGAAGTGTTCTCTATAACCTGCCCGTCGATGTTCCATTCTATAGTCTGCGGATTGACGAAGCTGCTGAAGAAGCTTATCTCCCCGGGGCATACACCAGTAGAGTCGATAAAGTCTGCGGTTATAGATGAGACATTAATTGGAATATTTTGAATCAACTCACAGCCATTGTCATCAGATCTTAGGATCAGCGTCGGTGTGAATGTATTGACACTTGATAGACTGTTGTATTCATAGGTGACGGGAGATTCATCATCTATTTGTATACCGTCTCCAAAATCCCAAGTATATGAAGATACATCGATCGTATTCTCAAGTGTAAATGTTATCGCTTCGCCTGGGCAGATATCATCTTTGTCTACAGAAAAACTACCTTCTGGACCGACTAATGTATAAGTCCTGTAAGTTGTATCTCTACAGCCATCAAATGTTCTGACGATCAGTTCCACTTCATAAGTACCCTTATCAAATGGTATGATAGGGTTCTCAAGATCTGATTCTGCTCCATTGCCAAAGTCCCAACTGTAGAGTACTTCGTCACCTACCACGGAGGTATTAGTAAATGTCAGTTGCTCTGGAAAACATATCAGCTCTATACTATCTTGATCACTTATAAAGTCCGCTATAGGCGTAGGCGTCACATTAATTATAGTGTCCAATGTGCCTTGGCAGCCAGTGGCATCTTCTGTAAATCTTAATGTGATGATATGCTCTCCAGGTTCTGTAAATGTAACTTCTGGAGATTGCTCTGTACTCATACCGTTACCGCCGAAGTCCCATTCGTAAGTAAGAAATGATCCTCCGAGGTTATAGTCATCTGCATCAAAAATAAGAGACTCACCTTGGCATAATGTAGTACTGCCATCTATTGCTATATCAGAAAATATATCATAGGTATCTATTAAATGAGATATAGAATCAGTACACCCTAACTCATCCATTACAATGAGATCTACAGTTATAAATTCGAAGTCTAATTCCTCATCAAAATCTAAAGTATCAAAGACATTGACAGGATTTCTATCCATAGAAGTACTCGATCCAAAATCCCACTGCCAACTGACTAATGTTGTATCACCTACTGATAAGTCAGTAAGACTTACTTCTGATGGTAGGCAGATTAATGTATCCAAGTCAAACTCAGCCTGTAGATCATACACTGTCGTCGTCGCTGATGTGGTATCCTTGCAGCCATTAATATCTTCTGCGATCAATGTTATTGTCTGGAAGCCCGGTAGCAATGTGTGATTAAGTATGCTGTCGTTAACCTCCCGAGGCCTTTGATTTTCAAACTGCCATATATAACCAGCATGACAATCATCATGTACATCTTGCGAGCCTGAAGCGTCCAGTGGTGTCGGATTACTTGCACATGTTTTATCAGGTATACTCATGCCAGCAACGATATCTGTAATAAAAATGGTAGCACTATCCCTATGCGTACATCCGACGCCATCCTGACTTGTCTCTAAGTATATCGTATATTCTCCTCTGTCATCAAATGTGTAAGCTAATGCTCTGTCAGAAGATATAAATTTATCACCGAGATACCATGAGAACTCATCTGCATTAATGCTTTTCTCGCTATTGAAATTAACGAGATATGGGTTATCGCATTCTATAGAATAGTCTATGTCTGATCTTGAGCCCTCGATGGTAACACTACATGCGCCAGGAAAAGAATCTATGAATATGGTATAGAATTCTAATGTAGCACTTAGTGGATATACGCCAGGATACAAGTAGGTATGAAAAGTTTCTTGCTCCTTCCAGCAATGGTCAAATCTCCCATCATCAGATTCTACATGTATATTAGTATTGACTTGATCTGTGAGGACTCTGATGCCTACGCTATCACCTACACAGAACACTAACTCTGGACACTCAAACGGTATCGGTACGAGAGGAATCGTATCCTTATCTATTGCAATTATATCTACTTCTCGCGAGACATCTCTACAGCCGTTCTCATCAGTTATTGTAAGGACAGCTTTATGGAAGCCTGCTTCTGTGTAAGTGTGTGTAACGAGAGTGTCATCCATAAGAAAAAAGTCATCCTGACCATCGCCATAGTCCCATGCTCGTATCTGTACATCATTTTCTGAAAAACTTAAGTCTGCAAAAGTTACATCAAATGGTATACAGCCCTTTACAACATCAGGAATGAAAAAAGCCTCTGGCTTCTGCAAGAAAAATTTACTAAATGCTGTGTCTGTACATCCATGCGATGAGGTAACGATCAATCTTGTTACTGTAGAGTCCTGATAATTAATGTAGTATTTATCTCGCTCTGGATGTATATATTCATTAGCGCCAGTAGGCGAATTACGAGTTACATTTATACCTTCATTATTGAAATCATTATTAAATGTGTAATTAAGTAGGCTGGGGTCATCAGCGGTGTACTCGATGAATACACTTTCTGTGCAAGTAATATCTGGACCTAAGGAGTAGCTTGCATCTGGTTTGTAGACAAACACACTTAGCGTTCTTGTAGACTCACATCCATCTTCGGCTATTGCTGTCAAGGTAAATGTCTGTAAACCCGTCTCAGTAAATGCGATAATAGGTTTATTTTCAATAGAAATTATATCATATTGCGATATATCAATATCTGTCCCTGTAAAGTCCCATGAAAAATCTTGGGCAATTGTATTGTGTGATAACCTGACAGGAGCCATAAGGCATATAGTATCCGGGAAAGTGGATATTATCACTGGAGCACCGATATTAATAGTCCTCGTAGATGAAGTCGAACAGCCATTAGTACTCGTAGAAGTTAATGTGATAAAATAGAGACCTGCGCTATTATATTCTATGCTATGTGGGCCTTCTTCTGAGCTCGATTCTCCATTGCCAAAATCCCAAGTATACGTCGTGCCTTCTTCTGCATCAGTAGTATTAGTAAATACAAAATTATCGGGTACATCACATGATGAATTTTTGTTGATCCTGAATGAAGTCCTCTCTCCCTCTAAGGTGATGAAGTCTTCAAAGATGACTGGTTCGTCACACTTGATTCTATCTTTAGTTGTTATTTTTACAGAGACAGTGAAGGTGCCGTTTTGGTTGTAGGTGTAGTTGACATTTTGACCTGAAGCACTGCTTCCATCACCGAATGTCCATACGATATCTTCTATTTCTATGTCAGGATGTATAACGATATCACTTGTGAAATTGACTTCAAGAGGAGCACAGCCAAACTTGATATCTGCATCTATATCTATCTCGATAGGTGGATACACTGTGATGATTATATCGCTACCTATTTGCGTACCGCCGTCAGTATCGAATAATCGAGCTGAATAGGTGCCTGGTTGTACATAAGAATGTACTGGATTCTGTAAATTAGATACACTGGCGGCACCATCTCCAAATCTCCAGAAATAACTGCTGCCCTGTGGAGCTGTAAATTCTACTTTTAATTCTGCGCAACCTTCAGTGGCACTCGCCGTCTGGCCATATGAAACCTGAGATCCTAAGAAAAATAAGATTGCGATATATATATGTAAGAGAATTTTTTTCATATGTTTAAAAATTTGTAATGCTTTGATTATCTGCAAATTACGTGATCTAATTATCCCCTCTTGATTGTCTATATGTTTATCATCGTTATAGACGGTATCATGATATTAGGATTAAAAGTGTCTTATATCAGAACTAAGAATCGTCTCTACCATTAATCTATATTGATCTTGTGTAAAGCCGCATTTACAAGGGTATATTGACATAATGTTTCCCATGTCGGGCTGATAATATTCTCCGTTAGGATCTTTGACTTCGTATATAAATTCACATGAGCCACCGAAGAAGCGATTCTCAAGTTCTCCAAGATTTATAAGTTCTTGTTCTTCTGGCGTCGCTTCAGTTTGTCCAAATGGATCTGCAGGTGTATCACATATGAGATCACCGGTGCTAGCGCAATTAGATCCATCGACAAGTTCTATGGTGTTGGGGTCATAGGTATTAAGTAATCCGAAAGTATGCCCTAGATGATGAGCAACTTGTCCAGCGATACCGTCAGGGCAATCGGTCTCTGTATATATGTTAGCATCAAATGCGGTAAGTATGCCCTCGAAGGTGCTCAAGCCACAATATGCTGCGGATATAGAATCCAGAAAGAATACATTAATTCTTCGCCTTAAGGTGAATCTTGTTTTTAGTTCTTGTAGTTGTTCTAATTGTGTAATGGGTTGATTCTTTATAATGCCGAGAGAGTAATCATTTTCGAGAATATTGTATTCGCATAATGAGAATGACACACAGATCGGACTGAAAAATTCATTTAATTGAGCTACCATCGTATCTAACTCATTGCGTGTGTACAGTGGAAGTCGGAACGAAGAATCTACAGCTACATGTGCTGCTAAGTTAAAGTTCTTATTGACACAAGGCAGATCAGTATTAGTGTGGTGTAGAGGTTGTGCATTAATTACAGAAGGAATGGCTACCGCTGCCAGTAATGTTATGAGTAGTAAGTAATAGAGTCTATTGAGCATAATGGTTGATTTGTTGTGTTATAGTCTTGGACAAAGTTCTCTGGGATTGATCTTAGGTTTTCTATTAGCGATAATTATTCGGCGTAAGCCTAATTCTATGCCGCCATATCTATTATTGTAACTTGCAGCGGATGAGACGGTAAGGTCGTAGGTGAGGCCTATATCCCAACCTTTGTATACCATGCCAGCAAGAAACTGCGCAGCATCGCCGACTCTATATCCTATGCCTCCCTTGATGATAGTATCTGACTTTTTATTAGGTCTGTATTCTATATTAAATTGTCCGAATAGATTCTGAAATAGATACATCTTAGAGTAGACGATAACGGGCTTAATAGCCAGCTGATCTGTACTTTGTATATGGTACTCAGCATAGGCATTAAGCCTTCTTCTTACCGGATTATCTATGGATGATCCTGTAAATCTAAAATCCGATTGCGTCAGGTGATATATAGAAGCACCGATATCAAGATAAGATGTCTTAGATGTCCAGTTCTTAAGGCTCAGTCCAAAATTGATATCGCCGAGTGATGGACTAAAATTATCTAATGTAGCTTGATCAGGATCGGTCTGTCTATTAATCGTTAACTCACTACTATAGTTGTCGCCATTTATATTTCGTTGTGTCATCCCGTATTGTAGACCTAATGTGATGACGGTCTTATAATCATCTTTTAATGCATAGTGATAGGCTAAGCTTAGATGAGCTCCCGTATTCTGAAATGCCAGATCTCCTGCCTTATCTGCATAGATATTCATCCCGACACCGATCCAGTGGTGTGGCTTAAGTCCAAAGGCTATAGGCATATCTGCATATGCCATGAGGGACTGATAAGGTTTTTCTATAAATGAGCTGAACTGATCTCTGACATTGGCGCCTAACCTATATGTACCTGCGAAAGCGCCAGTCTTGGCAGGGGAGAGATAAAGTGGAGAATAGTAGTAATTAGAGAAGTGTATGTCTTGGCTATATACAAAGGAACTTATACATAGCCCGATAGCAAAAAGTAGAGTGGTTCGTCGTTTCATAGTAAATTTGTGAAAGCCAATGACATCAAAAGTTATCGGTTAATTGATGATTACACTTGTTAATTTATTATATCATGTAAAAGTTACTTTATTTTAATGAATTAGTTGTTACATCTTAGAGTATAAAATAAAAATAGAACTTGCTAACGACACAATCTGCACCGCTATATATTATCAACGACGAGATGAGGGGACGTTCCGTATATACTGCATCCGATATCACGGAAGGTAGTATCATCGAGATATGTCCAGTCATTTTACTTCCTACAGATGATACACCCATTATCCATAAAACGTTGCTTCACGATTATTATTTTCTATGGAATGTAGAAAACAATACTTCCGCTATAGCCTTAGGTTATGGCTCCCTTTACAATCATAGTGAGACGCCTAATGCCGATTTCCAGCTTGTATATGGTGATAATGAGATCCATATAATCGCATCAGAAGATATCGCCGCAGGGACCGAGATCTTCATTAACTACATGTCCGATAAGATAGGGGAGTATGGGCTTTGGTTTGATGTGAAGTAGGGGGTAGTTAAGGAGTTTATTTAAATTGTGTTCAGACAAAATGATATGAGGGATGGAGATTCTGAACATGATACGAGCGAAGAATATTCTGAACAGGATATATAGGGTAGAAGGACGAACAATATTCTGAACAGGATATGTAAGATAATAGGATGAACAAGATAGACGCGTATATTGGTGTGTAATACTGTCGATCATATTGATCTTGTGTATCTTAAGGATCTATTTGAATCGTGTTTAGACAAAATGAAATGAGCTATAAATATTCTGAACAGGATTTATAAGATAAAAGGATGAACAAGATAGACACGGATATTGGTGTGTGACACTGTCGATCATATTGAACATCTGTATCTTAAGGATCTATTTGAATCGTGTTTAAACAAAATGTTATGAGCTATGAATATTCTGAACATGATATATAAGATAAAAAAGATCAACAAGATAGACGCGTTTACATTGGTGTAAAAAATGCCTATTAGACTGATCTTGTCTATCTTAAGGATCTATTTGAATCGTGTTTAGACAAAATGAAATGAGCTATAAATATTCTGAACAGGATTTATAAGATAATAGGATGAACAAGATAGAATAAGATAGACGCGTATATTGGTATGTAATACTGTCGATCATAATGATCATGTGTATCTTAAGGATCTTATTTGAATCGTGCTCAGACAAAATATTCTGAGCGAAAAATATATTGAACATGATATATAAGATAAAAAAGATCAACAAGATAGACGCGTTTACATTGGTGTAAAAAATGCCTATTAGACTGATCTTATCTATCTTAAGGATCTATTTAATCATGTTTAAACAAAATGATATGAGCGATGGAGATTCTGAACATGATATTATGATAGAAGGACGGAAAATATTCTGAACAGGATATATAAGATATTAGGATGAACAGGATAGACACGGTTATTGGTGTGTAATACTGTCGATTATACAGATCATGTGCATCTTAAAAATCTATTCAAATCGTGTACAGACAAAATAATATGAGCTATAAATATTCTGAACATGATATATAAGATAAAATGATGAACAAGATGGAATAAGATGGACGCGTATATTGGTATTTAATACTGTCGATTATACTGATCATGTGCATCTTAAAAATCTATTCAAATCTTGTTCAGACGAAATGATACGAGCTATAAAAATTCTGAACATGATATATAAGATAAAATGATAAAAAATATTCTGAACATAATATGTGATAAAAAAGATGAGTAAGATAGAACTGTATATATTGGTGTATAATACTGTCGATCATACTGATCATGTGTATCTTAAAAATCTATTCAAATCGTGTTCTGACAAAATGATATGAGCTATAAATATTCTGAATATTATATATGTGATAAATAAGATGAGCAAGATAGACACTTATATATTGGTGTATAATACTATCGATCATACTGATCTTGTCTATCTTAAGAATCCATTTAAATCGTGTTGAGACAAATGATACGAGCTATGAAAATTCTGAATATGATATATAATACAAATAGATGAAAAATATGAAAGATGAGACTATAAATCAGTTAACACTTAAAATAATAGGTTGTGCTATGGAAGTACATAATCAGTTGGGTAATGGTTTTCAAGAAGTCGTGTATCAAAGAGCCCTGGGGATAGAGTTTAGGATTCAAGATTTATCCTATGCCAGAGAATTAGAAATGCCCTTGGATTATAAGGGAGAATCGGTCGGTTCTCGTAGAGTTGACTTCTTTGTCGAAAACAAGGTGATGGTAGAGATTAAAGCCATTGAAAAACTGGAAGGTGTGCATAAAGCTCAAGCTATCAACTATTGTGAAGCATATAATATAGCTGACGGCCTACTCATAAACTTTGGGGCAGAAAGACTACATTACCATAGAGTATTCAATAAAAAACTTAAAAACAAATCATGAACATCCTCATGTCTTGTCCATCATGTTTAGGCATTGGTAAGAATAAAGTCCACTAAGACATAGCAAACAAAGATTTAAGAACAAAATTCATAACTTAGTATAAGATTAAATATTAAAGTCAATAAAAAATGAAAAATTTACTTTGCATCTTTTTCGGATTAGGAATGATTTTAATTTGGAGTTGCTCGGATGATAAAAAAAGTGGAAGTTCTGCTTGTCTCAATGACAATGCTGAATACTATTACAACGGAGTTTTGTTTAATACAATGCATCTGCCTGAAGAAGGAGAGATTCTGACTCTCAATGGAGAGAGTTGCGGAATAGGAGCTGCTTTTAATACGAGCCAAAAAATTCTAACATTACGAATTTTAGGTGAAGATCAAGATCTTAATATACATGCTGAGGTTACAGATTTAAATACAGAATTAGGGTTCCGTTTTCTTCTGTATACTAATAACAATACAAGCTCATCATTCAATGATGTACAATCAGATAATCAAAATTATATTCTAATAGAAGAACTCGATACTCTTGCGAATACAATAAGTGGGGAGTTTAAATTTCAAATACAAGATCCGAATGGAAATAAGATAACTGTAGATAATGGCATGTTTAATTGTTCGATTAATACTTTTTAATTCTTCATTTAAGGTACTTACTTATGGAGATGATCTTACTTTAATTTGTGGTCAAGTTATAGATTGAATTAAATAATGGAAGGTTAATGGAACATAAAATGATTATTACCAGCAAAGACTCGAAATATCATGCGTGTGATGACATTACTCTGAATCACGTTATTACGACAAACTGAAAAACAACTCTAAGTTAGCAGTAGTGCAGAAGGTGAAATTTATCTAATACAGTAATTACAAGAAATAAAGAATTTTGATTTAGATTCATTCGAAATTCTAATCTTAGCAAAAGTAGGATTTGATAATGTCGAAAAAATATATTGAGAGAATTAAAATTATCGGCAGATAATCAAATGAAGCATCTATAATAGATACTTTGGGCAAAAATAGATATTGATCAGTTTAATGTACTGAGATATGAATGTAATAATAGTCTATAAGTCAAGCTACAGTATTTCTCACCTATAAGATTAAGTGACAAACAAATTTGAAAAAAATCTTTGAAATAATATATGATCACAGCATATCTGGCTCGTTCCTCAACAAAGACGACAACAAATAATCATCTGTTGATCGCTATAATTTAAACAATGAGAGATATAAGAAAAGTGGGGATTATCGGTATTGGACCAAGAGGTGGGTATGCAACTGAAAGATTAATTATAGAATTAACTAAGCAAAAGAGCCTTTCTAAAATTCATCTCTCGCTCTTCGAAACGACAGGAAGCTATGGGAATGGACAAGTATATAATACACAGCAAAACTCATCGAATTGGATTAATATCACAGAGCGGATATTAGAATTACACAGACGGGAAGCTATAGAAACCAGTACTCTAAGAATCTCATCATTCCCTTCATATCATGAATGGATCAAAAAAGATTTTAATATACTTCCTATTGATACGATAGATACTTATCCTCCTCGTGCCTATATTGGAAAATACTTATCTCAGAGATTTCAGTCGCTTGTCCAACCATTATTTGACTCAGATATCGTCTCTCTGCATAATGAACGAGTTAAGGAGGTAAATCGCTTAGATAATAATAAAATTCAAATAACCACTTGTAGTAATACTTATGATGAGTTCGATGAGGTATTGTTGACTATCGGACATCAATTAACAGAACTATCTCAACAGGTAAAAAATTGGAGTGAATTAGCAGATGGCAAACCTAACATTAAGCTTTTTAAAACACCTTATCCAGTCTCTGATTATTTAAACCATGAAAATTTAAATGATAAAAGCTTTATCGGAATTCGAGGTTTTGGATTGGCGATGATAGATGTTGTAAGGGCAGTAGCTAACAGATTTGGCAGATTTATTATAGATGATAAGCAAACGCAATCTTGCATATACCAATCAAAGGAGGACCTCACAAATATGTTTGTTCCATTTTCGCTCGACGGCTTACCGCCTGTTCCCAAACCCCTAAATGCTCAAATAGATAAATGGTTCGAACCATCTGAGTCAGATATATTGAAATTTGAGCAACAGATTAAAGACAAAGAAATTCAGGAAGAAGCAGAAAGCCCACATTTTCTTATTGCAGCTTTTGCGCCTATTGCCGCAGTTATTTATTCAAAATTACCTCATGCTATTAATGCACAAAATATATCTATAGAAGCCATTGAGAATTTAATCGTGAAATGGTTAGAAGACCAAAATATTGAACATCCGCTTTTTACTCCAAGAAATCAATCCGCAAGAAAAAGTATGGAAGAATTTGTAGCGATGGCTATAGGAAAAAGAGAAATAAGTTTAGACTATTGCATAGGTCAGGTGTGGCGACATTGCCAGCCATCTATATACAAAGCGCTATCTTTTAATAATTGCTCAGACAGCGTTTTTGCCGAAATAATTGCCTTAGACGAATCGACAAAAAGATACTCTTACGGACCTCCTGTAGAAAGCATCCAACAATTATTAGCATTGTCAGAAGCAGGTGTTTTAAATTTGAATTTGGTCAATGACCCTACTATTGAATTAACGAAGGGGGGTTGGCGATTCCAACTTGACAGTCAATCAATTATTGCAATTATTATGATTGATTCAGTTTTAGATCCTCCCCAAATTAAATCGGTCAGGTCATCCATTGTTGAAAATTTGCTCGTAGATGATTTGATAAAAGTAGTTCATAATAAACTAGGTGTAGAGACAGGTGAAAGCGGTTACTTGATTTCACAAAATAAAGAAAAAGAAATACCTATAGCGCTTCTCGGAAGATTGGCAAAAGGTACTATCATTGGTGTAGATGCCCTTTTAGAATGTTTCGGCTCACGTCCGCGACAATGGGCTAAGCAAGCAGCAAAAAATCATATTGATTGGTTAAATAAATAGACAATTAAAAAACTATATGAATGTAGTGTTGATGACGTTATCCGAATTCTTAGTTCAGCGATAATAGTGTCGTATAGCTATTCCCTAAGATATACGATGAGCTCAATAAGCCACCATATGACTTAGGTCTTAATTTCCCAAGACTTAAAGATATCAAAGAGCAAAAAATCAAGGGTGGTGATATCTGTAATTGGGATACCTTATCCAACAAAATATGTGCAGAATTAGAATCTTTCTACAGCCAGTTATTAAGAACTCTATCTACCGAGAATGGATGGAGAGAAATCTGTAAAAGCGTTTAATTTAGATTGGGTTTGATTATAAGTTAATTAACTATTTGAGGATATTTGAATATTAACCTTTGACAAGTATGGAATCATCAATACTCATATATCAGACAGAAGATGGAAGGACCAAGATACAGACTCGATTAGAAGATGATACGGTATGGATCACTCAGCAGCAAATGGCAGATTTGTTCCAAAAAGCAAAGTCCACCATCAATGAGCATATAAAGAACATTTACAAGGAAAAAGAGCTTGTAGAAGCTGATACCATGCACAAATTCGGAATTTCCGAATTTCAGAAAAAAGCACCCTATTATTACAATCTGGATGTAATTATATCCGTCGGATATCGAGTAAAGAGCTTGCAAGGTACCAAGTTTAGACAGTGGGCAACAGCACGACTTAGGGAATATATGGTAAAAGGTTTTGCCATGAACGACGAGCTGCTAAAGAACGCAGGTGGAGGCAATTACTTTGATGAATTATTGGCTCGAATCAGAGATATACGGTCGTCTGAGAAAGTATTTTGGCGCAAAGTATTAGATATCTATGCTACCAGTATCGATTATGACGGTAAAGCAGAGGGATCTATCTTGTTCTTTAAGACGGTACAAAACAAAATGCACTGGGCGGCACACGGACATACAGCCGCAGAGACCATATACCAGCGTATAGATGCTACAAAACCTACATTGGGTTTGACAACTTTCAAAGGAGTACAACCAACAAAAAAAGAAACCGAAATTGCTAAAAACTATCTCACAGAAAAAGAACTGGATGTACTGAATAGGATGGTTACCGCTTTTCTCGAATTAGCAGAACTACAAGCCATAAATAGAAAGCCCATGTATATGAAAGATTGGGTAAGAAGCTTAGATAATTTTCTAAATATGACAGGCAATGACATCTTAACACATGCAGGAACGATAAGCCATGAGGTAGCATTGGACAAAGCTCATGGAGAATATAGGAAATACAAAGAAGCAACGAAAAACGAACTTTCTGTAGGAGAAGAAGATTTTTTTAAACAACTTGACGAGACCAGTAAAAAGCTGAAAAAGTAGTCTATGCCGAGCAATAAGGAAACAAAGATGTAATCACATATAGCTGCCTATTTAGAAAGTAAACATAGTAACGAAATCCTCACTAAAGGAAGTAGATAAAAAGCGTCATTTTATCCATAGTGAAATCATCTCATTCTTATAAATACCAATCTATTTCCTAAAATACCAAGAACGAGATCATATTGTCAATCAGATTTTAGAGAAAGCACTTCATATTATTTCTATAGTTTTATGCAGTCCTGATATTATTCTTAGTGCCATGATTTATTGGGTCAATTTGGATAGACTTCTCGCCACTTATGGGCATAAAAAAAGAGAAGCTCAATTAAATGAACTTCTCTGATATGAAGTGATCGGTCTGGGGCTCGAACCCAGGGCCCACGCCTTAAAAGGGCGTTGCTCTACCAACTGAGCTAACCGATCCTCTACTTCTAAAGGACTGCAAATATATGTGGTATTTTTAAAGTCTCTAATATTATTCAAAAAAAAATCAATGGATTTTACTGATATCTTATGCTTAGGGCTTTCAGCCTTTTTATTAGGGCTTTCGAAGTCAGGTTTTAAGGGATTAGGTGTGCTAATTGTAACATTATTAGCTATGGTTATCCCTGCCAAAGAATCTACAGGAGTCTTATTGCCGCTATTAGTAGTCGCTGATGTGCTGGCGGTATACTCATATCGTAGAGATGTAATGTGGGCGACCTTGAGATCTATTCTTCCATTCATGCTGATAGGTGTACTTATTGGTGTTTATGTAGGAGGCAATATATCTGAAGGGATTTTTAGAAAATTAATGGCATTTATAATTCTTATAAGTGCATTACTTATGGTATATGCTGGCAATAATCCCATCAGCAATACTAAAGCTCAGTATAAGCTAGCAATGATACTTGGCCCACTGGCAGGATTTACCACTATGATTGGTAATTTGGCAGGACCTTTCATTAATATCTATTTTCTTGCCATTGATACGACTAAGAATCAGTTTATAGCGACGGCAGCTTGGTTATTTTTTATAGTTAATATTTTTAAGATGCCCTTTCACATATTCGTATGGGAGACGATAGATATAGAATCATTGTTCTTAGATTTTAAATTATTGCCATTCGTATTTTTAGGCTTTGTAGCAGGATATAAGTTGATATCATATGTGTCTAATCAGGCATACAGAAAGTATATTATCGCTATGACTATATTCGGGGCTGTACTTATTTTTATAAAATAGAAAAGAGATGATAAATTTTAAGTCTAAGCTTGAGGGAGGGACTTCTATATTCTCAGTGATGTCTAAGTTATCATCAGAGTATAATGCTCTTAATCTTGGGCAAGGTTTCCCCAATTATGATTGCGATAACAAACTTAAGCTGCTCGTCCATGAGCATCTCAATAATAATAGAAATCAGTATGCGCCGTCTGCTGGAGTGATAGAGTTAAGAAGAGCTATCGCTCAGAAAATCAAACTCACCTATGGGACTGAGGTTAGCCCGGATACAGAAATTACAATTACGGCTGGTGCCACACAGGCATTATTTTCTATCATTAATTCATTTGTACATGCTGGTGACGAAGTCATAATAATAGAACCGGCCTATGATTCCTACAGGCCTGCTATCGAATTATCAGGTGGGCAAGTAGTGCCATATAGATTGCGAGGTCCTGATTTTAGGATTGATTGGGATCAGATAGCAAGTCTGATCTCTGATAAGACAAGGATGATCATCATCAATACACCTCATAATCCTACTGGTAAGATAATGACAGAGGCGGATATGCAAGCATTACAAACTTTAGTGTCAGGCACTAACATTTTGGTACTTAGTGATGAGGTCTATGAGCATCTAATTTATGATCGCCGATTACATCTGAGTGTGTTACGCTACCCTAAGCTATATGAGCAGTCCATAGCTGTATATTCATTTGGTAAGACCTTTCATGCGACAGGATGGAAGATGGGCTACTGTATCGGTCCGGAGTATCTTATGCGAGAAGTTAGAAGTCATCATCAGTGGAATGTATTCAGTGCTAATTCATTTATACAATATGCACTGGCAGAATACTTATCAGATCCTGACTCCTATATGAATCTATCAGGCTTCTATGAGTCTAAGCGAGATTACTTGGGAGAAGTTATAAAAGGAAGTAATCTAAGAGCATTACCTTGTGAGGGGACATACTTTCAGTTGTTTGATTATTCTGAGATAAGTGATCTTTCAGATATTGCATTTGCGAGAAAAATGATAATAGAACACGGCGTAGCAAGTATTCCTTTGTCACCGTTCTATAGTGATCATAGGGATATTAAGTACATAAGACTATGCTTTGCCAAATCTGAAGAATTATTAGATAAGGCTGGCAAACTCCTGAGAAAACTGTAATTTCGGCATCTAATAAATTGAATATTAACTAATAACAGATATTGAAAAACTTACTATATATAGTGTTCTTTTCCACGGGGGCAATGTTGCTATTACCTTTTTGTAAAAGTAAAAATCAAATTAGTCACCTCTCTTCTATTGACCAATTAGATCAGTATAGGCAAGATGTCGTATTTGATCAAGCATTATCATGTTCAGATGCACTATCCTATATACCTGACGATAACCTCTATCAGAAGCAGGTCAGGGTTAATATTCAATTTATGAATTCTGAGGATAGTCTTTATGGTTTTAACGAAGAGAAGGGGAGATGGTATATGAAGTTTTTAATACATAATGCTAATAAAAGGTTGCGTGAAAATAAGAAAATGAACTTACCAGAAGGTAATGACACACCCTGTCTAAAACCTAAGTATCAATATGTGATTACAAGCATGGATGAGGATGATGGTTACTTTTGGAATTATGATGACGAGCTATCTTATTTTGTAAATAAGGGACGCAATAGAAATAATTATGATAAAGAGGTCATAGAGAAATATGAGACTGGTGGAGATTCTATTATTAATATTTTTGTAATGCCTCATCACAAAGACAGTCTTAATAGTAAGTCTTATAAAACACATGGTACTGGTATCGCATTAGGCAATAGTCTTAAGATAGCTGGCTTGGTAGAAGACAAAGAAAAACCTTGGGCTTATGCGACATTATTGAATCATGAGATAGGACACATATTCGGATTACGTCACACGTGGAGGTATAACGATGGATGTGATGACACACCCAGGAATCCTAATTGCTGGCAAGAAAGTAAGGGACGTGAAGGCTGTGAAGGTCCCATATCTAATAATCTCATGGATTACAATAATAGCCAGATGGCGATCTCACCGTGCCAGCTAGGAATAGTACATAAGTCTCTTACTATGAAAAAATCTAAGTATAGAAAATATGTAAAAGAAGATTGGTGTAATCTTGATACTTCGCATACAATTTCTATATCTGAGCATGTAGATTGGTTTGGAGAAAGAGATGCCACATCAGATATACATGTAAGAGCAGGCGGTATGCTTACGGTGCATTGCAGATTGTCGATTCCTCCTGGTGGAGAGATCATAGTGCATCCCGGAGGAGTACTTAGAATTAACGAATCAGCCCTGATACATAATGATTGTGATCTTACGTGGAAAGGAATAAGACTCGTATCAGAAGGTAAGCAAGATGGAGAATTAATCATATCACAATCGGCAGTTATTGAAGACATTTCTCAGATCTAAGACCTTTACTCTTTTAGCATTTGTTATCGGAAGTATTCTGGTGTTCTGGAGAACACAGAGGTATGGTATGGTCCATGACTTCTTAGGATGGCTTATTAAGTATGCTGAGGGTAGCTGGGGTGATGTATGGGATGGGTTTGGGTATTTTGGCTTGCACCCAGTTTTTCATATTATCAATTACGGCACCTTTAGATTATTCGGTTACAATCAGTTAGCATGGTATCTTGTCTTTGCAGTTTTGCATGGTCTATCTGCGTACCTTTTGTTCTACTTTTTAAGAAAGATATTTAGTGCCTTTACAATCGAGAGAGGAATCTGGATCGCATTATTTGCATCCTTAGGCTTTCTCTTAGGTCCTTATCAGACGGAGGTTGTCACTTGGAAGGCCTGTATGCATTACCTTCTCACAACGATATTCTTCTTATCAGGTATAATTCTATTCTTTAAGACAATGATAGAAGAGTACAAGCTTTCATATGTGGTATTGCATCACGGTTTGTTTATAGCCGCTTTATTGACATTGGAGATTAATCTTGCTACGCCATTTATTTTACTTGTATTTGCAGCAGCTTGTAGTAGCTTGGATAACTGGAACTGGAGTAAGTATTTAAGTCGTTTTTTTGCAGTGCATATCGTAATTATAGTATTGTACTTCCTTGCTAATAAGTTGTTACTTGGTGAGTGGGTAGGGCACTATGGTGCAGAAAAGCATCTTAATTTTGATCCATTACTATTAGCCGCTAATGGAATGAGATATTTTGCCAAGTACTTGATGCTTGGGCATTTTTGGAGCTTTAATCTCAGAGTTTCTTTGTACGAAAATATAGCATCACTATATAGCATTGGAGGCATTCTGTTATCATTAACTGCCATAGTAGGATTGACATACAAGAAGATAATCGCTGATAACAAATTGTTGCTTTCGGGAAGTTTTTTAGTCATGTTTTTTATGGCATTATTTCCTATCGCTAATCTATACTTTATGTACATTATGCCTTTTCAGAATGATAGGTATGGGTTTTTAGCGAGTATATTTTTCTATCCATTTATTTTTCTTTTGATATTTTCTTTGCCCAGATTTTTACGTTTTACAGTTGCCATAATTGTATTGGCTGCTCATATCTACTTCGGCATGCTTAATGTCAATAAATGTGATGAAGCAGGGCAGTTAATCGATGGGCTGATAAGTAGCTACGTATGGTACGATCATCCTGAAGTACGGTTATTATCACTACCGGATAATTATCAAGGACTCTTCCTATACGCTGATTATCATGCAGGATCTGCTGAGACATTTTCTGAAGCCTTAGATTTATTTGGTACTCAAGATGTCACAGGACACATCGACGAATACAGCCATTTTAATCAGGTGACATTGCAAGACTCATTTAAGTACAACATAATAGAAGATACTGTTACCGTTGAGTTTAAGCAATATGGGAATTGGTTCTGGCGTAATAATATTGGATTCATTGATTACGAGACTGATGAGGTCAATGCTTCTCGTGCTAAAAATGTACTTAGGGTAGAGTTCAAAGATACAATTGAGAGAGTTTACCTTATACCTCAAGCTGGAGAGTGGAAGCAAGTCTACATGAGATAAAGTTTATATTTACATTATATACGTCATAGAAATTGAACCTACCATACTACATAGCTAAGCGTATCTCGCAATCTTCGACTAAAGGTATATCTGGTAAGATAATCAAGATCGCTATCGCTTCTATATCACTAAGTATGGCGATTATGATATTAAGTACAGCTGTTCTTTTGGGATTTAAAGAAGGGGTATCGGAAAAAGTATTTGGTTTCTGGGGGCATATCCATATTACAGATACACGTATGTCGAGGACATTTGAATTGTCCCCGATTTTAGATGACGATGCACTCAAAGACTCTATAACCACCATAGGTCAGCTTAACTATTCTATAGTTAATTCTGAAACTGGAAGCGTGGTACAAAAACAAACCAAAGGCGGCGTCAAAGAGATAATTCCTTATATCGTAATGCCAGGCATCATTAATAGTAAGGCAGAAGCTATGGAGGCTGTTATGCTTAAAGGGCTCAATGAAGAGTATAACTGGCAGAACTTTGAGACCTACCTTAAGGAAGGAGTCTTTCCGGATTTGACAAGTGAGAAGACCTCACGAAGTATATTGATATCAGAACAGACAAGTAAGAGGATGCAAGTAGAAGTAGGAGAGAAGGTTATTATCTACTTCCTTAAAGATCAAGAACCTATTAAGCGAGCATTTAAAGTAAGTGGAATATATAAGACAGGATTAGAAGAATATGATAAGAAGGTAGGATTCGTAGATATTAGAATATTGCAAGACGTGCTTAACTGGAGGCCTGATGAAGTTGCTGGCTTTGAAGTATTCATAGATGACATAGCTGATGTTGAGCCCATCGCTGATTACATATATAATGAGATATTACCACCACAGTTATATGACGAAACGATCAAAGAGAAATTTGCCTCCATGTTTGATTGGATTAAGATGCAAGATATCAACGGTATTCTTTTATTAGTATTGATGACAATAGTCGCCTTAGTTAATATGTGTACGGCATTACTCATTCTTATCTTAGAGAGATCTAAAATGATAGGAGTATTAAAGTCACTCGGAATGAGTAACTGGGACTTAAGGAAAATCTTTATATATATAGCACTCTGGATAATGGGGCTATCTATGCTGTTCGGTAATATACTTGGGATCGGCATTGGATACCTTCAGAAAGCCACAGGTCTTATTAAGTTGAATGAGGCGAACTATTACCTCTCGGAGGTACCTGTAACTTTTGATATATGGTCTTTGCTAGGGATTAATATTGCGACTATTGCAGTGACAGCCTTAGTGATGATCGTGCCTACATATCTGGTGACGAGGATTAAGCCTTTAGATATCCTTAGATTTCAGTAATCTCATTTTATTTCATTTTGGATAGGTTTTATAGTGTAAATGGATTGATATTTGCACCTCTAAGTAGTTAGGTCACTACTATTCTTAGTGTATACTCCTAAGTTATAATCATGATAAAGTATTACGCATTTCAGGAAAGAAAAGTTGTCTCGGTCGAAGAGTTAGGAGAATCAGACTGGGTACACTTATCAGCACCTATCGAGGAAGCTGACAAAGAAATCTACGCTAAAGCTTTTGGTATACCGAATGATTTTATAACGGATTCTTTAGATATCGATGAGAGATCCAGATATGAGATAGAAGAGGATGCTAAGTTTATGTTGATTAATACACCGATGGTCAATCAAACTCACAAAGAGAATGAAGCCATATACCTTACTGTACCGATAGGTATCGTGATGGTAGGAGGTAAGATCATCACCATATCATCATCATCAGAACATCCGATTATAGATAAGATAGTTAGTAATAGAGTCAAGAACTTTAATCCTAAGGATCAGTCTTTATTTGTCTTGCACTTATTTGAGCAAAACACATTTTGGTTTCTCGAGTGTCTTAAGAAGTTGAACCTTAAGCGTAATCTTATAGAGCAAGAGTTGTACAACTCAAGTAGAAACGAAGAGCTCCGTCAGTTGCTTAAGATAGAGAAGAGTTTAGTCTATTTCGTAAATTCTCTCAGCGCTAATGATCTATTAATGCTCAAGATGAAGCGTGTTGACTTTCTTAAGGTAAGAGACAAAGATCCACATGAGGATCTTTTTGAAGATATCATCATTGATAATGGCCAAGCCTTAGAGATGTCTAATGTCTATACCAATATACTTAGTGGGACGATGGAGGCTTACGCATCTATCGTGTCTAACAATCTTAACAGCTTCATCCACAGGCTGACAATAATCACGATCATACTCATGGTACCGACCTTGGTTGCCAGTTTTTATGGGATGAATCTGACTCACTTACCATTCCAAGATAGCCCTTTTGCATTCTATGGATTGATCATCACATCTGTCATACTTGGAATTATTCTTATTGTATTTCTTGGGAGAAAGACAACAGATAAATAATATTTTTTCTTCTTTATTTTATCCTAACATTAGGTGGATATTATCTTCCGAATCTGTTAGTAACTAAAGGGTGTATTGTGCTTTCTTAGATTTCTAAAAACGGGATAAGCTTGATAATGAGACAGTTACTAATTCTTACAATCCTCCATTATTACATATATCGAAAAAGTTTAATACGTGCAATCTTAGTTTTCCACAGCTGTTGAAAAAAGGATTAACATATTATACATTTTTCTTATTTAATTTGTCCTCCGATTCATGATAGCTGCGGTAGTTTCATCTGATAAGTTTCGATAAGTACGCTATTAATAATTTTAGGTTTCGGATTTTTTGATCTTTTGCTGATATATATGCAACATTATGATGATACAATAGTCCGATAAGTGATTATTAAATCTTAAAGTTTATATATATCTTTTTTATATATATTATTTCTTGTAATTTGTTTATCCAAATCACTTTTCAATATTTAAGCTATCCATGAGTAACCAAGTAGAGCCTTTATTAAAAGATAATCCCAACAGATTCGTACTATTCCCAATAGAACATGATGATATATGGTCTTTTTACAAAAAGTCAGAAGCGAGCTTCTGGACTGCTGAAGAGATTGACCTACACCAAGATCTATCAGATTGGGAAAATAGATTGAATGATGATGAGAAACACTTCATTAAGCATGTATTGGCATTCTTTGCTGCAAGTGACGGTATCGTCAATGAGAATCTCGCTGATAACATGGTTTCGGATGTACAATATACGGAGGCTAAGTTTTTCTACGGCTTTCAGATAATGATGGAGAATATCCATTCTGAAACATACTCTTTACTTATAGATACATATATAAAAGATACAAAAGAGAAAGATTACCTCTTTAATGCGATAGAGAATCTGCCTTGTGTAAAGAAGAAAGCAGATTGGGCTATGAGATGGATAGATGATGCATCTTTTGCTGAGAGATTAATTTCTTTTGCTGCTGTAGAAGGTATTTTCTTTTCTGGATCTTTCTGTTCCATTTTCTGGCTTAAGAAGAGAGGACTTATGCCAGGGCTATCTTTCTCTAATGAATTGATATCAAGAGACGAAGGAATGCACTGTGATTTTGCTTGTCTTCTTTATAATAATCATATCGTCAATAAATTACCGAAAGAAACTATCCAGAAAATAATCTGTGATGCAGTAGAGATAGAGAAGGAATTTGTTTCCGATGCTATACCTGTAAGACTCATAGGTATGAATGCAGAGACAATGTGTGAGTATATCGAATGTGTAGCCGATAGATTATTAGTAGACTTAGGTAACGAAAAAGTATACAACACTGCCAATCCATTCCCATGGATGGACTTAATCTCAATACAGGGTAAGACTAATTTCTTTGAGAAGAGAGTAGGAGAATATCAGAAGGCCGGTGTTATGGCTGAGAAGGATAAGCAGATATTCTCACTTGATGAAGACTTCTAATTAAGGATTCTTCTTTTCCCAAATTCCCATTTTTCCCTCTACGATTCAATAAATAATTGAACCGTAGAGGAATTTCAACAAAACTACAACCAACACTGAGGTCATTTTTCATTATTTTTTTAACCTCCTAATTCAGTTTATTTTATGCAAGTTGTCAAGAGAACAGGAAGCAAAGAAGACGTTAGTTTCGATAAGATTACCGCAAGGGTCAAGAAGCTATGTTATAGCCTCAATAATGATTATGTAGACCACATAACAATATCTAAAAAAGTTATACAAGGATTATATGATGGCGTTACGACATCAGAATTAGATAACCTCGCAGCAGAGACTGCAGCATCGTTTGCGACTGAGCATCCTGATTATGCTACTCTTGCAGCAAGGATCGCAATATCTAACCTACACAAGAATACGAGAAAGTCTTTCTCTAAGACGATGAGAGATTTATACGAATATATAGATCCTAAGACAGGCCAGAAAGCGGGTCTTGTTGCAGAGAAATATCTTAACATAATAGAAGAAAATTCTTCTAAATTGAACTCTGCGATTATATATGATCGTGATTACAATTTCGATTATTTCGGATTTAAGACATTAGAGAGATCTTACCTTCTAAGAATGGATGGCAAGGTAGTAGAAAGACCTCAGCATCTATTAATGAGAGCTGCAGTAGGCATACATGGTGAGGACATAGACTCAGCTATCGAGACATATAATTATATGTCAGAGAAATGGTTTATCCATGCAACTCCTACATTGTTTAATGCAGCGACGCCTAAGCCACAATTATCTTCTTGTTTCTTATTGACAATGACAGAGGATAGTATCTCTGGTATATTTGAGACACTCACAAGATGTGCTAAGATATCGCAGGCTGCAGGAGGTATAGGATTAAGTATACACAACATAAGAGCACAAGGAAGTTATATCAAAGGCACTGGCGGTACTTCTAATGGTATCATACCTATGCTTAAGGTATTTAATGATACTGCAAGATACGTTGACCAAGGTGGAGGAAAAAGAAAAGGTGCTTTCGCTATGTATTTAGAGCCATGGCATGCAGATATAGAATACTTTTTAGACCTTAAGAAGAACCACGGTAAGGAGGAGATGAGAGCAAGAGACTTATTCTATGCGATGTGGATCTCTGATTTATTTATGGAAAGAGTAGAGACTAATTCTGATTGGTCATTATTCTGTCCTAACGAATCTCCAGGCTTAGCAGATTGTTATGGAGACGAATTCAAAGCACTCTATACGAAGTACGAAGAAGAAGGCAGAGCGAGAAGAACTGTAAGTGCAAGAGATCTATGGGGATCGATCATGGAGTCACAAATAGAAACTGGGACACCTTACATACTGTACAAAGATCCGGCTAACGAAAAATCAAATCAAAAGAACTTAGGGACAATCAAGTCAAGTAACCTTTGTACTGAAATTATAGAATATACATCTCCAGACGAAGTTGCAGTATGTAACTTAGCATCGATTTCTTTAGGTAAATTCGTCGATGTTGAATCTAAGACGTATGACTTTGACAAGCTGTATAAAGTTGCAAGAGTCGTCACTAAAAACCTTAATAGAGTTATAGATGTAAATTATTACCCTGTAATAGAAGCACAAAACTCTAACATGCGCCATAGACCAGTAGGTATAGGCGTACAAGGATTAGCAGATGCATTTATCAAAATGAGGATGCCATTTGATAGTCCTGAAGCGAGACAGTTAAATAAAGATATATTTGAGACTATCTACTACGCAGCATTGACAGAATCTAATGCACTAGCAGCTGTAGATGGTCCTTACCAGACTTATGAAGGTAGTCCTGTAAGTCAAGGAATCCTCCAGTATGATATGTGGGATGTAACCCCATCTGACAGATGGGATTGGGCAGGACTTAAAGCTAAGATAAAGGAATCGGGTGTAAGAAATAGTCTACTATTAGCACCGATGCCAACGGCATCTACCTCTCAGATATTAGGTAATAACGAGTGCTTTGAGCCATATACTTCTAATATATACTCAAGAAGAACACTCTCCGGAGAGTATGTTGTAGTCAATAAGCACTTACTCAAAGATCTTGTAGAATTAGGTCTATGGAATCATGCTATGAAAGAAAGACTGATGGCGGCCAATGGTAGTGTACAACATATGGATGATGTCCCTCAGGATATCAAAGATTTATACAAAACAGTATGGGAGATTAAGCAGAAAGTCTTGATCGATATGAGTGCTGACAGAGGTGCTTTCATATGTCAAAGTCAAAGCTTGAATATATTCATGGAGAATCCAAGTCTCGCTAAATTGACATCTATGCACTTCTATGCATGGAAACAAGGGCTTAAGACAGGAATGTATTACTTAAGATCTAAATCTGCCGTAGATCCAATTAAGTTCTCACTCTCAGCTGGATATAAAGAAAAGTACAGTGATGATAAAGAAGTCATGGACCTTGTAGAAGATGATGTTTCAGTAATGCAAGGTGAGGTATGTAATATGGATGATGGTTGTCTCTCATGTGGATCTTAGATAACATAGAAGCATAAAAATATATCAATAGTAAGGTGGTCTTTTTGGACCACCTTTTTTTCGCTACACACTTAATCTAAAAGTGTAAGCTATGTTGCAAAATAGCAAGTAACTACCTTAATTGTGCCGCTTATTGGATAATTTTAACCGTTGATAGAATAAATAAGACCGTTTATAAAAGTCAAGAATTAGTCAAAGGTGAGTTAAAGTCAATTATTACTCAACTGACTAAGTCCGACACCCTTGTTACGAAATACCCTGAGTCTAATTATTATATTTCTGCCTATGTTATTATGTGGACAGGATTATGATAAGATATTTAAAATTGCTGATGTCAGTTCTGACCTGCCTAGCCTATTGCACTCTGCATTATTTAAAGCAGAAGAAAGCCAACTCAGTAAGCTTCACTCTGATAAGAATAAAGAAATCAGACTTACCATTCCTTATGCCCAAGGAAAGTATTTCAATATAACATTACAAGAGAAACAGATTTTCTCGTCAGATTATCAACTCACTCAGAAAGGAACGAATACGAGTACGACTGTTGGTGAGGAAAGCAGAGGTAGATATTACTCAGGTAAAGTAGAAGGTACCGCAGAGTCTATGGTTAATTTGAGTATCTATGATAATAGAATAGCTGGAATTATCAGATATAAAGACAAGACTTATAATATCGGTAAGTACTCGGACTCCGATTATCATATAATCTATGAAGCAAATGATCTTACCGAAGACCTGAGCTTCTACTGTGAATCTATAGAATCAGAAAAGAGATCAATATCTCAACAAATTACTAAGACAGGGACGACATGTAATACTGCTATCAACATTTATTTTGAATGCGATTATGCTATGTATTTGAACTTTAATTCAGACATCGTATCAGTTCAGGATTATGTGACAGATGTATTTAATGAGATTTCTACATTGTATGACAATGAAAATATTACGATTCTTATTTCTCAGATCGTCGTATGGACTACTAACGATCCATATGTAGATAACTCAAGTGGCCTCTATAATTTTAAAGATGACTTAGTGGCTAACGGATTCAATGGAGATGTAGCACAGTTATTAACTAATGATCCTGGGTCTAATGGAGGGATTGCATATGTAGATCAGTTGTGTGGATCATTTCCATATGCTTATGCTGATATCAATAATTCTTATAATCCATATCCTACCTACAGTTGGGATGTACAGGTTATCACTCACGAGATAGGACATGTATTAGGTTCACGCCATACACATCAATGTGTCTGGGGTCCCAACAACGATCAGCAGATCGACGACTGTGGTAATATAGCTGCTAGCGGTGGTGGCTCATGCTATAATCCATCTGCTCCTATAGTGCCTGCGGCAGGAGGGACGATAATGAGCTATTGTCATACTCAGTCGGTAGGTATTAACTTTGCTGAGGGATTTGGTACAGAGCCAGGTGATCTTATACGACAGAAGCATGCAGGCTGTATGTGTGATAATTCGACTTGTAATACTGCAACGACATTGACTACAAGCGGAATTTATTATGCCCATGCTAATAATGGTAATGGTGCCTCCAATAATAATGCGACACATGCAGACTGGTTTGTCTTTCAGCCAGATAGCAATGGTGTAGTCACTGCTAAGTCGTGTGGTGAAGGTGTAGACACGAGATTATGGTTGCACAGCGGAAGCTGTAGCAGCTTGACATATGAAACTTATAGCGATGATGATTGTGATGTAGGTAACGGATCTAATTATGCATCTGAGATTTTTGAGTATTCAGTTAACGCAGGTACGACCTACTACATAGAATGGGATAACAGATGGAGCTCAAGTGCATTTGATTGGGAGTTTATCTATGTAGCTGATACAATGGCACTATTAACAATCACTTGCCCACAAGATTACACTGGAAATAATCTGTGTGACAACACGTCTCATGCACCTTCTATGACAGGCTACGCCAATAGTAATGATGGAGCGGCTACTATAAGTTATAATGATGATATTACCCCGACAAGCTGTTATGAGACCATTGTAAGAACTTGGCTTGCAACAGATGATAATGGTAATACATCTTCTTGTAATCAATCTATTGAGATAGAGGACAACGACGTGCCTACCATAATTAATTGTTCTAGTAGTATCACAGTAGCATCGGATAGTAACTGTGTATATGTATATGCTCTGAGCTCGCCGCAGGCATCTGATAATTGTGATATTGCCTTAGATGAAGTAAGTAATATCCAGATAGGTGATCCGCTTGCAATAGGCACTCATAGTATCATATACACTTTTACGGACGATTGCGGTAACAGCGAAGCGTGTAACATTAATATCTCAGTAATAGATTCTTGCAGTATCGATATTTTCTGTCCCAATGATCACGTTGGAATTAGGACATGTGACGTAGGGATAGATGGGAATCCTATAATTACGGGACAAGCAAGCTCATCGAATAATAATGCAGTGATCACTTATGCAGATACAGCGACAAGTATCACCTGCGCAATAGAGGTAGAGCGTCATTGGTCAGCAACTAATGCAGCAGGTAATGTTGCGACTTGTACGCAGACAATAGACTTAGAAGATACAGAATCACCTATCATTTTAGACTGCCCTAACGATACGATTGTTGGATCAGATCAGAACTGTGTTTTTGTATACAATTATAATGCACCGACAGCAACAGATAATTGTACAATCAATTTAACGGAGATGGCTAATTACATTCCAGGTAGTACCTTCAGTGTAGGAGTGACGGAAGTAGTCTATACTTTTACTGATGAGTGTAACAATGAAGCTGATTGTATATTTTCAGTACAAGTAACAGACCAGTGCACGCCTTGTGACGGAATAGTACTGAATATAAACGGCATGATATCTGACTCAAGCTACAATGCAAAGATGGAGTTAAATTCTAACGGTATGCTTATGTCAGGAGAGGAATCTATATTCCATGCAGGACAGACAATACAATTAAATGAAGGTTTTGAAGTTCAAGCGGGTGCAGTATTTGAGGCAAGTATCGCTGATTGTATAAATAACTAAACTCGGATATAATTTGATTTGTTTATCCAACGATCACAGATCAAAATACAAATTATATATAGGTAATACTAAATATACTTACGCTATAGCAGGTCTGAATAGTATTGAGTATTAAAAATCGACTATCAATCTTAGCCGATTAATCTCATCAAGTATTTTCCGTATCCAGATTTTTCAAGTGGCTCGGCAACTTTCTGAAGTTGTTCTGCATTGATGTATCCCATACGGAATGCAACCTCTTCTATACAGCCGATCTTGTAATCTTGACGTTGTTCTATCACTCTTATAAATTCTGAAGCTGCTGCTAATGAGTCAAATGTACCTGTGTCTAACCACGCAGTACCTCTCTGCATAGTTCCTACGGTAAGCTCTCCAAGCTTAAGATATTCTCGATTGAGATCTGTGATTTCATATTCACCTCTGGCGGAAGGTTGGAGTTCTTCAGCTATCTGGCAGACTTTACTATCATAGTAGTATAGTCCTGGTACTGCATAATTAGATTTTGGAATAGCAGGCTTTTCTTCTATAGTAATTACTTTATTGTTTTCATCAAACTCTACGACGCCGTACCTCTCTGGGTCGTGCACAGGATACGCAAACACTCTTGCCCCAGAGCTTATCTGAGCACTCTCTTGCAACAACTGCGAGAGACCAGAACCATAAAAAATATTGTCACCCAGAATAAGACAAGCGGCTTCACCATCTAAGAAATCCTTTCCTATAACAAATGCTTGTGCTAATCCATTAGGAACTTTTTGTACGGCATATTGAAAATTACAACCTAACTCGCTACCATCTCCAAGCAGTCTTTTAAATGATTCGCTGTCGTGAGGTGTTGTAATTATCAGTACATCTTTTATACCAGAAAGCATAAGCACAGATAAGGGATAATAGATCATTGGCTTATCATAGATAGGCATCAGTTGCTTTGATATCGCTTTTGTTATAGGGTAGAGGCGAGTTCCTGACCCACCTGCTAATATGATACCTTTCATAATATTCTATTAAGTATAAGTTTTTATTATAAAATGAAATTTGACTTTAAGTCAATTATTGATCTCTATGATTCAAACCATTCGTCTAAGAAGAGTTCATCTTTGTATTCATCCAGCTCTCGCCTTTCTCGCTTAGTAGGACGACCAAGCCCACGCTCACGGACTTCGGGTTTCGCCTTACCTATATACCAAGATTTGAATTTATTTAATTCTTCTTCAGGTGTCAAGTTTTCATAACAGGGTTCTGCAAGCACAGCTGAGACTCTTCTTTCTAAGAGATCGTTTATTTTAAATGTAAGAATGAAGCCATCTTTTTTCACAATAATAATCTGGCCTATAGAGACCAAAGCAGAGGGTTTAAGTTTATTTTCCTCAATGGCAATATGTCCCTTCTTACAGGCATTGGTGGCCTTAGATCTTGATTTGAATATTCTTACACACCAGAGCCAGCGATCAACTCGCATTTTTTGGTTACCCATTTTTTATATCCACTTTTGGTTTCTCCTTAAGTGTAGGATAAGTCTCCTTAAGCTTAGTGAGTCGCTTTACGATATGATCTGCTACGACATAGTTGCGATACCATCTTTGGTCTGCGGGGACGTTGATCCACTTTATATCTGATCTATTAAGAACATCCTCGTAAGCATCCATATAATCATCCCAGTACTTACGTTGCTCCCAGTCTCCATCATTATGCTTAAAGTTTTTCTCAGGGACTTCTATTCTCTCTATCAGTTTTTCTTTCTGTTTATCTTTGGATAGATTTAAGAAGAACTTCATTACTATGGTGTTATTATCCACTTGAAGTAATTTCTCGAATGCGTTAATAGCATTAAATCTTGCTGTGACATGCCTACTGTCTATCCAGTTATGCACTCGCTGTATAAGTACATCTTCATAATGAGATCTTACAAATATTCTCACTTCGCCTTTAGCAGGAACTTGCTTGTGTGCCCTCCATAGAAAGTCATGTGCAAATTCTTCATCAGATGGTTTTTTAAATCCATAAGCGGACACCATTGTCGGACTTGTTCTGCTGAATACACTTTTACTTACACCGTCTTTACCGCTAGAGTCCATGCCTTGTAATACAACAAGAAGACAATTATTTTTATTAGCAGACATAAGACTCACTAATTTTTTTATCTTTTTTGTGAGATTTTTTGTCTTCTTGACTATTTTATCTTTGTCTAAGCCTTCAGGTGCTCTTGTAGGCAGTTTTGCTATTCTTATTTTTTTCGTAGCCATTATATTCTCATCTTTTTTCTTTTTACAAGATATGTCTCAAGTACAGAATGGAAGCCTTCTCTTATATCTGTCTCTATCATATCAATTCTATATTGCAGACATCTTAGCCTAAGCGCTTCTTTAAATGACTTAACTTTCTCCTGATAGAATTCTCTGACTTGATTAGATTGTAGTTTGACGCGTTCTCCAGATTCCATGTCTATGAATTCATGCGGTCTGTTTTCGAACTCAAAACTTTCTTCCAATTTCTTATCCATAACATGAAATAATACGACCTCATGTTTGTTATATTTTAGGTGTTGCAGTGCAGAGAATAACTCTTCATTGTTGTCATTCTTATCAAACATATCACTGAATATGATCACTAATGATCTCTTATGTATACTGTCCGCTATCTGATGTAAGGTCTCTACAACAGAGGTTTTTTTATCATGTGCTGGTTCTTTAATGAGCTTATCAAGGTGAGAGAGAAGAATCCTATAGTGCTTAGTAGAAGATTTGGCTTTAGTATGGATATTTACTTTTTCATCAAATAAACTTAAGCCGAAAGCATCTCTTTGTTTTTTAAGGAGATTCATCAATGATGCCGCAGCTAATGCACTGAATTGTAGTTTGTTTAATTCATTGCCTTTACGCTCTTCAGGAAAATACATAGACGAAGATGTGTCTATGACAATCTGTGCACGTAGATTAGTTTCTTCTTCGTATTTCTTAGTAAAGAGTTTTTCTGTTCTGGCAAATACTTTCCAATCTATGTTACGTGTAGATTCTCCCTGGTTATAGATTCTATGTTCTGCAAATTCTACTGAGAAGCCATGGAATGGACTCTTATGTAGACCGATAATAAAGCCTTCTACAACTTGCTTGGCCAATAACTCAAGATTTTCGAGGCGATTTAATTCGAAATTGTCGAAAAAACTCATATCCAATTTTTAGTATAATGAAGTGATTTAAAGCGTAGGTTAAAGTGATATGTTGCTGCTTGGAGAACAGATCGAGGTGTAATTTCATTTTCATAGCCACTGCTATGGAGATTAAATTTTATGAAGAGATGTGCTTCAATGAGTTGCATAGCAATTAACAATATGTTTTTAAATCACTTAAATTAAAAAGCCCTCAGCATAATAACGCTAAGGGCTTGTAATATCTTATTTTTTACAGATAATTGCTAATTATAAATGAGGAGCCATTTTTTCCTCTAAAACTGCTTTTGTAGTAGCTCCTACATGCTTTTCTACGACTTCACCATTCTTAATAAGTAAAATTGTAGGGATGCTTCTCACACCATATTTTGTAGATACTTCAGAGTTGTGATCTACATTAACTTTACCTATCACAGCTTTACCCTCATAATCTTTGGATAATTCATCAATAATAGGAGTGATCATGCGACATGGTCCACACCATTCTGCCCAAAAGTCAACAACTACGAGCTTGTCTGAGTCTAATGCAGACTCTTGAAAATTAGTATCAGTAAATTCAAATGCCATTTTTGATATATTTATGTTTTCTATATTAGATAATTCAATTACGTAACGACAGTGTTATAATAAAAGTTCTAACTGCCAAAGTTAATAATGTGAAAGATAAAAGATTAATAGTCGGTGTAATAACATTAGCCATTGTTTTTGTAATTGAAGTTGTTTTTTCTTATTGCCCAAGTCTATATGAGATACTTTATTTCAAAGGGATCTACCAAGGCATAAGAGTCGTCCATGATTATACCTTGGGACTACTGCCTGTGCCATCGATATACTTGATATTAATTTGTTTTATCTGGTATTTCTTTAGAGATGTAAGGGCTAAGCTTTTAAGTATAGTTAGTGCAGTTGCAAGATTTCTAATTTGGGTCATTATTTTCTTCTATGTTGGTTGGGGATATAACTACAATCAAGAAAGCTTATCATCTCGCTTATCTCTGGAAGCTCCAGTATTAGATTCTACATACATAAGTCAAGTATTTTTAGATCAGACACAAGTTCTTTATGCACTTAAGGATAGTATGACAGGTGTGACATCTAAGTATTATTTTATAGAGAACAATATACGACGCGACCAAGAAGCTGTTCTTGATCAATGGAATATTCCTACTCATGGAAAGGTGAGAGTACGATATATGTGGCCGGGACTGCTTTTACACTTTCGTACTTCTGGGATCTATATTCCACATGCATCAGAAGGGCATATTGATGGTGGACTTTACATCAAGCAGCATCCATTTACGATGGCTCATGAGATGTCACATGGCTATGGGATCACAGATGAAAGCGAAGCAAATTTTGTAGCATACGTAACCTGCCTACAATCTGATAAACTCAATATCGTCTACAGCGCAGAATTGGCTTACTGGAGATATCTTGCTCGATATTATAAATCATTTCATCCCGAAACTTGGAAACAATATTACAATTCGCTTGATCCCAGATTAATTCAAGATCTTAATTTGATTAATAAGCATATCAGTAAATATAAAGATTGGATGCCCAAGTATAGAGATGTCATATATGATAGCTATCTGAAATCCCATGGTGTCAAAGCTGGCATAAGAAGCTATGATCAGATGATCTTATTGATTGCCGCTTACAAGCGCAAGTATGGTAATTTTAGAATATCAGAATAAGTAGAAGCGGTTATGAGTTTTCTACGCGTTTAGCTTTTACAAGGACTTCTGCTTTCATCGTTTCAGAATAATGCATAAGCTTTTTAGCGATGACATCATCGTTACAAGAAAGAATCCTTGCAGCTAATAATCCTGCATTCTTTGCACCATTGAGAGCGACGGTAGCTACAGGTATACCGTTAGGCATCTGAAGGATAGATAATATAGAATCCCAGCCATCTATTGAGTTAGATGATTTGATAGGGACGCCGATAACTGGTAGGGTACTTAATGACGCTACCATACCAGGAAGGTGTGCAGCACCGCCAGCACCTGCTATAATAACTTTGGTCCCATTGTCTCTGGCTTCATTAGCATACGCATACATACGCTCTGGAGTTCTGTGTGCTGAGACTACAGTCATATGATAACTGATGTCCAAATGTGATAATATCTCAGCTGCTGCTTTCATTATTGGGAGATCAGAATCTGATCCCATTATAATACTTACTTGGTGACTCATGCTATGACCTTTAGGTTTTTCTTAATAAATTCTATTTTTTCGAGTAGCTCATTTGGTGACTTTCCTATTAGAGTAATGTGTCCCATCTTACGCATTGGTTTAGTCATTTTCTTGTTATACAAATGAACGTATGTATTTTCTAAAGATAAGACTTTTTCTATTCCTTGATATATCGGGCTTCCCGTATGATTAACATCTCCTATGACATTATAAATGGCTGATATCGAGTCGCTTGAGTTATCTGATAAGTCCAGGTCTAATAAGATGTCAAGTAATATTCTGAACTGTGACTTATGGTTAGCTTCTATTGTATGATGACCAGAATTATGTGGACGTGGAGCGACTTCATTGATAAGGATGTCACCTGTTTTCGTTAAGAAAAATTCTACAGCAAGAAGCCCTATCATATCTAATTGTGTAATGATCTCGAGAGCTAATTTATTGCACTTTTCTATTATAGTCTTATCTACTGAAGATGGACAGATGAGGTAGTCTAAGAGATTGCCTTTATCATTGAATACCATCTCAGTAGTATCGAATATGGTCGTGTCACCTTTCGCATTTCTCCCTACAATAACAGCTAACTCTTTGTCTATATCCACAAGATCTTCTATGACCGATGGGGTATCAAATATCAGATCATTATCGTCGGCAGACTTTATAACTACAACCCCTTTGCCATCATAACCTGCCATTCTTGATTTCTGTACGAACGGGTAACTGATGGTTCTATTTGCAATAGCCTTTATGATCTCAGATTTGTTATCTACATGAATAAAGTCTGATGTCGGAAGTTCTTTGTTTTTATAAAAATTCTTTTGTAGCCCCTTATCTTTGATGATTTTAATTACTCTCGGTTGAGGGTATACTTTCTTACCACTATCCTCTAAGGTCTGAAGTGCTTCTACATTGACGTTTTCTATTTCGATAGAGATCACATCCATTAATGAGCCAAACTTGAGCACATCTTCATAGTTCTTAAAATCTCCTTTATGGATATTATTAGAGATAATACTTGCAGGAAAGGTGGTCTCCTTATCCAGAAAATGGATATCGAGACACAGTTTGCTGGCTTCTTGACCAAGCATTAAGCCCAGTTGGCCTGCTCCAAGTATCCCGATTTTAGTGTTTAGTATTTTATTATCAGACATTATGGTAACAAATGTATTTTTTATTATCAAGCTTCTTAAATTGTGGTAAGAAAAAATGTTCTTATGAGTAAAGTAGTTTTTAGAAATGCTAAAGTTGTCAATAGGGGGTCAATCAAACAATGTGATGTGCTTATCGTAGGGGATAGAATAGAAAAGATTGCTTCTACAATAACTGTAAATAATGCAGAAGAAGTAGATCTAAAGGGCTTATGGTTGCTGCCAGGTATCATTGATGATCAAGTGCACTTCAGAGAGCCAGGACTCACTCATAAGGCAAATATCGCTACTGAATCAAGGGCAGCAGCAGCAGGCGGAGTCACGTCCTTCATGGAGATGCCTAATACTAAACCAGCAGCTATTACACAGGAGCTCCTTCAGGATAAGTATGATATAGGCGCAGCGAGCTCTACAGTCAACTATTCTTTCTTTATGGGAGCTTCTAATGATAACTTAGAAGAAGTCCTTAAGACTAATCATGATGATGTCTGTGGTGTTAAGATATTTATGGGTTCAAGTACGGGTAATATGCTTGTAGATGAGACGGCGACCTTAGAGGGGCTCTTCTCTAAAGTAGATATGCTCATCGCGACACACTGCGAGGACGAGGCTACTGTAAGAGCAAGAGTGCAACAGGCAAAGGATAAATACGGTGATCTGACATCTGCAGTAGATCATCCCATAATAAGAAGTAGGGAAGCCTGTTATCTGTCATCTTCTATGGCCGTAGACTTAGCTAAGAAGCATGGGACTAAACTCCATATACTGCATATCAGTACTGCTGATGAGATTAAGTTATTTTCCAATAAGCCCTTAAAGGAAAAGCATATCACTTCCGAGGTATGTGTTCACCATCTTTTCTTCGATGAAGGGTACTACTATCCATTAGGTAATAAAATGAAGTGTAATCCAGCGATTAAATCAGCAAGTGATCGAGAAGTATTATTAGAAGCTCTTAAGGGAGGCTATCTCGATGTTATTGCTACTGATCATGCGCCTCACACAATGGAGGAAAAGAGCAAGCATTACTTCGATGCTCCATCTGGATTACCGCTTGTACAGCATGCTCTGACATTAATGTTAGATTTCTATCATAGGGAAGAGTTGGGTATAGAGTTCATTGTCGATAAGATGTCGCATAAGGTCGCTGAATTATTTCAGATTAAGGATAGAGGCTATATCGATGAAGGCGCTTATGCCGATCTCATTGTCGTAGATCCTAATAAGCCTTGGACGATAGACAAGTCTAATGTAGAATATAAGTGTGGCTGGTCACCTCTCGAAGGTTTCAATATGAATGGCAAAGTCATTTCCACAATGTGTAATGGACAGTGGGTGTATAGGGATGAGAAATTAACTGAAGTTAAGGCTGCTAAGAGATTGATGTTTGATAGAAGTTAGAGGCTATATAGATATTATTCATAGTCTGAAAAAACTTTTAAATAATACTATGCAGTTTGTCATAAATCAAAAGTTATAATAGCAAGAATTTTGTATTTTTATTATTCGGCATCTTTTCGTGCTCATCAGACTTAGAGACAAATGAAAATAGCCAAATCGACCAAACTATTTCTTTAGAAACAAGAAATACTTGGTGTGATGGAGGACAATCTAATCCACCAATAGTTGGGTTATGGGATTGTGATTGTGAAATAGATCCATTTACGAACGAGACAATTTGTTGTATTAGACTGTATATTGATGCTCCAGATGGTACTGTCGTTCAGCTCATTACATCTGCAGGAGCATACAACACAAGCTCAGATTGGAAGGGTACGAATAGTAGCGCTAAGGTAAAAGGTAATGAAGTAGAGTTTTGCGATGTAATTATGGCAGGTACAGATTTCTTAGTTCATGTTGAAGGTGTAGGTTGCAATGAATTTAAGTGGGATCAATGTGATTAATATTACCAATACTAAGAGGAGCTAATCTAATTAGCCCCTCTTAAATTAATTTAAAATATTATATCTATGAGGTTTTCTTCTTTGTTCTTTCTATTTCTTTTTTCTAAAGCCCTTACAGGTCAATGTGACGGTGTGTATAGGCTTTGTAGTCAAAGCGATGTGGATTCATTCTTTATAAAAAATGGTTTTTGCGAGGAAGTTAATAGATTGATTATTGGTGATGGTCCTAATAATTGCCTGAGTATAACTGACTTGACTCCTCTGTTAGGAATTAAAAGAATAGATAATTTTTTTTTGAAAGAAATGCCAAATTGCCCATCTTTAGATGGATTAGATAGTCTGCAAAGTGTAGGTGATTTTCGTATTTCAGCTACTTCATTTAGTGATCTAAATGGGCTACGGAATTTAAAACATATAGATTTTTTAAATCATGTTTATTTCGATTCAGACATTTATGACGGAATTGATGACTTGTCTATGTATGGGAATGATCTATTGAGGATAACTGAAGGATTAGAGATAGATTTTGATACTAAATTATCTGGTAACAGTAAAATCTTAATTCCAAGTCAATCTGAGAATCCTGATTTTATACTTAATCTAAGATTTACAAGTGCCAAAAATGATTTTACTGAATTAATACGTCAAGATATTAAGGACTTTCCAAGGTTAGTTATACAGAGTGTTGATTCTGATTCATTATCTCTTAAAGGTTTAGAGAATATTGAATCATATATTACTTTCTCTGTTATACGAACAGAAGATTTAGATCTATCCCCAGTAAATCATTTGACGGCGGAAACTTTAGCCTTTGTTAGCTTTTCTAACGATAATAATTTTCAGAGTTTCGCTAATGTAAGAGATTTGAAAAATCTTACTATTATTGATTACAATGGACTGTCAAGTATACATAACTTACTTCCGGAATTACAAGAGGTGTCTAATTTCTTCCAGATTTTAAATAATGAAGATTTAACAGATATTTCTGCTTTAAATGATCTGGAGTTGCCTCATAAAACTATAATCGATAACTCTTCAGTTACAGGACCCTATAATATTATGGTTACTGATAACCCTAATCTTGATTCTTGTAATCTTGATTTATTCTGCAGAGCATTACACGAGTATCCAGATAGTATTCTTATAGCTAATAATGGAATCGGATGTACATTAGAAGAGGTGAAGAGATACTGCCAGACTGTTTCTACTGATGATCTGGTTGATAAGGAGATTAACTTATTTCCAAACCCAGCAAATGGATTTGTTAATATAACATCAGAATCTACAATACAAAAAATAGAATTATTAGACACTACAGGAAAGCTGATCCAGGTTAAAAATAGCCATCAAACGAGTATTAACATAGATGCCTATCCACCTGGAACCTACATAATGAGAATCTATACTGAGAATTCTATCTTCCATGAGAGATTTATAATTGAAAGTTTGTAGTTTTTCAGAATGAATCTATAGTTATTTTGAGATCTTAGCCCTCTCAATATGGTATTCGCTTTTATAGCTTTCTAATTAATCTACAATATCAGAGATAATCACCTCATTATCAACATAATATCGACCTCTTTCATTCATTTTTAACTTGCCATAAGCAGTAACGGGATCATGCTCAAAGAAGAGATAGTAATCATCTTGAATAGCAGTCTTATACAGCTGTTCTCTTTCCTTTAATGTCTCAAGTGGTCGTATGTCATAAGCCATCACATAAGGCTTTCTGATATGAAATGATGACGGCATTAAGTCTGCGCAGTAGATCAATTTGTTACCATTAGGCATTGTGATATGAGGTATCATCATGGCTTCAGTATGACCATATGAGAAGTGTATATTTATATTATCAAATATCTGATAACCTTCTTTTTTGGGTATAAAATTAAGAACGCCATGCTCCATAAGCGGGACTATGTTTTCTTTAAGAAAAGAGGCTTTCTCTCTATCATTAGGATTAAGAGCCCAGTCGTAATGTTCCTTACAAGACCAGTACTTAGCATTTGGGAATGTCGGTACTACCTTATCCCCATCTCTTACTAATGCACCACCTACGTGATCAAAGTGCATATGCGTAATAATAACATCAGTAATATCTTCTGCTGATAAACCAACAGAGGCTAATGAAGAGTGTACAGAGTCTTCTCCATGTGGCTCAAAGTGTGACATGAATTTCTCATCTTGCTTAGTTCCTATCCCAGTATCTATGAGTATCTTCTGTTCACCTTGTTCTATTAATAGTAATCTCATTGCCCATGGGCAGAGGTTGTTATCATCAGGAGGATTGAGTTTGCTCCACATTGACTTAGGTACAACACCGAACATGGCACCGCCATCAAGCTTAAACATGCCTGACTCTATGATTGATATCTTCATACTTAATTATTTTTTATCTCGACCTTTGGGAGAGATCTATTAATCAAGATTAATTTTATTTATGATATTCCTCATCACTAATAGAAAATCGGATTCGCAAGTCAAGTTATATTAGTATCGATCTAACCTATAGCTTATTATGAGAAACCTATTGTCGACTTTGGTTTGCCAAGTTGCTTCTGCATATGGACCATTTTTACAGCAGTGATAGCGGCTTCAATGCCTTTGTTGCCGTGTTTGCCACCAGCTCGATCTTCTGCTTGTTGTTGGTCATTGACGGTTAGTAGTCCAAAGATAATAGGCTTACCACTCATTATAGAAAGCTGTGTGATGCCAGTGGCGACTGCCTGATTAATATATTCATCATGGGAGGTATCGCCTTTGATGACACAACCTAAGCAAATGACACTATCAGAGTTTACTGATTTTAATAAGCTCTTAGCCGCAACGGGTAGCTCGAAAGCTCCTGGCACACGTACTATTTCTATGTCTGATTCTGATACACCTACAGAAATAAGAGTCTCTTTGGCTCCGTCAAGGAGCTTTGAAGTGATCTCCGTGTTCCAGTCGGATACGACAATATGAATGAGAAAGCCTTCGCCAGAAGGACAATCACCATATTCTGAAAGATTTTTCTTAACTGAGCTCAATAGATATTAGCTTGATAGACCAGCGATAAGACGTCCGACCTTTCTTGCTTCTTCTGAGTTAGGGTAGTCACTCTTGATTTTCTTAAGTGCTGTAAGCGCTTGGTCTTTATTACCAGTACTCTTAGCTAATAGTCCTAATTTGTAAAGGTAGTACGGAGAAAGTAAGTCATCGCTACCTGCATTCGCTGCTTTCTTGTAGAACGATATGGCTTTGTCCATTTCACCTTTTTCAGAATATGCATCACCGAGATTACCGTTCTTGATGATAGGTGAATAAGTACCTGAGGCGCTATGTGCATTAAGGTATTCTATAGCATCATCAAATCTGCCTAAGTTGAGGTAAGATATGCCAGCATATAACTTGGCTGCATTAGCAGTCTCTGTACCACTGTAACTGTCTATGATATCAAGAAAACCTTCAAATCCTCCGCCCGGATTCTCAAGTGCTAATGCAAATGAGTCTCTTTGGAACTGTTGTTCTGCCTTGTAGATAGCGGCTTTTGCATTTTGTTCCTTTGGTTGTTGGAACATATATTTATACACTAAAAATCCAACTACTAATAAGAACAATAAGCCTATGATTCCAAGAATCTTAGTTTTATTATCTTCTAAATAATTTTGTGCATTGTCCTTAACATCAACGATATCAACTAATTGATCTTCGTTTTCCTTTTTATTTCTTCGTTTTGCCATTACTTATTTTTTCAAAAACAGCACAAAAGTACTGAAACTATTAATATATATTATGCTAATTAATAGCCTAATCCATTATGAATGGATAATCTTTCTGCACGTAGTTATCATCATATAATTCAGAACCTAATGGGAAGTCAGAATTTTCAGCGAATATCAATGCCGCTGCGATTTCTGCTTTGATAGCATCTTTGATGTTTTCGACTTCTTTTTCAGATGCGATTTTCTCAGTAAGGATTTTATTTTCTACCTCCTTTAGAGGATCTCTATCTTTGTAATCGTTTAATTCTTCCTTAGTTCTATACTTACCAGGATCAGAAACTGAGTGCCCTCTATATCTATAAGTACATATCTCAAGGTAGTATGGCCCCTTGCCACTTCTGATGTGTGCAGCAGCTTTCTCGAGTGCATTATGCACAGCTTCTGGCGACATACCATCTACTTGCTCACTTGGCATCTCGTATGATAATGCTTGCTTGTATAGATCATGTACATTACTAGTCCTTGTCACAGAAGTACCCATCGCGTACTTATTGTTTTCACAGATGTAAAGTACTGGTAGTTTCCATGTCATAGCCATGTTAAATGCCTCATGAAGAGCACCTTGTCTCGCAGCACCATCTCCGAACATTGTAACACATAGATTATCCGTGCCTTTATATTGTTCTGCTAAAGCAACTCCAGAACCGATAGGAATCTGTGCTCCTACGATACCGTTACCACCTATATAATTATGTTCTTTAGAAGAGAAATGCATTGAGCCACCTTTTCCTTTAACAACACCTGTAACTTTACCAAAGAGCTCAGCCATACAACCATCGCTGCTCAGGCCTCTACATAATGCTATTCCATGCTGTCTATATGCCGTACATATCTTATCTTCTTTTCTTATTGCTGTAGTCAATCCGGCAGCTATTGCTTCTTGACCTATGTATACATGGAGAAAACCTCTAATTTTTTGCTGACTATATGCCTTTAATGCTGCTTCTTCAAATCTTCTAATTCTAAGCATCGTCTCATACCAACTGAGGTAAGTCTCCTTGCTGAACTTAGTCTTCTTAGCTGAACTTGCTTTTTTTGGGGCTTTCTTAGCTGTAACTGGAGTCATTTGTTTATTGCTATTAAATTGTAAAAGGAATTGTCCTAATTTGTGAACGTATCACAAAGATAAGGAATTGGAGCGTATTAGGATAGAATTATTAGTAGTAAGAAATTTCAGAAATTATGAAAGCTTAGATTGTCGTTTTCATGCACATTTTAACGTAATTACAGGTAATAATGGCGCTGGAAAGACTTCTATATTAGATGCGATCTATTATTTGACCAATGGAAGGTCCTACTTTTCTTATCGAGATCAGTTCTTATATCGGCATGGTCAAGATTATTTGAAATTACGGACAAGACTATTTTCTGGAGATGAAGCCTTTAAAGTGGATATTAATTCTTCTGTTACTGCTAAAAAGAAAATCAAATTAGAAGATAAGATTATTCCAAGTGTTGTGGGCTATATAGGTAAGTTTCCCTCGTTTATGATAGCGCCTAATGATATCCTAATATTATTGGACAGCTCTGTAGAGAGGCGCAAGCTCATAGATAGAACATTATCACAGGTCGACAGAGTATATTTTTCTCAGCTTCTTAACTATAACAAGTTACTTAAGCAGAGAAATGCGGCGCTTAAGCAAATGCGAGAATCAGGACGTCAAGACTTGCTACTTATAGAATCATTTAACGCAAAAATGGATGAGCCGGCGACCTACATTCACAATAAAAGAAAAGAGTACACTAATGATATCGTCCCTATGATTAATGAGTTCTACAGAGAACTTTCGAATGATGCTGAGCAAATAGAACTTAATTACAGCAGCCAGATGAACGCAGCGACATTTATGGAATTACAAAAGTCTTCGGCTTATAAGGATATCTCAGCAGCTAAGACCTTATCAGGTACACATAAGGATGATATCGAAATAACGCTCAATACTTACCCAATAAAAAAGTATGCATCGCAAGGACAATTAAAGTCAGCGATTATTGCAGTTAAATTAGCGCAGTTAGAATATGTGAGAAATATCACTCAGAAGATCCCTATATTGTTATTGGATGATATCTTTGATAAGTTGGATAAGAATAGAGTTCAGAACTTTATAAAAATCTGCCATCACAAATTAAAGGCTCAAGTTTTTATCACCGATACAGACGAGAATAGGGTAGAAGAAAGATTGCAACAATTAGATATTGACTTTTCGGCATTTAATATCGATAATGGACAATTAGTTTAACAAGAATAATCGAATCATATAACTTGGATACAGAAGATCAAAAATTACAAAGGCTTATAGGCAATATATTTAAACACGATAATAGATTGTCTAATAAGTATAATAACTATAATATCGAGCAGGTATGGCGTGATACATTCGGTCACCTTATCTCTAATTATACAACTAAGGTCAGCTTCTATAAAGGTACCCTCACAGTCTACATCAGTTCTGCTCCGCTCAAGCAAGAGATCTCGATGACTAAAGATAATGTCATCGAAAAAATCAATAAAAACCTGAAGTATAAGAAAGTGGTGGAGTTGATTGTGAGATAGATATCAAACTGACATACAATTGCCATCTATTCATTGTTATTATACTTCAAAATGGTATAACTTTATTTCAACACAAGCAATATGAAAATTTCAATTACATTTCTAATAGTTCTGTTCTCATCTTTGTCCATAATCGGGCAGGTGGATTTAATGGAGAAAGATCGATACTGTGTAACTCACAGAAAACTCTACGACTTTAACACTGGAAAGAAACTAAAGAATAAAGAAGCGCTGACGCTTTTAAGTCCTTATCCAGATGTCTATAATCGTTATAAGAAAAGCATGAAGCAAAAGAACATAGCTTATGTATCAGGTGCAGCTTCTATTCTTTTCGTTGGGTACTTTGCAGGTAGCGAAGATATGAAGAATGAAAGTTTTGGAGATTATAATACTACCCAAAAATTAGTTTCTGCTGGTCTAATTGGTTCAGCAATTGTCATGAGTACGAGTCTTTTTATGCATGAGCATAACAGAACCAAAAGCTTAATTGAAGCAGATGCGATTATAAAGAAAGGAAATAGCAGTTCTTACGATAGTGATCACAATGCGGAGCATAGTATTGTAAAGCTTCGGGTGGATCCTTCTCGACTTGGCTTGAGTGTGACTTTCTAAATTACATAGAAAAAAAATCTTGATTTAAAGATATAAGTATCACTTACTATAGTCGATATATAGATTCTGTCAATTGTAAAATTATAGACATCCTATGATACTCAAGTTGATATTTCATCATTACTAATGGAGTATATTTTGTAAGAATATCTGACCTTAACTCTGAAAGTTATGCCTTCCAAAAAATTGTTAAGATGTGATAATGGCAATTTGACTAACACCTAAATGTATATGCATTCTATAAATAATTGAAACTAAAAATCAAGACTACTGAAGAATTAATGAAAAAAGTATATGACGTTAAAATAAATTATTAGATATGCCTATGTATTAATTCAGTGTGCAGGTCAAAACGTTTTTAAAAATATAGGATAGGGGCATAAGAAATTTACACCCGTTCCAATGGCGTAGCCAAGATGCTAAGAGCATCATTAATATGATTCTTTGTAAGACCCACCATAGCACTGGTAAGTATCAATCTATCTTTTAAAATAGGTGAGAGACCATTAAGAGATTTGTCATCATCCAAAATGACAAAATCTTGAACGTTGCTACTGTTAGAGAACCAGTTGGCGATTTCATCCTTTCTATTCTTATGGTTATCGTTTTGGTCTAATCTACTAATAGTAGAAATATTGACACCTCGATTATTAAATATGTTAACCCATTGATCTATGCTAAAACTGTACTTATGGGATGTAGTCAATACAATCTCTGCTTCACTACCAGCAATGATAGCATTTAAGGCATCAACAGCCCTTTGGTCAAAGCCATAGAACCCATCTTCTAACGCCGGGGGTGACTCCCAAGATTTAGCCCGAACCATTACACCATCTATGTCTAGCAATATTAACATATTCCAAAGATAACTATTTCTGTTCTATAATGCGTTTCACTTCTTCTAAACTAACATTGTTATATTTAGCATCAACTTTATTCAATATCTCTATTTCCTCAGGTTTATCCCAATCTACATCAGCAAATTCAACGTTTTTCCACTCGATTACGTTCACTCCATCTCTATTTTGAAATGATGGTTTTTGGGAAGGGACTCTTTCCAGTTCTAATCCTGCAATCACTGAGCTAATGTACCTGTGATGACCGTCTATTATTGTTTTATCAGAATGCACCTTAATTGCGTTAAATTTTATTCCATATAGCATTTTAAGATAAATTCGTCTCAATATTGGGATTGAAATTTTAGGCTGGTTGGGCAACAATGTCTTATCTAAACCATCCAACTTCTTCAAAAACATCTTCTTATTTATCATATAGACAAAGTTACCTCTATTTACAGTATACCTAAACTAATGACTATAGCTACAAAGGGTCAATGGATACGTTTGTTACAATTGTTATTTCCTGAGAGATTAACATTTAACTAAGAAAAGTCGAAAGTTCGAACCACCTTAATTAGTGCATTATTCAATATTAGAAACTCAGAAACAGCTAATTATAAGCTTTTAAAAATAGAGAATTGGGATTCTGATTCGAGAAATTCCGATATGGGTGGAAGACGGGATTACCTGCGGTGATCCCAAGAAGTGGGGAGTCCCATAACCGCATCAAACCATCACTTCGTTCAGTTTTTTATTTCCCCATTCTTTCATTAGAATAAATTAAATTCAAGCATGTGCAAATAAAAAACCCCGTCTTTGCAGACGAGGTTTGATGCTATTTTGGGTGGAAGACGGGGTTACCTGCGGTGATCCCAAAAATGGGGTAGTCCCATAACCGCATTAAACCCTTCACTTCGTTCAGTTTTTTATTTCCCCATTCTTTCATTGGAATAAATTCCATTCAAGTATGTGCAAATAAAAAACCCCGTCTTTGCAGACGAGGTTTGATGCTATTTTGGGTGGAAGACGGGATTCGAACCCGCGGCCCTCGGTACCACAAACCGATGCTCTAACCAGCTGAGCTACAACCACCATTTAAAAATTAAATAGTCATTAAAATTAAAGTCTCTCCGAAAATCTCGGGGAAATTAAAATTGGATTGCAAAAGTAAGACACTTATCTATTATTCTAAGCTTTTGCGCTCTATTTTTTTGGTGTGATATCTGCTTTTAATTCGAACATGCGAGTCACCTTATTTATGAGTTTATCTCCTTTCATTAAGGAAAGTGTGATTTTGTTCTCTCCCATAGGCATACCTTCTATATAATAGGGTTGCCATTTGTCTATTTTGTGTCCTTCGCCATTGATATTAACGTCTACCGCATAACCACCTACGCCTAATTCAGCATTAGATATATAGAAATCAAGCATGACTTTCTTTGTGTCATCCCCTATATAAGTGCCTTTTGGTCTACTGTAAGTAACCATAGCCTCTGTTATATTTTTAGCAGATACAATGTTTTTATCCTTTACAGTGATCTTTTTTAAGATATGAGCTTTATCGGTTTTGATACTTTCATGATAAGATCTACTGAGAAATGCCATTAATGTATGATCCCCATCATCGATGTCATATTCAAATTCTGAAGTATACTGAGCAGAGTAGGGGGCATTATCTACAATTAAATGAATATGTTGCCCTTTGGCAGAATTAGCACACATCTTAGCACCGGCATCAGGAGTTTGCATGCCCAGTTTGTATTTATCTCCAGATACATCAAATTTAAACTTGCCATCTTTGTATCTCATATTGGATAAGTTAGCATTATTGTAGGCTTGTGACTCTGAGAACGGTGTTATTTTGTATTTTAACTGCACACCTTTATTCGGTAATACCTTAAAATCTTCAGCAACAGTCGGGATCTTGTCATTTTTACAACATATAAGAAGAAATAGCCCGATAATTGCAATTGATAGTTGTTTCATATACTGTATGTGTTTATTTATGTTGTGAAAGTAAAAGATTATTAACCATTTATAAGCCTACACCATTGTATTTATATCTAATGATCCTCATATAAGATGTATTAGAAAGCGGTATAAACAGGTAAATTGTACATTTAACTCATTTATTTTGAATGACTTAAATATTAATATTAATTTTGATATATAAAATCCACCGATTGTTTTGAATTACACTGACGCAGAGTTGCTCGAAGTATTTACCCAAGATGGTTCTAAAGGCATAGAGCTTATCTTCAAGCAATACTATGAGGTAATGTGTCGTACTGCAATACGTATCACCAAAGAGAGGAGCTTAGCAGAGGATATAGTTCAGGAAGTTTTCTACGAATTATATAAGAAGAGAGAAGGTCTGAAGATTCAATCTTTAGTAGGTTATCTCAAAAGAGCAGTATATAATAGATCTATCAATAAGGTTAAAGGCAGAAAAGACCATGTCGATGCTGATGAAATGGCCTATGAGTTGACTGACAACATGAATAATTCTCAAGACGATATGGAATATGGAGAACTTGAGACCTTTATTAATAGTGTCATAGATTCATTACCAGAGAAATGCCGATTAGTATTCGTTTTGAACCGTTTTGAGCAGTTATCCTATAAAGAAGTAGCTGCAAAGCTCGATATATCTGTAAAAACAGTTGAGAATCAAATGTCTAAGGCACTAAAGAAATTACGTGCTGAATTTGAAAATTATAAGTATCTTGAAAAAATATTAGATGAGGATAGGGGTATTCTCTCAGAATGATGTCTATAGTAGTGTAAGCCATGAATAAAGATTTCTACATATCACTGATCGCAAAGAAACTTAGCAACGAATTAAACGCTGCGGAGTTAAAAGACCTAAGCACTTGGTTGTCAGGAGACAAGGTTAATGACCTATCTCTTAATCAATTCAAGAAAACTTGGGATCTCACACAAGACTATAAGAGTAGTTTGTCATTTGATGCGGGTACTGCCTTTCAGTCCTTTGCTTCGAAATACGAAATTCCTACTGCTCCTAAGATTGCAAACATCGAGCCAAAGAGTAAAGTAGGCGTCAAAAGATACGTTTTGATATTTGCTCTCCTTATGCTCACTTCTGCATTCGTTGGGTCTCTTATATTCAATAATTATTTTAAGAACTCTAATAGTAATAACGTCTCTAATACAGAGATGCATGCTCAGACATTTGCACTCAACGATGCCATTAACATTACAGTAGCTCCTAACTCAAGATTCGAAAAAGGAGTATATACAATACAAAGAAAAGATTCTGATGTAAATAATGGACAAAGTGCCACAAATGCATCTAAGCTCAATAATAGTGTCGGTAGCAGTTCCAATGTTGCAAGCAACACTAATGTCGGAAGCAGTACTAATGCCCAAAGAAATACTAAATTCCAAAGCAACACGAATGTCGGAAGTAGTACTAATGCCCAAAGCAATACTGATGCCGGAAGCAACACTAATGCCGGAAGCAGTACAGATAATTACTCAGTAGAGAACTTCTATGGACAAGGATATTTTGATGTCAATGTCCCTAATGGAATGAAAGCTGCCAAAATTGAAATAGAAGACAACAGATATATCGAAACAGAAAATGCAACTTTTAATCTTCAGAACTATGAAGAGGATGACTTCAGCGTGATTGATGTACAGACAGGTTCTGTAAAGTTTGTGGCCGGTGAGAATATACTCAACGTGACAGAGGGACAGAGATTAATATATAATGAGAAGTCTGGGACTTACAAAACTGTAAAGCTACCAGAGCTCAATCCATTCCAATGGCATAAAGGAGTACTTGTATTCGATAATACACCTCTTGATGTAGCTTTTACGAATATAGAAAGATTCTTTGGTGTCAATATCAATGTAGCTGATAACAGTAGTTTTGATAATAAAAACTTCACTGCAACTCTATATAAGGCAAGTAATCTTAATGATTGTCTTGAGTTACTAAGCGAATCTGTAGATATGAAGATCGAAAGACTCAACGAAAGGGATATTCAGATTACTGAAATCAAATAAGTAAGATCAACCTGTCAAGATGAAGATAAAGTAGAAGCTATCTGACATTTCTTCATAATTTCCCCTAATTTTGGTATTCTTTTAATAGTTAGATGCCAACAAGTATTAAATCATTATTTTTCATTATAGTCATGACTATGACTGCGTATTCTTCGTCCTTGGGACAGAGAATCATACCTGACGAAAAAATAATAGATTACTCCACAGAAGATAAAACGCTTAGAGAAGTGCTTTTTGAGTTAAGCGACTTGGCCAAAGTTACAATAGCATTCCAAGATCAGATTATACCAGGAGACTCTATCGTCAACCTTTCTGTAAGGAAGCAAAGACTCGGCAAACTCATAGATTACCTTATTGAAGATCACAATCTTAAGTATAAGATAGTCGGTAATCAAATAGTCATCCAGCAGGATAAATACAAAAAAGCAACCACATCTAATCGTGTAACCATATCTGGAATAGTAAAAGATGCCAGTACCGGAGAACCTCTAGTAGGCGCTAATGTCTATCTATCAGATTACTCCCAAGGTGTATCAAGTAATGAATATGGATTCTACAGTTTCACCTTGGGTAAAAAGCTACATCGGATATACTCACAATACATAGGTTATCAAATAGGTATTCATGAAGTGCCATTAGTCAGGGATACAACAATCAATATCGAGATGATAGCTAATACCAGGCTGTCAGAAGTCATCATAAATGAGAAGTCACTATCACCGATCAAGCCAGTAGATCAGCCAGAGATGGCATCTGTAGATGTGATATCTATAGAGCAGTTGTTATCTAAGATTCCGCTTGCAGGTGAGCCAGATGTGATGAGATTAGCCTATGCATCAACTGGAGTCACTACAGGAGCCGATGGATTTGGAGGTATGAGTGTAAGAGGAGGAGAGACTAATCAGAACCTTGTCTTATTTGATGGCATACCTGTATATAATGCTCAGCATGGTTTTGGTCTATTTTCGATTTTTAATTCCAGTGTTATTAAAAGTGCCAAGATCTACAAAGGTGCCTTTCCATCAAGATATGCAGGAAGATTATCTTCCGTTATGGACATAAGAACAAGAGAGGGTAGTTTTAGAAAGTTTAAAGGAGATGTATCGCTTGGTCTATTTACAGGGTCTGCTTCTATAGAAGGTCCTATAATCAAGGAGAAAGCTTCTTTTCTTGTATCTGCGAGACGTACTTTCGTAGACCCATGGATAAGGAATCTAACGAGTGCTATTAATGATAATCAAGGGAGCTCATTCGTATACTTTTATGATATAAATGCAAAGTTGAATTTTAGTATCGGTGATTTTTCTAAACTCTACTTAAGCTACTATTCTGGTAAAGATAATTTTGATACAGAAAAAGTAAGTCCCGATAACATAGAACCTAATTTTATAAATACAGATCAATTGTTTTGGGATTCTGGCAATAGTCTTGCCTCTCTAAGGTGGAATGCTCGTCTATCTCAAAAGTTATTTTTAAATGCAACTCTATATCAATCTAAATATTCTTTCGTCTCTTTTGATCAGGATAGGATTGATGAATTTGAGACTCCTAATACGACTTCATTTTTAGATGCTACATATAATGCGGCATATTATAGAACTCAGATATCAGATATCGCAGGTCGATTAGAATTTGATTATATACCTAATCCAGCACATCAGATAAAATTCGGTGGAGGTGCAGTTAATCATAATTTCTCTCCTGGATTTATTAGCGTGGATCAGTCCGACTCCATATCGCCTATTGTTATTCCTGTCAGCAGTAATACCTTAGAAGGAGAGTTAATAGAGACGGATCTTAACTCTCAAGAATTTGATGTATTTATAGAAGATGAAATAAAGTTTAGTTCTAAAGTCAGACTTAATCTGGGATATAATCATTCCATTATAGTTACTGGAGATAAGAGTTACCATATACCACAACCACGAGTATTATTTGCCGTGGGTAGTGAGCGATCATTATTTAAGTTATCATGGGGTAGAATGGGGCAGTTCTTACATACGTTAACCAATACAGGGCTCGGAGTCCCTATCGATGTATGGTTGCCATCTACTGATAAGATCAAGCCTGAACAATCTTGGATTTTATCCATGGGACAATCTCAGCAAACTAAGATCTTAGGTAACGTAGGCTTTGAAGTATTCTACAAGAAAATGAAGAATCTGACTCGCTTTAGTGAGAATGGATTTATTAACATCTCAGCGGATTCTAACTGGGAGAATCTTATACCTATCGGTCAGGGCGAGTCATATGGAGCTGAGTTCAGTATCAAAAAAGAAACAGCTAAGACTAACTTTAATTTCGGCTACACCTTATCGTGGTCTAATAGACAATATGATGATATCAATCAAGGGCAGAAATTTGCATTCAGATATGATCGTAGGCACGTCATTAATATTGGATTAAGTAGGAAGTTAGCAGATAATGTAGACTTTTCTATTGATTGGGAATATGGATCTGGTACGCCGATAACATTGCCAGGAAGGGCATTTATAGACGTTGGACAAGGTGGAGAGCAGATAATTGTCTTGATCTATGGTGAAATTAATAATTCAAAACTACCAGCCTACCATAGATTAGATGTAGGTGTAGATATCCATACAGATCACAAGTGGGGGACATCTACATTAACCTTAGGCTTGTATAATGCCTACAATAGACAGAATCCATTTTATAGGGATATTAACTTTAATCCTAATAGCAATACGCAGTTGACATACCAAGATTTGGTGATACTACCTATATTACCTTCCTTCCGTTATGCGATTAGTTTCTGATAGTAAAAAATCTAAACAAGAATATGTCTCCTAACTTGCGAATATTTGATTGTTAAAAAAGTGACTTACAAGAAATAGTGCCCATTTTATCGTAAATTTGTGATTGATTTGGGTGACTTCAATTCCGTTATTAGGTCATAATAGTATAACCAATTAAATGAATCAGTTCAAACTACTTTTTTCTATATTTCTATTGAGTTCAATAGTACTGACTTCTTGTCTTAAAGACGTGGAGTTAAACTCTGATGATAACAAATCTCAAGAGTTAGTAGTCTTAGCTGAGTGGGAAGAAGGAGTAGACCCTTTTTTAAGAATCTCAACTACATTTGACGTTAATGCTGCTCCAGAACCTATAGACGGTAATTTTGCAAGTGTCACATTTTCGGAATTTTCAAATTCTGAAGCTCCAAGGGCATTAAGACCGGATCAAAATGACTTATCATATTTTTTCTTGGCGTCTACTACCAGTTTTGAATTAAAGCAGGGAGAATCTTATAATCTTAAAGTAGATGTGCCAGATTTAGGTATGTTACCACTAACTGGTCAAACTACAATGCCGTTTAGAGGAGACATAGATAACATTAACGATGTATTATTAGTAGCTGAAAACTCTGATTTCACAGAAATTTCAGTATCTCTCAATTTAGCAGATACCCCAGATGACGGTTCTTATTATCATCTCACTCCTTATATAATCGATAATACAGGGGCCAAGATTTACCCTGATTTCAGTAGAATTCTTTCAGGAGAGAACGGTGTGACATTGCTTACACATCGTGATGGCATACTTATTGATATTAGTAGCTTAGATAATACCAATCTACTCGAATTTCATCTACGATCGTTGTTGCCTTTAGATATAAATCAATTATCAGACAAGAACTTATACTTTAAGTTGAATACTGTAGCTGAAGAATACTATTTGTATCACCAATCAGTAAGTAGACAATTCGAGACTAATCAAAGTCCTTTTACAATACCTACCCTTAGTTATAGCCAATTTGAAAATGGTTATGGCATTTTTACTGCTTTTAGTTCAGAGATATTTGAGTCTCCGATCAACTAATACCATTTAAATTTTAAGGTGTCGGAAAAGATTATAGATGAGAATTTGTTAAGATTAAGGCAAAAAACGCAGTCATAGCTGTAGCTACCGCCGTGGGCGGCACAGGTAATGATGAGTATTTTTAACGCAGAGATTGACTAATTCTATTATAATATAACCGACATTCTAATATTAAAATGGTATAATAAAGCAGTTCCCTTATAAATTACTTTTAAGAACATTCCGGATTTTTTCAGATCATAAGGTCTTCGCGTCCTATTGATCCTATTTCAAATTTTTAGAAAAACCTGGAAGAAAATGGATTTAAGTACTAAAGTTAAGTACCTAGCTGATGTATCCCTATTTGCGGATCTATCACAAGATGATTTACTTGATATCGCAGATTTATCAAGTGTAAAAAAGTATAGTAAGCATCAGATCATATATAGAGCCGATGATCCTGCAGAGGAAGTATTTATACTTTCTGTAGGTACTATTAAGATAATAAGTAAATCTGGAGATGGCAGAGAGGTCATTAAGACGATCATGCATCCTAAGTCATTATTCGGTACAGAATACTTATCCTCGTCAGGAGTAAGAAATAATAGCGCCAAAGCAATAGATAAGGATGTCATATGTCTTGCGATCAATTCTCATGACTTCAAAGCTTACCTTAAAGCTAATTGGACTTTAACTGATAGATTTATTAAAGTGTTAGGCACGAGATTAATGTATCTCGAAGATCGATTTGAATCATTAGTGATCAAGGATGCAAGAGAACGGATTATTGATTTCTTAAAAGATAATGCGAAGCAGAACGGAAGACAAGTCGGATTAGAAATGCTAATAAAGCACAGTCTCACTCAACAAGACATCGCTAACTATACAGGAACATCGAGACAGACCGTTACCTACGTCCTAAATGACCTAAAAAGACAGAATCAGATATACTTTAAGAGAAAAAGCATATTAATAAGAGATATGGAGAATCTTTCTTAGACTCCGCTTTTATATTAAATAAAATGATGATAGATTTGCAGTCGCTTAACAAATAAGCAACTGCAAATTTGTTTTTAGTAAGTAGGAGGAATGGCAGAGCTGGTTTAATGCACTAGTCTTGAAAACTAGCGTGCGGCAACGTACCGGGGGTTCGAATCCCTCTTCCTCCGCAACTCAAGTAGTACATCCCTTTCAGCAACAAGCTGTTAGGGATTTTTCTTTTCAGCTCGTGACCTCATTAGGACTCATTTATCGAGCCACTGTGTTCCGCATGTCGATAACTTTCGTGAAAATAATTAGGGGTGTTATGAAGTAATCTAATATGCTTATAATCAGCATAATGCGATATTGTAATACCATTTAAATTTTAAGATGTCGGTTAAGATTATAGAAGAGAATTTGTTAACCCACATTGAGCATTACCCAGAGCTGATAGCTCGTGTTTGCTGGGTTCTCTGATTTTTGACTTTCAGTTTGTGTACTACAGATTTTAATTTTACGAATGGTCTGTGCTTTATTTCCAGAGCTGCTTGTAGTTCTTTTAGCTTTTGTGATGCCTGCGAGCATTTTCTCACTTTTATCTCTTGGTTAGCCTTATTGTATCCTATTGTGGTTATCACTTTTTGAGTATTTCCTATTCGGACTATCTCTTTCCAGCAATGTCTTATCCCATTAGATTTTAGTTGGCACCTTATTGTGTTGGCTAACCAATATGATAGTAATCCTAAGTTGAGATGTGCTAGCGTGGATTCATCACTTTTGTGATATATAGGTCTTAGGTCTAAGTCTGTCTTTAATGTTCTAAAGGTACTTTCTACTTCTCGGATCGTATTA
>Ga0209187_1000172_pt1 | contig 141311 bp, 123 predicted proteins | sample BantaG_FD_187430 | JGI IMG/M metagenome (GOLD analysis project Ga0209187, IMG submission 187430) | Marine algal microbial communities from Bantry Bay, Ireland - BantryBay_4 metaG (SPAdes) (version 2) | ecosystem: Host-associated > Algae > Red algae > Unclassified | place: Bantry Bay, Ireland...
CCGCCATCAGACTCATCGGCGCCGTCCTCGCCGACCAACACGACGAATGGGCCATCGCCCGCCGCTACCTATCCGAAGCCTCAATGGCCGAACTCAATCAGACATGCCATACTCAAACCAGCCAGCCTCAACTCGAGAGCTGACCACACCGAGCAACGCTCGAAACCCCACCACAAGATGGGACTCTGCCAAGCTGACGGCTGGGTCGCCAGCCTCATCCCAGTCACTCATGCGGTGGCGAGTCCCCCGAGCCCATGTCAGTAGGTGTACGGCGGATGATCGGTGTGGAGCTGCACAAAAGTCTGCCCCTTGTGTTGTTCGAGCCCAAGGACAAACTGTGTTCCGCACGCATCGCAGAAGCCCGGCAAAGCCAGCATGTGATTCTTACGAGGAACCGGGAGATCGAGCCCAAGCCCGCCGTCCACTGCAGCCGAATCAATGACCGTTGCTGAGCTGTCGAGGAAGACAGCCTCGTCGAAGTGTAAATGGGACGCGGGGCCGCAGCCCCCGGGACATTCGACAAGTTGGAGGTTAGATAAGGAAGTTAAGTCCATTCCTGCACCTTAGTGTCGCTGTGACGACAGTCTCCCCTTCGAGACCGTCCTCCAGTGGCCTTGTGTGACCAATCTGTGACCAGCTGGGCCAAAACGAACAAGACCGGCCCCTTGGGACCGGCTTGTTTCTTAGTGGCGGGGACAGGATTTGAACCTGTGACCTTCGGGTTATGAGCCCGACGAGCTACCTTGCTGCTCCACCCCGCAGAGTCAAACTAGCCCCGTGGCTCTCATCGCGCAACGCGCGGACCCAAGACAGGCGTGTGACGCTGGTCAAGTTGCGTGCTGTCCGGGTTATCGCGCACTCAGGCGCTCGCAATACGCAGGATGATGTAGAAGATGGCGAGGGACCCCATCACGACGGCGGGCATCCATTCTCTGATGGTGTCTCCGGCCTTCTGGTGGTAGGCAGCGGCGCCAATGGTCATACCGATCAGTCCAATGGCCGCCAAGATGCCGATCAGCGGCAGGTCGTGGTGCAGTCCGAGGAGCACGCCGATCCCCCCGAGAACTTCGAGCGCGCCAACGGCCCGAAATAGACCGGTGGGGAGCCCGAGATGCTGGCGGGCCTCGGCCATCTGCTTGATGTCGGCGAGCTTGCCGATCCCGAACATTGCGAACGCCACGCCGAGCAGCACGGCGACGATCACGTTCAGCGTGTACATGCGATGTTCCTGCTTCGGCTTCGGGTGGTGCTATCGGTTTACAAGTAGGCGCTATCGGTGCCTCGGGGCTGCGAGGGCGCTTGTCCTTGTGGAGGCTGGCCTTGCGGTCTGCCTGCCATGGCCTGCTGTTGCATCATCATCATCTGCTGTTGCGCCATCTGGGCTTGCGCAGTGGCCGTGGCCTGCATGCCGCGCAGCAAACCCTGGATCCAGCCGACCAGCTGCGCGTGTGCGATCCGCACCTCGCTCTCGCTGGGTGTCTGCGTGCCACAACAGTCGTTGAACTCCAAGAGTTCTTCGTGCAGGTCGTCGCTCAGAATCTCGCCCAACTCGCCAATGGTCTCTTCGTGGATCTGGGCCAGGCGCTGCACGCCAGCAGCGTCGGTTTCGGTGTCCTTGAGTTCGACCAACATGGTCTGCAGCATCGTGCCCAGGCGAATGAGCTTGGCCGGATCGGTCACATCGGGCTGAGGCTCGGCCGAGGCCGTCATGGGAGCCTCGGCAACAAGTTCAGTCGTCGATTCGTTGGTGTCACTCATGCTCGCCACTCTAGGTGGTGCTGGGTACCACCGCTCCGCTCGGGCCGGCATTCGCCGGACACTCTGCGGGGACCGTCGATGGATGCAGCTCAGACAGCAGCAGCGAAGCAAGGCGTACTACCCCGGCTCCGTCCCTCCGCCGCCACCCGCTCGTCCCTCGCTCCTGCGTGGGTACCACCGCTCCGCTCGGGCCGGCATTCGCCGGACACTCTGCGGGGACCGTCGATGGATGCAGCTCAGACAGCAGCAGCGAAGCAAGGCGTACTACCCCGGCTCCGTCCCTCCGCCGCCACCCCCTCGATCGCCATCTCCCTCAGCGGTGAGTGACGAGGAAGTCGACGATTGGTTCGATCTCGTCGAAGGCGGTAAGCACTTCGCCATAGGGCTCGTCGGCCGCCAACTGCTGGAGCACGGGATAGATCGGCTTGACGTTCGTCCAGTAGTCGATGTCGAAGAACACCATGGGGCTGACCTTGCCGAACGATTGATAGTGATTCTGCGTGGCGTCCTGAAAGACCTCTTGGATCGTGCCCGCGCTGCCGGGAGCGAACACCACGCCTGCCAGAGCAATCGCCAGCAGACCGTCTTCTCGGATGCTGTTGGCGAAGTACTTGGCGATCTCGGTGGCGAACACGTTCGGCGGCTCATGGCCGTAGTGCCAGGTCGGCACGCCCAGACTGGAACCGGTCGCCGGGTCCGGCTGAGGCCAGCGTTCGCGGACCTCGAACGCAGCGTCGAGCCACTCGCCGACCGGATCGAACGCGGCCGCATCCGACAACACAGCCAGCGCGTCGTCGAGCGCCTCGGGCGGATGCGCCGCCATCCAGGCACCGAAATTGGCGGCCTCCATCGCGCCCGGACCACCGCCGGTTGCCACATAGAAACCGGCCGAGGTGAGCGCCCGTCCCAGGTGGGCGACCTGGACATAGGCATCATCGGTGCGGGTGAGTCCGTGGCCGCCCATGATCGCGACCACCGAGTCGGTACCGACGGTGTCGAGATGCTGGTGAAGTGCGTTGTCGATGGCGTGATCATGGATGCGTTCGGCGAGCGTGCCCACCACCTCCATATCTGCAGCGGTGGACTTGTGCAGGTGATAGGAGCGAGCGTCGGGTGTCAGGTCATAGCTCGAACGGTCGCCACGTACATAGCCAGCATAGAGTTCGTCGGCGTCGTAGAGATCGGCCCGGAAACTGCGAAATGGCAAGCCGCTCATGGCGGGAAAAACGCATGCGCCTTGCGCGTTCAGGTACTCGAGCGCAGATCCTTCGAGCTGACATCCGAGAAAGAATGCGCACCGCACGTCGGCTTCGAACAACCGCCAACTGCGCTCGCGCAGGTCAAGGCCTTGGCATGCCGTGTTGGCCAGCGAGTGGTGCTGATCCAGGTAGCTGTCAAAGGCGTCGAGCGACTCGAGTTCAATCACAAGGTGCACACTATCGACGCCCTTTAGGGACCGTCCCCCAATGACAAGCGTTCGCAGGCGCGTCATAGTGAGTACACCAAGCATCGTCCCCTCTCGATGCGTCTCAGGCCTGCGGCGTCGTGGTTCGGTTACCGGACCCGACGTCGCAGATTCTGTTTTACCCGCCGCTTCGGCTGGCTGCAAGCGCAGCCTCGGCGGCGAACTGGCCGCACATGCCGTGCACGCCCGCGCCCGGGGGCGTCGCCGCCGAGCACAGGTAGTGACCGTCGATGCCCAGGTGGTAGGGGTTGCGAGCAGGACGGGGCCGCAGCACCAGCTGACGCAGACTGTTGGCGCCCGTCAAGATGTCGCCCTGTCGATAGTTGGGGTTGTATTCCTGAAGTCCGGCGGGCGTGGTCACGACCATCTGCAGAATGCGATCGCGGAAGCCCGGGGCGAAGTGCTCGACATGGTTCAGAATCGCATCACTGGCATCACCGGCGAAACCGGTGGGCACGTGGGCGTACATCCAGATCGGATTCGTTGACCCCTGGGATCGAGACGGGTCGGCCATGTATTGCTGGCCGACCAGCACGAATGGTCGGTCGGGCATGACACCGTCGTGAATCTGCTGTTCAGCATGCATGACCTGGGTGAGCGAACCGCCGACGTGCACCGTGCCGGCTTGGCGACAGACCGGTGATGTCCAGGGAATGTCGCCTTCGATCGCCAGGTCGATCTTCCAAGCAGCAGGGCCGTCTTTCCAGCGTCGGTACCAGAATGACACCCTGTTCGGCAGCCGGTCGCCGTACATCTCGAGCACCGCGGCCGGGCTGATGTCGAGCATGACGATGTCGGTGTCCAGGTCGGCCACATCGACAACTCGGCGGCCGGTCTCGATGCTCCCGCCCAAACTGGTCAGCCGGTCGGCCATTGCCTGTGCTATTGCTTGCGAACCACCAACGGGAACCGGCCAACCAACGGCATGCGCAGCGGTGGTCAACATCATGGCGACCGACGCGGTGGCGGGCCGGTTCAGCGGACGAATGACATGAGCGGCGTTGCCCGCGATCAGAGCCTGGGTCTGGGGGGTGTCGAAGAGCTTGGCCAGTCGTTGACCCGAGAGCCCGGCGAGCGCACCGAATCGAGCGAACAACACCGGATGCTTCGGGATGGCAGGCAGCGGACGAAGCACGTCTTCGGACAGATCCGCAAATGATTCGACCAACGGCTCGAACAGCTTGCGCCACCGCTGCGCATCGGCACCTTGCACCGGCGAGGACTCATCGAGAGCCTGCGCCAGGTACCCGGCAGAACCGTCGTCGAGGGGATGGGCCACCGCCTTCTCGGGCTGCACCAGTTGCATCCCCTCGGACTGAAAGAAATCTCGTTGGCGGAAGAACGGAGCGGCAGCTGCGAACGGATGAGCGGCTGAACAGACATCGTGCAGCACGCCCGGGGCAGTGAGTTCGGCGGTGCGTGTGCCACCCCCGATCGTGTCGCGCGCTTCGATGACCGTGACGCTCACACCGGCCTCGGCCAGCACGATGGCGGCAGCAAGACCATTGGGTCCAGATCCAACCACCGTCGCTGTTGTCATGCCGCCAGGATAACGAACCCGTGCCAGGAGGTTCGGCGGATGGCCAAATAAGCGTGCGGTTGCGTGCGAACAAGCGCGGGAACATGTGCCTGGAGGCTTCTGAGCTTGTCGCCCTCCGCGCGGCCTCAGGCACCTGTGCGCTGGCGGTGCTGGTTATCGGTCGGTGGTTCGCAGCTCTACGGATTGTTCGGTTGGAACCGCCGCGGCAGCACGATCGAGCTCGATGGCCAGGGTGTCGACGGCGCCGTTGTTGGGGATGGCCAGCTTCTTCACTCGTTGGATCTGGGGGCGCAAGCGCACCACATCGCGGCCGAAGCGGACCAACTCACCCACCGTGGGGCGCTGCCGCTTCTGCAACTTCCACAGGAGTTGTCGCATGCGATATTCGGTGTGAACTCGGTCGTGCAACGCACGGTAGAACTCGGTCGGGTACGGCCCATCGAACAGCATGGCCAGGTCACTGCTGTCAACCCAATGGGTTTCGTCGCCGAGCTCGGCCTCGACACGTTCATAGAACGGCGTGCCGGGAAGCGGATACGACACCGAGATCCCGATGTCGTCTGGCCGAGCCCGCCGAATGAGATCGAGCGTTGCTTCGATGTCATCGAGTGTCTCGCCCGGGTAACCGAACTGAATGAAGAACGCAATGCGGTACCCGGCGGCGTGCACCCGCTCCGCGGCCTCGACGATCTCGTCGACCGTGGTGCCCTTCTCCATGGCATCGAGGATCTTCTGGCTCCCCGACTCGGCCCCGACCCAGACCTCTTCTGCGCCTGCTGCACCGAGTGCTTCGGCGGTGTCTTTGCGCACCAGCAGGTCGGGTCGACTCAGGCACTTGAAGGGGATGCGCACGTCGTGTTCGCCGACCAGTTCGGCAAAGCGTTGAATCCAGCCGGGCTTGAGTCCGAAGATGTCATCGGCGAACCACACATGGTCGATGCCGAATCGGTCCCGCATCTCGACCAACTCGGCCACCACATTCTCGGCGCTGCGAGCGTTGTAGCGTTGACCCCAGATGGGTTTCGAACACCAGTTGCAGTGATAGGGACACCCTCGGGTGGTGACCATGTTGAGCGAGAACCGGCCATGGTGTTCGACGTGAATGGCGCGGTAGCGATCGATGTCGACCAGATCACGAGCGGCAAAGGGAACCTCGTCGAGTCCCTTCATGTTCTTACGCTCCGGCCCTGACCGCAGCAGGCCGTCGGCATCGAACGCCGCGATGCTGCCGATTTGTGCCAGCGCCGATCCTGGATCCTCGGGATCGCCGCTCAGTATCTCGAGCGCTTCGAGCAAGGCCATGTCACCCTCGCCCGAAATCACTGCGGTCGCACCAGCGTGCAGGAACTCTCGCTCGTGGTCACTGGCGTCGGAACCGCAAATGATCGATGTGGTCTCGCTGGCTCGGGCGGCAGCCAACATCTCGAAGGCTGCATCGCGCATACGCGACAGACACATCTTTGACAGGTAGTTGAAGTTGTCTTCGAACAGCACCGCAACGTCGGGCTTTTCGGTTTCCAGCATCCGCGCCCACGGAGCGGTCGAGTGTTCGAGCATGGCATCGAACACGACGACCTGATGGCCTTGCTCGCGCACCAGCGCAGCGGCGATCAAGGTGCCCAACGGCGGGTACGGCTTCATTGCCTCTTCGAGCTTGGGGTCGAAATGCTGGAAGTAGGCGTGGCCGATGAGCACCTTCACCGCGTCACTCCCGGGGCAGCAGACTGGGCGACGAGTTGAGGGCGCTGTGCCACCTCGCGCCCGGCGCGGCGAGCGCCTCGCCACTGATGAAAGCGAGCCCGGGACCCGCTCGCCATGACGATCGGCGTGAAGCCGAACTGCTCGACCTGTTGCCATGTGACGAACCCGGCACCCAGATGGGCGGGCGGAGCGAAGCCATGAGCTTGTCGGGCAGATTGCACGAACTCGTCGACCATGGCGTGTCCGGCAACGGGACTGTGGAAGATGGGCGAGTCGATCACCGCAAGATAGCCGCGAGGTCGCACGACCCGACGAGCTTCGGCCAGGGCGGCAGTGACGTCGGCGGCGTAGTGCAGCGACGCGTTGAAGACCGCCAGATCCACGCTGTCGTCGGCAAACGGAAGCGCACTCATCTCGGCGCGGATCAACAACAGCGGTTCGCGATGATGGCGCGCGGCAGCCAAACCGTCGCCGCCATCGACGGTGATATCGATTGCCGCAGCCTGCCATCGATCTCGGGCCAGGTGGGCAGCGAGCCATCCACAGCCAGCGCCGAGGTCGACCACACTGCGCTCGCCCTGCAGATCGGGGCGGGTGCGCAACCAGGCGTGAAACAGGTCGAAGCTGGTCTTGCGCTGTCGCCACATCGAGGCCAAGGCATGGTCTGCTTCGATCGCAGGAAGTGCCCGCACCTGGTCTGCGCTCAACGTACGCCCCTCGGCCTCGCGGACCCGGGCGTAATCGTGGGCGAAGTCGTCGAGAACCGGTCGCGCCTGCGGCGGCGTGAGGTCCCAAATGCCGTGTTCGAGCTGACCGAATGCGTGCCCATTGCCGACCAGCGTGTCGTCGACCACGGCGAGCGACTCGTTCGTGCCCGGCGCCGTCAAGCGAAATCCACAGCTTCTCATGGTGACGGCTTCTGAAACACGGCCACGATGTGGTCGCCCCAGCCCACACGGCCGCCGACTCCACTGACGAGCTGGTCGAGTCGGGCGAGGAGTGCGGTGATTCGTGGCCGATCTTCGAGCAGCTGGCGATATTCGAACCCCGGCAGCACCAGCCCCAGCGACTGGGCGCTCATCAGCTGCAGATCCGGCATTGCTTCTGCGAGCTGGCCGGCATCGGCATAGGTCAGCGTGAGCCCTTCATAGCCTGCGACTGCGGTCGGTCCGTTCACGCGTCGCCCCCACCGCTCGCGGTCTCGGCCCATGATCGCAGCCAGGCGTTCGATAGGGCTCACTCGGGGCATCGTGACCAGCACAGCCTGGCCTCCTGGTCGCAGCACGCGTGCGATGTGTCGCCCGGTGCTCTCGACCGACGTCACACAGTTGATGGCGCCGAAGTTGGCCAACACGACATCGAAGCAGGCTTCGCCGACCACCGATGCGATGCCGCCTTGCGCAACGGTCACGTTCTCTGCGGTGGCGGTGCGACTGGTGGCTGCAGCCACCATCTCGACGGCCGGGTCGATGGCATGCACACTGTGGGCAATGGTGGTGAGCCAGGCGGTGTCGATGCCCGTGCCACAGCCAAGGTCGAGCACGCACGATGTGGCGTCGATGAATGGGGTGACCACATGGTGCACTCGAGTTCGGTATTCACGCCCGACGCGCGACATCGCGACCGCGTCGTAGCCCGCTGCATGGTCGTCGAACGTGGCGGTGGTCATCACAGCGCTCCAGCGAGTCAGTTGCGAACGCGGGCAACTCGAGCCCGCCAGGCAACATCGATGCCAGCGGCGTTGCCGACCATGTGACCCTTGCAGATATCGGGCGAGAACGACGACTCGTCGGGTGCGCCGACCTCGGCACGCCGAGACCGGACGTTGGTCAACATGGCTATTTTGCGGTCCATTTCCCACTTCTCGAGCCAGCCGAATGGTGGCAGCAACAAGATGCGCTCAGCGAGAAGCTGAAGTGCATGCACCGACTGATCGGTCACGCGGGATACGTCGCCGTCGACCGAAGCGTTGGGCAGCAGCTCGAACATCCAGTCGTTGGTGGTGCGCACGGTGCGAGCCACGTCGGGGCCGACGATGGTGATCATCTGGGCAAGTTCACGAGCAACGTAGATGGTCTGTTCGGTCATGGCCAATGTGGTGTCGGCCACGATGAAGTTCGGGCACAGGTCCAGGTCGTCACGAGCTGCGATCCGTGCCAGCACCAAGACCATGGCGCGGGTCAGCCACAGCCGGCCCGGACGGGTCACGATGAAGTAGTCGATGTCGTCGTGGTCGGCCACGCTGTCAACGGCAAGCCCGCCGGTCACCGCCACCATGCGAACAAATGGCAGTCGACCAATTCGTCTCCCCCAGCGTTCGGCATCGCGCCACATGGTTTCGGCGCGCGTCGTCCGCTCTTCCCAGGTCGCCAACACGTCGCTGCGGTCGGGAAGATGCACCAGCTGCTCTCGGCGAGCGAGCCGCCCTTCGCTGACCAGCTGATCAACGAGTCGATCCACGTCGTCGAAACCCAGTTGGGCGCCAACGAGGTATCGGTGCAGATGGTCGAGCTCGATGGGCATGTCGAAGACATCGGCGTAACACACCGTTGCGTACACCGCATCGGCGTTGGTTGTTGCGTCCTGAGTGGCTGTCATGATACGCGCACCGTCACTCCCCAACAGATCGGCATAGACGATCGAGTGTCGCCGCAGTCTGCTCCCATTTCAAGTCGGCTACTGCTTGTTGCCCACTGCGTTGCCGTTCGAGCCGACGCTGATCTGTGTTGGCCAGCTCGATAACCGCCTCGAAAATGGCTTCGGCTGAAGGTGCGATTACCACGGCGGCGTCGGGAGCGAACTCGGTGATCGAAGGCACTGCGGGTGAAACCACCGCAGCGCCACAAGCAGCTGCTTCGACGGGGGCCAGGCCAAAGCCTTCGCGATTACTCGAACAGATCACGATGTCACTGGCTCGGTAGATGTCAGCCAGGCCCGCATCGCTCGGATCCAGAATGAAGTCAGCGGGCGCCGAGGCCCGATCCGAGCGAAAGAAAGCCGGCGAGAACTCTCGACCAGCGGCCACGATCTGGGCATCCGGCAGCGCCGATCGAATCAAGTCGATTGCGGCTATGGACCGCTCCATGCACTTGCGCGGTGTTGGATCGAGCAGTACGCCGATCGTCAGCCGATCCAACGGCAGGCCCAGGTTGTCTCGCGACATGCGCTGGTCACCGACACAGAACACGTCGGAGATGCCCGGCGGAGCAATCGCTATCGCAGTTCGATCGACACCGAACCGCTCGGCGATCTGATCGGCGACTTCGGAAGAAACCGTGGCCACCGCCGCTGCCCGTTTCACGATTTGGGGAACCTGGCGAAGCATCAGTGCTCGAAAGCTCGGTCGCACATCGTTGTCGGTCAGCGCGAAGAGATCGTGGATCACCACGACCGAACGTGGATGGGCAACGGGGGCCGAGTGGGCCACGCTCAACAACACGCCGTTGCGCGCCCGAGCCGCCAGCACCGTCTGCTCCCATACCCGTGCCGACCACGGATAACGAGCCGATGGGGGGCTGAGCACGCGGTAGTCCAACCGGTTGGACACCTCGAACGCATAGCGCCGCACCCCGCCGTGAGGGCGACGAAGCACCCGACCGTTGACGAAGTACTCAGCCATGGCCGCGGCTGTTCACCACGAGCGCATCGTCGATGGCACGTCGGATCTCTTCGAGGAATCGGTCCACGCCCAGGTGTCTCGAATCGAACACGCCGGTGGGCGGCACCACGTCGTCGACGGCGGTGACCAACTCGTCTACCGAAGCGAATTCGTAGGGGTGAACCACCGCCGGGTCATGATCGAGCAAGCCTCGTGCTCGGGGCGCGATCGTGGTCAGACCGTGCGCAGCCGCCTCCAACGGCACCAGCCCGAAGTCTTCGGCGCATGTCAACAGGACGGCCCGGGCATTGCGATAGGCCCACCGCAGCTGCGCATCGTCGACCCCACCAACCGAGTGCAGATTGGCTGGTGCATCGGCGACCAAGGCGGTGCGATGCGGTCCGTCGCCGATCTGAAGAAACGTGACTTCGGGGCGGCGACGCGCTGCTGCGATGAGCACATCGAAGCGTTTGTATGCCAGGGGTCGCATTGGCGACACCACGAACCCGGGCGCCAGCCTGCGAATGGGGCGCACAGGCCCCTCGAGATCGAGGAACGACGCCGGCGCGATGACACGGGCGTCGATCCCGTAGATGTCCTGGATCTCGGTCCTCGTTTGCTGCGAGTTTGCGATCACGATGTCGGCACTTCTCATTGCGGTGCGATCAAATCGGCGAGCCAACGGGCTCACCACTCTGGCGGCGGTGCTCACCGTTCGGGGAAAGCCGTCCAGGTACAGCTCGGGTTGGTGAAGCCACCGTGCTGGCGTGTGGCAGTAGACGACTCGGGCACCGGTGGTGCGCACATGATGGGACAAGCCCGACGTGGAACACACGGTCACGTCGGCGTCGATGCAGCGAGCAGCCCACGTGAGCGCAGCAACGGGGAGCGCAGCCCGGTAGCGGCGGCGCAGCGGAGTGATGCGGTTGAGCCAGCTGGTATGAACCGTGTGTCGTTCGAACTCATCGAAGGTGGCATTCGGCTCGTAGATCAAGGTGTGAATCGGTGCATCAGCGAAGCCCGAAGCCAGCGCCGCCAGCACCCGTTCGCCACCCGCTCGAGCCGCCAGCACATCATGGGCAAGTGCAACCGACGGCGTCATCGAGTGGTGTTCAAGCCGGCGACCGCAATCTCGACGGCCCGGTCGAGTCCCGAACGAGTCTGCGTGGCGTCACCGACTTGCCATCCGTCGGCTCGATAACGGTCGCTGATCACCACCAAGGACTCGATGGTGACACCAACCACTTCGGCAACGGCATGCAGCGTGGCCGCTTCCATCTCGATCACTGCACCGGCATGCGTGGCAACTTCTGATGCGTCGACCCGAAACGGCCACAGCGTGGTGAGCGCCGCAGCCTGGGCATCAGCTGATGACCGCAGTTGATCGAACAGCGGCCCGCAGCGCAGACCGCCGTCGCCCGGGTACGGCGAGGTCGCAGCCGCCAGAGTCGCCCGGGCTACAAGGCATACCTGACCGTCGCTGGTGGCGTCGCTGGTCGCAGCGGCAGTGCCCACGCTCACGACCCGTTTCACGCCGTGAGCAGCGAGCAATTCCATGGTGACCGACGCGGTTGGCGACCCGGGACCTGCAGCCACGACCATGTCTATCTCTTCACTGATCTCGGCCACGTCTCGGAACGGGCCGCAAGGTCGAGCCCGGGCGCGCGTTTGCAGGCGGCTCAGCAACGAGCGCTCCGGCAACAAGGCAGCGTCGAAGACGAGCACCACGTCGGGCGTGAGCGACACGTCGGTCGGGAACGCCTGCGAAAAGCGCCTGCCATCGAGTGGCAACCACGGGCCATCAGAGGGCACGTCGCAGCCGATCGCGAAGGTACCAAATTCCCGACAGCAAGCCAGTAGGTGGTTGGGTTTGATGTGGCTCCCTGCCTCGATGGTGATGGGTTCGCAAGCGATCAACAGTGAGTTGTTCCCCATTGCCCGCCGTGTCCACGTCGGCGACCCGAGCCAACGAGATGACCGTGCCGGGTTCGTCGTGAACCAGGTTCATTTCGAGGGGATGCATGGCGGCACCCCAGGTTTTGCTGGCCTTCGCCGCCGGCCGAATCGTCAGCACCATCGTGTCGGCCTCGTACTGTTCCAGATTGCGACAACCACGTATGTCAACGACCACACCAGGGTCGAAGCCATCGACCAGCCGTTGTAGTACTTCGGTGGTCATCTCCATGTGATCGTCGTAGACCGACAGGCTGTCGTCGATCGACGCCAGCCGCAGCGGGTTCGGCGCTCGAACGGCGAGCTCGCTCTGGAACCAATCGGTTGGGGCCTCGAAGTGCTCGCCGGCCGCGCCGGTTCCGGTTGCTTGAGCTGCTCTCGGCAAAAGAAAGGTTCGCCCCGACTGCACGAGATAGCGCACATAACCAGGAAACCACTCGTCGTCGGCGAGCTGATCAAAAGCAGCATGTAGGCAGGTCGACTCGTCGATCTCTGCCTGACGGTAATCACGCCACATGCGCGCCGTCCATGCCATGCCGTCGTACCAGGGCACCTGCATGTAGATGCCATCGGTGCCGTCGTCTACCGGCTCGAACCTCATGTGCCGGTAGCCGTCGAACCAGGGCGTGACCAGCCCGACGCCCGCAACACGATGGTCGCATTCACCGAACTCGAGTGCTGCGGTTGCCCACCGGTAGAAGCCCGGCCCAACCAGTAGATCGTCCTCGAGCAGCACGACACTGCCGTGTTCTGCTGTCAGGTCACCGCAACGGTGGAAGTGTTCGACCAGTCCGATCTGTTCGTGCACGATCACCGACTTAGCGCCGTGTTCCCAGTCGAACGCATTCGCCAGGTCCAGGACCTGCTCACTGAGAACCGCCTTGTCGGCAAAGGGACCCGACGAGGCGGCGACGTCTACCGAAATCACCATGGAGGTTCCGGTCGGGATGTCGGCCCGAGCCACCGAGGCGAGAAGCCGTTGCAGCGCCGCGGGCCTGGCGTGGGCTGCAATGACGATGGCAGGCATGCCACCATGTTGCCATGGGCAGCGACACGACCAGACGTCGCGTCGTACCCACCCTGGAAGCCAACGCCATGTCGTTGTTGATCAGCCGGGTCGTGGCCGCCGGCGCCACCACGGCAGTTTTCGCGATTGCCGCCCATCAATTGTCCACACGCGACTTCGGCCTGGTCGCATCGATCCTCGCGGCTGGGTTCTTGGCGAACAGCTTGGTGACCTTTGGGACCGACACTCTGATCACCCGAGAAGTCGCCGCTGGCAGAGCGAGCGCCCTGACAACCGCCAAATCCGCACTGCGCTTGCAGCTCACCGGTGCCGCCGCACTCATTCTTCTCGCCGCCGCTGCCTGGGCTCTCGGCGCATCGGCGCTGCTTGTCGCACAGGCGGTTGTGCTCGTGCCCCAAGCAATCGTGACCGTTGCAGGGGCGGTGCTGCGAGGCTGGCAGAAAATGGTGCCGCTTGCAACCAGCGGGCTGATCGGCGCTGCGGTCTCCCTGAGCGCCACCGTCGGCGGCTTCGCCATCGAGACCACGCCGTTGGTTCCTGTGGTGGCCCTGGGTCTGGGTGCGCTTGCAGCTGCGTTCTCCCTGGCGTTGGCCGCCGGGCGTTCGGCTCCCGTCTCGCCAGATCGCGCCGCTCCTCGGCCGCCGGTAACGCAGGCGCGGCTACTGCGCACCACCGCTCCGTTTGCCGCCATGGTCGTACTGGCTGCAGTCGGCGCCCAGGGCGGTCTCCTGCTCGTCGAGTTCATGACCGATGAACCAACCGGCGGCTACGGCGCAGCGGTGCGCCTGACCGAGGCTGGCCGTCTCGTGCCCGCTGCGGTCATCGGCGCGTTCTTTCCCGCCATGCTGGGCGGCGCCCATCGCACCGAGCGCTACCGCCGATGGATGTGGGTCCTTACCGGCTACACGATCGTTGCGACTGCGCTGCTCGTCGCCGCCGCTGGCCTGATCAATCGGGTGCTCTTCGACAGCCAACCCGACGGGGCGGCGCTGATTCGTCTGCTTGCGTTGTCGCTCGTCTTCACCCTGGCGCGCCTGGCTCTGTCGTTCGAGGCCATCGCCGAGGGACGTTTGCGGCGGGTTGTCATCAGTGCGCTCGCAGGCACCGCAGTGTTGCTCGGACTCGGATTGACGTTGGCCGGCCCATGGGGCGCTCGCGGCGTAGCCGTCGCCCAAGTCGCCGGCGTCGTGGCGGCGACCTCGTACCTCGGCGTCGGATGGCGCCGATCACCGGCGCCTGGGTCGTCTCCGGTGTCGCTGATTGACATGGGGAAACCCATCACGAGGCGCCGGTAGCTGCAACAGGTCACAGATCGGCTCCCATCGGAAACCCGATTCCATGTCGAGCCAAACGTGCGGCCGGCCAGTGACGAAGGCCTGCACCTCGCGGTAGTGACGCAGATGAAGCTCGGCCAACAGATCACGGTCGAATCGGTCGGTGCCGTACACGTCTCGATGCACACGATCTCCCCGGGCACGGGTCTGTGGATCGAGGCGATCGAGGCCGGGTCCGAACAGGTACCGCATGGATTCGAGCCAGGCGTCGAGCGGACGGTACGTCACGATGTAACGGCTTCGGGGAAACCGGGCATCGAGCGCTTGGTAACGGAATGGAATCGGGTTGTCGAAAAAGGCGTCGTACCGAGCCAGGAAATCCAGGTCGATCTCATCGAGTAGGGCCGTGGACTCGGGCGCGGAACGTAGACCCAGGATCAGCATGGCCTGGTGCATCGAAGTGGTGCCCGTGCGCGCCAAGCCGATACCGAACACCTTTCGCGTGCGAGCTGGATCCTCCATCTGGTGCATTCTTGCCGCGCAAGCAGCGAACGGCCACCCTCGGGTGAGGGCTCGCGGCCCAATTGTGTGCCGTATGCTCTGCGCCGTGGCACGTGATGGGGACCGCTGGCGCACGCGAGCGCTGTGCCTGCTCGCTTTCATTGCGCCGTTCAACCTGTCGGCGCAGCCAGAGGGCGATGTTCTGCGTCAGCCTCTCGTCGCGATAGCACTCGTAGTCGGGGTCGCCACCGCCATATCGGCGTGGTGGGAAAGCCGTGAGTTGTCGAACACTCGCCGCTGGTTCTTCGGGTTGTGGTTTCTCTGGGTAGGGCTTCTCTGGATTGCGACGCTATCGAGCCCCGATCAGTGGCTTTCCGCCGGTATCGCCGCACGAATCAGCGTTGCTGCAGTCGTCATGGCGGCCACTGCGCTCACCGTGAACGATGTGGGTCGAGCAAGCCCGATATTGCGATCGTTGGTGGCGGGTGCCGTGCTTGCGGTTCTCGTGGGCGCCACCGTGCAGCTACTGGGTCGAGACTTTGGGATCACGAGCCGCTTCTTCGGCGCTGTCACGCGACTGGGACCCTATGACCGATTGACCCGCCCGTGGTCGCATGCGAACGTCGCCGCCATGGCCATCGGCGCCACGATGACGGGCGTGGTCGCCATTCGCTCCGCCTCTCTCCGATTCGCCGCGGCCGCGGTGCTGGTCATGGGGATCGTGCTCACCTACAGCCGCGGCGGCTTCCTGTCAGTCGGTTTGGGGGCCCTCGCTTGGATCACGTTGCGCACGCTCACCGGGCGGGCAGTGCCAGCGGAACGGGTATGGCTGGGTGCGCTCCTGGCCGTTGGGGTTATCGCGGCGATCTTGGTCCCCGGGTGGACCGGGCGAGTGTCGGGTGAAGACCGCCTGGAGTGGTGGAACGTGGCGTTCGACGTTCCCGAGTCGGTGCTGCTCGGTGATGAGCCGCTACCGACGACGATCGGCGTTGCCAACAACAGCTCGGTCCGGTGGCAGCGTGCCGGCGACGAACCGGTGTTCATCACGGCTCGCTGGGTGCTTCCCGGCACCGACACGGTACGCGCCGAGCAACGGTGGAACCTGCCCGCCGACGTGGCGCCGGGTGACCGAATCGATGTCGACATAGTCATGGACACCAACGTGCCCAACGGCAACTACGACCTGCACTGGGATCTCTTCATCGCCGATCGAGCCTATTTCCGGCAGTTCGCCGGCTTGCCAGCCAGCATTTCACCAGGACGTGTCACCGACTCCCCCGTCGATGACGCATTGCCGGCCGTGGGCGCGCTCGTTGCGCCTCGGCAGCTGCCGAGCCGGCTCGAGATCTGGTCTGCTTCGCTCGACGCGTTTGTCGGGTCGCCGGTGTTCGGGGTCGGGCCCGGGAGACTCAGCGAAACGATGCCAGCTGATGCCGGAGCGGGCCACAGCCACAACCTGGTACTCGAACCACTTGCGACGTGGGGCGTGCTGGCGACAGTGCCGTTTCTGGCGCTGATGTTCGGCGGACTGGCCCGGGCCTGGCAGCGAGCTCGCCGCAACCGCGATCGGTTTTCTGTCGCGCTGGTGGCAGGGCTGGTCATCGTTGCCGCACATGGCATGGTCGACTGGTCGCTCATGCACGTGAGCGTCGCCATCCCGATCGGGATCTTCTATGGGCTCGCCTGGGCCACCCCGTTACACGGTCATGACTTCGTGAGTTCACCATGACGCACATGCACACCTTCGACTGGCTGGCGCCTGGCGATCGCCCCACACTGCGGCAGTTGGATTGCCCCACAACAGACGGCATCGATTCGTCTACAGAAAGCGTCGCTGTTCGGGTGCTGGCCGCAGCGACCGCGCCAGCATGGCTTGCCTACTCACTCGCCGAACAACGAGCACTCGACGAGTGGATGCTCGAACGCTGGGGCCCGCGCTTCGCCGCACAGCGCGCACAGGACTTCAACCAGCCCTGCAACGCGCGCTCGGCAGGTGACGGCGAAAAAAGCAAAGAGGCGCACGGCTCCGAGCACCGGGCGCCTCAGTTGATTGATCTCGTCAGTCAGAGATCTGCGGCCATGGGGCCACCGTTAGTTCTGCGCACCGACCGCATCGTGGGTCATCAGACGGAAGGTGGTGAGCTGGGTCATCCACCATTCGGTGGACACCGTCGTTCGACCAGGGATGTTCTTGAGCGATTCATCGATCACTGCAACAAGTTTCACGTCGTCGCCGGAGGCCGATCGAAGATCGAGTAGACCGTCGATCACTCGCGAATGGCTGGTGAGTTCACCATCGAGGGACTCAATCATGCGATCGATTTCGGATTGGAGGATTGAGTCAGTCATTGGTGTGCACTTCTCCCTGTGATTGCAAGGTTGCGTTGTTCATACTGTGAAGGGAACGCTGCTTGGAAGCAGGACATTCCCGGGTAACACCAGTATGGGGCAGATTCTGCCTGCGTACTGTGCGCTTCCGCACTTGTTTTGTGTTGCAGGCGCCACAGATGCCCCAGCTGGGTGAAGTAACAGGCGGTGCCGTAACCTCCCCAGGTGTCTTCACCTAGTTCTGCGGCCCCAGGTGTGGCCGCCGCCAACCCGACCGAAGTCACCCGGGCGGCATGGACGGCGCTCGGCGTATCGACGCTGGTGACCTTCCTGGTCGTGATCGACATCTCCGCTGTCAATGTTGCGTTTCCGTCGATACGAGATGATTTCGAGGTCTCCGACACGCAGTTGAGTTGGGTGGTGTCGGGGTACAACATCGCCGTTGGGGCGTTCCTGCTGGTGTCTGGTCGACTCGCCGACAGCATGGGACGCCGCAAGGTATTCCTGCCCGGCGTGTTCCTGTTCGGCTTGGGCTCCATGCTGTGCGCCCTGGCCCCGTCGGCCAGCGCGCTCATCGCCGCCCGTCTCGTGCAAGGGCTGGGTGGCGCGATCGTGTCCGCCGCCGGGTTCGCCGTGATGCTGCCGGGATTCCCGCCGAGCAAACGCAGCACCGCAATCGGCATCGCAGGCGCCATGGGCGCACTCGGCTCCGTGGTCGGTCCTGCGGTTGGCTCGCTGCTCATCGACGCGTTCAACTGGCGAGCGATTTTTGTCATCAACGTGCCGCTCTGCCTGCTGGTGCTCGTGCTTGGACCGCGCTTGCTCGCCGAGTCGAAGGACCCGAACGCCAGTGGTCGCATCGACCTGGTCGGCGTGCCGCTCGGCACGGCGGCTGTGGCCATGATCATGTTCGCCATCGTGCAAAGCGAGTCATGGGGCCTGAGCGACAGCCGGGTGATCGGCATCGCCATCGTCGGCATCGCACTCATACCGCTGCTGGTGCGACGCTCCCGAGTGCACCCCGAGCCGCTCATCAATATGGAACTCTTCCGTTTTGCGTCTTTTCGCAGTGCAACGATCGGCACGGCCTTTTACGGACTGGCGTTCACATCGGGGTTTCTGACCAACTCGCTGGCCCTGCAGGACGCCTGGAACCAACCGATTCGAACAGTTGGGCTGGCGCTCATTCCCGCGCCGGCCATCGCCGCCGTGGTGTCGATCATGACCGGCCGCTCGGCTGACCGAATCGGCCACCGCTGGTTACTCGGTGCCGGCTGTTTGTTGTGCTCGTTCGGCTACTTGCTGTACGGCACGATCCTGGGCGACGAACCACAAGTGCTCTCCCGGTTTATCCCCATCGGCCTGATCATCGGCGTCGGCATCGGTCTCACGGTGGCGACATGGTCGAGTGCAGGGCTGTCGGACATCCCCCAGGCAAACTTCGGGGTGGCGTCTGCCACGTACAACACGCTTCGCCAGGCGTCCTACGGGCTCGGCATCGCCGTGGTCATCGCGCTGATCGCGCGCCGTGCTGGCGACGACATCGCCAGCTTCCAACCAGCATGGATCTGGTCCGCCATCTGCTATTTACTGGCCGGTATCGCCGTGATGGTGACCTTCCCATCGGGCTCGAGCGACGATCGCGGTCTCGTCGAATAACCGCCCGTACCCAGAGTCGCCTATCCGGCGGCAATCAGCTCTTGTGCCAGGCGCAGTTCGTCGGCGAACCCGTGGTGTTGCGACGTCGCAATGACCTGCGAGAGCAGCGCTGCAGTCTCGGCATGGTTCGGATCTCGAGCGATCAACCTCTGCGCCAGATACCGGCGGGCGATGACACCCAGATAGGGGAAGCCGATCTCGTCGGCCTGGGCGACAGACTCTCGGTACAACGCTTCGGCCTGCTCGAACTCGCCGAGCCCCTCGTGCGCCTGTCCCAGCGCCGTCGAGACCTGGTGCGAAATACCGATCCCCAGCCCAATGATGGCCAAACGGCCGCGGAATGGGGTGAGTTCTCGCACGACGCGCCGACAGACCTCGCTTTGGCTCAGCGCCAGCCCCAGCGTGGCCAGCTGACACATGCTGGCGAGCCAGTAGAAGTCGCGATCGGGTTCGGGTTGCGCCTGGACCACCGCCAGCGCGGCCTGCTCGTCGCCTGCGTCGAGATGGGCGCGGGAGAGGGCATAGTTCCACTTGGCCCCCCACCCTTCGTCCCACGTGGTCGATGCCCTCACGATCTCGAGCAACAGGCTCGAGAGCGTTCCTCGGGTCAACGCAATCCATCCGGTTTGTAGCAGCGACATCCCAAAGGTGTCGAGCGGAAGGTTCTCGAAGCGCACTCGCACCCGCTCGATCCGCTCCTCCATATCCGGATCACATCGGGCCACAGCGAGCGCCGAGCCGAGATAGTCCACCAGATACTGCGTGAAGTACTCGCCGGCGGAGTCAACCAGCGTGGTGAGCTCGTCGAGTAGCGGCTCGACGAGGTGAATTCTGCCTTCACCGATCTCATCGAGCACGATGAAAATCGACCCGGTGATCAGCAGCGATTTGTCACCAGTAGCGCGTCCGATGCGGCGAACTTCTTCGGCGATCTTGCGTCGTCGCTCGAAGCGCTCTGGTTCGTGCGAGGACGTGAGTTCTGCGGCGTACATGGTGCCGATCATGTGCAGGTCGCCAGCGGACTGCGCCAGCGCTTGGGCTTCGGCCACCAGCGCCGTTCGCCGTTCATGATCGTGGTCATACGCAAGATTCGTGGCCAGGGCGGCCATGACATGCATGCGAAGCGGGTCATCGTCGGCAAGCAGCATCAGCGAGTCCTCGCAGATGGCCACGATGTCGGCATCGACGACGCCGGCTTCGGGATACCACGCGCCGGGTCGCATCATGGCCGCCCCGCACTGAAACAGTCGGTGACCATTGCGCGCTTGGCGCGCCAGGTCGGCGGCAGTCATCAGCTCGTGGCGATGATCGTCGTGACCCGCCAGCCGCAGTGCCGATCCCAACGCCAGGTGAACCTCGCACAACGTTTCGATGTCTCGTGCGTCGTTGGCCTGCAGGATTTCCAACACGGCTCGTTGCCGTTCGCTTGCGGACTCCCAGGCTGCAGCGGCCAGGTCGCGCTCGCCGGCTCGTCGCAGATAGTGCACCGCCTTCGCTCGGGCTTCGCTACCCGCAGCAGCCGTCCAATGGGTTGCGAGTTGGTCGATGTGATTCGGGTGAATCCGTTCGAGAGCTTCGGCGATGCGCTGGTGTGTCCGGGCGCGGCGACTTGACCGAACGTAGGTGAGGAATGCACGGCGAGATAGTTCGTCGGCGAACCGGTAGAGATGGCCGGCCTCGACGGCGCGTAACAACTGGGCCTCCTCGGCGGCATCGACGATGTCGAGAACGGCATCGACCGACAGCTCGGCCACGTCGGCCAGCACTTCGATGTCGAACGTGGCGCCGATCATCGCCGCATTCGCGAGCACCCCTACAGCCGATGCCCCCAACCGACCCGCCCGTCGGGTGACAAGATCGAGCACCGATGCCGGGATGGGAAAACTCCCGTTCTCGACCGCCAACGACCAGCCTTGGGTATCGCTACCGATGACGACGTCGGTCTCGGCGAGATGAACCAGCAGTTCTTCGACATAGAGCGGGCTTCCACCGGTGATCTCGGCAACTTTGGAGGCCAATTCGATCTCGGCCCCCTGCAGTGCGTGCCCGGTTTGCGATTCGAGCAAGGCGACGACTTCGGCCGGGTGCAAGCGGTCGAGCTGCACATGTCGGGCGCGGCGTGTGGGCCCGAGCGGGTCGAGCAGGCTTGCGGCTCGAGTTCCTTCGAGTTGCTCGGCTCGACACGTGGCGACCAGCGCAAGTCGGCTGTCACTGGTGCCCTGCGCAATGTGTCGCAGCAAGTTGATCGTGTCCGGCTCGGCCCATTGGACATCGTCGATGATCATCAACACCGGTCGAAGCACCGCGATTCGCCCCAGGAGATCGGCGACTTCTTCGAACAAGTCGGTCTGGTCATCAGATGTGTAGGGGGCCCCGTCGTTGCCGCCGGGGCGGGCCGAAGTCGTCGACGCTAGCACTGCGCTCAGGGGGCCTTCGCTGCGGCTCGCCAGCTGCAGCGAAGTGTCCAGGTCGACCACTTGTGCAAGCGCTGCGCCGACGGCGGCGTAGGGGGCGTTCAGCCCCTCGTTGCACGCGCCGTAGAGCACGATTGCGCCTTGCTCGTAGACGGCTTGAGCAAGCTCGCGAACCAGGCGCGTCTTGCCGATTCCTTCTTCGCCCGAGACCAAGGTCAGTGAAGCCGTGCCGATGGTGGCCTCGTGCCAGCGGCGCTGCAGCGCTGCGGTCTCGACTTGGCGCCCGACCATGGCGAAGCGGTGTTCGGATCGCAGACCTGATGGAAAATCGGCCAGCTTGGGGGCTGATGCGACAGGCAACAAGCAATAGATGTCAACCGGATGCACCAGCCCCTTCAGAGCCATCGACCCTCGTCGTTGCATCAATGTCGCGTCGACACCGCCCAGGACCGTCACGTCGCTGCTCATAAGTGTGTCCGTCGCAGTGGCCTCGTCGAGCAGGCGCGCCGCCTCGACCACCGCCACGCCGAACCCTTCGCCCTCGGCGGAGACCGTGACTTCGCCGACCGAGATTGCCACCCGAAACGACAACGGTTCTGCGGCATCTGCACGCAGGTTGAACGACTCTGCCTGGGCGTGCATGGCTCGGGCCGCAGCAACTGCCTGGCGACACGATTCAAAGACGGCCAGATGACCAGCCCCGTTGGTGTCAAGCACGACACCGTCGTGGTCGCCAACACATCGTTCGCTCAACTCCAAGCCCGCCTGGTTGTAGCTGTCGGAAAACAGCACCGCTCGCAACCCGACTCGGGTGTGCGGATCAGGCGCGACCGGCAACGGGAAATCTCGTACTCGATAGATATCGGGGTCGATCGCCTGGAACGCCGCGCCCACAACATCATCGACGAGTCTGCGGGCTTGTGCATCGACCACCACCGCTCCTGGCGGACAAGCCGATTCGAGTCGCTGCGAGTGTTCGGCGCTCACGCCATGCACCTGCGGGAAGGTGTCTTCGTGGAGACTGATCGCCACCCGCACCGCAAAATCGGCGCTCGCCGCCACCCGCTGCTGAAGCGACATGCCCGACGCAATCGCAGCCGACAACGAATCGAACCAGACCAGCGACCCATCGCCGCGTGTCTCGACGAGTCGACCCGAGTGACACGACTTGGCGATGATCTCGGTCGACGAACGCCGGGCGTCGATTGCTGCGAAGACGCCATTGGTAGCCAACAGTCCGGTCGAGTCGACCATGTCGCAGCGCAGGACAGCCCCCAGCTGCGCACGCACGTCGCTATGTCCCGCCTCGATTCCCACGTGAACAAGCTACTGGGGATCTCGTCTCGCTATTCGCCTGTCGAGCCGAACTCAGCCGTCGGACTCCTCGTCGTCGCCGGTGTCAGCGTCGAGGTCCGCGTCGGCAGTGCCGTCGTCGCCGGCGGCGATGTCGTCGGACTGGGCCTGACTGGCGTCGGACAAGACGCCACGAGCGCCCTCGACCAGCTCTTGATAGCGACCGAGATCGCCATCGAGGAGCGCATCTCGCGCCTGGTCGAGCAATATGAGCGCCTCTTCGGCTGCGGGACCGTCGCCGATGACCAGCGCGTCATTGGTGGTGGTGTTCGGCGCGTTCAACCGATTGAAGGCCACATCGCCAACACATGTCGGATCGTCGTCGTCGATCTGGAGCCCGCGCACTTGCACGCCGAAGAGCGCCCGCACCGAGTCGGCCATCGAATGGCACATGACCACGCTGTCTGCGTGAGAGACGATGACCCACTCGAGGTTCGGCTGTTCGGTGCCGGTTGCGATCACGTAGAGCGGCCGCACATAGATGATCGAGTTCTCGATCGGCACAATGATCAGGTCTCCGAACTCGACCGAGGACCCTTCGTTGGCTGCATTGAGCAACGAAATCTGTCGGCTCACTTCTTCTTGCGAGGTGATCTGCGAAGCAACCAGTCCAGGGCCGGGCGCCTCATTGTCGCCGCCGGTGTTGTCGACCTCGAAGCTGACCAGTCGGCCATAGTCGCTGTCACCCGGCTCGCTCACACCGACCATGAACGCCTGCAACTCCTTGCGTTGATCGTCGGCAGAAAACGGCACGAACGACCGGAAGATCACGAACTCTTGCCTGGTGTCGTCGGGCAACCGCAACAAGCTGTAGTAGGGAGCAACGCGATCCTCTGATGAGGACACTGTTCCTTGCGCGTTGGTGGTCGATGTCTGACCAGCACCGAGCACGCCGCCCGGATCCTGGGCTACGGCCCACTCGTCGCTACCTTCGAGCAGGTCGGCGGTTTCGTCGATATCGATGTGGTACTTGGCCCACATATTGGTTTGAATGGTGAAAATGTCTTCGGGGTAGCGCAGGTTGTCGATGAGTGCGTCGGGCATCTCGTCGAATGGGCGCAGCAGTTCCGGGAACACCTTTTGCCACGCGAGAATGATCGGATCGGTCTCGTCGACGACGTACAAGATGATGTTGCCGTCGTAGGCATCGACCGTGACCTTGACCGAGTTACGCACATAGTTGAACCCACGTTGCAATCCCGAGTCGGAGGCAACATTGAGGTCATTGCGAGACTGGGCATACGGGTAGTTGCTGGTCGTGGTGTACGCATCGACGACGTAGACGATGCGCCCGTCGACAACGGTCGGATACGGGTTGTGGTCGAACTCCAGGAATGGTGCGACCTTTTCGACCCGGTCGCCAATATTGCGGTTCCACACGAAACTGCTGTCGTCTCGCACGAAGTCGGAGATGAGTGGATCGATGCTCTGGAACCGGAGCGCAAACATCGATCGACGCCAGAAGCCACCGGCTTCGACGCCGCCCAGGCCGTCGTAGTTGTGGGAGATACGAGTGCTTCCGTCGATGGAGTCGATCTCGTCGCGGTTGGTATCGACGATGGCGTAGCCGCCCATGTTCTCGCCGTAGTAGATGCGGGGCTGTTCGACCGGAACGTCGTCTTCGATCTGATTGTCGATCGGCACGTCGCCGATCAAGAAGGTCGGCAGGCTGTCTCGAATGCGGTTCGCCGGCGCAAGTGCGATGCCGTTGCCGTGGGTGAAGCTCAGAACTTCGCTCTCCCAGCCGCTCTCGGGGATACCGGACTGATTCAGTTCACGAGCGCTGACCACCACCTGGGTCGGCACGCCGTCGATCACATAGCGGTCGACGTCGAGCTCACGGTCGTCGAACTGGAAGAACGATCGCTCGGCTTGTTGCAGTTGAAATGTCTGCACCGAAATGATCGGATCGAGCAATGGCACGGCAGGCACATTGAGTTCGCTGGCTTCGACGTCGGCGCCGCGCAGATCTTCGTCGTAGTCGAATACGCGTTGGTCGACCGTACCGAGATTGAAGGCGTTCTTGGTCGCCTCGATGTTGCGAGAGACGTAGATGGCTTCCTTGGTCGTCTCGTCGGGATCGACCGAAAAGCGCTGCACGGCAATTGGATAGATGCCACCCATGACGATCGAGACCAGCGCCCAGAGCCCTACGGCAACCGCGGGCAAACCCCAGCCCTTGCGACGAATGTTCACCACGAACAGCACCACCGAGAGCAGCGCAATCAGGATGAGCAGCCGGAGGACCGGAAGCCGAGCTTGGACATCGGTGTAGCCGAGTCCGGCGAACTTGCCGTCGCTCGAATAACTGAGCGCGTACTGGTCGAGCCAGTAGGTGAGCGCTCGCACCAGAGCCATTGCGGCCAGCAGCACCGACACATGGCCTTTGACCTGGGCTGTGACACGCTCGGTGGTGCTCTGGATGCGGATGCCGCCCGCCAGGTAGTGGGCCGCGATGGTCAGCACGAGTACGACCATGAGTGCCGTGAACAGCCAGGTGGCCACGAAATTGAGAAATGGCATGCGGAACACGTAGAAGCTGATGTCTCGGCCGAACTGCGGGTCCACCTGGCCGAAGTCGACGCTGTTCCTGAACAGCAACCAGTTGCTCCACTGCGAAGCGGCGCCTGCGCCCACGCTGATGGCGAACAAGCCGGTCACGGCGATGCGCACGAGGCCCCAGCGATCTCCAATGACTTCCCGGAAGCGCATCACCGCTTCTTCTTCGGGGCTGGCCTCTCGATACTGGGGCGCCAGTCGGTCGGCGAGCCACAAATTGGTCCAGCACAAGACGGCGAAGAAGGTGACGAATATCAGCGCCAGGATGATCTTGGACGCCAAGACGGTGCCCCAGACATCGTTGTATCCAACAGAGTCGAACCACAGATAGTCGGTGACGAAGTTGGCGATGCCGCGCACCGACAGAAGAAGGGCGAAGAGGCCGACGACAATGAAGGCCAACAGCCCTCGTGCCTTACCGCTCATCGTTGACTGCGACCGTCTCGGTCGCGGCATTGCTGATTCAGGCCGCATTAGGGCCCGATGCTACCCGGCGGGTTTGGTGGTTCTCAGGTCGGGCCTGGTTATTTTGCAGCTGGTTCCCAAGGCAACGCCGACTCCTCGGGCAGCGCATCGCACAGCCCGGCCACGCACAGAAGATTGGCCAAGCGCGAGGCCGCTGGACCCAGATGGTCGGTTTTGCGCTGGCGGTAGAAGGCGCGAAGCGGGTCGATGTGCATGTCGGCGACATCGACACGAAGATCATCGAGCGATGCCAGACGCTGGCGAATGGGCAGCACCACGTCGGCCTCGAGTAGTTCTTCGACCGCTCCCGCCGGCAGATGACCGAGCGCGGCTTCGACATCGACCAGAGCAGCTCCCGCCCCGTAGGTCACCGCGGCAACTTCGTGAATCGCCACGACATACCGGTTGACGTGGGTATCGACATCACCCACGATATTCGTGAGTCCGATGTTCTTCTTGGCGGCTCGTATACCTGCCAGCAGCTCGTTCTGCTCGTCGGCAAGTGCTCGTTTGAGGCGCTTCTCGAGTTGTTTGGCCGCATCGGCGATCACCGCATCGCGTTGAGCTTCGATGCTGGGAACAACTTCGACCCGGGTGGGCTGACCCGCCTCGGCTTCACTCTTCCGAGGCTCGTTCTTGTTGGCTGCGCCCTTCTTGGGCTCGGTCTTGGACTCGACCGGGGTGAGCTCGGTCTTGTTGGCTGCGCCCTTCTTGGGCTCGGTCTTGGACTCGACCGGGGTGAGCTCGTTCTTGTTGGCTGCGCCCTTCTTGGGCTCGGTCTTGGACTCGACCGGGGTGAGCTCGCTCTTGTTGGCTGCGCCCTTCTTGGGCTCGGTCTTGGTCGGCTCGTTCTTCTTCGTGGTCTTGCGGGCGGAACGCTTGCGTCCGGGGCGCTGAGCTCGCAGCGCATCGAACAAGCCGGGGGCCTTGGCCGCAGGCTCGGCGTTCGGGGTCGAGCCAGCTGTTGATCCCTCGACCGGGACCGCCACGACTTCTTCGATCTCGTCGGACGGTTCGACCACGTTCAGGTCGTGGTCCTCGAGCTGAGCCAGCTCGGGATCAACCACCTCGTCGAGGTCGGTTGGCTCCGGTGCAGCGGAGCCAACCCGTTTCGCCTCGGCGGCGGCCATCATTGTCGCGATGGGATCTTCGTCGGCGTCGGCAACCGATGAGGCCTTGAGCGATGGAGCACTGGCCGGGGCCTTCGGACCCGCAGACGGCGAATCCTTGGTTGCGTGGGTTCCGGTCGGTTGCATTTCGTCGAGAGAGCGCGGCAGGGCTGGCGATCGAAGCACTCCCGCAACGCTGAGATTCTCGTGCGTGGGCGTCACCGGATCAGAAAGCGTGATGCGGCCGATCATTTTGGCGTCGCGCAGCTCGGCTTCGAGCTGGTCGCGAGATGCCAACGGTTCCGATGTGATGGCTCGCGCCGCGCCATCACCACGCACCTTGGCTTCGTTGAGCGACGACTTGAGTTCCAATGTTGTTTCTTCGAGTGTGCGCCGCACCACTTCATAGGAGCGAAGCAGCCGGTCTCGACCCACGCGTAGACGTTCGACCTGGGCGCGAGCCTGACGTCGACGGCGTTCCAAGTCTTCGAGAATCTGGGCCCGAGCCTCTTCGGCTTCGTGGATGAGCGCATCACACTCGTTGCGGGCCCGCTCGAGCTGGTCGGTGGCGGTTGCGATGGTGGCGGCGGCGTCGGCCTTGGCCTGCTCACGCAGCGTCTGCGCCTCGGCTTGACCGTTCACCAAGATGTCGGTAGCAGCGGTTTCGGCTTCGGCCCGGCGGTCTTGCAGAACCGAGTCTGCTTCGGCACGCATTCTCGACGCTTCGGCCTTGGCGTTGGCCATGATCTGCGAAGCCGATTTCTCGGCTGCAGCAGCGCGCTGTTCGCCCGCTACTCGAGCCGCCTCGAGGACCGAGGCAACCTGATCGCCCAGTTCTCGATTGAGCTCGGCCGGATCATCTTCGGGCGCGTTGCGTAGCGCATGTTCTGCGTTCTCGGCTCGACGTACCGCCCGGCCCAGGCGGGTTCGCATGTCGGCTTCGCGCTGTTGGGCGTCGTGCAGCGAATCCGCGACGGCGCGCAAATACTGCTGCACCTGTCGCTGATCAAAACCGCGCCGCTCGGTGGAAAACGACTGCTGTGCGATCTCAGCTGGATCGACAGCGGTATCCAGTACCTGTTCTGGCAGAGGTTCACCCACAACCACGATGGTATGCGGGACAGCAGCATGCATTCAGGCATAGTCGCCAGATGAACGATGGATTCGCATGAGCAACAGGGGCAACATCAGCACCGCGGCGCGCATTATTCAGCGAAAGTCAGCTGCGAAAAACTTTTGCCAGCGCGTCTGAAGTCCACCCGATTCCGGGTCTGCGCCATCAAACGGTCCGGTCGATGCGGTCGGCCCAGCTCTACGAGGTGGTCTGCTCCACGAATGCCTCGACGTCGCCGCCGAGTTCACCCAGGGCAATGAGAGCCTCGTCGAGTGTGTCGATACCGATGACGATCATGTCTTCGTTGTACAGCAGTGCTTCTTCGTAGTTGCTGGGGATATCGAGTGGCTCACCCGTGTCGCTGCTCACGAAATTGTCACAACAGTTCGGCACGAGAAACACATCGGCCCCCGACCGCTCGGCGGCAATCGTCTTCTGGTGGATACCACCGACGGGCCCCACGTTGCCGTCGCGGTCGATCGTGCCGGTGGCAACGACATTGAGCCCGTTGGTGAGCTCGCCTTCGCTCAGCACATCCATGATGGCCAGGGTGAAGGCCAGTCCGGCCGAAGGCCCGCTGACAGAGCCCGTGCGCACGTCGACTTCGATGGGTAGCTCTTCGTCGAAGATCGGCAAGGTGCCGATCCCTATGAATGGCCGGGGTTCATCGGCTCGCACCTCATCAGGCAGACAAGGTGCGTCGGCCGAACCCAGGGTGAGCGCAACCAGGTCGGTGGCGAGCGACTGGGTGGGGTTGGCCGGATCGATACGTTCGACCAACAGCTCGACCTCGGCGCCGACCGTCTGGCCCATGAGTTGCTCGATCAGCTCTTCACCGGTGCGCACGTCGACGCCGTTGACGCCAACGATCAAGTCGCCGGTACCGAGCGTGCCGTCGGCGGCGGTGCAGTCGAAGACCTGGGCCACTTCGATACCGAGCGGGGTGATGATCAGTTCGAATCCGAGCTTCTGCAGCGCAACCACCACCGCCGAGCTCTTCGAAACCTGCATACGTCGAATATCGGCTTCGCGTAGCTCGTCTGCCGTCTGATCTCCCCGAACCTCGTCCTCGTGGCGGATGGTGACGCTGTTGTCGAGCTTGGCGTCGAGCCATTGCCACGGGGAGATGTTGGCGGTTTGCGAGACGGTCACGAAACCGATCTCGCCGCTGGGGATCGAGACCAGTTCGCCAGGCGCTTCGACCCGCTCGATCGTGTCGTATACCGCGCCCGGTTGCAGGCTGTAATACGGCAGCCGTATCACCGATGCCGCGATGATCGCCACCACAACGAGTCCGAGCGCGATGCTGCCGGCGATACTCCAACCCCGATGGGCGCGGTAGAAGGACTGCTGCTCGGCGCCTGCTGGACCGACCGGCACTGTCGCAGCATGAGATGCAGCTGGCGGTGAGACCTGACCCACGTTGCTGGCAGCGATCGCAGCCGACTCGGGTGCGCTGCTGGCGTCGGTTGCCGCTGCTACCGACTGCGGCGGACCCGACACGGCGTCGGCGATCTGATTCGCGCCGGGTTCGGGAGCGGCAGGCACCAAAGGCACCGAAGGTTCGGGGGTCACACCAGGTGCGGTGGTAGCGCCGGGTATCACTATGGCCGGCGGCTCGGTCCGACTTCCGGCCGATGGCATTGTCGGCAAGTCGACACCACCAGCAAGATCGATCTCGGGAGCCGACAGTCCGGAAGTAGGCAGCTCGGAAGTCGGCACTTCGGAAGTCGGGAGCTCGGAAGTCGGCAGCTCGGAAGTCGACAGCTCGGAAGTCGACAGCTCGGAAGTCGACAGCTCGGAAGTCGGCACTTCGGGAGTCGACAGCTCGGCGTTGCCCGTGGTCGCAGCGGCGGTCAGGTCGTCGGCGGAGGTGCCGGCATTTGCCGTCACGGCCTGCACGTGGGCAGCTGCCCGGGGCGATGGGTCCGCCGATGGCCGGGGGTGGGGCACTACGAGATCATCATGTCCGGTGTGGGCGTGCGATCGTGCGCCGAATCGCCGACTGGCAGCCGCAACAGCTCCGACCACCAATGCAATGAGCCCGACTCGTTTGCGGTTCATCGGGCTGTCTCGGTTCGACCATGCGGCAAGAGGCCCGGCCCGGTTGCCCGCGCCGGTGCAGGTATGGTTGCACCTGTCGTGTTGCCCGTACTTCTCGTCTTCGTCACCGTGATCCTTTTGGCGTTGTGCCAGCAAGCCCTTGCGCCGCGTCTGCCATTCCCGGTCACGGTACGTGCTCAGACCCACCGAGGGACATCGCGTCAGCGATTCACGCAAGATTTCACCACCCTAAAAGCTATTCGTGTCGGTTCATCGGGCGGACCCGGATCGAGCCGTGAAGCACGCGGTCGGGGTCGCGATCCGCTTCGGGATCACCGAGCGACGGTTGGCTACGATGTGCGAACGCCGTGGTACATCCGGGTGCGTTCGCTACTCATACTCGTCGTGTTGGTGATCGGGTTGGGCATGGCCATCGCCGGAGTCACGCTGCTCATCATCGCCTCGGGGCGTTTCCTGCTCGAGATCCTGGCTGGCTAGTGGCCGTAACCTCGGCACCCCCACCCCCTCCCGACGCCGACATCGTCGAACGTCACCGCATCGTCGTCGTGGCAGGCCACCAAGGCGATCAACCCGTGGTCGAGTCGCACATCGGCGACCCGGCCCCCACGGTTCGCGAAGCCGCACTGTCTGGTCTGCACCGGCTCGGTGCATGCGCCGCTCATCATCTGGAGCGTGCATTCCAAGACACGGCTCCTCGGGTTCGAGCCCGGGCGGGCGAACTCGCGGTTCACATCGATGGTGTCACCCCTGCAGCGCTACTCGCCGACGCCGATCCGTCGGTTGTCGAGGTGGCGTGCTTTGCCTGCGGCGAAGTTGCATGGCCCGCAGGCACAGCCCCGGTTGCGGAACTCTCGAACATCGCCACCAGCCATCACGACGCGCTGTGCCGAGAGTCCGCCGCAGCAGCACTGGGGGCCATTGGCGACCCGGATGGTCTCGATGCCGTGCTCGAAGCATGCACGGACCGAGTCACGATTCGACGTCGCGCCACCTTGGCGTTGGCGGCATTCGATGACCCCCGTGCCGACTCGGCACTTCGAGCTGCTCTCGATGACAAGGACTGGCAAGTGCGCCAGGCCGCCGAGGACCTGCTCGAAGTTGGCCGCGTTCTCGACGCGCCTGCCGATCCCGACGCCTACGCCGACTGACGCGCTCTCAGCGCCTGCCGGTATTCATGAACATGGCCTTCACGGCTTCGTAGCTTTCAATGCAGCGCCCGGCGCCGAGAACAACACATTCGAGCGGGGCGTCTACGAAGCGGACGGGAACTTCGGCTTCTCGGGTCAATCGTTCGCGAAAGCCTCTGAGCAACGAGCCGCCGCCTACGAGATGGATACCCGTGACCAGAAGGTCTTGCGAGAGTTCGGGCGGGGCTTGGGCCAGGCAGGCCAGCACCGAGTCGATGATGGCCGAAACGGGTTCTTCTACTGCGGAGCGCACGTCGGCTGGGCTGAGCACGATGGTCTCCGGCAAGCCGGTCATGAGCTGACGGCCCCGTACCTGGGCCTGGACTTCGCCGTCGGTATAGGCAGCGGACCCGGTGACGATCTTGATTTCCTCGGCGGTTCGTTCGCCGATGGCGATGCCGTGTTCGCGCCGCACGTACTGCTGAATGGCTGCATCGAGATCGAAGGATCCGACGCGCACTGCCTCGAGTGCAACCACGCCGCCCATCGACAGCAGCGCGGATTCGCTGGTGCCACCACCGATGTCGACGACCATCGATCCGACGGGTTCGTTGATCGGCAGGTCAGCCCCGATGGCGGCGGCCAGTGGTTGTTCGATCAACTGGGCTTCGGCGGCACCGGCGCGGCGGGCAGCTTCGATCACCGCGCGTCGCTCGACCGGGGTGATGGCCGACGGCACACAGATGACGACTCGAGGCCGGTTGAACCGGTTCACGCCCACTCGTTCGAGCAGCAGTCGGATCATGCGCTGCGTGACGTCGAAGTCGGTGATGGCGCCCTTGCGCAGGGGCCGCACCGCCACGATGTATTGCGGAGTGCGACCAATCATCTCCCAGGCCTGATGGCCCATGGCGAGCACTTCGCCATTGTTTTGGTTGAGCGCGATGACAGACGGCTCGTTGAGAACGATGCCTTTGCCTTTGGCGTAGACCAACGTGTTGGCCGTACCCAGATCGATCGCAAGGTCGCGTGCCAGAGTTAGCGCCTGGTGTGCTGACTGGAGCCGACCGACCATCCGGCGTCGCGCTGATCTCTGAGCATCGGGGCAGCCGATCGCAGGTCAACAGGGACATTTCGTTGGCGATGGCTGCTGCCGCTGAAACGGCTGGCAGCGAACAACAGGGTCGACCCAACGGCGAAGACTGCGATGGGGATGAGAAGGAAGAGCAGCGGAGACATACCAATTCTAACGGTCTGTTGAGGGGGCGTCAGAGAGGGTAACGGAACCATCGGCCGCGACCATTGCATTGCGCAAATCATCGACTTCGACGATGTGCTGGGCTTCCAGACCCCAACTCTCGCCTTCGTCCCATCTTTCGCGTTTCCAGATCGGAATAGTTGCCTTGAGCGCATCGATACAGAACCGCGCCGCCGCGAACGCAGCAGGGCGGTGCGGCGACGAGGCCACCACGACAACCGCGCTGTCACCAATGACCAGCTCGCCCACTCGGTGGATCATGACCAAGCGGCCGATATCGGGCCAACGGGTACGAGCCTCGGCCGCCAGCTCGGCCAGACGCGGCTGCACCTGTGCTTCGTACGCCTCGTACTCGAGTTGATCGACCCCAGTGCGATCACTGCTGTGGTCACGAGCCACGCCCGAGAACAGCACGACCGCACCGCAGTCAGCACGGTGGGCCCAGTCGAGGGCCTCGGTGACCGGAAGCGGATCACTCGACAGCCCGACCCAGTCATCACCCGAAGTTGGAGTCTGCACCTGATCATCGTACGACAGCTTGCGCCGCGTCGGGCGATCGGCACCTGCTTTGCGTGCACTGGCGATGACCCTCGGAGCTCAGCTGGGTCTCTCGAATGGGGCGCGGCCAGCCGACTCACAATCAGCAGTAGTGTTGCAAATCGTGAACGGGGAATACCAAGAGGACGACGACGGGATCGATGAGTTTCGATCGGTGCCGCACCCCGACGACCGCCTGTGGCGACACCCATCGGAAATCGCCGCTATGGCCGCCGCGCACGCACACGCCGAGACAGCCAAGGTCCCTGTCGTTCACGTCCCCGAAGTAGCACCGAAATCGCGCCTCCATCTGGGACTCAAGGTTGCTGCTGGTGTGGTAGTCGTCGGAGCAGCCGCGCTGACGATCGGGGTGATGTCGAACCAACGAGGTTTGTCGACTTCCTCTGTGATCAGCACCAACGTGACCGCCGACGCGCCCGAGATCGAGCCCGCGCGCCAAGACCTTTCGGCCACCTCACTGGCAGCCGATGTCATCCCGCAGGGCGAAGAACAACTGACGACGCGGGTACACGACCAGGTTGCGGCATCACTGCCCCGCATCCAGGCCGTGACCTCGGGCGGCATGCGCGAAGGCAGCGGCATGTTCGTCACCGACGACGGCCATATCGCGACCAGCGCCGAGCTCATCGAGAGCGCCGAATACGTTCTGGCATGGACCGACGACGGCCAACGCTGGAAAGCCGACTTGATTGCCAGCGACACCATGAGCGACGTCGCCGTGGTGAAGATCGACAGCGACAACTGGCCAGCCGTGTCGCTCGGCAGTACCGACGCTCCGTGGAGCGGACAATACGCACTGGCACTCGACCATGATCACAACGCCATCAGCATTGGCGAAGTAACCGGTGTGACTGCGCCGTCGCTGATCATCGATCAGCAAGCAGCAGTGCCCGGCTCTGCGATTGTCGATGACACCGGCGCGGTGATCGCGATGATCACCGGCGACGGAACGAACAGTCATGGCACGCGGGCATGGATGCTCGAACAGGTCGCCATCGATCTGATCGCGTCGGGACAGACATCACACAATCAGCTCGGGCTCATCGTCAGCGACGAACCAGGCAGTGACATGATCGTGGTGAACGAGGTGATCGCCAACTCACCTGCCGCCGAGTCGGGACTTCAACCCGGCGACCTCATCGACACCTTCGACGGCAGCCCGGTGATCGATTCGGCTTCGCTGTATCACCATGTGCAACAGGCACAACCTGGTGACCCGGTGGTATTGACCGTGACGAGCGAAGGCGACCGCCGCATCGTCATTGTCACCATCGAGCTCGCCCCGTAGGCCGAATCTCTACAGGCGTCACGCACTCATGGGCGTGGCCAGTTCGATCAGAATCCCCGACGGGTCGATCAGGTACGACACCGTCTGGCCCCACGGCTTTTCGACCGGCTCGACATAAGGCCGAGCACCGGCATCTTGTGCGGCACGGAACATGCCTGCCACGTCGGTGGTGACCAGGGTGATCGACGCGCCGGCTGGCGGTGATTCAGGGTCGAGTCGAGTGAAGCCACCTGCCCGGTCCAGGTTCGCCGCCGCCAGTTCGTTCGCCACAAATGCCAGCGTGGTATCGCCGGTGGCGAGTTCTCCGTAATCGCCCTCGGGCGTCAGCATGTGTTGCTCGAAACCGAACGCTTCGGTGTAGAAACGCAGCGCCGCAGCAACATCGGGCACATAGAAGATGGTGTAACCGAACGACACAGACATGTGAGAACTCCTGGTGGTGGTTGACCGGACAAGCCAGGTACTGAACGTACCGGATTACTGCGACAGCGTTATATCGGGTATCGACCAACCAACACCATTTCCGAAACCGCGCAACGCCAGGCGTCGTCGGGTCTTCTATTTTCGCCAGCGATTCGCGACCACTCGACCAATAGCTGCCACCGCCGCAATACCTGCGCCCGCGCCGCCGAGCGCGATCTGTTGGCGGCGCTTCGCATTCAGCATGGCCCACGGGCGAGGGTCGAAGCTGTCGACGTAGGCCTCGACATTGGACCACGACGGTTCCCAACCGAGATCACGCAGACGGTCGTTCGACACGACCCATGGTTCGGTGGCGTAGTGCATGATGCCCGGCGGAGTGGCGGCGATACCGCGGTTCCAGCTGAAGCGCACGATCTCGTCGGCGAGCTGACTGGGTATTGGCAGCCGCGGCGCCCGGCCCGACAGCGAGCGAACTTCTTCGGCGCGCACCCAACCGTCGGGTGCCACATTGAACACGCCGGCTTCCTGCGAGCGTACGAGCAGCTCGACGGCACCCGCCAGATCGTCGAGATGCAGGAACTGCAGCGGCGGGTCGCTGTCGCTGCCGAGTCCGGCGGCGAGCTGCATGCTCTTGGCCACCCAGCTGGACCGGCCACTCGCCACGGCAGTGCTCGGACGCACAATGGTCAGCTTCGAGCCGGTGGTGGTCTGCCAATCGTTACCGAGCCGTTCGATCGTGGCCTTGTTCTCGGCAAACGCAAGTGCACTCGGGCGCACCGGTGCATGCTCGGTCAGCGGAATCGGATTCTCGGCTCGAGCCCCGTAAACCATGGCGCTGGAAAGAAGCACGACTTGGTCCACACCACTGCGCCCTGCGGCGTCGAGCGTGAGTTGGGCGGCGCGAGTGTCGTGGCGCGATGCGTCGACGAACTCGTTTCTCCCATAGGCCGACGCCAGGTGAACCACCGCATCGGCGCCATCGAAGATCTCGTCGAGATCCAGTGTTCGCAGATCACCCAGATGATGCCCGGCCAAACCGGTGGCCGCACTGCCGGTTCGGTCGATACCGACTACGTCGATGTCGGCCGCTACCAGGGCGTTGGCGACGCGCGATCCAACCGCGCCGGCGACTCCGGTGACAACGATTCGCACAGGCATCCCTTCTGAGGTCAGCAATCACCTGCCGAGCCGACGACCAATAGTTGAACGGCAAGCCTACGCTCAATGTGATGAGTGACGACAGTGGCAATGGCGGGAATCCTTTCGGCGATATGCCGTTCTTCGGCGATTTCGCGAGCATGGCCAACATGTTTGGAGGCGGGGGTGATCCCTGGGCTCAGGCCAAGCAGATTGCAGCGTCGGTCGCCACCGGCGGTGAGACCGAACGCAACGTGGATCCTGGTGACCGCATTGCCTACGAACAACTCGCCCGAGTGGCTGAGCTGCACGTGTCCACGGCAACCGGGTTCGCAGTCAGCGCAGGGACGCCACCGCAGATTCGCCCTGCAACTCGCCACGAGTGGGCGCTCGCCACCCTCGAGGCGTACCGCCCCATGCTCCAGGCCATGGCCGACACCATGAGTCAGACCATGTCAGGCATGGGCGAAGATCTGCTGCCCAGCGATGCCGAGATTCCCGGAATGCCCGGCGGCATGTTCAGCGGTGATTTCATGGCTCAGATCATGAAGATGCTGGCGCCCATGATGTTGTCGATGACCGCCGGCTCCATGGCTGGCCAACTTGCCCGCACCAGTTTCGGTTCCTATGACCTGCCCATCCCTCGCCCAGCAGCGACGGAGCTGCTGGTGGTGCACGCCAATATCGAGGCGTTCACCGAAGAATGGAGCGTTCCAACCGACGACGTGCGCCTGTGGGTGAGCCTGCACGAGTACCTGAACCACTCGATCCTGCATCGACCCCACATCGCCGAGCGGATCAACCTTCTGATCACCCGCTATGTGTCGGCGTTCGAGTCCAATGCCGAGGCGCTCGGCAGCCAGTTCGGTGGCATGGATCCCTCGAACCCCGAGTCGATGGGCGAGCTCGAAGGACTCATGAACGATCCCGAAGCACTCATGGGTGTTGTTCAGAGCGACGCGCAGCGGGCGATGCTGCCCGAGATTTCTGCGCTCATGGCCGCTATTGTCGGCTATGTCGACCACATGATGGACGCCATCGGCACCAACCTGATCGGTAGCTATTCGATGATCAGCGAGGCGCTGCGTCGCCGTCGAGTCACTGCCGATCCGACCGACCGATTCCTGCAGCGCATGCTGGGTCTCGAGTTGGATCAAGCGTGTTATGACATGGGTCATTCCTTCGTCAGCGGCGTGGTCGAGCGCGGCGGCGAAGCCTCCCTGGCCCGACTGTGGGAGTCGGAGAAAGAGCTACCCACACCCAACGAGATCGTGGCGCCCGGCTTGTGGCTCGCCCGCATCGACATTGACGATCTGCAACTCGACGAGCTCGCTGTCGACGACGAAGAGGAATAGAGCGCGGCAACTCCGGGCCGGCTGCAGGCCGACCTAGAGTTTCCGCCAATCGCTCTGAGAGCGACGTAGCCCTGACGACTCGGGAGGGTTCGAAATCAGGACTGATCTGTGGTGGATCGACTAAGTGAGATCGCCGGGCGTGTCGCGGCTCTGGCTTCGCTCGATCCGCGTACGGAAGCGCAAGAGCGCCGCACCCGCCGCCATCGCCGTCACGCCGCCGACCGCCAGCGGAGCGGTCAAGCCGGTACCGGTGCGAGCAAGGTTCTCGTCGGCTGCGCCAGTACTGCTTGTGGTTTCGAACGAGGCACCGACCACGCCTCCATCGCTTCGTCGAACGGCCACGGTTGCAGGTCGCGGCCGCCCGGCACCAGCGCCATCGGGCCAGGTGCTGGTTTCGGTTGGGTTGTCGAACGGCCCGCTGTCACCGGGGTGCTGAATGTTGACGAAGATGGTGCTGCCATCGGGTGTCGAGGTCACGCCGGTGACTTCGCAGTCGACTGGGCCCACCAGGAACCGCTTGATCTCACCGGTACCGGGGTCGGCGAGCAACATCTGATTGTTCGAACCATCGGGTTGGCTGCCATCGGTCTGGATCCACATGCGCCCGTTGTCGTCGACCCACAAGCCATCGGGAGATCCAAGCTGATCCTCGGCCGAGATGGTTGAGTCGTCGACGCCATCACCGGGCCCGGCGACCAGGAAGAAGTCCCAGTCGAACAGGTTTGCGCCTGGGTCGTTCCCATCTTCTTTCCACTTGATGATGTGGCCCCACTCATTCGGGAACCGAGGATTGGCAACATTGGGTTCTTCGCGGCGGCTGTTGTTCGTGAGCGTCACAAACGCTTCACCGGTCGTCGGGTGCACAGCCGTCCACTCGGGACGGTCCATAGGCGTCGCCCCGAGCGCATCTGCTGCCATACGGGCCTTGATCAAGACATCACCTTGGTCAGCGAAGCCGTTGTCTTCGGTGAGCGGTCCTTCGCCGTGCACGAGCGGCAACCATTCTCCCCGGGCCGCTTCGTCGAATCGAGCGACATAGAGCGTGCCATCGGCAAGCGGACTGCGCCCGGCAGCGACCTCGGCCTCCCAGCTTGCTGCGCCCACGAACTTGTAGACATAGTCGAATCGCTGATCGTCACCCATATAGATGACGGCTGCGCCGTTCGCAGCCGTGGCAAACGCTGCGCCTTCATGCTTGAAGCGTCCGAGCGCGGTGTGTTTGACCGGAGTCGTCGAGGCGTCGTAGGGGTCGATCTCGACCATCCAGCCGAAGCGGTTGGGTTCGTTCGGCTCCAGATCAGCCCGGAAGCGCTCATCGGTTGTGGCCCACTGATACCCGAAGCCTTGCCCACCAACGCCGTAGCGTGCGTTCATCTCGGCTTGCTCATCGCTGATCGTGTCGGCGTCGCCTTCGGTCTCCTCCCAGAAGTAACCGTTGAAGTTCTCTTCGGTCGTGAGATAGGTGCCCCACGGGGTGTAGCCGTTCCCGCAGTTGTTGACGGTGCCAACTGGGCTCGTGCCGGCATCGTCCGCACTCGTCTGCAGCAACCGGTGCCCTGTGGCGGGACCAGCGAAGCGCATTGGAGTATTGACGGTGATGCGACGGGCGAGCTCCGACTCGACGGTGTCCCATTCACCGTTTGCGTTCATTGCGACTTCGACGATCGACACGCCGTGAGCCGCTTGTTCTTTCTTCGTCTTTTCTTCGCTCCACTCCTCGGTGCCGTCGGTGAAGAGTTGGGCACCAATGGTGTACTCGTGGTTCAACGCCAGCAGGCCACGATCCGATGCGCCGCGGTTCGCTCCCAACGGAAAGTAGTGGATGCCATCATGGCCCATGCCCAGCTGCGCTTCTTGGTCTTCTGCGGTGTTGGATGCGTCGTCCAGGTACGCCGGGCCGCTGGGCACGATGGGGTCGCCCCACGGGATCATCGGCTGTGCGGTATAGCCGTCTGGAACGACAACGGTGTCGGCGGTTGAAGTCGGCACGGCCTCGAAGTCACCAACGATTGCCGATGGTTGAGCGTCGGCCTTCCTGACGGTCACTGCACTGACCGCCAGGAAGCTGGCTGCGCCAAGGGCTCCGCCGCGTAGCGCCGACCGGCGACTTACTTCGGCGGCAAGGATCGATTGGAAGGGCCGATTCTTCGTTGGATTGACACTGAGCTCGTCATGCGCAAAATTCATGGCTACAGCTTGTCGGCGGTGGGTTACCGGCACCTTGCATGCAGGCAAACATCACGGCACCTTTGACTGAACAGACCTCTACGACGATCATCGTCCGCGCAGGGCGCAGGGCTCGGAGTGGTTCGCCGATGGCCAGGCTGGTCAGTACGCCAATGCGTGTCAGACGAAGAGTGATCCAAGAACTCAGCTCACCACCTCGACAGCGCTGCCGATGCCGAGCGGTTACCTGGCCAGCGACGTTGGTGACTGGCTAGTCGATGCGGTCGATCCCGAACGGTGGCGTCGGGTCGGGGTCGCGTGGTGGGAGCGCTGGCGTCTCGTTGAGCCATGCTGGTGGTGCAAGTGGATCCGGTCGAGGTTCACCATCGGAGACGGCGGACGCCCAGTGCGGAGGCTCGATCGACTGATCGGCGAACGCCTCGGCGTACGGGTCGCTCCACGTCTGCGGGTGCGCGTCGGGTTCGGGTTGTGGCGCCGGATGTGGCTGGCGTTGCTCAGGCTGGGCTTGCTCTGGTTGTGGGGCAACAGGCGGCACAGTCGCAGTGGCTGCTGGCGGTCCGTTCGCGCTCACGGCTGCCATCTGAGTTGTCGGTGGTGGCTCGGGCACGGGTGGAGGCGGCGCGGGTGGAGCTGCGGGACCGTCTTCGTCGGTCTGGCGGGGAGGGCGCGCTCGGCCCAATCGCGGCGCGCCGCCAAAGGACAAACCGCTACGCGCACCCTGTTGCATGATGAACACGCCGATGCTGATAGAAGCAAGCGCTATGACCAGGAAGCCGGCGCGAAGTGGGAACGACACGATGACCGCTAGCAGCGAGCCGATCACCCAGGCGATCTGAAACTGGGTCTCGAAGCGACCGAAAGCCGCGCCATGGTTGGCACCCGGGGCGTCTCGCTGCACCAGCGAATCGAACGCAAGCTTGGCCGCCGACGCAGACCCGCCGACAATCAATGCCACAAGTCCGGCGCCGCTGATTCCGCCAGCCCATATCGCAGCGATGGCAGAGACAGCCACCGCTACCACGGCGCCAACCAGCATCTTCTCCTCGCTGAACCGTTTACGAAACCACGGCGCAATGACATTGCCGGCAAAGCCGCCAAGGCCCCAGAGCCCAAACGGAATCGCCGCTTTGTACCAGGGCAGCCCGGGGTCTTCGAGTAACTCGAAACCGAGTGCCGACTTGACCGCTGCGCCCGCCGCAGTGCCGACACCAGACAGGTCGGGTAGCTCGGAGCGCACGAACTCGAACAGCAGCAGGAAGAATACGAACCCGACGATGCCGCGCAGTGTCGCCATCACGATCGACGCCAAGCGGACGCCTGACGACCGAATATCGAGATCGTCGTCGGCGGCCTCGGGATCATCGACCGCCACCCTGGGCATCTGCATCGAGAAGCCAAGGCCCACGAGATACACCAGCGTGGCCCAATAGAGCGTGGGGGTTGGCCCGAACAATCGGTAGAGCCCGGCCGCAGGAATGACACCGATGCCACCAGCGACCGCCGACAAGATCGCCAGGCGCGAGTTCTTGTCGACCAGTTCGTCTTCGTCGTGCACCGTGGTGGGGACGGTGGCTGCCTTGGCCACCGAATAGGTCTTGCCGAGTACCAGCCACCCGAACGCGATCGGGAAGAACCAGGCAGTGTCGATGTTCCTGACCAGCAGGACCATGAGCACGGCCCGCAGCAGCAGTGACAGGGAAATCGTGGCGCGGCGCCCGCCACGGACCCGGTCCAGCGCCGGGCCGATCAGCGGGCCAACGAGCGCAAACGGTGCCATGGTCAACACGAGCGCCAACAAGATGCGAGACCGAGCGTCGTTCGGGTCGATCGTCAGCAAGGTTCCGGCGAGCGTGACGAACACAGACGCTTCGCCCGCAGCGTGGAAAGCGTGAGTGCGAGCTAGGCGCACGAACGGGGTCACGACACCAGGTGACTGGTTTGGCGCGCCGCCGCCCGCCGATCCGTCTCCCGATTCGGGTCGCGACAAGGTGGGACGCGACAACGGCTGCCAGCCTGTGCCCATGCCATGATCCTTCACCACCCAAATCTACCGTGTTTCACCGGTTCGCTCGGGCCGACGTTTATTGAACAGCTCGCGGGACCGTCGACTCACCAGCCCCAAGACAGGGTTTCGGCAAGCAACGAGCCCCAACCCGGACTACCAGCGCTCCGTCCCTCCGCGCGTATCATCTGGGTCAGACCCAGAAGATACGCTCTGTGTCGGCTGGGATTCAGCGGATGCGTCGGGCCTTGGCCGGGTCTGGTTGGCCTTGAAGTTCGGGGTGCATGATTGTGGCCAGTACCTCGACCCCTTCGACGACACGGGGGCCGGGGCGCACGATGAAGGCATCGGCATCGATAGCCCACACTTGGGCCTTCGCGGGCAGGTTTCCTTGTGCAACGACCGACTCGGCCTGTTCGGCTGCGCCGTCGAGTCGAAAGCCGCATGGTGAGACGACAACGATCTCGGCTTCGCTCGCCGCGATTTGTTCCCATTCGACGCCAACCGAGTTCTCACCTGGTCGCCCGAGCAACGACTGGCCTCCTGCGGCCTCGACCAGGTCCGGCACCCAGTGACCAGCAGTGAACGCTGGATCTGTCCATTCCAGGACCAGAACCTTTGGTCGCGGTGCGAGAGCAACGGCCGCAGCGACGAAGGCGAGTCGCTGGCGGAGTTCGCTCTGGATTTCGCGGGCGCGGTCATGGGTGTTCGTCGCCAATGCGACCGTGGCGATCGAATCGATCACCTGATCGAGGGACATGGGATCGAGCGTGACGACGTCGGCGGAACACGCCAGGAACTCCAAGGCATCGTCGACCTCGGATACATCCACAGCGCACACCGCACATAGGTCCTGTGTGATGACCAGATCCGGATGGAGATCGGCGAACGCGCCGCGGTCGAGACGGTAGAGATCCTCGCCTGCGGCCATTCGTTCCTTGACCACAGCATCGATCTCGCTCGGTGTCAGATTTTCGGGTAGCGCCGACGTCGACACGATCCGTTTCGACTTCGCCTCGTCGGGAAAATCGCACTCGAAGGTCACACCCACGACCTGATCACCTAGCCCGAGATCAAACAAGATCTCCGTCGCAGACGGCAACAACGAAACAATGCGCACGGGGCAATCCTACGCTCCGGTCGCGCCGACATTCGCCGAAGTCTGCTGCACTACACGCACTTTTCTAGTCATCATCTGTGCCTGACCCCAATGTTGCATCCGACCGACCCAAGCCAGCATCCTGCGAAATGTGCTGCGATACACATACTTTTCCAGTCATCATCTGTGCCTGACCCCAATGTTGTGATCCCAATGTTGACGAGATGGAGTGGCCTGCCTCAGTCGTTGAATTTATAGCCGAGGCCTCGAATGGTGACGATGGTTTCGGGGTTCGACGGGTCGGCTTCGACCTTGTTGCGGAGACGTTTGATGTGCACGTCGAGGGTCTTCGTGTCGCCCACATAGTCATGACCCCACACTTGTTCGATGAGTTGATCACGAGTCAAGACGCGCCCGGCGTTCGACGCCAGTGCCACGAGAAGGTCAAACTCTTTCAAAGGCATGTCGACAGGTTCGCCGCGGACCACGACTTCGTGACGGCCGGCGTCGATGTGCACGTCGGCGACGTGGATGAGCAGGTCGGCGCTGTCGATCTCCGCAGTGTCTATGGCCGTGTCTTCGGTGGCAGAGCGCCGCAGCACCGATCGCATTCGAGCGACCAGTTCACGAAAGCGATACGGCTTGGTCACGTAGTCGTCGGCGCCGACTTCCAGTCCGACGACAGCGTCGATCTCTTCGCCTTTGGCCGTGACCATGATGATGGGTACGTCGCTCTTCGATCGAATCTCACGGCACACGTCGATACCGGAAATGCGTGGCAACATGACGTCGAGCAGCACGATGTCGGGTTCGTTCGCTTCGAAGCGGGTCAGCGCCTCGCTTCCGTCGCGAGCAATGTCGATCGCAAAGCCCTCTCGTGCAAGTCCAACCCGGAGCGCTTCCAGGAACGACTCTTCGTCCTCGACCACCAGCACTCTGGTGGGTTTCGGTTTCGCTTGTGAGTTCATGTGCCGACACCTTCGGCAGACTCACGTTCGGGGTTCGCAAGGTCCGCGGGCTCAGCCGGAGGAACCACGGGCAGCGACAAGGTGAACGTTGAACCGTCGCCCTCGAAAGACTCGACGCTCACATGGCCACCATGGTTCAGCGCCACATGGCGAACAACAGATAGACCAATACCCGTACCGCCAGTCGAGGCTTCGCGCGACCGGTCTACGCGGTAGAAGCGTTCGAAGATGCGGTCGAGGTCGCGGGCAGGAATGCCCCGGCCTGTGTCTTGCACCACCAGCGCAACGCCATCGTCGTCGAGCCGGGCACGGACGCTGACCGAGTCGCCCGGCGAGCTGTACTTGACGGCATTCTCGACCAGATTGACGAGGGCGGTGACCAGTTGAGCGCGATTGCCCGTAAGCGCAATTGGTTCACTGGGGGCAACGGCTCCAACAGTGACATCGCTCGATTCGGCGATAACTCGTGTGCGCTCCACTGCTTCGTCGAGCAGGCTCTGTGCCACGACTGCATCGGTGTAGGTCTCGGTGCTCGACTCGATCCGACTGAGTGCCAGCAGGTCGTCGATCGTCTCGGTCATTCGTTCGGTCTCGATGAGCAAGCGGTCGGTGAGTTGCGTGCGCGTGTCGTGATCGTTCTCGTCGATCAGCATTTCGGTGAGCAAGCTGACGGCGCCGATCGGGGTACGCAGTTCGTGGCTGAGATTGGCGATGAAATCACGCCGGGTCTTCTCGATGCGGTGATGGTCGGTCACGTCATCGATCACGGCCAACGCCCCGATCACACGATTGTTCGATCGAATCGGCACGGCATGGATGAACAGAGTGCGAGGGGGCGGGCCGAACACGTCGATCTCGCGCTCGCACGGTGTGCCCGTGGTCGCTTCGGTCAGCAGGTCTGCAGTGGCTGCATCGACCAGCGTTTTTTCGTGCGAACGAGTCGAAGTGTTCTCTGCCAAGCGGTTACGCACCAGCACCTTGCCGGCATGGTCGGTCACGATCACACCCGACGTCAACGCATCGAGCGACAACTCGAGCAGTTCGGTGTGCGCCTCGGCCGCTTCGGCATCGGCTCGTGCTTCGCTCAGCAGCCGTTTGTGCTCGCCGACCGGGTCACGCCCGGTTCGCCCGCCAATCGCTTTGGTCGTCGCAGCCAGCGTGCGGCGCGTCGTCCGTACTGCCGTTGCTGCCCCGATCACAATCGCAGTAACCACGATTGCGAGGACGACGACCATGTCAGGCTGCTTGGGCGATGACCTGAGCGATGAAGTCGCCGCAATCGATCGAGTTGGTTCCGACCAGCGAGCTCACTGCCGCATACCCAGCCATGACCAGGGCGGTGTCACTACCGGGTTCGACTTCGTCGTCGGTCGTCATGTAGCCCATGGTCAATGTGCTGTCGGTCTTGGTCTCGACATAGGAGCGATAGCGCGAGATCTGCGACACCGATGCTGCGGCCACACCGGCAAGCTCGGACAGTTCCAGACGTGGGACGTTGATGTTCAGTACCCCGTGCCCGGTGGCTGGTAGCAACTTCATCACCTGCACCGCCACCAAGGCGGCGGTGTCGAAACGCAGCGGCGCGTCATGGTCGTCGAACTTGTGCTCGGCGCTCACGGCGACCGCCGGCACACCGAACGCAGCGGCGGTGACTGCTGCAGACACCGTGCCACTGTGGCGAACTGCGCCACCGGTGTTCAGGCCCCAATTGATACCCGAAGCCACCATGTCGGCGGGCTCGCCGAACGCACCCCGCATGGCCAGCAGGGTGCACATGGCAGGTGGCGCAGCGACAGCATACGCCTCGACGTCGGGTGCCTCGGCCAACGTGCGTCGTTCATAGGCGATCTCTCGGCTCGTGCCGGTGAAACTGGTGCTGGACCGGCTGATGATCGACGTGCCGGCGCCGCTGTAGTCGCTGTCGGGGGCGACAACGATCGGCTCGTAGCCGTTGGCGACCAGCGTGGCGGTCAGCACACGAAGGCCTTCGCCATCTATGCCGTCGTCATTGGTTACGAGGACTCGTGTGGTCATGGTTATTCGTCTTCCGGGTCGGTGCCGGCAAGATCGCTGACATGTTCGGTCACTAGGGCAGCGCCGATGGCGCCACCTGCACTGCGATTGCGAGCCCGCTCGGCGCCGGCTTCTTCCGGGCGCCAGCCCTCGACAATGAAGCGAACCCACTCGCCCACGTTCACGGCGTGGTCGCCGACTCGTTCATAGAACCGACCGAGCAGAGCCATCTGGACCGAAGTCTGCGGGTCATTGTTGTGCACGCGGTGGTCTTCGAGCACCGAGGCCATGAGCTCGTTGGCGTAGTCGTCGAGTCGATCGTCGATGTCGTCGAGGGCGGCGCCAAGGGCAACGTCTCGACCGTCGTACGCCTCGGCCGCCAAGCGGAACAGGCGCTGGGCCTCTTCGCTCATCTTGGTGATGAGGCCCCGGGTCTTCGGGTCGTACTCGGTGCCGAACATGCGGCGAGTCGCCTTGGCGATGTTGACGACCAGGTCACCAGACCGTTCGATCTCGGGGTTGAGTCGAATGGCGGCAACGATCTCGCGCAGGTCGGTGGCCATGGGCTGTTGCAACGCCAGCAGCTGCGTGCACATGTTGTCGAGGTTGACCGACACCGCATCGAGCAGGTCGTCGTCGTCGATCAAACGCTGCGCCGCGTCGAGATCATTGTTCAGGAAGGCGTCGGTCGCCCGCGGGATCATCTCGGTGACCATGGCGCACATGCGAACGATTTCGGCGCGCACCTCGTCGAGGCTCGAGTGGAAGTTCGTGCGTAGCTGTGCGTCGGTCATGGGTTCTGCGATCTCAGCCGAATCGGCCGGTGATGTAGTTCTCGGTGCGCTCGTCGGCGGGGTTCGAGAAGATGGTGGTGGTGGCGTCGTATTCGACGAGCAGGCCAGTGCGTTGATCGTTCTGTTCGTCGACCTCGGCGGTGAAGAATGCGGTGCGATCGCTGACCCGAGCAGCCTGCTGCATATTGTGCGTGACGATCATGATCGTGTAGTCGTGCTTGAGCTCGGCCATGAGATCTTCGATACGTGCCGTAGCGATGGGGTCCAGCGCCGAGCAGGGCTCATCCATGAGCAGCACGTCGGGGCTCGACGCAATCGCACGAGCGATACAGAGTCGCTGTTGCTGACCGCCGGACATTCCGGTCGCCGATGCACTCAGGCGATCCTTGACTTCATCCCACAGAGCAGCGCGCTGCAACGAGGCTTCGACCAGGTCGCTCAGCTCACCCTTGTTCTTGACACCGGCGATACGCGGGCCGTAGGCAACATTGTCGAAGATCGACTTGGGGAACGGATTGGGCTTCTGGAACACCATGCCGATACGGCGGCGCACTTCGACCGGATCGACCTTGGGGTCATACAGGTCAACCCCGCGGTACTGGAGCAGGCCCTCGACTCGTGCGGTCGGAATCAGATCGTTCATGCGGTTGAACGAGCGCAACACGGTCGACTTGCCACAACCAGACGGGCCGATCAGCGCAGTGATCTCGCCTTGGTGGATATCCAGGTCGACGTCTCGCACGGCGCGGAAGTCGCCGTAGAAGACGCTGAGATCTTTCGTCTGGAACACGACATCGCTGGCCGTCGTGGCTTCAGCCGCCTGAGCGGTCTCGTCAATACTCAAGGTTTTGCCCTTCGCGGGAACATCGGTTGAGGTCACGCTAGTCACTTCTAGGCTCGCTTCTTCTCAAAGTAGTTACGGAGCAGCACTGCGACCGAGTTCATCATGATGACAAAGACCAGCAGGATGACGATCGCAGCGCCTGCGGCTGGCCCAAACCCCTCATCGACGCCAGAATTCCGTACCCAGCCAACAATGACGATGGGCATGGCGGTGAAACGGTCGGCGAACTGGCCAAAGAACTGGTCGAGACCGCTGAACATCGAGTCACGCGGGGCAAGTCGGCCGGTGATTGCACCCACCAAGATGAGGGGCGCAGCCTCGCCGACGGCTCGGGCCAACGACAACAAGGTGCCGGTCAGAATGCCGGGTGCAGCAAAGGGCAACACCTGGCTCTTGATGACTTCCCACTTGGTGGCCCCGACGCCGAACGCACCTTGGCGCAGGCTGTCGGGAACGGCTCGGACGGCTTCGGCTGCGGTGATGATCACGATCGGCAGCACCAGGATTGCCAGCGTGACCCCGCCGGCGAACAGCGAACTCTGGCCGGCTTCGGCCAAGACGTCTTCGTACTCGCCGTCGACCAGATTGATCTGCTGGAGCACCCAGAACAGGCCTCCGAAGATCGCGTTGATGATGCCGAAGAAGAAGTTGATGACCGACACGCTCTTGACGAACAGGAACAGACCGAGCAGGCCATAGACGACCGATGGGACCCCGGCCAGGTTGCGCACCACGATGTCGAGGATTGTGGTCAGGCGTGACCCGAACCAGAGGCGAATCTTGCGTCGACTGAGCCAGAGCCCACCTTCGCTCGCGACGGCCTCGCGGAAGTTGGCTGGGTCGCGAGGCGCGTACTCTTCGAGGTAGACCGCGGCGGCGATACCGATCGGGAACGCCAGCAGCACCACGAACGCCGCAATCCAGAACGACCCCAGAATTCCCTGACTGATGCCGAGTTGTTCATCTTCGCTTCGAGATCGAAGCGTGCCTGACCAGAAGTCGCCCAGGCGTTCACTGAGCACCGGCCAGCCATCGCCGATGACCTGCGCCAGCAGCACGACCAGAATGATCACGCTGAGCGCCAGCGCGACGAACAGCACCACTTGGAACAGACTCAATGTGCCCAGATATTGGCTTGCGGCCAGCGCGGCGGTCACCACGGCGACGCCGGCCAGCACGCCCCACACCCAGCCGCCGGTGGCGAACTCGGGGTCGAGCAGCCGCTTGACGATGACCAGACCAGTGCCAACGGTGGCGAGCCCGAGTGCGACCTGCTCGAGTTCCAGCATGACGCTCCGGCTCGGCTTGCCGACGCTGCGGCCGATGAAGAAGGTCCAGATGACCAGCGGAACCAGCAGCAGATAGACCATGTCGCTGAGCCCGCCTCGTGTCAGCTGACGAGCCATCAGCAGCACGGCTCCGCCACTGAATATCGCAAAGGTGAACCGGTCGGAGTTGACTCGGCGGTCGGCGCCGAACAGGTTGAACTGCTTGCCGACCAGCACGACTGCGCCGGCCAGGACGAGCAGCAGTGCGACCGGCGGGAGGAATCCGGAGAACCAGGCGGTGGCGCTGCCGATGTCGGCGTACCAGGTCACGAACATGGCAACGACGGCGAGCAGCCCGCCAGCCGCAGCCAGCGACGTCCACACCATGGCGACGGCCCTGGCATCGGCGCCGCGGCGTTTGATGGTCTCTTCGACTCGAGCGGTGGTGTCGCCGCTGCCCAAGGTGGTAAGCGACATCAGTAACGCTCCCGCACTCGGGCCACAAATCGCCCAGCGACCACATTCAGCAGCAGCGTGAGAACGAACAGCACCAAGCCCACGAAGTACAGGCTTTGGAACGTGAGCCCTTCGCCGACGACGCTGTCGGTACCGGTCGCCAGCGACGCCATTCCGGCCGTCATGGTGAGTCCGCCGTCGAACGGCGACGAAGTGAATGTTGCGGCATCGGCCGCGCCACCCGCCATGAACACCACCATGGTTTCGCCGAGTGCCCGGGATATGCCGATGATGAATGCAGCCACGATGCCCGACACCGCTGCAGGAAGAACGACTTGGCGGGTGGTGGTGGCCTTGCGAGCGCCCAGACCGGCGCTTGCTTCGCGAAGTTCTCGGGGCACCGATGCCAGGGCATCTTCGGCGACCGAAGCCACCAGGGGAATCGTCAGAATGCCGACGCCGATGGCGGCGGCTGCGAGCTGGCCGCTTCGTTTCACGGTGAAGGCATTTTCGGCGGGACATGCCGACGTGTCACCGGCAACGGGTGAGCACGCGCCGGCGACCGAGTTGACCCACCAGAACAGCACGAACACCATGCCGATCAATATGGCCAGGGTGACGACTCGCTTGACGATCATGGCGGTCGTTGCACTGGAGTCGCGCCAGGCACGTACTGCCCACATCGCTACACCGGCGGCGGCGCTGACCGAGATGGTGTAGCCGATCCACAACCAACCGTTGCGGCCGATTTTCTCGATCAGTTGGGGGCTGATGAAGAACAGGGCGAAGAAGCCCAGCACCACCGATGGCACTCCAGCCAGCACTTCGAGCACCGGCTTGAGAATGCTGCGGGTGCGACGACTGGCATATTCACTGAGGTAGATGGCTGCTCCCAGGCCGAGTGGCCCGGCGACCAGCATGGCCACCACGGTGACGATGACCGACGCCACGAGCAGGGTGGGCATGTCGTATAGGCCACGACGGGGGAACCAGCCGGTTTCGCCCCAGACAACCGACCAATCGACCTGCGTGATGAAGGTCCAGGCTTCGCGGATCAGGCTGAAGATGATCAGAACCGAAATGAGCACCGACACCAACGCGGCAGCAAAGAAGAAGGCACGGATGATGGCTTCCTTGAACTGACGACGTTGCGGTCCGGCGAGAGCCTCGATCGTGGTCGGTCTTCGATCCCGTGCAGCGGTGACCACGCTGGTCACAGAGAAATCAGTCATGGCGTTGAACCTACCGGTGTGTCGAGAGTGTGATGGTTGACCCGAGCCGGGAAGTGCAGTGCGCCCACGGGGGCGAGGCCGCTACTGCACATCCCGACTGATCTGAGTCGTTCAGCCCTGCCAGGCTGCGGCGACGTCGGCTTTGGCGTCGTCGGACAGTTCGACGTAGCCGACCGAGGCCACGGCGTCGGTCAGGCCGGTGGTGACATAGAAGTCGACGTAGCCGGCGAGCGCAGGGTTGGCTTCGGCCTTGGCGTTGTTGACGTAGATGTACAGATTGCGGCTGATCGGGTACTCGTTGCTGGCAATCGTGTCGGCGTTGGCTTCAACACAACCGTCGCCGCCATCGACCTGCAACAGCTTGGTGCCCTCGGCACCATCGGCAAAGGCGAACCCGACCCAGCCCAAGCTGCTGTCAGAACTCTGAATGCCCGACAGGATCACATTGTCGTCAGCCGACGGGCTGTAGGTCGAGCGAGTCGAAGCCTCTTGGCCACGTTCGTCGGCAAGGTCCTCGATCACGATCTCCACGAAACTGTCATAGGTGCCGGACTCTTCACCAGGACCGAAGATGTCGAGCGGCTCGTCTGGAAGATCGGTACCCGTGATGGCGTTGGCGTCAGCCCAGCTGTTCACACCGTCTGATTCCGGCCCGATCAGACCGTACAGATCACCGAAGGTCACACACTCGACAGCGTCGTTGTTCTCGCTGGTCATCACACCAATGCCATCGATGCCAACCAAAATCTCGGTGTACTCGATGCCAGCAGCTTCACAGTTCGCTGCCTCTTCTTCCTTGATCTGGCGAGACGCATCACTGATATCGGACTCACCATTGCAGAACTTCTGGAAACCATCACCAGTACCAGGACCCTCGACATCGACAAACACGCCAGGAGCGACATCCTCATACAACTCCGCAACCCGCACCGAAATCGGCTCCACCGTCGACGAACCCGAGATGAACACCTCACCCTCCAAACCGGAAGGATCGACATCGGAACCAGCGTCTGCGGCACCCTCGTCGGTGCCGCCGTCGTCGGTCGTGGATTGGTCGGTGTCGGTCGAGGCGACTTCGCCTTCGGAAACATCACTGCTGTCGCCACATGCAACGGCGAACAGCGCCAGAGCCAGCACCAGGCTTACTATTCGCCACACTGACGAACGGGGGGTGGTCATGCTTGTTTTCCTCCAAGGATGGGGTGGTGGCAGCGCGTCAATCGCCTAACTGCCAACAAGCACGCTAAAGAGCCGACCTTGCCCTCTTCCCACCCCCGGGTTAACGCCAGGTAAACGACCACGACAACCACTGGTCGCCCGTCACAGTGTTTCACCGCGCCGCTCGGGGCGACATTCGTCGCACACGGTTACCAACCGGTTGCGGCGGCTCCGTCCCTCGCCCGGGCTGGCGTGCGCCGTGTATCTTCTGGGTCTGACCCAGAAGATACGCCGCCTACAGGTGGGTTTCGTTTTGGGTTTGGCGGCGGATTTCTTTAACTGCCTGGTGCGCTTCGACGAGCACGGCCTGGTCGTGCACGTGGGTGAGCAGGGTGACTGCTTGGGATCGCTTTACCCAGGTGACGGCATCAACTTCGTCGTTGACGACGAATTCGCCACTGCGGGCTTGCATGAGCCAGTACTTGACTCGCTTCTGCCTGCCGCTGGGGGTGATGTATTTCACCGGGCTCAATTTCGCAATCACTTCGCACACCAAGCCGGTTTCTTCCTTGACTTCGCGCAGCGCAGCGTCGCGATGCTTTTCAGATCGATCGAGTTTGCCTTTCGGTAAGGACCAGTCGTCGTACCGGGGGCGGTGGATCAGCAAGTAGCGCGGCTTGCGCTTGGACATGTCGACGACGACGCCGCCAGCGGCTTCGATGCGGTCTGCTCGACGCATGATCAATTCCCTTGCTGATGCAGTAGGACGTGCATCTCAATGGTGCCAGACGGGTCGGGGGCGGTCCAGGATCCATCGGCTTGGAGTGACCAGGCGCGCCGGTTGTCGGCCAGGTTGGCTTCTATGATGTGATCAAACTTTTTGCGGGTCATAGGGTCATTCACCGGCACGAGCGCTTCGACTCGACGATCGAGATTACGACTCATCAGATCGGCAGATCCCATCAGATAATGAGGTTTGCCTTCGCCTTCGCCGTTCGCGAACCAGTAGCAGCGCGCATGTTCGAGATAGCGGCCGAGCACGCTGCGCACGGTGATGTTCTCGCTCAGGCCGGGCACGCCGGGACGCAGCGCACACATACCGCGCACGATCAACTCGATGCGCACGCCTTGCTGCGACGCCGCGTAGAGCTCGTTGACCATGCCGGGATCAACGAGCGAGTTCATCTTCATTCGGATGTGGCCGTTGGCACCCACTGCGGCCTCGTTCTGGATCAGTTCGACCAGCCGGGGCCGCATGTCTGCGGGCGCTACGACGAGGCATCCATAATCCACGGGTGCGTGAAACCCAGTGAGCGAGTTGAACATTGCGCTCAGGTCGGCGCCGAAGCGAGGGTCACTGGTGAACAGGCCGACATCGGTGTAGAGCCGGGCGGTGAGGGCGTTGTAGTTTCCCGTGCCGAAATGGCAGTACCGCACGAGCTTCTCTTCTTCTCGGCGGACGACCAACATGGTCTTGGTGTGGATCTTGAGTGAGATGAAACCGTAGGCGACGTGGGCGCCTGCCTGTTCGAGTCGTCGCGCCCAGTTGATGTTGGCGGCTTCGTCGAATCGAGCCTTGAGTTCCACGACCACCACGACCTGCTTGCCCGCCTCGGCGGCGCGTACCAGCGCTTCGACGATGAGCCCATCGCCGGACATGCGATACATGGTCATCTTGATCGCCTGGGTATGCGGATCGTCGGCAGCGGCATTGATGAACGCCAGCACCGAATCATCGAAGGAGTCGTACGGATGGTGAACGAAGATGTCGTTCTTGCGGATGCGGTCGAACAACTCGTCGGGTGAGTTGATCCCGACAAACTCTTCGGGCGTGCGGGGCCCGAACGGCCTCAGATTGAAGTCGTCTCGGTCGCCGACCAGCTTGTCGATGTTCGCGTAGCTGGCCAACCCGACGCGGCCCTGCACCTCGAAGAACACGTCGGGCTCGATGTCGAGCTCGCTGCCCAGGATTTCGCGCAATTCTTCAGTGGCATCGGACTGGATCTCGATGCGCACGACCTCGCCATAGCGACGCCGACGCAACTCACTCTCGACCGCCGTGAGCAGGTCGTCGTCATGATCGTCGAGCGTGTCGGCGGTCACGGAGATGTCGGCGTTTCGAGTCACCCGGAACACGGTGCGCTCGATGATCTCAAGGCCGGGGAAGAGGCTGTCGAGGTTGGCGGCGATGACTTGTTCGAGCGGCACTGCTTTCTCTCGCAGGTACACGTGGCGCCCGAGCAGGTCCGTTGGCACCTTGACCCGGGCGAATCGTCGAATGCCGCTGTCGGGGTCGGCAATGAGCAGTCCCAGGTTGAGCGAAAGCGTGCTGATGTACGGAAAGGGGTGCCCGGGATAGACGGCCAGCGGCGTCAAGATCGGAAACACCTGATCGACATAGAATTCGCTGAGTTCAGCCTGTTCGCCTGGCGTCAGGTCCTTCCAGTTGACGAGCAACAGCGGCTTGGCGGCCTGCGCCATGTCGTGGCGAAGCTCGTTGGTGATGCGCTGGGCTTCGTCATGCTGCAGTCGAGCCTGTTCCAGCGAGAGATCAAACTGTGTTTGTGAGGTGACGCCGTCGTCGACGATGCGGATTCGCCCGTTGCGGGCGTCGTCTTTCATCGAGCCGACGCGCACCAAGAAGTACTCGTCGAGGTTGGCAGCCCAGATCGACACGAATCGCATTCGGTCGGCGAAGGGCAACGAGGTGTCTTCGGCGAGCGCCAACACCCGGCGGTTGAACTCGTGCCAGGACAGTTGTCGATTGATGAAGCGCGATGCGGTGTCGGGCAGAGCGGGCTGGCTCGCAGTCATCGTGGCTCGCCGAACAATGTGTGGCCGCCACCCCGGTTCGCAGACTCAGGTACGTGCGTTGCTGCCCGGTCCCCGATCAGCATGGCCTAGCTGGTCTCTTCCTCGTCGTAGCCGAGGTCCCATTCGAGCAGGATGTTCGAACGTTCGGCGTCGCGGTTGACACGCTCTCGGTTACGGCGAAACTGTGGATCATGCGGAGGCAGCAACAGCAGCCGGGCCATAACCCGGAGCTTGAACGACTCGACAAAGCCGCCGTCGCCGAAGTCGCTACGGAAATCCCAGTGGGGCGAGGTCGGGCCGAGATACACGATTTTCACGTGTGCTTCCGGCGCGATTGGCTCGCCGTTCTCGTCAACCGCTCCGGTTGTCTGCATGTCTGACATGCCAGCAGCCTAGGCCGATTCCCCGCCCGCACCGCCCAAGCTTGATGAACACGAGTACTTCGCTGTCAACGCTGCACCATTGTCTCGATGCCGGACCCCGGTGCGCGCACCGGGGTCAGGGTCGACTGACCGCTACAATGCCGATGTCAACTGGCGGTCAGGTAGATTTCTAGGCCGCCGACAGTGCACATCGAAAGCGACAGCTGTGATTGCTGACTCACCTCAACTGCCATATGTTGCCCTCGACTGCGTTGATCGAAAGCCTGAGCCGTGCCCGGTCGGCTTCGGCGCGCGATCTGAAAGACAAACCCAATGAGTGAAACCAAAGAGAGTATTGCGACAGCAGTGCAAGAATCGATGCTGGAAGTCGCTGCCTTGATGGAAGTTTCGCTCGTCCACGACATTTCAGGCGACACGGTACTGCTGGAGACCGGACTCGATTCGTTGGCGTTCGCAATGCTGGTGGCGTCGCTGGAGGAACGTCTCGGCTACGACCCCTTCGTGATCTCTGACGCCGCCAACTACCCGACGACCGTTGACCAGTTTGTCGACTTTTACGTCGAAAATCAAAAGTAGGCATGTCGCTCAAAGAAGTACTCGGCAACGTTGACCTCTCGAGTGGCTCAGCAATCGACACCAAGACCTCTCTCTCCTGGGGTGAACTGCTCGCAGTGGGTCTGACGGGATCAGACAGACTGCCGCCCACGGTCGTTGTCTCGACCTCCGATCCCCTTGATCTGCTGTCGTTGATGCTGACCCTTGACGGCGAAGTCAATAACCTTGCGTTGGTATCCGCGGGAACTTCGCACGCCGACTTGAGCCAAAGGATGGCGCACGTCGGCGAATACGTTGTCGTCTCGAACGATTCATCGATACCGAACTCGCTGTCTGTGACCGAGTTCGTGCGCCGATATCGGGCTGCAACGAAAAAGCAGAGGACTGCATGGTTGCTGTCCACATCTGGAACCACTGCCATCCCCAAGCTCGTTTCGCATTCTGTGAGGTCCCTGACTCGCACCACTCGCCTGAATGCGGGAGACGCCTTCGTGTGGGGGCAGCTATATGATCCTTGTCGCTTTGCAGGCCTACAAGTGGTGTTGCAAGCCGTGCTGGGCGGCAGCTCGATCGTGTTCCCGAACCCGCAAGACGACCTGTCGGCTCAACTGGCGTTTCTGGCAGCTAACGGCGTGAACGCGCTGTCCGCAACGCCGACGCTTTGGCGAAAGATCTTGATGACGCCGAACTCCGATCAGCTGTCACTTCGAACGATCACACTGGGTGGTGAAATCGCAGATGATCGAATCCTGGCCGCGGTAGCCCGGTCATTCACGGGGGCAAGGGTCCGGCACATCTACGCATCGACAGAGGCCGGCACGGGGTTTTCGGTGACCGATGGTAAGGCCGGGTTTCCGATCGGTTACCTCGATGGAGAGCATCACGGAACCAGAATGCGCATTGTCGACGACACGCTGCTGATCCACGCCAAAGGCGGCGATTCCAGCTACGTGGGTGAGAACCGCAGATTCGCTGACGCAGACGGTTTCATCAACACTGGCGACCAGGTTTGCGTCGAGGGTGACCGAGTGTTCTTTCTTGGGCGAACGAGTGGCGTGATCAATGTGGGGGGCAACAAGGTGTATCCCGAACACGTCGAGAGCGTGTTGGCCCAGGTCCCCACCGTCGAACTCGTTCGCGTCGTCGGCAAGGACAACTCTGTCGTCGGACAACTCGTGGTTGCAGAGGTTTTGCTGAGCGCTGAAGCCGATCAAGCGGCAGCCAAAGCAGCATTAATGCAGGTTGCATCGGCCCAGCTCCAGAAGCATGAACGGCCCTTCAGTTACCAGTTCGTCGACAACATCGAGCATTCGACCACCGGAAAAGTGCAGCGACGATGACTGAGGTGGTCGTTGTCACCGGCGCAGGGCGCGGGCTGGGTTTGACCATTGCGGGCGAGCTTGTTCGAGCCGGCTTCAGCGTGATCGCGGTGTCGCGCACCGAGACGTCGGAAATCAAGAAACTGGGGGGAACCAACCTCGCCTTCATTCGCTATGACTTCAGTGACCTCGACGGAATACATCAGCTTTCCCAAGACATCATCGCCATGGCCTCCGAGAGATTCGGTGCACCGGTGTACGGCTTGGTCAACAATGCAGCGATCGGAACCGACGGGGTCCTCGGCACGCTGCACCGAAGCGATATCAGGGAGCTGATCGACGTCAACGTACAAGCCCCGATCCTGCTGACGAAGTTCCTCTCGAGGCATATGATGCTGAAGCTGACGAAGGGACGCATCATCAATATCGGTTCGATTATTGCCAGCACCGGATATTCCGGTCTGTCGGTCTATGGCGCGTCCAAGGCCGCCATGGAGGGATTTTCCAGATCATTGGCACGAGAAGTGGGCAAGCGCGGAATCACCGTGAATGTTGTCGCGCCAGGCTTCATGGAGACCGAGATGACCTCGATCTTGGGAGACGATCACCTGGAACGAATCCGCCGCCGAAGCGCGTTGGGAGAGTTCGCGACAACCGAGTCCGTGGCCGGTGCAGTCGTCTACCTCCTGAGCCCTCCCGCCGACACTGTCACCGGTTCGGTGATTACGGTAGATGGCGGTTCGACCGCGTGATGCAACCCGATTGACGACGTGAGCTTGCCCGCCACAAGATTCAACTCATTGGATTGATAGCGAATGTCCCTCGACAAAACACTCAACACGGCGACCAATCAGCGCCATTACGACTACATCGCCGAAGCTTGGCAGCATCTGCTCGGGCAGAATTTTCACTGGGGATACTTCGAATCAGACGATGAACCTCTCGAGTCCGCCACGATCAATCTCATCGACAAGCTCGTCGGTCCAATAGCGATCGAGCCAGGTCAACACCTGTTGGATGTCGGTTGCGGGATTGGTGAACCAGCACGCTATCTCGCCGAGAAGTTCGGCTGTCGAGTTACCGGATTCAGCACCAGCCCCGAGGGCATCGATCGTGCCTTGTCAATAACGAAGCAAGCAGGGCTGACCGACACCGTGAAGTTCGAAGTTCGCGACGCACTGGACAACCAGCTCGATGGACAGACTTTCGATTCCGTTTTTCTACTGGAGATGTCTCACCTGATTCGGGACAAACTCAAACTCTTGATCGAATCATCGCGACCTCTTCGGACTGGCGGCGTACTGTCGCTGTGCGACCTGACTTTGCAACGCCGACTGTCCGCCAAAGAAATCGTCGCCCATCACTCCGAGATACAAATTTTGGAACGATGTTTCGGGAAGGCACGGCTCGAGCCGCTCGGCTACTACGTGCGCGCCTTCGAGCACTGCGGCTACGAAGACATTCAAGCAATCGACATCTCCAACCGTGTGACTCCCACGATACGACATTGGCGAGACAACGCTATAACCAACCGTGCAGCACTGGTTGAGCATGTCTCTCGCCAAGACGTCGATGACTTCGTTCGTTCGTGCGACATTCTGCAGGAGCTGTATTCCAGCGGAGCCTGGGGATACGGAATCATAAGCGGACGAAAGAGCTCGCCTGCCGAGATTCCCTTCGACCCGGAATTCGACAAGGCGCTGTTCTAGGAATTCGATGTCGAACGGCACGTCTTGGGGCGTTTCATGACTCAGGTTGACATAGTGCTGTTTGGTGGCGGTGGTGGTGCGGTGGAGATCGCCCGCTACATCACCGACAGCAACCGGCATTCGACCTCGACGTCGCAAGCGGTCGTCACCGATCTGGTTGATGAGGGAACCGGGCGCGTGGACGATCTCGAACATATTCTCGGACACTCGATCTCAGTGCACTCCGACATTTCGACGGTCAAGGATCTCGCAGACAAGCAATTTCTCCTGACTCTCGGAAACAATCCCCTGCGCCACGACAAATTCGCCGGGCTGAAAGCGCAGGGCGTCAGCTTCCATACGGTCATCCACCCGAGTGCTCAAGTCCCAGAGTCCGCCAGAGTAGGCGAGGGTTGTGTGATATCACCCTTCAGTCTGGTTGGCGAGTTCGCTCGGTTGGACGCCAACACGTTCGTCAATGTTCGGTGCACTATCGGGCACGATGCGCGGATCGGCTCATCGAGCATTCTGTCGCCACATGCGGTATTGGGTGGATCGAGCCAGCTCGGCGACGCGGTTTACCTGGGGTCCGGCGCAATTGTGAATCCCGGCGTGCACGTCGGTTCACACTCGAAGGTTTCCTCTGGTGCAGTCGTAAACAGCAGAATCGAAGCCGGTTGTGTCGCTTTCGGGAACCCGGCAAAGGGAAAGCAAGTGTTTGATCCCGCCACAGGACACTCGCGTTTCGCAGCGCGCTCCTGAGATAAGCGATGATTCGGGTCAGTCGCCGTTGGAGGCGTCGGCTCGGGTACCGAGCGATACCTCGACGTCTTGGCTGGCACCGCGTCGCACGAACTCGATGCTGATGACGTCGCCCGGGTCCTGGTTGCGGATGATGCGGGCCACGTCTTCTGGTGTGGCCACTGCAGCGCCATTGATGCCCACGATCACGTCGCCGACTTCGAGGCCGGCTCGTTCGGCAGCTGAGCCTTCGAACACGTCGATCACAAAGACGCCGTCTTCGCTGGTGACGCCAGATTGGTCTCGCTGCGCCTCGGGGACGGTGGCCAGCGAGCGGCTCGATGCCCCGAACCAGGCGGTGTCCGGGGTGAGTGATGCGTCACCTTCGGCGAAGCCCTCCAGGAAGTCCTGCACCGAGTCGATGGCAATGGCGAAGCCGACGTTCTGGGAGCCTTCGATGATGGCGGTGTTGATGCCGATGACTTCGCCAGCAGCATTGACAAGTGGCCCGCCCGAGTTGCCGGGGTTGATGGCGGCATCGGTTTGCAGCAGGTTCTCGAAGCTCAATCGGCCAGCATCGATCTGTCGATTCTTGGCCGACAAGATGCCGAGCGTGACCGTGGGATCGCCGCCCAGGCCGAGTGCGTTGCCGATCGCAAGCACCTGATCGCCAACCAGCAGTTGTTCAGCGGTGCCCAGGGTCGCAGGCAACGTGTCGGTCACACCCTGAACCTGAACGAGGGCTACGTCTTCGGCCACGATGCTGGACACCACGGTTGCGGGTGCTCGGGTGCCGTCGAAGAACACGACTTCGACCGTGTCGGCGTCTTCGATGACGTGGGCGTTGGTCAAGATCAGGCCGTTGGTGTCGACCACGATGCCCGAGCCGGAGCCTCCGAACACGCCACGCAAGCTCTCGACATTGGTTTCGATGGCCACTACCGAGGGCGATACGACCGACAGCACGCCTTGCACGTCGAGTGACTCGCCCCGCAGGCTCAGGTTCTCGCCGCCGACCACGCCGCTTCCGCCGCCCAGGCTCACGAGTGAGGGCTGATCATCGTCGAGTAGCAGGAAGGCACCAATAACCGATGCTGCCACCACCAGCGCTATTGCCGAAGCGAGCGCGGCGAGCGGCCATGGATTGATCCACCAGGGATCCTGGCGTGGCTCGGCCACCGTGGTCGTCCCTGGCTTGGGGTTCGGCAGGGGCGCATACAGATTCTGTGCCGGTTCATAGGTCGGCGGGGTCGCAGGCAGCGCACCCAGTGGATTGTCGCCGCCCATTCCGAAGTACGAGGGGGTCTGAGCAGGAGTGTCGGTCGAATCAGCCACGCTCCCCCATCATCGCCGAAGAATGGCCCGATAGCTACGCGGTACGAGCAATGAGATCCAAAAGGGAAATGGAACTCGGAAATGGGAACGCTGCCGGCTGGCTCGATAGGCGTGAGGAACGCGGCGTCGCTACGCTGGCCCACGGGTTCGACGTGTCGGCCATTGGCCTCACCGCCGGCCGAGACTCCCTCGGCGATGATCAGCTCGCTTCCGGGCCCCGGCCAGTGGATGCGACAGTCGTCGAGTTGGTCTGGCAGCTCAGCCCGTTGATGTAGAACCACATGGCGAGGCTAACAACAAAGGAATCTGGAAGTTTCAGCCATCAGAATCGCTGCAATTGCAACGATCTACGCGCGAAAATCGACAGAAATCTCACATTTACGCTCGCTTTCGCGGCCCTGTGGCGTAATTGGACTCGTAAGCGACGTCGAAGGAGACAACTCGTGGACACGTCTTGGATGGCAGAAGGTAATTGCGCAGGCCAGGCTCCCGATCTTTTCTTCCCCAGTGATGGGGTTGGAGTCGAGGTAGCCAAAAAGGTGTGCATCGACTGCCCTGCGACCGACGCATGCCTCGAGTACGCCTTGACCTTTCGCATCGAACATGGTGTGTGGGGAGGGTGTTCCGAGCGCCAACGACGTCGCATCTTGAAGGCTCGCCGCCTCGCTGTGCAGAGTGAAGCGGTGAACGCTTAGGTATAGAGGTCCTCCCGCCTTTATCCGACAGATCCGGGCACGCCGTGCAGGGCGTGCCCCGATCGCGTCTGGGGCGGTGTTCAGCCGCTCCGCTCGGGCCGACGTTCGTCGAACATAGCTGCAGGTCGGTTGCTCCGCATCGGGGTCAGGCATCGATGATGACGGCCAAAGACGGTGAATCGGCGCACACTCATGCGTCACTGCGTTTGGGCCGACGTTCGTCGGACATGGATTCCACCGAGTGTTGCGGTTAAGTTCGGTGCATGAACGAAGTAGTGATTGTCGAAGCTGGCCGCTCCCCTATTGGTAAGCGCAATGGGTCCCTCGCCGGAGCCCATCCTGCCGATGTTCTCGGGCCGGTCATGATGGAAGTCATCAAGCGTGCCGGAATTGCATCGTCTGACGTTGGTCAAGTGGTGGGCGGCTGCATCAACAAGGTTGGTGCTCAGGCCATGAACATCACTCGCACGGCGTGGCTCAGCCATGGCGGGGCCGAAGAAGTCGCCGCCACCACCATCGACGCCCAGTGCGGTTCCTCGCAACAGGCAGTGAATCAGGCGCATGCGTTGATTGCCTCGGGCATCGAAGACGTGGTCATGGCATGTGGTGTCGAAGCCATGAGCCTGCTTCCCATCGGCTCTGATGCTTTCGCCGGCAAGAAGGCTGGCCTGGGCAGCCCGATGAGTCGGACCTACTTCGGCCACTACGAGTTCATCAGCCAGTTCGAAGGCGCCGAGCGCATCGCCGAGAAGTATGAGATCACCCGTGACGACACCGACCGCTTCGGTCTGCAGTCCCAGGAACGGGCCGCCGTGGCAGTGGCCGAGGGCCGCTTCGAGACCCAGATCATTGCGGTCGATGCTCCGGTGCTCGATGCCGATGGCAACAAGACCGACGACAAGATCACGGTTACTCGCGACGAGATTCCTCGTGACACCAGCCTGGAGAAGCTGGCTCAGCTCAAGCCGGTCGCCCGTGAAGACGGCGTGCACACTGCTGGTTCCTCGTCACAGATCGCCGATGGCGCCAGCGCCGTGCTGATGATGAGCGCCGACAAAGCCAAAGAACTCGGTATCAAGCCGCTGGCGCGCATAGTGCAGAGCGCATTGGTTGGCTGTGATCCAGTACTCATGCTCGAAGGCCCGATTCCGGCAACCCGTAAGGTGCTCGAAGCCGAGGGCCTGACCGTCGACGACATCGACGTGTTCGAGATCAACGAGGCGTTCGCCTCGGTCGTGCTGGCGTGGAGCAAGGAACTCGGCCCCGATATGGACAAGGTCAATCCCAACGGCGGCGCCATCTCACTGGGCCACCCACTCGGCGGCACCGGTTGCTTTCTCACCACCAAGGCGGTGCACGAACTCCAGCGCACCGGTGGCCGCTACGGCGTGATCACCATGTGCTGCGGTGGCGGCCTGGGCACCGGCACCCTGATCGAACGCCTCTAGTTTCCACAAGCCGAATTGTCCATGCGCCTGGCGCATGGACAATTGGGAGCCAGCGGGCCTGTGCCGATTCCGCGATTAGGCGGTCTCGTCGTCTTTCACGCCCTCGGACACGCCGTCTTGGAACTCTTTTTGGGCTTGACCGATCGAGCGAGCGAGTTTGGGCAGCTTGGCGCCGCCGAAAACCACAAGAACGATGACCAATATGATGATGAGCTCTGTTGCTCCGAGATTCATGGGTCGAGCCTAGCCGGAACTGCCTGTGACAACCCGGCGGTGGGGTTCAGGCCGTGATCTCGGTGAGCCCAGCCTGGCGGCTGGCGTTGCGCTGGCGGCGGATGCGGCGACGCTCTCGTTCGCTCATTCCGCCCCAGATGCCGAACTTCTCGCTGTTGGCCAGCGCGTACTCGAGGCAGTCGTTTTGCACGATGCAATTGCGGCACACCTCTTTGGCCTCGCGGGTCGAAGCACCGCGCTCGGGGAAGAACAAATCAGGGTCTACGCCCAGGCAGTTCGAGAACTCTTGCCACGAACGATCCAGCATGTTTTTGCGACGCATTGCGCCTCCTCAAAGGGAATCCACCCTTTGTAATTACAACGATGTCATCATTGTGTCAGCGGGAAACCCAAAAACGCAAGGGCGATCTGCCTTTTTGCGCCTTTTTTGGCGTATTTTTGCGGTTTCAGCTTGAAAATGGCCGAAAACAGGCCCCGGCGAGTCACAACCACGTCTGTTAACAGTGTCCACAGGAGCAACATCGGGTCTTGATCGAGGCCCAATCGCAACGCTTGTTGTGGGCAACAACCCAAGTCCGCTAGCTTCGGGCGATGACACCATCGAGTGAGGCTGCGGCTCAGCCCTCGGTTTCGCCCACGGTCGAAGCCGCAGTTCAGGCCATTTCCGAGCCCAGGGTCGCCTTGGTCACCGGCGCGTCCAGCGGCATCGGAGCAGCCGCCGTTCGGGCATTGTGCGCCCAGGACATCGTCGTACACGCCGCGGCCCGCCGCGTCGATCGCCTGCAGTCCCTGGCCCGGGAAACGGGCTGTATCGCACACCAGCTCGATGTCACCGACGCACCCGGTGTGCAAGCGTTGATGGGCCAGATCGCACCGATCGACGTTCTGGTCAACAATGCCGGACTTGGGCGTGGCTGGGGCTCGCTGGCCGAAGCCACCTACGCCGATATCGAGGTCACGGTGGCAACCAATGTGACCGCAGCAATCCATATTGTGCAGGCCGCTCTGCCCGCCATGATCGAGCGGGGATCGGGCCATATTGTCAACGTCGGGTCGATGGCGGGTCTGTATCCGCTCGGCGCCGCGCTCTATGGCGCCACCAAGGGTGCCATGCATCGTCTGTCCACGAACCTGCGGCTGGAGTTGCAAGGCACCGGCGTGCGGGTGACCGAGATCTGTCCTGGGCGAATTCAGACCGAGTTCTACCAGGTAGCGGTCGACGACGAAGCCACTCGATCGGCGATTCTCGACACCGGCGGCCACGAAGTCACCGCGGCCGAGTGTGCCGACACCATTTTGTACGCCATCAATGCCGCTGCACACATCAACATCAATCGCATCGAGCTGCAGCCCACCGAGCAAACCTATGGCGGAAGTCAGTACGTGTTACGAGAGAGCGAACAGTGAACTTCGCCGCCGGCTCTTTCGCCGACCAGGTGATCGCGATCACGGGCGCAGCGTCGGGGATGGGAGCGGCCTGTGCGGCGGCATTCGCCGAGCTGGGCGGCACGGTGGCGATCATCGACATCGATCAGGAACGAGCGCTGGCGGTGGCCGATCGGCTGGCACTCGATGCGCCGATCGTCGGCGACGTGGCCAACAGCGCGTTCTGCGAGCAGGCCATCGAGACGATCATCGATCGCCATGGTCGGCTCGATGTGCTGGTTAACGCGGCAGGCACGATCCATCGTGCCGATGCCGTGGGCACCAGCGACGATGACTGGCGCCGGGTCATGGGGGTCAACGTCGATGGCATGTTCTATCTGAGCCGGGCGGCGGTCCGTGGCATGACCGAGCAGGGCGGCGGCGCCATTGTGAACTTCGGCAGCATCTGGGGCGGGGTGGCTTCGGCGGGCTCCACGGCGTACTGCGTGTCGAAGGGAGCCGTGCACCAGTTGACCAGGGCCATGGCGCTCGATCATGTCGAGCAGGGGATCCGGATCAACGCCGTGGCACCCGGCGAGGTACACACGCCCATGTTGTCGAGCCAGCGCGCCACTCCCCCATCACAGCAAGAGCTGCAGGCCCTGGCCGACGCCACCATTCCTATGAAGCGACTGGCGGAACCACACGAGATCGCCAATGTGGTGGTGTTCCTGGCCAGCAAAGACGCCAGCTACATGACCGGCGAGATCGTGCACGTCGACGGCGGTTACACCGCCAGGTAACCGTCGATGAGACCCGGTGGAGCTACTGAGCTAGTTCTTGTCGGTGGACAACCCTGGAGTCAGTTTGATTTGGTCAGCCCAACCAACGATGTCATCGAGCTGTGCGTCGTGCCCGCTCGACGAACTCGATGGCACCACTTCCTCGCCGCCCAGCGCGCCACTGAATGCACTCGTGTCGTCCACTGCGGACTTGGCGGAGTCGCGATCATCGGATAAGGAACTGCCGTTCTGCCTCGAGTCTGCACCCTTCGCCGCTGGTGTTGAACTCGAGTCAGCTGCGGATGCGGTCGTCTGCGCTACATCCGCTGTGAACTTGGCTGGCGAAGCTTGAACACTCTGCGCAGGAGTCGAAGCTGACTTCTCCGGCACACTCGACGACGACTTCTTCGACGAAGGCCCAGAGCCACTCGACAATTTCTGCGACGACGCATTGGAGTCGCTCGCTGCCCGCGCATCGAGTGTCATACCAGACGTAGTCTGCTTTGCTATCGAGGGCACATCGGCTTTCACACCAGATTGAGCCGCCGTGGTCCTCGCCGGCGCACTCGGCTTTTTATTTGGTGTCATCTGCGACCGACTAGCCGCTTTAGCCGTGTCTGCCTTGACCCCGGACTTGGTCCTCGCCTCAGGGCGATCCTTCTTGGCTACCTTCGGACGAGGGATATTTGCGTCGGACAGTCTCTCGATGTGGGCGGAGTCCGTTCGACTTCGTGAGAACCAGCTAGCGACTTTCGATTGGCTGACATCGTCTGCGGGCGCATAACCCCCATAGCCGCCGTAGCCATAGCCGTAGCCACCAACCCGGAAGGACCGCTTGACTCGGTTCAGGACCGTGCCGATCACGGGAGCGCCAGCCTGGCCGAGACGCTCGAACGCAAAGGTCACATCTTCCTGAGTTGTCTTGGAGGCGTCTACGACCAAGATCGAAGCGTCGACGTATCGAGACAACACCACGGTGTCCGCCACCGGAAGCACGGGAGGCGTGTCGATGATGACATAGTCAGCGGCCTTGCTGATTTGGCGTATTGCCTTCTCGCCCGCCGAACTACCCAGCAGCTCGGCGGGTCCCGGCGGAATCGGTCCGCTCGGCAAAACATAGAGCGTCGAGCCATTGTCGCCAACGACCCGCTGGATGCAATCGTTGACTGATGATGTGCCAATGATGACCGATGTCAGGCCCGGAACCTGGGGCGTGTCAAAGAGCTGATGCAAGCGGGGTCGTCGCAAGTCAGCATCCATGACAACCACTCGATAGCCAGCCTGAGCCAGCGTGATGGCCAGGTTGGCAGCGACCGTCGTCTTTCCCGCGGCTGAGTGTGCGCTGGCAATCTGGATCACGTGCGCGCTGTCGTCGACAGCAACATATTGCAAGCCAGCCCGCAGCGTTCGGAACGCTTCGGCCGATAGCCCGTTTGGATCGCTCTTCGAGACCAGCATGTCTCGACGCTCAATGGATTTGCCGAGCGCAGGTATGACGGCCAGGTTTGGGGCACCCGGTGTGAGCGACTCGAGCGTCTCGCGGTCCTTTACCGAGCGGTCGAGTGCCTCGAGAAGCAATACCAATCCGGCGCCAGTCGTAAGACCGAGAATTAGCCCGAGCGCCATGTTGCGGGCCGTGCGGGGTTGGAAAGGGTTCTCGGGCAACGATGCGTTGTCGATGATGATGATGCCCGAGTCCGCAGCCAGACCAGCAGAGAGGTTGAGCAGATCGAGCGATTCGGCAACATCGCCTCGGAACGACTGCAGGCGAATCAGATCAGCGCCCGCCGCCGTTGCAATCTCCAGGTCGATGTCCGCAAGTCGTTCCGCTAGCTCATTTGCCGTGGCCGTGCGTTCGCTGGCAAAGCGCTCTTCGCGAACGTCGACGTAGGCCTCGGCATAGGTCTGGGCAATAGTCTGAGCTTCGACAGGGTCAGGCGAGGTTGCTCGCACCGTCAACACATCGGCTGACGAATCCTGGCTTACATCGACGAATGCTTCGAAATTCAGGCGGTCGATCGCCTCGTCAGAAACAATTCCCGAGGTGAAGAAGCGAGCCTCGGTGGCCACTTGGCGGCCACCAGCTGCAGCGTTGCCCGTGCTCACCGGATCGAACAGGTCGCTTGCGTTGGCTTGATTGATCAACACCGAAGCCGAAGAGCTGTACAGGGGCGTGCGACTTGCCGTCCACGCTAATGCAAGCACGACGAATAGCGTCGTGGCCAGCACGACGACCCACGCTCGGCGCAGGAAAATCTGGATGTAGTCGCTCAGACTTAGTTCGACGTTGTGCAGAGTCTTGTCCTTTGAAGGGCTTCAGCACTCTACAAGAGTGTGCAGCGAGCACGGTGATGCGGAGGAAATATTCGCGTGGCTCCAGGTGAGACGTCGGGCGATGCTGTTCACCGACGACCGGTGCGCATGGCTCGTTTGTGCTCCACGAAGTCGACCAGCACGTAATCGCCCAGGTTTTGCGGGGTCGTGAAGAACGCCCGGCCTCCGTTGAGCTGGGTGATCTTTTCGATGAAGCGGGTCAGATAGGGCGTGGCGTCGAGCATGAACACATTGATGCGGATGTCTTCGCGCGTGGCCCGGTTGACCTCGATGAGGGTTTTGTCGATGGTTTCCTGGATCGGCGGATAGTTGAAGTGGGGCCGGCCGTAGTCGTCGATGTGGGCGGTGGGCTCGCCGTCGGTGATCATGATGATCTGTTTGGTGCCGGTCTGCTTCTTCAGCATGTCGCGGGCCAGCATGAGGCCGTGTTGCATGTTGGTGCCATAGACGAAGTCCCATTGCACGCCAGGCAACTGAGTGGGCTCGATCACGGTGGCCACATCGCTGAACCCAACCACACCCAGATAGTCACGTGGGTACTGCGACGAGATCAGGCCATAGAGCGCCATGGCGACCTTCTTGGCGGGCAAGAAGTTGTCTCGCATGGGCATCGACAGTGACATGTCGAGCATCAGCACGGTCGAGGATCGCACCTGGTGCTCAGTGCGCTCGACCTCGAAATCGTCGGGGGTCAGGCGAACCGGTGTGCCTCCGCCGGTGCGGGTGATGGCGTTGCGGATCGTTTTGCCGATGTGCAGGTTGAACGGGTCGCCCCATTCATAGGGCTTGGTCGTGTACTCACGCTCGTGACCTTGGCCCGATTCGTTCATCTGGTGGCGGCCAACGGTGTTCTTGGCCAGCTTGGCGAACAGGTCGGACAGCGCCTGGTTTGCAATGCGGCGAATGGCCCGAGGGGTGAGTTCGAGTTTGCCGTCGTTGTTGTCGACCAGACCGGACTCTTCGAGCATCTTCGACAGCTGGCTCAGCTGTTCGAGTGAATTGGCGGCGTCGTTGCCCATCAGCTCGCGGGCGCGCTCGATGTCGACTTCGGCCAGCGCTCCGGGGTTGGTGGTGCCCTGCAGCATGTTCTCGAGCTGATCCAGATCGTTGAGATCGCTCATCATGTCTTGGGCAGAGCCCATGTCGAGCGGATCGAAGCCCGAGAAGTCATAGGACTGTTGCCAGCCGGCGTCGGGGAACATCTGCTGCAGGTTCTGACCCAGCTGATCGACCTGCCATTTCAGGTCCATATCTTCGAGTAGCTGGTCCGACAGCGCCTGCAACTGTTGGCGTTGCTCGGGGGTCATAGAGTTCAGCATTGCCTGAGCTGCGGCCATACGTTGGGCCATGAGTTCGAGTAGCTCGTCGAGGTTCTGGGGGTTCTCGGGGAAGAAATCGCCGAACTTGTCCATGAAGCCGTCGAAGTCGGGTTCTTCGCCGTTCTGGCGTTGCTCGAGCATGTGGTTGAGCTCAGACATCATGTCTTTGAGACGGGCCATGTCTTCGGTAGACATGTCGTTGATGCCCTCGGCCATCTGGTCGAGCTGTTGTTGCATGAGCTGCTCGCGCAGCTTCTCCATCAGATCGTCGAAGCGTTGCTGGGATTCCTGTGACTGGAAGTCGTAGTTCTCCAGGCCCTTGACTTGCCCGGCCAGGTCCGATGGCAGCAGATCGAGTTCGAAGTTCTTCTCGGTGACCGAGTTCTGGGTCAGGTCGCTGCGGCGTTCGTCGCCGGAGTTGCGGGCGTCTTCGGCCAGCTTGTCGAGCGCTTGGCGTTCCTCGGCGACCAGTTCACGCAGCTCTTGCGCAATCTCGTCGTACACCCCGCCCAGGTCGTGGTTTTCGAGGCGTTCCTGTCGTTCTTGGCGCAGTTTGTCCAGGATCTCTCGCAGACCCTGGATGTGGTTGCCGTCGACGTCGAAGCCCTGCTGCAACAGATTGCGCAGTGCGCTGTTCGGGTCACCGTGATGAATCAGTTCGTCGCTGAGCTCGGCGAACAGGTCGTGGGCGTTGAGGTCGAAGCCGCTCTGCGTGCCGTCCCACCGGGAGTACGCATATCGACGCGCCTCGGGATCTCGTTTTCGGCGAAAGCGTCGGAGCACCATTGGCCGAGCCTACGTCAGTCCGGGCGATCGGCCCAGCCGGGTGGATATTGCACGGGGATTTCGTCGCCCCACTTCTTGAGCTCTTCTTCAGAGAACATCGCCCGCTGCACCAGTTCTTCGGTGTTGGGTATCCGTTTGGGCTTCGACGGCTTGGCGCCATTTGTGTTTCTCGCAGGCTTGGACTCTGCGGAATCCGACTCGGCCTCGGCAGCGAGCTTCTTCTTCTTCTTTGTCTTGGGTTCGGTGGTGACTTCTTCGGAGTTGGACTCTTCCACCAGATCTTCGGCGAACTTCAGCTGCTGCGTAACGACTTTATTACCATTGGTCTTCGACGCGTCCGCTGTCTTCAATTTGGCTAGGGCAGCCTTGGACTTGGCGCTGAACGAGTCCGACTCAGGGGACTCGGCGACTGCCTTCGGTTCATCCGCAGTATCCCGCTCGCTTCGAGCGGTCGAATCTGCGAGGGACTTGGACTTGCCATCGGCTGAGTATTCAGATGAGCTTTTGGACGTGACAGCAGTCGTTGCCTCACCGCCTAGGCCGGATCTGCTTGAAATTTCGGACCGACTCGGCATGTCGACTCGGTCGGCGTCGTCTGGCGTATCAGAACCGTTCGACTTGCCGTGCGGCGTTGCTTTTCCGGCGCTCTTTGAGCTCTGGGCACGCTCTGAGCTGGCATGGGGTGGAGCGAATTTTGCTGGCTCGCGAAATCCGTTCTGTTTCGCTTTCGCTGTTACTCGACGTTGCGCCGGAGCCCGCTGCTGTTCGTTTGTTTGATCCGCTGACCTATCTTCGAGCCAGGTCGTGGCTGCTGTGAAGCTGCCTGCACCACCGGCCTTTCTCGCTTTGGCTCCGCTGCTGGCTATATCGCCGCCACGAGAAGCAGTCCGCGCAACTGCGGCCGGTCGCGCGGCTGGCGCAACTGCGGCCGGTCGCGCGGCTGGAGTGACAGGAGTGACTGCGGCCGGTCGCGCGGCTGGCGCAACTGGAGTAGTGGGGCCAGCTGGAACGAGCGTCGCTGGGCGCTGCTTGGCCTTGAACTGCGGTAGCTCTTCTCGGCTGATCCGTTGGGTATCGGGTAGTTGCGGAGCAACCTTCTTGCTGGATCGGCCGAAGCGCTTTCGGCCCTCGCTGCTATGGCCGTAGCCATATCCGTAGCCATATCCGTAGCCGTATCCGCCGGCTCCGGCACGTCCGCTCACCTCGTTGAGCACGGTGCCGACAACGTTGGCCCCCGCCTGGTCGAGCTGTTCCATCGTTCGGAGCACGTCATCGCGTTTGGTCGAGCTGGCGTTGGCAACCACGATCGTGGCGTCGACCAATCGTGACACGACCAAGGCGTCGGCGACTGGCAGGACCGGTGGCGTATCGATGATGATCACGTCGTACGCCTTGCGGAGCTCGTCGATCGTCTCGCTCGCACGCTCGCTTCCGAGTAGCTCCGAAGGTCCCGGCGGCACCGGGCCGCTCGAACACACCCACAGCACCCCGTTGTCGAGGGCAAGCGGTTCGACTGCTTCGCCCAAGCTCGACTGCCCGATTATGACCGAACTCAGTCCGGGCACCTGCGCCACCCCGAACACCGTGTGCAGACGAGGACGGCGCAGATCCCCATCGATCACGGCGACCGATTTCCCCGACTGAGCGGTGACAACCGCCAGATTGGCGGCGATGGTCGTCTTTCCCGCTGCGGGGCCGGGACTGGTCACCTGGATTACCTGGAGCTCGCGATCGACGGAAGCGAATTCCACGCCGGCGCGCAGTGTTCGGAATACTTCGCTCTCGAGCCCTCCTGGGTGCGCACGGGCCACCACAGCTTCCTCGGACCTTGCGCTGGGTATCGCAGCCAGCGTCGGAATGCCAGGGGTCATCTCCTCGAGGATTCGCCGAGATTTGATGCTGGTGTCGAGCGTCTCGACCGTGAGCACGCCAGCAGCACCCAGGATCAACCCGATCAATCCACCCAAGGCCAGATTGAGGGTGGTGGTTGGAGAGAAGGGATCTTCGGGGAGGTCGGCATCGTCGATGATGCGCGCACTACCGTTGTTACCGAGGTCCGCAGTGATCACGAGGCGGTCATAGCTGTCGGAAAGGTCATCTCGGAGCGCAACTCGGCTGGTATCTCCGCCGGAGTCGATCTCGATATTCAGTTCTTCGATGCGTTCCAGTAGTTTTTCAGCCGTCTGAAGTCGCTCTTCGACGAACGCGCTGCGGCGGACGTCGAGATAGGCCTCGGCATAGGTCTGAGTGACCAACTGCGCTCGGGTTGGATCGGCATCATTCGCACTGACGACCACGATGTCGGCCGAGCTCTCGGCTCTTGCCGAAATCTCGGCCTCGAACTCCAGTACCTCTTGGGCTTGGTTCCGGACCAACTGCGATCGCAAGAGTTGGACTTCGTTGGTGGCCACACGGTCCGACACGCTCGTGCCGGTCACCGGATCGAAGATTTCGGTCGCGGTGTTCTGATTGATCAGAATCCGAGCAGTCGACTGGTACATCGGTGTCTGCCACGCCGTATACAGGACTGTCAGAGCAAGAACGCCCATCACGCTAAGTACGACCAACCAGATGCGGCGAGAAAATATTTGGATGTAGTCGCGCAGATTCAGGTCGGCGTTCACAGATATCTTCCGGTGCAGTTAACGATTAGTCTAGGTTCCGAGTTTGTCACTGATGGTGCAGCTCTGCGCTTTTCCAGACGCAAACGGGTGATGGCGGCCCGCAAGCCGCCATCACACAGAACTGTCTATCAACGCTAGTGTTTAGCTGGCTTGTTCACGCTTGCGTGCTGCCGACAGGACCAAGCCGCCAGCGCCGACCATGATTGCGTAGATCCGTCGAGATCACAACGATTACCGGCCGTATGGCCTCCCGAGGGCAACCGCAGGTAGTCCCGTATTGCCTGAGCATCAGGCGGGCCGAGTCGACCGAATCCCGCATAGGCCTGTATACCGTTGTCCGCCAGCTGTGCGCGTCGATGAATTTTCGACCCCCGACACCGCCGTCCAGAACCACTCGACGTTGCCAGGCGAACCCCTGAAAGGCACCCCATGCGTATCGCTTACGTTTCAAGCTCGGTCGTCCCATCACGAGCAGCGAACAGTGTGCACGTCATGAAGATGAGCTCGGCGATGGCGTCTTTGGGTCATGACGTGCGGCTCTACGTGGTCGAGAGTTCGCTCGACTTCGACCCATTTGAGTACTACGGGGTGGAAGAGAACTTCACCATCGAGAAGGTCGCCAGGCCTGCCATACGAGGTTTTGGCGCGGTGGCCCATGCATTCGCCGTCATGCAGAAGCTCCGCAAGGCGCCGCCGGTCGACGAGATCCATGGACGGGCTCCGTATGCGCTCTTGATCGCCTCGGGTCACGATGCGCCGATCGTCTATCACACACATGCCACGCCAGACCAGCGAGTGAAGCACTATGCCGAGGCGGCGCTGTTTCGTCGACCAAGATTCCAACGCCTGGTGTCCGTCTCCAACGCGTTGGCAGACGAATACCTGCGCATTTTTCCTTCGCTGGCGTCGGCCGAGGTCCTGACCGCTCCCAACGGCGCCGAGGCCCCCGCTCTCGGCTCAGGGCCTTCTCGGCCGGAGAATTGGCCCGGACGTGACGATGCACCGCAGGTCGGCTATGTCGGGCATCTGTATCCGGGGCGTGGGATCGACATCGTTCTCGGGCTCGCCGAAGCCATGCCCCACGCAGACTTCCACGTGATCGGAGGAACGGACTCCGACATTGCGAAGTGGCGTGGCCAAGCCCGCACCGGATCGGTCACGTTTCACGGCTTCGTGCAACCGGGCGAACTTTCCAGCTACTACTGGCAGCTCGACGTTGCGCTCGCTCCGTATCAACGATCTGTGCACATGGAGGGTGGTGGCGGGAACAGCGTCCGCTGGATGTCGCCAATGAAGCTCTTCGACTACATGATGCACCGTGTACCCGCGGTGGCGTCCAACCTGCCTGCGATACGCGAGATCCTCACCGATGGCCAGACTGCAGTTCTCGTGGAGCCCGATGACATCGAGCAGTGGGTTCAGGCCGTCGAATCACTCATCGATGACCCGGAGCAGCGAGGAACGCTTGCTGAAGCAGCATTCGACTTGGTATCGACGGAATACACCTGGCAGCGACGAGCCCAGCGATCGCTCATCGGCAGCGATGCCACTACTGGTTGAGTGCAGCCCGAAAAGGACTGCTGAGAAACAGTGCATCCGCCCGACGCAGCTGGCCGTTGGGAAAGTGCTTCAGGTCGAAGAGGTCGTAGAGCTGATAGTCGTGGGCCCCGAGTAGCGATTCGATGTCACTAAACAGTGGGGCCTGCTCCCACCGCTGGACGAATCCGACCTCGAGAAAGATCAGTTTGAACAGCGAGCGAGAAAGCGCACCGCTCGCTCCTAGCAGCGCTTGGTCCTCGAAGCCTTCGACATCCATCTTCAGCACGTCTACCGAGGACCATTGCAGCTCATCAGCGAGGTTGTCGAGCCGACGAAGTTCGATGGTTTCCACGCCGTCGTACTCGTTGATGGACTTGTTGCCGGGATCCAGGATCGAGTTCATGCTCGGGTTGGTCGAGATGGTGTGCAACGTGGCACTGCCCGGAGCGGCTGCTGCTCCGAACCGGTGGAGTACGACGAGTGGATCAGCACCGTGCGCTTCATTCAGTTCTTCCCACGCCGGACGAGATGGCTCGAAGGCATGGATCTCTGCGTGCGGGAAATGGGACCGAAATGCGGTGACGGTTTGACCGACATTGGCTCCAACGTCCAAAAGTAGACCCTGCCTGTCGTTTCCGAGCAGGGACGCCATCACCTCGAACGGATCTATTGTCGTGACCACAGATCCGTTGAGCTCTCGAACGACTCGTCGCTTCAAGCCATAGTTTCGAATGGTTACGGACTTCGCCCACTGCTTTAGATCAACAATCGATGGAAGCGGCATCGCGCACGACTATAACCATCATCGTGACAGCCCCCGCCACGTCGAGCACGGGCTAGCATTGGCTGGCGCGTAAGCAGGCTACGCACGAGAGATGAGCAGCGACGTGGCAGAAAAGAAAGTGGTATTCGTTGTCGGTACCGGCCACAGCGGATCTACCCTCATCGGACTCATTCTGAGCAGTCACTCCCAGGCTTTCGGCCTCGGTGAAGTGATCAACATTCCCGTCGCGTTCAAGCAACCAAGCGGCTATCCGAGAATATGTCTGCTGTGCGACGGACCGTGCGAGTTCTGGAATGACCGGGTCAGTAGCAAGTGGTTACGTCGCTGGTACACGCCCGGTGGCCGGATGCGGCAGCTGCGATCCCTCGCAATGCAAGCTCTGCGGAGCCCGTACCGCAACTACTTTGCGGCCTCTGGCTGCGAGATACTCGTCGATTACAGCAAATCGCTGAGGTACGCGCGATTTCATGCATTGGCGCTGCAGGCTCATCGCTTCGCGCAGCCTGTGCTGGTATGGAACATTCGCGACGGCCGAGCGGTGTTGAACTCGTATCTGCGAAAGTACCCAGACACCGACGTCGACAAATGGACAGACGTGTGGATTACGTCGATAGAGAAGACAGAGCGCTACTTCGACAACTACTCCGGACAGAAGGCGATCGTTCACTACGATGAGTTGTCGAACAAACCGCAATCCACGGTACGCACTCTCTGCGAGACCCTTGGCCTGAAGTTCGAGATGGACATGCTGAGCTACTGGACCAAGGACCACCACATAGCCTTCGGCAATGCAGGAACTCGCTCGCTCATTTCGAAATACCGGTCATCGATCGGTGCAGATTCGCCAACAGAAGACGCCTCCGACGAAGCAGACTTCTATGACGACATCGGGCTAGCCATTCGCCCAGACATCCGCTGGCGATCGGAGCTGCCGGTCGAGGCAGCGGAGCGATTCGAGCGGCGAGCCGGTCGGGTGAATATGCGCATCACCGCCCTGTGAGCTCCCTGCCGCAGGCGAGTCGTCGCGACGGCGATGCGGGCGCGTTGTCCAAGCTCCTCCGACGGCTCGGCAAGAACAGTGGACAGCTGGCATTCGCCAGTGTGGTGAGCGCCGCCCTCGGGGTGGTGACAATTGCGCTGGCTGCCCGATCACTCGGCCCAGCCGTCTTTGGCTCCCTGGTTCTTGCGCAACAGTTCGTGTACGCAATCGACCGCCTCGTCAACTTTCAACCCTGGCAAGCACTCGTAAAGTACGGCACGGACGCTCTTGCCGGGCAGGACCGGCCGCTTTTCGAGCGTCTGCTCGGCTTCGGCGTAGCCTTGGACCTCATCACATCGGTTGTCGGCATGGGCTTGGCTGTCGGTGGAGTGCTGATCGCAGCGCCACTCGCCGGGTGGGGGGCCGAGACGATCGGTCTGGTCGTGATCTACAGCGTTGTCATCCTTTTCAACAGCACGGGCACGGCAACGGCGGTACTTCAACTGTTCAACCGCTTCGACCTTCTGGCCAAGCAACAGGTCTTCGCCTCCGGATGCAAACTGATCGGCACACTTATCGTGTACTACTCCGGGGGCGGCCTTCTGCGCTTCGCGCTCGCCTGGGCCATCGGCGAAGCTGTTGGATACAGCTATCTGATCGCCCAGGGCTGGCGGTCCGCCGCCCGCAACGGTTACCGGATCAGGCGGCCAAGCCTCCGGCTCGCCACGGCCGAGAATCCGGGAATTTGGTCATTTGTCTGGTCGACGAGTTTCTACGGCTCGATCAAGATGTCCGTTCGGACCCTCGATGCGCTCATCGTCGGCGCAGTGCTCGGTACTGCATCGGCGGGCCTCTATCACGTGGCACGCCAGGTTGCCCGCGTCGCCGGGCTGCTGGCAGCGCCGATCAGTAAGGCCATATACCCAGACCTCGCACAGACGTGGCAGCAGGGCGGCCGAGAATTGTTCTCTCGAGTTGTCTACCGCCTGGGTGCAGCCGGGGCAGTCTTGGGAATGACTATCTGGGTCGTCGTGCTGATCTTTGGCCGCCGCATAGTTGTTCTGGCCGCAGGCAGTGAGTTTGTTGAGGCGTATCCCGTCTTGGTCTGGTACCTGCTCGGTACCGCCGTAGTCTTGGCGTCGTTGGCTGTGCAACCAGCTCTACTCGCTCTCGGTAGACCCCAAGCATCGCTGCGGGCAGTCGTCGCCGGCGCGTCGTTGTATTTCGTCGCTGTCGTGCCCCTACTGCAAATTTTTGGTCTGGTCGGGGCCGGCATGGCCTACCTTGTCTTTGCCTTTGCGTGGACCAGCGTCATGGCGTATTCGCTTCGCAAGGTGTTGCGGGGGGCTCCTTAGGAAGGCGGCGGAAGGAGGTCGGGCGGCTGGGACCTACCGCCGTGCATGGCATGTCACGCGTCTTGGCTGCGTTACGCCTTGACCAGGCGTTCGCCCATCTGCTCGGCAAATGGCTGCATGATGTTTCGGGTGTCGACGACGAGTTGCGCATGATCGGCGACCAATTCCCACGGCACGTCGACCTGGGCGGTCGATATCACCACGGCGTCGTAACCCGCAATCGACTCGGCGGTCAGCGCTACGCTCTCGAGTCCGATGTCGAATTCGCGACCCGGTATGGCGACCGGCGCAAGCTCGTCGTGATAATCGGCTTCGCCATGACGTTCTCGAATGAGCTCGATCAATTTGTAGGTGGGCGACTCTCGGGTGTCTCCCACACCCGCTTTATAGGCGAGACCGATGATCAGGACCCGAGATCGCGAGAGCGCCTTGCCTGCCTGGTTCAGACCCAACATCAGTTGCTCGATCACATAGTGAGGCATACGTCGATTTACGAGGCCAGCGAGTTCGATGAACTCGACGTCGCGTTCGACTTCCTTGGCCTTCCACGTCATGTAGAACGGATCGATGGGAATGCAGTGACCGCCCAAGCCAGGGCCGGGGTAGAACGGCATGAATCCGTAGGGCTTGGTCGATGCGGCATCAATAACTTCCCAGATGTCGATGTCCATCGCCTGCAGAACGACCTTCATCTCGTTCACCAAGGCGATGTTCACCGCCCGAAATATGTTCTCGAGTAATTTCGCAGACTCGGCGACTTCGGCGCTGTCGACCACTACCACTTTTTCGAACGCCGCACCGTAGAGGGCTTCGGCCAGGGACCCCGAGACGTCATCGAGGCCACCCACGAGCTTGGGGACCGCTGTGGTCTCCATATCTCGACCCGGATCTTCGCGCTCCGGGGAGTAGGCCACGAAGAAGTCGACCCCGGCTTCGAGATCTGTATCCGGTGAGTTCGCAAGTATCGACCCGAGGAAAACATCGCGGGTTGTGCCGGGGAAGGTGGTCGACTCGAGCACGAGCAGTTGGTTCGGTCGAAGCGTCGTGCCGATGTGCGCGGCTGTGGCCTCGACATAGCTCAGGTCGGGTTCCTCGTGGCGTCCTAGGGGCGTGGGGACCGCAACCAGAATCGAGTCACATTCGCCAAGCCGAGACAGGTCTGTCGTGGCGGTGAATTCGGGCGCATCGAACAATGCGGTGAACATCGACTCGGCCAGATGATCGAGGTACGATTCACCTTGGCCGAGCGCGTCGACCTTTCGCTGGTCCACGTCGAATCCGATGACCGGGAACCCAGCCTGCATGAAGCCATGAGCCAGAGGTAACCCGACATATCCCAGGCCAATAACGCCAACTATCGATCTGCGGGACTGAATAAGGCTCATAGCGTCTTGCATGCGTCAGCTCCTGCTCGCGCTCGTGCTCGTGCGGCGCAAGGTTATCCAGCGCTCGATACATATGAGCCGCGGCGCATCTGGGTCTGCGAACTTCTAGGGCGACTCAGCCGGCGAAGCTTGAGCGGGCGAGCGGCCTCGATTCCCTGTTCGGACGCGGACAGCTGGCTTGGCGCAAGCAGTGGCCGACCGGTGACTCACGAAGCCTGCAAGCAACAGTAGCGAGAACCCCATGGCGTGGTGCCGAATGGCCGTCCCCCAATTGATGGTGCCGATCGACCACGCAAGCTCAACGGTGAACCACATGCCGATCGCATAGTTGAGGGGCTGGCGGTTTACCCCGGCGACTGCGATTCGATTGCGCCACCATGCCCGCAGCAACCAGAGCCGCAGAGCGTTCTCGCCGATCACGATGATGTCGAGTGGTGACCGCGCCTGAAGAATGGGTATCGGCGCAAGCTGGTACGCCGCAAAACCCAACGGCCACGTCCATGGCTTTCCGATGTCGGAGAACGAACCATAGAACGCCCTGGAATCGCCCTTCAATTCTGTGCCCCGCTCGACGATCGCTGCAGTTCTCTCGATGAGTTCACCGCTACCGAGCTCTTGAAAGCGGCTACTCTGTGCGAGAACCGGCGACAGCAAGACGAGCAAGGCGCCAGTGAAAACGATCGCCCCCACGATTCGCACGGGGGGGATCGACTCGAGCGACAGGCCCAGGTGTTGACCCAGGCCGATTGCGAGAAGCCCCACCAAGGTCATGGTGATCGGCAGCGAATGGTGGAGCGCACCCCCGAGGACAACACCGAGGGGGCCGACCACGGCATGCCAAGGTCGGGCGCCATGACGGTGCCATGAGAGCGCCGTGTAGAACACGAGAAGTACAGCCGCCGACTGCCACCCCTCTCGCAGCACGTAACTCTGGTTACTCGCAAGCGAGGGCAGCAGCGTGTAGATGATCAACACGAACTTGAGTCCAGGTGTGTCGTCGGGGAGCAAGAGCATCCAGGATTTCGCCAACAGGAGCAGGCATACCGCCGCACCGATCAACGAGATGAGATGAATCGAATACCGGTCGTCGGGTGCACCGACCAATGCGAGTATTGCTCCGTATACCTGCGTGAATCCGTCGTGTCCACCGCCGAGTAGCGACCATGACCATCCGCCTGCTCTGCCATTTGCGATGTCGATCGCCTTGCCCAGGAAGAACTCTCCATCCTCGCCTGCACCGTACAATCCAGTCCGGCTGGCTGCGCTTCCGATGGCGATTGCCGCCCGAACTCCGAGGCAGAGCAATGCAGTGAGCCTCACGGCGCGCGGCACAGCCGCAACGATTACGAAGGCGACGAGGAAGAGCAAGATCGCACCCATTCAGGCGTTCCTGGGCTGGTCGGCGGCGCGCATCGACCCGCCAAGATACCAGCACCTCAGCCCTCGTGGGGCTATCGTGAGGAGATCGTGTCTTCTCATGTGGGGCGCCGCACTGGCATGCTCCAACAAGTTCGATGAAGGTCATCCACGTCATAGCAAATCTGCAAGGGCGCGGTGGTGCCGAGTCGGCCCTGCTTCGGGCGGCGGGCTACGAACCAGACGGTCTGGTCGTCACGTTCGGGCGAGCCGACCACTTCTACCGCGACGCCTTAGGAGATCGCTTACGAGCGTTCGGGCTGCTCGGCCCCCACAATCTCGGTCGAGCGGCGGTTCAGTTTGCGAAACTGCTGCGCAGCGAACGGCCTCACGTGGTCCAGTCATGGATGTACAACGCAAACTTTGCTGCCGCGGTTGCGAACCGGAGCTTGGTCGACCGCCCACGCTTGGTGTGGGGGGTCCGTCATTCTCTCGATGACCTCGCAAGTGAACCGAGGGGTACTCGCCTTGCCATTCATGCGAATCGTGTTGCTTCGAAGACCATGCTGCGCCCAAGTGCGATCGTATACAACTCATATCGGTCCCGCGACCAGCATCAAGCTCTGGGTTTTGGCGGCTCCGACCAACGGGTGATCCACAATTCTTTCTGCATTCCGCCGGCGGTCGACCGCATACCCGGTGCCATCGTGGGATTGGTTGGTCGCTTCCACCACAACAAGGGAATCGATACCGTCTTCGCAGCAATGCCACAGGTGATCCGAGAGATACCCGACGTCAGGTTTCACCTCGTGGGGCGTGATCTATCGCTCGCCAATCCGGAGCTCGAAGCGCTGCGAGCCCGCTTTGAGGTCCCCCCTGCGGCTCTTGTAGCGCAAGACGAGATCGCCGATGTTTCAAGCTTCTACCGCGGAATCGACATTCTTGTGCTGCCATCGCGCACCGAGAGCTTTCCGAACGTGGTCGGTGAAGCTATGGCATCTGGCGTGCCATCGGTGGTGACCGATGTCGGCGATACCGCCCGATTGGTCGGCGATTCGGGAATTGTCGTCGAGCCCGACTCACCAAGCGCCTTGGCCGAGGGACTCATCCGCATGCTTGGCGAATCGCCCGTCGAGCGACTCGTGCGTTCCGACATGGCCCGTCGGCGCATCACCGAGGGTTTCACCCCTGCCACCGAGCAACGGCTGTTTCTCGATGTCTGGGGCCTTACCCCCGGGTAGTGTCCGACTCGCGTGCGAGGAAGGCTCTGTCGGAACGCGGTGACGTGAACGTCGTGCTTCCACGTCGTCGCGGTGGTGAGTCGCTCGGCTACGCACCTCGCCTGGCGCGGCCTGGTGGCCGGTCATTGCGCTTATTTCCTGTAGATCGACACGAGGTCGGCCCAGACGAGTTCGCGAGAAAAGCGTGCCTTCACGAAAGCAACCGCTGCAGTACCCATTTCGCGGCGAGTGTCCGGCTCGTTCAGCAGCATGCTTATTGCGTCGGAGAGCGCTTCGGTGTCTGAGACAGGCACCAGCAAACAGGTTTTGCCGTCATCCACTGCGTCCACCGTGCCAGTGGCGGCGTAGCCAACAACGGGAATCCCGGCCAACTGCGCTTCGAGCACCACATTCGGCAGACCCTCTCTGAACGAGGGAAACGCCAGCAAATCCATCGCCGCATACGCCGCGGCAGGGTCATCGACCCAGCCTGCCATGACTACGTGTTTACTGTCTTCGAGCTGTTTTCTCGTGGACACCGGCACTGGATCACCGTCTTCAAACCCTCCGACCAGCAACAAAACGATGTTGGGGTGCCGAGCAACCAATTCAGGCAAGATCTGCAACAGATCGACCAGCCCTTTGTCTTGGGTGAGACGTCCGACAAACCCAACCACCAACGCATCAGTCGCAATACCGAACTCAGCTCTGGCTCCATCCCGATCGAGTTCCAGCGGCACAGAAGCGTCGATTCCGTTACCGGACCCGCCAGCGAGCACATGGCATCGACCACTAGCAACCACACCATCGGCAACCGCCACGTCGATGAGACTCGCGCTGTTCATCACGATCTCGGTCGCCGATCGACAGATCAGCTTTTCGAGGTTGAGAAGCAATAGGCGCGGCGCTCCACTCGTCGTTTCATACCGCAGACCACGCACGACATAGATGCGCTTCGGTACACGGCAGACCCAAGATGCTATGGCGCCGACAAGAGAGGCCTTGGGTGTCGAGAAGTTCACGATCGAAGGGCGTTCTTTCCGCAGCAGTCCAATCGCCTTGATCAGCGACTTGAAATCGGAGACAAGGTCTATCTCTCGTCGCAATCCAATGTCGACAACCTTGGCCGCCTGGTCGAAGTCAGACGCAAGAGGGTGCTGAGCGTCGACCCCGACTCCGACGACTACATCGAAGCCCTCGCTTGCGACATGGTCGAGCTGACCCGTGAAAAGCCGGGAGCTCACGGACGAAGTGGCGAAGTACAACACCTTTTCACGTGGCGATGACACGATCAGCCCTCGGATTCTTCCGTCGTTACATGAGCGTCTTTGCTGATGCCGTCGCGCCGGATCACTGCTTCGCAGTCCGCGCCAGAATCTCGAGACCCAGCAAGAACGAGAGAGTGTCGGCGTGACGACCGGTGAAACCAGCGCCGCCTATTACGACTTCTCGTTCGGTCACTTGGCTTCTTGATCGATCGTGTTCACTCTGCGCTCTAGCTGTGTTCTTTGACAATCTCGGCTGGGAAGGTATTTCACGACCGCCGCCCAGTGCCGTGTATCACCAATTGCTTTGCCATGGTCACGAGCCCCAGAGTCGCCGATCAACAGAGGGATCGTACTAGCCTTCGGCCTCGATTTTTGCTCGGCTCCTACGTTGAGTCAACGCCTTGTCCGGATCCTGCAGACCGTCCAGATCCATCCCGGGTCGCAGACCAGGCATCATTCCTCGGATGTCAACACAACGTTCTCGACTAGCTGTCCGTTCCACGAGACATCGAATTCGGATCCAACCGCGGAAACAGTGACGGCATCGTCGTTCACCAATGGCTGATGCCAAACCTCGAGCGAGTAGGGCTCGCTGGTCGACAATGACCCATTGAGCCGAAATTCGATCACCGACGCAGCGGCGTTCGGCAGAAGGTCGATCTCGACGAGATAGCGCCCAATGCTGAACTCAGTAGCCAAGAGGGCATCAACGGGCACCCCATCAACGGTCACGCCGTCGAGCAGCCACGGGCTGTACAACGAGAGCAAGACCTTGTTTACCCCCGCCGTGGCTCCTCTGCCCAAGGCCAACGTCGGTGGATCGCTCGGAACCTCAGATCGCAATGTCACCACTGCGGTTGCATCGACTCGGCCATCATCACCAACCGTGACCTGGTAGTCGAGCTCTCGATGCAAATAGAGGTCCATCTTGTTGGAGAGCCCGTTTGTCTGCACCAGACCCACAAAGTCCAGCGTTTCATTGCGTCCAAAGTTTCGTAGAAGCTTGACCGAGCGTAAGAACTCATTCGCCTGCTCGTCGAAGGTGGCCACCTGCAGGTGTCCACCCCGCGCCGCAGGCCCCATCACTCGACCCAGTTCCTCTGGTCCAGGGAGCGTCTGCCCGCTGATGCTCGCAAGCACGCCGGCGGCCACGTCGGCCAGGTTGTCGAACAATTCGTTGCGTCCCAAATCATCGACCCGATACTGCTCGTCGAAGAAGAAGTCTGTGCCGTTGACCGACGTCAACGGTTCGCCTCGATCGGGAATCGCGACGGGACCACTGAGTTCGAGCATGTCGACGAGGGCATGCCCGTCGGCGTAGATGAAGCCATCGATCGGCGCGTCCGCTGCACCGGCGAGCACCTGGCGAGCGACAGCCGCAACTTGAGCCATGTCAGGAGAACTCGGAAGATTCTGGGGGAACTGCGTTGGGCGAGCCATGCCCAGGTACCAATCACTTACCAGCCCAGGCGGCACCTCGCTTGCGGCGGCAACGTCGTAGAGGGTGCGTATGCGGCCGGATTCGCCGAGTTGCAGCTGCCCCTGATCGAAGGACAGAAGCGCCCAGCTGCCCAGGAACCCTCCGAGTTCTCTCGACTCTGCTGGCGTGCCGAACATTATGAAGTAGGTCTTGGGGGTCTCCTGGCCCAGCATGGCCGGCAGCACTTCTGCGGCCTTCGCGCCCAACTCGATGTCTGGTTGCAAGTCCTCGACCTCGTCGAGCAGGTCGTCGATGCGATCGGACAACGCCGGAGCCAGCCACGGAGATGAAGCCGCCCGGATTTTCAGAGCGGCACTGTCGAGCGCGGCCGACGTCGAACGAAGTCGAGGTGCCATCTGTGAAAGCGCATTGAGGTCGAGCGTCCCGGCGGTCAATCGCACATTACCAATGTCGGCTTCTCTCACCGCACCTGCTGCTTCGGCGGTGACAATGCCGCCTTGCTCCACTGCTTCTTCGATGGCTCGTTGATGTTGCGCCGCAATCGGCACGAGCCGTAGCGACCGGGCCCCGAAACCCGTCAGGCCATCGCTGGCCTCGGCGAACAGCTGCTCGGCACGATCGAGCTGATCGGCAACGCTCTCAGTGTTACCGGCTCGCCCTGCCTCCATCCCCGTCCGTGCCGCAGTGATTCCCTGAGTCACGTCGGATCGAGCGTTCAGCAATGACAACCCTCCCAAGAGACCGATCACGGCGAGAAGCAATCCGGTGCCAGCCACCGACCACCGCGTGATGCGCCGAGCTGATCTGGTCCCAAACCGATAGCCAAAAACCAGCACGGGCACGACCGCTGCGATGGCGATAACGGTCTGCAGCCCGAAGAAGCCAACAGACGGCAGTCGCAGCACCGACTGCACGGCGATACCTGCCGCGATTGCGCCTATGAGACGATTGCGCCGGTTGAGAACGACCGATAAGAAGCTGATGACCAGCGCAAGCCATGCGCCGACCGCCCACACGGCAGAAAGTGATGCTGCGGCGGCGATCGCCGACATCACGATCATCGACCATCGCGGCGCCTTGGAAGCAGCGACGACGACAATGACAGCAAATGCTGCATTCAGGAACTCGTCCCATATCGGCGTGCCCGTTGGTGCGGCATCACTCAGAACTGCGCCGAACCCAGCCAAGACTGCCACCGCCGCGACGAAGGGTGCCTCGATCGCCCGAGATCGAAGTAAACCTTGCAAGGAAGTGGGCAGAGACATCGTCGGTGACTTTACCGCCATTGCGTCGCAGCGTGGCTGCACGGCCCAAGCCACCGGGACCATCACATGAAGGTGAAAGCTGCGCTCGCTGCCATACGCGAAACTCAACACCTATGTGTTTGAAGAAGACACGATCAGCCTTCGAATTTTTCCATCGTGGCCTGACCATCTTGGCTGATGCCATCGCGACGAATCACTGCGGCAACAGTACGTGCGAGGATCTCGAGGTCCAGTAAGAGCGATCGATTTTCCACGTACTCCACGTCGATGGCAAATCGGTCATGCCATGAGATGGCATTGCGGCCAGACACCTGCGCCAACCCGGTGAGCCCAGGTCTGACCTCGTGGCGCCGCTTCTGCTCTGGCGTGTACTTGTCGAGATACTCGATCAAGAGAGGCCGTGGTCCTACGAAACTCATGTCACCCTTCAGGATGTTCCATAGTTCGGGCAATTCATCGAGACTCGTCGAGCGCAGCAGCTGACCGAACTTGGTGAGCCGATCGGCATCGGGAAGCAGGACCCCATCGTGATCTGTGGCACTGGTCATGGTTCGGAACTTGTGCAGTGTGAAGAGCTCGCCGTTGCGGCCGGGGCGTACGTGACTGAAGATCGCCGGTCGCCCGTGGGTGATGCGCACTGCAGCCCAGAGAACTGCGAACAACGGAGCACTCAAGACCAGCAGGGTTACGGCCAGAACGACGTCGAAGGCTCGCTTAGTCAAGATGGCAGGCAGACGATGAGTGGTCAGGATTCACGAAACCACGCCAAGGTCTGCTCGAGGCCTCGAGCGACGTCGATTTCTGGGTGGTACCCGGTTTGCTCGCAAAGTTTGGAGATGTCAGCCAGCGAATCCTTGATGTCACCGGGCCGCGTCGCCACGTGGTTTCGATCGATCGGCGATCCAACGAGCGAGTCGAGTTCATCGAGAATGTCCAAGAGCGACACGCTTTGCCCGCATGCCAGGTGAAACGTCTGACCAGCAAGCTCTACTTTGGCCGTGTCGGAAAGCAGCATGAGTCCGTCGATGGCGTTTCCCACATAGGTGAAGTCTCGACTCTGTAGCCCGTCGCCGTGGATCTCCACCGGATCGCCCCGTAGGGCGGCGTCGATGAACTTCGGTATCACGGCGGCGTAGGCATGATCAGGCGCCTGACGGGGGCCGAACACGTTGAAGAATCGCACGACAACGACATCGAGTCCGTAGAAGTCACCGAACTGGCGACAGTAGTCCTCGCCTATGCGCTTCGTCGCTGCATAAGGCGAGAGCGGGCTGCCCGTCATGTCTTCGGTCTTGGGTAGGTGACGATTCGATCCGAAGACGCTGCTGCTCGATGAGAAGATCACTCGCCCAACGCTGTTGTCTCTCGCAGCCAGCAGGACATTCAACGTTCCTGTCGCATTCACATCGTGCGTGGTGCGCGGATCGGCAACGCTTCTCGGGACGCTGCCCAACGCCCCGAGATGTAGCACGACGTCTGCAGCTGTGCATGCTGACTGTAAAGCATCGAGGTCACGAAGATCTCCCTCGATCACGTTGACCTGGTCGCTGACGTGCGCCAGATTGTCCAACGACCCCGTTGCAAGGTTGTCGAATACGCATACCTCACAACCCGCAGCAAGATACGCGTCGACGGCATGGCTACCAATGAACCCGGCTCCCCCGGTGACTGTAACTTTCGTCATCTCTCAGATCTTTCGGTGGTCTCCTGCTGGCAGCTCGCTAGGAGCCTAGGGCGTCGCTTGGCAATCTGATTGCGGGGCTGGATTCGGGTGCTTCATCTGATCCGGGCTCCAACTTCGCTGATGACTCGTTCGATATCAGAATCGCTCATCACCGAGCCCGAGGGCAGACTGATGCCACGTAGAAACAGCGCATCGGCGACGTCCTGTCCCCTGACGTACTCGTTACGGGCAAAGACTGGTTGCATATGCATCGGCTTCCACGCTGGACGAGCTTGCACGCCTACAGCATGGAGTTGTTTGCAGATCTCGATGGGGTCGCAATGCTCGCACAATGGCGGCGCGTTCCTCGATTCCAACGTCGGGCGCCGACAGGAGAATCGGCTCGGGCTTCTCAGACACTGCAGCTCACACTTTGTTGCTGGTTGGCTCTCGGGGCGTCTCGCCTTTTGCACCACTAACCAGATGCAGGAGATGATTCGCCAAGGCCGCTCGTGGTACCTCCAACAGCGTTTTCGGGGCAGGTATACACGTGGCTAACATCGCTTCGGTGTGCCATATCCTGGAGTGTGGCCCAATGGCCATGACTTCTCCTTCGTGGCCAAGTACTTCGTGCAACTTTTCGTTCGGTCGAAGTCCCGTGAAGGTTATCTCGGCATCGGACTTGTGGTGACGGATCAAGCGATTGGCCAGGTCAACGATTTTCATGGGTTTGCCCATGTCGAGCACAAGCGTCTCGCCGGTCTTTCCGATGGCGCCGGCTTGCAGCACCAGGCGCGAGGCTTCGGGAATCGACATGAAGTACCGAGTCACATCGGGGTGTGTCACCGTGACCGGACCGCCAGCAGCGATCTGCGCCTCGAAGGCAGGGAGGACGCTTCCGCGACTGCCGATGACGTTGCCGAACCGCACGTTGATGAACTCACCATCGTGCGTACGGCCAGTCTGCACGGTGAGCGCCTCGGCCAGTCGTTTGGTGGTGCCGAGAACACTGGTTGGATTGGCCGCCTTATCAGTGCTCACGTTCACGAAGCGACTTACACCGACGCTGGCAGCCGCATCGATCACGTTCTTGGAACCGAACACATTGGTCAGCAGACCCTCGCGGGGGTGAGCTTCGAGCAGGGGCAGATGCTTAAGCGCAGCCGCATGAAACACGATCGCCGGCTGATGCTGTTCGAACACCTCCAACATGCGATCTCGGTCGCGTATATCGCCCAGCACGATGTTGTCATCGTCGAGAAGTCCATGACCAGCGACCGATATCTGCACCGATTGCAAGGCCGTTTCATCACGGTCCAGCATGACCAGACGAGCCGGCTCGTAGCGCAAAATCTGTCGGCAGAGTTCGGACCCGATGGATCCTCCGGCGCCGGTCACCAGCACCACCTGCCCAGAGAGATAAGACGACACGCTTGCCTCGTCGATTTCCACCTCGTCGCGCCCGAGCAGGTCGGTGATCTCAAGCGGACGCGCGGTATCGATGGTCGCCATCAAGCCCAGCAACTCGGTCGTCGATGGCAAGATCATGACGTCGAGCTCGGCTCGTTGAGCGATTGCATCGAGGCGCGCAATCAAGGATGGTTGAGCACTGGGCACAGCAATGAGCAGCATGTCTACCCGTTCCGCCAAAACCTCGAGGGCATCAGACTTGCCCACAACTCGCACACCTTCAATGCTCCGATTTTGCTTACGAGGATCATCGTCGATCAGCCCGACCGGCACGTAGCGCGAGTTTGGGTCGCTCATCATCGACCTGACGACCTGGGTGCCGCCCTCGCCCGCGCCGAATACCAGCACTCGACTGCGACCAGCGGCATCAGGACGGGTTTCGGCTCGCCGGAATTGCCGCCAGATGACGCGAGATGTGACCATCAATCCGCCAGCCACAGCCATACCCATAACAACGATCGAAGTGGGGACCCGCGGCGTGAAAACAACCACATTGAACAACGTGGCCACACCCAACGCGACCAACCAGCACATTCCGAGCACGACGACTTCGTCGAAGCTCGCTACCCGATATCGATTCCGATAAAGATGAAGTGTCCAGCCGAAGGCGAACAATGTCACGACGCCAGACGCTGCCACCCAGACGGTCTCCGACCACGGCAGGTCGATGCTGCCCACTTCGTTGCGCAGCAGGCCAGCGATGAGGAAGGCCGGGATGAACGCCACGAGATCAGCCATCATCACCGCCCATGGGTACATACCGCGCAGAGCATGCGCTATCGCCCTCAGGGGCATCGGTACGGTTCGTCCCGTCAAACTACATCTTCCCACAACTCGTAGTTGTTCGGTGCTGTCGGGGAACTGTATTGCTTTGATTTCGTGCGGCAACAGATGTCCGTGGTTCCTGCGCCTCGCAGGTAGCCTATCTGCGCCCAACCGGCGAAAAATGGCGATGATACCCAGCACGACATTCAGGCGCCGAGCAACATCAGCACCAGCTTGCGCCCAGCTGGTGACGCAGGCCTATGCCGAGGTCCACCTCGACGTTCCGGAAATATCGGCCTCGAATCCAGGCAGTTCCTCGGCCTCGGTGCGCACCAGTTGCGATCGCAAGAGCTGCACCTCATTGGTGGCCACACGATTAGACAGGTTCGTTGGTGCACCGGTCATCGGGTCGAAGATATCAGTCGCCGAATTCTGGTTTATCAAAATACGGGTGGTCGACTGGTACATCGGCGTTTGCAGCGCGGTCCACAACAACGCCAGTACAACGACAACCAGAAAGCCGAAGACGACGATCCAAAGCCGGCGGCGAAATGTTTGGAACTAGTCCTTCAGTGCTAACTCAGCGTTCACAGAACTCTTCCCGTGCAGGTACGAAAAGTTTAGGTTCCGGGTTCGCCCCGGCGTGGCCTAGCTTGAGTTTTTTTAGCGAAAACGAGCGATAGCGGCCCGAAGGCCGCCATCGCTAAGAGTTAAGCTTTAAATTTGACTCGCTGGTCAGATGCTTTGCTCACGCTTGCGAGCAGCGAGCAGTACCAAGCCGCCAGCACCAACCATGATGGCACCAGCTGCCAGTGGCAGGTTCACGCTCGAGCCGGTGAAAGCCAAGTTCGGGGTCGCGACTGCCACTGCTGCAGGAACCGAGGCGGAACCGGCTCCAGCTGCAGCTGCAGCTGCAGAAGCGTTGGCTCGGGCGACAGCGGCCTGGACGGTAGCGATGATGTCTGCGGGAGCTTTCGCGGCCTTCGCAGCTTTGAGAACAGCAGCTGCCTGGTCCGCAGCTGCCTGTGCGCCTGCGGCATCGCCACGAGCGGCCGCACTGGCTGCAGCCGCAGCTGCATTGTTTGCCTGGATACCAAACAGGATTTGGTCCCCGGTTGGGCCTGCGGGTCCAGTGGGGAAGGTTGGTGGGTACGTCTGCGCCGAGGCGGCAGGCGTGATGGCAAAGAAGCCAAACACGAGCAATGCAGCGAGTGCCACAGCTGAGAGTTTGGCAAGTGATGAACGCATGGAAAATCTCCGGGTCAAGAAGTAACTTCGACACACAGTAGTCGCGCGTAACGACAATGACAATCCATTCCGCGAACTTCTTGTGGCGATTTCATGACGCTTCGCCGGGGTCGGCTGAAACAATAAGGTTCTCGGCCAATTTGCCATCCCAAGAAATCTCGAAATCAGGTCCGTCCGCCGAGATCGCAACATCATCATCGTTCACCAGAGGCTGGTGCCAAACCTCGAGCGAGTAGGGCTCGTTTGGCGCCAACGAGCCACTCAGTGAGTATTCGACCACCACAGGATCGGCGTTCGGCAAGACGTCTACTTCGACGAGGTAGCGACCCATATCGAACTCCGAGGCGATGCGGACATCGGCGGGCAACCCGTTGAGGGTCACGCTTTCGAGCGTGAGCGGGCTGTAGAGCGATAGCAGCACCTTGTTCAACCCCGCTGTGTCGCCACCACCCAAGGTGAAGGGCGGAGCGTCGTTTGGAATATCGGATCGGAGTGCAACGGTAGCGGTTGCACCAACTTGGCCATTCTCATCAATCGTCACTTGGTAGCTGAGCTCTCGATGTAAGTAGAGATCGAGCTTGTTCGAAAGCCCGTTTGTCTGCACCAGCCCCAAGAAATCCTGTGTTTCGTTTCGTCCGAAGTCTCGTAACAGCTTTACCGATCGCAGGAATTCGTTTGCCTGCTCATCAAAGGTGACCACCTGAAGGCGACCGCCCCGAGCAGCAGGCCCCATCACCCGACCGAGCTCCGCGGGGCCTGGCAGTGTTTGCCCGCTGATACCGGCTACCACGCCGGCCGCCACCTCGGCGAGAGTGTCGAATAGGCCGGTCCGTCCTTGGCCGTCATTGATTCGATATTGATCCTCGAAGAAAAACCGGGCAGCATTGTCGCTATTCAGTGCTGCGTCTTGAAACGGGATGGAGACCGGTCCGCTAAGTTGCAGCATGTCAGCGAGCGCATACCCGTCGGCGTAAATGAAGCCATCGACAGGGCCATCCGCCACACCCGCCAGAACCTGCCGCGAGACTGCGGCGACTTGAGCCATGTCGGGCGAACTTGGCAGGTTCTGCGGGAACTCCGTCGGTCGCCCCATCTCGACAAACCATTCGCTAACGATGCCAGCAGGAACTTCGCCAGCCGCTGCTAATTCGTACAGCTCGATGATTCGGCCGGATTCACCAAGCTGTAGCTGGCCTCGGGTAAAGGAGACTAAAGCCCAGCTGCCAAGGAATCCGCCGAGTTCACGCGACTCTCCTGGAGTCCCGAACATGACAAAGTATGTCTTGGGAATCGACTGCCCCAACATGGTTGGCAGTACTTCGGCCGCTGCAGCTCCTAGCTCGATCTCCGGTTGGAACCTTTCCACCTCGTCGAGCAACTCTTCAATACGGTCAGACAATGCTGGTACCAGCCAAGGCGAGGTGGCGGCGCGGATCTCGAGGCTGGCGTTGCTGAGTGCAAGTGATGTTGCGCGTAGACGAGGCGCCATCGCTGAGAGCACGCCCAAATCCAGAGATCCGGCGGTCAGTCGCAAATTGCGGATATCTGCGTCGCGGACCGCTCCTGCGGCTTCAACGGTCACAATGCCGCCTTGTGTCACCGCCTCTTCCACTGCTCGCTGATGCTGCGCCGCGACTGGAACAAGCCGCAATGACCGGGAAGCAAGGCCCGACAGACGATCACTCGCCCGGACGAATGCCTGCTCGGCACGATCGAGTTCCTTTGCGACAACCTCGGTGTTCCCGCCTCGCGCTGCATCGAGCCCCGAGCGCGCCGCAGCGATCCCTTGAGTGACATCGGACCGAGCGTCGAGAAGCGACAAGCCACCAACCACGCCGATGATAATGAGTAGAAGCGCCGATGCTGTGACCGACCATCGCGTGATACGACGCGCCCGTCTCGTGCCGAACTGAAACCCCTCGATAAGCACTGGCGCAGTTGCCGCTAGCGCGATTACCGATTGCAGACCGAAAACGCCCACCGCAGGTAGGCGAAGAACTGACTGCACTGCAAGGGCAGCTGCCACGGCACCAATGAGTCGGCTTCGACGCCGCAGAAGAACGGCCGCGATGCTGATGACGAGCGAAACCCAGCCACCAATTGCCCACCAGGTAGCGAACGAGGCAGCGGCTGCGACCGCAGCCATGAGGATCACGGGCCATCTGGGCGCCTTGGAAGCAGCTGCTACGACGACCGCAGCGAAAGCCGCTTTCAAGATCTCGTCCCAAACCGGTGTGCCGGTTGGCGCTGCGTCGGACAGCGCTGCCGCAATCGCCGCCACCGCAGCAATCATCGCGACGGCCAGCGTCTCAAGCGATCGAGATGGAACCGGCCGGCGTAGCGAATTTGACCCAGACATCAGCGGCGAGATTATCGGAATCGTGGAATACAACACGCACTTCTCCTATCGCGTGGGCTGCGTTGGAATCTGAGGTCGCCAACTATGTAGACGCTATGGCTGGGATGGGGACGACAACATTCACCGTCCGGTGCGCCCCAACGGCCGCTATGAAACGCGCCCGATCACTACTCGTGCTCGTGCCGTGGAGATCCATCAGCCTCGGGTCGATGACCGTCGGGTCGACCGGTGACGGGTGAAAAGCACAGGTTCCGGTCGGGGCTGATTCCGCCGCGGGTGCCGAAATCACCGTCGGTGTCAGCGGTGCTGCCGTTGCTGTACCGGCCGGCATGTCGTCGGGCGGTTTCTTGCCGACGCTCACCGAGTTCTTCGGCCTCGACAAACCCCACACCCAAACCCGAAATTCTTTGGGGCCTACATATATTTTGGAGAGATTGAGCAACTCAGGACAGTGACAGGGAACGATCACGCTTGAGCTGGTTTGGTGAGAGGGTGGTTGTTGAGCCGCTGGTCGGTGAGCACTTTGGACACTGGAGCCGTTCGCAGATTCCTGTAGCTAGACCGTGCCACGGTTGGTTGGAGAGGTTTCCTGTAAGCGCTCATGGGGTGACGTGCCGTGAGCACTAGCTTAGCTAATCGGCGATTCCCGCTGTCTTGCCTCGTAGTGCATCAACGTCAACATCCCAAAAAGCCAGAAGCCACGTGCGTCGTAGTAGCCGCCTGAGAATTGTATGGCAGTGAGTATCAAAATCCAGGCGGTTGGCAGGAACATCCCAGTTGGGGTTCGTGTAGCCCTCGCCAAACGCCGGATGACCACGAGAAGTAAAACTGTGAAGGACACCACAACGACAAAGGGGATGATGCCGCTTTCGGCCCCGATCGCAAGGAAGTAATTGTGTGTGGTAAACGCCTCGTCTCCTTTACTCGAGAATAGCCCGAAATCACCAAGGCCTATTCCAAGGAATGGGGCGGTATCCCACGCTGCAAGTGCTTCGGAGAAAATTGACCCTCGGACCTCTGCACCCGCAGCTTGGGAACCGACAAATCGGTTCATAAACCGATCCGTGATCTCTGGAAACCACACAATTATCGCAGCGGCGCCTGCGATACCCAGCGCTACGAGCTTGAAAGTCGAACTAGTCAACAACTTCTTTGCGTACAGAATCGAGAATGCCGTGACTGCCACAACCAAAGCGAGAAACGCTCCCCGCGAACCCGACGCCGTAACACCGAATACAAGTGGAAACACCAGCAATCTGAGACTCAATCTAGAGCGAAGAATCGACATCGTTATCGCCGCAAGTGCCCCAATCCCCATTAGACGTCCGAACACATTTGGTCCGCCGCCGAACGCTGACCAGCGAACGTCGAGCTGTCCCCGTGCGCCAATTGCTGCGGCAACGAAGAACACACAACTCATGACTAGGGTCGCGGTGATGAGACTTTCCAGGTCGCCAGCATGAACCGAAGACAGGCGTGAGGTAACAGCCAGGAAAGCACCAAGGTAAGCGACATCGAGAGCGATCGCGATCTGAACCGTCTCGACGGAGAACAGGCTGAAGAACTGAAAGAAGCTGACGAGAAAGTACGCCTTTAGCGCGATATTGCCTAACCGGGCTGCCGGACGGACGACGGTGCCTCGCCCGATCACGATCGCAATCCCGGCGGCGAGCAGCGCTGGCCTCGTATCGAATCCAAAGATCGAAAATCGACCGGCGGTAAACCAGATGGAAATCCAGCTCGCTTCAATAGCGGTCCGGTCGAACCCAGCGAGCAACCTGCGGTTCTTAGTTGAATACTCGGTCCGGCGAGCTACAGGGGCCACCTAGTTACTGCCAAACGAGCGGTTTTTGCGGAACCAGATCCAGTTCACAAAGCTTTGTGGAACCCAGCGTGCAACCACACCGACGGCCCAGAGCCTCCACTTTGCGTGTGGCTTATGGCCCCGGCGAGCGTGCTCTTCGAAGCGTTGGTTGAACATCCGAGCGTCAAGGCTGATTCCCCCGAGTCTGCGCATGGCCACAACAATGTCGATCTGGCTGACGTCATGGCCTCGATCAAAGAATCGATCCCAGAGTTCCGAGTCTCCAACGACGGAGAACGTTGTGTCGTAGCGCAGATCACCAAACTGCTTGCGGTGCATGAAGAGAGCCTGGTGAGGTAATCCGCCTCGTGCCTTCCAAGAGTTTATGACAGCGCCGCGTAGTTCAGGATGAACGATCAATGCACTGCCGACGAAGCTTCGACCATAGTCTGGTGCGGCTTCCATACAACGGCGCATGACTGTGGGATCAATGCACACATCCCCGCTGTTTAGAAAAAGCATGAAGTCGCCAGTCGAAAGCTCCCACCCAGTGTTCATCCCATCGAATACGCCATCGTCAGGCTGCGACACGACTGCAGTTATCTGGCGTCGATACCTTTCCAAAATCTCGCTCGTTCCGTCTCGCGACGCTCCATCGACAACCACGTATTCGACATTCGGATAGTCCTGTGCAAGCACTGACTGAATAGTCTGCTCCAGTTCTGGGAACCCATCGTAGACCACCGTGATTATCGATAGCGATGGCAGATCGATAGCGGTTGGTTCGATAGCCGGTTCGGCGAATTCCCTTTGATCGATTTGGCGATAAAAATGCCACACCTTGCCCCAGGTTGCGTCCAAAAGCGCCCAGTCTGGAGCAACCTTGTGGCTCTCGGGCACGTCAGCACCGGTTAGATATAGGATGACTAGTTCGGCGTTGTCGCCCCAGGTTTGGCGCTTGTCAAAGAACCTTTGCCTATGCCAAGAATGGTCGCAAAGATGAGAGCCTTGCGAATCATCATCCTGGTTTCGAACCTCAACAAGCGCTTGAGTGCCATCGGCTCGGGTCATGCGGTGCGTCGAAATGGTTCGCCACGGATCGTCGGGGTCGACGACTTGATACGAGTTTGCTACAAGTGTCCCGCCCCAGGCGTTTGCCACGTCAATGAAGAGCGCACCCACCTTGTCTGGGACCGATGAATGATCGAAGCTGCCGCCCGTTCCTTGCCTCAAACTCACTCGCCATAACCTCGTTTGATCAAGAACAAGCGTGCGGCGCACCCAGCCACGGCGGCCAGACGGCGAGCTGGCGATAGTTCGTGCATGATACGGATCCTGATCTACTGATGCGGCGAAGCGAGTCAACCGCAACACTCTAGAACGCGCAAAGGCTGGTACAGACGGAAGCGACGGCAAAACCGACCTTGACGGGTCGTTCAGAACTGACGAGTTCGGATTGGCAATCATTCTCTAGTCGAGTCAGATAGGTTCTGGCAATGCGTCTAACCAACTACGCCAGCGACGCGCTTCATGAGACGGGACCGATCGGGTCTTCGGCACGTGCAGCGGTCCGTTTAAAGCAAAGACTAGCTAGGCCCCGCACAGAGATCGTCAATCGGCTAGCCGCTGCGTTTGTGGAGAACCCGGTCATCAAACTGGAGAACTTCGGGGGCGCATTTGAGGTACTTCCAACATCCGACGTCTTTCGGCGGATCTGCCTCAAAGGGTCTTACGAAGTGGAACACTCAACTGCCATTTCGCAACACCTATCGCAGACCCGCGACGCAATTGATGTCGGCGCCAACATGGGGTTTTTCGCAGTTCTCATGGCGCAAACCGCCAAGTCGGTATTGGCGCTTGAACCAGAAGTCGGGGCGCATGAGATTCTTCAGCGAAACATCGCTCGAAATCAACTTTCCGATCGGGTAACAGTCATCGAGGCTGGTGCCTCCGACCGTAGCGGCGAAGTCGAGTTGCGCTCCGTGAGCGGACGACCCGAATACTCCAGTATCGGGGACATCGTTCATCCTTCTGTCGTTGACCAGCCGGTCCAGACGCAGACGATTACGTTGCAAACTATCGACGATCTTGTTGAGGAACACGACCTTGACCCAGCGGTGATAAAGCTCGACATCGAGGGGGCGGAATTTGCCGCTCTATCCGGTGCAATCAAAACCTTGGAACGCTCTCGACCAGTTCTTCTGCTTGAGGTGTCGAACGATCTACTACTCGCTCAGGGCTCCTCGGCGAAGCAAGTGGCGGACCTGCTCCTCGATCATCGGTATCGATTGCTCAACCCGGTAGATGTCGGACAACCGTACGTCGAGCGCCCGTATACAGACATTTTGGCTATACCGCAGGAGAATTCCTAGTGAATAAGTATCTCGTCCGACAGTTCCTCGCGTCGAGTCGGCTTTTGCGGTCAGTTCGCCTGGCCCGATCCCTAGATGCGGTCCTGATTGATAACCGCTTCCTTTCTGAGGTTGGCAAGCGAGGCATTTCACAGATTCTAGATATCGGCGCACACGAGGGCGAAAGCACCGCAACGTACCTGTCTCGAACCCAGGCCGATGTGTACGCCTTCGAACCTAACCCCGATGCCTGCAAAGTATTTGAAGAACGTCTCGGCGCCGAGACGCGAGTCCAACTAAGTTCCGTCGCCCTGAACGATGCCGAGGGCGACGCAACACTCAACCGCACAAAGAACGATCAAGCAACTTCGTTGCTCTCCCCATCAGCCGAAGGTCTCCGTCTCTGGGGAGCGCCCCTACAACCAGACGGATCATTCTTGGCGGCCGGGACAACTCTGGATAATTGGATGATCGACCACCTACCTGATGCAACCAACGTTGCTATCAAGATCGATGTGCAAGGAGCCGAAGGCCGCGTGCTGGAAGGTGGGATGGCAACGCTGCAAGAGCGGACCGAACTCCTCGTCACGGAGGCCCAGATAGCACCCACCTACGATGGTCAGGCTGGGCTAAACGAAATCCTGGCGACGCTACATGGCTCGACGCCACTTCGACTTGCTGCAATCGCCCCCTGTGCCACCGGCCCTGATGGCAGAGCACTTCAGACCGATCTACTGTTCATCAGACCTTGACGCAGCGTGCGATCGGCCTCCGCTGCACAACCACGCTATCTGGCTGCTTCCCGCTGGCCTAGCGTCGTTGGATTTCGACGCGGCAGCACCATCCGAAGCAAGGCGACAACCTGTGCGAGGACGATCACACTGAGCAAGATCGAACCAGCGAGTCCAACGTTGAGGACAAGCCCAAGTCCCCCCACGACGAATCCCACCGTTGGCCATAGCTGCGCCCGGACAACTTGAGCGACGGATAAGTCGCTGTTTAACGCAATCAGTTGGAAAATGTACATCACGCCAAAGCCAGCGTTTGCCGCAATCGCGCCTCCGATGCCAAACCAACCCCCAAGGAAGAACACCCCAAGAAGCGTCAGCAGCGCTCCAAGGAAGCTGAAACCAGCAGGCAGCCACCCGGCATTCTCGCCTCGCGCCAAGGCGGCCCACCACCCCACTGCCGCCAAGCTGAAGAGGCCATAGAGCATGAGCGCTACAAAAGTAAGGCTCACCGTCACCCCTGCATACTCGGAGCTGAGTCGTCTTAAAACAGTGAGACCCACGAGGCAAATCAGGCCACTAGCGCTGGAGGTCAACGCCACAAGACGAAGTGAGTCCACGAGCAGGCCTCTTCGACCCTGTTTGCTAACGTCTGGTCCACTAAGCGCCTGTAACAATGGCTTCGACAATGCCGCTGTGGGTGTATTCATCTGGTTGGCGATGCTGGTAACGATGGCATAGACCGCGACAGCACTTGGCCCGAGAACGGTGGCTGCGACGAGACGGTCCGCTTGGCCGAAGGCAATCGAGGGGGCAGTTGCCGCGCAATTCAGCCAGAGGAGTCGGCGCAACTCAGACGGGGCGGACCGCACAGGAGTATTCTGCAGCGTTAGACGCAGCCTGCGAAGCCTCAATTCGGACAAAACCGTCACTGCAACATGGGTTCCAGCGGCCGCTAGAATCATGTACCGCAGCTCACGGGTAACGACCGCAGCAGCGAGTACCGAAACCGCCGTCCCCACCGACATTGCTATGCTCATTTGCGCTCCCACCGAGTACCGAGTCAGGCCCTGGTGCATGCCAACCACCGAGGCGATCAATGGTCGGCATATCGCGACCACGGCTGCTGCCAGGATGAACACAACACGTAGTGATGAATCAGTGTCGGTCCACGACGTGAACCTCAGCACCCCAACGCCTAGGACTACGCTAAAGGCCCCCGATGCCGCCGCGACCCAGAAGCGCAATCTAAGAAAGCCACGGAAATCGAATGGTGAGTCGCCTAATGCTCTGGAGGCAAAAACGGTTCCGACGTTGAGAAGCGAAGGCTCAAGCACCGCACCCGCCCGAGCTGTCGCAAAGAAGATAATCCAGAGCCCAAAAGTCTCGGTTCCGACTATTACCGGGAATCCCAGCGTCGAACCTAACGAGGCTGCCGAACCAAGGCCAGCTGCGATTAACACGATGACGCCCTGGCGGGCAATCCTGCCGTGGTTCATGGGTTCAGCATCGAGAACAGATGGTCTTGCCCAAGAGACGCCATACGGCTCGCACCGCAAATGCTCATCTCTGACTTCGTTCCATACTCCCCAGAAGCGAAGCGATTACCCGGTCAATTTGTGACCCGCTCAGCGTTGAACCGCTGGGCAGACAGATTCCACGGGAGTAGAGATCGTCGGCGACGCCGTCGCCGTTCACATACTCGCTCTTTTCGAAAACTGGCTGTTGGTGCATTGGCTTCCATGCTGGCCGGGCCTCAATTCCGACCCGCTGCAAGTCTCTACAGACCTGTTCGGGAGCGACGCTGCCCGGAAGTAAACCAACCGCAAGCCAGCGGTTTGGCCGAGTCGTGTGCGCGTATGGACACCAAGTGAGTTCAGGCAACGACTCCGCATATCGACGAGCAATTGCAGCGCGCTTTGCAATCTTTTCCTCGATGCCTTCGAGCTGGGCACGTCCTAAGGCTGCGAGCAGGTTCGACATCCGATAGTTGAAACCAATTTCGAGATGCTCATAGTGCAAAGCCGGCTGGCGCGCTTGGGTTGCGAGATGTCGAACCAATGCAATCGAGTCTTCATCACCGAGCAGTGCGCCTCCCGACGACGTAGTAATGATCTTGTTACCGTTGAAACTCAACGCAGATAGGGCACCGATCTCGCCGACCTTGCCTGCCAACGACTCTGAGCCGAGAGCTTCAGCGGCGTCTCGCACCAGCGGCACGCCGTACTCTGCGCATATTGCGACGATTTGGGCATAGTCGGCGACACTTCCGTACAAGTCGACAGGCATGACTGCGGCAGGCAATTGATCTGTTGCTGCTCGACTCTCGAGGAACATCCTCAACAGCGCTGGGTCAAGGCACCATGTCGACGCCTCGCTATCCATGAATACTGGAACGGCTCCAACGTGAGCGACCGCAAATGCGCTCGCTGCGAATGTGGCGGACTGAACAACGACCTCATCGCCTGCGACAACGCCAGCCGCCAAGAGGGCGAGGTGCAGAGCGGCCGATCCGCTCGATATCGCGACACACGATTGGGCACCGGTGTACTCGCGAAGCTCTTCTTCAAACGCATCGAGTTCCAGTCCAACAGGGGCAATCCAACCGCTGTCGAACGCGCGCAGCAGTGCCTCGCGTTCTCGATCACCGACGTCAGGACCAGACAGCAATATTCGGTCTACGACTTCGTCTGAATGCGGCTCCACTGTTAGTCGACCGTCAGATCGGTTTGGCCGTAGCCAGGTCGGCATCGACCATCATCTTGACCAATTCCTCGAAGGTCACCCTCGGCTCCCAACCCAGCTCCTTCTTTGCCTTTGCCGGATCGCCAAGCAAGTAATCGACCTCGGACGGCCGGAAGTAGCGCGGATCAACGCTTACATAATCTTCCCAGTTGAGACCCACGTGGCTGAACGCAGCCTGACAAAAGTCCCGCACGCTGTGTGCCTCTCCGGTCGCAATCACGTAGTCATCAGGCTTGTCTTGCTGCAGCATGAGCCACATTGCTTCGACGTAGTCACCAGCAAAGCCCCAATCTCGCTTCGCATCGAGATTGCCTAGGTACAGGTGATCTTGCAAGCCAAGCTTGATTCGAGCGACAGCGCGGCTGATCTTACGGGTAACGAACGTCTCACCGCGTCGCGGACTCTCATGATTAAAGAGGATGCCACTGACGGCGAAAAGGTCGTAGCTTTCCCGGTAGTTCACGCAGAGGTTGTGCCCGAAGACTTTCGCGCACGCGTACGGCGATCGCGGATAAAATCGGGTCTGCTCGTTCTGGGGCGGTGGAGTCGCCCCAAACATCTCCGATGATGACGCCTGATAGAACCGAGTGTCTTCGGAATTCATTCTGATGGCTTCCAGTAATCGCAGCGTTCCAGTACCCACAACATCTGCGGTGAACTCCGGGATCTCAAAGCTCACCATTACATGCGACTGTGCGGCGAGGTTGTAGACCTCATCGGGTTGCAGTTCTCTCACCAGACGAGCGAGCGCCGAAGAATCGCCGAGATCGCCGTAGTGAAGGTGGAGCCCCTTGGTGTTATGCAGTGGGTGCTCGTACAGGTCGTTGAGTCGCCACGTCGTGATCGATGACGATCGCCGAACGATGCCGTGAACCTCGTAGCCCTTTGAGAGCAGAAGTTCGGCGAGATACGAGCCATCTTGGCCCGAGATCCCGGTCACGAGTGCGGTCTTCGTCATCTATATTCCTCGCATGTCTTCGACGTTTTGTTTGAACCACTCGTACGTCGACTCGATTCCTTCTCGAAGCTCCGTCTGAGCCGTCCAGCCCAATGCAGTAAGCCGGGTGACATCAAGCACTTTGCGGGGAGTGCCATCGGGTTTCGAATGGTCAAAGACTAATTCTGCGGCGGGATTCACGACATCACGAACCGCCTCGGCCAATTCTCGAATCGACAGGTCCTTGCCGGTGCCCACGTTGACGTGTCGCGCTTCGCTGTAGTGGTCCATCAGGTGACGACACGCATCAGCCAGATCATCGACATGAAGAAATTCACGCATTGCTGATCCTGTTCCCCACACTGAAACCTTGGGATCATTGGAGCTCGCCGAATTGTGAAATTTGCGCATTAGTGCAGGCAGCACATGTGAGTTCTCGAGATCGAAGTTGTCGCCGGGCCCGTAAAGATTTGTCGGCATAGCCGAAATGAAGTCACACCCGTATTGGCGGCGATACGTCTCACACATCTTGATTCCCGCAATCTTGGCCAACGCATAAGCCTCATTCGTCCCTTCAAGTGGGCCGGTTAAAAGCGCATCTTCGACGAGGGGTTGATCTGCATCGCGGGGATAGATGCAGCTGGACCCTAGGTAAAGCAACTTTCGGGTCTGGACCGCGTGGGCAGCGTGAATGACTGTTGCGTGGATCATCAGGTTTTCGTATAGGAACTCTGCGGGGTATGTGTTATTCGCGTGGATCCCGCCGACCTTGCCTGCAACCAGGTAGACGTACTCAGGACGTACCGCTTCGAACCAGTCCATCACCTGTGATTGTTGCGTCAGGTCGACTTCGGACCTGTCCGCGACCACAACGTCTTCAAAACCGTTCTCCGATAGGTTTCGGATGATTGCTGAGCCAACCAAACCCTTGTGCCCCGCAACGAACACACGAGCGCTCTTGGGCACTACCACGTTGGACTCCTCGCCATCTCGCTCGCGCTGGAACAGATGTCCAACCCAGCCGGTCACTCTATCCGGCGGGCGCAGGAGATGATGGGATGACGCACTCTCCGTCGAACAACTCGTCAGGATTCGGGTTGCTCACAGAAGAACAGCGGTGGAACCGGCTTTAATGACGGGTGATAGCAACTAATCGATCCGGGTTTGTGTCACCGCTACCACCCCGCAATGGCGTGGGAAAGGTGCGCTCATTCAGTTCCGAGGTCTTCATTGGGTACGAGGACGTCAAACCCCAAGCGGGTAGCAAGAGATGGAATCAACGTTGCGAGGAGACACTTCACATCGAGAGCGAAGCCAAGGTCGCGCTGATACAAGCGATTTCGTCGGACCTTTTCTGGGTAGATGACTCGATCGTTGCAGCCCTTCGCCTCTTTCTGCCCAGCAAGGATCTCTTCTTCGTATCGATAATAGATTGTGGCTGGACCTGTAAGTCCGGGGCGGAGGAGCAGTAGCTCACGATCGTCGCCCTCCAACTCGTCTGCATACCCCGGTACATCCGGGCGCGGACCCACGAAGGACATATGGCCCACGAGGATGTTTCCGAGCTGTGGAATCTCATCCAACTTGTAGCGCCGTAAAACTCGACCAACCGGGGTAACGCGGCTATCCGTACTCGTCGTTACGGTTCCAGTTTCTTCGGCACCTACCACCATGGTCCGGAACTTCGCGACGTAAAAGAGCTGCCCACCGCGGCCAACACGCTGTTGGAGAAAGAGGACGGGACCGGGAGACGTCCCCTTCACGGCAATGGCAATGAACAGAGCTGGGATTAGAAGGAAGGCGAGAAGAATTAGGGCGAGCACAACGTCACCGAAGCGCTTCACCACCCGGTAGGTCATCTTTTCTTCAACAGAAAGAAGGCGTGACTTACGTCTTCAGGCACTCGGTACGCCTTTTCGACCTCGAAGCCCTGCTCTAGGATCGCTTCGATTGCGGCCCAACGCGTCTCAGCTGACTGGTTGACCTTCCAATAATTCTGCGGCTGATCACCCTGCCGCCCGAATTGGGAACCGACAGCCTTCTTTAGAAAGAGCGGAAGACCCAGACTGACGGTCTTGGCCCGGCGGCCGGTGATACGAAAACGGAGATAGAGCTGTAGACACTCGACGGGAAGCGTGAGCAAGACAGCATCAGAGGTGGCGCGATGGAGTTGCTGAACACTCGATTCGAACTCGCTGAATGGCAGATGCTGCAAGACGCGTGCGCAGAGTACAAACGGAAATGCGCCTTCCTCTACGTGTTCATCGAGTTCACCGATCGGTGAGACAATGTCTGGCTTCAGGCCTGGGTTGATATCCACTTTGGTTGAGCCGACGCCGTACCCGCGAAGAACGTTGGAGACAATCTGGTTGCCAACACCAATCTCAAGAATCTGTTCAGGTCGTTGACCCAAAACCTCGTCGACTTGGTGCCAGTAGGTCATCATCCGCTCCTTGTCGACATAGAAGGAGAACCCGTAGTACTGGGGGTCCATTTCACTAGGATGAAGCTGTTCTTGGTCGGCCTTACTTAAAGTCATGATGAACTCTGCGAGTTGGTGGGCTCAGCGCAAACAAGCATGTTTGGCCCCATTACCCAGGGAATACGGACGAGCAATTTGCTCTCAACCCATCGACGAATCGCCGAAGGCGTCTTCATGCCAGTTGGGTTGTTTGCGACCTGCACCACGCTCAGACCGTGCCGTTCCATGAGCATGGTGAGACTGTTCGGAGAAAAGATGACACAGTGAGTCGGAGGATGGCCAAAGGCGTCACCGAGCCGCGGTCTCAAGGAGAGGGAACGCGGAACTCGAACCGCCGCTTTAGCGAAAGAGAGGTTGGGCGTCGTGACCATCAGAATGCCGCCAGGTTTCAACAGCTCACGGGCTTTGGCGAGGAAATCACCCGGATTCGGCACGTGTTCGATGAGTTGGTGCATGACGACCCAATCATACTGGCCTGTGGCGGACAGGAAATTTTGATTGCGAACGCCCACGCCGAGATATTGATCAGCAAAGTTTACGTTCTCGCCACCGAGGTCCATGCCCACAACTTCGTAGCCCGCATCTTTGGCCGCCTTTAGGAGAAAGCCGGAGCCGCAGCCAACCTCAAGGACTGAACCGGTGGGTTTGAGCTTCTGCATTGAACTTACCAGCCAGGCTTCATGGCCAAACTGGTAACTGCGGGACTCAAGAAGGACTCGCATGAGCTTGTAGTCGCGACCGGTATGAACCGCTTTCTGGTGGTCTGAGTCGACAGCATTCAGAAAGGCAGAGTCACACACACCGCAATGCAGGTACGTGTAGGACTGCACCCTCACGATGTCTGGGTGGAAATCGACTGTGCCACAGCAGACGCATGTCGAAGTAGAGGGGGTTTCCGAGGTGCTCATTCGAGTACTCCGCGATCGGTTGGGTTGGTGGAGAAGGAGCTCAGAAATCGAGCAAAATAGGACATGAACTCCCCTAAAGTAGCCTTCATGTCGTCTCGCAGAAGGTCATCGTACACATCTGCATCCGCGGGCCCGAGCTGTCGAAACGCCGCAGCAACGCGGAACTTCGAAAGATGTTGGACCGAAATGATGACTTCGCCCAGGTACCAACGAGCGACCAGCTCGGTGACGGGTTGACCGACCGAGCCCGTAGCGACTTCCGCTGACTCGGTTGCAGCGAGATAACAAAGGTACGGAAACTCGACGCCGGCAGCAATGGGAAGCGCGATGCTCCCCCACAGTCTGGGATTGATTTCGATGAACCAGAACGCCCCTGTCTTAGGATCGCGCTTGAATTCGACCATGGCGAGACCGTGCCAATTCAATTCATCCAACATAGTGAAAGCCGCCGCTTCCATCGCAGGGTCTGTCGCCGCCGCCCGAAGCGTGCTCGTCCCGCCGGTTTGTGTCTTTTCGCGCAGGCGCTGATGGGTGAAGTGCGCAATCCGATTGCCCCTCCAATACAGGCATGACACGCCCCAGCCCTCGCCGGCCACCCGTTCTTGGACCAGAGGATAACGCTCGGGACGTAGTGCGAACTCAGACACGAGACGTTCAACCTGCTTGCGCAGACCGGTTGGCGTGTCTGCATAAAAAACACCTTTGGCTCCATTACCGCGGAGCAATTTGATGACATAACCAGCCGGCGCTGACGTTAAGCAGCCAGAGAGATCCGCCGGTTCGGTCCACTCAAAGGTACGGGGGGCGGGCACGCCAAGCTGAAGCGCCAGCTCTAGAGTGGCTGACTTGTTGTTGGCGAGGTCGAGGAGTTCCTTATCTACAAGGGGCACGATCACATGCTCAGGCAGCCGGTGGCGATGCTGCGCTACTACTTCCCCCTCATCGTGCCCGGGGAGATAGAAACGGACGTCATGCTTCGTAATGATCTCACCTAACCGCTGAATGAAACCTTCGGGATCGAGATACGGATCCGGGTGCCGAAAGTGCCTTAGGCTGTAGCGGGAGAATTGCCCCATGCCGATCCGGGACGTATCGAGCGTCCCCACTCGAACGCCGTTGCGAGCCAAGTTTCGAACGGCTGCATAGCTCGAACGACACCACGCGTATCCGACGAGAGCATCAAGCTTCATCATAAACCGACGCAATGAACTCGGCCGCTTGTCGAGAAAGATCGACGTAACTGAAGTGCTCCTCGGCAAGCTCACGAGAACGGCCCCCCATGTCGCGCACGACCTCTGGATGCTGCCTTAGCTCTAGCAGAGCCGCAGCGATAGCTGCGGGATCGCCGGGAGGCACAGCAACACCGCAACCGTGCTCATCGATGAGACCCGCCAGCCAGCCGGGGTAGTTGTTTAGAACTGGCAAACCTGCGGCTATGTAATCGAAGAATTTGTTCGGGGATGTTCCGTAATAGAATGCGGGGACGTTCGCCAGAATCATGAGCCCGACGTCTACTCGTTGATAAATCTGGTCTAGAACAGCTTTTTCAACCGAGTCGAAAAAATGACAATTCGAGAGCATTTCGGATTCAGCCCGCCCAACCAAGGCAGGTTTTTCTTTCCCATCTCCCACGAAAATGAAATCAACAGGTGCTCCACTTGCCGACAACTCAGCAGCTGCATCTAGAACGGCGTCCAGTCCATTGGCGACACCGTGGGTTCCGGCGAATACGCACTTGAAACTTGCCGTGAATAGTATGTCGTATCTCGTCTCGGATAGGGCAGGTGGCCGCACCCGACGAGCCGCTCCTGGATCACGGGGCTGCCTACCAAATAAGGAAAGGTCAGACGCATTCGGGACGAGTGCGACTCGCTTCTTTGCAGAGGCCTTTCTCTGTATCCCGTCCACAATGCCCGGCGAGAGCCCGATACATGCCGTGGCAAAAAGGTATGACGCTCTCTCCAAAACTTCCATCATGCCGAGAACAACAGGGTTCTTAATTACACCCATTTCTCTTGGTAACTCAGGCCAGAGGTCTCGAACCTCGAAGATGAACCGTTTGTTCCAGCGTAGTGCTTTCGCAACAATGCCAGGAATTCCCGCAGTCAGAGGCGTGCTCGTCGCAAAAATGATGTCGGCGTCCGACTTGACCGCAATCCAAGAACTTCGAAACGCATAGGAAAGAAACCCGAGAGAACGCTTCAAATACGATTGGTAGTTCGAATAGCTGAGCTCCAGCTCAATGACTCGAATTCCTTGCACAACACCCTCCCGGCGTCCCCGGGAAAAGGGGCCCGTAAGTCCAGTGTCGTTACGGTCGGTGGAGATGCAGACGACGGTTACCTCATGGCCAAGATCGAGTAATGCCAAGGCTGTTCCGAGAGACCGTGTGCTCGTAGACCCAGATGCCGTTGAGAAGTACTGGTGGAAATACATCACCTTCATCGGGGGTCATCCAAAGGCAACGGACTTATGCTCGTCCAGAGATAAGGGCCAGCGTCAGCCTGCGGATGACACGCCAACCGCAGTAAATGAGTCGACTTAGATCTCGCCTTCGGATCTTGAAGGACTTGCTTCATCGCTTCAAGCTGGTGAGGCCGGGGAATACACCAGCTGCATCAATCACCGTTTGATCGCGAAGCGCAGAGTTGCTGAGCGCAACGAATTGCCTATGGGCGACGAGCCCGACAACTACATCTGCTGTGTCCAGCGCGTCCTGCAAGTCGAGCAGCTCAATTCCGAGTCCTCTGAGCGAATCTGGCAGCTCACTGATATTTGGCTCAACGACTGTAACCGCTCGGCTCGTTGCTGTAGCTAGCTGCCGGACGACTTCAAGGGCAGGGCTCTTTCGGAGATCATCAATATCGGGTTTGTACGCAAGTCCGAGACACGCAATCGCACCGTCAGGATGGTCCTGTATCGATGCCAAGACCTGGTCAACGACCCATGATGGCTTGCTGTCGTTCGTGAGTCGGGCTTGCTTGATCAGCAATGCAGCATCCGGGGCGGAGTTCACAATGAACCATGGATCGACGGCGATGCAATGGCCGCCAACACCTGGCCCGGGCTGCAAAATATTGACCCGGGGGTGGAGGTTAGCGAGCTCGATCAGCTCGCGTACGTCTATATTGAAGCGGTCAGCGATCACCGAAAGCTCGTTGGCGAATGCGATGTTGACGTCCCGGAAAGCATTCTCGGACAGTTTTGCGAGTTCAGCAGTGCGTGCGCTCGTCGTGTGGCATTTCCCTGACGCGACGACGCTGTACAGTTCAGCAGCCTGCTGAGCGCAAGCTGGCGAAAGACCCCCGAGTAAGCGGTCATTGTTCTTGATTTCATCGAGAATCTTGCCTGGCAGCACCCGCTCGGGGCAATACGCGAGGGATACGTCGCTCGCAGTGCCACCTAAAGGTAGCTTTAGGTCCGGGCGCAGCTCTTGGATCCACGCAGCAACCTGCTCGGTCGCTCCGATCGGTGAAGTGGACTCAAGCACTATCAAGTTTCCTGGCTGCAGAAGCGGTGCGATTGACCGAGTTGCGGCCTCTACATAGCTGAGGTCGGGTTCGTGCGCGCCCTTGAACGGCGTCGGCACCGCGATGATGAATGAGTCGGCGGGCGTCGGTTCAAGTGACGCCGTCAGTGCTCCCGATGTCACCACTTCTTTGACGAGTTGGTCCAGTCCCGGTTCATAGATGTGAGACCGTCCCTCGTTGATCGCCTCGACTGCGTCGGGATTCACATCGACGCCAGCGACGATGAAGCCAGCTTCTGCAAACACCGCAGCCGTGGGCAAACCTATGTACCCCAGGCCAATGACTGTCAGTCGTCTTGTCATTACGCTCCTCGATCGGTCAGGAACGACACGATGCGTACTGCGGCGTGACCATCGCCGTACGGACTATCTGCGCTGCTCATTCGCTCATACCTATCTGCATCGTCGAGCAGCCCATGCGCCGACGCTGTAATCGCTGGCCTGCTAGTGCCAACCAATTCGACCGTGCCAGCCGAGACTGCCTCGGGTCGCTCGGTGGTGCTGCGGGTGACTAGCACCGGGACGCCCAGCGCAGGAGCTTCCTCTTGCACCCCACCTGAGTCAGTGATGATCAGGTGGGACCGATCCATCAGCCAAACGAACGGCAGGTAGTCCTGCGGCTCAACCAAATAGACATCTTCGACATCGGCCAGCACCCGGTTTGCTGCCGCCTGCACCTTTGGGTTGAGATGCACTGGGTACACGACTTGCGTGTCGCCACGGGCGGCAAGCTCAGCCAACGCACTACACATCTCTTCAAGCCCGCCATCGTGGCTCTCGCGCCGGTGGCCGGTGACGAGAATAAGCCGCTTCGATTCATCCAGGAAATGGAACGTATCGGCAATCGGCGCAACGAGTTCGCTTGTAAGCAAGTTGTCGCGAACCCAATACAACGCGTCGATGACTGTGTTTCCGGTCACCACGATGTCCTGGTCTGCGATATTCTCAGCAAGCAAGTTCTGGCGCGACGACTCGGTAGGCGAGAAGTGCGCAGTAGCTATCCGACCGGTTACCGCCCGGTTGATTTCCTCGGGAAACGGAGAATAGCGGTCACCGGTTCTCAGGCCAGCTTCGACATGACCAACGGGAATCTTTTGGTAGTAGGCGGCCAGGGATGCCGCCATAGTCGTGGTTGTGTCGCCATGCACCAAGACCCAATCTGGTCGGCTAGCGGCAAGCGTTTCATCGAGACCCTCGAGCACCGCGGTGGTTACATGGGTGAGCGACTGTGCATGTTGCATGACAGCTAGGTCAACATCCGGCACAATATCAAAGAGTGTCAGCACCTGGTCGAGCATCTCTTTGTGCTGGCCAGTTACGACAACGTGACTCTCGATTCCTGCGACTGCTTCGAGCGCTTTCACAACCGGGGCCATCTTGATGGCCTCAGGTCGTGTTCCAAACACTGATGTGACTCTCACTTCAAGCCTTTGCTCGGCACGAATCGGTCAAGTGGCATGTTTCGCCGCGAGAGGGTGCGAATGATGGTCAGATGTGGAGAAAGCATTGACCAGACTCATAAGTTCACCTGCGACGAGAGATGAGTCAGTCGTGCGCAACCTACCTAGCTCGTGTTCAACCGCAGACACCATGGCTGGCGTGTGCCAGATCCTGGGGTGCGTGCCAATCGCCATTACTTCGCCGTCGTGACCGAGCACCTCGTGGAGTTTCTCGTTCGGACGTAGGCCAGTGAAGATGATTTCGGCGTCGGAGTCGTGGTGACGTATCAAGCGGGTCGCTAAGTCGACGATCTTCATTGGCTCACCCATGTCAAGCACCAAGGTCTCGCCGGTCTTGCCGATGGCGCCAGCCTGCAAGACCAGGCGCGAAGCCTCGGGGATGGACATGAAGTAGCGGGTGACGTCGGGGTGGGTCACCGTGACGGGACCGCCAGCAGCGATCTGGGCCTCGAAGGCGGGAAGAACGCTGCCGCGGCTGCCGATGACGTTGCCGAATCGCACGCTGATGAACTCGCCAGCATTTTTCTTGCCGGTTTGCACCGTGAGCGCCTCGGCCAATCGCTTGGTCGTACCGAGCACACTGGTTGGGTTGGCGGCTTTGTCGGTGCTGACGTTGACGAAACGGTCAACGCCGATGCTGGCGGCCGCCTCGATCACGTTCTTTGACCCGAAGACGTTGGTCAGCAGACCCTCACGCGGGTGGGCCTCAAGCAATGGCAGGTGCTTGAGGGCAGCTGCGTGGAAGACGATTGCGGGGCGATGCTGTTCGAACACTTCGAACACTCGGTCACGGTCGCGGATGTCGGCCAGCACGATGTTTTCGTCGTCGAGTAGGCCGTGGCCGGCTACCGAAATCTGCACCGATTGCAATGCCGTCTCGTCGCGGTCGAGCATGACCAAGCGAGCTGGTTCATAACGCAGAATCTGGCGGCACAGTTCGGATCCGATGGACCCGCCAGCGCCGGTCACCAGCACCACCTGGCCGGTGAGATAGTTGGAGACGCTGGCCTCGTCGATTTCCACCTCGTCGCGACCCAACAGGTCAGTGATCTCGAGCGGGCGTGCGGAGTCGATAGTGGCCATCAGACCGAGCAGCTCGGTAGTCGATGGCAGAATCATCAGTTCGAGTGCCGCTTTGTTCGCCAATTCGTCGAGCCGCGAGATCAGCGACGGCTGGGCGCTCGGCACAGCGATCAGCAACATGTCGGCCCGCTCGGCTAGGACCGGGATGGAGTCAGAGGTGCCCAGAACGCGCACACCTTCGATGCTGCGGTTCTGCTTGCGGGGGTCGTCGTCGATCAGCCCGACCGGCACGTATCGAGAGTTGGGGTCGCTCATCATCGACTTGATGACCTGGGAGCCACCCTCGCCGGCACCGAACACCAGCACACGGCTACGACCAGCAGCATCAGGGCGGATCTCGGCCCGTCGCACCAGCCGCCAGATGACGCGTGACGTGACCATCAGCCCACCGGCGAGCGCCATGCCCATGACCACGATCGAGGTAGGAACCCGCGGATCAAACGCCTGCAGATTGACCACCATGGCTACGACGAGCGCAACCGACCAGCAAATGGCGAGCGCGACGACCTCGTCGAAACTCGCCACCCGGTACCGATTGCGGTACAGATGAAACATCCAGCCACAGGCAAACAAGGACGCTACGCCAGATGCCGCCACCCACATGATCTCTGACCACGGCAGGTCGATCGAGCTGACTTCATTGCGCAGCAAACCAGCGATGAGGAAGGCAGGGATGAATGCCAGAAGATCTGCCAGCATGACGGGCATTGGATACAGCCCGCGGATGGCGTGCGCCAGCGCTTTGAGCGGTCGCGGAATGGTGCGTGCCGTCAAACTACTGCTCCCGCAGTTCGTAGCTGTTCGATGACATCGAGACCCTCATTGTGCAGAATGCAGAGCGGAACACCGTGTTGCTCGCGCTCTAGCAGTGCGGCAGAGTCTATCGCGGGTTCGCGAGCAGGTGCGACACACAATAAGCCAAAGGCCCAATCTGTGTCTTCATCTCAGAAGAGAGTCTTCGTAGGTGAATCTTGGGCTTTTTCTCGCCCGTGGGCGGATCAAATCGATCGCCTACGAGCAACCCATACATTTCGAAATCAACGAACTTTCTTGGCACCGAAGCCGAAGGGTGCTGGCTGCACCCGTCTCTCAAGGATGATGGAATTCCCGGCATCTCAACCAGGAAAATCACCAGTGGACCAAATATCTGCACTGACATTCTGGATGTATGAACGGCAGCGCACGCTCGCCATCTCCGCAGTGCCCACGGGTCCCGACCTTCTATATAGTCGACGTATTGCGTCCGCTCGTTCGCAACGACGTGCCTAGCATTCGAAAGAGCCGTGAACAACAACCCTCCCCATGATGCTGACTACAGCGGTCAGACCGTTCTGATCACGGGTGGCACAGGCTCATTCGGAAACACGATGGTCAAGCATCTGCTCCACAGCGAAGTCGAAGCGATCCGCATCTTCAGTCGTGATGAGACCAAGCAGCACTCCATGCGGGTTGCCTTCGACGACCCTCGACTCGAGTTTCATCTCGGCGATGTGCGCGACGAACGTTCGGTCCGATCTGTTGTCGATGGATCAGATCTTGTGTTCCACGCGGCTGCCCTGAAGCAGGTGCCGTCGTGCGAATTCTTCCCGGTGCAAGCGGTGATGACCAATGTGCTGGGCAGCGCCAATGTCGTCGATGCCGCCAAACGAAGCGGCGTGAAAAGCATGGTGTGCCTCAGCACAGACAAGGCGGTCATGCCAGTCAATGCCATGGGCATGACCAAGGCGCTCATGGAGAAGGTTGCCGAAGCCGGCTCTCGCTCTGTCAGCTCTACCACGGTGTGCTCAACCCGATACGGCAACGTGCTGTACTCCCGTGGTTCAGTCGTCCCGCTGTTCGTCGACCAGATCAAGCGGGGCCTTGCGCCTACCGTTACGAACCCAGCGATGACTCGTTTTCTGATGCCGCTGGCCAGCTGTGTCGACTTGGTCGAGTTTGCATTCTTCAACGCCAACCCCGGCGATGTGTTCGTGCAGAAAGCCGCAGCGTCGACTATCGGCGATTTGGCCGAGGCAACAAGCCGATTGTTCGGAAACACCCTCGGGACCAAGGTGATTGGAGTACGTCACGGCGAGAAGCTCTTCGAAACCCTGGCCAGCGCAGCCGAATTACAGCGAGGCACGGACATGGGCGACTACTACCGAATTGCAATGGACTCGCGCGATATGAACTACGCCGAGTACTTCGAGAAGGGCGACCCCGACCACAACTTCGAAGGCGACTACGACTCGCACACGAGCGAGCGTTTAAGTGTCGAGGAGATAATGGCACTGCTGGAATCGCTCCCGCAGGTGAAAGAAGAACTCGACGCGTGGAGCCGCCGGTGATCGTCGGCATCACCGGTGCCAACGGCTTTCTGGGCTGGCACACCAAGTGCTACCTGTTCGCACGTGGCATCGAGTTCGTGACGGCAACCCGGGACACGTTCGCCTCACCACAGGCGCTGGACGCGTTCGCCGAGCAATCCGACGTCGTGCTGCATATTGCGGGCGTGAACCGGGCAGACACCGACCAAGAGGTTGTCGAGGGCAACTTGAGGTTGGCCGACGCCTTGACCGATGCTTGCTCTCAGGCTGCAACGCCCCCTGGAATCGTCTACGCCAATTCGACAAAGGCGCGAGGCGGCGGTTCGTACGGCGAAGCCAAGGCGGAAGCCGCTGCTCGGCTTGCGATGTACGCATCCAACGCCGGCACGTTCTTCGCCGACATCCGATTCCCTCATCTGTTCGGCGAATTCGGAGTGCCGAATTACAACTCGGCGATCACCACGTTTGCCTATCAACTAGCGCACGGCGAGAATTCCCAGGTCGACGACGGCCAGCTTGAACTGCTTCATGCGCAAGGCGCTGTCTCTCTGATGTGTGAGGCTGCCCAGCACGCCCGAACTCAGACGCTCGATCCCCCCGGCGCTGCAATAGCGGTGCCCGAGGTGTACTCACGTATGAAACGGCTGGCCAGGTATGCGGACGGGGGAACGATTCCCGATATGAATGGCAGCCAGCTCGATCTGGAGCTGTTCAACACGATCCGGTCACAGATGTGGCCCGACGCCTACCCCATGCCTCTTACTCGGCACGAAGACGACCGGGGCGCCTTCTTCGAAGTGGTTCGTGCCTGGGGCCAGGGTCAAACCAGCATTTCGACCACGGTGCCTGGCGTGATCCGCGGTGAGCACTTCCATTTCGAAAAGGTCGAGCGATTTGCCGTGATTTCGGGTCAGGCGACGATTCGAGTCCGTCGGCTCTTCACCGACCAGGTGCACCGATTCGATGTCAACGGAACCGAGCCTGTCTTCGTCGACATGCCACCACTCTGCACCCACGACATCACCAACACCGGAAACCAAGAACTCGTCACGCTGTTTTGGAGCCATGACCATTTCGATCCCACGGCCGATGACACGTACCCCGCTCCCGTAGTCGGAAACGAGCTCGTGGCATGAAGGTCATGACCATTGTTGGCACAAGACCCGAGATCATTCGGCTGTCGGCCGTTATCCCAAAGCTCGACACCCATTTCGAGCAGGTACTCGTGCATACCGGGCAGAACTACGACTACGAGCTCAACGAGGTGTTCTTCGACCAGCTCGGTGTTCGTTCTCCTGATCGTTTTCTGAACGTCGACACCAGTTCGCTCGGTCGCGTGTATGGCGACGTGCTTGCACGGTCCGAGGAGGCAATACGTGCCGAGCAGCCAGATGCCGTGGTGATCCTGGGCGACACCAACAGTGCGGTCGCAGCGATGATGGCCCGACGACTAGCGGTTCCCATCTTCCATATGGAAGCCGGCAACCGCTGCTTCGATTGGCGTGTTCCCGAGGAGATGAATCGGCGAATCGTCGATCATATTTCCAACTTCAACCTGGTCTATACCGAACACGCGCGCCGCAACCTGTTGCACGAAGGCATTGCTCCGGCGTCGATCATCAAGACTGGTTCGCCAATGAACGAAGTGCTGGCGGCGAACCGACGGCAAATCGACGAGTCGAACGTGCTCGACGAACTTGGACTAGCCGATGGCGAGTATTACTTGGCCTCACTTCATCGACAAGAGAACGTCGATGACGAAACAAGCTGTCGAGCGCTGTTCGATGGGCTGAAACAACTTGGCGACCGTGATCAGCTGCGGGTCATCGTGTCGACTCACCCACGCACGCGAAAGCGGATCGAAGATTTCGGCATCGTCGAATCCGAACGCTTGTCGTTTCTGAAGCCGTTCGGGTTTCACGACTACAACAGGCTGCAGTTGTCCGCCCGCTGCGTGATCAGTGACAGCGGAACGATAAGCGAGGAAGCTGCACTGCTCGGATTTCCCGCAGTGAGTCCAAGAACAGCAACGGAGCGTCCCGAAGGCATCGAAGCCGGGGTCTTTCATCTCGCCAAGAGGGAGGCGCAATCGATTCTCGATGGCGTCGATCTCATGGCATCTCGTGCGACTGCTCCCACGGTGCCAGGTGACTACACGATCACCAACACATCAGACATCGTCGCCAACACGATTCTGGCTTTCGGCTGAGCTGACTCCACCTTGCTTCGTGGGTATCTATCAGGCGAGAAAGCGCAGCAAGCTCTGACCCGACTGGCTGAGAACGCCGGCGACCGTCACCAATGACGGCAGCAGCGTGCGCAGATACGTCGAGTCGAAAAGCCGTCACTGCCTACTGCAGACGCTCGCAGTAGAAACCAGGAGACAACCGTTGGGTGATCGAGCACTACATTGCTTCCATGCGCGCGCTCATCACAGGCAGCCATGGGCAACTCGGGAAAGACACGGTGCGCCATTGCGTCGAGTCCGGCGATGACGTTACCGGTCTGAGCCACGCCGAGCTGGACATCACCGATGCAACAGCGGTCCAACATGCGGTAGCTCAAGCATCGCCCGACATCATCATCAACTGTGCCGCTTGGACTGCTGTCGACGACTGCGAGTCGGATCCACACCGCGCCCACCTGATCAATGCGCAGGCAGTCGGCTACCTCGCCGACGCAGCGACGGCCGCGGGGGCGCATCTCGTGCACGTCTCCACCGACTATGTCTTCGACGGCTTGAAAGTCGGCGACTACATCGAGACCGACGCAACCAACCCGCTGAACGTCTATGGCAGATCGAAGCTTGCTGGCGAGGCGGCTGCAGGACCGACGGCTTCCATCGTGCGCACGTCGTGGTTGTGTAGCGCACATGGCGGGAACATGGTCGAGACCATCCTGCGACTCGCTCAGACCAACCCTGACCTACGATTCGTATCGGATCAACGCGGCAACCCGACGTTTGCTGCGGACCTGGCACCTGCACTGCGAGCTTTGGCGGTCGAGCGACACGCCGGCACGATGCACATCACCAATAGCGGGACCGTTTCCTGGTTCGAATTCGCTCAAGCGGTCCTCGGCGCAGCCGGGCGAGACCCCGCCTGCGTGCAGCCCATACCGGCTTCGGAGCTCACCACAGGGTCGGCACCCCGACCAGCGAATTCGGCCCTGTCGAATGACTTGCTCGCATCTCTTGGATATCGACCACTGCGTGACTTTCGAGACGCGCTGGCCGAAGTCGTAGTTGCGTATCGCTGACATTTCGACCCGCCCGTGCTCTGAGCAAGGCGACACCGTCAAGCAAAGAGCTGGACCTCAACGTCTGACAACAACGGCGCCAGCCGGTCCTTCTCAGAGACACGTGCCGCAGCGGTGTCTATAGGCCAGTCGATGCCGATTTCTGAATCATCCCATGCAATGCAGCGGTCGGTATCGGCGTCGTAGTGCGATGTGACCTTGTACGCCACTCGACAATTGTCGGTGAGGGTTGCGAAAGCATGGCCAAAACCCTTCGGGATGAGAAGCTGATTGCCGATTTCGGCATCGAGTTGGACCCCGGCCCACCGTCCGAACGTGGCTGAGCTACGACGAAGGTCCACGGCTACATCGAAGATTTTTCCCGTAACGGAACGCACCAGTTTGTCCTGAGCGTTTGGCGGCACCTGGAAGTGGATTCCCCGCACGGTGCCAGCGGCCAACGACAGCGATTCATTGTCTTGAACCCAGTCAAAGGCCAGCCCCGCCTCGGCGAACGTGCGGGAGTTCCATGTCTCGCTGAACCATCCCCGTTGGTCGGCTATGCGTCGGGGACGCACCTCGATCACACCGGCAAGAGGTGTCTCAACGACTTTCATTTTGCATCACCGAGCCCTCGTCGATCCGTAGCATCGCGCAAGGGATCCCACCACCACTCATTGTCGAGGTACCACCGCACGGTCTCACGCAACCCTTGCGCAAAGTCCCGGCTCGGCCGCCAGTCCAATTCAGCCGTGATCTTGCTCGAGTCAACCGCGTACCTGAAATCATGGCCCGGACGATCAGGTACGAACTCGATCAGTTCTCGCCGTGAATCGACGTTGTCGATGCGGGGGCCGAGTTCATCTACGAGATCGCATATGGCCTGTACGACCTCCAGGGTCGTGTGCTCTTCGTTTCCGCCGATGTTGTAGGTCTCGCCGATTCGACCCCGCTCCACCACGGCGACCAGAGCTCGAGCATGGTCTTGCACCGCGAGCCAGTCGCGAACGTTGACGCCGCTGCCGTAGACGGGGAGTGGCTCGCCCGATATCGAGCGGATCGTGACGAGCGGGATCAGCTTTTCCGGAAATTGGAATGGCCCATAGTTGTTAGAGCAATTCGTGAGCAGTACCGGCAGACCATAGGTTTCACCCCATGCGCGCACCAGGTGATCACTGCCGGCCTTGCTCGCCGAGTACGGCGAACGCGGGTCGTACATAGAGAGTTCGGTGAATGCCGGGCTCGACGCAGACAGTGAGCCGAAGACTTCGTCGGTGCTGATGTGATGGAACCTGTCGACACCAGCATTGCGAGCAACTTCGAGCAAGGTGTACGTGCCGACGAGGTTGGTGCGAATGAACTCGCCCGGCCCGTCGATCGAACGGTCAACATGAGTTTCAGCTGCGAGATTCATGACGGCGTCTGGCTGATGCGTCGCAAACAGGGAAGTCATATGCCCTAAGTCGCAAATATCGGCTTGCTCGAAGTGGTATCGGTTGCTCATCTCGGCCGTCGCCACCGATCCTTCGGTCGACGCATACGTGAGCCGGTCCACGTTGACCACCTCGTGCTCCGTGTGCTCGATCAAGAACCGCACCACGGCGGAGCCGATGAAGCCGCTACCGCCGGTGACAAGGATCTTCACCGGGACTCACCAGCCAGCGACAGCAGATACTGCCCATAACTATTGAATTGCATGGACTCCCCTGCCGCTCGCAAGGAGTCGACACCGATCCAGCCATGGTCGAACGCTATTTCTTCGAGGCACGCAATCCGAGCGTTCTGGCGGTGCTGTATGACTCGTACGAACTCCGATGCTTCGACCATCGAGTCGAAGGTCCCGGTATCGAGCCATGCATGACCTCGATCGAGCTTCTCGACCGTGACGGCGTCTCGACGAAGATACCAGTCGATGACAGACGTGATTTCGAGTTCCCCACGGCCCGATGGTTTCACGCTCTTTGCTGCGTCTACGACATCGTTGTCAAAGAAATACAAACCCGTGACCGCCCACCCGCCACGCGGTGCGGTGGGTTTCTCTTCGATGGACAGTGCCTTGCCATTGGCGTCGAGTTCAACGATTCCGTAGCGTTCGGGATCATTGACGTGATACCCGAAGATCGTTGCACCATTGGATCGCTGCGCGGCACTGGCAACAAGCTTGGTCAGTCCTGCGCCATAGAACAGATTGTCTCCCAGAATGAGCGCCGCACCTCCACCATCGAGGAACTGTTCGCCGATCAGAAACGCCTGTGCGAGTCCGTCTGGCGAAGGCTGTACTGCGAAACTCAGGTCGATTCCCCACTGGCTGCCATCACCCAGCACACGTTGGAAGGCCGCATGGTCGACTGGTGTCGTGATGATGAGGATCTCGCGAATTCCAGCAAGCATCAATACCGACAGCGGGTAATAGATCATCGGCTTGTCGTACACCGGTAGCAGCTGTTTCGACGTACCTACTGTCAGAGGATGCAGTCGCGAACCTGTCCCGCCCGCAAGAATTATGCCCTTCACGACTTCAAACGATAACGGTCACGAAGGTTCCATGCGGATATATGCAATCGACGCTGTCACCGCGCTCGTCTGAACGCATCCCTGTGGCCGGCAGACGATCCGGCGTCGGCTGGCTTCAAGCAACCCCGATGGCTGCGGCGATGACCAGCAGACACATGAGCATGAGGTAGTAGATGTCGTCGAGTTTCACCCTTGACGGGTCGGCCGGTAGCCGCAGGCAATGAGGCGTTCGTAGCGATCCTCTCTACGATCCCTGATTGTGGATAGGCCGTCGACCCTGGCATTCCTGCACGCCCATCCCGATGACGAAGCCATCTTCACCGGTGGGACCATGGCACTGCTGGCCGCACAAGGACATCGCGTCGTCTTGCTGGTGGCCACGTCGGGCGAGCTCGGTATCGCCCGCTCGGGGGCTGACCTGGCGACCGAACGGGAACAAGAGACCCTTCGCTGCTGCGAAGCACTCGGCGTCGAACATGTCCACTTCCTCGGCTTCGCCGACTCCGGACTGCACAGCGAAAATCCATCGGGCTTTGCCCACGAATCCCAACAGCGCATTGTCGACACTGCAATCGAGGCGCTGGCTGCACACGGGCCGGTCGACGCGCTGGTCAGCTACGACGACCACGGCATCTACGGCCACCCCGACCATCTCCAGGTGCATCGCTGCGGACGAGCACTACAGCGACAACTCGCCATCGCCACTCGGTACGAATCGACCGTCGACCGCGAATACCTGCACTTCGTGGAAACACACGTGGTGATCGAAGCCGGGTTGGGCCAACGCCCGCTCGGCCGAGGGCTCGCCGCCAGCGACCTGGGGCTTCCCTCTCTGCTGATCGACCTGACGCTCGACGTGAGCACTGTGCTCGATCACAAACGACGAGCCATGGCCGCCCACGCCAGTCAACTCCCCGCAGACGCTCCCGCCTTTGCGCTGGGCCAGCACAACTTCGCGGCCGTCTACGGCTACGAGTGGTACGTGCGCCACGGACCCGCCGGCCCACTCGATCTGCTGCCCAAGCTATGACATCGGCCACGTTCTCTAACGCCGACCCGCTCGCCGTGCCTACTGTTTTGGCTGCATGACCGACATCGACCCGTACCTGCACTTCGATGCTGATAGCTGGGGCAAGCTCCGCGCCGCCACCCCGATGACACTGGACCAAGCCGACATCGAACGGCTCCAAGGCGTGAACGAGAGTCTGTCGATCGACGAGATCGAGCGGACCTACCTGCCGCTGTCTCGCCTGCTCAGCCTGTACGTAGGCGCAGTACAAGACCTGTCGCGCACCACCGATATCTTCCTGGGCACGCCCCCCGACAAGGTCCCGTATCTGATCGGCTTGGCCGGAAGCGTGGCCGTTGGCAAGAGCACGAGCGCTCGCATCCTGCAAGAGTTGCTCTCCCGCTGGCCGAACAGCCCCCGCGTCGATCTGATCACCACCGATGGCTTCCTGCACCCCAACGAGGTCCTGCAGGAGCGCAACCTGATGGCACGTAAGGGCTTCCCAGAATCCTATGACCAGCGCTCGCTACTCGAGTGCGTGTCTCGACTGAAGTCCGGCGAGCAGAACATCGAGATCCCGGTGTATTCACACCTGACCTACAACGTGCTGCCCGACCGGCGGCGGTTGATCGAAGCGCCCGACGTGATCATCATCGAAGGCCTCAACGTGTTGCAGACCGGCGCCGCCACCCCCGACAGTCCCCGGGTGTTCGTGAGCGACTACTTCGACTTTGCGATCTACATCGACGCTGATCCCGAAGTCGTGCGCACCTGGTACATCGAACGCTTCCTGACCCTGCGCAAATCGGCCTTCGCCGACCCTCGCTCCTACTTCTCCCGGTATGCATCGCTCAGCGATGACGAGGCCGTCGATACCGCCTCGGGAATCTGGGACGCGATCAACGGCCCCAACCTGGTCGAAAACATCGCCCCCACCCGAGACCGCGCCGACCTGGTGTTGCGCAAAGGCATGAATCACCACGTCGAAGAGATCCGCCTGCGCCGCCTGTAGCCAGGACGCCGACCCCGATACCGTGATGCGATGCGCGCCGAAGCTGTCACCACCAGTCGGCACTTGCGGGAGCAGCAGGTAGCGCTGGCTGCGTTTGCGTCGGTGACCGTGCTGATCATCGTGTTCTTGCTGCGCGACGCCAGTGCATTCGTGAACTCAGCCCAAGACGAACTGTTCGGGCATATGGGAGCGTCGGGCGGCTTCACCCTGGCAGCGAGCGGCACCTACCTGGTACTGCGGCGACTGCGCCCCAACCTGCTCACCATCTTGCTCGCCGGGGCTGCGATCACCGTCGCCGCCGAACTGGCGCAAGGACTCGCTCCCAGCCGAGGCATCGAGTTACGCGACATCGCCGCCGGGTTCGGCGGAGTCTTGATCGCTGCGGTGGGCATCGAGATCATCTTGCTGCTCTTCAGCCTGCTGACCGCACAACGCATACACACGATCGTGTCGGCCATCGCGGCGCTGATCCTGCTCGTGTTGCTGGTTATCGGTTTTGCCCCAGACACGGTCAGCGGCGCCAGCCCCGACGGCGAGTCATGCCCGTTCACCACCATCGACGGCAGTGGTCAGCGCATCACCATCGGCGCCGATCCTGCTATCGACGACGGCTGCTTGGAAACCGCCGCTGGAGGCTTGGGCCTGTTCGCCCTCGACGGAGCGAGCACGTCGAACGACGATTCGGTTCTGGTGTCGTCACCCCTGGACCAGCTGGCGGACCGGTTAGATGAAACGCGCCGCTTGGTCGTCACCGCCGAGTTCACCTCGGGAGAATTCAGCGACGAAGTCCGCCAGCCGGGTGTGTTGTTGATCTTGCGATCAGATGAAGCCGGCGACCTGTTGCAGATTCGAACGAGAGATCAGAACGCCCAGGTCATCGGCCCGCGTGTGGTCAGCCCCTATGCGGCACTGTCCTATTCCGAAGTGTTCGAACCCGCCACTCGCTACGTGCTGCGCACCGAGCTCACGGCAAGCGAGTTGCGTGTGTTCGTCGACGACGAACTGGTCGCCACCACTGGCGTCGACCCGGGTTGGCTCGACACGTTCGCCGAAGCTGATGGCGCCCAGGATCTGACCCTGTACATCGGCAACACACCCAGCGTCATCCGCCCCTTCCGAGGCGTCATCGAGTGGATAGAGATCAACACATGAGGGCCGCCTCGTGAGCGTTGCGCTGTGAAGATCGTGTCGTGGAATGTCGAATCGATCCGGGCGCACCATGATCAGGTGGTCCGGTGGATCGACGCCGAGCAACCCCACGTGATCTGTATGCAGGAGACCAAGGCCGGCCCGCGCAAGTTCCCCCAGCAAGGCTTCGCCGAACGCGGCTACGAGCTTGCAATCCACGGCGGCGACGACGGGCGCGGCGGGGTGGCGGTGGCGTCTCGACTACCCATGACCGACATCAGCCTGGGCATCCCCGGCGCCGTCTCACCGCTCGACGAACCCCGAGCGATCGCCGTCACCGTCGACGGCGTTCGTGTGCACACGGCCTATGCACCGAACGGACGCAAGGTCGGCACCCGCGCCCACCGGGTCAAACTGGCCTGGTTCACCCTGCACACCGCATGGCTGCAGGCCGAACGAGTCGAGTTCGAGCGTCTGTTGGTGGCCGCCGATCTGAACATTGCGCCCCGCGACATCGACGTGTGGGATGCCTCTCGTTACCGCAAACGCAATCTGACCAGCCCGCCGGAACGCCAAGCATTCGACCATCTGCTCGATGCGGCCGACCTGGTCGACATCGTGCGCCACACCCACGGAGAACAACCGGTCTTCACCTGGTGGAATCGGCGATCGGACTTCTACGAGACCGACCGAGGCTGGCGACTCGACCATCTACTGGCCTCGCCCGAACTCGCCGCCGACGTCACCCGCGTCAGCATCGACCGCACGGAACGCGGCCGACCCGGATCGACCGATCATGCACCGCTGATGGTCACGCTGATCGATCCGCCGCGTCGCGATCAGAACTGAGCACGGCAAGCTGGACTCGTGTCAGAACACCTGCCCGATGACTCCGAACACGAACGGCCATTCATGTGGGGCGTCACGTCGTCGTCGATCCAGGTCGAAGGCGTGCACCCGGCCGCAGATTGGTCGGCATGGGAACGAGACAAACGCGCACCGGCATCGAGCGATGGCAACGGCTTCGCCACCAACTTTCACGACGACCTGGCCCTGATCGCCTCGCTCGGCGTGACCGACGTGCGGCTGGGTATCGAGTGGGCACGAATCGAACCCGTCGAAGGCAAAGTCGATTCCGAGGCGCTCGATCGCTATGGCGACATGGTGGCCCACGCCCGATCTGTCGGCCTGCGACCGTGGCTCACGTTGCACAGCACCAGCCTTCCCGGCTGGTTCAGCCAAGACAGCAAGGGCTTCCTCGACGAACGAGGACGCGAATACCACTGGTTGCGCCATGTCGATCGCTGCGCCGAACTCTTCGGCGACAACGCCGCCGGATGGACGCCCATCGAAGACCCGGTGGGGTGGGCACTGCGTGGCTACGCACTCGCCAGCCGACCACCCGGCCGACGCAGCAACACCGACCTGGGCATGTTGGGTTTCTACGAAGCCGCCGAAGGCGCACTGCTCGCCGATCACCTGGCCGCCCGCCATCTACGCGCTGGCGGCGCCACCACCATGGCGGTGCGGGGCACGCCAACGATCTTCGCTGCGGTCGACGACGAACGTTCCGAACGCGAGTCTCGAGCCGCCAAAAACCATGTGCGCTGGTGGGCCGCCGTGCTGTTCGATTCGTGGGTCCGCATGATGGACGACGGCGAACTCTCCATGCCCGATCGAGTAGCCCAAACCGATCAGCAGTGGGTCGACGACTTCGACATCGTGGGCCTGGCATTCGACCACCCGATCAGTGTCGACCATGCCGGCAACATGCGCCCGTACCCGGCCGATGCCACCCGCTCCGATAGCGGCTTCGCCCCGCTCCCCGAGGAACTCGGCGTGCTGTTGCAACGCATGACCGAGCGGGTGCAGGCACCATTGGCAGTGGCATCGAACGGCCTGTCGACCACCAACGACGGATGGCGAGCCGAAGTGCTCGAGGCAACCCTGGACATCGTGCATGGCGCTCGCGCCGACGGCCTCGACCTGGTCGGGTACTTCCACGACACCGCCATCGACGGCTACGAGTGGCGCGCCGGCTTCGACATCACCCGTGGCCTGATCGCCCGCGATCGATCCATCAAGGCCAGCGGCGAGCTCTACCGAGAACACATCACCCGATAAACGCAGTACTGGTTCTCCTCGCAGTACCTGTACACAGATGGCCGTCTGGCAACGTTTTGTGGTCATGGGTAGGGTGGGGACATGAGCCTTACTGCTGACCAGGACACCAGCCACGACGATCTCCCCCGGGCGAGCTTCACCTCGTTTCAGGAATCGACCGCCGACGACTGGGCCAAGATCATTCCGCAGCTCAGCACCACACAGACCATGGTTGCCGATCGCGTCCTGCGGCTGCTGGGCGAACTCGAGATCGACCACGGCGGATTCCCGGTCAACCGCCTCGAGCACAGCCTGCAGACGGCAACCCGCGCCGAACGCGACAACCGCGACGACGAATACGTGTTCTGCGCGCTCATCCACGACATCGGTGACACGCTTTCCCCCTTCAACCACCCCGACATCGCCGCCGCCATCGTCAAGCCGTTCGTCAGCGAAGCGAATCACTTCATGGTCAAGAACCACGGCGTGTTCCAGGGTTACTACTTCTGGGATTACATCGGCATGGACGGCAACGCCCGCGAAGAATTCCGCGACTCACCCCACTTCGACTACACCGAAGAGTTCACCCGGCTCTACGACCAGACAGCCTTCGACGCCACCTACACCAGCAATCCGCTCGAGCACTACGCGCCGCTCATTCGAGACATTCTGAAAGCCGACGGTTAACGGTCTGGCACCGCCGGGTCGATAGTCCAAAACCCGTTTTGCGGCCGCTACCTTTATCTGGTGACTTCACCCTCTGTCTTGATTCTTGGGACCGGCTACGTCGGTCTCACCTGTTCTGGCTGTTTCGGACAACTTGGACACACGGTCGTCGGCTTCGACATTGACCAGGACAAGATTGCTGCGCTCCAAGACGGCCAGATTCCCATCTATGAGCCAGGCCTCGACAAGCTCATCACCAACGCCCAGGCCAACGGCAACTTGTCCTTCACCACTGATGTCGCAGCAGTTAGCGACGCCGACATCGTGTTCCTGTGTCTGCCGACTCCGCCTCTGCCTTCGGGCACACCGGATCTGAGTATTCTCAAATCTGTCGTCTTGGAGCACCGCGAAAGGTTCAAGCCCGGAGCGGTCCTTGTCACCAAATCAACAGTGCCGCTCGGCACCAGCCACGAACTCGCAGGTTGGCTGAACCGCAACGATGTGTACACCGTTTCCAACCCTGAGTTCCTCCGCGAAGGCGTCGCCGTTGACGACTTCCTCAATCCGGACCGTGTCGTTGTGGGAGCCGCTGATCCCGAAGCCGGGCAACAGGTACTCGACCTCTACGCAGCGATCGATACCGAGAGGATTCAGTGCGATCCACTATCGGCTGAATTGATCAAGTACGCAGCAAATGCGTTTCTCGCTACCAAGCTCAGCTTCGTAAACGAGCTCGCCCGAATCTGCGACGAAGTCGGGGCCGACGTGGACGCGGTGGTGGCCGGCCTGGGAACCGATCATAGAATCTCATCGGCGTTCCTGGCACCGGGACCCGGCTGGGGCGGATCATGCTTCCCGAAGGACGTGGCTGGACTCGCGGCTCTAGCTCGCTCTTCTCGATTGCGAGTGCCGGTCATCGAGAGCGCTACCGAAAGCAATAGAGATCACTTCGATCACATCCTGAGCCGGATACGAGCAATCGTGGGCGAGCCCCTGAGCGAAGCGACCGTTGCCATTTGGGGCCTGGCGTTCAAGGCGGGCACCGACGACACGCGTAGCTCACCGGCGGTCGAGCTGGTTGAGCGGCTCGACTCGCTGCATTGCGTGGTGCGAGCTCATGATCCCGTGGCCTCGTTGCCAACAGCCACAGTCAACCAAGCCGGCCTCTACGAAGTATGCGAAGGCGCAGACCTGTTGGTTATTGCTACCGAGTGGCCCGAATTTGCCGACGCCGACTTCATCCGGGTCGCAGCAGCAATGAACGGCAGCACCATCTTCGATCTCCGTTCGGTCGTCTCGCCGGTTGCCGTCAACGCCGCGGGGATGCGTCTGGAATTGCTCGGTCGCGCCGGAATCTAGAGCGCTCCAGCGCACACACTGGCCGTGTGCGGGTCTACTCGAATACGGCGATATCCATGCCAGCTTGCACCGCGTAGGGCAGGTCGCGGAGTTCATCGAGACCGAGACCACCCAGGTCGTCGATCCACTGCATTGGTTCGTTGAGGTCGAGTTCTGCATTCATAACTGATGATTCCTTGCATGAGGCCCACGCCGTTGTGGGCTGAACAAGGAACAGTATTTGTCTTTCGCCGCCCGAAAACCAGCGAATCCGAGGAAAAGATGCCCGCTGTTTCTGCCGCCGGGCGAAAGATTGCGGTATTTTCAAATCAGAAGAAACATCGTTTTTCTGATCGGTTGAATCTTTCGACGCATTCTGATGCCGTGGTGGTAACCGGTCAGCGGTGAGCGGCTAGCGGAAGCGTTCGAGCTTGAGCCAAGACGGGCAGAGATAGTGGCGTTCTCTCAACACCAGTGCGCCGCCGACAACGAACAACCCGCCGACAATGGAGAACAGCAGCAGCTCAGACGTTCCGGTGCGAGGCAGCTCGCCAGGACCGCCTGCGCCAGCATCGGGCGTGGGTGCTGGCGGTGGAACCGTGGGCGAGGGCCCAGGCGTTGGCTCTGTATTGGGCCCGGTCGTGGGCGTGGGCTCAGGTGTGGGCGTCGGCGTGGCCGTGGGCTCTGTGGTCGCAGTGGGTTCGGCTGTTTCCGTGGGCTCAGGAGTCGCCGTGGGTTCAGGGGCTTGGTCGCCAGGACAATCGGTGCCGCTCACGCAGCTGACCCAGACTGCGGCGATCTCTGCGCCTTCTTCGTACTCGGCGGTCTCGAACTCGCCATCTTCGTAGATCCCCACGTTGTTCCCGCCGATTCCAGGCGTGCGGAAGGCAATGCGCCCCCCAGGTCCGTCGGCAAAGGTGACGAATTCGCGCGATTCGTTGTCGGGGTTCCAGTTCAACGTTGCCTCGCCGTAGATGGCTTCGGCGTCGGCGATCGTGGTGGCAGGCCCAACACCTTCGGCGGTGGCATAGTCGGGATTACTCACGATGAACAGGGTCAGAGCATCGGTGTTGTCGGTCATGGCCGCCCGGAATTGCACAATGCCATCACGGGAGATGACCCGGCCGTCGAAATCGACGGTGATGCGAACTTCGTCGCTGATGTCGTAGTCGGAGCCGAGTGCCTCGGCCAGTTCGTCTGGGCTGAGACCAAGCACGGCGTCACCGACCCCATCTGCAGCGATGATCTGGTCCGAAGCAGGCTGAGCGGCGGCAGTACTGGACAGAAAAAGCGCCAAGAATGCTGCGACAGCTAGAGCGATTTTCAGTTGGGGGCGCGAGAGAAGCATGGTCTCCAGACCTTCACGGAGTTCCGCCCGCTGCATAGGTATAGCAAGTCCACGCTTCTCACACACGGATTCGGATCATATTCTTTCGAGACAGCACTGCGCAATCACGCCTGTGATGTGTGTGATCTCGGCGTGAAGAACTTGTCGACCAGCGCCTCAACACAGACGCCGAGCAGCGTGGCAGGAATGCCGGTTGGGCCAGGCGAACGAATGGACGCCCGGGCAACCTCGAGATCAGGCATCACGACTTCTCGCATGGTGACACCTTCTATCAGCGCCGCCACAGCAAGCGCAAGATGTTCATAGGCGGCCTCGCCAAATTCAGCACGAGGTTCCATATCGAGCAACTCGCCGATCGGGCGATACGAGTCGGCAATGCGCTGGGTCCGGTTCCTCATCTCGCTGTCGCACGCCCACTGCACGATCTCGGGATCTCGACGCGCCGCCGGCTGCGAGGCAAGTGCATGTTTGATCGCCATGTCCGTTGAGAGCAGACCGCTACCTTCTCCGTGCTCACCAGCCGGCAAGCCCGCTTCGAGAGCCGCTTGAATGGCCACGCGCACCACATCGTTTCGATCGAGAGCCGCACCGTGGATCTCGGTCGCCTCGGCCACCGCCACCGTGACTGCAGCTGCAAACGTGTTGCCTCCGCGACTGGCGAGCCATGCCTGCAACACGGCGCGTTGGAAGAACGCCTGTGGCGTGTAATCGTCGTCGATTGCCCATGCTGCGTGGCTGGAGGATCGAGGCACTTTGGTTTCGGCGCACGCCGCCTCGAGCGTGATGTGCTCGACACCGAAGTCCATGCCAACCAACTCGAGCTGGCGTAGTCCTTCAGCCACCAACAACTGGCGAGTTTCATCTGCAGAACGTCGAGGCCGGGACTTTTTCGAGACCATAAGTACCGACCATGTAAGCACAAATCAGGACTGATCGCCCCAAATCTGGGGTCACGCGCGCCGGGTGCCTACCAGATCAGCCATGAGCTGCACCGACTCCTCGGTGGGATTGGCAATCTTGAACCCGGTGATACCCGAATCAGCCCATGCCGGCCAACGCTCTTCGATACGTTTGATCGAGCCATACAGGCCGGCCTCGTCGACATATTCGTCGGGTATGGCGTTGATGGCTTCTTGCTTTCGGCCCGCCAGGTAGAGCTCTTGTACCCGTTCAGCCACGTCGCCGTACCCGCGCTGCACCATGTGCTGGTTGTGGAAGTTCAGGTCCTTGTGCCCCATGCCGCCTGCATAGAGCGCTATGCCCGGTTTGACCGCGGCCAGTGCCGCGCCGATGTCATCGGTGATCGTGACCGGCCCGCTGGCCATGATCTCCAGGTCCTTCCACGACTTACCGTTGCCGGCGCGTCGGAAGCCCTCCTCGATCCACGGCTTGAAGTGCTCCATGCGGCCGGGCACGAAGTGCATTGGCAGCCAACCGTCGCAGAGTTCGGCGGTGAGCTTGACGGTCGCCTCCGAGCCTGACCCCAGCCAGATCGGCAACGTTCGATTGGTGTGAAGAATCGACATGAGCGGCTTGCCGATTCCCATCGCCCCTTCACCCGAATACGGCAGCTGATATTCACGACCATCGTGGGTCACCGGGTCTTCGCGCATGTTGACCTTGCGCATGATCTGGATGTAGTCACGCAAGCGCCAATACGGCTTGCCCCAGGGCTCGCCGTACCAGCCCTCGACAATCTGGGGGCCGGACACGCCCAGCCCCGCGATCATGCGGTTGCCGCCAGCGAGCGCGTCGACCGTTTGCGCCTGCATCGCCGCCATGGCCGGGGCTCGGCCTGCCAGTTGCATGATCCCGGTGCCCAGCCGGATCCGTTCGGTATGGGCGGCAACCCATGCCAGCGGGGTGATGGCGTCGGAACCGTATGCCTCGGCCGTCCACACCGAGTCGAAACCCAGCCGTTCGGCGAGCTGCACCAACTCCAGGGGGATGCGCAGCTTTGCGCCCGAGTATCCGAGAGACAGTCCAAGCTTCATAGTCCGAGTCTGACCGGTTGCGAGCCGCCCACCAAAGCCCGGCTAGGTTCGGACCATGGCGACATCAGTTCTCGACGGGTTGCGAGTGGTCGATTTCACGACCGGGCCCGCAGGTGGTCAGGCCACGACCGTGTTGTCCGACTTCGGGGCTGACGTCATCAAGGTCGAACCAATCGGTGGTGACCGGTTTCGATCGCTGCCGTCGAGTCCGTTCTGGCTGCGCGGCAAACGAAGCATCACGCTGGATCTCGAGACCGAAGCCGGTCGAGCCGACGCACACGTGCTGGCAATCGGTGCCGACGTAGTAGTGGTTTCGGGGACGCCGAGTCGGCTGCGAGCATGGGGACTCGACGCCAACCTTCGTGACCTCGCACCAGCTCTGGTGCATTGCACCTTGTCGGGCTGGGGCACGAGCGGGCCGTACGCCGAGCTTGTTGGTTATGAAGGTCTGGTCGCCGCCAAGTCCGGACGCATGGCTGCCTTCGACGTGCAGTTGGGTCAGGACCGCCCGGTGTTTGCCGCCGTGCCTGTCGCCACCCATGTCGCCAGCCAAGCTGCCGTGCAAGGAATCGTTGCTGCGCTGATGCAGCGTCAGCACCGCGGTGTTGGTGCGGTAGTCGAAGCAAGCCTGGTGCAAGCGCTCATGCCGTTCGACCTGGTCGACGTGTTGTCTCGCCAGATCGCCGAGCGCGATGGTCGTTCGTTCACCCCGCTGCGCCAGATGAATCCAATGCCCACGCTCAACTATCACCCGTTGCGGACCAAGGACGGCGTGTGGATTCAGTGCGGAAACCTGCTCGAGCATCTGTTCTATTCATTCCTCGATGCCACGGACTTGCTGGGCGAGTTTCTGATCGATGAGAAGTTCCAGGGCAGCCCTGCGGTCTGGACCGCCGAGGCAGTCGAAGAAGCACGCGACCGCATGCTGGTGCGCATGCAGGAACGCACCGCCAGCGATTGGATGCAGGCGTTCGAGGCGAACGGCAATGTTGCCGCCGAGCCGATCATCACCACCGCCGACGCCATTGGTCACGTCGACCTGGTCGAGGGCCGTGGGCTGGTGCAGATCGATGACCCGCTCGTCGGAGCCACCATCCAGATCGCACCCATTGCCGAACTGACCGCAACGCCGGCCGCGGCCACGCGGCCTGCGCCATTGGTCGGCGAGCACACCACCCAGATCCGAGACGAACTACAGGTCGCGCACCAACAATTCCGCGACGCCGGCGAGTCGGCCGCGATGCCGGGGCGGCCGCTCGATGGCATCACGATTCTCGACCTGTCCACGATCATCGCGGCACCCCTGGGCATGTCGATGCTCGCCGATCTCGGTGCCCGGGTGATCAAGGTCGAACCCTTTGGCGGCGATCCGTTCCGGGGACTGTTGATCGAAGGGCGCATGGCGGTCAAGACCAACGTGGGTAAAGAGTCGATCTGTATCAACCTGAAGACCGCCGAAGGCCAGGCGATCCTGCATGAGTTCGTCGTCGGCGCCGACGCGCTGATCCACAACTTCCGGGGCGACGTGCCCGCCAAACTGGGCATCGACTACGACACGTTGCGAGCGTTGAACCCCCAGATCGTGTCGGCGGTGGTGAATGGCTACGGCCCCCACGGGCCCGGCGCCACGCGACCCGCCACGCACCCCGTCATGGGCGCCTGCACCGGCGGGGTTGCGCTGCAGGCCGGCGATGCGCTGATACGCGAGTGTCCTACCTTGGCCGACGTTCGCGAGGCGTCACGCCAGATCATGGCCGCGAACGAGGCCAACCCGGATCCGAACACCAGCGTGGTGGCGGCGTCGGCTTTGTTACTGGCACTGCTCGCCCGCCACGAGCATGGCGGGCAACAGGTGAACATCAACATGCAGGTGGCCAACGCCTGGGCCAACGGCGACGACTTCTTGACCTACGGCAACAAGCCCAGCCGTGTGAGCGTCGACGCCGATCACTACGGCCTCGGCGCGCTCTATCGCCTGTACCCCACCGCTGACGGCTGGGTCTTCCTGGCTGCACCAACGCCGAGCGAGTTCGAACAGCTTTGCACCGTCACCGGCAACAGCATGCTTCTCACCGACGAGCGTTTCGCCAACGACGTGGATCGCCATGCCAACGACGCTGCGCTGGCCGAAGAACTCACCCGGGTGTTCGCCGCCAAGTCGGCCAACGACTGGGAAGCCGAGCTCACCGCAGCCGGGGTCGGTTGCGTGCGAGCCGACGGCATCGACGTTGACCGCTTCATCACCAGTGACTCACACATGGTCGAGAACGACTGGTCTCCGGTCGTCGACCATGCCCGCTTCGGGCGACTTCGCCGATGGGGCCCAGTCGTCACCGTGGGTGGACCGAACCCCGCATATGCATCGGCCCCGTTGGCGGGCGAACACACCGACTCTTTGCTGCATGAAATCGGCCACGATGCAGATTCGATCCGTCAGCTTCGTGACGCAAAGATCGTGAACTCCGAAGAGATCTGACCCGCACCGCAGTTGCGTGGAGTACCGGAGACAGCACGCCAACTCTGGGCCAAATGGCCACTGCGATCAATCTCGTTCACCTGGGTAGTGGTTCGGGCGCCAACGCCGGCCAACGAGTGCCCGCTCCTGCGGCCTGGTGAGATATGCCGATGCGCTCGCTCAAACCACCCCTTGTTACCGGCTAAGGCTTTGGGTGACCTCGACGGCAAGCGCTTCGATCGGCTCTTACTGATTCGGTTATCAGCATTGAGCCTCGGGGCCGACTCCCACCGCACACTGCAAAATCTTGAGTGCATCCCCAATGTCGACGATCCCATCGCCATCGAAGTCGGCACCACGCTCGTTGATCTCGGTGCTCAACAGTTCAAGAGAACAATCGTCGACAGGGCGGCGCGAGCCAACCGTGAATTGCGCAATCGCCAGCGCATCGCCGATATCGAGCGTCGAGTCGCAGTTTGCGTCACCAACCACCATCGACAGCGAGCCGTCGACCGCCGTCGACTTGGTGAGGAGTGCGGCGACCAAAGGTTCTACCCACGTGTTCGTCGCCACGTCGTATGCACCGAAGCCGGCTCCGAACTCCCAGTACGTCATGGAGAATCCATGGGTTTGCCCCGCCCGAGTCACCATCTCGGTCCACATGGCGCGATCGTCCATGTCGGCAACGCCATCAGCACCGTACACACCGAACTCACCTACGTTGATAGGCCGATTGTTGGCCGAACCCCACGCCGCAGCTTGCGCGAACGCAGACGCAATTGCTTCTTCACCCGATTCGATCAACTGTCGGCACTGGCCGTCGGTGTCGCAGAGCGCTATCTCATAAAAATCGAGCGGACCGACGTCCTGCGACACCAGCATGAAATTGATCGACCGGGTGGTAGCGGGGCAGTTCGACATGTCCACGTCGAACGTCTTCGCCGATTCCGTGGTGACAACTCGCTGGATCTCCAAGTTGTCGTCGTCGCCAACGGAGCATCGGACCGCCAATTCGCTGGCTCCTGCGACCGTAAATTGCAGGCTGGCGGGGGCAACCGAGCCGGGACCCCCGAAGGCCAAGCCAGACCACTGACCCTGAAATCGCACCTGTAGCGACGTCGAGTTTGTCACGGCGGTGGCGCCCCACGACCAATCCTGCCACCCGGCGCCGAATCCAATGAGATCGGGTTCGAATGAAGCGGGCGCGGGCGGAACGGGATCAATCCAGGTAGCACCTTGATGGGTGAAATCGAAGGGATCGTAGAAATGCACCGAGACGATCAGATTCGGGTCATCGGGCAGTTCGAGTACGTCGAGAGCGCCGATCTGATTCCAATACGCCGGGCCTACGAGGACGGGGCGAGTCGGATTGCTCGATCGAATGACCGAGACGGCATCGGCGATGAGCGTGTTGAGCATCGATGGATTGTCGTTGAACTGGCCCTGCGGCTCATTCAACAACTCGAAGAGGACCCGTTCGCTGGCTCCGGAATAGCGGTCGGCGACCTGACTCCAGATGGAAAGGAACCGTGCTCTCTCACCCGCAACGTCGAACGACAGCTCGTCGTACATGTGCGCGTCGAGAATCACGTACAGGTCGTTGCGTTCGGCGTTCTCGATGACCCAGTCGATGCGATCCCACAGATTGTCCGCGTTGGGCACCGTGGGATCGATCCCGTCGGGAATCTCGTAAGGGGCCGTCTCGGACGCGTATGCGTTGAAGCGGATCGGTACCCGCACGTGCCCGAAGCCCACGTCGGCGATCTCGGTGAAGTAGCTCTCGCGCAGCGTAAGTCCCCCTGCGCCCTCGCGAGGCCGCTCGAGCGCGGTGCCCAAGTTGATGCCGACGCCGAGATCCTCGTTGATTTCGTCGGCGGACATTGCTTGGGCAGCCGCAACCGGCGCTCGAGCGACCACCGTCATCGTCAGCGGAACGAGGGCTGCAAGCACGGCCAGCAGTGCAATGAACACTGCGCCATGAAGCGATTTGCGGCTGGGCACTGCGCAAAGGTAGCCGCACCGACAAAGAAACTGACCGCAGCACACTCGTTCCATGTGGTCAACGGCGACCTCAGTCGGCCATGCGGATAGTTGTGATGCGTGGCCCGTGCCTATGAGCCCAGCTCGAATGGAAATTCGATACCGGCGGCTCAAGCATGGTGTCGCTGCGATCGGGACCGGCAAGCAGTTCGGCGCCGACAACCGCCACCCTCGGGTGCGTCGGCTCCATCGCTCACGGCGGTGACGAATGCGACCGCACGCTGTCGACCATGGCCGCTTGGGCCGCAAGGGTGTCTTCCCACGTTCCGAATGGTCCAACATGATCGGCCGTCTGGTTGGCCGTTATCACCACGTCATGATCCCCGAAATGCACGGTCACGCTTCGCAACATGCGCTGGCCGACGTAGCTGTCACCCCACAGGTAGTCCTTGATGCTGATCGGCGTACCGTCGAAACGTACGGCCGACTGCTCGTCGAAGATCTCGCGCTCCAGGTCCTCGTCACTGACCCCGTAGCCGTCGAATGGCCGGTCGCCGATCCACAACGGCCCGAGACATTCGCATTGCATGGCGATGTCGCTGACGGGCGATGAGTTGAAGTGCACGATCTCGTTGTCGGTGGCGCACATGTGAAACCATCCATCGGGGACGTCCACTGTCAGCGTTCGGTGGTGCAACGGCCACCCGAGACAATCGCCAGACTGTGTTGCTGCGGCTCGCGCTCGACCCAGAGAGAGTCGACGAGTTCATCGAACGACTCCCACGTCGTGGCCGAATCGATGTCGGCACGCTCGTCGCTGGCCACGACTACGAGCGAGTACCAGCGAAGGCTGAGCACAAGCCATCGCTGCCGCACAGGTGGCCGGTCTTGGTACCGCAATTCGATCTCATACCGCCATGCAGGTTCGCCCGAGATCGAGCTCAGCACCGTGTCGAGAACTTCGTACGATTCGACATCGGCCGCCACCGAGGCAACGATGCGTGCAGTCGGGCGCACCCCTGCCACACTGCGGTTGCTCGTTGCATCATGGGCCGCCCGGCATTTCATTGGGCAACTCTGGCCTTGCAGACTTCGTTCGTTGCTATAGCGAGGGCGTCGCGATCATGAAAGACCGGCGCCGGAACACGGTACGGATCGGCACCATCGATCTCTTGGCACTCGACTAATTCATGGACTAACCAGCCCATAACTAGCAGGATCGTTGCGACCACGCCTGGTCGAGCCACAGCGGTGCGGCTAATTGTCAGCCGTTCGGCGGCCAGTCGCGCCGCCCGCAAGGCCGCAAGGCCGCAGTGACGAAGCAGCCTTGGTCGGCCCCCGTCTCGCTATTCGACGAGCGACAACACTTCGCCAGTGGCCAGGGTGAGTTCCGCAATCACGTTGTTAGACGCTATTGGTGAGTCGCTTTCGAACTGATGGGTGAACTTGCCAGAGCTATCGACTGGTCCGGAAGCGGCGAACTGGCCGTCAACCGAAACCGACACAATGGCGTCTTTGGGGAGATCGGTGCCGCGGAACCGGTAGTCCGGGTCATCTTTCTCGAAACACATGCGTGGCCCGCTATCTGGCTCGACGAACCAGCCGCAGACGGACTCAGTCGCAGAGAAACCACCGGATTGGGTCAGAACGAAGATGCTGATGCCTGCGATCACCAGGATCGCAGCGACGATAGATACCATTTTCGTGTTCATTCTTGTGCTTTCTCGAATGCGTCGTTGACGGATTCAACTAGTTGATTCTGGCGCTGGCAGTCGAAGTCGACTTGGGCGTAATTCATTTCTGTCGCTTCGAGTGATCGAAGGAGTCCTTCGTCGACGACCCGCTTGACACCGATGTCAAAGGGCCCGGGGTCGAACATGAGATCCTCCGAAGCCTCGTACGAATATGTAGTACCGAGTTCGTTGATGAGAACCTCGGGAACCTCGTCAGGGGTTGCGAACCGCTCGCCGGTCTGGTCGGAGAAACAGCGTGACCAGCCAGTCATGGCTGACAGGTAGCCATCGCTGGTTACCGTCCGGTTGTAGATGTCTTCGGCGAGTGTGTCGATCTCGTCGACAGCGATGCTGGAACGAAACGGGAACTGTTCGGAACATTCGTTGTAGACCAACAGATATTGTTCACGTTCGGGCTCCGCTAGATCGGCATAGATCGCGGCATTGGGGTCAGACGTTCCGATCGGTGATTGTTGCTCGGCAACAATCTCGGACCGGAAGGTGTCAACGATGCCATAGCCAATAGATTGGATCTGGGCACCATCATCGTCGACAAAATAATCGTCGGCACGAACCTGCGGGTTTGGGGGCGACGCAACCAACAAGCCGGGATCCACGAACTCGAACCCTTCATCGCGCACACAGGTTCCGAAGGCGGTGATCAAGGCTTGGGCTGCCGCAGGATCGAAGGTGTTTGCATTTTCTATTTCACTGCGACCTGGCGTCGCCGTCGTGCAACCAGCGCACACGGCCAAGACGACCAGCCAACCCGCGAAACGACGTGCACCGTTCATGACGATCGCTGCCACAGGGTTGCCCCGCCGCAGCCAAGTTCGTTGATTCGCTCCAGGCGAAGCAACGCAACGCTGCCAAGCACCGAGGGAAGCCCACTCTCGCTGTCGATGACGAGCCGAGGATCGCCGTCCTGGGCCACGATGGTGAGCCCGAGACCAGGCGTTGCCGGAAGGTTGATGAGCATCTCGTCTGTCACTTCTGGCTGCTCGTCGTAGATACAAGCGATCTCGGCGTCGGTCCACAAGTCGACCAGCGGCAGGCCGGAACGAAGCGCCCGGCCATCGGTCCCGTCGACATCACATCGTTGGCGGAGCTCGTCTCCCCAGGCACGCGCCATAGGTTCGGTGAAGGTCAACTCGCCTCCCGATGAGTCGAGATATTCCCGCCATGTGGCAGCAACAACCGAGCACTCCGTCGAAGAATCGAGCGCTAGCAACGAGCGCACAACCCCGCCCGATTCGTCGGCCGTGCCCGGGCTGACGTCGGCGCCGACCCAGCGGCTCACGATTGCAGCATCGGCCAGAGACAACGGTGCCTCGTAGGCTGTGCGACCACCAACGAGCGAATCGAGGTAGTCGTCGGCATTGCGCTCGAGTGGCTCACTGAGCTCGTCGAGCGTGTCGAGAATTACTAACACTGCTACACCTTGAATGGGATCGGGGTTCTGACCCGTGTCCGGAAGTTCTGCGTCCCAGCGGACGATTCGTTCAATGGAGAAGATCAATGGATCGGACGCTTGTAAAGTCACGTCCAGGCTCAAGGCACGTTCGGCCAGAATGCCGAAGAAGGACAAGTCGCCCGGGGGCAGAAGACCGCCAGCGCCTTCTAGCAATGTCACGCCTTGGCGCCAGATCGATTGCACGACGAGTTGCTGATCTTGAATGGGGAAGTCTATTAAGCCGTAGTCAGACAAGAACGCAAGCCGGTCAAACTCGATAACCGCTGACCGAAAGTCAAGTCCCTCGAATGCCGACGCATTGGCCGTTTCGATGGGTTGGCATCGTTCCCCGGCATCGAACCGGATCAGGATGTCGTCGAAGTTCTCGTCGAGCACTGTGGCCTGGCAAACGATTGGGACTGCGGCCGGAACTTGCGGGCTCGGCGGGATTACAAGACCATCGCCTGTGATTGCAGCGGGATCACCAAGTCGGGTCTGTAGCCATGATTCCAACGCTGCGTCTTCGGTGGCCCGGAGCCGCTGCCCGATGGCATTGGCTTCGGTCACATCGAGAGGCTGGATGTTGCGAGCTCGGCTTAGCCAGCTCACAAGACCATCCCAATCGATTTCGGTGTTCGTTGCGTCGGCGATGTCGGCGGCAAAGGTCAGTGTCACGCCGGGGCCGAAGCGCCCGGGCGTGAGGGCGGCGGGATAACCAGTGTCGGCGATCAAAAGGTCTCGGTAGAGAATCCATGCGTCCACCGAGGTTTCGTCGTCGATCATCGTTGCGCTCGGTGGCTCCGATGAAGCGCACGCCGAGACTACGAGTGTGAGCGCCGCAAGCAGCGCCCACACTCGTCGAAACTTACGTTCACTGGCCAGTTCAGTCATCCACACACGGAGGCTAGTACAGCCACGATGGCCGGCGAGCCGTGTGTGAACGAATTGGCGGGTTTACCACCAACGTTCCCAGCTAACCGAGCCTGAGAAGTCACGGCTGTTGCGTCGTACGGTGCCGCTGGTCGAGTGCGTGATCTTTGCTGGCAAGTTGGGGACCTTGCAGTTGAACATGCCGGAGTCACGATAGTAGTGGTAGGTGCCCTTGACGCCGGTAGAAGCAGCGCTTGAGAAGGTGTTCGAGGTGTCCCATGTTGCGGTGCGGGAGGTCACGCCGCCAGAGATCGACGGGCCAGATGCACCGATCGAGATCGAGGAAACGTTTGCACCCGAGCAGGTGAATCGGTCGATCGAACGGGTACTGGTGACGCCAGAAGAGTCGACGCTGTTCACGTAGGTGCGGGAGTATCCGTGAACGTGCGATGTGGTGGTGAGAATTCCAGGGGCGTCTTGGAGCCACCAGTCATTCATCTTCACGTACATCAAGTCAGCTTGTGAGCCAGAGGTAAGAATCGATGAGGTTGCGGAGCGGTTGTATTCAACAGTCTTGCGATATTTGGAAAGATCGAGTGCGTCAGCGTTACTAGAGAACAACGGAGCAAGCATCGCTGCGATGAGAAGCATCGCCATAATCTTGCGCAGGGGACGGGAACTTGAGATTGCCTGTACTTGCACGGTCGTAGCCCTCCTAGGGCTATTTCTCGGCGCACCAATGCACCGGGGAATATGGCAGACACTACTCCGACTGATGTCGCCGTCAAGCAACTTTTTGATGAGATTTTGCGGCGCGAACGGCCACCGGCACACCACGCCTAAACTGTTGCAATTGCAGTGATCTTAGGCGGGCAATAGCTATTGTTTTTTGGGAAAGCAATAGCTATTGAATTTCGTGAGGGAAATAGCTAGTGCGGTCCGCTTCTGGCGGCGAGCCATCGACCTCGAGCGGCACGTGGTTGGCCCTGGCCGTAGCTGGGTGACGTCTCAGGTTTGGTGTAACTCGGTCCTGGGCGTTGGTTCCTGTGGGTGAGTTTAGGCGGCTGGTGTGACGGTATTGGCGGGCTGGTTGATGTCGGGGTTTTCCTGGGTGGCTGGCCAATGGCGATGATGGCGTAGGCGACCATGGTGGGTTCGGCACGCGTGCCGTCACGTATCTTGAAGGTCGACACCGTCGACGAGCACCGCATGCGACCAACCCACTGCCTCACATAGGGATCTCGGCGCCGCAGGCACCAGCGATGTTGTCGATGCTCACCTCGTCGTGACTGCTCAACGTCTGGGGATGGACGTCCTCATCGGTGACCCGACGACATTGCGCCAGTGACCGAAGCAATCAAGGGCGCTCGCCCTTTGCACAAAGCGTGCCCTAGCGGCGGACCTACAACAGGTTCGTGGTTATGCGCGTTTCGATATCCAGTGCGATCTACAGACACCTGTTGCCCTTCACCGGTGGACCGAACAGGATCTGTTGGCTGTCGAAGCCGATATTGGTGGTCGTGTTTCGTCGTCGTTGGGCTCGAACTCTTCGTCCACACAGGTCGTCACGAGCCACCCACTCAACAATGGCCGCCTGGTCGGCGAGCTACCCGCCAGGTCTCAGACTTCCGACGTGGTTGATGCACACCTCGCACTGACGGCGCACCAGCACGGGCTCGACATCGTGACCGGCGACCCCAACGACCTGACGCTGCTCGCCAACCTGTTGCCGTCAAAGCCGAGAGTCCACGCCTGGCCCTAACCCGCAGAGATCCTTTGTGCGACTTGTGGTCACTGAGTAGCCACAACTCGGCTCAAGAAACCGGAGTGGGTAGTTGCGGACGCACAGCCTCAGCTTTCCCGCCGAGTGAAGCGGAATCGCTCATTTGCCGGCCACTCGGCCATGCTCGTCCCACCGATGCAACCAACCCTGAGCCGTTTCAACATCGCCAAGACCCCACTCGGCTGTTTCAGCGAACGCGGACCTGGCCCCGGTGAGACGGGTCTTCCAATCGGTCGAGATCGGAAGGGCGCCGAACTCAAGCGCAGCGATGAGAACATCTTCGACCAGCACCCGCCCGGTCGGGATGTGCGCCTTGGCATCGTCGATATGCACATGGGGAAACGGGATTGCGGGCGTGACTGCCGGATGCCAGTCGTACCGAAGCCGATCGGCCCCATCAAGGAACACGGCATGCGACCAACCAACAGTCTTTACGTATGGCCCATCCCGATCCTCTAAGCGGATTGTCAAAGCGATACTGATTGCCACCGCTGCGGCGCCTTGATCAGTCCGGAGCAGCGTCGGATTGTGATCGTTGAAGGTAATGGTGGATGAGCCGCCGACCTCCGGCACCCCAACATGGAGACTGCCATGAGCGAACGCCGTCAAGGCTCGCTGCAAAGGGTTGGCGAACTGCTCGATTGCGCCACGGCGTTTCTGGTGGCTGATCACCGGCTCCACTGTCCTACCTCGGAGCCGTGAAGACCGGGGCGCTGAACCGGCTCGATCAAGCCGCTTCTGGTCGAAGCATTGCGACCCGCATAGATGGCGATTGAGGAAGGTCCTCAATGTCGCCGTCATCGAGGAGCGAAGCAAACTCTTGGCCCGTCATACCGAGCAGTTCTTGCGCAGCAGTGTCGAAGCGAATCCAAGCCTCATCGGCCGATATGAAGTTGAGAGCAACCTCATCAGTCACGGGGATCTCCTTCTACGTGCTTCAACAGTATCCATCAGATTGACACCGTGCACAACGGTTAGGCGTCTGCTTCTATGCCAATGAATTGCTGGACGACCGCTGTGCTAACTCTCACGACACCGCCCAGCGTGGCCCCTGCGGGCAACATCGTTGCTATTGCAGCGTTGGAGCCCGGGAGGAGAATTGAACTCCTGACCTATTCATTACGAGGCATCTACGCCCCGACCGCTGTGCTAACTCGCAGGATCGTTGACCTGGCGCTGATGGACGGCGACCGCTGTGCGACGAGTTATCAGCTGAAGTTCCAGGCTTGTCCTTCGGACATCAGGCGGCAACCGACCTTGCTAGTCGAGATCCACTGCGAGCCGGGCGCTCCCGACAAGCCGACGAGCCCACTCGATGAGTCTCCTTGCGTCGGTTGCGGAAATAGGCGTCTGGCGATACTGCGCGTCGTTCTTCTTCTGGAGCACCCGGCGCAGGTCCTTGGCAATTGCTTTGCCATTGGGCGAGACCTTCTCAAGAAGCTTCACCGCTGCCATGTGATCCTGGCCCTGGCTGTGTTCCTTGAGGCGCGCGCAGCACACAGCATCGCAAGCATTGATTGCAGCGCTCACCGCAAGGTTTGCCGCGGAATCGAGGAGGTCATCGTCCACAGAAAGCAAGTCGATTGCGTCGAAGTGGCTCTCGGCCCGCGTGATGAACTGCAACGCGTCGCTGCGGGAACAAGATCGGGTCCGGTCTGCCTTCTTCGCGTTCATTGCCCGACCCGACCTGGCTTCATCACATCGTCTAGAGAGCCGAGAACTGGATCGAGATCGCTAACCCATTCGTTCACAATGGGTTCACCGGATCGTTTCATGCGACGGGCTTCCTTATCCGGAATCGCCATTACGTGACACTCGTTGCCGGTCCAACGTCGCACGAGGTCACTGAGCTCCAACGCAAAGTCCTCAACATCCGAATCGTTGGAGACCAGCAGCAAGTCGATATCGCTTTCGGAATCCCCGTCACGGCGCGCCGCTGAGCCAAAGAGACCAACCATCGATACATCCCCGCCCCACGCTTCAACGGCCTCACGAATTCGCTGTCGGAGCAAGCCATACAAGCCATCCAACAACGCGACGGCAGGAAACACGAGGTGGTCACGGTTGAGGACGTAGCCTCCCGGAACCTCAAGCACGAGGCCAGATACCACACCACGACGAAGAGCTTTCCGAACTCCCATCTCAGATGCCGACGGGCAGGCTTGAGCGACCTGCGCACCCGTCAGGGGTTCGACGGTCGTCAACAGCGCAGCCACAACAAGACCCGAGACTCCTGGGACCGCAGTCGTGATTGGGGCCGAGACATCCACGCCCACATTTTAGTGTGGGAACTAAACAAAAGTGTGGATCGATACCTCTTTGAGCCCGAGAGGAGAATTGAACTCCTGACCTATTCATTACGAGGTATCTCGCCCTCGACCGCTGTGCTAACTCGCACGATCGTTGCCACGACACCAGGACGGGCGACCGCTGTGCTCATAGCTATCAGCTGTACTCAGCCCCTCAAGTGACCACCTAAACGACGAACAATGACTAACGCCGAAGCCGACGCGATTGCCCACCAGAGGCTCGACCAAATCGAGGCCACCATGGGCTAAATCGAGACATTGCTCGGCCTTAATAGCGACCTTGCCATGAGCCCCTGAGATTGGTCCAGTGACTATGCGGTCTGAGTTGTCACGCCATGATGGTGTGGCAGAAAGGACCTACAAATGTCGAATAGACGCCGGCACTCGCCGGAGCAGATCATCCGAAAGCTTGCCGAGGGCCAGAAGCTGCTGGCCAGCGGCATGACGGTTGAGGAGGTGTGTCGCGAGTTCTCGATTG
>Ga0209187_1000173_pt1 | contig 141217 bp, 99 predicted proteins | sample BantaG_FD_187430 | JGI IMG/M metagenome (GOLD analysis project Ga0209187, IMG submission 187430) | Marine algal microbial communities from Bantry Bay, Ireland - BantryBay_4 metaG (SPAdes) (version 2) | ecosystem: Host-associated > Algae > Red algae > Unclassified | place: Bantry Bay, Ireland...
TTTTGTTCTTCATGTTCCTTCGTTAAAAAGCCTCGCCGAACCTATGGGTTCGCCTACGTTTTTTGCCTTGATCCATTTTGAACAATTCTAAATCCTTTTCCGTCATCTAAAAATAGAAATGGTATAACTCGTTTTGCGTTACGCGATATACTTCTAAGGATACTCCCTGTATCTGCAATAAAATACGCTCCGTAGCTATGGTCTAATTGCCGCCCACCCATATCTGATGCATCGGTTCTCTTATTTCGGTCTCGTGGTGTGATATTTACAGGGTCTTTATTCGTTGATAATTCGTAGGCGCAGCCTACTTGGTACTTAGGAAATAAACAGCATTTATATGACTGAATCTGGAATAACAGATCATGTTACCTGTACCATCACAATTCTAGTAATGATTTTTATGTCAAATAAATCTTTAAAAAGGTGAATGTTCTACTTACCACCCTTTGGCCCCTCTATACCGCCGCCGCCATTAGGTTTTCTATTCCTAACCTGAGAAGAAATAATTTCCTTATACTTAGTCCACTCCTTCTTACTCAATAAACCTTTGACATCTTCTTCCTGAGCGTCTCTCATATTCCTCATCTTTTCTACCATGCCCTGAGGATTATCCTTAGCTTGCCCCTTAAGAACCATTCTTTTCTTCTGATACTCGTCAGCAATTGCTTTGAAGGATGCTGCTTTTTCCTCGCTAAGGCCTAGCTGAGCAATTATTTCATCTATGTTTCCTCCACCCATTCCAGGTCTAAAATTGGCCTTTGGAGTCGGCGGTTCGTTTACTATAATTTCTTCTGTGTTTGTAGAGGTGGCTTGGACTATATCTTTTTTGGATTTACAGGCCCCTAGTAAGAGTGTAAAAAAGAAGGTATATATAATTAAGTTTTTCATTTTTCTTGATTTATCATTTATAACACTGCAAATTTATAATTTATTGGCATTTATATGAATTAATATCTAATCGATGTTTGGTAAGATACATGAAGTGCGCTTGATGTAAATAGCGGACACCATTTTGTTAGGCCGATACCATGATCACCTAAATCCTCTTGGGATTCATTACATAGACCTTATAACACGCATGAAGTGTCATTTCTTTAGTATATTTTTGACATAATAATCTGACTGTAAATTATAAAACAAGAAAAGCTATACTATGCTGAAGTCTTATGTATCAATAACAATGCTCATTGCCTTTTTTTCAATAATTAGTCAACCTTCTCAGGCACAAATATTTAAAAAAAAATCCGACAAGATTACAGCAGCCGCACCCAAGAAAAAAGATAAGTCTGGTGTAAAAAAATACAGTGAAGTTATAACTAAAGAAGCTATCTCCGATGAAGGACTGTTTCTAGTACACAAGGTCAAGGAAGATTACTATTTCGAAATACCTGATACGCTTATGGGCGAAGAGATCCTTATTGTCTCTAGGATATCAGGATTTGTAAAAGGTCTCAACTTCGGTGGAGCGGGTGTAAAATCTAAGCCGCAACAAGTTATCAGATGGCAGAGAAAAGGTGATAAGGTATTACTTAGGTCTGTGAGTTACAATAGTGTTGCTGATTTTGATGAGCCGATATACGCATCAGTACGGAACAATAATTTTGAACCTATCATAATGAGTTTTGACATACAAGCCCTTTCTAAAGATAGTAGTGCTGTGGTGTTCAAGGTAAATACATTCTTCGAAACTGACGTTCCTATGATCAGTCCTATGAGTAATAATCAGAGAAAGAATTTTGGGATAACTGGTCTAGATAAATCTAGAAGCTTTATCAACAATATCAAATCCTATCCAGAAAATACAGAGGTTAGACATATCATGACCTATAAGGGAAATAAACTTCCCGATAACCAATTGACAAGTACCCTCAGTGTAGAGATGAACCAGTCATTTATAAAACTACCCAAGGTGCCATGGCAATCTAGATATTATGACGGACGAGTTGGATACTTTTCCGTATCCCAGACAGATTACAGTGCTGATGCTCAGCGAGCTACTGACAAAAGATACATAACTAGATGGAGATTAGAGCCTAAAGATGCTGCCGCTTATGCAAGAGGAGAACTGGTAGAACCGATAAAACCCATCGTGTATTATATAGATCCAGCAACTCCAAAAAAATGGCGCCCATACTTAAAGCAAGGTGTTAATGACTGGAAAGCTGCGTTCGAAACTGCGGGATTTAAGAATGCTATCATGGCAAAAGATGCACCTACTCCAGAAGAAGATCCAGAGTGGTCTTCTGAGGATGTAAGGTATTCTGTGATCAGATACATCTCTACTGACATACAGAATGCTCAGGGGCCCCATGTACACGATCCTAGAACAGGAGAAATCCTAGAGAGTGATATCATGTGGTATCATAATGTTATGAACTTACTTAGAAATTGGTTCTTTATCCAGACAGCAGCTATCAATCCTGAGGCAAGATCTGTAAACTTTAAGACAGAAGTAATGGGCCGACTCATCAGATTTGTCGCTGCTCACGAAGTGGGCCATACACTCGGTCTACCCCATAATATGGGTAGTAGTGTCGCCTATCCTGTAGATTCTCTTCGCTCACCTAGTTTTACAAAAGAAATGGGAACAGCACCAAGTATTATGGATTATGCAAGGTTTAATTATGTAGCTCAGCCAGGTGATGGTAACGTCGGGCTTATGCCAGATATAGGCCCCTATGATAAGTGGTCTATAGAGTATGGTTATCGGCTGAATCCTGAAGCAAGTACCCCAGAAGAAGATCGCAAGATTATTAGAAGATGGATTCTAGATCATGCTGACAATCCGATATATAGATATGGTCAGCAACAAAGAGGCGTTATAGACCCCAGCTCACAAACAGAAGATCTAGGAGATGATGCGATGCGTGCCTCAGAACTAGGAATTGCTAATCTTAAGCGAATAGTACCTAATCTGATAGAGTGGTCTGCTGAAGATGGAGAAAATTTTGATCAGCTAAGAGAGCTTTACGATAATGTCATCGGACAATTTAGACGATACCTAGGTCATGTAACCAATAATATAGGTGGTATATACGAACATAGAAAATCCTATGATCAAAATGATATTGTCTTCTCTCATGTCAATAAAGAGAAACAAAAAAGAGCCATGAAATTTATCAACGATTATCTATTCACTACTCCCGAATGGCTAATAGATAAAAAAATACTGAGTAGGATTGCTAGTAAAGGACTGATGGATAGAATCAGTAATTTACAAGATCGGACGCTTATTCTTTTGCTAGATCCTCAGCGGCTAGAACGAGTTATAGAAAACGAATCTCTAAATAAAAATAATGCGTATGGTTTAGCTGCACTTTTCAATGATATAGATAATGGAATTTTCTCAGAACTAAAAACCAATGTATCTATCTCTCCATACAGAAGAAACTTACAGAGAATCTATATAAACAAAATTATCAAAATGCTGAATATGGATAATAAAGATATTCAGAATACAGATGTGAGTGCCTTACTTAGGGCTAGCTTAACTAATACTCAAAAGATGCTTACATCTAGCAGACAGACAGATGAACTTTCTAGATATCATGTAGAGGATCTAAAAGAAAGAATAAGATTATTTCTAGAGCAATAACCTAAAGCGCTTTCTTTTCTATAGAAGCAAGAACATCTACAATGTTTTTGTATACTTTTCTGGGTTCAGAGAAGAATGTTGCCGAGCTCATCCACTTTGCCTTAGTGATATCTTCATCTAGCTGTGGTATGAGCTTTTGCTTATGCGTGTTCATGAGGTACCATTTCGTATACTTAAGAATACGCTGTCCTTTCTGTTTGTACAAGTGTCTAGTAACTACAAGTTTGCGATCTATGGTAACATCTACTATACCCGTTTCTTCCATGACCTCTCTTACAGCACAGGCTCTCAGTTTTTCTCCACGATCCTTTTTTCCCTTGGGAAGATCCCACGTACTTTTCCTGAAAATAAATAGTATTTCATTATCCTCATTTCTCACAACACCACCGCCTGCTTCTAGTCGAGTAGTCAAGCTATTAAAATCTTCCTTAAGAATTTCAAAATCATCATGGTAAATGACAATTTTTTCGAACGCACTTCCTTTCTCTAACATATCTATATAGTTAAAGAGAAATTTCTTTTTACCTAGGTACTTTGCAACAAGCGTTTTCTTCGTAATTTTATTGGAGAGAAGCTTTTTTGTGCTTGTTAGTACTAAAGCATGTTCATTTATATAGATTTTGTACATTTGTTTTTCAAAAATTAAATTTAAAAATCTTCATGGCTTCACCCTCTGATCAAATAGCTGATAATTTACTACAAATAAATGCAATTAAATTAAGTCCACAAAATCCATTTACGTGGGCATCGGGAATGCGTTCCCCAATATATTGCGATAACAGATTAAGTCTAAGTTACCCAAAGGTACGAAATCTTATATGTGATGCGTTTGCAGTTAAAGCTTTATCTTTTGGACATTATGACATAATAGCTGGTGTTGCAACGGCGGGAATTCCCCATGGTATGTTATTAGCGAGCAGGTTAGACAAACCTTTCATCTATGTTCGAGACAAAGCAAAAGGACATGGCAGACAAAATCAGATAGAAGGCGCCTTACCAGAGGGCAAGAAGGTTCTCATGATCGAAGATCTAATTTCTACAGGAGGCAGTAGTCTAAAGGCAGTAGAAGCAGTAAGACAAGCTGGAGGTGATGTAGTCGGTGTAATGGCTATTTTCTCTTATGGATTTGCGAAAGCGAGTAAAGCTTTTGAAGAAAATAATTGTACATTTAAGATCTTGTTAGCATATGAGACTCTGATAGAAAGAGCATCTAAAAGTGAATACATAAACGAAGAAGAAAAAGAAGTACTAGCAAGGTGGAATAAAGATCCAGAAGGATGGTTTAATACGATTTAAAAATTGAATATACTAGATGTCAATCATAAATAAAAAATCAGAAAAATTTCTCTATAATTATCTGAACAATGCTTCCCCTACTGGGTTCGAATCAGCAGGGCAAAAATTGTGGCTAGAATACCTTAAACCTTACATCGATGACTGGAAGATAGATAATTATGGTACTGCTTATGGGATTATAAATCCAGGTGCTGATTATAAAGTTGTCATAGAGGGGCATGCCGATGAGATAAGTTGGTTTGTAAACTATATTTCTGATAAGGGATATATACAAGTAATTCGCAACGGTGGATCAGATCATATTATAGCACCATCTAAAAGAGTAAATATCCATACTAAGAAAGGATTCATCAAAGGTGTTTTTGGCTGGCCTGCTATTCATACTAGAAAAGGAAAAAATAGCAGTCTATCTCCCAAACTAGAAAATATCTTTATTGATGTAGGGGCTGAGAATAAAGAAGAAGTATTAGAAATGGGTATCCATCCAGGTTGTGTTATAACTTACGAAGATGAACTTATCAAGGTAAATAAGAAGTTCTATGCAGGAAGGGCCCTAGATAATAAAATGGGTGGTTTCTGCATTGCAGAAGTCGCTAGAATGCTAAAAGAAAAGAAAAAGAAACTACCTTATACGCTATATGTAGTTAACGCCGTCCAGGAAGAAATAGGACTTAGAGGTGCACAGATGATAGCCGACACAATTAAACCCGATGTCGCTATAATAACTGATGTCTGTCATGATACTTCTACTCCCCTAGTAGATTCTAAGATACAAGGAGATGTTCAAAGTGGATTAGGACCATGTCTTACTTATGCACCTGCAGTACACACCAAACTTTTAGATCTTATTATAGATACTGCGGAGAAAAAGAAAATTCCGTTTCAGAGATCTGCATCTTCTAGAAGTACGGGTACAGATACAGATGCATTTGCTTATTCTAACGGTGGCGTTCCATCTGCTCTTATTTCGCTCCCTCTGAGGTATATGCATACAACTGTGGAGATGGCGCACATAGATGATATAGAGAATGTAACGAAACTGATCTACGAGTCCCTTTTGAAAATTAAGAAGAACCATAACTTTAAGTATTTCTAAGTAACAATGATATTTTAGAAAATAATTTGTTCCCTAGTGCACCACTCTAGCTTACTATGCTCTAACTTACTTATGTTCAATAATCAGTAGATTGTCTGAAAAAAGGCGCCCTGTCTTTATGTCAATGGGACTATCAGCCCGATTAAAACTTTTCATTTATTTCGTAAATAGGTAATTAGCTCCTTTTTTATTAGGGATATACCCCTTTGTTTAGGCGATTTTTGTTGAAAATATGTAAAATAGTATACAATATCCTACAAAGAGACTACAAGCCTAGGGGTAAACGTCTACAAACTTGTCTTATTTACGAAGCTTCTATTTTATAACAAACTCCAATTGAAATGAAACAAATACCATTAATTCCGAAAAACAATCCCTAAGTGAGAATGCTCACTCAGGAAAAAGAGATTATTAATTTTTTGATTAAATACGCACTTATATTTTAAAACTTTATTTTAGATGATTGTAAGTTGCAATTATTACACCCTTAACGATCAGTTTCTGATCAACGTTCTAATCTTGGCTTAGTACACTGATTTTAGAATATCATTGAACATGCTAATAGCATAACCAGCGGTCGAAGTTCTACTTCGCCGCTATTTTTTTTTGTCTTTCACTCTACAACAAAACTATCAGTAATACTTTCCTAGACCTAGGTTCGTAAAGTTATAATCTAAGCTGTTTTATCAGCATGAAGAGATATGTCTATTTTTTCTTTTATGATGGTCTTAGCATTGTATATGTAATACAAGCCCTTAATCGATCTCTTATACTTTCGCTTTCTAAAATCTAATAAATTGAATATTAGAGTGACATTTTCTTAACCACAGAGAGAGATTTTCACGTTTGATCTAGACATCTAGAGTGATTTCTTTTAGAATTTGGGATATAAAATAACTTGCCTATTTAAGTTCTGCATAATATACAAAGTCAGCATAAATAGGAACTATAATGAATTATACCCATATAATAAGCTGATAAGCTCATTAAAAAAACTACAAATTTTGCATATATTTTGTAATCAAAATGCATAATTGCTTACAAATCATCTACAAACATGTTACAGATTATGGGGTATGACTCCAGAATTGAGTCTTAGATATGTACTTAGTTATTAACACCCTTTTTTACTAAGTTCACCCTTAAATTTTTACATAGACACCTTTTTGACACTTTAAAATTATTGATTATAACACCCTTTCATTAACACCTTTTTTATTATTATGAAAATACCCTTAATACCTAATCACCCTTAACGTTAAGAAAAAGTTCTTAACCATTTTTACAAAGAGTATCATCAATACTCTTATTAAACACCCTTATCCAGTCCTTGTGACTGAAAAACATTTTTAGCATTACCAGCGGCCGAAGTTCTACTTCGCCGCTATTTTTTTTTGGCTTCCACTCTACTTCATAACTATTAGTAATACTTTCCTAGATCTAGGTTCTTAGAGTAATAATCTAAGCTATCTTGTCAGCATGAAGAGATATGTATCTATTTATTCTTTTCATGGTGGTCTTAGCATTGTATATGTAATACAAGCCCTTAATCGATGTCTTAAACTTATGTTTTCTAAAATCTAATAAATTGAATATTAGAGTGAAATTATCTTAACCACAGAGAGAGATTTTAACATTTGATCTAGACATCTAGAGTGATTTCTTTTAGAATTTGGGATATAAAATGTCTTGCTTTTTTAAGTTTTGCATAATTTACAAAGTCAGCATAAATAGGAACTATACTGAATTATAGCCATACAATAAGCTGATAAGTTCATTAAAAAAACTACTTATTTTGCATATATTTTGTAATCAAAATGCATAATTGCTTACAAATCATCTACAAACATGTTACAGATTATGGGGTATGACTCCAGAATTAAGTCTTAGATATGTACTTAGTTATTAACACCCTTTTTTACTAAGTTCACCCTTAAATTTTTACATAGACACCTTTTTGACACTTTAAAATTATTGATTATAACACCCTTTTATTAACACCTTTTTTATTATTATGAAAATACCCTTAATACCTAACCACCCTTAACGTTAAGAAAAAGTTCTTAACCATTTTTACAAAGAGTATCATCAATACTCTTATTAAACACCCTTATCCAGTCCTTGTGACTGAAAAACATTTTTAGCATTACCAGCGGCCGAAGTTCTACTTCGCCGCTATTTTTTTTGGCTTCCACTCTACAACAAAATTATTAGTAATACTTTCCTAGACCTAGGTTCTTAGAGTAATAATCTAAGCTATCTTGTCAGCATGAAGAGATATGTATCTATTTATTCTTTTCATGGTGGTCTTAGCGTTGTATACGTAATACAAGCCCTTAATCGATGTCTTATACTTATGTTTTCTAAAATCTAATAAATTGAATATTAGAGTGACATTTTCTTAACCACAGAGAGAGATTTCCGTATTTGATCTAGACATCTAGAGTAAATTCTTTTAGAATTTGGAATTACATAATATTTGCCTTTTTTAGTTTTGCATAATATACAAAGTCAGCATAAATAGGAACTATAATGAATTATAGCCATACAATAAGCTGATAAGTTGGTTAAAAAAACCACTTATTTTGCATATATTTTGAAATTAAAATGCATAATTGCTTACAAATCATCTACAAACATGTTACAGATTATGGGGTATGACTCCAGAATTGAGTCTTAGATATGTACTTAGTTATTAACACCCTTTTTTGCTAAGTTCACCCTTAAATTTTTACATAGACACCTTTTTGACACTTTAAAATTATTGATTATAACACCCTTTTATTAACACCTTTTTTATTATTATGAAAATACCCTTAATACCTAATCACCCTTAACGTTAAGAAAAAGTTCTTAACCATTTTTACAAAGAGTATCATCAATACTCTTATTAAACACCCTTATCCAGTCCTTGTGACTGAAAAACATTTTTAGCATTACCAGCGGCCGAAGTTCTACTTCGCCGCTATTTTTTTTTGTCTTCCACTGTACTACAGAACTATCAGTAATACTTTCCTAGATCTAGGTTCTTAGAGTAATAATCTAAGCTATCTTGTCAGCATGAGAGATATGTATCTATTTATGCTTTTCATGGTGGTCTTAGCATTGTATATGTAATACAAGCCCTTAATCGATGTCTTATACTTTCGTTTTCTAAAATCTAATAAATTGAATATTAGAGTGACATTTTATTAACCATAAAGAGAGATTTCCGTATTTGATCTAGACATCTAGAGTAAATTCTTTTAGAATTTGGGATATAAAATAACTTGCCTATTTAAGTTCTGCATAATATACAAAGTCAGCATAAATAGGAACTATAATAAATTATAGCCATACAATAAGCTGATATGATCATTGAAAAAACTACTTTATTCGCATATATTTTGTATTTCAAATGCATAATTGCTTACAAATCATCTACAAACATGTTACAGATTATGGGGTATGACTCCAGAATTGAGTCTTAGATATGTACTTAGTTATTAACCCACATTGAGCAAACAGGCCTAAAAAGGTAAGCTAAAAAATTAAATTTGACTTTTTATCGTATAAAAAGGGATCAAATCAAGGTTACGAATTTCAACAACGCCCGCCCTGATTGACTTTAGAAAATCAAAATTTGGTTTGTAGTACACAGGGGGGTTGCCTGGGTGATATTGAAAGTCGTACCTTTGAATCATGTATTTCAAATCAAGTGGCAGGACTAATCCTAAGACCAAAGAATATGAAGGATACTATCGGATAGTAGAAAGCTATCGCAATAGTTCAGGACGGGTATGCCACCGGACAATACTCAATATAGGTTTTCTTGAAGATCCTTTAGAGCCCGAACAACTTAATAGAATTGCTAGGTCGCTTACCGACATGTATGAGAGGAAAATTTCTCTATTTGATTTAGATGATCCAGTAGTAAAAAAGTGGACAACTAAATGGTGGAATAAGATAGTCACTGACGGCAAATTAGATCTTACACTCTATAGTAAAAGTAGTCGCATGATTTACGCTGATACGATAGAGCACAAAGATGTCAAAGAAGTAGGCAGTGAGTGGATGTGTTACAATATATGGCAAAGATTAAAAATTGACGAAGTATTAGAGCGCAATGGCTTTAGTGAGCAAGAAATACAGCTTGCACAAACACAGGTTATAAGTCGAGCTGTATATCCAGGCTCAGAATTAGCGACTGCGAAGTGGATAAAAGAGAACTCAGCAGTTTGTGAACTCACAGGATTTCCGATAGAAAAGATGAACAAAGACCGCCTTTACAGGGGAGCAAAAAAACTGTATAATGTAAAAGTAGAACTCGAACAACACCTGTCTTTGCGAACAAATGAACTGTTTGATATCCAAGATAAGATTCTGTTGTATGACCTTACCAATACATACTTCGAAGGAGAAAAAAGGAATAGTAAACTGGCTAAGTTCGGTAGAAGTAAAGAGAAACGTAGCGATGCCAAGCTAGTGGTACTAGCCTTGGTCGTCAATACCTTTGGCTTCATCAAATACTCTTCTATACATGAAGGTAATTTTGCAGATAGTGCAGGCTTAGAAAAAGTAATTGATCAGTTGGATTACACAAAAAAAGCCAAGCAACCAATCGTGGTTATTGATGCAGGTATAGCAACGGAATCAAACCTAGCAATGATACGCAGCAAAGGGTATCATTACCTATGTGTATCGAGAAAAAAACTCAGCGATTACGAAATTGATAAAAGTAGGCTAGCGGTATTGATGCAGACCAAGGCGAAATACGATATAGTTCTAAAGAAGGTAGCAGACGCTCCTGATAGGGATTACTATCTAGAAGTGACAAGCGATAAAAAAGCGCTTAAAGAAAAAGGAATGAAAGATCAGTTTGAACTACGTTTTGAAAAAGAATTAGAGAAAATAAAAGCTGCCCTAAGCAAAAAAGGAGGCACGAAAAAGGTAGAGAAAGTACATCAAAGAATAGGAAGAGCCCGACAAAAATGCCCATCAGTCCATAACCGATATCAGATCACAACAACGCATGACCAAAAGGAAGAGCATGTCATCGACTTACAATGGAAAAAGGATATAAGTAAAGACCAGCAAAAGATTGAAGGGCTGGGAAGATACTTCTTAAGAACGAGCATGGACATGCAAGATGAGGTAATCATATGGAATGTATACAATACGATACGAGAGGTTGAAAGCACGTTCAGAACGCTAAAGACAGACCTAGATTTAAGACCCATATATCATAAAAGTGATGAAGGCACCCTAGCACATCTCCATTTAGGATTACTATCATACTGGTTAGCCAATACTATACGATGCCAACTAAAATCAAGAGGAATAAAACACTCGTGGAAAGAGATTGTAAGAATAGGCAATACTCAAAAGGTGATAACGACTGTAGGGTATAATAAAGCAGATAAAGAAATCAAAGTGAGAAAATGTTCGCAGCCTACGGACAAATTAAAGAAACTACAGCTCGCACTAAACATAAAACAAAGACCCTATACAAAATTGAAATCTGTAGTACACAGATTGAAATCCAAAAATAAAAATATCCAACAGCTTCGGGCCTTCAGCTCTGGTTAATGCTCATTGTGGGTTAACACCCTTTTTTACTAAGTTCACCCTTAAATTTTTACATAGACCCCTTTTTGACACTTTAAAATTATTGATTATAACACCCTTTTATTAACACCTTTTTTATTATTATGAAAATACCCTTAATACCAAATCACCCTTAACGTTAAGAAAAAGTTCTTAACCATTTTTACAAAGAGTATCATCAATACTCTTATTAAACACCCTTATCCAGTCCTTGTGATTGAAAAACATTTTTAGCATTACCAGCGGCCGAAGTTCTACTTCGCCGCTATTTTTTTTGTATGCCGCATATTCTCCTACTATCTAATAGACCGTAACTAAATCCTCTAACAATAATTGTAGATTAGCCTATCTTTAGTCTATGTCAGCTATTGTTAAATTATACGTTTATAACAATTTCCATATCGCACTTTGCGCTCTGGCTTTCACAGCTGAATATTACCTGAGAAATTATCAGCCCCTTGACAATAAATATCTTGTCTTTATTTTCTTCAGTACCCTTGCTCTCTACTGTTTACATAGGATTATCGGTATTAACAAAATAGACATCTCCCTATTAGACAAGAGGATGCTCTCTTACAAACGTATGTCTAAGGTTTTATTTTCTATACTTACTATCAGTGGAATATGTGCTGGGATATCGTTTATATTATTGCCCCAGCAAGTAATGCTGATGTGTATTGCTCCTATTATTATTTCATTATTCTATACGCTTCCCATATTTGGTAAGCAAACGCGTTTAAGAGATTTTCCGTTTATAAAAATATTCCTCATCGCAATTGTATGGACTTGGTTATGTTATTACATACCCGCAAGTCAGCATAATGATATTGACAAATTCTACATATTAGAGTGTGTCTGTTTCATGTTACTGATTACCTTACCTTTTGACATAAGAGACTTACAGGTAGATTCCTCATCAGGAACAAAGACTATCCCAGGGACCATTGGTATCTATTCAACAAAAATTCTAGGCACGCTCTTATTCGTTATCGCTCTTGTTATTATCTATTATCAAGGAGAAGTATCTACTGTAAAAATCGCACTTACCCTTAGCTACCTCCTTGCCTGGATTTTACTACTAGGCTCTAATAAGGAACGTGGTGATCTGTATTACAGCTTTTTCATAGACGGATTACTTATCCTAAGGTATCTAATGATATTTATACTGATCTGATAAGAAGAATTAAATTATACCATTTCTATTTTTAGATGACGGAAAAGGATTTAGAATTGTTCAAAATGGATCAAGGCAAGAACGAATGAGTTCGACGTAGTCGAATAAAGTACGAAAGTGCTTTAAATGAATGAACCGCTAAGCGGGCGGGCTAGCAAAGAACCCATAGGTTCGGCGAGGCTTTTTAACGAAGGAACATGAAGAACAAAATAAATAATTACCGTCATTCTAAACTAGAATTGGTATTATACCTTCTACAGTATACCTTGATAATAAAAAAGGGAGTTGACATTTATCAACTCCCTCGCTATTACCTTTTTTTCTTTAGAAAAATTAAGGTCTTTCTTCCTTATTTAATTTGTTTGCAAAATCACCAGCTTTTACATAAACCATCTTTTTAGGATCTATATGTTTTTTCATCGCACCATTAATATCTGACAGTGTTAGGTTCTTTATTTTTTCTTCTAATTTCTTATCCCATTCTAATGTTCTGTCTACTCTCAGATTATTACCTAATGCGTTCACTAAAGCGCCATCTTGCGATCTTCTTACGGTCCTAGATTGTAACCATCCAGATTTCGCAGCATCTAGTTCTTCCTGTGTAAATCCTTCAGTAATTACTTTTTCTATTTCCTCGTCAAAAGCTGACTTGACCTTATCTCTATTCTCTGGCGCATATATTGCGTAAGCTCCAAATGTTCCAGAATCATCTAAAGTCGAACCATTAAACCAAGAACCTACGCCGTAGCTAAGTCCTTCTTTCTGTCGAATTCTAGTCGCTAATCTCGAATTAAGAAATCCACCTCCTAGCATGTAATTGCCGATCATGAGCGATGCATAATCTTCGTGCGAATCATTTACCTTAAGATTCATTCCAGCAAAGAACATTGCGTTAGCCTTGTCAGGAGTTTCTAGATTGACTTCTTCCGCTTTGACATCTTTGTAAGGATTAGTAATTCTTTTATACACTTTACCATTTTTCCAGCTTCCGAAATGCTTTGTTATCTTTTTTTTAATTTCGGCATCATCAAAATCTCCAACTACAGAAACTGTAGCTTCGTCCGCTCCATAGAACTCCTTATGGAAACTTTGTACCTCTTCGAATTTCAAATTCTTTACCGCCTCGATAGACTCTTGCATCGTCATTTCATACCGAACATCAGTTTTAGGATATGGACTTAATATTCTTGAGAACGCATTATTAGCTACTGCTTGTGGCTCCGATAATTGTTCCTCATAATAGGCGAGTTCCTCTTCTTTTACTTTGTTAAATTCGTCTTCTGTGAACTTAGGTTTTTTCAACATTTCTGCAACAAGATCCAGGGCAGCTGGTAGGTTCTCATTAGTTGTTTCTACCCTTACTGTTACACCATTTTTACCTCCAAAAACTCTAGTTCTAGCTTTTAGCTCATCTAGCTTATCTTGTATTTCTTGTCGGTTTAGAGTTGCCGTCCCCTTATCTAACATAGATGCAGTGAATTCTGCTGCTGTTGATTTTCCTAGGAGCGATTCAGGAGTTCCATATCTAAGTCTCACTGTAGCGATAACCGCATCACCTCTATTTTCTTTACTTAAAAATGCATATTCTAATCCTGAATCCAGCTTACCTGTTTTCGTTCTACTGTCTATATTATCTGGTGATGGATCGAACTCCTCTCCCATAGCAATCTGAGCCTTACCTTCATAGTTAGCCAGTAATGATTTTACGTTAGGAGCATCGGGAATTTCTACTCTATCTGGATTAGCATCTGGAACAAATACACCCATCGTCCTGTTTGACGGCTTGAAGTATTTCTTAGCAGCAGCAACCACCGTTTCTGAAGTAACCGCTTCTATTCTATCTCTGAACAAGAAGAAAAGTCTCCAGTCCCCCTGAGCGATATATTCACTCAGTCTCATCCCTACTCTATCGGATGCGTTATACGCTAGATTCCAATTTTTCAGTATCCTAGATTTCGCTCTATCTATCTCTTCTTCAGATGGAGGATTAGTTGTGAGCCCATCTAGGGCCGCCATCATTGTTTCCTTAGCTACTTCTATGTCACTTTCTTTTCTGACATCTGCATTAAGATATATGAAACCGCCTTCCTTAAGCGCAGGAGCAAATCCCCATATGTAAGACGCTTTCTTCGTATCTACAAGTTCCTTATATAGTCTACCACTGGGTTCACTTGTGAGTAGCTCTGAAATAATAGCTACCGCCGCATAATCGATATGTGGCCCTGGAGGTGTTTTATATACCATTGATACCGCTTGTACATCACCAACTCTATTTAGCTCTACATATCTTTCCCCATCTTGAGTAGGTTCTTTAGTGTAAGTAGGAATCAGTTTTCTTTCTGGTCTAGGAATCGCACCAAAAAGCTTTACTATTTTTGCTAAAGTTTTCGCCTCATCTATTTTTCCAGCAACGAGTAATATAGCGTTATCTGGTTGATAGTATTTTTTATAAAATCCTTTCAGTCTGTCAATAGGAACATTCTCTAGATCAGATCTAGATCCTATAGTTGTATTCCCATAGTTATGCCATAAGTAAGCTGAGCCAAGCACTCTTTTCATCAATACACTAGAAGGTGAATTTTCTCCTGCTTCGTACTCATTACGCACCACCGTCATTTCGCTATCTAGGTCTTTCTTGGCTATAAATGAGTTGACCATTCTATCCGCCTCCATATCTAATGCCCAATCCAGGTTCTCTTCTGTCGCAGAAAATGTTTCATAGTAATTAGTTCTATCATACCAGGTTGTTCCATTAGGTCTAGCACCATGTTCGGTCAGCTCCTGGGGAATATTAGGATGATCTGGTGTTCCTTTAAAAACGAGATGCTCTAGCAGATGGGCCATACCTGTTTCTCCGTAGGCTTCATGTCTAGATCCTACCATGTAAGTAATATTTACGGTAATAGTAGGCTTTGACTGATCAGGAAAAAGGAGTACCTTCATTCCATTGTCTAACTCATATTCTGTGATGCCTTCTACAGAAGTATTTTTCTTCACTCCATCAGGCAGCTTAGGTGCAGGTTGTGCACTTAAAAAAAGGCCTAAACTTAAAAATAAGCATAAGCAAATAAAATTTTGTTTTTTCATTTTAAAGATGTTTTATTGATTAGCGGAAGTAATACTATTTCATAATTGACATACTTTCTATGTCAATAGATGAGACAATACCGATTAGTTGAATATAGAAATAAATGTAGACCTATTTATTTTTTCGGTAAGACAAATTATATCCTTTATACAAAAAGTCCTATTTTAAAGATTAAACTCTAGAATAGTGGTGAAAATTATGTTCAATCAATAGATTTTACGGTGTCCTACTCGAGAAGCACCTGCTTTTTTTTAGATAAAAAAAGGTTATAGTGGATTATGGCAGCATATCCGGTCTTAGTTCCTTGGTTTTTTGTTCTGCCTGGTTAGCACGCCATTCCTCTATCTTAGCGTCATGTCCAGAAAGCAATACTTCCGGAACTTCCCATCCCTTATAATTAGCCGGCCTTGTATATACTGGTGGTGCTAGCAAGTCATCTTGAAAAGAGTCTGTCAGGGCTGATGTTTCGTCATTAAGCACACCAGGTATAAGTCTACCTATAGAATCTACAATGACAGCAGCCGCAATTTCACCTCCAGATAGTACGTAATCTCCTATCGATATTTCCATCGTTACATGGTGGTCCCTAATCCTCTGATCTATACCTTTATAATGACCACATATGAGTAATAAGTTAGCTTTTAGAGATAATTTATTCGCTAATTTCTGATCATATCTAGGGGCATCTGGTGTCAGAAATATAATCTCGTCGTAAGTCTTTTCTGCCTTACATTGCTCTATACAATTATCTAAAGGCTCAGGCATAATAACCATACCTGCGCCACCACCATACTGATAATCATCTATCTGTCTATGCTTGCCTCGCCCATATTCTCTTAGGTTTATTATCCGTACAGAAAGCAGGTCTCTATCCTGAGCCCGCTTCATTATACTGTGAGACAAAGGTGATGCTAGTAGGTCTGGCAATGCTGTTATAATATCAATATGCATAGAACAAAGATAGGGCATAATATTATTAAAAAAGGACTTGCAGCTGCAAGTCCTTTTTTAATAATATATTTTTCCTAAACACCTTAGAATTCGGAGAAGGTAATTTTAGCAATTTAGTTCATTAGCCGCTTCTTCTGTAATCTGGATGACATCATCGAGTAGCATCATATCCAGATCTGGACAACTGTTAAGATCTCTAAGTAAATCTAAGTGATCTTCATAAGCATCTTCTAGACGCTTACAATTTTCATTTGAATTTTCGGTATTGAAGTCATTAAGGGCCTGATTGAGTGTTGTATTAGACTCGTCAATCGCAGTATTCGCAGCATCAGCTTCACAATTTACCTCTTCTTCACAAGAAGTAAATGATATTGCAGTAATGCCCACCGCAAAAAGTAAATAAAATAGATTTTTCATTCTAAAATTTAAAGTGTTATTGAATTTGTACATAATTCTAACGAAAGTTAATCCATATGTGTTCCTTAATCTAAGAAAAAATGATCACCGTAATTAACCATATCGAATTGATCTGATTTTATGGATTTATTTGAAGAGATTTCTTTGTATGTATCAATCTGCCAGGAATTATTCTACAATCTAAAATAGAGAGTAGAATTTCTTCTAATCTCTATTTTCTTTGAAGATCGATACATCATTAAAATAGGATCTCTCTAGCAGCCTAAACTCGAAATCGTCAGTCGACTAGTTTCTATTACTGCACTATTATCCTGTCCATTACAATCTCCCTCCAGTGCTTCGATATATTCTTCGAGTACTGTTTTATAGTTCAGGCAATTAGCGTCAGATTGGTCAGCATTAAACGCTGTTGCTGCGGTAACTAGTTCCTCTCCTTTTGATGAGATCCTTTCACAGTCGTCTTCACCGCAAGAAATCATAGCAAGTGAGAAAAATGCTATCGCTATGAAAATAAAACTTTGCCATTTCATATTACATTCGTTTTAAAGATGCTGGCATCAATGCCTTTTAAAATTGTTATATTTATTCTATTCCAAGTAATTCTACATCAAAAATGAGCGCAGAAAACGGTGCTATTTTACCACCTGATCCTCTTTCTCCATAAGCAAGATCGTAAGGTATATAGAATCTATACTTGGCACCAACTGGCATTAACTGTACTCCTTCTTGCCAGCCTTTTATGACTCCTGTAAGTGGAAATGAAATCGGCTCTCCTCGGTCTATACTACTATCGAAAACTTCTCCTGATATATTTGTTCCATGGTAATGAACTTTTACTTTATCCGTTAGAGCAGGATTCGGTCCCGTGCCAGGCTTTACAACCTCATATTGTAATCCCGAAGCAGTTACCTTTACGCCTGCTTTACTTTTGTTCATAGCTAGGAAATCTTCTCCAGCTTTTTTGTTACCCTCATGTTTTTTCATCTTCATCTGCTGCGCATACTGCCCAAAGATCTCATTAGATTGTTCGATACTTATTTCTAATGACTTATCTCCTAGGACATCATCTATTGCCTTGGCCATTCTATCGGCATTTATGCCTTCGATTCCTTGTTGCTTCACATTCTGCGCTATAATAACTCCTAAGCTGTAACTAAGAGAATCTGTATTTTGTGCACTCATAAAACTAGTGTATGTTAATATTAATATTAATGATAAATAGATTTTTTTCATCTGTTAGGTATTTTACTCTAAAATTTTAATTATTGACGCTTCACGAGCGTTCTTAACTATTGGAATTGTTACTAAGTTGGATTAACGCTTTAACTCAGCATAATATTTGAAAAAGTAAGGTATAGTTTCTATCCCTTTATAATAGTTGAATAATCCATAATGTTCATTAGGGGAATGAATATCATCAGAATTCAGTCCAAAACCCAATAAGACACTTTTTACACCAAAGACTTCTTCAAAAAGAGAAACAATAGGAATAGATCCTCCCGATCTTTGTGGTATAGGCATCTTCCCGTAGGTTGTTTCCATCGCTTTCTGAGCAGCAAGATATTCGGGTGTATCCGTAGGTGTCACAGCAGGCTGTCCACCATGATGCGGTTGCACCTTTACGCTAACGCTGTCTGGTGCAATAGATTCAAAAAATTCTGTAAATAACTTTGTGATTTTTTCTGGATCTTGATTAGGTACAAGCCGCATACTTATCTTAGCAAAAGCCTTAGAAGGTAATACTGTTTTTGCGCCTTCCCCTATGTAGCCTCCCCATATTCCATTAGCATCTATTGTAGGTCTTATAGAGGTCCGCTCTAGCGTAGTATAGTCTTTTTCTCCCTCTACCTCTTTTATACCCAGACTCTCCTTGTAGTTTTCTAAACTAAAAGGAGCCTTGTTCATCTCTGCACGTTCTGCTTCGCTTACGACAACAACATCATCATAGAAACCTGGTATCGCTATAGACTTCTTATCGTCCTTCATCTTTGCGATCATCTCACATAGCACATTTATCGGATTAGCGACGGCACCTCCATATACACCTGAATGTAAGTCTTTGTTGGCACCCATTACTTCTACTTCGAGATAAGATAATCCTCTCAGACCAGTAGTTATAGATGGGATATCATTAGCTATTACAGAGGTATCAGATAGTAATACAACATCACAGGCCAACATGTCCTTATATTCTCTGCAAAAAGGGCCTAGATTTTCTGATCCTACTTCTTCTTCCCCTTCTATCATAAATTTCACATTACAAGGTAGATTCCCTGTCTTATTCATTGCCTCGAATGCTTTGAAATGCATATAAGCTTGTCCCTTATCATCACAGGCTCCTCTCGCAAAAATAGCTCCATCAGGATGCAACTTAGTTTTCTTAATGACAGGCTCAAAAGGGGGTGAATCCCATAATTCTATGGGGTCAGGTGGCTGTACATCATAGTGACCATATACCAGTACAGTAGGCAAAGATGGATCGATCATTTTCTCGCCGTACAATACAGGATTCCCTGCTGTTTCGTAGAGTGCAACTTTATCCGCTCCAGCATCTTCTAACTTGGCTTTTAGGAATTCTGCCGTTTTTATAATATCTTTTTTGTAGGCAGCATCCGCACTGATGGAAGGCATCTTAAGTAGATCCAGCAACTCATCTAAGAATCTATCCTTGTGCTCTTGTATATGCGCTTGTATTTCTTTCATATCTATATTGTGAAATTTTATTTTCTATTAACTAAAATAAAGGTCCCTGAAAATCTAGTAAACCATCGTTCCATTTTATGTCGGTTAAGCCTTTGACCAATAAACTCTCATCCATGATCTGATTAGATATGCCTAAAGACTTATTGTTATAAAACATAAGCCAATTTGCTTTGTTCACGGTATGCACAAATCCTTGGTTCTTATATAGACGGTGATCCTGTGATATAGCTATAAGAAATTCTATACCCTTCCTAGAAGCAAACTTTTCTATATGTGCAATAATTTTACCAGCTATCCCCTTATCTCTGTAGGCGTCATTTACACATACATCGGCTATTATGAACACCAGCCTATTTTCTCCATCTATAGATATCTGTCTATAATCTACAGCGGCCTGACCTATGATTTTACCCTCCTCACGTGCAACTGTTCTGAAAGAAGCAGGTTGTAAGAAGTAGATCCTATCTTTAGGATAAAACTCAAAAGTGTCCATCAGTAATTGCTGAAGAATTGTTTTATCTTTCTTTGTTAGCAGTAATTCTTCTATTCTTTCTATTTTCATTTTTCTGTTTGCGGATACAAAAAAGCTGAAATTATACTCATCGCTTCTTCAGCAGAAATATTTCTTGTGAGATTACCATGAGAGGCATAAGAGATCTCACCATTTTCTTCAGATATAATAATAGACATAGCATTAGAATTTTCTGTCACACCTATTCCTGCTCTGTGTCTCAGCCCCAGATCTTTTGACAAATTTTTATCTCTGGATACAGGTAATATACATCTAGCCGCTCTGATTTTATCTCCGTAGATAATCATAGCACCATCATGCAATGGTGCATTCTTAAAAAAAATATTCTCTATGAGTACTGCAGATATTTCTGCATTGATTATGTCACCTGTACTTTCTATTCCTGGTACAGGTTCTCTTGTAAAAACAAGGAGTGCTCCTGTTTTTGTCCGACTGAGCTCTATGAATGCTGATTTAAAATCTCTTAGAATATTGACATTTTTCTTAGACAAGGCCTGTTCCTCCTGCCCAAAAAATCTTTCTAAAAATCTAAGTCTTCCCTTCAGAGTAGTATTTCCTAGTACTAGTAAAAATTCTCTTACCTCTGGCTGAAAAATAATAATCAAAATAATAACACCAAACGCTACTATCCTACTCAGTAACATAGATAGTAAGTTCATATTAAGAATTCCGACCAACCACCAAACAATATATAGCAGGACGACCCCCACAAAAATATTAAACGCAAGTGTACCGCGCAGCAGTTTGTACATGACATACATAAGATAGGCCACAATGAGCACATCTAGGACATCCCATATTCTAATGTCCAGCGGACCTATGTTTATTAAGGGACTAATCTTTATTATATTTTACACCCTCATTCATATTGTGAAACATAAATGATAGCAGATCAGCACTTTCTTCTATACGCTTAGATGTCGGTTTTCCAGCACCATGTCCAGCAGAGGTTTCTATTCTTATCATAACAGGGTTATCTCCTACATGCTTGGCTTGCAGTTCCGAAATAAACTTAAACGAATGCGCAGGAACTACTCTATCATCGTGATCCGCTGTCGTAACCATGGTAGCAGGATACGCAACATTTTTTACATTATGTAAAGGAGAATATTTCTTCAAATACTTAAAGGCCTCTGGATCATCAGAACGTCCGTAATCACCAGCCCATGCCCAGCCTATCGTAAAGTTATGGTATCGTAGCATGTCTAAAACTCCTACATGAGGAAAAGCCACTTTATACAACTCAGGTCTCTGCGTCATACAGGCTCCCACTAGTAATCCCCCATTAGATCTCCCTTCTATTGCCAGTTTTTCTGATGACGTGTATTTCATTTCTATAAGATATTCTGCTGCCGCTTGGAAATCATCAAAAACATTTTGCTTCTCTCCTAGTGTTCCCGCCTTATGCCAGTCTTTACCAAATTCTCCACCACCTCTTATATTGGCAACAGCATAAACTCCACCGTTCTCTAGCAAGGGTAATCTTGTTATACTAAATGAAGGTAATATTGGTATATCAAAACCTCCATAACCGTATAGCAAAGTAGGTCGTTTTCCATCTAATTCCAGATCCTTTTTATGGGTAATAAACATAGGCACTTTAGTGCCATCGTAACTTGTATACCATATCTGATTGGTTACGTAATCCTCGACTGGAAAATCTACAGTTGGCGCATTATATATCGTGGATTCCCCCGTAGTTGCGTCTAAGGTATATATCGTATTAGGAACTGTGAAAGATGTAAAAGCATAGAAAATCTTTTCTCCTGCTTTATCTGCATTGATACCGCCTACGGTTCCTATGCCGGGTAATTTAATATCTCTAAGGAACTTACCTGCTAAGTCAAAGACTTTTATCTGGCTACTTGCATCGACCATATATACTGCATACCACTTATCTCCCACCTTAGTAACACTACTGAGTGGATTATCAGATTCACTTATCACATCTGAGAACCCAGCTCCAGTATTCTTAGCATTTAAGCTGACTAGTTTCTGTTTAGACGCGTTTTTGTTGGTTATAAAATATAGCACATCCTCTTTGCTATCTGCAAGCTGAAAATCAGCATCGAAAGTTTTCACAACGGATTGGATAGGACTATTTGCGCTAGACAAGCTCTTAATGGAAAGTGCATTTCCACTCGTAGATTCTGATGTAGAAATAACAAGATACTTTTCATCCTTAGTTGTCGTAGCGTAGATGTTTCTATTAGGATGATCAGGGTTATCAGCGACAAGCCTATCCTTAGACTGATCTTCACCCAGCTTATGATAATAGAGTGCATGAAATTGGTTTTCGCCTGACAAGGCCTCATCATCGTTAGCTTCTGGATACCTACTATAGAAAAATCCATCCTTATTCCACGATATTCCAGAAAACTTAAGCCAGTCGACCTTGTCTTCTAGTAAGTCGCCAGTCTCAAGGTCCTTAATTTCTACTTTTCTCCAGTCGGATCCTCCTTCTGATATCTGATATGCTAGCAAGTTTCCCTCTTTGTTAAAAGACATACCACCAAGTGAACTCGTACCATCATCAGAAAACTTGTTGGGATCCAATACTTCTGTATGTTCTTTAGAATCTAGGTCTAGTGTGTACATAACTGATTGGTTTTGTAATCCATCGTTCTTGAACTGGTAGTATTTCCCGGATTCTTCGAATGGAACAGAAAGCTTTTCATAATTCCATAAACCTTCTAGGCGTTTCTTAAAATTATCCCTGAAAGGTATATTGTTAAGATATTCAAAGCTGACAGCATTCTGTCTTTCTACCCAATCTTTTGTCTCATCAGAATTATCATCCTCTAACCATCTGTAGGGATCAGCAATATCAGTCCCATGGTAGTTATCTACTACAGAAGTATCCTTTAGCGTTTCTGGATAAACTATAGAAGCGTCTGTTTTTCTCTGTTCACAACTTATAAATGTCATATTAACTATCATTACCCAATAAAGAACTCTCATATTATACATAGTGCTTATCATTAATTATACTGCAATATTACGAATTTCAGTCATCTATAAAGTTTAAAATAGATTCGCAGTTAAAATAAACGGACTAAATACCCTATTTTTGTGCAGCTTTATCGCGCGATAAGCACAAATTGAAACTATAATGAATCATTACCTATGAATGTAAAAAGTTCTATAAGCACTCAGAAGTGCGTTTTTCTCATCTGCCTTATGGGTACGGCAGTCTGTTTTTATGCCTGTAAATCACATTCTAGTATCGTAGAGGAACTGAGTGTCGTAAAAAGTAATCAGTACGATATTCCTACTCCATGTAAAGTAACCTATGATGGTCCTGATCAAAGAACGGGTAAGCCGAAAAAAGAGATTGCTTATGAAAATATATTCAATTTTACACATGAGAAACTAGCTAACTACTACAAAGACCGTGATTATCTAAAATGCTACAGCAGTATAGGTATTGTAGATGGGAAGTATTATCTGTATCTGAAACTTATCTTTGACTCTAAGAATGCTGGCAAATCTTATGGGATGATGCCCAAGGAAGAGAACATGAGAATACAGCTCTTAAATGGTAACGATGTCCTCCTAAAACCGTTTAAGAATGCAACACCTAGAATTGATACCAAAACAAAGAAAATCATCTATGATGGGATCTTCAAACTAGATGGTGGTCAGAAGAAAGATCTAAAGGCTAACGAAATAGATAAGATAGGTATCATGTGGACTTCAGGTTTCGAAACCTATGATATATACAATATAGACCTTATCAAGAATCAGTTAGCTTGTATAGATAGAAATTAAATACTAGGCGGCTTGCGCCAAAAAAACAAAACGTCATGCTAGGACTAAAGTTACCGACAGATCCAAGATGGGTCAATATGGCCGAGATGAGTCTAGAAGATATCCTAACGGACCATGCCTTCTGTGAGCAGAAAGCTGCAACTTCATGTATTTCTCTGATCCAGCGTTATCCAGATAAAAAAGAACTTGTAGCCAGCCTAGCACCTATCGTAACAGAGGAATGGGGACATTTCAGACAGGTCCTTAGAGAACTAGACAAACGAGGGCTTAATCTAGGTGGACAAAGAAAAGATGAATATGTCAATAAACTTCTGGAGTTCCAACATAAAGGAGGTTCTCGGGAAACAGCACTTTTAGAGAGACTCCTCACATTTGCACTTATAGAAGCTAGGAGCTGTGAAAGATTCAGACTTTTATCTTTACATATATCAGAAGAATCACTTAAAGAATTTTACCACAGTTTCATGGTTTCTGAAGCTGGTCACTATCGCATGTTTATAGATCTAGCGAACACTTATTTCGATGAAGATGTTGTCAAAAAAAGATGGCAGGAATATCTAGATTACGAAGTAACGATCATGGAAGAATTGTCACTGCGTGGAGATCGGATGCATTAGAAGAAAGTCGGATACGCTTATGTTTGACAAGGCATTATTTTCAAATTACGTAACTATAGAACGGCGTACTTCTTTGGGAAAAATATCTATCTAGATAATAAGCCTAGACATCATATCTTGATTTATACAATTCAGTTAGGAATGAATTATGGATAGAAAAAAAACAGCAAACTAGCCCACGCGGAGGTAAGGGATATACTTAGATATAAAACTAATGTGGCTCTAGGAAATATAGTCTTTTCCAATGTCAGGTCTCATCAAGTTACCTATGTAGTTATAAATAGAAAAAGGAGCTCGATAAAATCTAACTCCTTTTTCTTTTTATTTTTCAGAATGATTCTACGCTAGTGGTTTTCCATTACCTCTAGGATTCCTCCTCTATCTATTACAACAGCTGCATCTCTGAACCCTCTATTATATGCTTTTATCCTTGCACTTTCTGCCTCGTCATAAGAATCAAAGCCACTCATTACAAATATTGTCCATCTACTCTTAGACCACTGTTCTATAACTCCCAGGTCTTTAACCTTATTCAGATCGAACCAAATAGGATCTTCGTAAGAAGCAAGTCTCACTTTATAATCTGCACTGGTATGTGTCGGGGTATAAGTACTACCTGAAGTAGAACTAGTATTGTCATAATTAGTTTGTGCATTACTGGTGCTATTTGTATTTGTATCGCTATAGTATGATCCTGAAGAAGTATTATTCGTATCATATATATTACCTGTAGTTGTTCCACTAGAATATGTTGTAGAACTAGTAGTACTAGGTGCAGTATATGTAGATGTCGGCGGATAAGTTTCTGTAGATGTATAACTATTAGATCCGTATTCTGAAATAGCAAGTTCTAGATTACTAGTGTTCAGTATCTCTGTTGTCACAAATGCATCCTTAAATCCTCTAGATTTGACTTTTGTCAATATATTATCCACCTGATACTTATCGAAAAAATATCCAAGCTTTATCTTTGTGTTATTTGAACTATACACCCTGTAGATATTACCATATTCTGCTAGGTGAGAATATTCATTGATATCTCCAGATGTAGAATATAGAGCCGCTAACTGTATGAAGTATACCTTCTCACCATTATTATCTCCTAGGATCTCACCTTTGGAAACTTGTCTTACCCCTTCTAACGCTAGATCTAGTCTAGACTTTCTAGCTACAGATTCTTCACTTCTAGCTGCTACGGTTACTATGTTTTCATTACTCATCTTGTGATCATCAGATTTCACGATCAGATCATTAAGATTTACTGCAGCTGGCGGTGTATTATTTACTGGAGCGGTAACCATAACTTCTGGATTAACCGATGGTGTAGAAACAACATGAATATCTGAAGATTCATTAACTTGTACTACATCGGCAGGGATAGCTGTAGTAGAGTGTACAATAGGGATGACCTCTGGTACAATTGATTCGTTATCCATAAGAGAAGCAAGTTCCTGATCTACTTTTGCTGTAGCTGTATAGATATCATGGTAACCATTACCACCAGATCTGTTACTTGTAAAATAATACCTGCTTCTAGGTTTATCCCACACAGGATACATATCATCTTGAGCAGAATTTACCCCTTTTCCTACATTCTTAACAGGAGTCCACTGACCATTTTCTAGCTTAGACTGGAATATATCATATCCACCTAGACCAAAATGAAAGTCTGAAGCAAAGTGCAGATTCAGCCCATCTATATAAGGCGTAATTTCGTTACCTGTTGTATTAATTTCGTTACCGAGATTTATGGGCATGGACCACTTTCCATTTTCTTTATAAGAAACATATAAGTCGAAACCTCCAAAACCACCATCTCTATTAGAAGAAAAGAAAAGTGTATTTCCATCCTTGGTAAGCATAGGGAAAGTTGTAGAATATCCTAACGTATTATGTTCAAATGGCACTTCATTTTGGAAATTACCTCTCTTATCCACTTTTGCTAAAAATATACCTAGATCAGATTCTTTCTCGTATACCTGACTGTTTCCATTTTGAAAATTATGCTTGGTATAAGCACATTTCTTTGAAGACCTATCAAACGAAATAGAGCTTATATTCTCGTCAGCAGTGAGGTTGTTTTGAAAAATTTCTTTCTTAGATTTCTTTTGATCAAAGCTGTATAGTTTCGTATTATAAGCAGTCGCCTGTGGAGCGTCTTTGTTATAGAAAGAAGAAAATATGACTCTGTCTTTGTATAAAAATGGAGCAAAATCAGAAGAATTACTATTGAGTGCTAGATTCTGTAAATCGTAGTGTTCTGCTTCATTAAGTTTTTCTTGCATGTAATCACAGCTCGATAGGTAATGCTCCGCCATGATTGGGTCTGTAGATTTATAAAGACTAAAATATTTTCTAGCTTTTCCTAAATCATGAGCTTCTTTAAGCAGAATTCCGTAGTTCAGATAATAACTAGGCGCTGTATAACTATTTTCTATCTGGCTATACCAGCTCATTGCCTCGTGATCTTGGTTCATCATTCTATAGCACTCTGCGATCTTGAACTTACAAGATAGACAACTAGCATCCTCATTCATTACTTTTTTGTAATTACTGATGGCTAGGTCATATGCCCTTAGATCGAATTGCATATCCGCCTTATCTATTGTTTTCTGGGCCATACCGAAATAACCAGAAAATACCATAAGGACGACGAGACCGATTTGTAGTTTTCTTATTACCATTGTTTTCTTGTTTAAAATAACATATTAGTAATTACAAATATATGAATATATCTGTAAACGAGCTATAAATACATTAAAAATAATCTTAATATGTAAATAACTGATAAGAGGCGATAAATTAGTATGATATATAATTAATAAATAATATGTAATGGTATGTTAACCAGTATAATATGGCAATAATTTAAGTGTCCAATGTTATTTTTGCTACAAAAAAACTAAGTGATTTAGTTAAGCTGAATGGTTAGTAAGGAAGTTTAGATAGCTATTTAGTGGATATATTGGCTTTTTAATCGGCATATTTACTCATAATTGAGATAGATCCAATCAAGATTCATGACAAACTGCTTATTCACTTTATTGTGAAACATTAAGTATAATTTATCCATTCCTTCCATTTGCTCTACCGCTAGATTGTATATCTTGTTTTCAGCCTTACTTTCATTAAAATGTTTAAATTTTTTAGTTCCGATTATAGGACCATTTTGATCACCCACTCTTAGTTCTACACTCCCCTGATATGCATAATTTTCAATATAACTGGCATTAAGGTCGATACTTGACAATTCGTTGAATTGGATACTATTAAAAGCTATAAAGGAATTATTAGTGATACTGCTCACTAAAATCTTATCCCCTGTGTCCCATGTTCCTAATTCTTCAGATCTTTCTACAGCTTCTTCCGCTTGTATCTTCGGTGGATAAAAAACTACTTGCCGGGCAACAGAAAGCTCACTATTCTCTATACGCTCATTACCTTTATCTTTATAAGAAGCCATCAAAACATATTTTCCAGCATCATTTTTATCTTTATGCTTGTCAAAAATCAGCATCCCTTCTGCATCAATTTCATTGACATTCTTATCTAACTCATTGTTAAGCGAAAGAATGTAAGAAACCATAGATCGTGCCTCCTCTACGCTTACATGAGGATGAGCTGACATCATTTTTTCTCCCCATATGCCATTGCTCCCCTTCTTAACGTGCATTACTAGATCGTCGACATCCTCAAAACTATATTTGTTTGCTATCTGTTTATAACTCGGTCCATTGACTATTTTTTCTTTGTCATGACAAGCTTTACAATTGTATTCCATTATATATTCCAGACCCTGAGGAACCACAGTTTGCTGATGCCCTACCGAGGCGAGTATCATATCTTTACCCTCAGGAATATAGTTCATCGTAACTTTTAAGTCTTTCCTTTCTATGCGTCCTGATTGCTTATCTCCATCCTCTTTATCATAAGCAGATACGCTATACTTTATGGGTCTTTGCCTCAAGGCTATTTTACTATTAATATCAAAATCGATATTGATCTTAGGAGCTTCATTACCCACAAGTAACTTATTTTTTGTAATAGATTTTCCTCCTTTTCCATCCAGTACTTTGAGCTTTATATCATATACTCCTTCTGTTGTAAACGTATGACTTACTTCCTTTCCGCTCAGCTTCTTTCCATTATCTCCCATCGTCCATTGGTAACTTAGCGAATCTTTGTCATAATCTACTGATCCGTCTGCCGACAGTCGTACAGTGCAAGGCGTACCACATGCCGTCTTGTCCATAACTATACTAGCTCTTGGTGGTCTATTTCCATCTATATAACTTATTCTATTAAGCCTAGCGTCCATGTTTCTGGTATTCCATAGCTGTCCATATTCAAGAACATATAAAGAACCATCGGAAGCAAAAATCATATCCATAGGATGAGAAAAAATACTAGATGGCATAAACGGATCAGCTTTTTTATAATCTTGATTTTCATCTAGTTCGACAAGATATATCCAATCTCTCATCCACTCATAGACGAACAGTTTATCCTCAAAATAACTAGGAAAGGACTTTACATCTTCTCCAAAGTCTGATCGATGAAAGACTGGACCTGCCATGGGATTAACACCTCCATCCCCCAGCCAAGGAAATTTCTTAGACGCCGCATAAGAATACCATATCATGGAAGCATTGGGCTTAGGTAGATTAGTTATTCCAGTATTATTGGGAGAATTATTCACTAAATTTTCTATGTCAAATTTTTGATCTGTTTGTTTATTTGAGAAATTATAATCTCCATAAGAGAAATTATTTCCTCTAGTGTAAGGCCATCCCCAGTTACCTGCTGCTCTTGCCTGATTGATCTCCCCCATTCCTTCAGGACCTTTTAAGGAGTCTTCTGCACCTGCATCAGGTCCTACATCACCCCAGTATAAATATTGGTTTTTGCTGTCAATAGAAAATCTGAATGGATTCCTTAGGCCCATAGCATATATTTCTGGTCTTGTTTTTTCCTTGCCTTCTGCAAAAAGATTGCCTGCAGGAATACTGTAACTACCATCTGCTTGCGGTTGGATTCGCAGTATCTTTCCTCTCAGGTCATTAGTATTAGAGGCAGAACGCTGGGCATCCCATGGTGCTCTACCATCACGCTCATCCGTAGGAGCAAATCCATCGGACTCAAATGGATTCGTATTATCTCCCACTCCTATATACAATAACCCATCTGAACCAAAAGCCATGCCTCCGCCGCTATGGCAACATTTTCTTATTGTAGGAATTTCTAATAATATCTTCTCTGAAGTCAGATCTAATGAATCTCCGAACATCTTAAATCTAGAGATATGTTGAACAGGTACTTCACCAAGCGCTGAATAGAATAAATAGATCCATCCATTATCTCTAAAACTCGGATCTATTGCCAAGCCTAATAATCCATCCTCATTACCGTAAAATACTTCTAACTCCGTAATCAACTTCGTTTGCTCTGTTTCCCAATCAAATAATTTCACCTCACCCCCTCTCTCTATAAACAATATTCCAATCCCTGGCAATTCCTTAAGCTGCATAGGTTCGTTTAGATTGAAGTCTAACACCTCCTTAGTAAATCTATTTTCTTCTGGAATCTGTAAGCTTATCGACTTTGAATAATCTCGTCTATTTTCTCCTACTGCATATATGATACCTCCTTTCAGATGCTGTATAAAATCATTATCTACATAACTCTCTTTGGTATGTCCTAGTCCCGTATAGAAAGATCTTCCACCATCATAATCATGATTCCAGGCTATGGGGTGTGGACCATTATGTGTGCCACCTTCATAAGATTGTTCATCCAGATCCAGTAATATATTTACGCTTTCATTAAAGTCCTTAAAATTATACCACTCATCTTTTTTTATCCATTCATCTCCTAGATGTTTGCAAGAGATATGTTTTTTGTCTATGATCTTTATACTAGCTTCTTGGATCTTAGGATGTCCGTCAAAGTATGCCCCCACTAAGTCCTTATACCATTTCCAATCGTATTCAGTGTCTGTTGCAGCATGTACACCTACAAATCCACCTCCTGCTTGTATGTATCGTTCAAAATTACTTTGTTGCTGATTGTCTAAAACATCTCCAGTTGTATTCAGAAAAATAACAGCACCATACTTTGTAAGATTTTCTTCTTGGAAGAAAGATGCATCTTCTGTCGTATCTACATTCCAGTTTTCTTGCTCAGCCATTTTATATATTGCCTGAATCCCCTCGGATATAGATTCATGTCGGTAACCTTCCGTCTTACTGAAAACCAGAATGGAAACATTCTTTTTTTTACATGAGCAAAAACAGCATATCACAATCAGAAGGCAAGAAATGTTTTTCATATCAAAATAATTATCGTATTGGTTACTGTAATTTAGAATAGTTTTAGCACATAATTGTAGCAATCAGGAATTATATAAAACTTATTATTTTAGTTAAAATTCTAATACTTATTTTCATGTAAATGTTTTTGAATAATAAAAAGTTAAGTGATATAGAATGTAAAATAAATGCACAAACTTTGAGTTACGAAAGCTATTTAATTTTCTTTTACTATGCACAGAACTATATTCTTGTGAAGAAGCTTTTCATCTAGACTAAAATACTAATCCTTCCGAACATCTCTTCCAAACTGTAATTGGAATTTAGCTCCATGCTCTACAATCTTCAATCGATTTTTCATTTTTGCCTTCCTGATTATTCAACATAGCAAGAGTCCATATCTGCCCTAGTTGCAAGCACTGAAACATGTCCGTATCATAAATTGTTCCGTCGTTGTCAACACAAGTATAGTATTTACCTTGGCTAGTATTCATAGAATATTTCTCCCAGAAAGGAATAATATTTTCTCTTAATCTCTTGAGATATAGATAAGCAAATTTCATTATAACTCTTGTTTATTTTAACTTAAATAAGTTGAGCTTTTCGTCGTTTGACACTACAAGTAGATGTTGTTCATCACCTATTTTTATTGTAGACATAGCCCTAACATCATAAGGTAAATATAGCCCAGTATCTTTAGATGCAATAGCTTTCCAATTTTGATTTATCTGCTTAAGAACTATACCTACTCCAGCATCATTCCGAGGCGTTTCTACTTCTGACTGATACATATTTCCAGCCATAACAATCTCTTCTCCTTTTCGCCCATCGATATTCATTTTTACAATAGAATTAATATTACTCACCTGAGCTTTGTTAGGCAAAGGAACAACTCTATATCCATCTGTCCCTTCATTATAAAGCATAATACTCTCAAACATAAACGCATCATAATGCAGGCCAGAAATCAACTCTGTAGAATCGTAGACACCGTAAAGATCCGTGCTTGCAAAAATATCATAGTTTGGAAATTCTTCCTTTAGTTCTGGTATCTGTTGCGCTGAGCAGGATCTCCCTCTCAGCGGATAAACTTCTCCAAAATTATAGTAACTGAGTATGATATCCTTCTTCCCATTCTCGTCCATGTCAGTATAAAAGACAGAAAATGGCTCCTCCTGAGACGCTTTGTATTTATAATTTTTTCCAAGATTTCCTATTATATAATCCTGATCTCCATCCTGATCTAAATCCGTACTTTTTATGGAATTCCACCAGCCCTCTGTGTTTACATTTTCATTTCCTTTGACAAACTGCATATTATCTTTTACAAACGCTGATCCTGTGTTCTTAAGAAAGCTGATAGGCATCCATTCCCCTACGATGACGAGATCTATAAGACCATCTAGATTATAGTCCTCAGCAACAACATCTGTGACCATACCAATATTAATAAGTTCTTTTCCATAGCTCTTCGTGACATCTATGAAGTTACCCGCATCATTTCTTAGCAATCTACTTATAGTGGGCATAGGATAATCCCATGGCTGATGTCTTCCTGCTATGAATAGATCTAAATCTCCATCCCTATCAAAATCTAAAGCAATCACTTTTCCACCACTTTCTAGAATCCGAGGTATCTGATCAGCAGAACGGATAAACTTACCTGAACCATCATTGACATAAAGTCTATCTAAATAATTTTTATTTCTAGGGGCATGTTCGTTACCACCACTTACTACGTATAGATCATTATCTCCATCATTATCTATATCAATAAATAAAGCTGCAACATCTTCAAAGATCGAATCTACCATCCACTCCTGTTTTACAAGATTAAAACCTGATATTTTATTCTGGATATATAGATAGCCCGATTGTCCCTTTGCTCCGCCTATATAAAAATCTTCTCTACTATCTCCATTGACATCCCCAACAGCTAGAGCCGGTCCTAATTGTGACATCTTGTGAGGTAATAATACTTGCATTTTGTAATCATCAAAATCGTTCTCTTGGTGAATAAAATCTATGTTTACCTTTGCAGGATCTACTTGCTGAAATATAGTTCTATCTCTACTTTTTCTCTTCCTCGTTTCTAGGTTATTTTTGGAGATTATTATTTTTTGATCAGCACGGACATTGGTCTGAATCTCTTTGTTTCCTTCAGGCCAAGTTATGATCAAAGAATCAACAATAGAATTTTTTCCCAAGCCGAAATGCAAAATATTTTCAGAAGAAGAATACATACCTCTGCTACTTGCAATCTCTGCTAACTGATAGAAACCATTAGCAAGCACTTCAGCTCTTGCTCCTAATAGTGATTGATTATTATCTGCTTGTAATCCTATTCTTAAATAATGAGATCCACCGAGTTTTTCTGTATTATTTCTGAAGACAAAAGCTTCGTTATTTATGTTATTTACAATAATATCTAGATCTCCATCATTGTCCATATCGCCATATGCACAGCCATTAGAAAATGATGGAATATCCAGTCCCCATATTTCTGTACTATTTTCGAAACTGAGATCACCTTTGTTCCTAAAAGCATAATTCTTAAGCGGCACAGATGGATGCATTTCCAAACCTTTTTTGATATCTAAAATATCTAATATTTCTACCTCCCCTGCATTTGGGTTCTGTGCTATAAATTCATCGATGGTTTTTTTTACAAATTCAGGAAACTTCTTGGCCATATCTGTATTCCTAATATCTCTTAACAGACCATTTGTCACATACGTATCTTTCCACCCATCATTATCAAAATCTGCAATCACATTAGACCAACTCCAGTCCGTACTAGACATACCTGAAAGCTGAGCAATATCACTAAAAATATTATTGCCTTGATTAAGGTGCAGCGCATTGTACATGTACTGATAATGAGCACCTTGCGAGACTAGCTTCCAGAATAATTCTGGATTCATGCCACTCATATTTCGCTTCAGCCTGAAGTTATCTTCAGCAACCATATCCAAGGTCATAAGATCTAGCATCCCATCATTATTAATATCAGCAGCATCCACTCCCATAGCATAATAAGAGATGTGACGCATGGCATTATCTATGACATTAGTGAAACTTCCGTCACCATTATTTCTGTAATAAAAATCAGGTGCTTCATAGTCATTTGTAACATAAAGATCCTGCCGACCATCCTTATCTATATCCGCAGCAATAACACTATTAGGATAAGACGGTCTAGCCACACCCGCATCGAGACTCACATCAGAAAAAGTATCATCTCCATTATTTCTATACAATCTAGATCCCCATTCATATTTCAGTAAATCTTGTCCAGAATAAGGACTATAGTTACCAGGATTAGGAGGCTGGTTAAGTACAAAAATATCCTGCCATCCATCCTTATTGTAATCTATGAAAGTTGCACCTCTACTTCTTTCCGCATCGGCTAGTCCATAGGATGATCCCTCTTCCTTAAACTTAAAGTCTCCTTGGTTTATATATAATTTATTTTTTCTCAGTTCTGGTTTATCGTCGTATAACTCACAGGTAACATAAATATCTGGAAAGCCATCGTGATTGACATCCGCAACAATAACTGAGGAGGACCATGCACCATTGTCTTGGACACCCGCAGAAGCTGTAATATCTTCGAATTCTAAGTTCCCCAGATTCTTATATAACTTATCGCCAACTAGATTTCCCGCAAAATAAACATCCTGTAAACCATCGTTATCGAAATCTGCTATGGCAAGACCCGCTCCACCATAATAATTGCTGTATAATAATATATTGCAGTCTCGCCTATCTTCTATCGTATTTTCAAAATCTATATTAGTTACTTCAGAGCCCAGCAAGGTAAACAACTTGTCTTGTGAAGTCCCCACATTTACATTCAAAAAAACTACAGGCAGGGAAAAAAAAATAAAATCTCTTAGCGTACTAAGTTTCATAACCATATTACAAGAATAGCTAAAAATTATTATTAAGATTGAAGATATGTTGATACATTTTCCTTCGTTATAACATCTAGAGGTAAATGATGCTCCTGCTTAACATTTTTTTTCTTAAGTAAAAAATTAAATAAAGATATAAGTCCAGTATAGCCCTGAAGATCTGGCCTTTGGTTTATTAGTATCATTCTTTCATAGCTGTAAAGAGCTTTTACGTTTTCATCTATAAGGTCAAATCCTACTGCCATAATATCTGTCCGTTCTAATTCCTCTAGAGCTTGTATTAAGAAATGAATCCTAGACGTGGTCACAAATATTCCCTTTAGATTTTTATTATCGAGTAGGATATTTTTTACATTTTTCTTTAACTTTTTCTTGCTGAATATTTTAGGAATTCTTTCTGTGAAGATAGACTCGGGCTCGATTTCTTTCTCTAGAAAAAAGGATTTAAAGCCTTTTTCTTTCTGTAGCATGTGTTCTCTATTTTCCACCTCTTTCTCCATATGAAAGATTGCTAAAGATCCTTTCTCTATGGTCATCAAGGACAATAACTTAGCAGCAAGTTTGCCGCTTTGGTAAGAATTTTGACCTACATATCCGATATAATAATCATCATCTCTAAGTAAGTTCGTATTGACAAGTAGGTAGGGTATTTCTTCTTCGCAGCACTTATCTAAAAAAATATGGGCATCATCTCGCACAGTAGGAGCCATCAGAACGGCGTTATAATCGGCCCTAAATATCTCATCGCAGTGCTTCAGTAAGTCTCCATGCGTAAGATCATCAAAATCAAATACCTTGATCGAAAAACCAAAATCTTTGATATAATCCATCGCTCTTTCTATACCTTCCAGCTGTGACAACCAAAAAGAGTCCTTTTTGTAATTGGGTAATAAAACCGCAATTTTAAAATTGGAATTCATAGCGAGACTCCGAGCTACAATGTTAGGTTCATATTCTAAAACGGCAATAGCTTCCTTTACTTTTCGTTCATTTTCACTTGATACTTTACCCCTACCGTGTAATACTCTGTCTACCGTTCCCGTAGAAACTCCAGCCTTATTTGCTATATCTTTTATCCTAACAGGCCCTTGATATTGTTTTGCCAATGCTCCAGTATTTAAAATTAAACCCTAAGCTAAACAAATTATACAAAATAAAATATTAGCTCTTTTTTGTGTGTACGCACACACTAATATCGCAAAAAATATTACATTAGGGTAATTATTTAATCGGTCAACCAAATTTTACAAGTATGAAAAAACGAATCAGTATGATTTTGATGGGCGTAATGTTTACGGTGTGCCTCATGGCGCAACGGACAGTACAAGGTACCATCACTTCTCCAGAAGGAGACGCCCTTATCGGTGTCAACATCATAGAGAAAGGAACTTCTAATGGTACCATTACAGACATAGATGGGAATTATTCTCTGACAGTAGGTAATGATGCGATGTTAGTAATATCCTACACGGGATATGAAGATTACACCGTAGATGTTGCCAATGCCAGCGATTTTAATTTTATTATGAACGAAGGAGCTTTGCTTGACGAAGTTGTTGTAACTGCTCTGGGTATCGAAAGAAAAGAGAAAGCTCTTCCCTATTCCGTTACTCAACTAGATGGAGAGAACGCTACCATTGCTAGAGAGGTGAATGTAGGAAATGCCTTAGCAGGTAAAATTGCAGGTGTAAATGTAAGTAAGCCAGCTACAGGAGCAGGTGGTTCTACAAGGATTGTAATTAGAGGTAACAGTAATATTGATGGTAACAACCAACCACTGATTGTAGTAGATGGTGTTCCTATTAATAGTGGAAACTTAGGTTCTGCTGGAATGTGGGGAGGACAAGACTGGGGTGATGGATTGTCCAGTATTAATCCTGATGATATAGAAACCTATACTGTACTCAAGGGTAACACTGCGGGAGCACTCTATGGCTATAGAGCTGACAATGGAGTTATACTTATAACAACTAAGAAAGGTACAAAGAGAAAAGGAATTGGTGTCGAGTTTAATACGAGTTATCAGACAGAAAGTATAATAAATAACTATGATTTACAAACCCAATATGGACATGGAAATAGAGGGGTGGCACCTAGCACTACAGAGCAAGCACGTGAATTCGGATTGTCATCATGGGGTGGCCAACTAGACGGTAGTATGGTTCCACAATTTGATGGAGTTTCAAGACCATACAGTGCAGTAGGTGACAATCTAGGAAGATTTTACGATACAGGTTCTACATTTAATAATGCGCTCTCTTTCAGTGGAGGTGGAGAAGATTATGGATTTAGATTTTCAGTTTCTAACCTAGATAATAAAGGAATTAATCCAGGAGCTTCTGTCAACAAAAAAACTTTTACAACGAATACTTATGGAACTTTTGGCAAAATCTCTGCTGCTATTTCTGGTTCTTATGTTAACGATGATACTAGAAACAGACCTAGACTATCTGATTCTCCGGGAAATGCTAATGCTACTGTTTGGCAGCTACCTGCTAGTATAAATGTAGATGACCTAAAAGGACCAAATGAAATAAGAGGAGCAAACGCTGACGGTACTGAATTACAGTTCAATGATAATATCTTCGTTACTAACCCATGGTGGGCGACCGATAATTTTGAAGCTAATAATAGAAGAGAGAGACTTTTCGGAAATCTAACATTAGGATATGAAATTGTCGACGGACTTACTTTACAAGGTAGGGCGGGAATAGATAGATTTAACGAAAGAAGAAGAAATCTAACGCCTTATGGAACTGCATTCTCTAGTCTAGGTCAGCTTTCTGAGGGGAATAGAGAAGTGCAAGAAGTAAATCTTGAAACAACCCTTCGATACATAAAAGATATAAACGAAACCATAGGTATTGATTTACTTTTAGGTGTAAATCAACAAAAAAATACGAACGAATTAATTGCTGGAAGTGGAGATCAATTTAGTATCCCTTTTCTACATACGATTAACAATCTAGCTAATCAGTCTTTGCAGTACGAGATAAAGGAATCCCAAGTGAACTCTATTTTTGGACAAGTAGAGTTCTCTTTATGGAATCAACTTTATATTACGGCAACCTCAAGAAAAGATTGGTTTAGTCAATTAACTGATCCTTCAGGAGAACCTTCAGAAAACTCTATACTCTATTCATCAGCCGGGATTGCTTATGATCTTGCAGGTGCTAACTTCGGTCTTCCCGATTTTATAGATCTTGGTAAGATAAGAGCTTCATATGCCGCGGTAGGAGGAACAACGGACCCTTATCAGCTTGGTCTTAATTATCAAATATTTGGACAAGGTCATTTAGAAAACGCTCTAGGTGGGATTTCTCAAAGCACTGTACCACCCAGTGCACTAGTGCCTTCTTTAAATAATGAATTAGAACTTGGTTTTGATGTAAGACTTTTCAAAGGAAGAGCAAATCTAGATTTTGCTTGGTATAATAGAAGTACCACTAACGGAATTCTAGATGCAGCAATTTCTCCAACTTCGGGTTATAATGCTAAAAAAGTAAACGTCGGAGAAATAACTAATAGAGGAATAGAAGTTTTGCTTGAATTTTCACCGGTGAAATCTGGTAAATTTGGATGGGACATAGCTCTAAATTACGCACACAATATTAATGAAGTAAAAAGTCTTTTAACTCCAGAGCAAGATGGAGAACAAATAAGATTAGAAGAAAGCAGATCGAGAAATGCGTATGTTCATTTAGTTGAGGGTCTTCCTTACAGTCAAGTAATGGGCTTTGTATATCTCAGAGATGATGCAGGAGATCTTGTTCTCGATGATGCTGGCTTACCACAATCTGATACACTTAGGGCATTTGGAACAGGTGTACATCCGAATTCTATAGGTATAACAAATAGAGTTAGCTTTGGTAATCTATCATTAAGTTTTTTAGTTGATATAAAGACTGGTGGCAAAATATACAATGGTACCGAAGCTTACGCTACATTCAGAGGCTTAACAAAACAAACGCTAGAAGGAAGAGAAACTGGAATCGGTAATGTTGCACCAGAAGATGTACAAGATTATTACCAGAGAATAGCTTTTGGAATATCTGAGGAATTTATAGATGATGCGGATTTTGCCAAATTAAGAGAAGTGATATTATCCTATAAGATCCCAAGTAAATTAACAAATAATCTTCCTTTCCGAGATGCTACATTATCTTTTGCGGCAAGAAATTTATTTATACTATGGAGTAAAGTGGATAATATTGATCCTGAATCTACCTATACCACGAGTAATGGACAAGGACTTGAACTATTTGGAGTTCCTACTACTAGAAGCTACGGTCTTAACTTAAGTGTAAAATTTTAAAAGCATTTGTAAATTAAAAAAGAATTCAAATTATGAAAACATTAATAAAACATATAGGAGTCTTTCTAGTACTAATGCTTTTAGTACAGACTTCATGCGATGATGGATTTGTGGAACTTAATAAGGATCCTAGATTAGCTATAGAAATAGATCCTAATTTTCAATTTTCATGGATACAACTTAGAACATCTGGAGGCAGGTATGAAAATTGGAGAGCAGGTCTTATTTATTCATCTATGATGGTTCAGCACATGGCCGCAGTCTGTGGCTATTGGAATGGTGATAAATATACTTTCAATGGAGGGTATAATTCTTCTCTATTTGATAGAGCTTACACTGAATCTGTAAAGGACATGCAAGATCTTATATATACTTTGGAAGAAGGAGTGGTAGGAGATCAAACAATGTTAGGTATGGCAAAAATATGGAGAGTTGTTATTTTCCACAGGATAACTGATTTATATGGAGACGTTCCATATTCTGAGGCAGGATTAGGAGTGTTAGAAAATATTGATTTTCCAAAATATGATAGACAAGAAGACATTTACATGGATATGCTTGCTGAATTAGAAGCAGGAGTGGGCTTATTAGGTGATGGAGGTTTTGGTGGAGCAGATTATATCTATGGCGGTGACGTAGATAAGTGGAAAAGATTCGGAAATTCATTGATGTTAAGATTAGCTATGAGATTATCTGAAGCAGATGCTGCCACTGCCCAAGCATGGGCAGCAAAAGCAATTGGTGGTGGATTGATGAATAGTAATGCAGATGATGCATTTATCACTCATGCTTCTGGTCCTGAAGGTATTAATAGAAATGGTTTTGGAGAAGTGCTTGATAGCATATTAAGTGTGGATGATTGTCCTCGATTAAGTAACACTATTGTAAACTGGATGTTAGACACCGATGATCCACGTCTTGATGTAATCGGAACGACACCTGAGAATGGTGGAGGACACAATGGCCTTCCAAATGGTCTTGATGATGACGGTCTTAATGCAAATCCTACTGGTACAGATATCAATGATTTTGACAGAATAAATAATGATCTTGTAAAAGTGGAATCTCCTATGTTCTTTATGACCTATGCAGAATCAGAACTACTGACTGCCGAAGCTGCTGTACGTGGTTGGGGAGGAGGAAATGCTGCAGATCATTATGATGCAGGTGTTAAAGCGGCTATGCATATATATGCACATTACAAGCCAGAATTAGATATAGAAGATGCGGATATAGACTCTTATTTAGCGAATAATCCTTTTAATCCTGGAGATGCTATGAGACAAATAGGTTGGCAATACTGGGCAGCTACATTACTTAATGAATATGAAGCTTATGCAAACTTAAGAAGAACAGGATTCCCGGATTTAACACCTGTTAATTACCCTGGAAATGTAACGAACGGTCAAATACCTTTAAGATTAGCCTACCCTATAAATGAACTAGGTTTTGGTAAGTTAGGTGAAGCATTATCAGCTCAAGGAATGGGCAACGATCCTACAGGCTGGATGAGTGTTCCTGTATGGTGGGACAAATAGTTTAATAGTTTTTTTAATATACGCAGGCAGTGATTTTATTTCTATAAATGACCTGCCTGCTTTTTTTACAATTTTCTTACACCAAGCTATTATGATGAATCGAAGAACTTTTCATAAGTCAGCCTTATGCGCCAGCGGTTCGCTGATACTTGCAGGACCGAGTCTACTTTCTTGTAAAAACGATACAAAAGAAAACATACCGACCTCTATAATTTCTGATGCCAAAAAATCCCTTCCAAATAATTGGATCTGGATGAGACCAGATATCGAATTAGACTTAGATCACTGGAAAAAAACATTTGACAATCTAAAAAGCTTAGGTATAGAAGCTGTTGTTCCTCAGGTTTACAATTCACATTTTACCTTATTTGATCATCCTACCCTACCCGTTAAGAAACGATGGCTAGAAGAGATCATTCCCCTTGCTCATTCTGCTGGTTTAGAAGTGCATGCGTGGATGTGGAGTATGCCACTAAATGTACCTAATATGATAGAAAAGCATCCTGACTGGTTTTCTGTCAATCGTAATGGTAAAGCCTCACATACGGATCCCGCATATGTAGATTATTATAAGTTCATGTGTCCCTGTCATCCAGAGGTACAAGAGTTTATTGCTGGAAATGTAGAAGCCCTAGGAAAAATAGAAGATCTCGATGGCATACATTTAGATTACATTAGACAACCTGATGTCATTCTTGCAGAAGCCCTTCAACCTAAATATGATATTGTGCAAGATAAAGAATATCCTGAATATGACTACCCTTATTCTGAACGATGCAGAAAGGCATTCAAAGAAAAATCAGGCATAGACCCCATGGATCTTGGTGACGATGCACCCGCTAACCAAGAGTGGAGACAGTTCCGTTACGATGCTATTTCTAATGTAGTGAATAACTTCGCTGTACCAACAGCAAAAAAATATAATAAGAAAATAACAGGCGCCGTATTTCCTAACTGGGAAAGCGTAAGACAACAATGGCAGACCTGGGATCTAGATGGATTTCTTCCTATGCTATACCATGGTTTCTATAATGAAGATATTGCATGGGTAGGAAAACAAGTAAAGAAAAACAAGGCCTTACTAAAAGTCGATAAACCTATATACGCTGGATTGTTCTTGCCACACTTACAACCCGCAGAATTAGCCAAAGCATATGAAACAGCTATGTCTAATGGCGCAGATGGCATTGCTTTATTTGCCTTAGAAAATCTAGACGCTGCATACCAAGAAAATTTGAAACAAGTACTTAACCCGAAATAGTTTTTAGATGAGCAGTGAGCGTTATGAAAAATTACCTGTTATAGTTTTTGAAGAAGCTATAGATGCTTCTATTCGTGTTGCAAAACTTATTGCAAATAAAATAAAAGAAAAACAAGCAAAGCACGAAAACTGTGTACTAGGCCTTGCAACTGGTTCCTCTCCTATCAAGGTGTATGCAGAACTTGTACGTATGCATAAGGAAGAAGAACTTAGCTTCAGTAATGTTATAACTTACAATCTAGATGAATACTTCCCGATGCAACCAACAGCTACTCAGAGTTATGTCAACTTTATGAACAAGCATCTCTTTGACTTAGTTGACATACCTAAAGAAAACATTCATATCCCTGACGGCACCATAGACCTAAAGGATATTAAATCTTATTGTGAATCATATGAATCTAGTATAGATAAAAATGGTGGATTAGATATACAATTACTAGGAATAGGAAGAACAGGTCATATTGGGTTTAATGAACCTGGCTCTACTATCGATGGACTTACCAGATTAATAACACTAGACGAAGTAACGAAAAAAGATGCTGCCTCTGATTTTTTCGGAGAAGAACATGTGCCCAGAAATGCTATTACGATGGGTGTAGGAACTATCATGAAAGCTAAGAAAATATGTCTACTAGCCTGGGGTGAATCGAAATCTGCGATAATTAAGAAAACGGTCGAAGGACCACTTTCTGATCAGGTACCAGCGACCTTTCTACAGAAACATCCTAATACTACTTTTTACATAGACAGTGCAGCTGCTGATAAACTTACACGGTACGAAACACCATGGAAAGTAAAAGAATGTACCTGGGATGAAGAACTTATAAAAAAAGCTGTAATTCACCTTTCATTAGCAACTCAAAAACCGATTTTAAAACTTACTGAAAATGATTACATAGAACATCACCTATCAGAACTTATTCACCTAAAAGGTCCTGCTTATCAAATCAATATTAATGTGTTCAACCACATGCAACATACCATCACTGGGTGGCCTGGAGGCAAGCCGAATGCAGATGATTCTCATCGGCCTGAACGAGCAAAGCCTGATAAAAAAAGAATTATCGTTTTCAGCCCTCATCCAGATGATGATGTAATATCCATGGGTGGTACTGTTATCAGATTATCAGATCAAGGACACGATGTGCATATCGCTTATCAAACTTCCGGCAACATAGCTGTCTTCGATGAGGATGTTATAGATCATGCAGAATTTGTCTGCGATTATCACAGAGCATTCTCTATGGAAAAGACGAAGTCTGAACAAATGTTTGCTCAGATTATACATAAATTAAAAAATAAAAAGCCGGGGGAAATAGATAGTCCAGAAGTGAGAAAGATAAAGGGTATGATACGTAGAATAGAGGCTCGTTCTGCTTGCAGATATATAGGCATTCCTGATGAAAATGTACATCATCTAGATCTACCCTTCTACGAAACAGGACTAATCAAAAAGAAGCCAATAGGCCCGGAAGATGTCTCCATAATTAAAAACTTACTGGTAGAAATACAACCTCATATTGTGTATGCAGCTGGTGACCTCTCTGATCCTCACGGTACTCATAGAGTTTGCCTGGATGCTATATTCCAAGCGCTGAAGGCTGTAAAAGATCAGTCATGGAGTAAGGATTGCTGGCTCTGGCTATATAGAGGTGCGTGGCAAGAATGGAGCTTACACGAAATAGAGAAAGCGGTACCCCTTAGTCCTGATGAACTTATAAGAAAAAGAAGAGCTATATTTAAGCATCAGTCACAGAAAGATCGTCCGCTATTTCCTGGAGTAGATAGTAGAGAATTCTGGCAGCGCTCAGAACAAAGAAATAAGAACACAGCACAACTGTATGATAAGCTAGGTCTTGCAGAATATGAAGCCATGGAAGCATTTAAAAGATTTACATTTTAAAATAAGATATTGAATTTAGCCACTATAGATATTGCCATCATTCTAACTTACCTTATTGTAACTCTATTTATAGGTTTCTATATTTCTAAGCGTGCTTCTAAAAATTTAAACTCTTACTTTCTAGGGGAAAATAAAATCCCATGGCCACTGCTCGGCTTGTCCAATGCATCTGGTATGTTCGATATTTCCGGTACGATGTGGACCGTCTCTATTCTATTTATCTATGGTCTAAAAAGTGCATGGATTCCTTGGCTTTGGCCTGTCTGGAACCAGGTATTCATGATGATCTTTCTTGCTGCGTGGCTCAGAAGGTCTAATGTACTTACAGGCGCTCAGTGGATAACACACCGCTTCGGAGATGAGCTAGGCGCTCGTTTATCTCATATTATTGTGACAGTATTTGCTATAATAAGTGTCTTTGGTTTTATCGCATATTTCTTTATCGGTATTGGTAAATTTGCAAGTATATTCTTCCCTTGGGACTTATCTGTTGCTACAGAAATTATACAACTTACTTCAGAAAATTCATACGCACTAATCATCATTGCATTTACAAGTTTATACGCTATAAAAGGAGGTATCTATTCTGTAGTAGTAACTGAGGTTTTACAATTTGTTATTATGACTACCTCTTGTCTTGTGGTTGGATATATTGCTTTCACCTCCGTAAGTTCAGATCAAATTCTTGCTCAGGTTCCTAGCGGCTGGAATGAATTATTTTTCGGAATGGAACTTGATCTTGATTGGACTGGATATATGGATAGTGTCAATACTAGGATATCGAGTGATGGATTTGAATTATTCGGCTATCTATTTATGATGATGCTATTCAAAGGTATTTTTGCAAGTATGGCGGGACCTGTCCCCAGCTATGATATGCAGAGAGTTCTAAGTGCAAGAACCCCCGTAGAAGCAGCTAAGATGAATGGGCTTACCATACTCGTTCTGTTCGTCCCCAGATATTTAATGATCGCAGGATTCGGCGCTCTAGCCATAGTGTATCTAAGGCCAGAATTACAAGCAATGGGAGCCGACATAGATTTTGAAAAAATACTTCCGCTAGCTATGGAGAAGTTTATCCCCGTCGGATTTAAAGGTCTGCTCATAGCAGGATTGTTAGCTGCTTTTATGGGAACCTTTGCTGCTTTTATTAATGCAGCACCAGCTTATATAGTCAACGATCTCTACAAAAAATATATTAATCCTACCGCTTCAGATAAGACCTACATTAGATATAGCTATGCTTCATCTTTGTTACTTGTCATCATAGGTGTGATAATGGGATTCTATGCTGACTCCATCAACTCCCTAACCCTGTGGATTACCTCTGCATTGTACGGAGGCTATGCCGCAGCTAATGTTCTAAAATGGATCTGGTGGCGGTTCAATGGTTACGGTTATTTCTGGGGTATGTTCGGAGGGCTTATTGCTTCTACCCTAGTTCCAAGTATTTTTCCTGACACCTCTGCTATCTATCTTTTTCCTCTGATTCTTTTAGCCTCATTTGTGGGATGTATAGCCGGCACCTTCCTAAGTCCTCCCAACAAAGATGAGGTGTTAATGAGTTTCTACAAGCAGACAAGACCATGGGGTTTCTGGAATCCAGTTATCGAAAAAATAAAATTACAAGAACCTGACTTCAGACCTAATATGAATTTTAAGACCGATATGATCAATGTATTAGTAGGTATCATATGGCAGATGTCAATGGTTGTATTACCGATATATTTTATTCTCCATGATTATACAAGCTTAGGTATTACTACACTTATCTTTGTAGTGACCTCTATTTTTCTCAAAATTAATTGGTACAATAAACTGAGTAATATCATATGAATATAATAGTCCATATCATCTTAAAAGCGAGTATGCTAATCCTGATAAGCATCGTCAGTGTTGCTTGTGGTTCAGCACAAAAAAATATAGCTGCTCCTAACGAAACAAAACTAAATTCCAGCGCTAACCAAAAGACTACAAGTCCAAGGATCCAACCAGAAACTTATGTATGTCAATTTGTAAACACTCCAATAATAATAGATGGAAAGTCACTAGAAGCTGCCTGGGATCAAGCAAAATGGACTAATAAATTTGTAGATATTGAAGGCGATTCCAAGCCCTTACCGACTCATGACACCAGGGTTAAAATGATGTGGGATTCTACCTATTTCTACTTCTATGCGCAGATGGATGAACCACATGTATGGGCTACACTTAAAAATAGAGATGATATCATTTTCTATGATGATGACTTCGAAATATTTATTGATCCCGACGGAGACTCACATAATTATTACGAACTAGAATGGAATGCATATAATACGTTATGGGATCTTATTCTACTTAGACCCTATCGAGTAGATGACGAACCTAAGGTATTATTTAACTGGAATGTACTAGATCTTAAAACAGCGGTGCATGTTGAAGGAACCTTAAATAATCCAAGCGACACAGACAAGTACTGGTCTATGGAGATCGCTATCCCGTGGTCTGCACTGAAAGAATTCGCCATAGAAGACAAGCTACCCGATAATGGGAATCAATGGCGTGTTAATTTTAGCAGAGTAGATTGGACTATGGATGTTGAAGGCAACGACTATGTAAAAAGAAGAGGAGTAAACGGCAAATCCTTACCTGAAAATAATTGGGTCTGGTCTCCCACGGGAAAGATAAATATGCACATGCCAGAAATGTGGGGCTATGTTCAATTCTCTACAGCTCAGGTAGGAACTCCAGAATCCTTCAATAGATCAGATGACGAAAATATTAAGAATATATTGTGGAACTTATATAATCAACAATTGGTGCTATATAAAAAGTATGAAACATACAGTGCTACTAGACAAGATTTCAACATTCCGCAATACACCGACTGCAATCCAGATATAGATTTTTACACTAGCCCCTTTAGTTTTGAAATAAGTAGCAAAACTTGTGATAACAAGAGCGTCTGGATTATTAACCATAAGGGTAAAATATATAAAAGATCATTAGCAAAATAATACGATAACTATGGACGTACAAAATCTAGATATAAAAACTCTTCCGCAGGTAAAAATACCGTGGCAGGAAAGACCTGCAGGTTCCAGTGATATACTATGGCGATACACAGAAAACCCAATAATAGGTCGCTATGACATCCCTAGTTCTAATAGCATCTTTAATAGCGCTGTAATAAAATATAAGGATGGTTATGCTGGAGTATTCAGATGTGATGATCGTAGTGTAAGAATGAACATCCATGCAGGGTTCAGTAAAGATGGAATCAACTGGGATATCAACCATGACCCCATAGAAATGATCGCCGGAAATACCGACTTTTTACATTCTGAATACAAGTACGATCCTCGAGTAAGCTTTATAGAGGATAGATATTGGGTAAGCTGGTGCAATGGTCACCATGGGCCTACCATAGGAATAGCATATACTTTTGACTTTAAGGAATTTCATATGTGTGAAAACGCATTTCTTCCATTCAACAGAAATGGTGTATTATTTCCTAGAAAAATAAATGGAAAATATGCCATGCTGAGCAGACCTAGCGATAACGGTCATACAGCATTTGGGGATATATATATAAGCTATAGTCCTGACATGAAATATTGGGGGGAACATAGAGTTGTGATGAAAGTAAGCGACTTTGACAAAAGCGCATGGCAATGCACAAAAATAGGAGCAGGTGGCGTCCCTATCTGGACAGAGGAAGGATGGCTCGTCATCTATCATGGTGTCATACAGACCTGCAACGGTTTCCGATATTCTGTAGGAGCTGCTCTCCTCGACCTTGATAATCCATCCAAAGTTCTTCATAGATCTACGGAGTACTTACTAGCACCTTCCGAGTTGTATGAACTTACCGGTGATGTGCCTAATGTAATTTTTCCTTGCGCTTCTGTAGAAGATGAGGCCATCGAGAAACTAGCTATGTATTACGGTGCAGCGGATACATCTGTTTGCTTAGCTTTTGGATATGTCAAAGAAATTATTGCTTTTATAAAGAAAAATGATTTTGTCTAAATAATGAAAAAGAAAATAGCCATAGGAGTAGATATCGGTGGATCACATATAAGCTGTGCACTTGTAAACTTAGAGGAAGTAGAGATTCTAAAAGGTAGTGTCACTAGGCATAGCTATGATCATACCTCAGATATAAATACCATACTCAACATATGGGCTACCTGCATAGAAAAATCCATACAAAGTGTTCCCATCAAGAATGAGATACTAGGCATAGGCTTTGCATTTCCTGGTCCATTTAATTATAGAGCAGGAATTTCTAACATGCAACACAAGATGTCCGCTCTTTTCGAAAAACACATACCTACAGAACTAAAGAAACACTTAAGTGAGCATCTTAACTTAGAAATGCGATTTATGAATGATGCAAGCTGTTTTGCAATAGGTGAAGCTTCTATAGCTCAGGATAGAGAAAAACTAACGGTCATTACTCTTGGAACGGGATTTGGTTCTGCCTTTTTAGATAATAAGATACCGATCATACATAGACCAGACACACCACACCAAGGTTGCCTGTGGCATCTACCTTACAAGGATGGTATTGCAGATGATTATTTCTCCACGAGATGGTTCAAACAAAAATACAAATTGCTAACCTCTAAAGAAATAGCAGGTGTCAAAGAATTAGTATTCAATGATAAATTAGATCCTCATGTAGATAATATTTTTCTAGAATTCGGAACAAACTTAGGTAATTTTCTAAGCCCTCATCTTGAAAAATTCGGAACAGATCGACTAGTAATAGGAGGAAATATATCTAAGTCTTCAGATCATTTCATCACGATTCTTAAGGATAATCTAACTACCTCTAAAAAGGTAAAAGTATCTATCTCCACGTTGTTAGAAGACGCTGCTATTATAGGTGCAGCATTATTGCTAGAACCTAATTATTGGCCAATAGTATCTACAACATTACCAGACTTATAAATGAAAAATACATCCTTTACATATTATCAGATTCTATTTCTCATCTTTAGTGCGACAATAATTTGCAAGGCTCAGGCCCCTGCCTCTTTTGTCAACCCTTTTATAGGCACCTCTAATTTTGGCGCAACACATCCAGGTCCAGTTAGACCTGCAGGTATGGCTTCCGTTGTGCCCTTCAATGTGGCGTTTAAAAAAGGAGCTGAGAATAAATTCGAGAAAGATAGTGAGTGGCATTCTCGCCCCTATGTACATGACAATAACTTCTTGACTGGTTTCTCTCATGTCAATCTTTCTGGTGTTGGGTGCCCCGATCTAGGAAGCATTATTGTTATGCCTACAGCAGATAGTTTATTTTTTGACCCAGAAAAAAACGGCAGTACAATATCTTCACAATCTGCAAAACCGGGTATTTACACTTGCACCATAGACAAGCATGCAATAGATGTAGAACTCACATCCACTACAAGGACAGGATTATCTAGATATACTTTCCAGAAAGGACAGGCAAATATCCTACTAGATCTTGGCCTAGGCCTAACTAACGAAACAGGAGCTCAACTTAAAATCATATCGCCGACAGAAATTTCTGGTTACAAAATTTTTGGAGATTTTTGTTATACCCCTTCAGCAGTAAGACCTGTATATTTTTACATGAAAATAGATAAAACTCCAGACGAGTACGGCGCATGGAAAAAGATGCCAAACTACACAGGAGTCGAGGGGGAATGGTCAGCTTACAATGATAAGTACAAACCCTACCCTTCATATCAGCAAGATCTAGCTGGAGAAAACCTGGGCGCTTATCTAAGTTATCATTTCGACGAAAAAACTTCGGTAGAAGTAGCAATAGGAATTTCTTATACCAGCGTAGAAAATGCTAAAAAAAATCTAGAAACTGAGACCTTAGGTAAAAGGTTTGATCAGGTAAAAGAGGACTCCTACAAGGCATGGAATAAGAAGCTGAGTAGAATAAAAATCAAGGATGACAATTTGGAAAATAAGACTATATTTTACACAGCGCTATATCATCTTCTACTGCATCCAAATATACTGCAAGATGTAAATGGAGATTATCCTGCCATGGAATCCTCAGAAATTCTTAATACTGGAGGTGAAAATCGTTATACTGTCTTTTCGCTATGGGATACCTATAGGAACGTACATCCATTTCTTTCCCTAGTCTATCCAGAACTACAATCCGTATTATGTCAAAATATGGTAGATATGTATTCCGAAAGTGGCTGGCTTCCTAAATGGGAACTGATGGGTATGGAGACTAATGTTATGGTGGGAGATCCAGCTACTCCCGTGCTAGCAGATACCTATCTCAGAGGCGTCCAAGATTTTGACATTACAAAAGCTTATACTGCTGCAAAAAAAACAGCAACGCAGCTAGAAGACAACCCTATAAGAAAAGATATAAAAGACTATGATGCACTAGGTTATATACCACAAAATTTTGATGATCTATATTATGGATCAGTATCAGCATCACTAGAATATAATATTGCAGACTGGAATCTAGCTCAGCTTGCACATCGCTTAGATAAGAAACAGGATTACACATTTTTTCTGGAGCGATCTATGAGTTACAAGAAGTATTATGATCCTAGTACTCAGATGCTAAGACCTCGAGTAGAAGGAGGTGCTTTCTATGACAAATTTGATCCTGAACTTGGTAAGAATTTTGAGGCGAATGTAGGTTTTGTAGAAGGCAATGCGTGGCAGTATAGATTTTTTGTTCCTCATGATACTAAGGGACTCATACAACTTCTAGGCGGTGATAAGAATTTTATTACAGCTCTGCAGTCGTGTTTTGATGAGGGACATTATGACGCTGCAAATGAACCAGATATTACGTATCCGTTTCTTTTCAATTTCATAAAAGGAGAAGAATGGAGGACACAAAAGACCGTGCAAGAGTTACTACAAAAACATTATAAAAACGCGCCTGATGGGCTGCCTGGTAATGATGATACCGGAACACTTTCCTGCTGGTTATTGTACAGTATGATGGGATTATATCCTCACTGTCCAGGAGATATGGACTACGCTATTTCTACTCCTATGTTTGATGAGATAGAAATAAGATTAAATCAAAAATATTATAAAGGAAAATCTATTATCATAAAAAGAGACGCTACTATAAAAGATGGCATATACCTTATAGATAATATAGATTGGAATAAGAATAAACATAATCGTTTTTTTATAGATCATCATAAATTAACGGAAGGAGGAACGCTACATTTTTCACTGAAACCGATGGAACCATAAACTATGCATAAACACACATTTCTACTTTTTACAATTACATTAAGCTTAATACTATTTTCTTGTTCATCAGATAAGCAGTCTAAAAGTAATTCTGATTCGGAAATAGATATATTAAGTTATGTTGATCCATTTATAGGTACTGCTGATCATGGTCATGTCTATCCTGGAGCAACGGTACCTTTCGGAATGGTACAGCTAAGTCCTGACAATGGAACTGCTGGTTGGGATTGGTGCTCAGGATATAACTGGATAGATAGTATGATTGTGGGATTTAGCCATACGCATCTCAGCGGGACAGGTATCGGTGATCTATTAGACATCTCTGTAATGCCTGCATACCAAAGCATAGATTTCACCTCTCAGCCTGAACCTAGAGCTTCTAGTTATGCGGCTACTTTTGATCACGATAACGAACAAGCTTCCCCAGGTTATTATACTGTCACCTTAGACAATGGAATACGGGTAGAATTAACTGCAGGAGATCGCTTCGGATTCCACAAATATACATTTCCTGAAGGAGCAGATCCTACCCTACTTTTAGATCTAGGGTTCGCACTTAACTGGGACAAACCTACAGAGACTTATATAGAAATTATGGATGATACGCATGTAAATGGGTATAGATATAGTACTGGATGGGCTAAAGATCAACGCGTATATTTTGCAATGGAATTTTCCAAACCATTTACATACATAACTGCAGACAGCACACGAGTAAAAGAAGATAAAAATGTTACGGGACTGAAGCTTAGATCTCAATTCAAATTTAATAATCCAGAAGTACAATTGAAAGTAGCACTTTCTACAGCAAGTATCTCTGGTGCGGAGAAAGGTCTTTCTGAGATTAATTCATGGGATTTTAATTCACACAGAAAAAATGCAGAAAACAAATGGAAAAAAGAGCTTTCTAAAATCACCGTAAAATCTAATGACGAAAATCTTAAGAATGTATTTTACACCTCATTATACAGAACCTGCCTAGCACCTACTTTATTAGAAGACGCTAATGGAGAATACAAGGGTGTAGACGGAAAGGTTCATTCCTCTGATGGATACACTAGATATGGTTTATTTTCTCTCTGGGACACATTTAGAGCTTGTAATCCTTTACATACAATAACTCAACCGCGCAAGGTAAATGATTTTATTGCTAGTATGCTCGCTCACTATGATGAATACGGATTACTACCCGTATGGGATCTATTAGCCAACGAAACAAATACGATGACTGGTTATCATGCTGTCCCCGTGATAGTGGACGCCTATCTAAAAGGTTTTACAGATTATGATGTAGCTAAGGCTTACGAAGCGATCAAGAAAAGTTCTATGCAAAATATACGTGCTACAGATCTGTTGCGTGAACATAAATATATTCCGCATGACAAAGCTGGACAGAGTGTGACTAGAACACTAGAGTACGCTTTCGATGACTGGTGTATCGCTCAGATGGCCAAGGCTCTTGGCAAAGAAGAAGATTACAAGACTTATATGGACAGGGCCTCTTATTATGAAAATTTATATAACAAGGAAACAGGATTCATGAGAGCTAAGTTAGAAGATGGATCTTGGAAAGAACCTTTTGATCCACAATATTCTAGTCATGATTTTGATGTTGCAGAATATACAGAGGGTAATGCGTGGCAACACTCTTGGTTTGTTCCTCATGCTGTTGAAGACCTAATCGATTTACACGGTGGCAATGAAAAATTTGTCAGTAAACTAGATGGTTTATTTAATGCCGACTCAGAGATAAAAGGAGATTTTGCAAGTGCAGATATATCTGGATTGATTGGACAATATGCACATGGTAACGAGCCAAGTCACCACATAGCCTATATGTATAACTATGCAGATAGGTATGATAGAACACAGGATAGAATTCGAGAAATTCTAACGACCCAATATAATGTTACCCCTCATGGTCTTTGTGGAAATGAAGACTGTGGACAAATGTCAGCTTGGTATGTTTTTAGCGCTATAGGAATCTATCCTATGAATCCTGCAATTGGACAATATGACCTTGGGCTAACGATGTTTGACGAAGTAAATATCAATCTAGATAATGGAAAAACCTTTATTATAAAAAGTGACGCACCTGGAGAAAACGCATCTAGAGCCACGCTGAACGGAAAGGCCATTGACAATCTTAGAATCCGTCATAAGGAGCTTACTGAGGGAGGAACCTTACAATTCTATAAAAAATAAATATGAGTAAACAGATATTATTTTACCTATACTTACTAATTTTTCCGCTTGGAGTAATTGCCCAAGAAGATCTTGTTCAATATGCTAATCCACTTATGGGAACAGATTCCGATTTTAGCTTATCTAATGGAAACACTTATCCAGCAATAGCCACACCGTGGGGTATGAACTTTTGGACTGCCATGACCAGTAAGATGGGTGACGGATGGACATACAAATATGACGAAAATAGAATTCGAGGGTTCAAACAAACGCATCAGCCAAGTCCATGGATAAATGATTATGCAGCGTTCTCCTTTATGCCGGTAACTGGCAAGCTAGTCTTCAAGGAAGAAGAGCGGCAGTCGTGGTTCAGCCATAAAGCAGAAATAGTGCAACCACATTATTATAGTGTCTACTTAGCCGATTATGATGTGACAACTGAGTTCTCTCCTACTGAGAGAGGTTTACATACAAAAATTACATTCCCGGAAAATGATAGTAGCTATATTATCATCGATGGTTTTGATCAAGGATCTATGGTTAGAATTATACCTGAAGAAAATAAGATTATAGGATATTGTAGAAATAATCATGGTGGTGTTCCTGATAATTTTCATAATTACTTTGTAGTAGAGTTTGACAAAGAATTCGAAATGATGCATACCTGGCAGGATTCTATGCAACTCATGGAGAACACACTTGCTAGCGAGGGTGACCATGTAGGCGCAATTATAGGATTCAAAACAAAAAAAGGAGAGGCTGTACATATGAAGATAGCTTCTAGTTTTATAAGTCCAGAGCAAGCAGTAATTAATCTAGAGCGAGAACTAGGAAAAGATGATTTCGAAACGACGAAAGTGAAAGCCTACCAAGCATGGAACAAAGAATTTCATAAAATAGAAATAGAAGATAGTAACATCGACAACATAAGAACTTTCTATAGTTGCCTTTACAGACTACTGTTATTTCCTAGAAAGTTCTATGAATATAATGAGCAAAATGATATAGTACACTATAGTCCCTATAATGGAAAAGTAGAAAAAGGTTATATGTTTACAGACAATGGCTTCTGGGATACCTTTAGAGCAGTATTCCCATTTTTTACACTAATGTATCCAGAGCTAGATGCGCAGATTATGCAGGGCCTAGCTAACACTTATAAAGAATCTGGATGGCTACCAGAATGGGCAAGTCCAGGTCATAGGAATTGCATGGTAGGTTCTAATTCTGCCTGTTTGATTGCTGATGCTTATGTCAAAGGCATAGAAGATTTCGATGCTGAGTTATTATTGGAAGCGATTACGAAAGGCGCACAGGTGGAGGATGGTAGACCGGAACCATCTGTTGGCCGATGGGGATTAGAATATTATAACACACTTGGTTTTATACCCTACAATGTTGGTATCAATGAGAATGCTGCTAGAACTTTAGAATATGCTTTTGCAGATTTTGCAGCAGGTAAGATGGCTATGAAAATGGGTAAGAAAGATGCTGCTGATAAATTCATGAAGCAGTCAGAAAATTATAAAAACTTGTTTGACCCAGAAACTGGATGGATGCGTGGCAAAAACGAAGACGGCACTTTCCAATCTCCTTTCAATCCACTTAAATGGGGGGACGCTTTTACAGAAGGGAATAGCCTACATTACACATGGTCTGTATTGCATGACATAGAAGGGCTCATACAACTTATGGGAGGTAAGAAAAACTTTACACAGAAATTAGATGATGTATTTTCTATGCCACCAGATTTTGACAACTCATATTATGGTTTTACTATCCATGAAATAAGAGAAATGCAGATTGCTAATATGGGTAATTATGCGCACGGTAACCAGCCTATTCAGCATATGATCTATCTTTATAATTATGCAAGTCAGCCCTACAAGACTCAAGAAAAAATAAGAGATGTTCTGAACAGAATGTATAGCGCCACTCCCGATGGCTATTGCGGAGATGAGGACAATGGTCAGACATCTGCATGGTATGTTTTCAGTGCTCTAGGCTTCTACCCTGTTACACCGGGGTCAGCAGAGTATGTTATAGGAAGTCCCCTGTTCAACAAAGCTACACTTAATCTTCCTAATGGTACAACATTTACCATTAATGCTGCCAATAATTCAAAGAAGAATATTTATATTGATGATATGAAACTCAATCAAAAATCTTACGAAAAGACCTATCTAAAACATAGTGATATTATCATGGGAGGGACGCTGGATTTTTACATGAGTAACAAAATAAATACTACCTGGGGAACTTCATCAGAAGCTACGCCTTTTTCTATGTCAAAAAATAATAATTATGAAAAATAATTTTCTACTTTCTCTAACTTTATTTATTTTCTTATACAACAATTCATACTCGCAAAATTTTGCTTTGAATTTTGATGGAATTGATGATGAGCTGCGAATGAGCGTAGAAAACTCTCATACCATCGGCGACGCCTTCACGATAGAAGCATGGATCAATGCTTCTCAATGGAGAGATGAGTCATGGCAAGGGACGATTGTTGGAAAAGATAAGTCGGAACTTGATGAGGGATTTGCGTTTAGATGCGGGAAAAACGGAACACTCAGTTTTGTAATGAGTGCTAACAATGTATGGAATGAAATCGCTACGAGTCCTATGATGGACGAGTCGGTCTGGAATCATGTCGCCATAGTTATCGATGGTAATGATATGACTTTATTTGTCAATGGCGAATCTGCAGCTTCAGGCACCTATAGTGGCACCTTCACTGGTGCTGATATCCTAGGAACTAAGATAGGTGCCTCAGGAGCATTTCCTGGAAGAACATTTAATGGTGCGATCGACGAAGTTAGAATATGGAATATAGTTAAGACTGGTCAAGAATTATTTGATTTCAGTACCCAGCAGCTGAATGGAGATGAGCCAGGGCTTATCGCCTACTTACCACTAGATGAAGGAACAGGTCTTACAACTGCAAATCTTACAAATGAAGATAATCCAGGAAAACTTTTCAATATGGATGAGAGTGCCTGGGTAGGTGGCGCTGCCTTAAGTGGAAAAGATCTAGGAGTAACGGCCATATTAAATCCTAATCTACTCGATCTTTTTAAGAGACCGGTCGAAGTAGTTGCAGAGATTAAAAATTTCGGTAATGAAGATCTAACTCAATTTGACATAGAATTATATCTAAATGAAGAATTTATAGCTAAGGAATCTGTAAATAAGAATTTAGCCTCTGGTGCCAAGACGACTTATAGTTTTTCTAAATATATAGATGCGACAAATCTGACAAACGCTACAATAGAAGTAAAAACATCTAATACAGAAGATACAAATACACTCAACGATGGTGAATCCCTCACCTATTCTAAACCAGACGGATCGACCATACGTTTATTCAATATGCGTACCCATAATTTTGGAGGCGATGGGCAGACACATATAAAACAGGTTATTCTCCCAACGGATCTACAAACCTATAATCAGATATTACTTCATATACATTTAACTTGTCCTTCTGGAGGTTGTGACCCTTGGGATCAGCCTGCAAATTTTTCTTTAATAAAAGAGGGTGTAGAATATGAAATAGCAAGATATGTAACTCCATACGGCATATCGTGTGATAGCTGGACAGTAGATATCACAGACTTCAAATCTATTATGGGTGGCATAAATGAATTTAAATCTTATATACAAGTTTGGGGTGGATCTGGATGGAATCTTACTGCAGATGTAGAACTTAAAGGAACAGGAGAAAGTACCTTTCATAAACTAAGCCCTTTATGGCAAAAAGACTATCACGTATATGGAGACCCAGGTATTTCTCATGATCTAGAAGAACAAACAATTATTGTAGATAATGATACAGAGTCTAGTCACATGAGAATGACCATTTCTGGACATGGACAGGCTAATACAGATAATGCTGCAGAATTCTCACCTAAGACACATCAGGTTACCATAGATAATACTCCTATAGCAGATCATTACTTATGGAAAGACGATTGCGAATTTAACAGCTGTAGCAACCAAGCTGGAAACTGGTTATTCGATAGGGCTGGATGGTGTCCAGGTCAAGCCGTAGAGCCTTTCGTCCTTAACTTATCAGATCATTTACAAGCTGGATTCCTGACTAGAATAGACTATAATTTAGAAGATTATGTCAATTTATTGAACACAGGATATAACGGTGAATCTCATACGGAACCACATTACAGAATACATGCATTCCTGATAGAAGAAAGTAGCAAGCGATATAATTTCTATAGAAATTTATTAGCCAGCGAATTAAATATAGATTTAGACAATGACGGAAACCCTATCGGTGCACTAGAACTTACCATAGAAAATAATGGTACCGTTCTGTCAGTAGACCCTACAGTAAGATATTTTGTAGATAATGTACTGATGGCAGAAGAGACTTACAGTGGCACTATCAATCCCGGTGATGTCGTGGTACATACTTTTGCAGGGACAGATGGTATTGTCTCAACAGCAGGAAACATAATCGCTCAGATAGATTATAATAATGATCAAAATATAGGAGATGACTTCATCAAAAGAGATCTCTCTGGAATTATAAATTCTACAAATGATAATTTATTATCAGGAATAGAGATCTATCCTAATCCTAGTACAGGAGTAATTACGATAAAAAATAAAGATGACCATAAGCTAGTAAAAATAGAAATCTTCAATACTACTGGGAAACTGATACAATCGTTTAGAGCTATTTCTGAAAATGAAATAGTTATAGAGCAAGCAGGAATGTACCTTATCAATATCACTGATGATAAGCAAGGTCTTCATTCGCAGAAAATAATTATAATAGACTAAAATAATAATGGCGAGACAAAATAATACTAAAACAGCCTTTGCATTTCTAGTAAGTTTATTTTTCATGTGGGCTTTCCTCACAGCGATGAATGATATCCTTATTCCATTTGTAAAAGAATTATTTGACTTTGGCTATACACAGGCCGCTTTAGTTCAGTTCTGTTTTTTTGGTGCTTTCGCATTGATGGCTTTACCTGCAGCTAAGGTTTTAGAAAAAGTAGGATACAAAAAAGGAATTGTAATCGGCTTATGTATTATGGGTATCGGAGCGTTACTTTTCTACCCCGCTTCTAAGGCAGTTTATTATCCATTATTCCTAGGTGCGCTCTTTGTTCTAGCTACTGGAGTTACCATGCTACAAGTAGCAGCTAATCCCTATGTGGCGGTCCTAGGGCCATCTAAGACTGCAGCAAGTAGACTGAACTTAGCCCAAGGATTTAATTCAGTGGCAAAAATTATAGCACCTATATTTGGATCTACGCTTATACTTGCTGGAATGGAAGGCCTTCCTAAGGCGGAGCAAGCTTCAGCAGTCCAACTTCCTTACATAGGATTAGGCATAGCTTTATTTTTACTTGCTGGTGTATTTTCTTTTTTGAACTTGCCAGATATGAAGGACTTGGATTCCCAAAATGAAGAAAACCAAGTTGACCATACGAAAAGTTCAATTTGGGAATTCCCTCATTTATTACTTGGCGCACTAGCAATATTCATGTATGTGGGTGCAGAGGTTTCTGTCGCAAGTTTTCTAACAAGTTTTTTAGGAGAAGATTACATAGCAGGATTAAAACCCGAAAATGCAGGTAAGTATCTATCATTCTATTGGGGAGGACTTATGATAGGTAGATTTTTAGGTGCCGCTATTTTACAAAAGGTAGCCTCAAATAAATTACTTGCTATCATGTCAATACTGGCGATTATATTTTTAGCTGTAGGCATTATGAGTACCGGCTGGTTTGCTGCTTGGGCAATAATTTTAGTAGGATTTTGTAATTCGATTATGTGGAGTAATATTTTCACTCTTTCTATAGATGGTCTTGGGAAATTCACAAGTCAAGGCTCGGGATTACTTGTTACAGCAATTGTTGGTGGAGCAATCTTACCTCTTATACAGGGTGCGATAGCAGACAATGTTGGTTTACAAATCAGCTATGTTGTTCCTATTTTTGCATTTATATACATTTTCTTCTATGCGGCTAAAGGTTATAAAGTGGGAAAAGAATAAGGAAATATTTACACAGACAACTTCAGTTATATATTAAACTTAAGGAACATGAATCATAGTGTAAGAAAAAAAACAATTTTATCTGGCTTTATTTTACTTAGTATTACTATACTGGTTATGCTTGCTGAGGCTTGCAGTCCTGACCTGAATACTAATAAGACAGATATCAGCGCTTATGAGAATCAACAAATTCCTGAAGTAGTAGACTTCATCTTTCATGTCAAACCGATCTTATCTGACAGATGCTTCAAGTGTCATGGCCCTGATGAAAATAAGATAGAAGGCGATCTACAATTACACAGTGAAGAAAAGGCATTTGCTGCGTTAGGAAAAGATAAAGACAGATGGGCGCTTGTAGCTAACCACCCCGAAAAAAGTAGCCTAATTGATCGCATCTATTCAAACGACCCAGACGACCTAATGCCTCCTCCTGAATCCAACCTATCACTAGACGAAAGAGAAAAAGCGATAATTAAAAGATGGATCGAACAAGGAGCAGAATGGAAAGAGCACTGGGCTTTTGTAAGGCCTACTGCTCCAGGAATTCCAGAAGTTAGCAATCCCTCTTGGCCTATTAATGAAATAGATCATTTCATATTAGCTAAGTTAGATGAACATAAGCTAAACACAACAAAGGCAATCCGTAGTGAAAAATTACTTAGGAAATTGAGTTTTGACCTTAGGGGTATCCCACCTACCTTAGCAGAGATTAATTCTTTTCTGGAAGATAACTCGGAGGAAAATTATCAGAGATTTGTAGATCAGTTCTTAGATTCTGATGCATACGCGGAAAGAATGACTAGTGAGTGGTTAGATCTGGCTCGATATGCTGACACACATGGATATCAGGACGATCTAGAAAGAACCATGTGGCCTTGGAGAGACTGGGTGATCCACGCCTTCAAGGAGAACATGCCCTATGATCAGTTTGTTATATGGCAATTAGCTGGAGATCTTCTACCCAATGCAAGCAAAGAACAGATCATCGCTACTGCCTTCAATAGAAATCACAAGATCACACAAGAAGGTGGTGTGATACCAGAAGAATATAGAGCAGAATATGTAACGGATAGAGCAAATACTTTTGGTACTGCTTTCCTAGGTCTTACCTTTGAATGTGCCAAGTGTCATGATCATAAGTATGACCCTATAAGTCAGAAAGAATACTTCCAGCTATTCAGTTATTTTAATAGTGTAGATGAAAAAGGATTGATAGAAGAATATGGAGCAATTCCTGAACCATATATCACGATCACTAAAGAAGAAATAGCCAGCACCTTGCAATTTATTAATAATCTGGATACGCTAGATAATATTCCACTGCTCGTCATGGAGGACTTAGCTAAACCCAGAAAAACACATATCCTAAATAGAGGTGTCTATGACCAAAAAGCAGATGAAGTTTTTCCTAATGTTCCGAGTTTTGGAAAAGCACCTGTAGAGACTTCATCTAATGATAGACTACAGTTGGCGGAGTGGCTTTTCGAAAAAGAGAATCCCCTGACAGCTAGAGTAATGGTCAACAGACTTTGGCAGCAGATCTATGGAAAAGGAATAGTAAGTTCTTCTTATGATTTTGGCAATCAAGGAAGTCTACCGACACATCCGGAACTGCTCGATCACCTAGCTGTCAAATTCCGAAAGGATGGTTGGGATATTAAAAAGATGATGAAATACATTGTATCCTCTGCTACTTATAGACAGGATAGCAAGGTAGATGATAGACTACTAGAGTACGACCCTAGTAACAGATGGTTTGCACGATCTCCTAGAGTAAGACTTTCTGCGGAGATGCTGAGAGATCACGCTCTAAGCATTAGCGGACTGCTTGTTCCTGAAGTAGGAGGTCCAAGTGTTAAACCTTATCAACCAGAAGGACTTTGGCAGGCAGTAACAGGAGGAGGTGGCGGTAGCACGGCAAGATATGTCCAAGACAAAGGCGATAATAATTATAGACGAAGTATTTATACCTTTTGGAAAAGAACCGTTCCACCTCCAAATATGCTTTTATTTGACACACCTACAAGAGATTTCTGTATGGTAAAAAGAGAGCATACAAGTACACCATTACAAGCTTTAGTCTTAATGAATGATCCTCAGTTTTTAGAATGTTCCGTAAACCTGGCTAATAATGCTATGAAGAATAATGTGAAACTTGCTGAAGATAATGGAGCACAGGAAATAGATATTAAGGAAGCTATACAAACTATGTTTATGCTTGCAACATCTAGAAAAGCAACAGACGAAGAACTATCAAGTCTCCAGGAAATGTACCAAGAAGAATTAGGGATTTATGAGGATAACATTTCCACAGCTGATGCATTATTACAATTTGGAAAATTCCAGCATGAAGAAAAAAAGGAAGAACTTGCAGCCCTTTCTCTTGTTGCCAACACTATATTCAATATCGACGAAACTATAAGAAAATCATAATATGAAAAATCCCATAGAAGAGCGTTCTTATCTTCTGAATAGAAGAGCCTTCCTAGCTAAAGGTAGTGTTGGGATAGGAGCAGCAGCGTTATCTAGTTTATTAGGCACTGGACTTATAGGTTGTAACGCTGGATCTAGTACTATGAGTCCTTCTAGCCTGCTTAGTAAGAACTCTGGTATGTTATCTAATCTCCATTTCGCTCCTAAGGCCAAGCGGGTGATTTATCTATTCCAAAGTGGTGGCCCTTCTCAGCTAGAACTCTTCGACTACAAGCCCTTGTTGTCTAAACTAAGGGGGCAAGAATTACCAGAATCTATTAGGGGAGGTCAGCGATTAACAGGTATGACTTCTGGTCAGTCCAGTTTCCCACTGGCAGATTCTTTGTACTCCTTCGATCAGTATGGACAGAGCGGAACATGGCTAAGTGAATTATTACCTTACACCTCTAATATAGTCGACGATATATGCATGGTGAAATCAATGTACACAGAAGCCATAAATCACGATCCTGCAGTAACCTTTTTCCAGACTGGATCGCAACAGCCAGGACGACCGGCTATAGGCTCGTGGTTAAGTTACGGTCTAGGAAGCGAAAATGAAAACTTACCAGGATTCTGCGTGCTTCTATCTAGAGGCACAGGAAGACCTTTTGGGCAACCGCTCTACTCTAGATTATGGGGAAATGGTTTTCTACATTCTCTTCATCAGGGGGTGCAGTTCCGATCTGGCAAAGACCCTGTTCTATATCTCAATAATCCAGAAGGGATGAATAAAGTGAGTAGAAGAAATATGCTCGATCGTGTTGCGCAACTGAATCAATTACAATATGAAGAACAAGGAGATCCAGAAATACAAAGTAGGATCTCACAATATGAAATGGCTTATAAAATGCAAACCTCTGTCCCGGGTCTGATGGATATCTCTGACGAACCAGACCATATCTATAAGATGTATGGCCCAGAAGCAACACAACCTGGAACCTTTGCTTCTAACTGTTTGCTTGCAAGAAGGCTTGCTGAGAAAGATGTACGATTTATTCAGTTATACCATATGGGTTGGGATCATCATGACAATCTCCCTTCTGCTGTAAAGAACCAAGCACATGATATAGACCAGGCTTCCGCTGCATTAATTATGGACCTGAAGCAAAGAGGTATGCTAGAAGACACATTAGTTATATGGGGAGGAGAATTTGGAAGAACAAACTATTCTCAGGGTATTCTTACAGATAATAATTATGGTAGAGATCATCATCCTCGATGCTTTACTATCTGGATGGCAGGCGGAGGCATCAAGCCGGGCATGGTATATGGTGAGACTGATGATTTTGGCTACAACATCACTAAAGATCCAGTACATGTTCACGACTTCCAAGCGACTATGCTACATCTATTAGGTATAGATCATGAAAAACTAACTTATAAGTATCAGGGCAGAAGATTCAGATTGACAGATGTACATGGTAAGGTTATGAATGATTTATTAGCTTAAAAAATGATCAGACGAAAATTTATCAAATATGTACCCGGACTTGCCCTAGCAGGATTTTTACCATCTATTGATAGGTACAATAATAAATCATCTGTAAAAGATGTGATAATAGGTCATGGAACACATCAATACAAAGTGGATATGAACTGGGGTGCGCTTGACAAAAATTTATTTCCCGTTAATGATTGTCATGAGATGATCCAAGATAGTAAGGGAAGAATTGTCATGCTAACAAATCATGTAAAAAACAACGTAATCATTTACAATAAGAGTGGAAAACTAATAGAGGTCTGGGGAACAGAATTTCCAGGAGCACATGGCCTTAGTTTAACTGTAGAAAATGGTAAAGATTTTCTCTACATCTGTGATAACGAGCGACACGAAGTTATCAAGACAACGATAGATGGGAAAGTGGTACAAATATTTCCTTACCCAGAAACTTCAGGTCTTTATGAAAATAAGGATCAATATATTCCTACTGAATCATGCGTAACAAGTAATGGTGATCTATATATAGCTGATGGATATGGCCTGCAATACATACATCATTACAGCCCTAATGGTGAACTGATAAATAGTTTTGGTGGAAGAGGAAATCAACAAAGTAATTTTGAGAACGCGCATGGCATATGTGTAGATAATAGAACAGGGACAGAGACCCTCTTGATCACAGCTAGGATGCAGAATAAACTTAAACGGTTTTCGCTACTAGGAGAATGGATAGAGACAATTGATTTACCTGGAGCTTATATTTGTAGGCCAGTCATAAAAAGGGATCACGTATACTTAGCAACCATCTGGTCAAACGATGGCAGTGCCAACTCAGGATTTATCTCGATCTTAGATAAGAATAATAGAATGGTCTCAGCTCCAGGAGCTAATCAACCACAGTATGTCAATGGCAATTTACAAAGGATGTACCAGACCATGAAAATATTTAAGCATCCACATGATGTATGTGTAGACGACGATGAAAATCTTTATGTATGTCAATGGAATGCAGGTCAATCCTACCCTATTAAACTTTTACGCATATGAGAATTTTCGTTTTCATATTTTTAGTTTTTATAAGTAGTTGCACAACTTCTAAAAAAGTAATTGAGGGAGTTAAGTCAGAAAGTAATAATGCTCCATCTGCTCTTTTACAAGAAAGTAATGTGCAGCTAGCCCCGCCAAAACTTATCATTGATTCTCTTTTATTTGTAGAAAAGTGCAAAATAGAAATGGCTTTTGGTATTGCCAATTCAGAAATTTATTACTGTGTAAATGATATTGATTACATTAAATACACAACCAAGCTAGAATTAAACAACACCACTACACTAAGTGTATTTGCTCATAAGAAAGGATACATCAATAGTGATACCCTCAAGGCATCATTGATCAAAAGCAGCAATATACTCTCCGATACTGAGGTAGTTGTATTACCTGCAGCTCATAAAAACTATCCTGGAAAAGGAGCTAGGTCTTTAACAGATTTTATAAAAGGAGGCTTAAATTTTAGAGTAGGAAGCGCCTGGTTAGGATTTCAAAACGAAGTGCAAGAAATAAATCTAAAATTCATAAACAGTAAAGTTCTCAACAAAATATATCTGTCTTGTCTTTCAGATCATAATGCTTGGATCTTTTTACCAAGAGAAATTGAGATCTGGGAAGATAAAAGTTTAGTAAGTAAAACTGAAATTCCATATCCCGTAGAACAGCACCCATCTAGTCTAGAATTTATAGGTATAGATGTTCCAAATAAATTATACACAGCATTAAGTATTCGTGTAAGGAGTTTATCAACAATACCGGATTGGCATCAGGGAAAAGGAACTGCACCTTGGTTATTTATTGATGAAGTAATAATAGAATAATGGGAGAATTGATAGGTAGATTACATCCACTACTCGTGCACTTACCGATAGGCATTATAATTCTTGCGTTTATTATGGAATGTGCAAGTCGTTTAAAGAATTACGAGTATATCAAGCCAGCAATAAAATTTGTATTAGTGATTGCTATGCTAAGCTCGGCTGTTGCTTGGTTTACTGGATGGATTATGCCGAAGGAAGGAGATTTTGATGAGAGGCTTATCGGTCTACACTTTTGGTTTGCTGTATCCATGACCGTAGCAACGTGTATCGTATATTTCTTACATACAACAAGCAACGAAAAATATAAAAAGCTATATTTCCCCATGTTTAGTATTACCATGATACTTCTTACCATAACTGGACATTTTGGAGGTAGCCTTACTCATGGTGAAGGCTTCCTCACAAAACCTCTTAGCAAGGAAAAGAAAGTAGCTGTTGCAGATGTCAATCAACTTATGATCTATGCTGACATCGTTCAGCCTATTATACAGAAGAAATGCTATAGCTGTCACAATGAAGGCAAAAAGAAAGGAGACCTTATTATGGTTACCCTAGATGACCTACTTAGAGGAGGGGAACAGGGACCTGCATTGGTAATCGGAAATGCCGAGCAAAGTGCTATGATACAAAGAGTACATTTACCTGTAGAGGAAGATGAACATATGCCTCCTAAGGGTAAGAAGCAGCTAAATAAAAAAGAGGTACGACTCCTAGAATGGTGGATAAACGAAGGAGCGGTTACGGATAAGAAAGTTGGACAAATTAATAAAGGAGCAGAAATAGAAAACATTCTAAAGGATTACGAACAACGTACCAGCCTATTAGATTCCACAGATCTTGCTAGCATTACAGAAGGAAATATTACAGACCTTCTATCCATTAATATCCTAGCAATGAGACAGCACGAGGAAAGTCCATTTCTAGCAGTCAGCCTATCTAGAGACACTAGTATAAGCTCATCACAAATTTCAAAATTAAACAAGATTAAAAATAATATAACTGATCTAGATCTTTCTTTCACTAATGTAACAGATAAAATGTTATCCTCAATTAAAGCATATAAAAATTTACAAGTTCTAAAACTACAAAAAACAGATATCACAAATAACGGACTTAATGAACTAAGCACGCTAAAAAATCTACGTGTTCTAAATCTCTATGGAACTCAAATAGATGATGATGGTCTAGAAAAATTAAAAGAAATTCCCAGCCTACAATCGCTATATATCTGGCAGACAAAAATTACGCCTGAAGCTGTAAAAGCTTTTGCAGAAGCAAAACCGCTAGTCCAGCTTGTCTATCAGATAGATCCAGATATATTTGGAGACGCTAGCCTTAAGCCGCCTGCAATTATTGCCGAGAAAGAAATATTCAGGGATACGCTGAGCGTAGCATTAGAACTTAACTTCAAAAGTACAACTATCTACTATACTACTGATGGTTCAGAACCTGACACTAACTCTAACCAATATGTATCTCCTTTCTTAATAAAGGAAACCTCTAGAATTAAAGCGATAACTACAAAGGCTGGATGGACGACATCCAAGACTTCAGAAAAAGTATTTATAAAAGCTGGACATCAGATTGCGGAAGCAAAAATTTCAAGACCTCCTAATGATAAATTTAAAGCGCAAGGAGCAGCTACTCTTATAGATTTCGTAAAAGGTAGTCTTATTTTCACAGACAACAAGTGGTTAGGATATGAAGCTGAAAATTTAAATGCAACGCTTGATCTAGGAGCAACAAAATCGATAAGCAGCGTCACTGTAAGTGCATTAGAAGAAACCACTAGCTATATCTTTTTCCCAAAATCCATCGAGCTTTCTAGTTCTGTAGATGGTAAAAATTATAAGCCTATAGAAACATTAGAAATACCAATCGCCGAAGGTCCTCACCCTGGTGAAATAAAATCATTTTTAATAGAGTTCGCACCAACAGAAGCTAGATATATAAAGACCGATATAAATGGAAATTTAAAAAATCCTGAGTGGCATGCTGCGCCAGGTGCAAAAAATTGGATATTTATAGATGAGATCTTGGTAAACTAGAAGTCAACATAGAATGGACTAACTGCGATTATTATTTCGTTTTTAACAGCTCTTTAAAATTAGTATAAAATTCACTTAATACCATTTCTATTTTTAGATGACGGAAAAGGATTTAGAATTGTTCAAAATGGATCAAGGCAAAAAACGTAGGCGAACCCATAGGTTCGGCGAGGCTTTTTAACGTAGGAACATAAAGAACAAAATAAATAATTACCGTCATTCTAAACTAGAATTGGTATAACTTCCTTTTGGGAACAAAAAAAATATCACATTTTTTATATCTGTATTGACACTTATAGAATTTAAAGCTCTAAGTTTATAAGAGTTACTTTTCATCTACTCTAAAGATTAGATATCCTATTTCTCTGAGCTTATTTTCGATTTCCTCTTGACGTTTAGTCCTCTATTCTAGACAATAAATACACTAGGAGCATACCAAATAAAAATGCCCCAACAACCAGTAACGTTCTCGGAGAACTATAATACTCAGCTGGTAATACATTATGTTCTTGTATTACTTTGAAGTGTTCGCTAGTCTGGTAGGAACTCAAGTCTTTTATAGGGATCTGTATGCCTCCTTCTTTTTTGAGCAACATAGTGGGATGTCTCCATGGCCAGATTTTATTTAGCGATCCTAACATGAATCCTGATAATATGGCGAAGGTAGGATCTGGAAATCTCTTAAAAATATATGATAGTACTCTACTAAATATAAGCAAGCCCGTCAGGCATCCTAATGCAAATACCGTAATTATTGTAAAGGTTTCACTATCAAAGTCCGTCAATAGCTTCCGCAGTCCAGGTACAATTACGGTGTACATACCCAGTAAGAGTAAGATAAAACTTCCCGAGATCCCCGGTAATATTAATGCTGATATAGCTATCGTTCCACAAAAGAAAACGAAAATAAGATTCGTATTTCCGACTCCTGGATTGATCGTAGTAATTGCATATGCAAACAATGTACCCATTATAAAAAGTACAATTTCTAGCCACTTTATCTTACTAATTCTTCTAAATACATATACAACAGAGGCCAAAATAAGTCCAAAGAAAAATCCCCACAATGGTTCGGGAAATAAGTCTAAGAGATAGCTTATTCCCACAACACCAATCCCTATCCCAAGAAGCATTCCACCTAGAAGAAATACTAGGAAATTTCCATTAATCGCTTTCCACAGTCCCTGTACTCCATCTTCCTTAAAAATTCCTATTAGAGATAAGTTAAAAGCGGTAATAGTGCCTATCAGTTCTTTGTATATACCTGTGATCAAAGCTATTGTACCGCCAGATACACCTGGTACAACCTCCGCCATCCCCATCGCCATTCCTTTCAGTACAAGTGAAATAGGATTTGCTTTATCAGTTATTTTTACCTTAATGTTCTCTTCCATATATTGCTCCTCTTCTAAATGAGGCATCTAATTCTTCAGATTTTTTTTTGTCTTTTTCTGTCCATTCCTCAATTCCGATAACGGATATATCAGGCCTACCCGCATCTATCCAAGCAGACATCCAGACCGATCCTAATGACTGCACAGATGCCCGCATCCTATCTTCTACCATTCCTCCCATCTCTCTCTGATATAGCTCTGCAAACTCAGGGCACTGCGTTCGGATTGTTTTTTCTAATCTTTCGTCAAAACAGAACTGTCTATCTTCGGGTACAGTAAGCGTTAATCTTTTCTCTATCGATAATACACTATCCAGTAGTGCATGACTATCATTTACCACCTTCCATATGTAGCTATCTACATCTCCTATATATTCTGCGTCACCAACAAAAAAATCATAAGTTTCATCAGCAAATAACTCGGGTATTCTACTTTCCCAAAAAGCATGAATGCCTAGCTGATTTGTAAGTTGTCCATTATAGTTTTCTGTGGTGTGCAATGGAACATGAGCATCCCCAATATAATGACCGATCTCCGCTGCAAATCGTAGTATTCTTTTCTGATCTCTTTTCTTGAAAGCACCTACTAATCGCCTGTAATAGTCAGGTAGAAAATAAGGCAATATTCCATATCCACTAAAAACATCTTCTATGATAAGCTTATCCGCATTTTCCAGCTCTACAATTTTCATAGGGGCTATTAGACTTAGTTCTTTTTTATCTAAGCTCACTTCCTCATCATATCGCTTCTGTTCTATTACCTCATCATACAAACGGTTAAGCTGAGGACTATTATGAATGTGCTCTGCATAGAATAGACTATCATAACTTACTGTATCAGCACCATTTATCACATAACATCTTGCATACTTCCAGAAGGCTTGAGAAAACTCCCTAGGTACGTCTTTAACACCTTCCTTTCCCCAGTGATCTATATCTATGTAGTGACGTATTGCTTCTTCTTTAATCGCGTAACGTCGCTTATCCGGGTCCACCGCATGTTCTGTAATAAACTCAATGTTTGATTTAAAAAAAGGAATCATTTCAATAGGCAATGTGAATACTGCCATCCTATTTATCTTTCTATGTCCATAGAAGCCCCATACCGTTTCCTCGTCATGGTCTCCACAGCCTACAGTATGATATTGCTGTTCTGAAGTTTCTTCTTCTGTTTTCTCTTCTCCATTATGTAAAACAAATCCCATACCTACTAACAATACTAGCGTTAGGACGAATACGTATTTAATATAATCTATCCTTAGCATCACTGATAGAAATAATCATAGGTTCGCAAATATTTCAACAAAAGACGTTGTTGTAATAAGTAGAAATCACCCCAACTGGACTGACCATAGAAACGTTCTACCTTCTTTAATGATTCTAATTCTACTTCGTTAATATTAGGGTTCACAACTTGTAGCAAAGGATATAACTTCATACTTTTTTTACCCCCATTCTCATACTCTAGATAGATGGTAGCAAAAGGTATCAGTCTATTAATTGAGTCTTTTCTAGGATTAAGATTTTCCAGATATTCCGCTCCTAGGCTTTTAAAATTCTGCATATAAGTCTCTGCCAGATTTTGGTTTAGTTCAGTTGTAAATTTTGGTACACCTTCGAAGAAGGGGTTGACCGTAAACTTGCCATCTTTCTTTTCTATTTTGAAAGATAAGTTTTTCTGCTTTGGATACTCCATTGCCGCATAGACAATATTTTCCGGATTCTCCTCAAATACCATTTTACTCCTCCATGACATAGGTTTCTTTAAAAATTTCTCTCTCAGTAGGATATCTTGCCCTGGATACTCTAGAACGTATGGCTGATCAGCACCAGCCATGAGAAAGTATGTTGCTCTTCCATCAGGAGTATTTCCCCCTACGTAAAAAGTTCGGATAAGTTCATCACTCGTATTATACACTTCTACTTTAGTTCCTATTTTAGCTATCTCATTGATAATATTTTTTGTAGCTGCCTTAGGCGGTATATATTTAATCTGTGCATTCTTAAAAAAACCTAGCAGATCGCTTATAATTATATCATTCGTCTTGTACTTTCCCTCTATTAGCCAGACATTATTTTCTTTAGTCAACGTGACTGGCTCGTTGTTTTTCTGAGCTATAAATATCTTTCCGATCTTGTCTATTTCCTCTATCTTGAAAGCTCTATCAGAAACATCTATAGTATTCTCATCTGACAACTTGTTCCTTAACACTAGAACAGCAAGTATAGATAGACCTATAAGTAACAATAATAATAACCATGTTTTTTTCATATACTCTTATTGACTGTACTTTCTCTTTCTCAGAAAATTAAATGTAAATCCAAATACTAATAACAATAATAGAGGTAAACCAATATTTAGCAACCTATAAAAAACACTATTTTTATTTGCTTTTATAGTATTCAGTAAGCTCAGCTTTACCTCTTTAGATCTAGAATCCAGAAGTCCATAATCATCTACCATATAATCTATAGCGTTAATTATAAAGTCTTGGTTTCCTTTATATACTTTCTCTTCCCATTTATTATATCCCATTGGACTGATCTGATTTCTGTCCGCATTGTAAAGGTTTTTTATAAAATCCCCATCAGTAACAAATAGCTGTTTGGTATCAGGACTTAGCTCTACAAAATCAGCATCTATCTGTGCAAGTGTTGTCAACATATTTTCTGATACTCTATTCTTATATAGTGACTCGAATTTGCCCTCTACTAGCAAAGCTACCTCTTGTTGTCCTTTATCGTATTTTTTAGGATCAGGCTCATATCTTAATATTTCAAAATTGAGCCGCATAGGATATCCCTGGAACCTAGAGTATGGAGAAGACTTCAGTAGAAAAGTTTTTCTTAAAGGTAATTTTGTTTTGACCGTGTCTAAAGTACTCGGAAAAAACATATTGATTCTATCTATATTTTTTACAACAGGATGCACAGAGCTAGATGCAATCAGAGGATGATAGAACCAGTTAAACATCTCTAGCTGTGGCTTATCTCCTTGTTGCCCTACTACTTGCGGAATCTTAGAAGATTCTAAGTCCAGAATAAGATTATCCTTTATCCTTACACCATAATTAAAAAACATATCATCCAGATCAAGTCCCAATACTCGAGGAACATAAAACTGATTTCTGGCTATGCTGTCAAGGCTAATATCATACTGATCTATAAGCCAGATAACATTACCACCATTCATGATATACTGGTCTATAATAAACTGTGATCTCTGACTTATGGCCACCTGCGGCTTTGCTACGACTAAGACATCTACTTCCTTACTAATCTGAAAAAGACTATCTATATTTAATCTTCCCGTATCATAATGCCGCTTCAGTACTCCTTCTAAAGCAGCCGTCTGAGAAACATCCAGTTCTCCGTGACCAGCTGTGAACACAATATTAGGTTTATTCTTATTCCATACCTTATATAAGGCATCTGTAAATTTATATTCTAGTAGACTGACCGAATTGTTAAGAATCAATTCATTCGGCACACCTAATTGCTGTTGCTCTAGCAGATTCACAACCGCAGTTCTCTTAGCAAATTTCACAATAGCATAAGGGTAGATATATTTTTCCACGGTCTCCTTGCCATCCTCTATTCTAATACTTGTAGGCGTTATGCCCATATTCTTAAGCGATACTCTTTGTGTGTTCACTTCAGCTATTGTTCCTTCATTGGGATCTAGAAACTCATACTGTATATTACTATTTCGATCCTCAAATTCTCTCAGTATGTCCTCGGTAGAAATCTTAAGCCTCTTAAACCCTGCAGCCAGATCACCTTCTAGTAGTACTTGTATATATACATTATCATCTATATCATCCACAAGATCTAAGGTAGAATCTGATAGGGTGAACCGTTTGTCTTGTGTTAGATCTATGTGTGTGTAAAAAAACTGAGCCAATACATTGACAATTATCAATATGCCTAAGACAATAATTATCTGTACTATAGATTGTGCGAAATATTTCTTACTCATGCCCACTTTCTTTTACTGAGTGAAACAAAAGTGAGATATATAAAAAAGCTAATGACAGTCAAGAAGTATACGAGATCTCTAGTGTCTATTTTTCCCTTACTCATAGAAATATAATGATCATCTATTCCTATACTTCTAACGATCAAATCTGTCTTACCAAAAAATAAAGGTAGACCACTTAGGTAGGACCAAGCTAGATACATAAAGAAACATAAGAACACGGCTAATATAAAAGCCACGATCTGGTTAGCACTCAATGAGGATGCAAATATTCCTATAGCCACAAATATTGCCGCCAGAAAAAATAGTCCCACGTATGAACCTATAATAGCTCCTACATCTAGATTTCCGACCGGACTACCTAGGCTGTATACTGAATAAAAATATATCAACGTAGGCAACAAAGCAAATAAGACTAAGCTCAAACAGGCAAAGTATTTGGCTAAGATAATCTGAGCATCTGTTACTGGTTTAGTGACTAAAAACTCAAAAGTTCCGTACTGCTTTTCTTCAGCGAAACTTCTCATCGTGATGGCAGGAATCAGAAACATAAAGATAAATGGAGCTAGGCTAAATAGCTGATCCATATTAGCATATCGCCCATTCAGTATACTTGTCTCTGTAAATACCCACATGAATAGTCCGATTATAATCAGAAATATCCCAATCGTCAAGTAGGCGATGAGAGAACTAAAAAAGCCATTCATTTCTTTCTTATAAATACTCCACATTAGTTTTTAGTATTTGTAAGTTTCTTGAATACATCCTCTATCCCTTGTTCCTCTTGTTGCATAGAAAGTAACTTATCTCCATACTGCACTACTATGTCAAAAATCTGAGGTCTTATATCTAAATCTTTATTACTGTAAATCTTAATTTTTTTGTTTCCTATTTTTTTTATATCCTGAACACCTTTTATTTTTTCAAAGTGTACAACATCTAGACCTTGCAGTAACTCTATGGTTACAATAGCCTGATCTGATGGTGCCGAGACAAATGCTGTTGTAGCTTTATCAGCAACGATCTCTCCTTTGTTGATCACTACCACTCTATCGCAGATAGCTTCTACCTCTTGCATAATATGGGTAGAAAGGATAACCGTTTTTTCCGCGCCTAGTTTCTGAATGAGATTTCTTACTTCTGCTAATTGGTTAGGATCTAGACCAGATGTAGGCTCATCTAGAATCAGTACTTCTGGATCATGTATAATGGCTTGAGCTATGCCCACTCTCTGTTTATACCCCTTTGATAATTGGCCTATCTTCTTAGATTGCTCCTGTTCTAGACCTACTAGATCTATAACTTCCTCTACCCTATTTTTCTTATCTCTTATCTTGTGTATCTCTGACACAAATTGCAGATATTCTTTTATATACATGTCAAAATAAAGAGGATTATTTTCTGGAAGATAGCCCAATCTATTTTTTACTTCTTGCGGATTTTTTTTGACATCATAACCACATACCATAGCTGTTCCTTCATCAGACTGCAGGAAGCATGACAGTATCTTCATAGAAGTACTTTTTCCCGCTCCATTGGGCCCTAGCAAAGCGATAATTTCTCCTTTTTTTGCTGAGAAGCTTACATTATTTAGCGCTTTCTGTTCACCGTAAACCTTGGTAATATTTTCTAATAGCAGTGACACTTATATATCTATATTTTTTGGTAGCTCAATATAATTAACTATTTCCTCAATACTCAGGGCATCGGCTACATTATAAGCCCCAATTGTCGTTCTTCTTAACTGACTGAGATAGCCACCTACCCCTAATGACTGTCCTATGTCATGGGCTAGTGATCTGATGTACGTCCCTTTTCCACAATGAATCTCTAAATTGACATAGGGCAAATCCACCTTTTCTAGACTAAGGGAGAATATTTCCACATCTCTCGGATCAGGCTTCACTTCTATACCTTTTCTGGCTAATTTATATAGTGCCTGACCATTCTTCTTTATTGCGGAGAATATAGGAGGATACTGTGATATTTTCCCCCTGTAAGCAGGTAAGACTTCTTCTATCTGGTCTCTGGTAATATGATCTGTAGATTGTAAATTTTCTTCTTCCAGTTCTGCATCATAGCTAGCAGTAGTTGCACCTAACTTGATCGTTCCCGTGTATTTTTTATCCTCTACAGTTAGCTGTGTTAGTTGCTTTGTATATTTTCCACAACAGATGAGTAATAGACCTGTTGCAAGTGGATCTAGGGTACCAGAATGACCTACTTTTATTTTTTTGATGCCTAGCCTATGTTTTAGCTTAAATCTAAGTTTGTTTACTACGTCAAAAGAAGTCCAGCCCACCGGCTTATCCACCAAAAACATTGCTCCTGAAAGAAAATCATGATCTTCAGGTAGATTACTATTTGTTATAATATGTTCCATCTTAACGTAAACTGTATATGATAGCTATTATTGCAACTGCGAAGCAATAGTAAGAAAAGTACTTCAACTGGCTACGCTTCACAATAGATATCATGAGTGTACAAGCAGCTAAGCCTGAAAAAAATGCACAAGCGAACCCAATAACAAGCGGAAGATAAGAGCTTCCGTAGGACTGAAAGGAACCATCTAATAGATCCTTGGCCATTTTTCCAAAAATAAGCGGAACAACCATCAAGAAAGAAAATCTAGCCGACTTCTCCCTATCTACGCCTAGTAATACCGCAGTAGATATTGTAGCACCAGATCTAGAAATACCAGGTAATATAGCTATAGCCTGAGCAATGCCAACAATAATGGCTTCCTTGAATCCTACAGACTTAGTTGTGTGCTTAGCTCGATCTGCAACAAACAGAATTAATCCGGTAACGATGAGCATACAGCCAACAAGAAGAAGATTTCTACTGAAAAACGATTCTATCAGGTCATCAAAGAAAATACCTATAAAAGCTGCTGGAATCATGGATACAATGATCTTTGCTATGAACGATCTCTGCTCATCTCCTACTTTTACAATCGCCCTAGTGATGATTTCCCATATATCCTTCCAGAAGATAACTATAGTACTCAGCGCTGTAGCGGCATGCAGGCTAACAGTCATCAGCATACTTTGCTCGTCCAGACTATCGTCTTGTAATAGCACTTTACCTATCTCAAGGTGACCACTACTACTTACGGGTAAAAACTCTGTGAGCCCCTGAATGACGCCTAGGATTATCGCCTCTATTATTTCACTCATCTATGGAATAACTATCTCTTAAAGATCGCATACACACCTACTCCTATACCGCCTAAAATAACAATAGGGGCAATAACGGTGCGTGTCGTGCTGTATATAAGAGAATCATCCCAGGTACCAGGATCAGGCATATCACCTCCTAGCATTAGGATCATACCTAGAACAATAAGTCCAATACTGGCTAAAATAAACGTGTAATGCCCCTTATTAAAAATAAGTTGTGATGGGTCTATTGACGTAGTCATTGCAGATTTAGCATTACCAGACCTAGCAGAAACAGTAGGTTTAAGTTTCTCTTTCTTAGTGGTAACGACAACTTTTTTATTGGATTTAGATTTTTTTGACATGTGTATAATATTTTATTTCTCATCCTAGAGATTGTAAAACTCAGCGGAAAGCGTATTTATTTTAGGTAGTGGTAATATGTTAAACTGTATTAAGCTTTTACAAATGTATCTATAATTCACTTTTACCCGTAGTTCTTATCCTTTAATTATATAAATCATACAATTGCTTAGACAAATATTTATTGATTAATCGACGACTACTCAAGCGTAAAAATAGAATTCCTACCGAAAGTACGATAATTATCGTAATTACTAGCCAGTGCCACTGCAAGATAGAACCAAAGAAGGAATCTCCATATTTTATGATAAGGAAAATAAATGCTATCAGAAGTGATGATATAATACCTGATATAACGCCCAGCTTCGTAGCTTCTCTTATGTAAGGCTTTCTTATAAAATCATCTTCTGCACCTACTAGCTCCATCGTCTTTATCTCGAACCGGTCTGCATATAACTTCAGGTTCAGTGTACTAAATATAATTACAAGTGCTAAAAGACCAAAAAGTATAGCTAGCCCCAGCACAACCCATCCTACCTTAAACAAGTTAGATTTCAGCTGATCATATAGCACGCTCTGACTGTAAATATTCCGTATCCCTTTCTTTCCTTGTAGTTCCTTTTCTATAGCTGTAATCGCATCTGACTGCTGATGAAATAAGTTAAATATTACCACATCTCTAAACGGATTACTATCGACACTGAACAAGGAAGTGTCCATTTCTATCTCCATAATATCTGTCGCCTCGCTTTTTTCTATAAAAGTGATGGATTCCGGGATAATTTCTGCTCTATTTTCTAACAATTCACGAACTGAAGCTAGATCTTGCTTGTTGTACACATCGTTAAACTCTATCACGTGTTTTACCTTTTCTTTCAGAATCTGCGTAATATTGTTTGCATGTAAAAAGAGCAAGAAGTACAAACCTGCAAAGAAAAGTACGATAGTTGTAGAAAGTAGAACGTAGTACTGATTGCCTTTTTTATTATTATTTGTCAATATATTTTCAATTATGAGTGTAAAAATAACAAATAGTTATATAACTAAAATTTATATATGTGTCTTCTTTTTATTATGTGCTAATTCGTCTGTAATAATAGGACAAATTGTATTACCCAACGCATCGTTTGAAGAGGAACCAGCTGATGCTACGACACCGATGGGATGGTTGCCATGTGCTGATTTTACCACACCAGATATTCTTCCAGGATTCTGGGGCGTATATACTGATGCCAATGAAGGTGACACCTATGTCGGCCTGATAACTAGAGATAACGGGACTTTTGAAAGTATTAGCACAAGATGCTCAGGAGACCTTAAGGCTAACAATTGTTATCGCTTCGCACTAGATCTTGCTCATTCTAAAACCTATTCTGGATTCAATAAGGTTATTCGCCTTAAAATCTGGATAGGTGAAGAAAAATGCGATAAGGATCAACTGATATTTTTCTCAGAAAAAATCAGTCATAAGGATTGGAAACAATATAAAGTAGAGTTTACTCCAGAGGAAGATGCCAGATATATACACATAGAGGCTTTTCATGATGATGGCAGCTTCTCGCACAAAGGGAACATCTTAGTGGATAATATCAGTCCTATAGTAATATGTTCTGGCGCCTAGTTCTTTAGCTCATCTATATCTAATGCGACTCTCATTAGATTTTGAACCTTCTCCGGCTATTTTTACAACTTAATGATCTAATGATTTCAAGCTTAAGAAAATTTATTAATTTGCAGCTAAGCGCGACCAATTATAGCTTAAGCGGTCTCTAGCGGTCATTAAAATCAAACAAAACAATCAATTATTGAGTTTATACAAAAATTATTTCACTAAAAAATATCCAATGAAAAAATTAATTTTTACAATATTTATAGCATTGACATTTGGTTACAGTGGTTTCGGACAGACACAGTTTGGAGGGGGCATATCGTTCGTTTCTTCGTCCAATTCTGCCATAGGAGTAGGTGTTAAAACAGCCTTTGATGTTACTGAGTCCCTCAGAGCAGCACCTAGTTTTCATTATTATTTCGAGGAAGGAACATTTTTCTCTATAGACGCGGATGTACAATTTAAACTAGCAACGATAGGTGACAATACCCTTATCTTTCCTTTTGCAGGACTTAATTTTGCCAAAACAGAAGGTCTTGATGCTGAACTAGGTATAAATCTAGGAGTGCATGCAAATTTTCCTGTATCAGACTTCCTCAATGTCTATTTGGAACCCAAGTTTGTATTGCTAAGTGATCTAGATGGATTTGCTATAGCTGCTGGTATCTTCTTTTAGAAGTTACTACAAAAACAGATATAATATAAGACCTCTTTTGCGATGTAGAAGGGGTCTTTTTAGATTGGAATAATTTGTGGATTTATGGATTTGTGGATTTGAGGATTTGAAGATTTGAGAATTTGAGAATTTGAGGATTTGAGGATTTGAGGATTTGTTGGGGTTCTTTTTAATCTACAATTGTTGAGAATTGATCGTTAAGTGGGATATATAGAAAGTGCTCAGATAGAAGTACACTAGTTTGATTATGACAATATTCCTATATTTTTAAGATTAAGCAACTACCTTTGTAAAAATGATCAGATGAGTGTTCTTAGAAATATATTTTTAGGTATTATACTTTGGAGTATTCTGCCATTGACATCATGTAAAAACAAGACTACTGCCAGTAATAAAATAATGATGAGTAATAAGATAGACATACAAGGACATAGAGGATGTAGAGGATTATTCCCAGAAAACACGATTCCTGCATTCGAACATGCGCTAGAATTAGGTGTCACAACATTAGAGTTAGATGTAGTGGTCTCTAAAGATAAAAAATTGATCATTTCTCATGAGCCATTTTTCAATCATGAAATATCGAAGACACCAGATGGATCAGCTATAAGCAAAGAAGAAGAACAGGATCATAAAACTTACCTGCTAGATTATTCTGAAATACAAAACTATGATGTAGGAACTACTTTCTTTGGAAAGTTTCCTGAGCAGAAAAAAATAAAAGTGTACAAACCGAGCTTAGAAGATATGGTGAAGCACATAGAAGCAAAAGCTAGTTATCTAGGTCGAGAAAAAATCTTATACAATATAGAACTGAAGCGAAAACCAGAATGGGATAATAGCTTCTTACCTCCTGTAGATGAGTTTGTAGATATTGCACTTAAAACTTTATATGATCTAGGTATTCAGAAGAAAACTTCACTCCAATGTTTCGATATAGAGTGCCTACAAATTATGCACAGAGAGGATCCTTCTATACCACTAGCATATTTGATAGAAAATAGAAATAGCGTAGAAGTTAACATGGAATTACTAGGGTTTACACCTGCTATTTACAGTCCATATTATAAATTTGTCAATAAAGAACTTGTAGATTATTGTAAGCAGCGTAGCATAAAACTGATACCTTGGACAACTAATGAACTTTCCGACATACAGTCAATGATAGAACTAAAAGTAGATGGTATTATCAGTGACTATCCAAATAGAGTTATAGAAGAAATCAACAAACGTGGCTAAACTAAAACTAGACCTTCATGATATCTACAACAAAGGCTGGCTCATAGATAAGGCGCTAGAAGAAATCATAGAAGAGGCAATAGATAAGAAAATAAAAACGGTGGAAATTATCCCTGGAAAAGGTAGTGGCCAGCTTAAGAAAAAAGTACTTCGGTTTCTAGATCAGAAAAGGATCAAGCAGAAATATCACAGACTAGATAAGGATAGTAAAAATTTTGGTAGACTTTTCATATACTTTAAACATAAGTAAAGTATGTATCTAGTCCGTCCTTACACACCTCCCTTTCCATTTACGATTGCTAAGCTAAATACGGTATACCCTTATTTTTTTAGGCGTGTAGATACGAAAATGACGCGCGAAAGACTAAGCCTAGTGGATGGAGATTTTTTAGATGTAGACTGGATGCTTAAGCCGGAAAAAACTAGCTCTAAAATCGCTGTCTTATGCCATGGTCTAGAAGGTAGTACCTCCTCTAAGTATATCCGAAAAATAAGCGAGCATCTCCATAACTTAGGTTTTGATATTCTTGCTATAAATTATAGAGGTTGTAGTGGAGAAATCAATAAGGCAAAGCGTATTTATCATAGTGGCGCAACGGATGACCTGGCAGAAGTTCTAGAACAAAAAACAAAAGAATACCATGAGGTTTATCTCGTAGGTTTCAGTCTAGGTGGAAATCTAGTACTCAAATATGCAGGAGATCCCAAGCAAAAAAAAATACCCAATCTGAAAAAAGTGGCAGCTGTATCTGTCCCCTTAGACCTAAGAGCCTGCTCCTTAGAATTACGATCTCCCGCCAATGAGGTTTTCTCTAATAGGTTTTTAAAGGACCTGAGCGAAAAAGCTAGACAGAAGAACAAACAGTATCCAGGTCTTGTAGATCTGGATATACTTGAGAGTATAAAAAACGTTTGGGATTTCGATGATAAAATCACAGCACCTATACATGGATTCAAAGATGCTGAGGATTATTATGCGCAGTGTAATAGTAAGCAATTTATTAAAAGCCTTAGTTACCCTACCCTCATTATTAATGCACGCGATGATTCCTTCCTTTCCGAAAGTTCTTACCCGATAGAACTTGCGGCGAGTAATAAGTTCGTCAGATTCCAAGCTCCAAAGTATGGAGGCCATGTGGGCTTTGTACAATGGAGAAAAGATATCTACTGGCATGAGGAAGAGATCCTTCACTTTTTTACGAAGCATGACGTATGATGGTTATAGATATTATCGACTTACATCCTAGTCCAGATGAAGCAAAATCAATAAGTGATGCTCTAGAAAACTTAGGTTTTCAGGTACGCCAGTACCCTATTAATGATGTTTTAGATTTTAGAAATTATCTAGAAGGTACGAGTAGGCAGATAGGATTTACAGATTATATTATTATTTGCGGAATGGGCAATGTAGATGGATTTGTTTTACCACTATCTAATTTAAAAGAAAATACTCTGGATAAATCAAAGGTGATATTTACTGCGGTGCAAGTAGAAACCTCTGGACTGTTGCATAAAGAATGTATATTCACGACCGCTTGTATCAATCCTGCAGACCAAATGGAGGAGGCTTTTTTAGAAGCTAATGCATCTAGATATATTGGTCCTTTCGATGAGGCGAATCGTGCAAGATCAGTTGATTATATCGAACAATTTTTCTTGCTGCTTTCTAGCTCTAGGTATTCTGTAGAGGAGGCGCTGGAGGAGGCAGAGGGAAAGGTCTGACCAAGGAGTTTTTAGGATTAGTGGGGTATTCTTTTGTCTGAATCACGGACTTGCCTGCTGAAGCTTCAGCGCAAGTAGGTAACAGATTACGGGATTTCATGGATTTTTTTTAGGAGTTTTAGGATTATTGGGATTTTCTTTTGTCTGAATCACGGACTTGCCTGCTGAAGCTTTAGCGCAAGTAGGTAACGGATTACGGGATTTCACGGATTTTTTTGTAATGCCTGAATTAGGATTTTTAGATTATTGGGGTCGGGAGATTACGCTCTGGTAGATCGATAGAGGACGAATAGAAGTATCTACTAGTTTAAGGCAAAACTATTATCTGACGATATGACTTACGCCTAGCTTTATTCATTTTGTTCATTAAAAAAAAGAACGAACTAAAAAAAATCTAGTCACAATAAATGCGTAAACGAGCATGGGAATGGTGGTAGAACAATCGTTAAAATAAAAACAAAATTATCAACTATCAATTGTCAATTAATTTCCGCGTCAGGGGTAGTAGATAATGGCTGTAGTGTAACGGAAGACATGTGCGTAGCACCGAAACGAATGTGGAGTATCGGATGGCCCGCCTGCGCTAAGGCTTTGGCGGGCAGAGCCCTTTTGTGAAGAGGTGTTTTGGGTGGGTGATTGTGTGCTTAGGCAGGAGTTGGCTAGGGCATTTGTGAGGGAATGGGAGCGCTGCAGGGACGCCCAAATCATTATATAGATCCGCATCGGTAATAAATGTCAAATATAGGGTGATACCTTCGTTATTATACTCGTCTAAAGGCTATATTCTAGAATAAAACTATAATTTTGCATACTTATGAAAAAGATTACAAAATATACTATTCTGCTTGTTGTTGCCCTCACGGTTATGATGGCTTGTAAGTCAGAAAGTGAGAAAAATTATACGGAAGATATTACTGAAGTATACCAAGTAAAAAATGAGAATGGTGAGTCTGTACGGGGTCCTATGACCTTCTCAGAATCCGATCTGATCGATCCTGAGGGTAGAATTGTTCAGCATAATTTCTATAATGCAGATGGTAGTTTCAAGGGGAAAGAAATATTCGATCTGGATCCAAAGTCCGATAAGGTGCTGGGTTCTAAATATTATGATGGTCTTGACTCTCTGCTGAGCTATTACAAGTTTGTATATAAGGATGCTAAGTTGCTTAGGAAAATAGCCTTCGATGCATCAAATGATGATATGCTCCGTATAGAATCATTTGAGTATGATGAAAAAGGACGTAAGCGAATCAAGGATGTCAAATCTAGTGATGATGTGACGCAGAGAAGATATGTGTATACCTATGACCAAGATGGTAATGAAAATATGGTGACCATAATTAATCCTGCGGGCGAGATTATATTCAAAGAAAATTATCAAGTCACGCAGGTAAATGAAAAGCTAGAATGGAGGGAACGCTGGGGACTTATAGATAATAAGCCTAGTAGTTACACGCTGAAAAGTATAAGAATTTTAAAAAGAAAAATATAGTCGGGAATGGATTATAATCACAAGGAAATAGAGGCTAAGTGGAAGTCAGACTGGAAAGCTAAACAGATCTATAAGATCACAGAAGATCCAGATAAGGAAAAATATTATGTGCTAGACATGTTCCCTTATCCTTCTGGTGCTGGTCTGCATGTAGGTCATCCCCTGGGTTATATTGCTTCAGATATTTTTTCTCGATATAAGCGTTTGATGGGTTATAATGTCTTGCATCCTATGGGTTTTGATGCGTTCGGATTACCAGCAGAGGAATACGCTATACAGACGGGTATCCATCCGGCCATTTCTACCTCTCAGAATATTGTGCGGTACAAAGAGCAGTTTGGAGATTTAGGTTTATCTTTTGACTGGGACAGACAGGTGAGTACTTGTGATCCGCAATACTATAAGTGGACACAATGGATCTTTGCAGAAATATTCGAACATTACTATGATATAGATCTAGATAAAGCTGTGGCTATTTCCGAATTGAGAAAGACTTTTGCAGCTGAGGGCAATACTAAGATCCATGCTGAAACTGATCATGAATCTACTTTCTCTGCTGACGACTGGAATAAGATGTCGACTCTAGAGCAAGAAACGATCATTATGGATTATAGACTAGCTTATAAGAAAATAGGTTATGTCAACTGGTGTGAAGGACTCGGAACTGTACTAGCTAATGATCAGGTAAAAGATGGTATATCAGAAAGAGGTGGCCACCCTGTGGAACAAAAAGCGATGAGCCAGTGGTATCTTAGAATCACCGCTTACGCTGAGCGACTGCTTCAAGATATGACTCATATAGACTGGTCTGATGCGCTGAAAACAATGCAGCGCAACTGGATAGGAAAATCGGAAGGAGCGAGTGTGCGTTTTGATATAGAAAACAGTGATGAAAAAATAGAGGTATTTACGACAAGACCTGATACAATTTTTGGAGCTACTTATATGGTGCTTGCACCTAAGCACGAATTAGTAAGCCAGCTCGTTACTGAAGAAAATAAACAGGCTGTAGAGGAGTACGTTTCTTATGTCAATGGCAAGAGTGAGTTAGAGAGAATATCTGAGAAAAAAGTTACAGGTGTACCGCTAGGTGCTTATGCTATCAATCCGTTCAACAATAAAAGAATTCCTATATGGATAGGAGAATATGTACTGAAGGATTATGGTACAGGCGCGATCATGGCTGTACCTAGTGATGATGAAAGAGATCATGCTTTTGCAACGAAATTCGGATTAGAAATTATAAATGTCGTAGATAAGTCGGCTCATGATGGTGCAGGTAGGAATGATAAGATAGGTACGATGATCAACTCCGAATTCCTAGACGGCATGTCTGTGAAGAAGGCTATAAAAGCCATGTTCCATAAGGTAGCGGAAATGGGTATAGGTCAAAAAGAAATCAACTATAGACTGCGTGATGCAAACTTCTCTAGACAAAGATACTGGGGCGAACCTTTTCCGGTTGTCTATACGGAAGATGGTATAGCTCAGGTGCTTCCCGTAACGGAACTACCACTTGTGCTTCCTGATACAGAAGACTTTAAGCCAGGAAAAGGAGGACAGTCTCCCCTATCTAGACTGACGGAATGGAATACCCTTCCTGATGGCAGAACAAGAGAGACAGATGTCATGCCTGCTGTAGCGGGATCTTCATGGTATTTCCTCAGATATATGGATCCTAATAATGACAAGGAATTTGCCAGTCAGGATAACATAAATTATTGGAAAGATGTGGACCTATACATAGGAGGCGCCGAACATGCAGTTGCTCACTTATTGTACGCACGGTTCTGGCATAAGTTCTTGTACGATACAGGCAGAGTTCCTACCAATGAACCCTTCAAAAAGCTTATCAATCAGGGTATGATACAGGGGGTTATAGAATTTGTCTATATGCTCCGTGAGAAAGTAGATGGTGTAAGTAAATTCTACTGCGCAGGCTTAGCCGAAAAAATGGAGGATCTAGATTTTGTAAAAATTCCTACACATATAGATTTTGTTGTCGATTATGGAAGCGATAATTCTTATCTTGACAAGCATAGCATAGATCAGTTTCTGGCATGGAGACCAGAATACGAAGGAGCAATATTTGAGTGTAGCAAAGGTACTTACCAAAATGGGAAATTTACGGCTAAGGGTAAAGAAACCGACTCTGAACTAGTCACTCATTCTGAGGTGGGTAAGATGTCAAAATCAAAATTTAATGTCATTAATCCTGATGATGTTGTCGGCAAGTACGGTGCTGATTGTTTCAGGATGTACGAGATGTTCCTAGGACCTATAGAACAGTCTAAGCCATGGGATATAAATGGTATCGATGGTGTATCAAAGTTTATTAGAAAATTCTGGAACTTGTTTCATAATGAAGAAGGTGTCTTTTCTATATCGGAGGAAGAAGCGACTAAAGAAGAGTTAAAATTATTACATACTACAATAAAGAAACTACATTACGATATTCCTAACTTCTCTTTTAATACATCGGTAAGTCAGTTTATGGTTTGCACCAATGAACTGAAGAAACTTGGAAGCAACAAAAGAGCTATCTTAGATCCATTGGTTCGTTTACTTGCACCATTTGCTCCTTTCCTTACAGAAGAGCTATGGCATAAGTTAGGGCATGACACAAGTGTACATCTCAGTAGCTACCCTATCCATGATGAACAATATCTCAAGGAATCCGAAGTGATGATGCCACTGAGTATCAATGGTAAGAAAAGATCTGAGATTATGGTCGATGTCAATCTGGATAAAGAAGCTATTGAGAAACTAGCACTAGCTGACGAGACCATTATGAAATGGACTGAAGGCAAGCAAGTTGTAAAGGTGATTGTGGTGCCGAAGAGGATGGTGAATGTTGTTGTAAAAGGCTGATATAATTGTAAATAATTGGAGAAGTATCTAAGCAAGTTCGTTGAGTTGTGCAATTCGTTTTCTTTATAGAAGCGATTTGTCAGTGTACATAATCTACAGTAATTTTAGTACGCTAGTAAACGGATAGTGATAGATTGTAACAATTAAAAATTACTAAATAGATCATTTTAATATGCATCAAACCCATCCAGTTTGATTGCTGCTCTTCGCATCATATCGCTCGGACTATTCTGCATACAGAAATTTTTACTTAATTTCTCGTCGCCTCGTCGGCAGGGGTTTCCATGTCTTTCCTGAAAAAGAAACGAAACAAAAAATTCAAGACTATATTCATTTCTCAACGGACATCCAATTATATCTCCTATAATGTGTAAGGTTAAAATTGAAACCCTCTAAATTTTATAAGCCTGCTGATTAGATGCTCTAGTAGGTAAATTAATCCAATACTGAAAATAATTACGTAAATTAAAAATCTAATCAATCATTTATGTTTAGATTAATGCTTTTCATTTTTTATTTGCTCTTTTTTGCTCATGAATCTTTTGGACAATCTTGGGCTAAGAGATATTTTGAAGACCCGACCTCGAGTGAGCGTATGACCTCCATTGTACAGACTTCTGATGGCAACTACGTTATTGCCGGAAATATTCTAAATCATACAAATGGAGGTGATTTGTTCTACTACAAGATAACGCCAGGAGGAGATATCATATGGCAGATTGATTTTCCTTCTAGTGGCTATGGCATCGCAAAAGGGATTGCAAATAAGCCTGAAGAGGGTTTCGTGATGATAGGTCAGAGCGGTAATGCTGGAATTATTTTTATGGAACTATTAGATACAGGCATATGGACCAAGGTACTATATTTCAAAGAAGATAAAAGAAGTCTAGTAAGCGGTATAGAACTCCTTGACAATGGAGACTATCTGATCTACGGATTTTCTGATATTAACCCAGACAGTAATATCGAGGAATATGAAAAATTTCTATTGAGAATAGATTCTGATGGAGCGATAGTATACGATAAGACACAGTCTATGTCTAGCATACAATATTTCCTAGATATAGCCGTATCATCTAACAATAAAGTTTATACATCTTCCTTTCTACCTTCAGAGAATATTGCTGATGAACCAGAGATCATTATAAGTAAGTGGAGTTTAGAATCAGGAGACTTTCTTTGGGAAAAAAATCTAGGCAATGGTTTAGTTACAGATATGATTGTCTCAGAAGATCAGCAACACATCATTGCAGCGAATACTTTAGTTAATTCTGGATTTACAAATCAATGTAAAATACTAGATATAGATCTAGAAGGAAATATCTTAGAAGAATATATTGTACAAAGTACTTCTACTTGTGAGACTAAAAATATATTATCAATGGATAATAATCATTTACTACTCTCTGCTCTAGAGTACAACGCCAATATAGAAGCTTCAGAAACAATTTTGTTTGTGCTAGATAGCAACAAGGAAATTATTTGTAAAAATTCATTCGAAGCTGAAAAACAGACGCTACCTGTAGATCTTTTGATTACTTCAGAAAATAGGACCGTAGTGCTGGCTAATGTAGCAGATATTGAAATATCGAAACAGTTCCCGCTAGTCCTCTCACTGGATCTCCCTTGTGATACGCCTGACATTCTATCTGAGACTATAACACCTGTATCTTACGAGTCAAAAATAGTACTCAGTCCTAATCCATTTAGGGATATACTCAACATAGAAATCGATACTCAATCGATCTCAGCAGAACTCTATGGCCTATATGGAAACTATATTCAGAATATAAACCTATACAGTGGTCCGGTATATCTTGAACATCTTAGCGCAGGTATCTATTTCCTAAAGTTCTCTGCTACTGCAGGAAAATATTCTATTAGGAAGATTATCAAAGTTGAGTAAACCTTTGTGATTTTTCATAGTCTATATTAAATTATAAAACTCAAGATTCTGTAGAGATACTTATACCATTTCTATTTTTAGATGACGGAAAAGGATTTAGAATTGTTCAAAATGGAGCAAGGCAAAAAACGTAGGCGAACCCATAGGTACGGCGAGGCTTTTTAACGAAGGAACATGAAGAACAAAATAAATAATTACCGTCATTCTAAACTAGAATTGGTATTATACCATTTCTATTTTTAGGTGACGGAAAAGGATTTAGAATTGTTCAAAATGGATCAAGGCAAAAAATGTAGGCGAACCCATAGGTTCGGCGAGGCTTTTTAACGAAGGAACATGAAGAACAAAATAAATAATTACCGTCATTCTAAACTAGAATTGGTATTATACTTATTGGTTAATTTTATTCTTTCCATGGAATCATCACAGTAACGCTAGAAGAAAGTATCAGACGCATATAATTGTTCCTAGTGGTTTAAAGGAAATAATCCAGTCAAAATCTTAGATGGAAATACCAAGTGAACTGTAAGAGTTAGCATAAGTCAAGTTTAGAAACTTTATAATCCATCCCACAAAAATTAATCTATCTCATAATCTAAAGCATCCAATGTAGCGCTGATGGTTCCTAAAGCAGGACCAAACATGACACCTACTATCGGGATGAGCAAGATAGCTAGATACACAATACCATTACCCATTGCCATACCTTTATTCTCTTTTACGAACCCTACACTTTCCCTAACATTCATTCTACGTTCTAGGTAGTAATCGATATTACCAAAACCAGCATAGAAGGCCTGAACCATAAAAATACCTATCGCAGAAAAAATACTAAATAAGGGAAACAGCCCAATCAACATAAGCATTATAGTCAGTAGTAGTTCTCTAGAAATATTTCTCAAGGCGATCCTAATTCCCCTTAACAAATCTCCTAGTGCCTTAGCCATTGAGAATTTTTCTGGCTCTATACCTGTATGTTTTTTTTCTATCTCTGCACTGATCAGACTCATAAGAGGAGCCTGAACAATAAGCATCACATATCTAAATATAAATGAAAAAGCGATGACAAAGCTAGCAGTAGAAATCCAACTTATAGCTGTGGAAAAATACTTTTTCCCGAAGCTTATTTTATAGAATGCATCTGCAAAATCTGTTACATAAGTACCTAGACCTTGTGCTGCAAAAAACAAGCCTATAGCAACAATAACTCCTAGAATGCCCGAAAGTATAAAATACTTGATTAAGCCGTATTCTCCTATCGCCGGCAAGGCGTCAAAATAAGCAGAGATGGCTTCTTTACCTTGTCTTATCATATTGTCGTCAATATAAAGGATAAGCATCTCATAAGCACACAATTATCTACGAACGGAATAGAAAAATAGATCGATCTTCTTATTTTAAGTTTTAGCCACAGGTGGCTTTTTACGCTTTGTCTTGAAATATTCCTTCAATTGCTTCTCTGTCATAAACCCAAAATCAACAAAAGTAGTTTTGACAAATTTCTTAAAATCTTGATAATCTCTACCTCTCTTGTCTGGATATTTTTTCTTGAGCTTCGTCACGTATTTCATGCTCATCTGCTTAATATCTTGGTTAAACTTCTGGTTAGAGAAGATTTCCATGTATTGGGCAAATATTTTGTTGATCTCGAAATATTCAGCGTAGTCCTCTTCTGGCAAATTACCTAGAAATGTTTGGAAATAACCTTTAATAGTTTCTCTTATACAAGCATTTTCTGTAGACCTACCTGCATTCTGATAGTAATATTCTCGTACTTTTTCTATACTATCATCGTGTACTACACCTTTCCCATGGACTGTATCGATTGTATTATAGTACTGTGTTATCTTATCATCTGTAGATCTAGAAAGGCAAGCTGCTAATCTTTTTTCAGATTCTCCAGATACACCTTTTGTAGAAGTAGTCAGAAAATCTAACATATTTTTAAAGAACCAATCTGCAAATCCTGGCTTAGTTCTTAATTCATCAAAAGCAGCAGTTACTTGTGGAACAATATCTTGAGAATAGTCTCTGGCAATAAGCATGAGTATATCTGCATACTTAGATTCAGATCTGAGTTCTTTGTTCTGTACTAACTCTAGTATCTCTGATGAAAAGCTAGAATTATCAAACCCTGCCTTAGCTCTATATCTAAGGAATCTATCCATAGAGTGAGCATTTAGATTTAACTCTGCCTTGGTTTTAGGAAAGTCTGTAGAGTTAAATACCAGTGACTCAAATTGCTTTCTATACTTGACAAGTCCTGTCCTTCTGGATGGCTCATGTCTATACTTATCTATCTTCTGAGACAGAAGATATGATCTTACTTTTTTGTTTTCTACTTTCTCTAGCAAGTTAGAGATCCAGATATCACTACTGAGTGCAAATCCTATCTGTATCGACTGCCCTGCTCTATTTCTCACCTGATCAAAATTAGATGAATTCGCTATAGCTAATAAGATATCTTTGAAGTGATTCTGTGGCCTCGAATATTTTATAAGATCATTCACCTCTCCTCTAAGCACAGAATAACCTAGCACCTTAGGTAAGTATAATCCTTCGAATTCTGGATCTAGAAGATACTTCTCAAAAGATTCTAACTGCAATGGATTCTCTCTAGCTACCCTTTCGTATAATTCGTGTAGTGACGGTTCAAACTTTTCTTGAAACGCTTTGTATTGTTCATCTTCTTCCTCATCTAAATAAGTTTGTAATTCAGGAGAATTCTGAATACTTACTTTAATATCATCCAGTATAGTAGAATATCTAATGTCTAAAGGTTTCATAAAAATGAGTTTTGCTATTAATATTAGGAAACCTAGCGAGGATATTAGGCCTAACTAGGTTTCTTATTACAATCTTGTTCTTATCTTTCTAGGTATAGTTGCTCTAGAAAGATTCTAAAAAATATTAGTCTTATTTGTTTTCTTCTGTAGCGTCAGTCGCCGCATCTTTTATTTTCTCTACAACATCTGCTACTGCATCTTTTGCATCAGATGCCACTTCCTTCATTTTTTCTACCATCTCTGATGCTGCTTCTTTTGCAGTGTTTGTTACCTCTTTTATTTGCTCTACAGTTTCTGCTGCTGCTTCCGTTACAGGTGCTGCTGCTTCTGTTGCTGGTGCTGCTGCTTCTGTTGCTTTCTCCTCAACTTTGGCTGCTTCTTCCACTTTAGGTGCTGCTGCTTCTGTTGCTTTATCCTCTACTTTCGCTTCTGCTTCAGCTACTGGTGCATCTGTTCCTTTCTCCTCAACTTTCGCTGCTGCTTCTGCCACAACTTCTGTTGCTACTGCCGCTGCTGCAACTGTTTCTGGTGCTTTATTATCACCTTCGGCTCCTTCTACAGCTGGTGTAGCATCTGCCCCATCTTCTCTAAAGGCTGCTGCCGTATCTTCGTCTACTTTTTTAGCCTGTTTAGGCTTAATCTCACCAGAAAGTGTTTTCCAGTAATTTTCTCTTTCTTTTCTAGTTTCCTCGAATCTCGCAGCTACTTTAGACTCCTTAGCATCTACAAATTCTTGGTATTTCTTCATGGCAAGCTCTTCTGTCATAGCACCTTTAGCTACACCTCTCATAAGATGTTTTCTATACAGTACACCTTTGAATTTAAGGATTGCTTTTGTGGTATCAGTCGGCTGTGCACCTCTGTTTAACCAATCAAATGCTCTATCTCTATCAAGATCTATAGTGGCAGGCTTTGTCATAGGATTATACATTCCTATTTTTTCTATAAACTTACCGTCCCTTGGAGCTCTTGCATCGGCTACCACGATGTGATAATAAGGATTCTTTGTTCGTCCTCTTCTCGCTAATCTAATTTTTACTGACATATTTTTATTAAAATTTACAATGGTTCAACCATATCCATCTAACTTGAACATCAAGTGACAGATTTTTAACGGGTGCAAAGTTATCATTATTTATTATATAAAACACCATTTAGCTTATAGAAAGTAAATAAGTAACGTATTGATAATCAATAGATATAGTTTATTTGACATAAATAATAAGAAGCTAATCGCATGAATCATGATAAAACGATGGCTTTTTATCTTGTATCTTTCTAGATCTATAAAGGTTTTTATACCTTAGAGCACACACAGAAAAGAAGGTGAAGAAAGCGGAAAAAAAGAAAAAACCTACCCCCTTAATGGTTCAGTACTTTGAACTGAAAGCTAAATATAGTGATGCTATCCTATTATTTAGAGTGGGCGATTTTTATGAGACCTTTGGCGAAGATGCGATCAAGGCTTCTAAAGCACTAGGTATTATCTTGACAAAAAGAAACAATGGAGGTTCTAAGATAGAACTGGCTGGTTTCCCCTACCATTCTTTAGACCTGTATCTTCCTCGTCTAGTGAAAGCAGGTTTTAGAGTAGCCATCTGTGAGCAATTAGAAAAACCGAGTAAAGAAAAGAAGATTGTAAAAAGAGGTGTCACCGATGTGGTTACCCCAGGTGTTACGCTCAATGACAAATTACTCAACCACAAGGAAAACAACTTTCTATGTAGCATACAGATAGAGAAAAATAATTTCTACGGTATTTCTTTCCTAGATATCTCCACTGGAGAATTTTACGTGGCCGAAGGGAATGCTGAACTGATCAAAAAACTAGTCAATAGCTTCTCCCCTGCTGAGATCTTAATCTCTAAAGCAAAGAAGAATCTCTACCACGATCTTTTCCAAGACCAGTATTACTCATATCAGTTAGACGAGTGGATCTACCAAACAGATTTTACAAGAGAAAAAATCCTTGCTCAGTTTGGTGTACTTACACTAAAGGGTTTCGGTATAGACAAACTGGAAGCCGCTCAGATAGCTGCAGGTAGCATCTTACATTATCTAGAGTCGACAGAAAAAAATCATCTAGATCACATTACAAAAATTACTCGCATACAGGCTGAGGACTTTATGTGGCTAGATAGCTTTACGATAAAAAATCTAGAGCTTGTCTTTTCTCAGCACCATACAGGCAGTTCGCTCACTGATATTATAGATAGGACAACAACCCCTATGGGTGCAAGAATGCTAAAGCAATGGATTCTGATGCCACTTCTTTCTGCTAACAAAATAAAAGCAAGACACAAGGCTGTAGGACATTTTAAAAGTCATCTAGAATTATCAGATGAAGTAGAAAGTTATCTGAAGAAAATAGGTGATCTAGAAAGAATGGTTTCTAAGATTGCTACAGGAAGAATCCACCCTAAAGAGGTTATTGCGCTTAGAAATGCGGCAGAGTGTTTTGCAGTGATAAAAGACTTATTGCAGCATACAGAAAATGAAGAACTCATATTGCTGGCAGATCAGATAAATCCCTCAGAGAAACTGATTCTGAAAATAAAAGATTCCTTACAGGAAGATCCACCTGTCAATGTACTGAAAGGTAACTGCATACAAGAAGGTTATAACGCAGAGTTAGATGATCTTAGAAATACCATTAATAACAGTAAACAGTTATTGACAGATATACAAGTTGTAGAAGCGGAAAGAACGGGTATAGCAAATCTGAAAATAGGCTTTAATAATGTCTTCGGTTATTACCTAGAAGTTACAAATAAGTACAAAAACAAAGATCTAATCCCAGACAACTGGATACGTAAGCAAACCCTTACCAATGCGGAACGGTATATTACAGACGAACTAAAAAAACTAGAAACTAAAATACTTAATGCACAGGATCTTATCCAGAACCTGGAGAGCTCCCTCTATAATGAGATCGTTGTATTTCTTGCTGGCTATATGGAAAGCATCCAGCTCAATGCGCAGCTTCTGGCTAAGATAGATTGTTTGCTTTCCTTTGGGAAGCTAGCATACAAGCATGACTACTGCGAGCCTGAAATAAATGATACTCTAGTTATTGACATAAAACAAGGCAGGCATCCTGTTATAGAGCAACAGATGAAGCTAGGTGATAACTATGTTCCTAACGATCTTTTCCTCAGCAATGAAGACCAGCAGATCATTATGATCACAGGTCCTAACATGTCGGGGAAATCTGCCGTCCTACGACAGAGCGCATTGATTGTTTTGCTTGCACAGGCGGGGTCGTTTGTTCCTGCTAAGTCTGCAAGTATAGGTATCGTAGACAAGCTTTTCACTAGAGTAGGTGCATCGGATAATATATCTAGTGGAGAATCTACTTTCATGGTAGAAATGAATGAGACCTCTAATATCATGAATAATATTACGGATAGAAGTCTGATTCTCCTTGACGAAATAGGAAGAGGAACGAGTACCTATGATGGCATCTCTATAGCATGGTCTATAGCCGAATATTTACATGAAAACGCTGCTGCAAGACCTAAAACCTTATTCGCTACCCACTACCACGAGCTGAACGAACTTGCCAACCAATATCCACGTATAAAAAACTATAATGTATCCACTAAGGAAACAGGTAATACAGTCATATTTTTAAGAAAGCTAGTGGCAGGTGGAAGCTTACATAGTTTTGGTATCCATGTCGCTAAACTTGCCGGTATGCCTAAGGAAATTTTGCGAAGAGCAGAGGAAATTTTAAAAGAACTAGAAAAAAAATCTGTTACCAATGGGTCTAAAGATGCGATAAGGATTCCCTCGCCACCATCACAACAATTCCAGCTACAAATGTTTAGCTATGATGATCCTAAACATAAGGAGATCGCTAATGCACTAGAGGTGCTAGATGTCAATGCCATGACGCCAGTAGAATGTATGCTGAAATTAGTGGAGCTGAAAGAGAAGATGAAAGAGGTATAGTTTTAACTCAGCAGTCTACTAATTATTTAAATTAGAAATACATATGATTGTTCTGAATTCCTAGTACTCTAATAAACTACGCTATGGAAAAAATCTGTATAGCTATAGCACCCATCTTTTTAGTAATACCATTTCTATTTTTAGATGGCGGAAAAGGATATAGAATTGTTCAAAATGGATCAAGGCAAGAACGAATGAGTTCGACGTAGTCGACTAAAGTACGAAAGTGCTTTAAATGAGAACCGCTTAGCGGGCGGGCTAGCAAAGAACCCATAGGTTCGGCGAGGCTTTTTAACGAAGGAACATAAAGAACAAAATAAATAATTACCGTCATTCTAAACTAGAATTGGTATAATATAATACATACTGAAATGGGCTGATATTTTGACATTCTAAAATTGCTTAAAAAATAAAAATATAAGAGCAGATCGATTGCTGTTTGTAGTCCACTGACTACAAACCTTTAAAATTAAAACACTAGTTTGTTTTTGATAAGATATTGATTGGTATAAACATTTGCTTCTATTCATTATCATCATTTTCAGCAATTGACACTGTTCATTTTTCAGTTGGGAAAAAAAAGAACCAAAATTCTTGTCGCTTTAATTGCTCGTCGCGTGAGCTGGCTTCTCTCGATGCCGCTAAAGCGACGGGCTAAGGTTCTTTTTTTAAGTGTACCAATAAATTGCTGCTCTCTCATAAGTTAGGCGAAGACGCCTATACGAACTTATTTTTAATTACGATCATATCCTTCCACCACTAACTCGCTCAAGAATATTTCCTTGGGACTCTCGGCATTCCAGAAAATAATAGAAATAGAATCATAGTCTTTTTTGGGTGCCCTTACATCTATATGAATATACTTCGTTTGATTAGGTTTCATATGACGCTGCACTCTTATAAAGTTAGATTGCACTTCCTCTCCTTTTTCTTTAAACTTAACCGTAAACTGAGTCATCTTCCAGAAATTCCACTCCTTAGATTTGATCCGAGCCTTCACTTTCGCCCTGATCCAGGGAGGCTTATCATCTACCGAGAAATTATATTCTGGTGTAAACTGCATATCCGAATACAATGCATAGGGTTCTCCTTTTTCCATCCCTCTGAAGATCTCTTTTACATTTTCTCTATTGCCCGTAACGATATGTTTAGTATCCAATAACTTAAGATGCTCAGGATTCTTTTTGAAGGTGCCGATCGTATTCCAGTAATAATACTTAGTCATCTGCCCCGGCACTAGCAATCCACCTCTGTGTGCCTGATGGGTAAACCATAAATTCAGGTAGATGAATAAAAGTATAAAAATCCCAAAAATGTTTTTGGCTATAACCGAACGACCTCTAAGCCAACTAAAGAAAGCTGCTAATGGAAAAACTAATACCGCATATGCTTGCACCATTGTACGCTGACCTAAGGAACCTCCATACCACCAGATATCCCAAGCGAACGCTACATAAATAAAAATAGCGGAAAAAATGAAACACGCTAAAAATATTGTCTTATACTTTTTATACAGAAAGTAGAATCCCACTAATGAAAAAACCATCAGCGGAGAATACATCAGCCAGCCACTTTTATAACTGAATATACCATCGATGAGATGTGGTCGGAGCCAACTGAAACCCTGGTCTTCATAAGAATATACTATCCAGTCTCCAGAGACATATTTCCAATAAAGAGGCTGTATCATCATCGTCAAAAAACCTACTCCTAGTGCTAAGAGAATTTCGAAAACATGCTCCCATAAAAAAATAACTCTTTCTTTTATCCCCGCAATAAAAGGAGGACTTATACTTATGCCTAGTGGAATAATGATAGATAACAATTCAGTAGGCCTTGTGATGGTAGCCAGACCGCAAAGTAGACCAATAGCTATCGCTAGCAATTTACTAGGTCGTCTGTAATAATCTATGCTGACATATATCAAAATGGCATATATAGTAAACAGATTATTATGCGTCATTGCTCCGTCTATAGCTGCATAATTCAGATAGTTACTACCCAGAATGAGGGCAAGTAAAGTGTAGGAGACGACCTTATCAGGGAAGTAGCAAAGCAAAGATTTCCTTGTGAAAAATAAGCCTATAAAAGCAAAGAATAAACTTCCTATGGACATCATAAACTGATAGGGCCTAGAGAAACCATCGGCTTCGTAGTGCTCAGAACTTTTGGCATATAGATGAGCCATAGCAAAAAATGGACTGTACTGTACCGCTTGTCCTATCGGGTATTTCATTACGTAATTCCCATTCTCATGCTTAAACGCTTGTTGAAAATTAGGCGTAGGCTTATACTTTTGTAGAATATCATCCTTGAATCTACATTGCTTTATATCCTTATAGATAAATATTGCAGGCAAGTACAAATAATATCCAGATGCATCCCAAGAGATAGTTGCTTCCGTATCTCCCTTCTTCCATTTAGGATAGTAGAACATATTCGTGCAAAAAAGTATCACACAGCACAAAAGGAATACCTGCCGAGAAGTAAACTTCATATAGTAGTGAAACTAATAAACTCTCAGGGTAATGAAAAATTATATACAGATATTCTATGGCTCAAAACAGTAGCTGAGTTTGTTACATTTCTACCAATAACAAAAAAGGCCCGTCAAAATATGACAGGCCTTACAAATTTCAGATTTATATCTTCGTGTTAGTTCACTGAGACATTAACTGCATTCAATCCTTTCTTTCCTTCCTCCACATCATAAGAGACTTTGTCTCCCTCATTAATTGTAGTGCCGTTTAATCCATTTGCATGAACAAATACGTCTTTTGAACCATCGTCTGGTGTGATGAATCCAAATCCTTTGCTTTCGTTGAAAAATTTAACTGTACCGTTACTCATTGTTATATTATATAAATGTAAATAGGCGAGATATATTAATTAATATCCCTACCATAATTAAAGAAACGACACTTTTGGGGTTTTAGTTCATTCTGAGTAAAAAAAATATAAATTATTTTTATCTTTTAGAGATTTACCAATCCTCTCAGAAACCTAACTTCCTGAAATTCAACACACTAAAAGCATCTAACTATCTATTCATTATTGCAATTATTTTTTATATGAACTATTACAAGTCTTATGACAACATCCTTTTCCATATGCTGTCATGAAAACTTTATTTATCGTTCTGAACCTTATTTTCACAATAATACCGATTGAGACGCTTTTAGCACACTGCAATTTCTGGGTGCAAAATATATCATTAACTAAAATTGACCCATAAAAAAACTAATTAAGAAGCTGATTCTTAATCAGTTTTTCTACACATCAGACTATAAATTATTCATATAACTATAGTCTTATTTATTATTTAATTACAATAACTCCCTGTGTGTAAGCTTTTTCTTCTTCTAGAATTCGGAGGATGTAATACCCACTTTCCACATCTATAAGAGAGAGTTCTTTTGTAATGTTCTTCCCGTTTATCGTATGTTTTTGTAATAATACACCAGAAACATTGATCAGCTCTACCTGTAATTCCGACGCCTCGTGTAACGCTAGGTTTATCATAAGCCTCTCAGATGCTGGCTGTGGATATACACTTAGGCTAGATATATTAGTAATCTCATTGAGCGAACTGATGAGATTGTTTACTGTATAAGTAAATGTAGAAAGACAATCATTCGCATCTGTTACCTCTAGGGTATAATCACCTGTAGTCAGTCCAGTAATATCCTCTGTAGTCTCACCATTACTCCATAGGAAGGTATAACTTCCTGTCCCTCCTGATATATTGACATCTATAGACCCACTTCCTAGATTGGCTTCATCATCTATTATAAGCTCGTCTGCAGATGTGATCGCTGTAGGCTCTGTTATCGTATACTCTTGTGTAAGAACCGTTTCGTCAGCATCTACAATTGTAACGGTGTAAGTTCCCGCTGTTAAGCCTGTGATATCTTCCTCATCAGAACTGTAACCACTAGGACCTGACCAATCTATAACATAGGTCGGTGCTCCTCCTGATATACTCAGATTTATCGTACCCGTAGCATCTCCAAAACATAAGATCTCCCCTACTGTACCACTAGATTGCAATGGACCTCCTATGGATACGGAAGAACAATTTGTATCCGTTCCACAATCATTAGTTACCGTAAGACATAAGTCATATGTTCCTTCTGTCAATGTAACTGTAGGATTTTCTTCTGTAGATGTTTCTCCATTTCCAAAATCCCAAGTATACGTATTATCCATTCCTTCAGAATTATTTTGCATCGTAACATCTGTCCCAACTATATTAAAATCAAATATCGCTACTGGTTCATTATCTTCTAAACTTACCATCACGGACTCTGTAGTCGTACATCCATTGACAGGATTAGTTACCAGAACGGTATAAGTACCTGCCTGATCTACAGAAAGCATAGCTGAATTATTACCTGCCGCTATATTTCCGTCCTCTGTTGTCCAAGCAATAACATGGCCTTCTGACGTTTCTACATCTAAGCTTATCGCATCATCTGAACAATCTAATATATAATTCACTTCAGGAAGGATTACTTCTGGAGCTTCTAGATCAGCCTCTATATTGACATCTTGCATAGACATACACCCATTTCCTGCATGCGTTATTACGGCGATATAAGTAGCTGCCTCCGTCACATCTAGAGGACCTTCCGCTGCAACAATATTTCCATCTGCATCTGTATAAGCCCATGAGTAACTGAACGATGCATCATCACTTGCGCCATCTGCTAAGGTCAGTAGCGTTGTATTACAATTCAGTAGCGTCTCTATCCCGAGCGCTACTTCTGGTGTCTCAGTATCTGCCTCTACACTAGTGGTCAACTCAGAACTACAGCCCGTAAGACTATTAGAAACAGAAAGTGTATAAGCTCCAGCATCACCTACTTCCAGCTCAGCTTCTTCTCCTAGAACGACACCTGCTGCATCTGTCCACATGTAAGAAATATATGCTCCTGTCTCAGACCCCTCACTGTTTAAAGTTACGCTTGTAACATCACAAGTAAGTACACCTTCGCTAGCAAGAGCTATCGCAGGAATATCTGTATCTGCCTCTACAACTATAGAAACTACCGTACTACATCCTGTAAAATCATCTATGACCTCTAAGGTAAATTCTCCCGCTTCAGATACCTCTACCGTCGCTTCATCACCTATCAGACTGTTAGAACTATTGTACCAGCTATAACTGATATTTGATCCAGTAGTGGAACCTACACTTTCTAGCAGCACGGTACTCTGATCACAGTTTATAATTCCTGAAGCATTACTTACAACTGCCTCTGGCGCTTCCTGCGACAATACAGTGATAAAAGTAGATACCGTACATCCATTATCATCCACTATATCCACATCATAAGGTCCAGGCTGCAAGCCCGCCGCTGATGCACCTCCTATTTCATTACCATTTACAGATATCTCATAAGGCTCTACCCCACCATATATATAAACATCTATTATACCATTATCGTCGCCACATATCGCATCCTCTGATGATAATTCGACCTCTAATTCGTCTGGTTCAAAAATCAAAAAAGCATCGTATAATTCACAATCATTGCTTGTGTTCGTAATCGTAAGTTCATATATACCAGGCTCTAGATTAGAAATTGCAGCGGTAGATTCGTTATTAGACCAGTTGTAAGTCAAGCCAGAATTTGAAGCTACATCCACCGTTATAGATCCATTTCCATCTCCGTAACAGTTTATATTATCTATGATTTCTGACATGATTTCTATATCCGTATTTCCATTTACAAGTTCTATTTCACTTGTTACAAACACACCATTATTATCTGTGACCGTAAGTCCATAAACACCAGAAGGTACATTGATAAGATTCGTATTACTTTGACCATTAGACCATAGATAATTTAGAGATCCTGAACCACCCGTTACATTAGAATACACAGAACCATCTAGAGAACAAGTTCCAGGATCTGCAGTAGGCGCTGCTGCCATAGCAAAAGATTGGAAGAATATTTCCTCCCAGCCAGTTGCATTCGGTTGTCCCACTTCATACGTAGCGTAATCATTGGCATTGATTCCGTAAATCGTTGGCCAGTACGTAACATTATAAGCGGTCGTATAACTCAGATCTGACCCCTCTAGATTCAGTATAGGATAAGGTACCTGAGTCCAATCTCCATAGGTTGTATTATTACATCCACTGGATCCGTATAGACATGCCAGATTTGTATCCGAATCGCCCTCCACCATAAAGATCATAATCTCTCCTGTTCCGTCTGGACCGTAGTCCTCCCATAGTGCCTCCATAACTCCACTGTTATGATAATTCCAACAAGGTCCACACCATGTAGCTGAAAAATCCAAAATCACATGAATTCCCTGATCTAAATAATCATATAGATGATGCGTTTCTCCATCTATATCTGTCAATGTCCAGTCTGGAGCAGTTGTTCCTTGAGGTAATGCAGAGTAGCCTATATTTAAAAAGAATAATAGAGCCAAGCTGAGGTAAAGGTTTTTCATAAGCATTCTTTTGATTGTTTAATATCAAAATAGAAAAAATAACAGACTTTCACATACATGACATTTTGATTTATTTGCTGAGTACCGAATTTTAATACCATTTCTATTTTTAGATGACGGAAAAGGATTTAGAATTGTTCAAAATGGATCAAGGCAAAAAACGTAGGCGAACCCATAGGTTCGGCGAGGCTTTTTAACGAAGGAACATGAAGAACAAAATAAATAATTACCGTCATTCTAAACTAGAATTGGTATAATACACCATTCACTTTATTCTTATACTTATAAGAGAATATTCGAGACGGTTTTAGCATACAAGATATTTATTATTGGGGCATGACCCATCGTACCTCTGGGTCGCTCCCTGCCAGGCTCGTTGTCACTCGGCCCCCAGCTCTACACTTCCGCTCGTCACGGTCTGATCGCTACGCGCTCCCCTTCTAGACAGCTCATGCGGCAACGCTTATAGCCTGATCGTCTAGCTTCTCGAGCCGTAGGCGAAGCCTACTAGGAACGATGAATTTTTAAAATGTAAGTGTAGTCCGAGTTGTACTCATGCACGTTTCATTCCCACTCTAAAACTTCCCCCTGGCCTTAGCTGGTTTAGGGATTTGGAGCAATATTTACGTGAAGAAGCCGCAACTGTTTGAGCTAGCGAGTTTTGTGGATTTAGTAAATATTGTTCCAAATGCCGCTAAGAACCAGGTCAAGCCTAGATCTTTGCTTCTTTCCAGCAATGAGAAAGAAGGCCGCCGGCAGGCAATACTATTTCTTTTACGAAAAATGATCTTAGAAGTAGATCTTGATAGCGAGCCGTAGGCGAAGCCTACTAGGAACGATGAATTTTTAAAATGAGTGTGCAGTCCGAGGTTTACTCATGCACTTGTCATTTCTTATCAGCAACTTTTCCCTGGCCTTAGCTGGTTTAGAGATTTGGAGTAATATTTACGTGAAGAAGCCACAACTGTCTGAGCGTAGCGAGTTTTGTGGATTTAGTAAATATTGTTCCAAATGCAGTTAAGAACAAGGTCAAGCCTAGATCTTTGCTTCTTTCCAGCAATGGGAAAGAAGGCCGCCGGCAGGCAATATGACAAGCTACTTCAATTAACCTGTGCTTAAACTCCAGTAGACACATCACGGATAATCGTTCAGACTAGTTTGTATTCATGGGACTGCAAAAAGCAGAATTATGTTAGAATAAAGTCTTGATAGCGAGCCGTAGGCGAAGCCTACTAGAAACAATGAATTTTTTAAATGAGCAAGTAGTCCGAGTTTTACTTATGCACTTGTCATTTCTTATCAGCAACTACCCCCTTGGCCTTAGCTGGTTTAGGGATTTGGAGTAATACTTACGTGAAGAAGCCATAACTTTCTGAGCGTAGCGAGTTTTGTGGATTTAGTAAATATTGTTACTCCCTCCCATCCGCTGCCGCGGTTCCTTCACTTGTCGACTATCGTCGCCACTCTTTGAGATTGTTCAGTCACGCTAAGAACCAGGTCAAGCCTAGATCTTTGCTTCTTTCCAGCAATGGGAAAGAAGGCCGCCGGCAGGCAATTCAATAAGCTTCTTTAATTTACCTGTGCTTAAACGGTGTTGGTTTATCATTAACCGCGCACGTTGTATGGGTCTAAGATAGGTGACGCCTACAGCGCCTCTTTTCTAGTCCTTGAGATGAATTACTCGCAAAAAAATAATCCATGTAATCCTTAAATCCACCTAAATCCGTGATTCCAACATTTAACACCGCGCAGAGAATATAGGTTTGTAGTCAGGGGACTACAAACAGCAGAAGTTTACTCATGCACTTGTCATTCCCACTCAGCAACTCCCCCCCTGGCCTTAGCTGGTATAGGCATTTGGAGCAATATTTACGTGAAGAAGCCACAACTGTTTGAGCGTAGCGAGTTTTGTGGTTTTAGTAAATATTGTTCCAAATGCAGTTAAGAACCAGGTCAAGCCTAGATCTTTGCTTCTTTCCAGCAATGGGAAAGAAGGCCGCCGGCAGGCAATACGACAAGCTACTTCAATTAACCTGTGCTTAAACTCCAGTAGACACATCACGGATAATCGTTCAGACTAGTTTGTATTCATGGGACTGCAAAAAGCAGAATTATGTTAGAATAAAGTCTTGATAGCGAGCCGTAGGCGAAGCCTACTAGAAACGATGAATTTTTTAAATGAGCAAGTAGTCCGAGTTTTACTCATGCACTTGTCATTTCTTATCAGCAACTTCTCCCTGGCCTTAGCTGGTTTAGGCATTTGGAGCAATATTTACGTGAAGAAGCCGCAACTGTTTGAGCGTAGCGAGTTTCGTGGATTTAGTAAATATTGTTCCAAATGCCGCTAAGAACCAGGTCAAGCCTAGATCTTTGCTTCTTTCCAGCGATGGGAAAGAAGGCCGCCGGCAGGCATACGATAAGCCATAGTAATCTTAGTATTTTACAACTACACTCTGATACACAACTCTATCAGGATTATCCTTAGGAAGAAACTCTATTATATATTGTCCAGCTGGTCTTCCACTCAGGTCTAGCGATATATTCGTCTGCGAACGTACCTCTTCTGCCGATTGTAAAGGAATGCCGTTCATGTCATATACGTAGAGATAGCCTATTCCCTGATCTGGAATTTCCACCTGTACAGGCCCATCTGTCGGATTAGGAAATGTGGTCAAGGATCTGGTATAATAAACAGGTGCGCCGAACATAGTAGACAACGATGGATCACACTTCTCTTCCTCATCTACTCGCCACCGGGGATGATTAGGAAAACTTCCTACTGCTGTAAACTGGGGTAACTTAATTACCCCCTGTCTAAAATCACAAGCTTTTCCTTTTTCGTTGGGCTTGTTGATAACATGACAACTCAGGGTGCTATGGCTCGGACGTATATATACTCTGCAATCTGGACCTAACGCACTTCTAACAAAAGTATTCGGAAATGGATCTACATCACCATTATATACATCTATCAATTCTACCCCTTCTTCTAGTATTTCTGACTCTAAATCTACCTGATATAATTCTTCTGAACCCATTACATACAAGAATCTGCTATTAGAAGAAAATTCAAGACTCGTGAATATAGGGGTTACCTCAAATGATAGTTGTCTCAGATTACTTAATTGCCCAGTAGATCGATCAAAATCATAAAGTAGCAACTGATCTACACTATTGTGATATGCATACATACTGCCATCAGGAGATATTCTGGCAACACCTCCTGCACTTGCATCTACATGGAAATCAGGGCCGATTGCTTGTACGTCATTCAAATGTAGGCCTGTCTCATTAAGTAAATATTTATGATATTTATTACTGTTTTCCTCTGTTTGGATTACCCAATAGTCTTTACTGTTTGCTCTACTTATTCCTAATAAATAGGAAAGCATAAATCTACTATTTCCAAAAATTATATTTTTCTCCGTAATATCTCCTTTTCCTTCTTCTAGACTAAGGTCAATATAGCTATATTTTAAATGATCAACATGCACCACCGGATCTTGTCCAGGACTATATTCAACAGTTTTATGAATCATATAATACCCTAAGTCATAGGCTGGATCAGGAAGAATAATCATATCCTGAGGTCCGGGATAGCCATTTCCACAATCTCCTAACCATAACTGATCAAAAAATAGACCTGCATTGATGCTATCTCCATTGGGCATGATCTTATCATCTGCGTTAGCCACTGCGCATCCATTCGTATAGAAAAGCAAGCTCCCTGCCTCATCACAAATACCCATCTGCTGCTGATCGAATTCTAGTCCGTTTATGGCCACCTGCGGTTCCATCGGCGTTATATTGAAGTCCATACGCATACCCTGAATTCCTGGCTCAACTTGTTGGTCTTTGCCTAAAAACCAAATGTAATCTCTTTTACTTTGCCCACAGAGACATAGGGGTAAAATAAGAGAGAAGATGAAGATTGCTAATATCTTGTTCATATCATAAAGATACAAATTAGCTTAGGATCTAATTGTCTGGAAATATAACTAACATCAGGATTTAGATTTTTATTCCCTCCTGTTCTCTGAATCACAAATTATTCGGACATGTCTGCTGTAGCTTAAGCCCAGGTAGATTACAGGACTACACAAATTTTAGTATCCTATTCTTATTTGCTGTTTTATCACGAGAAAATACAACCATGCAATTGTCATTTCGACTTAGCATAGCGAATGAAGGAATCTAACAAACACCATAATGATGTTAGAAGTAGATCTTGATAGCGAGCCGTAGGCGAAGCCTACTAGCAACGACGAAATTTTAAAATGAGCAGGTAGTCCAAGTCTTACTTATGCACTTGTCATTCCTAATCCGAAACTTCCCCCTGGCCTTAGCTGGTTTAGGGATTTGGAGCCATATTTACGTAAAGAAGCCACAACTGTCTGAGCGTAGCGAGTTTTGTGGATTTAGTAAATATTGTTTCAAATCCTGTAAGAACCAGGTCAAGCCTAGATCTTTGCTTCTTTCCAGCGATGGGAAAGAAGGCCGCCGGCAGGCAATACAATTTCTTTTACGAAAAATGATGTTAGAAGTAGATCTTGATAGCGAGCCGTAGGCGAAGCCTACTAGGAACTTGTAATCCTACTAGTAACTTTTATACAAAAAATTCTGTGCAATCCTTTAATCTGTTACCTACTTGCGCTGAAGCTTGAGCAGGCAAGTCCGTGATTCTGACAACTTACATACCTCCCATACCTGGGAAATTTTTCATCATCTGATCCATGCCCTTGCCCTTACTCATCTTGTGCATCATTTTACGCATCTGGTCAAACTGCTTGATAAACATGTTGATCTCGTGAATATTCCGACCACACCCTTTAGCAATTCTTCGCTTACGATTCATATTGAGGGATTCTGGATTAGACCTTTCGTGGGGTGTCATAGAATGTATAATCGATTCTACTTTGGCGAAAGCCGAGTTATCTATATCTAGATTTTTGATTTGTTTTCCTACACCTGGGATCATACCCAGCAGAGATTTTAGATCTCCCATTTTTCTGATCTGATTGAGCTGACCTAAGAAGTCATTAAAATCAAATTTGTTTTTCTTGATTCTAGATTCTAATCGCTTCGCTTCTTTTTCATCAAAATTTTCTTGCGCTCGCTCTACGAAACTTACGATATCTCCCATACCCAGGATACGCTGAGCCATCCTATCTGGATAGAAGACATCCATCTTATCCATTTTCTCTCCTGTACTGACAAACTTTATTGGCTTACCTACTGTATATTTGACAGATAAGGCAGCTCCACCTCTTGTATCACCATCTAATTTAGTAAGTACAACACCTGTATAATCTATACGATCGTTGAAGGCCTTTGCAGTATTCACTGCATCTTGTCCCGTCATAGAATCTACAACAAATAGTGTTTCGTCAGGCGTAAGTGCATTCTTGATATTCTCTATCTCGTCCATCATCTCCTCATCTACGGAGAGACGACCTGCTGTATCGACTATCATTACATTATAACCATTAGACTTAGCATAAGCTATAGCGTTAGCCGCAATGTCTATAGGGCTTTTATTTTCTATCTCTTTGTATATACCTACCCCTATCTGCTCGGCCAATACGGACACCTGATCTATGGCTGCTGGCCTATATACATCACAAGCCACAAGTAGAGGCTTAAGTCTTTTCTTTTCTTTAAGATACTTAGCTAATTTTCCGGAGAAAGTCGTCTTACCTGATCCCTGTAGACCTGCGATCAGAATAATAGCGGGATTACCTTTAGTTGTAATACCTTCGGCCTGCCCTCCCATGAGATCTATCATCTCATCCATGACGATCTTAACCATCATCTCTCCAGGCTTGACCGCCTTTAGGACATTATCAGATCCTAGTGCTTTTTCCTTTACGTTGTCTGTAAACTCCTTAGCTATCTTGTAGTTAACATCCGCTGCAACTAAGGCTCTTCTTATTTCCTTAATCGATTGCGCAACATTAATTTCTGTCAACTTACCCTCTCCCTTTAGATTCTTAAAGGCACTATCCAGCTTATCTGTCAAATTATCAAACATATCCCTATTCTTATTTGCTGCAAATATATTGCATTATCAGAGAACTAAAAATTCAAAATGTACCTGATCTGCTCTAATCCGTCTAAAAACTATACTATTTTGTCATATTATCAATTTTAATCTATAATATTAACCCTAGTGCGCTACGTTAATTATCTTTATACCATAAACCTAATACACGTTTAATTGATGAGAATACTCATTCTACTTTTTACATTATCCTTATTTTCTTTTACAGCTTCTGGACCTAAGGTAGGTGACATCATAGATTCTCATAATGGTGTAGATGTCCATTTCAATGGTAAGGTCTTCAATGTTCAAGGAAGAAATGTTGCATCAGACGGATACAATCTCGGACTACGATATCAATGTGTAGAATTTGCCAAGCGATATTATTACCAGCACTATAATCATAGAATGCCTAATACTTACGGACATGCTAAAGACTTTTTCGACGAATCCTTGGGGGACGTCGGGTTTAATACCGCTAGAGGGCTGATCCAATTTAGAAATACAAGAAGATATATGCCAGAAACTGGCGATCTTATAATATATGGCCCTACTAAGAAAAACCCATACGGACATATGGGTATCATTACTTGGGTAGGTGTAGATCAGGTGGAAATGATTCAACAGAACTGGGGTAAAAAAACACGTAGAACACTTAAATTAGCAGAATATCAGGGTATCTATACGATTGCAGATTGGGAACTTGTAGGTTGGCTGAGAATGCCCGCATCGCAATAAGTAGGTCTTAGAGGAAATTACTATTTATGTCAATCTTGATTATAGATCGTTAACTAATAGATGCACAACTATACATTAAGTACTATTTCAAGTTATAAAGAAGAAGTCTGCAATCTGAAAAATAGAAAACATTTCAACATCAAAAGTCATATTAGAAACTTTATTGACACGAAATTCGTTCAAATTATATACCTTTAAATACATGGCAGTTAAGAAAATTAAAAGTATGAATTCCTCAGAGTTGAGGGCAATGAGACGAGAAGTTGGTGCATTGGCTGGTACGATTAGTCGTATTATTTATGTTTTCTCTTTCAAAAATCCTAATGCCGAGGCGACAAGAGCACTTATCCCAAATCCACGACTTAGAGGAAAAAAGCCTAATCAAACTATAACTGAAAAACAAGTATCATCTCCTAAAAAATATACTCCTAAAGGATATGATAATTTTAAAAGATCTTCGTGGGAAACCGTTGACAATGTGAGAAAAAAATGGGCGGTAAGAATTGAAGGTTCGGCCAAACCAATAAACAAAGTTTTTGATACATCGGAAGAGGCATTGACATATGCAAAAGTCCTTTTACAAAAAGGAAATGGAAAAGCAATAGAAGTTTTCGACCAATAAATTGCTTCATGCCTTATAGTAATAACGTATTTATTAATTGTCCCTTTGATTCTAAATATCGAAAGATAATAGAGCGAATTATTTTTGTAATAGAATTTTATGATCTGAATACGGAAATGTCTGAAACTTCTTCTTCAGCACATGACAGATTACTCGAAATTTCAAATAAAATTAAAAACTCTAGATTCACAATCCATGATTTATCACGTCATAAAGCATCTAAAAAAGGTGAGTTTTCAAGATTCAATATGCCTTTCGAATTAGGTATAGATTTTGGGTGTTATCAATATTTAAAGAGTAAAAATGATAAAGTAATTGCGATACTAGATAGTGACCCGCATGCATATGATCAACATTTATCAGATATGTCGGGTCGAGATATAATGTATCACAACAATGATCCTGATTTACTATTCAAAATCATTCCCACTTGGCTTTCAAAAACCACTCATAAACTCTATGATTCTCCAAAAAAAATAAAGGGATTCTATTCAGCATGGATTATTGACTATAAAAAAGCTTTAAAAAAAAGAGGGTATGATTTGAGAACAATTTCAAATTTAGACATCCATCAATACAAGTTAATATTAAGGGCTTGGTTACCACTGTGGAAGACCTCAAATGAATACATCGATCCATAACTTAAAAAGGACTGCAGACAACGAAAAGTATTATCGCATATCTGCTTGTTCCTCCTAGAGACGACATACTATTTTCCGTAGTTTTGACAATACAATTTTAATTTCTATGAAGTACTTCTTATCCTTTATCTTTTCTCTTCTACTCCTGACTTCACAGGCTCAAAATGCAGTCCTAGAAAAATTTGCAGGTATCCCTTCTAGCTCTAAAGTCTACGATATACAGATAGATAAAAAAGAAAGCGTATGGGTAGCCACGGATAATGGGCTCTACAAAATCACTGGCGGTCAGACGCAAGATATCTACACTGGCATCGCAGCTTATGCTATAGCTGTACACCAAGATGATAGATATACTGGATTAAGTAATAATAATATACTGAAAAATGATACAAAGGTATTTACACTTCCAGAGAAAGAGGTACGTATAGAAAGTATGGAAGCACATGAGAATAAACTATGGGTAGGAACTAACAAAGGTGTTTTTGCTTATAATCTAAAAACACTTAAACTGATCAAGCATTATAAAAAATCTAACTCAAAATTCGAATCGGATCGTGTCAATTTCCTCTACCGTGATAAGAATAAAATTCTATGGATAGGAACCGACAAGGGCGTGATGAGAATAGATGGTGATGACTGGAAACTAGAAGATAAGAAGAAAAAATTTATTGCCGCTATAGAAAACGAAGAGGGCATGTGGCTGCTGGACGAAGAGGAAATGCATCTTATAGAATATAGCAAAAGGTGGTATCCTATCGGTCTTAGCCAAGGCTTGTACAAAGGAAGAATTAATGATATCATCCTAGACAACACGGGTAACCTATATGTAGCCTCTAATAATCTAGTACGACTTAATCCTTACACGGATGAGGTAGAAGAATACACGGAAGCCCTAGGATATCTTAGCAAGGAATGCCTTGCACTTGCCTCTGACCCTAATGGTAATATCTGGGTGGGAACGAAGCGTTCTGGCCTGTATAAAATAAAGTTTACAGAGGAAGAAAATGTTCTTAGTGCTATCTGTATAGTAGAGAACGAAATCTCATGTGACGGAGTACATAATGCCGCTATAGAGGTAAAAACTTCTGGTGGAACGGAACCTTTTACTTTTACATGGTCAGACGATAAGTTAGCTGGAGCTAATCCTCAGAACGTAAGTCCTGGAGATTATGAGCTAGAAATTACGGATAAGAATAATCAGAAATTTGTTCAGAAAGTTAGTATCAAAAGTCCAGAACCTCTAAGTGGAACCATCGTAGAGATGAAACGAATCCAAAATTCTGGAAAAAAAGATGGTTATGCTAAGGTACGCGTGCAAGGAGGAAAGTCTCCTTACAAAATTAGCTGGGCAAGCGGCGAAGATGGCATAGAAGCATTTAAATTATCACCAGGAGAGCAGCTAGTTACAATTAAGGATGCCAATAATTGTAGCACGACACTTGCTCTAGAGATAAAAAATGCAAAGCTAATTCCTGATCTAGATATAAGTAAAGTCACCGTAGGGCAAACGCTACAGGTAAACCAGATATACTTCGATGCCGATAGTACAAACATTACAGAAAATTCTTTTGCGGTACTGAATGAAATATTTGACTTTCTTAATGAAAATGAAAATATTGTTATAGAAATAGGAGGACATACAAATGGTATTCCCTCTCATGAATATTGTGATGCACTATCAGCTAGTAGAGCTAAAAGTATAGCTGGACACTTATATCAAAAAGGAATGCCAGAGAGCAGAATCAATTATAAAGGATATGGAAAACGCGAACCTATAGCCGATAACAATACCGTAGCTGGTCGTAAGAAAAATCAACGAGTAGAGATTAAGATACTAGCCATAAGCGAATGATACCATTCATGATTCAGATAAGATTATCATTTCTATCGGATAGGATTTACTAATAAACCTTTGTACATATAGTATAGATGAAAATTTTCAATGTCCTATTAATAGATGAACACCCTATAGTCCTGAGCGGGCTCCGTGATATATTTGCTAAAATACCGAATTGTGACATCGTGGGCCAAGCTAATGACGGACTTACAGCCATACAGATACTTTTAGAAAAGCAGGTAAATCTAATCGTGCTCGATATAGAACTTCCACTTTTCTCTGGCCTAGAAATATTAGCTAAGATAAAAGAGCTAAACATAGACACCAGTATAATTGTGCTCACCTCTGATACAGATAAAAGGAGCTTTACCAAAGCCAAAAAACTAGGCTGTCAAGGATATATTCTGAAAAGTTTTCCTGTCCACGAAATCAAAAACACCATCAATGCTGTCCTACTAGAATCCACCTATTATAGCAACAGACTAGATACCAGCCTGGAGGAACTGACCCCTCATGTTGACCTAGAACGTCTTTCTAAAACAGAAATGAAAGTTATGCAACATGTGGCAAATAAACTGACCAGCGCAGAGATCGCCACTCAACTATTTATAAGTAAAAAAACTGTGGATAATCATAGGAATAATATCTGTAAGAAACTTCAACTAAATGGAGGACATAATGCGTTAATCAACTGGGTATCTGATAACAGAGCCTTCATAGAAAAGATATAATACCAATTCTAGTTTAGAATGACGGTAATTATTTATTTTGTTCTTCATGTTCCTTTGTTAAAAAGCCTCGCCGAACCTATGGGTTCTTTGCTAGCCCGCCCGCTTAGCGGTTCTCTTATTTAAAGCACTTTCGTACTTTATTCGACTACGTCGAACTCATTCGTTCTTGCCTTGATCCATTTTGAACAATTCTAAATCCTTTTTCCGTCATCTAAAAATAGAAATGGTATAATTCTAACATATCATTTGGGCATAAAAAAAGGAGTTCGTAAGAACTCCTTGATATTTTTTTTGAGAATAATTATCTATTTGTGATAGATTAATTATGTGAGCGCTGGTGCTTTATCTTCGATAAACTTCTTGCCATCCCACTTACCTAACCACTCTATATTTTTTCCTATTCTCTTATAATTTAAGAAGCTGTAAACAGCCTCATCTTTTATCTTTCTCTTTATTGTAATAGAACCGATTCCACCGTTTCGTATTTCAAAGTAGTAGTAATTTTTCCCAAAATCAAACTTCTTCTTCCTTGCCATATTATTTCATTTTTTATTTAGTAAATGTTATCCACGAATAAAGATCGAAGCTTTTATTCTTTCTAACATTAATATATAACATAAAAATAGTACAAAAGATTGCACAGAGATCAATTTATTTAATTAAACAAAATTATGTTCTGCTATTTGCGATCATACGTTTCATATATTTCATACTGATTGCTTTTTGCATGAATTTATTTGACAGATTCAACACCAAAATATCAATTATACTATGTCATTGACATGTTTAGAGAATCTTTACGAAACAGTTTTTTGTTATTCCCTGTACTACAATACAAGTGTTATACTACCTGTTTGTTGGATCTGCTGTAAAGAATTATCACATCTTCGGATACTAAAACTAGTGATCCATACATAAGTTCCCGGTTTTACATTCTCACTAATGTAGTTTCCTCTCCATCCTAATTCTGGATTATTACTGGAGAACACTTGGTTTCCCCATCTATCAAAAATATCTAGCTGGTATTGTTCCATAGGGTCTGCAGAGAATATTAAGAATTCATCATTTACACCATCATTGTTTGGAGAAAATATATTGGGTACATATACCCTTTCTTCTGATTCATCGACGGTATTGACAATCTCGATTTCCCTTACTAATTCTAAACAACCATTAGTTACCGTTACGGAAAAATCTCCACTAGACACCACATCCAGACTTGCGCCTGTTGCACCAGTGTTCCACTGATAATTTACTGCATCAGATCCAGCCACTCCTGCTTCTAGTGTAAGTTCTTCCACTCCACAAACTTCTAGTGTCAGATCATCTTCTAGTGTGAAATCATCTGGCGAGATCACCGTAAGCATAAGACTCGTATCACAAGAGAAATCTGAAGGTATTATAATCTCATAAGTTCCTTCTTCTATAATCAGTACATTACCGATCTGTAGCGTATCCCCGCCGCAAAAAATGACCTCTCTATCCATCATAACAAATGGTTCTTCCTCGACAAAAAGGTTCAACATGGTATCACAACCTTCCTGAGCTGCTAGCAATATTTCATATTGACCAGGAGAATTTATGATCGTATCTCCTACCGCAATGGATTCATTGCTACAAATATTTCTTGTCTCGTTTCTCGTATTAAACGGTAAGACATTTATATTCAGTTCTACTATCGTATCACATCCGATATCAGAAGAAAGACTCAGGTCATAACTTCCTGTTTCTGAAAATACTTGTCCGCCTATTGTGTACGGCTCACCATTACATACTTCCTCTTCTATTAGTAGAAAAGGATTAAATTCTGAAATTATATTTATGGATACACTAGTATCGCATCCTTGACTCGCTAAAAAAACATCATTGTATAAACCCGCCTCCGTATAGATAACTCCATTGATTACAACTTCATCATTTTGACATAATGAAGCTTCTATTTCTAAGTTGGGAGCTGTTAGTACTTCTAAGGTGAGATTTAGCAAAGTATCGCATCCTTCCTCGGCTTCTATGGTTGCCTGAAAATCACCAGTCGTATCATAATCCACCCCTCCATAAGTATATATATAGCCTGCACATAAAGTTTCTGAAATAACAAGTACTGGCTGAGCCTCTACGGTCAGGTCTAAGGTTATTGTATTATTAGCATCTATGGTAATAAGGTATACATCCTCTTCGCAGTATTCGACACCTAGTAAAGTATAACAATTGCCTTCACATACTGTCTCATTTATTTCTTGATTTATGATGGTTTCCATAATTACCGTGATACTAGCTGAGCCACCACAACCATTGATTGTATTGATTACTTGCAAGGTGTACTCTCCTTCTTCACATACATTAGGATTGTAATCGCTCGAAGAAAAACCGTTTGGACCTGACCAATTGTAATCATAGAAACTTTCGTCTTGAAGATCTGGTGTAAGCATCACGCAAGGCTGGAGAATGGATATCGTAACTTCAGATGGATTGAAACTGAAAAATGGAAAAAACACTTCGTCAAATACCTCAAAAGATTCAATCATACTGCAGCCATATTCAAGGGTTTCCAGTGTAGCGGTGTAAGTACCTGGCTGACATACATTTATTATTTCTTCAAAAAATATATTACCCAACTCATCTTCCCAGTAGATAATATAATCTTCATTACTGTCACCTATAGCTTGTAATGTTGCACATGGATTATTACAATCTATTATATCATTCCCTGAGGTTTGTAGAAACATATCTACGCATTCACATCCTCCTCCCATTCCTATTGTAATGGGTCCACATGGATAATCAGGAATTTTCGGTATGTCAAATAAAGAAACATTAAAACTTCCATCACAGGATTCGCATTCGAGGGAGTCTTTGTAGAATACCGTAGGCTCCAAAGTCAAGATAGAATCGTAGGTCCAGTTTTCTGTCCATAGCAGATCCATCTCTAGATAACCACTAGCTGGAAAAGGAGCATTATTCAACCATCTGAAAATAGAGAAATCGATATCTTCGGGACCATAATAATCAGCTCCTGGTTCGATTACAAAAAGATATTCCATACCTCCAAGGCTTATTATTGTGCTATCCATCAAGGGGATGGTATCTAATCCTGACTCCGTAGAAAGATAATTCCAATTCCCTCCTAGGTGAACAGGTATTTCTAGATATAATGAATCGTAGGTGATACTATCTATGCAGCTTACATCAGGTATAAAACACTTATCAGGAATCTGGCATCCGCCATCCATTTGTAATAAATTATCTTGTACTAAAGAGTCCAAAAATTCTAAAAATTCATTATCGATGATTTCTCCCGTCTCCAGAATGACATCTATGAATGCATCCTGAGTTCCTGACCAGCAGGATGAGACTGTATCAGGAAATATAGATGAAGTAACATTTACATCTAGTGCTGCACAAGGATCATTAGGATCCAGTGTAGCATCTGGTGTAAATATATTAGTCTCACAAGTACTACTCGTACATATCTCCCAGTCTGGCTCTGGAGGCTCCTCACCACTTATCGATACAGCATATGCACAAGGAAAAAGAGCTCCCTCATGACATGCTATCGCACCATAAGCTAGATTTGTTGTACTGGTATTCGTTACCTGGATTGTACTAGGATCTTCGACATACAATGTCAAGGTATCTGTGTTTGTACAAATCCCTGGCTCCTCTACGTGATACACTAAATTATAAATCCCACATTCTGAAAATTCAAATCGTATATTTCCAAATCCAAAATCTATCATATTCACCAAGCCATCACCATCTTCGCAATCATAGGTCCAAAACCCATCTGGGGGATTAGGCTTTAATTGAGCAATGAAATTAGGAGAACAGATTAGCTGATCTTCTGCAATATTTATTTCGCATTGGGCTTGCGCGTTATTTATCGTAAATAGGGCAATTAGTAAAGAGAATACATTCTTCATTTCTTTGTGGTTTTGTCCTGTCTACTAGAGTGCGTAACTATTATAAAAGTTGCCCGAGATAATATCTTTTTACAGATCATGCAAATAAAACGAGATAGATGTAGAATTAGTTCTTGTGAGAACTATCTTAAATGTAAGTAGCTTAACATAACTTATGTCATTGTTTAATTCAGCTTACAGAGGCTTATAAGCTATAGCCTTAATCTCTATCAGTAAATTTTTATGGGGAAGCTGATGTACTGCTACCGTAGTCCGTGTAGGGCCAGTTTCTGAATTAAAAAACTTACCATAGACTTCATTATATCCTCTAAAATCTTTCATATCTACTAAGTAAGTGCCTATGTCTATCACATCTTCTAGACCTGAGTCCATGCTCTTAAGAAGTGTATCTATATTATTAATAACTGCCTCTGTCTGCTCCTTTATATCTAGTGTCGTATTACCATCAGCATCTATGTGAGCACCTATATGTGTATTATCAGATCTCCTGCTACTCGTTCCGGATACATAGATAAAATCCCCTACTCTTTTTACGTGCGGATAATTACCCAGAGGTTGCGCGCTTGTCTTGATCACTTTATTGCTCATACTTATATATATATTATCTTATTTTGTTAACTGAATTATTTTCTAGATTATTAGACATGTAATGCTTTTACCATCGTGTATACCTCATCCAAATTAAGTTTATCCGCTTCTGTATTTTTACATAAGTCCAACAAAAGATTATCTTGTTTTCTTCCTAGATTCATCGCTTCCTGATAACTTAGATCTTCTCTAAAAGTAACTAAAGCGTACTTTGAATAATAATCGGGAAAGGTCTGTTCCATCTTCATTTCTAATATCCTTTTCTGGATAAAATCTGCTTGTGAGACATGCTCTTTCATTTCATAGAAATTATCCAAAGCAAGGTCACCTATAGCATCGGCATTAGGTTTTCTGTTATCTTGATATTTTTGTAAAAGTGTCTCCCAATTTTCAAAACCCATTTCCATATGCTCAGAAAATACTTTGACATCTTCTAGAGAGGCGTTCATCCCCTGACCATAGAAAGGAACTATAGCATGAGCTGCATCTCCTAATAGACAATTTTTTCCGTAGGCCTGCCATGGGTAACACTTGATCGTACCCAAGGTTCCTACAGGGTTATCAAAATAATCTTGAACTAGATCAGGCATATGTTCTAAAACATCGGGAAATTCAGAGGTAAAATAGTTCATTATCTTCTCTTCCGTGTCTATAGTGTTGAATCCGACATCTCCTTCATATGGATTAAACATGGTGACGGTAAAACTTCCATCAAGATTGGGCAATGCAATCATCATATGTGCTCCTCGGGGCCAAATATGCAAGGCATTTTTTTCTATTCTCCAACCGCCATCTGCAGCAGGTGGAATACTCAACTCTTTGTAACCATGTCTCAGAAAATCTTGTGAGTAGTTAAACAACAAGTCCGTTGTTTTTCCTAGCATATTTCTTCTCACAATAGATCCCGCACCATCGGTACCAAAACAGATATCCGTCGTTAAACTTTTTTCTTTATCTGTCTTATGATCTAAAAACTTAGAAACTCCAGTTTCTAGTTCTATAGCCTTACACTCCATGTTAAATACAAGATCTACCTTAGCAAACGCTTCTGCCTTATTCAAGAGTAGAATATTTAATCCCTCTCTAGAAATGGAATTTATATACTCATCATCTCGACCACTATAACTAGAAAATCGCTGAGTACCATCCGCTAGATGTAATTGCCTACCGTACATGGGAATACATAATGACTTCACTTCCTCCTCTAAGCCCACCATTTTTAGAGCAGCAATTCCTCTATTCGATAAGGCAAGATTTATAGATCTCCCGCCTCCCATTTCTATGGTTCTCATGTCAGGTCTTTTTTCATAGAGCTTAACATTATAACCCTTCTGTGCTAGCATAATTGCATGTAAACTACCACACAAACCCGCACCTATAATCAATACACTTTCTTTCTTATCCATCTATAGAATTCCTTAAAATATTTACAAATCGATTCACATCTCCAAAACTATTATAAAGCGGCACAGGTGCTACCCTGATAACATCTGGTTCTCTCCAGTCCGCAATAACACCTTTCTCCGTGATAACATCAAAAATTTTCTTATCCGCATTTCTTACTTGTATAGATAATTGACAGCCTCTTTCTTCGTTTGCTGAGGGTGTAATAACTTGTATTTTATTCCCTGGAATCGTGTCTAATTGTTCTTCCATATACTGAGTAAGTAGTCTTGATTTTTTTACAAGAGCTTCCATACCTACCTTAGAAAAAATATCCAACGATGCTCGTATAGCCGCTAATGACAATATCGGAGGATTACTTAGCTGCCAGCCTTCCGCTCCTCGCATCGGATCAAAGTCGTGACGCATATTAAACCTTGTAGCTTTATTATGCCCCCACCACCCAGTGAATCTAGGTAGTTCCTTATTGTGAGCATGTCGCTCATGAACAAAACATCCACCCAAGCTTCCAGGACCAGCATTCAAATATTTATAGGTACACCAAGCAGCAAAATCTGCATTGGAATCATGCAATTGTAAATTTACATTACCAGCAGCATGTGCTAGATCAAATCCTACTACACAACCTTGCTTATGTCCCGATGTTGTAATCGCTTTCAGATCATAAAGTTGCCCAGTATAATAGTTTACACCTCCCAACATGATCAGTGCTATATCCTTTCCGTGCTCTTCTATATATTGTAGAACATCTTCTTTTCTAATGCACTCCTCCCCTGCTCTAGGATGAATTTCTAAGAGAGATTCATTTGGATCATAGCCATGAAACTTTATCTGAGATTCCACGGCATACTTATCCGATGGGAACGCGTCTCTTTCTATGAGTATCTTATGTCTATTTGTTGTAGGTCTGTAGAAAGATACCATGAGCAGATGCAGATTCGTTGTGAGTGTATTCATGATCACAACTTCTATGGGCTTTGCCCCCACTACCTTTGCCATAGAATCAGTCAGAAATTCGTGATATGGCATCCAAGGATGCTTAGCATGAAAGTGCCCCTCTACACCCAAATTTTCCCAATCCAATAATTCTTGTTCTATATACTTACGTACAGCCTTGGGTTGTAAACCCAAAGAATTTCCTGTCATATACACATACTCCTCTCCTGAGGACTGCATAGGAATATGAAACTGATCTCTGTAAGATTTCAATGGATCTGCAGCATCGAGTTCCTGCCATCTTTTATTATCGTTAATTATTTCTGAACCCATCTGCTATTACGATTTTCCTTTTATACGATTGTAAAATAATTCCTTTCTATCTCCGTAAAGCCAATTGACAATATGATCATTCCAGATGCTATCCTTTTCTTTTTCGGTAATAATTTCGAGACGCACTGCATCATCTAATACTTTACCGGGATAGCTATCTTCTACATTTTCCATTTCCCCTAGCGGATACGGATCATCCAGTCCTAAGACAACTTGTGATACACCCTGTCTTTTTATCAGCAGCTCTAGCGAATACACATCATGGACCAGTGTATCGTAATATACATTAGAAATAGCCTGCGAATCAGCCGGGTTAGTAGCACCCCGGAACAGATCCGGTCTTCCGTTAAACCCTTGTTTTCTTCTTCCTATATTGACTTGAGCGTACTGATTGCCATGCGCATAACAGGTTCTTAATTTTGGATATTTCTGTGGATAACCTAGAAGAGAAAACATATGATAATGATCCGCGGTCTGTGCGCACATCCATATAAGATGAAATCTCCAGAACTGATCCTCTAGTTTGATCATATCAGGACCATTATAGGGGTGAATTTCCATCGCTAATCCAAGTTCGTTCGCTAACTCAAAAATAGGCTCTACGGAAGGATCTGCTGTCGAAGTCCACTTACCCGATGCATTGACAAAATGAGTAGGTAAACATAATAAGGTCATATTGTGCTTATACACACAGCGCTCCATTTCTACTAGGGCATCCTCTACATAGGCTGCTTGCACAACAAAGCCTGTGGTAAACTTATCTGGATGATCTGCCTGAACACTAGCGTTGAAATCATTCTGAAATCGGATAACATCCTTTGCTAGTTGCTGATTATAACCATTGCAATATAACTGAGATAAGTTCAGAACCACTTCGTGATCTATCTTATTTTTTTCCATCCATTCCAGTTTCTCTTTCAGGAAGAAACTAGGATCTGTAATGGGTCTAGACCAGTTTTGCTGACGCATGTATTTCCTATCAGCATCTACCCAGAAAACTTCCTTATTTTTCATAAAAGCAGGAATCACTTCTGGTTCTGGAAGTAAGTGACCGTGACCGTTAACTCGCAATCTATTTTCCATAATATAAGTTATGCTGACTTAGCCACTGGTGGTTCCATTGTTGTGTCACACTTGTCGCAAGTTCTAAGTGCTAGATTCGAATAGTACTTATCAAAAATAATAGGCATGTCTGTTTCTATATTACCCAAATGGAATGGTTCTCTATATAATTCTTCATGACAGTTTTCGCAAAACCAAGCCAATCCATCTTCCATACCTTCTGGTCTTTTTTGCTCTATGACTAGACCTATTGTATTCGGTCCTCGCTGGGGAGAATGCGGAATATTAGCTGGTAGCAAATAGATCTCCCCTTCCTTGATAAGAATATCTTTAGGTGTACCCTCATCGATAACTTTGAGGGTTATATTTCCTTCTACCTGATAGAAAAATTCTGGCGTCTTGTTCAGGTGATAATCCTTTCTTGCATTAGGTCCGCCTACAACCATTACGATGTAATCACCTCCATCCCACACACACTTATTTCCGACAGGCGGTTTGAGAAGATGCCTGTGTTCCTCTATCCATTCTTTAAAATTTATTACTGGAAATAATTTTGACATGATCTTAGTTTTTTAATTTAATAATCAGATTATCCTATCTCTATATTTTTTCGTATTGTATATAATTTTCTATTTGTCAAAAGCGATACAAACATTCTTAGCTTCTGTAAAAAACCGCAAAGCTTCCTTACCTCCCTCTCGTCCTACACCTGAATTCTTCACTCCTCCAAAGGGTGTTCTCAGATCCCTATGTAACCATGTATTTACCCAAACAATGCCTGCCTCTATCTTATCCGATAATCGATGCGCTCTACTCAGGTTCTCCGTCCATATCGTACAGGATAATCCGTAGTCTGTCGCATTAGCATAGCTTAGAACTTCTTCTTCCTTCTCAAATGGCATAATCGTTACAACTGGACCAAAAATCTCTTCTTGGTTAGTTCTGCAGTCCTGCGACAATCCTTCAATAATTGTTGGTGCAATAAAATATCCATTCTCACAGCCTTCGGGATGTACAGCTACTCCACCGCACAAAATTGTACCTCCTTCTTCTTTAGCTAATTCTAAATAAGAAAGTATTTTTTCATAATGCACTTTAGATACTATGGCGCCTAGGTTTATTCTTGGTGTCAATGGATTTCCTACAGTAAGTAATTTTGCTTTTTCTACAAAATCTTTTTTGAATTGCTCATAGATCTCAGTTTGTACAAAAATTCTAGAACCACATAAGCATATTTGCCCTTGGTTAGAAAAGGAAGAGTTTATAGTCGTCTTCAGCATCTTAGCATAATCGCAATCACTAAATATTATATTCGGATTTTTTCCACCCATCTCTAATGAATACTTCTTAAACAAAGGTGCTGCTGTTGTAGCAATAGACCTACCTACTCTTGTACTTCCGGTAAAGGAAATAGCCTTAATATCTTTATGAGATGTTAGTGTTGTGCCCACAGGGTCCCCGTTACCATGTACAATATTCAGCACCCCTGCTGGCAGACCAGCTTCTATGCATATTTCTGATAGCAAATAAGCTGTGTAAGGTGTAACCTCAGAAGGTTTAGCAACGACCGTATTACCAGCTGCAATGGCCGGAGCAATTTTCCATGTAAATAAATACAGGGGTAAGTTCCACGGTGATATACAAGCTACTACTCCTAACGGCTGCCTAAGCGTATAATTGATCGCATCAGACATCTCATGTGTCTCCTGAGTAAACTGAGTTATCGCCTGCGCAAAAAATTTAAGATTAGTCGCTCCCCTAGGAACATCCAATAGCTTAGAAAGCCATAAAGGCTTGCCGTTATCTGTTGTTTCTGCTAGTGCAAGGACTTCTAATTTCTCTTCTATAAGTTCCGCTATTTTTGATATAATACGAGAACGCTCAGCTACTGATGTATCTCTCCATACTGGAAAAGCTTTCCTCGCAGCAGATATAGCTAGTTCTACATCTTCGACCTTAGAATCTGGCAAGGTCCCATACTGTTCTCCGAGGGCGGGGTTATACAAGGGTAATATTTTACCTTGCTCGGCTTCTATTAATTCCCCGTCTATATAATTTAATAATGTGATCATATTATCCTTGCTGGTTACTGTAATAAAAACTCAATTGCTGCTTGATATGGTCAGGTAAGATAGGAAGTTCTGATCTAGGAATAAGCAAGGTCGACACATTATGTAAATCTTTAAATATATGATGTTTCTCTGCAGTGGCATTTAGATAGGCATGACCTGATGATCCACCTGTTCCTACTTTGTTACCTAGCATTCTGAGGACCATCTGAGCGTGTCTATATCTCCACGTCGTGAGGGCATCATCTATTTCTACGATACAAGTGAGCAGTTTGAAGGGTAAGTGAAATAAGGGCTCATCTCTATAGAGATTAATAAGCAAGGCAGCTAATGACGCTTCATAAGACATTCGTAATTCTCCCTTAGCAACCATCTCATCATGTGCTTCTTTATTGAGCACTGATTTAAAATAGGTCTCAGTATTACCTAGCATTTTGAGACGCATGGTCTTTTCGCTTTCGTCGAGATATGCTGAATCAGAGATTGCTTTTTGTTCCTTCGTAATCATTCTCTTTACAGCAGCTCTATACTCCTCTATAAAGTTAAAACTACCTAGCTTAAGAAAGGGTGTTCTTTCTAACCACTGCTCTATCGCTTCGAATAAGGAGAAGGATGATTCTAGTGCTTTCAGTTCTACTTTCTTTTCTTCAGAAAAAACGGAAGAGAAAGGACAACCATTATAGGTCAATCTTTTCTTTTCTTGCAAACCCAGCAAAGTCTCTATTTTTCTGAACTGGAAACTTTGGAAACCAGAAGCAGGAAAAAGATAATTCCTAAAATCTAAAAAATCTAAGGGTGTCATCGTCTCCATGATACAGATCTGATCCACTAATAATTTTTGTATCTCGATTACTCTGTCTAATCTGTTGATAGAAGTGCCTATGTTTCGCTCATCGACATTATCTGTCTTGAACAGTATTAGCACAGATTCTAACTCATGGATAATTTGCTTAAACCATAACTCATATACCTGATGCACTATAATAAATAACATCTCTTCGTGCGCGGGATTATCTTCTACTTCAGCACTACGCAGTTGTTGGGCATCCAGAATCTTATCAAGACCGAGATAATTCTTATAATGTATCGTACTATATTTTTCTTCTTTTGCTTCCATATTCTTTTGACAGATTTTAAAAATTAAATGCCCCGATGCGCTGTTGTATTTTTATGGCTCCTGATGTCAATATAGCTACATAATCTTCTATAGCTTCTTCTCTAAACCGATCCGCCGGACCTGCAGCGCTCATCGCCGCAATCAATTGGTTATTTTTGTTAAAAACAGGAACAGCGACACAGATCAAACCTTGCTCTAGTTCTTGTCGATCTATAGCGAATGACTGCTTTTTTATCTTTTTCAGCTCTTTGACAAACTTTGTTTTAGAACGGATAGTAAAGCTTGTTCTCTTAACTAAGGGGACGTGCTTAAGATATGCCTGAAGTTCTTTATCTGATAGATTAGATAAGAGTACTTTTCCTATACCTGTGCAATAAGCAGGGCTGTAACTTCCGACGGAAGACTTCAATTGTAAGCCCATCGGACTAGCGATCTTATCTACCATCAGCACCTGATACGCCTGTAGTACACCTAGATGAACCGTCTCCTTTATTGCTTCAGTTACCTTCTGCAAGCATGGGTGCGTGATGTTTACAAGAGAGGTCTTAATATTTACCCTGTTTCCTAATTCGAACAACTTGAGACCCAGGTGATACTTTTCAGTTTCCGGATTTTGTTGCAGGATCCCCTCAGATGCTAGAGAAGCCATCAGTCGATAGGTTGTACTCTGATTAGCTCCCGTCGCGCTTGCTAATTCACGTACACCCCAAGATGGTTTATCCTGAGAAAAATAATTAAGCAATCCGATGGCTTTCAGTACTGAGGCGTTCAGGGTTTTTGTGGTTTCCATATCCTATTTGACCTGTATGCTTACTTTTCCTAAATGTTCTGCACTAGCCTCTATCGTCTGCCCCGTTTCTATATATACAGCAGGTGTTGCTGCTCCAGCTAGAACGACTTGACCCGTTAGTAAATTTTCTCCATTCTCTAAAGCTAGCCTAGAAGCAGCATATAAAGACTCTAATGGATTGCCCAATATTGCATCTGAATTACCCTCTTGTACAACTGTATTATCTACCCTTAACTCCATTTTAAGTCCTTGGATATTACTAGTAGGAGCAGCCCATTGTCCTACTATATAACCTGAAGAAGAACAGTTATCAGCAATAACATCTTCTAGAGAAAATTTGAAATTTGTAAATCTAGAATCTATAATTTCTATCGCTACTGCTATTCCATCTATGTAATCTAGGTAGTTTTCTTCAGACAACAACTGATCTATATCCTTAGAAATCCTAAAAGCAATCTCGGGTTCAGCTCTAGGATGAATAAATTTAGACTTAGGTAGATCAGACCCACTTTCGTAATGCATGGTACTGGTCAGTTTTCCCCAGATCATATCATGGACGCCCATCTGTTCCATTTTCGCCTTACTGGTAAATCCTAGTTTTATACCTGTCTTCATTTCACCTCTCTCGTATCTCTTTCCTATAGAAATAGATTGTATGGCATAAGCTTCTTCTAGATTAAGTGCTTGTGTATGGCTGATCTGTTCTATGCTCTTAGCATGGAATGCGGCCTGATCTAATTGGTTTGCTATAAAATTATAATTCATATAGTGTTTCATTATTTGAAACGGTGTTTTTAATTTAGTTAAATCTACAATTTTTTATTGAAAATAAAAAACCTACAACCATATCGAACAAGCAGACCTCTAAAGGGCTAGGAGCCCTTTAGAGGTCTGTATATAAATATTTATTTTTATGTTACTTATGCAACCAGCCTACAATATGAGAATGCCTGATCCACCATCCTCCATTACTTTGTTCTAGAGCAAAGGTTTGTCGACTTTTATTTCCGATACCAGGGTTTTGCTGAGCGATGGTAACAGAATTAGAAGTTACTTTAGAAATGATAGCAACGTGTCCATATTTGTTAAACGATGCCGCTCCGAATATAAGAATATCTCCTACTCTGGGTTTTATTTCGCTACCATTTCTATATTGGTATAAGTCTCTCTTCTTACTATATCCTCCATCATATAGATTATGCTCAAAGAAATCCTTAGCATGTCCATAACTATCAGGCATCTTATGATTGTAATACTCGTAGTAGTATCTTTTGACAAATTCTACACACTGATACTTAAGACCTAAGTTATATCCATCAGATGTAACATTTCGACCTTGCACATTCTTGACTCTTCCGTTGTAATAGATATTTACACCATTGAAATTATCTACAACCTTACCAACGTTAGAATTACTTTTGACATTAGACTTAACCTTTGACTTCGACGAGCTCTTCTTTTTCTTCTTACCTACTACTTCCTCTTTTCCAAAATCAAAAGAAGGCCACTCTATGTCAAAAGAGAACAATTCTGGATTAGGCGTATACACAAACTTATACAGCACAGTTCCAGCAATAGCAAAAGATATAAAAAATGAGATTAATTTAGCTTTGTTCATTTCCGCTTATAGAACTGAATTATTGTATGTTTTAATCTCTAGAAAGGATTAAAAATTTCTTAATTTATCTTTAGGAGTTATTAATGTGGTACTTATTTACGTAAAGTCTCAGTATACATAGCTACCGACACGATTTCAGCATCAGACAATATTCCTTTATATGGAGTCATCAGTCCTTTACCGTGATATACTTGCGCAACAGCTTCTTTGAGAGAAATCACAGATTTGGTGAGATCTTTAGCCCCATTGACCATCATATTTCCTTTAAATCCATGGCAAAGTGCACAATTTATTTTAAAAAGTTTCTTAGGATCTACATCGTCTAGATCATCCTCAGAAACATCATCGATTATAGACTGAGCCTTGGCGAGCTGTTCAGGAGATGCGCCTTCTGTATTTTGATCTTCTTTGGTTGCATCATCTTCATCTGAGCTAATTACTTCTTTTGATTTCTCATTTTTCTCAGGGGCTATATCTTTGATTTCATCTAATACAGATTTTCCCTTTTTAGCACTAGATGAAGTTTTATCGGATGATGAACTATCATTTTTATTCCCTCCGCAAGAGAATATTATAAAAAGAGAGACCATACTGAATAACACAATTGTAAAAATTCTCATTTAATTATTGTTTGTACAAATTTAGTTAAGTAGAAGAAAATCAGCGTACTGAAAAGCCATTATTTTATTATTTAATGGAAAACCTTAGTATAAATCGCTCGATCTGTCTTCTGTGTCTTAGCACGTGTACAATTGCATGTTCTAATAATTGCTCTACATCATATTTTTGTCCCCAGCGGACTGTCATTTTTTTGTTTGCCGAATATTCCTCCAGCTGGATCTCAGGATAATCTAAGAATAGTTTTACGTTGAAAGCAAACATTTTATCTAGAGCGGAGGCATACAATGCTACGCTATCTAGTACTTCTGTCTTTTTATAATCCAGTTGCTCTCCCATATACTTTCTTACCTCAATGACGTATGTATAACCGGATCCTACTACATGACTGAGAATCGTCTGTATAGAACGACAATCTATATCCTCTGTTTCCTGATCTACTATAGTTGTTAGTTGCTCATTAGACAGGTTTTCTATTAATTCTTTTAATTCTGTCAACGCCTTTTCATACTCATCTAGTAGTGCTCCGACAGCGCCATTATTCCTATATGTTTTTTCCATCATTTTATTTTATATCTGTCAAATAAATGCAGATATCACAATTAGGTATTTCTAATCTACATTTTGTAGCACTTCAAATAAGCTTATTATTTATGTCAATTAAACATATGATTTATAAAACAGTCTTGCCTGCTACCATAAATTTTATAATTTCGCGACCCCTCCCCCATCTACTATCACTCAAAATACATATAATATGAATACATCATTCATCATTGCTCCGAATCCTAAACATGCGGCTGCTCTAACTTCGTTTAAAAACCACATGTTACTGGCAAACAAATCAAAATCAACAATCAAAGTCTACCTATCTAGTGTTAGTAAAATCATGCGCGAATTTAATCGCTTACCTGAGGAATGTTCCAAAAATGAAATTATAGATTTTCTCTTAAGGCATAAAACCGTAAAAGGCATCCAATACGCTAGTATTAAAATAATAGTTTATGCCATAAGATATTACCTAGTAAATGTTGCAGAAAATCTAGAATTGTCCATTAAGATACCATGCCCCAAGACCAAATACTATGATATACAAGTTCTATCCACCCATGAAATACATCAACTAATAAATGCATGCACAAATTCTAAACAGAAACTTATTATTCAGATGCTTTACGAGACGGGAATGCGCATAAGTGAGTTAGGTAAATTATCCTTAGAAAACATAGATCTCAACTTGAAATATATTACGGTCCTTAATAGTAAAAATAATGTAACGAGGACGATAAAATTTGGAAGTACACTGGAAAATGCAATTCATAATTATGTCAGAGATTTTCCTACCTTATTTTCAGATACATCATTTGGTAAAAAACTTCATCCCCTGATACGTTTAAGTCCAAGTAGAATAGGCTGGAACTTGAAATATATTGCTAAAAAAACTACAATCCGTAAAAAGATATCTCCTCATATCTTGAGACACACTTTTTCTGTCCACTACCTTAATTTCGGTGGATCGATCTTCCAGCTCCAGAATATTCTAGGGCACAGTCACATGATGACCACCCTTAATTATCTACAGTATGCTATCCTTCCAGAAGGTAAGGATGTTTCTATTTTAGATTCTTTGACTAATCAAAAAAATTATATGATTAAGACTCACAATAATATCTGAAATCTATAATCCTTATTCTCAGTATTAGAAATTAATTGTATTGTATAAGGGAGATAAGCTGATACCGCTTGTCTCCTAACTACCCTATTTTTTTGCTATTTAGCTGATGTGCCAAGTATACCCCCATACTAGCACAGCCTTGTATCAGATAACCTCCAGTGGGTGCGTCCCAGTCTAGCATTTCTCCTATACAGAACTGACTTTCTAGATGCTTTAGTTGAAAATTGATGTCTACTGCATTCAGGCTAATACCTCCAGTGGTAGAGATGGCCTCATCTATAGGAGCTGAGTCCTTAAGTGTTAAAGGGAAATATTTTATATATTTTGACAACACCTGTATATCTAAATATTCCTCTTTCGTTAGTGTAACTTTTATGAGATCGATTACAGCTTTAGGTAATTTTATTGCATCCTTTAGAGTGCTAGTTATATTCGACTTTGAACATTCTATTTTTCCAATAAGCGTTTCTAAATTGAGCCTTGGTTTAAAATCAAGGTATACTACAGCCTCTTTTTTTAAGGCCAGATTCTCTCGTATTAGAGGACTTAGCGCATAGATGGCATTACCCTCTAGCCCAAATTTTGTTACTACAGCTTCACCCTTTTGCATCTTACCTTCTATAAAAATAGAAATATTCTTTAGCGGCGCTCCTTCGTGTTTCTGTATAAACGCTTCTGGCCACTCTACTTTATAGGCGCAATTAGAAGATCTAAATGATGAGGTTTCTATACTCATTTTATTAAACAAGCCTAACCAAGAACCATCAGACCCTGTCACTTTCCAACTCGCACCTCCTAAGGCAAAAACAGTATAATCTGACTTTACAATTTCCACATCATTGAATTCTATATCTTTTTCTTTACTCCATCCAGTGAATGTTTTACCGAATTCTAACTTGATATTCTTATCTACTAAATACGCTTCTATAGCCTTCAATACTTCTATTGGCTTAATACCTCTCTTAGGAAATACTCTTCCACTACTACCGATGAAAGTAGGTATTCCTATATCCAACAACCATGACCTCAAATCCTCATTGCTAAAATGATCTAAAGCATTATCTAAAAATGAAGATGGTGAATATCTAGACTTAAAAGTGGCAAGCTCTTCCGCATGTGTCAGGTTAAACCCCCCATCACCAGCCACTAGAAATTTACGCCCAAAGGAGTTCTTTTTTTCATAAATGGTGACTTCATATATATCCGTATCTAAAAATGCAGCTAGAAATAATCCTCCAGTTCCTCCCCCTACGATGCTGACCCTCTTTTTCATGAACTAAAGATTGGTGTTTTTTTCCGACTTTGTAATTATACCATTTTTATTTTTAGATGACGGAAAAGGATTTAGAATTGTTCAAAATGGATCAAGGCAAAAAACGTAGGCGAACCCATAGGTTCGGCGAGGCTTTTTAACGAAGGAACATGAAGAACAAAATAAATAATTACCGTCATTCTAAACTAGAATTGGTATTAATACCTTATAAGCTATAAAACATAATAAGACATTGATTTTTATGCCTCCTCCATTACCATGATGTTCTTTTACACTATATTTCCACACATTAGATAGTATACTTACTAAATATATAAATAAATCACCATATAAACTTAAGATGAAGATATTTTTGTGCCTACATATAATATTGATCTGCCTAATTTAGATATTTGTATTTGTAAATCTTAGCTATCAGGCTCTTTCCTTCGTTGGATATATACATCGTGCCATCTGGAGAAAAACAGATGCCTTCTGGCTGGATGTGTTGCTTACTATCTAAAAAAAACAGTTTGTCATTTTTTCTGGTCTTATCTATTACCAGCATCGTTTTACCACTAGAAGATAGAATATAAAAATCTTTTGTGATCGGGTGTACGCTTATACCTGAAGGAGAGAAACTTTTAATTCTACGTTTTAATTTTTTCAACTTAGTCTTGTTGATTTCTACGGAAGCCGGACTATTTTCTAAGTCTTTGATAAGTTTTTCCTTATCTATTGTGATGTAGGGATCTTCGTCTAAGACTTTTTTATTCAGGTCAAAACGATAGATACATTTTGTCTTCTTATCCCTTCTTTTTTCGATGAAAGGATTATTTTTAGTAGCCAGTAACAAGGCATTATGCTGAGCATGGTAGCCTAACCCCTCTATATCGTTTGTGCTATTTAAGGCTGTTTTATAGTGATATTTCCCTTTACCTGAGAGGTCGTAAGAATAGATTGTTCCGTTACTCTTGACCATATAGGCAATATTATTTACAAGTTCTACACCTTCGTAGTCACCAGACTTTCCAAATTTTATCTGCTCTGCAATGTTAAAAGTTTTGGTGTCTAAAAGAAATAGAATACCTTGTTCATCATTGATCGCTGCAACTTGTTTCTGATTATTGAGATAGGATAATCCAGAAATTTCAATCAACTTAGAGGAAAGAGGAAACACCTCATCAAAAAGATCCAAGTCATAGGGAAGATCATTTTCAAGTACAGTCTCAACAGTATCTGATTCGGGAGTAACTTTGACAAACGCAGGCTCCTCTAGAACTCCACTATTAGCACCAGCCTTCGACTGATTTTGACAAGCTAAAAAGCTTAAGAATTGTAAGATTAGAATCCAACTAAGTTTATATATCATGTAAAGAACCTTATATTATCTCTTCTATAAATATAGCTATTATCGATTATGTTTATCACATTTACACATAATGATAAACTTTAAAACAAAATTGGAAGATTCTGGGACAACAATTTTTACAAGAATGTCTCGATTAGCTAAGCAACACAAGGCAATAAACCTAGGACAGGGATTTCCAAATTATGACTGTGATCCTAGACTTAAATCACTGGTAAGCAAATATCTAGAAGCCGGTAAAAACCAGTATGCGCCGATGACTGGCGTTATCAAACTCAGGCAAGCTATCTCAACGAAAATAAACAAACTCTACCGTAAAAACATAGATGCGGAAACTGAAGTAACAATTACTGCTGGAGCTACTCAGGCAATATTCACTGCTATAACAGCTTTTGTACATCCTGGAGATGAAGTCATCATTATAGAGCCTGCGTATGATTGTTATAAGCCCTCTATTCTAATTGCAGGCGGTGTGCCCGTACCGTATGAACTCTCTAGTCCAGACTTCCGTATAGACTGGAACGAGATCCAATCCCTCCTCTCTGATAAGACCAGGATGATCGTAATAAATACGCCTCACAACCCTACAGGCAGCATATTAGAAGCAACGGGTATGTTAGCATTACAAGAGCTAGTGTCTGGTAAAAACATTATCGTGCTCAGCGACGAAGTGTATGAACATCTCATCTATGACGGAGTAGCACACGAGAGTGTCTTGAAGCTAGACAAACTATATCAGCAGAGCATCATTGTTTATTCTTTTGGAAAGACTTTTCATATTACGGGATGGAAAATAGGTTACGCTGTAGGTCCTACTCACCTTATGAAAGAATTTAGAAAAACGCATCAGTGGAAAGTATTTTCTGTCAATTCATTTGTACAGTATGCCCTTGCCGAATTCTTAGAGGACGAAGAAAATTACAAAGGTCTATCCAGTTTCTTTCAAGGAAAAAGAGACCTGTTCCATTCATACCTTAAAGACTCTAAGCTACAAGCGATTTCATCTAAAGGAACTTATTTTCAATTATATGATTACTCCGAATTGAGTGACAAAGAAGATACTATATTTGCCGAGGAACTGGTGAGAGACCATGGTATTGCATCTATTCCTATATCCGTTTTTTACAGCAGTAATAAGCAAGAAAAACTAATCCGTTTTTGTTATGCTAAAACCAATAATCTACTAGAAAAAGCGGGTACTATCCTTGCACAAGTATAGTTTACAAGTTATTCCTATTCAACTCGAGAATGGTATTACTGAATTACGAATGCACTGAGATTAGCGCGCGTATATTTCTCAGAGCAATCTGTCCATGCTAGATAGAACGTATCCTGCACTAGTTTTATCTTAGGAAATCCAGAACATCTAGCGGCAGTTGTTTCCTGAATATCGTAATGGCTTAAGGCTCCTATTTCACTATTAAGGTGGGTCAAGGTAATCATCGCATTACCATCTCCTATATCTTTTAGCCAGCTTACCCATACTTCCGTTTCAGAAGCGAGCACAATATCCATTCTGCCTAATGTAGACCCAGCATTTATTACTATAGGTGCATTAAAATGCGCACCTGTATCAGAGGAAAAACCCACTTGACTTATAGGAACTGTATCTATAATAGTATACCATGCAACGGCGATAGTTTCATCTTTAGAATCTATTGCTGGGCCATTGACAGGACACCCTGAAATCTTCCACAGGTCATCATGAATCGTTCTAGGATCAGTCCATCCATCCTTTAGTTTTCTTGTTAAAGCAATATCTCTTATTTCCTTATCTGATCTATTCCTATAGACCACCACCGGACCTGCCCCAGTCATTACGGCATCTGTATTACAACAATCACAAACTTTCTTATCCAGCTCCGTCTCATTATAAAGTTTTCCTTTTATGTCAAATTCTGCAGTTCTCAAAGTCATTGTACCAGCATGCTGATGATGACCGTTCTCTTCTTCATTATTAGAATGACCTTCATTTTTTGTATTTCTACCATCTAGCCAACAGGCAAATATACGGCTAGAATCTACTGGCACCAAAGTAACAAAACCATGTTCCGCAGCAGTCTTATCGGTATGAATGGTAAAAGGTTCTCCCCATGATTTTCCACCATCCGTAGACTGAACTATCCGTATATCATAATCATAAGTTCCTATCGAAGATTTTTCTAGATAATAACTTACCAGTTGTTGCGGATTATCTTTGTAAACGGCAACTGAAGGGAAGTCCGCCCAATTAACAAACCAGTCCTCGCCATTTGCAATGTCATAAGCTTGACTTACATCCCCCTTGTCTATAAAGACCATTTTTAGAAATGAACTATCTATAGAACTTTGTTCTATGTAGGAATAGATTAGCCTACCCTGATTACTTACCGTAATAGATGATTCTGCAGCCTGCTCTACGGAGAATAGCAAGGTAGGTTCCGAAAGTGAGATAGGTGTAGACTCATGTCCGCACCTTATGCAAAAAGCGAAAACAAATAAGGCTATAAAATATTCCTTGTGGTTTATGAAAAGGTAGATCATTTGTTTACTTTGACTTATAATCGAGACTATGCCCTCAAAGATAAAAGATATACAATTAAATAAAATAGGCTTATGCCTTCCAGGTGGTGGATTCCGAGCGGCGGGCTTTAGTTTAGGAATGTTAAAGTTTCTTCATGATGTCAATTTACTCGACCACCTTAAGGGTATTTCTACTGTTTCTGGAGGAACCATAACAGGAGCGAAGTACGTAGAATCGTATTGCCAGGGCAAGCCTTTCGAAGAATTCTATAATGAGATGTATGAATGGTTAGTGGCTAACAAACTAGCCTCTGATGCAATAGACACACTAAAGGATAGCAAACAATGGAATGCTTTTCCGCACAAGCGTCTCAATCTTATCAATGCATTCGCTATCCAATATCAAAAATTCATTCCCTGTACACTCGGAGATATAGAGCGGCGCTTAAATGAAAATAGCATAAGCAATAAAGGATTAGTACGTGCTATATTCAATGCAACAGATTTTACCAATGGACTCGAGTTTAGATTTCAGAATCTAGATAAGCCTCAACGGAAATTTGGGAATACGTATCAGCATGACAACTACAAAGATACTCGGACAAATTTGCTCATGGGAGATATTGTGGCTGCCTCTTCTTGTTTCCCTGGCGGCTTCGAGCCTATATCTTTTCCACATGATTTTGGTGCAAGCTCAGATACTTTTATCAAAGATGCGCCTCCTGTTGGATTGATGGATGGTGGTATCATAGATAACATAGGCATATCTAGTTTCCTTACTGGTAATATAGAATATGATTTTTATATGCTGGGAGATGCTGGATCAGAAAAATTAGAAGACCCCTTTGTATTTACAGATCACCATAGGACGGCCAAGTTTATTTCAGCTCTTTATAATGTCTGGCTATTTCTAAGTGTTTTAAGTATAGCTGCTTTTGCAATTTACAAGGGCTATGCCTTTTTCAAAGAAATTATGATCGCCATCTCCACCTTGTTTGTCACCCTCCATGTGGGACTTGCCCTTGCACTATGGTTCGCTAAAAGCCAGATCAATTATAAAGGAATGCTCTTGTTGCAACCCGGTAAAGTAGGTGTCTATATACTAGACAGAATCAGATCTCTTGTTCTCATGAACACCACAATATATTTAAAAAGTGCTAAGTCTAGAAATGTGAGTAATATCTTTAAACTGACTAATAACAAAGCTGCTAAGGTTTCCATATACGAACTCGATGTTGCCGCTTCACAAGATGCTTCTACCGATCTTGAAAAGCTACATCTATATTATCTTGTACAAATACCTCAGAGCTTAGCAGACAAAAGTAAATTGATCAGTAGATTCCCTACGACCCTATGGTTCGAAGAAGAAAGCAAACAAGAGATTATCGACAACTTAGTACTGGTAGGTAGAGCAAGTAGTTGCTATAGTCTGATCAGATATTTGCTCAATGTTGAGAATGAATCAGAAATTAGCGAGGATCCATTCTTTCTGATCTTACTTAATTATTGGCAAGACATTGTAGCGGAGGAAAGTTTATTAGGATAACGGTAATGTTTATTTTTTATGTCAATGTAGTGGGTCGAATGGAAATAATCAATCGTTCATTCTTGAGCAGACCGTTCACGATTTAAAAACTCAATAATCATTATTTTGAATTTTTTATTCTTTATAAAGTTAAGAGTCGTTGTCGATTGATAATTTGTATAATTCTCTGAGATTATGCATATATCAAGAAAACATTCATTTTCCTTTATATCATTATAAATGCATCCAAGTTTTATACTGAGAAGAAAACAAAAAAGGAATATGCTGAGGGAGAGAGGATAATCAGTAGAAAGTTAGGGAAGTTAGGGAAGTTAGGGAAGTTATTAAAAAACAAAAAAGGTTTCAAATCATTACCTGAAACCTTTTTTTGTAATACATAAACACCCTTATATATAATAGACCCTGATTTCAGGGTTTACCCCCTTTGTACCCTTATACAGAAGATCTACAAATTTACTACAGATCGACTACATTGATTCTAGATGATTGAAAATCATCTTATTTCAAGGTAATTCAGGGGTTTTGTTTCATATTGCATTGCCAGAAAACTTGACTTTATCCTACAACAGATAATACTTTGTGTTCAGCAACCGCAAACACGTGATCATCTGCAGTCACAGATATCTTATGCATTCCTGTAAACCCTCCAAAAGCCGGAAGGATAGCATGATGACTTCCAAAAAAGAAACAGGGTAATCTGAGTCGTTGTCCTCCCAATCCTGACAAATATATGCAAGGATGTATATGCCCATAGATATTGTATAATCCCTTAGGAGATTCTATCTCATCATGTGATAGTATAAATGGACTTATGGAAAGACTGACATCATGTATAATAAGTCCAGAATTTGCATATATTCTCGCCCCCAGAATATCGTGGTTTCCCATGATCAGTTCAAAACTTACCTTGTCATGGTATCTGATATAATCTTCAAAATTCTCCCAGACCTCGTTGTAAATACTATGAAATAAGTCTCCTGTAAATATCACCCGCCTAGGGTTGAAGTCCTTTAGCAGTACATCAATTCTTTCTAGGTTGACTCGCAGCAAATCTTGAGGTACTGAAATTCCATTTTTTCTGAAATGTTTTGATTTACCTAAATGTACATCCGCAATCAAGAGTATGGATTCTCTTGGCCAGAAGAGCGCTTTCTGACCATGGATCTGTAATATCTCCCCTTTTACATTTACATCTAGAATCTTTCTCATATTACAAATAAAGGTAATAAGTGTTTTGGAAATAGTTGTGTATGAGATAGATAAATATGTACTCCTGTAAAGTATAGCAGCATTCATTTTATCTTTCTAGAATTGTACTCTAGGCAAATCCTAACTGGGTGCATAAGATTTATTTTGGTAAATGTCAATTAATTTTATGATTTAGAATCCGTAGTCGGAACCTGCATTGAGCACTATAATGTATAAATCAAAAAATTATTTTAAACTCATGTGAGTTGATAAGCACAATTATTTTGACAGACTGAGGCGCATCTTCTTAATTCTATCTTCTAAACTTTCTGAGCTTAATTTTTCTCGAAGACGACTCACCATTATAGGAAAAGAAAAAGGGGTGGCCTTCGAAGGTTTGCTAATTATGATATCTTGATTGCTGATCTGATCCAGTGCTTTTCTTAATCTAGATTCTTCTATATGGAAGGTCATTACTTCTTCGTAGGCCTGTCTTAGCAAAAGATTATCCGGTTCATAATCCTTGAACACTTGGAAAAACAACTGAGAAGAGGATTGTAAGTGGCGGTCCTTTTTTTGATTTCCTGGGAAACCTTTGTGGACCAGTCCAGCGATAACTGCAATATCCCTAAATCTTCGCATCGCCATTTCTACAGCATTGACACTAGACTGGATATGCGTATATAGATTCTTAGAATCGAATAAACTAGGCTCTATAAGTTCTTCTATATCTATAGGATTATCAGTTAGTAATTCAAAACCATAATCATTCATAGCAATAGAAAAAGTAATACGATGTTTCTGTGCAATGCGCCATGCAAAAAGTGTACTCATACCCTCATGTACATATCGTCCTTCGAAAGGATAGAAACAGATATGATAGCCTTCTCTACTTTTAAAATACTCAATAAGAAATTCATTCGCTTTCGGTAGTCGAGATCGTTCTGCTTGCAAATCAGCAAGTGGTCTGATTTTCTCTAATTCCTCATCGGGATATTCACCCTCCGCTATCAGATTAATTTTCCTTCTTAGCTGGTTTGACATTTCTGAACTGAAGGATATCCTCCCGCCCATCCATGATGGTATCTTACCCGTCTTTTTCTTACTCTTTTTTACTATTGCCTCCATATTCCGGATCTTGATCATCTCTAGAACACGACCACTAAACATAAAGGTATCTCCTGGTTTAAGCCCCATTAAAAATCTTTCTTCTACCGTTCCTATTCTTCCTCCTTTCCTATATTTGACCTGCATCAGGGCATCTGAAACAATTGTCCCTATAGACATCCTGTGCCGCATGGCCACGCGATTATTCATGGCAATGATCTTATTTCCATGTTTACCCACCCTACTGTAATCATCATAAGATCGCAGAGCATCCCCTCCCGTCTTAATGAATTCTAGCACCCAGTTCCATTCCTCTTCTGATACACTTTCGTAGGAGAAAGTTCCTTTTATTTCTTCATATATAATATCAGGATCAAAGCCATCTGCTATCGCTAGACTAACAAGATACTGTGCCAGCACATCAAAGGATCGTATGTATGGAATTCTACTCTCGATGTCTTTCTCCGCTATCGCTGTCCTAAGCGCTGAAGCTTCTATCAATTCTAGCGTATGTGTAGGAACAAAATAGATCTTACTAACCGCTCCAGGTTTATGTCCTGATCTTCCCGCACGCTGAACAAATCTTGCGACCCCCTTAGGACTACCGATCTGAACTATAGTCTCCACAGGTCTAAAATCAACGCCTAGATCCAGACTAGAGGTACAGACCACAATCTTTAGTTTTTCGCTATGTAGTGCCTGCTCTACCCAGTCCCGCTGCGCCTTATCTATAGAGCTATGGTGCATCGCCATCCAGCCTGCTAGATCAGGAACTTCATGCAGTAATCGCTGATACCAAACCTCACATTGGTTTCTGGTATTCGTAAAAATCAGCGTCGTCGTACTCTGCTCTATGATCGGTACAACCTTATGGAGAAGCGTAATACCCATATGTCCAGCCCATGGGAACTTCTCTATCTTATCAGGCAAAATGCTATGGATCTCTATAGCCTTTTCTATATCAGCTCTGATGACTATCCAGTCTTTTTTTTCTTGCTTATACCCCTGTAAGACCTGCAGGGCTTCCTCCATATTACCTATCGTCGCAGATATACCCCAAGTTCTTAAGGCGGGAATCATTCCCCTTAACCTAGACAAGGCCAACTCCATCTGCACACCCCTCTTAGAACCTATCAGTTCATGCCACTCGTCCACAATCATCGTTCGGAGATTTCCAAAAATCTTCTTGTAATGTTTAGAAGCAAGTAGTAGGTGCAAACTCTCTGGAGTGGTTATCAGTATCTTTGGAGGATTAGCTATTTGTTTTTGCCGCTGAGTAGCTGTCGTATCACCTGTTCTTACTTCTACTCGCCAGTCCATATCTAATCCTATAATAGCTCTTTCAGAAGAGAGTAATATTTCTTTGGCTAGTGCTTTTATAGGTGTTATCCAGATGGCTTGCAGACCGCTACTCGGTGTGTCTTTTTTCTTGGTGTACAGTGATTCCAGTAGTATGGGCATGAGTATAGAATATGTCTTACCACTGCCTGTAGGTGCATTGATCAGTCCACTCTTTCCTGACAGGTAAGCTTCCCACGTTTGCTGCTGAAATGGAAATACTTTCCAGCCCTGATCAGAAAACCATTGCACACCTTTATCTATAGATCTCTCAGGAAGCTTTCTAGCCATATTGCTCTAACATTTGTAATAGATCTTCTAGTGTATTAGCCTCTTTTACTTTCTTGTCTTTTCGCCAGCGGAGCATTCTAGGAAATCGCAAAGCTACTCCTGACTTGTGCCTAGAAGACTTATTAATTCCTTCGAAAGCTATTTCAAAAACTAGTTCGGGAATTACACTTCTTACGGGACCAAATTTCTCCTTAGTATTTTTATTAACCCATCGTGTAATCTCTCTGAACTCTACATCCTTCAGTCCCGAATATGCCTTTGCAAAGGGTACTAAATTATCTCCGTCCCACACGGCAAAAGTATAATCCGTATATAGACCAGCTCTTCTACCTGATCCTTTCTGCGCATACAACATCACGGCATCTATAGTGAGTGGATCTAATTTCCACTTCCACCAGTCCCCTTTTTTTCTACCTATACGATAAGGAGAATCTAATCGCTTCAGCATCAGCCCTTCACTAATATGTTCTCTAGAAAGATCGCGTTCTTCAGCAACAGTCTTCCACTCCGAGAAAGAAATTTTTTCTGATATTCTCAAAATTTCATTATCTTCTATGTCTGCAACCATCTTTTCTAAAACATCACGTCTATAGGACAAAGGTTGCTCTCTAATATCTATATCATCAAACTCTAGAATATCATAAACCATTAAAGTTACAGGAACCTCCGCTAATATTTTCTTAGTGACATTTTTCCTTCCTATTCTAGTTTGTAATTTATTAAAAGAAAGCGGTCGCCCATCTCTGTAGGGCAGTATTTCTCCATCTAGTACCGTACCGTCAGGCACTAAATCCACTAGCACCTTATACTCAGGAAACTTATCTGTCACTAATTCTTCTCCCCTCGACCACACAAAAATATTACCTGATCGTATAATGACCTGACCTCTTATACCATCCCATTTTCTTTCTACCTGCCACATATCAGGTTCTCCTAATTTTTCTACTTCAGATTCCAGCGCGTAGGCTAGATAGAACGGGTAGGGTCTAGAGATATCATCTAATATATTTTCTGACAGGATCAGCTGCTCATAAGTAGTTGACTGAGGTGTCCAGTCTCCCATCAGTCTATGGGCAATTGCATTCTCCTCCTGATCGGTAAATTTTGCTAGCGCTTTCATCATAAGTTTCTGCGAAACGCCTACACGGAAACCGCCCGTAATTAACTTGTTAAAAACAAAGCGTTCTGCATAATTCATCTGGGACCATGCACCTAATACGAAACGTTTCTTTTCATCATCTTCTTTGTCGTAGAGAGCAATCAACTGATCTATCCACTGAAATAATTCTAAATCATTACCTTCGTTAGCAATAGGCAGTACTAAAGCAATCGTCTCTGCAGTATCTCCTACCGAATTATAACTCTCATTAAATAACCATTCTGGAATATCTGCTATCTCTGCTGCCCATTCTCTAAGTAAGCTTACTTTTACACTTCGCTTAGGACGTCTGTGTGATAAGATTCCTATAGCCCAGAGCTTATCCTTATCGCTCGCTACTCCGAAATAATTTACTAATGATTCCACTTTTAGTGTAGTCTTCGTGGTCTGATCTAGATTTGTGAAAAGCTGTGCAAATTTCTTCATGATGCAGCTTCAGTTTCTTCTTTTATCATTTCATTTGTCTCTCCTTCAAATTCTGTGTATTCTGTTCTAGCGTCTAATCCTTTTTCCTTTAACCATTTAGCAAATACATCAGTAAATCCGTGGGTGCAAATCACTCTTGACGCACCTGTAGCTTCTATCGCAGCATTTAATCCATCCCAGTCGGCATGATCTGATAAGACAAATCCTCTATCTACGGCCCTTCTTCTTCTCGCTCCCCTGATCGCCATCCATCCTGAGGCAACACCTACTGATTGCGGCACCATTTTCTTGGACCAGTTAGATCCTATTGCTGCTGGTGGTGCGATGACGACATTCCCTATTAGATCTTTTTTATTTGTTTCCTTAGTAATCTGAATCGTTTCTTTCAGATTGATTCCTTGATTGCGTATAATCTTGTTTACATTTTCTACGGCGGTATGTGTGTAAATTTTTCCAATAGAATGATCTAGTCCTCTTAATATTCGCTGAGCTTTCCCCAGAGAATAAGCACTTATAAAGGATACTTTTCCAGCCTCTCTATTGTTCTTCCACCAGAGATTAATATCATCGAGAATTTCAGACTGTTTCTTCCATTTGTAAATAGGTAAACCAAAGGTACATTCCGTAATAAACGTATCACATTTTATAGGTTCGAACGCTGCACTCAGACCGTCATCTACCGTCTTATAATCACCAGAAGCAACCCACACCTCTCCTTTGTATGCAACACGTATCTGAGCTGAACCAGGAATATGCCCTGCGGGATGAAAAGAAAAATCCACCCCATTTATCTGAGTGACCTCTCCGTATTTAATAGTTTGTAAATTGATTTTACCTAGTCTATATTTTATAACGGGTGCAGCTATATCTGTGCAGAGATAGTGTTTGTGGCCGTACCTAGAGTGATCAGAATGTCCGTGCGTTATTAATGCTTTTTCCACAGGCCTCCAGGGATCTATGTAAACTTTAGCTTGTTCACACCATATGCCTTCATTTGTAAATTGTAGTAATGCCATATAATGTAAAGATAAGTTAGATCTATGAAATTATATGAGCGGATGTAAGGATTCACTAAACGATAGATATCTAATTCAAAAATACTTTTGTTGAAATGGTATCTTCCCTAAAGAATCTAATGTATTAAAAATCGATAGCGTTCTTATGAGCCTAATTTCTACAAAAGATTTGTTAAATAAATAAAACTTCTAACAATGGTTCGGTAAAGAATTAAGCTGCAATTTTACCGAAGTTAAGTAGATTTCGATAAGCATTGGTTATTTTAGTCAACTTATGGTCAATTTGATAGATGGATAATATTCTGCTGATCAAATTTCTA